>Ga0129309_1000010_pt1 | contig 270814 bp, 241 predicted proteins | sample L1105metagenome_FD_94439 | JGI IMG/M metagenome (GOLD analysis project Ga0129309, IMG submission 94439) | Ring-tailed lemur group fecal microbial communities from Wisconsin, USA - L1105 metagenome | ecosystem: Host-associated > Mammals > Digestive system > Large intestine > Fecal | place: USA...
GACGTTTGATTGTCAACTCTTTTTTTAAAAGTTTTTTTCGCTCGTTGTTTTTCAACTTCGTAGCGGCTGTCTCAGCGACTTTATTAGAATAACAAATTATTTGTTATTTGTCAACAACTTTTTCCGATTAATTTTGTTGATGTATCAACATCAATTAACTTTTTTAAAATTGCGACTTCGTTATAATATCATCTGTCGAGCTGTGCGTCAACTACTTTTTTCAATTCTTTTTAGGAATTCATTTAGTCATTTGGCACATGTAATAATATACCAACTAAATCCCTTGCGGTCAATCATTTTCTATGGCTTTTTTTAATTTTTACAAACCCGTCTAATCGCATTGGATCCAGCTTTTATCGTTCGCATTTAATCCGTTTTCTAGCATCTGCCCTAACGTATTTCCCTCTATTTCCTCGCTGTTTTTCTCCCTGATCCAGCAGACAAGAAAAAAACCGCCCATCTCTTGCGAGTGGACGGAGTTTTTTTTATCTCATTGTCGGGAATAATAAAACGTCGCGAATCGATTGCGCATCGGTCAACAACATCACTAAGCGATCGATCCCGATCCCTAATCCACCAGTTGGCGGCATACCGTATTCAAGCGCTTCTAAGAAATCTTCATCCACCCCATGGGCTTCATCATTTCCTGCTTCGCGCTCTTTTTCTTGCCCTTCAAAACGTTCTCTTTGATCGATTGGGTCATTCAATTCCGTGAAGGCATTCGCAAATTCACGACCAACGATAAATAATTCAAAGCGGTCGGTAAAGCGTTCATCTTCTGGATTCTTTTTCGCTAATGGCGAAACTTCCACTGGATGACCAAAGACAAAGGTTGGCTGCTGTAACGTTTCTTCAACAAATGTCTCAAAGAATTCATTGATGATATGGCCAACAGTCATGGCATCAGTGATTTCAACATGATGTTCTTTCGCTAAGCTGCGAGCTTCTTCAACGGACATTGGTTGCCAGAAATCCACACCTGTTTGATTTTTGATTGCATCGACCATATGGATTCGTGCAAAGTCGCTAGCTAGATCGACTTCTTGTCCATCGTATTGGATCGTTGCTGTATGCAAGACTTTTTCAGCAGCATTACGAATAATGCCTTCGGTTAGATCCATCACATCTTTAAAATCTGTATATGCCGTATACGCTTCTAGCATCGTAAACTCAGGGTTATGGGTCGTATCGATTCCTTCATTTCGGAAAACGCGGCCGATCTCATAAACTTTTTCCATGCCGCCCACGATCAATCGTTTTAAGTGAAGCTCAAGAGCGATCCGTAAATACAGATCCATATCTAAAGCATTGTGGTGGGTAATGAAGGGACGAGCCGCTGCACCACCTGCTTGATTATGCAATACTGGCGTTTCGACTTCGATATACCCATGACCGTCAAGGTAACGACGAATTTCGCTGATGATTTGGCTTCGTTTCATGAAACGATCAAAGCTTTCTTTATTACTGATCAAATCCAAGTATCGTTGACGGTAGCGTTGTTCTACGTTCGTCAAGCCATGGTATTTGTCAGGCAATGGACGCAATGCTTTTGATAAAATCACGATTTCTTTGGCTTTGATGGTCACTTCGCCGGTATCAGTCTTCATGATTTCGCCAGATACGCCGAAGAAATCACCTAAGTCTGCATGTTTGAATACTTCGTAAGGTTCGTCCCCTACTTGGTCTTTACGTACATATATTTGAATACGGCCTTCGCGGTCTTGTAAATGCGCAAAACCAGCCTTCCCTTTTCCACGTTTTGTAACGATTCTTCCTGCAATGCTTGCTGAAAGATTCATTTCGGCTAATTCTTCTTTGGTTCTTTGATCAAATAACTCATGTAACTCGGCAGAATTATGGGTGCGTTCGAATCGCTTGCCAAAAGGATCAATGCCTTCTTCCCGTAGTTTTTCCATCTTTTCACGGCGAACCAACATTTGATCATTCAATTCTTCTTGTGTTTGTCGTTCCTCTGTCACGAGTTTTCCTCCATTCTTAACTTGGGTTTCCTTCTTATAATGCCAATGATGACGCAAAAAATCAAGCCGAACTTTCGAATCGACTTGATTTGTTTCTTATTCCTTAAGAGTTGCTACCGGCTGTTTTTCGGTCTTTTCCACAAATGCATCTAATAAATCAAAAATCGTCTGCTTATCTTCTGCTTGATTGATAGCTGCCTTCACTTTGGCTGCCCGCGAAATACCTTTTAAGTAGTACGCAGCATGTTGGCGGAATTCTCGCGAAGCGATTTTTTCCCCTTTTAGATCAGCCAACCGTTCTAAATGAAGTTTCGCTGTCGAAATTTTTTCTCGTGGTGTTGGTTCCGGCAATAACTCGCCTGTCTCTAAGTATTGCTTGGTGCGGTGGATCATCCACGGATTGCCTAAGGCTGCCCGTCCGATCATCACTGCATCGGCGCCGACTTCTTCCAACATTCGTTTGGCATCTTCAGGGGTTTTGACATCGCCGTTGCCCATAAAGGGAATCGTGATACTTTGCTTCACTTGTTTCAAAACGTCCCAATCAGCCGATCCTTCATACATCTGTACACGGGTTCTGCCATGCATACCGATTGCTGCGGCACCCGCTGCTTCTGCGGCCTGGGCATTCTCAACCGCAAAGACGTGCTGCTCATCCCAGCCGATCCGCATTTTGACGGTAACGGGCTTGTCGATCGCACTGGAAACAGCATGAACCATTTCATAAACCTTGTCGGGATCTAAGAGCCACTTCGCACCAGCTTCTGCTTTGATGATTTTGTTTACAGGACACCCCATATTGATATCAATGATATCGGCAGTTGTGTTCTCTGCGACAAATTGCGCTGCTTCTACTAAGGATGCTTTATTCCCACCAAAAATCTGAATACTAAGAGGATGCTCCGTCTCGTCAATAAACAGCATCTCAAGGGTCTTCTTATTACGCAGTTGAATTCCTCGATCACTGATCATCTCACAGACGACTAAACCCGCGCCAAATTCTTTGACTGTCACACGAAACGCAGAATTGGTGATCCCTGCCATTGGCGCAACGACGACGCGGTTAGGAATCTCAACCGAGCCGATCTGCCATGTCTGTCTATCTTTCACTTACGCTTCCGCCTCTTTCTTCAACGCCGCCAGTTCCGTTTCATCAAAATGATACTTGTTGCCACAAAACGAGCAGACTGCCTCTGCCCCATGGTCTTCATCGATCATCGCTTGGATCTCGTCAGCCCCTAAGGTGATGATCGCTGTCGCAAATTTTTCTTTCGTGCAATCACAATGGAACTGGACTGGCATTTTTTCTAGTACTTCGATTGTCGTGTCTGGCAACAATGTCGCTAAGATCTCTTCTGGTGATTGGCCTTCATCGATCAAGGTTGATACTCGAGGCAATTCTCCCAAACGTTTTTCGATGGCATCAATGATCTCTTCACTGGCACCAGGCATGATCTGTAACATAAAGCCACCGGCTGCCCGTATCGAATCATCGGTTTCTACTAATACACTCAGACCAACAGCAGAAGGAATCTGTTCTGACACTGCTAAATAATAAGTAAAGTCTTCCCCAAGCTCCCCCGAGACGATCGGTGTTTGTCCAGAGAAGGGTTCTTTTAGCCCTAAGTCTTTGATCACGGTAAAGATCCCTTGGTCACCCACTGCGCCCCGAACGTCCAATTTTCCTTGAGGGTTCAACGGCAGACTGATCTGCGGATTTTTTATGTATCCTTTTACGTCCCCACGGCCATTGCTGTCTACGACGATTGCCCCAGCAGGACCATTTCCTTGAATTTTGACGGTCAATTTGTCTTCCCCTTTTAAGGTACTGCCTAATAACAAACTTCCCACCATCGCTCGCCCTAAAGCAGCAGATGCAGTATTCCATGTTTCATGACGTCGTTGTGCTTCGGCGATCGTCTCTGTTGCCGATACGGCGTATGCCCGGACGAAGCCGTTATATGCTAGTGCTTTTACTAAATAATCCTTCATCTTGATTCTCCTTTTTATTCATTAATGAATCATACTAGGAAGCGCCGCTTTTTTCAACTGAATGTGTTTGAATTTAAGGAAAGTCTTCTTAAATAGAAACAAAAAGGCACCGAGTTCCCTCGGCGCCTTGATACGTCTTGTTTTAGGCGTTATCATCTTTGTTTTCTTGATCAGTCGGTTGGCTTTCGCTATTGCGGCGAACGTCTTCCAATTGTTGATCAAAATCGTTTGATTGTGCATCTTCACTGTGTTTTTCTGCAGCTTGCTTCTCTGCATCTTTTTCTTCCAGCGCACGTTTCGCTTCTTCAAACGTTTGGGCTTTTTCACTAGGATACTCAGAGCTTTCGGTTCCTTCAGGCATTTTGCCTTCTTCAAACAAGGATTTGATTGCTTTGGCATCTAATGTTTCATGTTCAAGCAGTTTTTCAGCGATCAATTTGTGCTGTGCACGGTGTTCTTCAATGATTTCATGGGCTTTTTGATGAGCATCCATTAAAATCTTGCGAACTTCTTGATCGATTTCAAAGGCAACTTGTTCAGAGTAAGCTTTTGTTTGACCATAATCACGACCAACAAAGACTTGATGGTTTCCTTCATATTGAACTGGACCTAACTTGTCACTCATTCCATATTCTGTCACCATACTTCTTGCAAGCGCAGTTGCTTGTTCAAAGTCATTGGAAGCACCCGTTGATTGTACCCCGAAGATGATTTCTTCAGCCGTACGACCACCAAGCAACCCAACGATTTGTTCAAACATATCTTCTTTGGTCATCAAGAATTGATCTTCTTTCGGCAAGGCGATCATGTAACCACCCGCACGTCCCCGAGGAATGATCGTTACTTTGTGTACCACACGGGCACGACTCAAGACTAACCCAACAATGGTATGTCCTGCTTCATGGTAAGCAACCATTTCACGTTCGCGTTTGTTGATGACCCGATCTTTCTTCGCTGGACCAGCGATCACGCGGTCTTCCGCTTCATCGATATCTGAAGCATCGATTTTTTTCTTGTTACGACGAGCAGCAACTAATGCCGCTTCGTTCAAGACGTTTTCCAGATCCGCACCGGCAAACCCTGGTGTTTGTTGGGCAACGACTTTCAAATCAACATCATCTGATAAAGGTTTGTTGCGGGCATGGACACGGAGGATTGCTTCGCGGCCTTTCACGTCTGGACGACCAACTAAAATCTGACGGTCAAAACGTCCTGGACGTAGCAACGCTGGATCTAGAACATCCGAACGGTTCGTTGCGGCAATGACGATCACGCCTTCGTTTCCATCAAAACCATCCATTTCAACCAATAACTGGTTCAATGTTTGTTCCCGCTCATCATGTCCGCCACCCATACCGGCACCACGTTGGCGACCGACAGCATCGATTTCATCGATAAAGATGATGGCTGGTGCATTTTTCTTCGCTGTTTCAAATAAGTCACGCACCCGGCTTGCACCGACACCGACAAACATTTCAACGAAATCTGAACCAGAGATCGAGTAAAACGGTACGCCAGCTTCACCAGCAACGGCTTTGGCTAGTAACGTTTTCCCGGTTCCCGGAGGTCCCTCAAGTAAGACACCTGCGGGGATACGAGCGCCTAATTCAACGAAACGTCGAGGATCTTTCAAGAATTCCACGACTTCGACAAGCTCTTGTTTTTCTTCTTCTGCACCGGCTACGTCTGAAAAACGTACGCGGTTGGCTTTTTTGTCCGCTTCTTTGGCTTTTGATTTGCCAAAGTTCATCACACGGCCGCCACCGCCACCGCCGCCGCCTTGTTGGCTCATCATCATGTAGAAGAAGAAAATGATGATCACAAGTGGTAAGAAGCTAACCAAAAGCGATAACCAAATACCACTGTTGGATTCTTCTTCGATGGTAGTTTTGACCCCTTGTGCTGAGGCCAGACTGGTGACTTCGCTCAGCGTAGAATCATTTGGTAAAATAATCGTTGAAAAGCGGGTCGAACTTGCCTGTGTATTGCCTAAAACAGACAAGCTGTTGTCATTGCTGACAGTTTGTTCTTCATTGTATTCACCCACGATTCGATAAACACCGTTAGCGGGTTGGACAGTAAATTGTTTGACCTTCCCGTCTTTCAGTTGTTCTGTAAACGTGGAGTACTCGATCGTTGGGGTCTGCTGATTGCCATTTCCAAAGATGAAATAAACGACCATGACCATTGCCAACAAGACAAGTACATAATATAAGGTATTTTTTACCATACCGTTATTTTTCTTATTCATGCGTACCTCCCTGGCTATTTTGTTTTATCAATCCTGACCATTTAATTGTATCACAATTGATTTAGAACAGTCACTAATTTGACTGATAAACACTAGGTTTTAAGACGCCAACGTAAGGTAAGTTTCGATATTGCTCTGCATAGTCCAGTCCATATCCAACAACAAACTCATTTGGCACATCGAAACCGACATAATCAGCATCGATCTCAACAACACGGCCTTCCGGCTTATCTAATAACGTCACGATTTTCACTGATTTCGCTTTACGGTATTTGAATAGATCTACCAGATAAGCCAACGTGCGACCGCTGTCAATGATGTCTTCAACGATCAAAAGATCGCGGCCCTCAACATTTGTATCTAAATCTTTGATGATTTTGACTTCTCCAGATGAAATCATGGCATTGCCATAACTTGAGACATCCATGAAGTCTAACTCCAAGTAACAATCCATCTCACGAACGATGTCTGCCATGAAAGGAACGGCACCTTTCAGTACACCTACGACTAGAGGATTTTTATCCGCATAAGCCGCCGTTAATTCTTGACCAAGTTCCACACAACGATTTTTGATTTCGTCACGGGAAATCAAAATTTTCTCAATATCTTTATCTAGCATAAAGTTCTCCTTCCAACTCTTACTTCTGATATTTATAAAGAAGTATGTAGTGTATTTTATCAGTTTCTGGCGCAATACTCAAATAGGAAAATGCATGAGGTAGTAAGGCAATCACCTGTTTATCAAGGTTTGTGACGACCCAACTTTTTTCTCGCTCTTCATTAGGAATTTTTGAATCGATAAAAAAACGACTGATCTTTTTGGTCAGGCCACGCGCCAAGCGGATTCGGTCTCCGGGCTGACGCTTACGTACGATCAGCTCAGAGGAATAGTTTAGCGGTAAATCTTGGGAAAACTCTGACCAATTTGTGATTTTTTTGGGAATATGCTGTTCATTTATCGGAAAATACCCAATCCATTCCTTTTCAGACAGATAGATCCCCTCCCCTAAAACCAGACGCTGACTGACTTCTGTCAACGGCGTTGCAGGCTTTTGGGAAACAGCTACAGGTTCCAATAATAATTGGTCATAACTGCGCCGCAACTGCCACTGTTTGTGCAATGCCAATTGCCATTGCCCTTTCTTTTCGTCTAGCAGACGCAATAACTGCGGCAGCTGTTTTTGATTGAGTGGCTGCTTTGTAAAAGCTTCTGCTTGCTGCAAAAACCCAGCATAGAAAAAATAGCGCTGCGCCGGCGAAAACGTCGGCAGCTGTTGCAGATTGATCATTAAGCGAGTAGCTTGCTGTTGAACGAACGCAGACAACCATTGCTGCTGCTCTTGCTGGATCAACTGATTGGCGAACTGCATTTCTACAGAAAGCTGTTGAAAATGTGGCAGCAGTTGCGGATTTTCCGCTTTTAATGCCGGCACTACTTGCTGGCGTAGTCGGTTTCGCAAATACAACGGTTCGTGATTGCTTTCGTCTTCAAAGTAGGGAATCTGCTGTGCTTGCGCATAGTCGTAAATCGCTGCCTTACTGACACTAAGCAGCGGCCGCAACAGGACTCCTGTGTGAAAAGGCTGCTGCTGCTGCATCCCGCCAGCCGATTGCAAGCGGCCTTCTCGAATCATCTTCATCAGCATCGTTTCTACTTGGTCATCACTGTGGTGAGCAGTCAGCAAAACATCATAGCCTTCTTGGGACATGACATCGGCAAAAAACGTATAGCGAAAGTCACGAGCGCTAGCTTCTACGCCGGTTTCTGGCGGATTTTCCCAACACCGCTCATAAAAAGGAATGCCGCGTTCCTGGCAGTACTGCCGTAAAAAAGCCGCTTCCTCAGCAGATGCTGGACGCAATTGATGGTTCACATGTGCCACGCCAAAACATGGCTCTTTTTGCATTTCGGGAAACAACTGACAAAAGACCTGCAACAAGACCATGGAGTCGACGCCCGTCGATACCGCCAGCAAAAAGCGGCGTTTTTTTTCCGGATCGATAGCAGCGATTTGCCCTCGAACGGTTTGAATGACCATCTTATGACCTCCTTTTCCTTCGGTAGACCCACAAGAAAGAAAGCTGAAACAAAACGAACCAACAGTTTTGTTCCAGCTTTTTCCAACTTGCTATTCATGTTTAGTTACGGCGTCCGCCGCGGCCACCGCGTTTTCCTTCTGTATTTCGACGTAATGATGAAAGACGATCATCACTATCTTTTAGAAAAGAACTCATCAATGAATCGAAGTCTTGTTTATTTACATTCGTAGTTTGATTGCGTGAAAAAGATTTTTTCGGATTTGGTCGATTGAATTCTTTTTTCGGGTATTCACGTTTTTCTTCCGGCTTATCTTCTGCCTTGCGGATCGATAGTCCAATTTTCCCATCGTTGCCGATTGCCGTAACAAGTACTGTCACTTCATCCCCAACAGACAACACGTCGTGAATGTCTTTGACGAATCCGTTTGATACTTCACTGATATGCACCAAACCAGTTTTCCCTTCACCAAGATCAATGAACGCACCAAAATTTGTAATACCAGACACTTTGCCCTTTAGTTTCGCTCCAACTTCGATTGACATATAAAAAATGTTCCTCCTAATTTTTACCCATTTAAAATAATTCAAACTACTGCGCTGAGTAGGTATGACATTGCTTAATCTTGTGACTCTGTGGATGATGATTCTTGCTCGCTTTGTGAAGAGTCTTCATTCGTGCTCTGAGAATCCGTTCCGTCCGGCAAGACCGGATAGATCTTTTCGCCATCTTTTGAATAGAAGAATCGGCTCCGGGCCAATTTCGCTACATATTCATCGTCTTTCAGTAAGGCAACATCCCGCTCCAACGAAGCCACTTTTTGTTCAGCTTCTTTTTGTTCAGCGACTGTTTCCGCCTTATATTCCTTTAGCTTTTGCAGGCGCATTTGATCGTTGAACATCTGAATGCCTACGATCGCAAATATCGCTAATGCCGCTACGAAAAACGCCACCAGCCGACGTCGGCGAAACACGACTTGCCGCCGCTCTTTTTCAAACTTGGCAAATTGCTCTTTCGCATAATCGGTCTGCAATAGTTCTATTTTTCTATTTGATTCTTTTGCCACCTGAACTCGCTCCCGTCGCTGTCTTTGTTTTTTACATTATACCAACATCCGCAAAGCTTGTCTAACTGAAAATGCCGTAAAAATCAAGCATTTTCTGAGATTCTTTCCTCTGAAACGATCTCATACATTTTTGCAGCGTCTTCTTTTTTCGTCGATTCATGCAATTCATTAACTTTTACTTCCAAGACCTTATTCCCGAATTGAATGCGCATAGTATCGCCTACTTTGACGTCACTGCTTGACTTGGCTAATTTGCCGTTGATCTGAATGCGTCCCTTGTCTGCCACTTCTTTGGCCACAGAGCGACGCTTGATGATGCGGGAGATTTTAAGAAATTTATCTAATCTCATGTTTTTCACCTCTTCTTAATAGTTTCTTTCCAAATGGAACTAACAGCCATTCGCGAATCGTTAACAATTTGATTTTGATCGCTGCCCCGATAAAGGCTGCGCCTCCCAGACCGACACCGCCTAGGCAAAAAAGCAGCGCCTGTAGTCGATGGGTCAAAGGACCGTTCAATAAGATCGCCACGAAGCTATAATATAAGAATAGCACGCTTGCCATGATCCCTAAACAAATAAATAATTTTTTTCCATAATTTCCTTCATACCAAAAGCGATTGATGCTACTTTGTGCTCGACGCTGTTCGGAAACCACAAAACAGCATAAGGTCGCTCCTAACCCCAACAGCGTACTGATACTTGCTCCTGCAGTCCCATAAGAAGCAGTCAGCGGCCACATCGATAGACATTTAACCAAAAGACCGATCCCCGCAGCGATCAAGCCGAAGGTATAGGTACTGCGGCTTTGTTGAATGCTTTGATAAGCTTGAATTGTCGCCATCAGAGCGATGGAAAAGACAAACAATACTAGCGCCGCATTGCCAGATCCGTCTTTGAATAAGGCAAAGTTGATATAAGGCAGCAAAATCGCTAAGCCTACGGCGGAAGCCGAAGCAATCCCGATTGTTAGGCGTAAATACATTTTTGCCGACTTTTCAAACAGCTGCTGATTTTTTACCGTCAAATACTTGGTCAATGTTGGCAAAAACGTCGAACTTAACGCCATCGCCACCACAAGACCTAGTTGGACGAGGGGTTGTCCTCGATCATAGATCCCTTTCGAAATCCGAGCTGCTTGTGCCGTCAACCCACCTGCTTCCAGTGCATTGGTCAACAAAAACGAATCCGCTAACTGGAACAAGATCAAATAGCCGCTATAAATCGTCAACAGACCGCCTTCTAAGAAGAACCGTTTTTTCAAAGAGGCTGATAAAACAGCAGTGTTTTCTCCTATACTAGTGACTGGTTTATGCCATAACGATAAGCGTTTGCCGTTGATTTGTCGGCTATAGTAACTTAAAATCCACCACGCCGCAAGCCCCCCGACTAAGGCACCCATCATGGCGACAGTCCCCGTTTGATAAACCGTCCAACCCAATTGCTGGAAAGCTGCCGCAGCACCTAAAATCACCCCGACTCTAAGGAGCTGCTCTACGACTTGGGAAACTGCGGTTGGCACCATTTGTAAATTCCCTTGAAACATTCCTCGATAAAAGGTCAAAGGTGGGACAAACAAGAAGGTAAAGGAAACGACTCGAATCAAGCCTGACAGTTGGTAGTCCCCCATCACTTGCGCGATTGGACCGGCAAATAAAAAGGTCATAGCCCATAAGCCGATCGCCGACCAAAGCACATAAGGCGTCAAAGCTTGCAGCCGTTCCTTGCTTTTCAAAGGATCGGGTTCTTCAGCGACAATACGGGAGATAAACTGTGGCAAACCTGACAACGCCAAAGTCATTGCCAATCCATAAATCGGATAGACTTGTTGATACACATAAAACCCTTCGTCCCCTACCAGGTTCTGAAAAGGGACCCGATAAACGGCACTTAAGATTTTTGCGATAAAGGAAGCGATCGTTAAAATAAACGCCCCTTCCATCGTACGCTTCAATTGTGATTTCGGCATCCCTCTGGTTCCTTTCTAGCCTTGACTGGCGTATTTTTGTTCCCGTAATGCTTTGACAAAATCTTGGATTTCTAATAGCCAGGTGCTTTCTTTCATCACTGGCGGAATCTGTAATTTGATGGTCATTTGCTCATGATCGACACCCATCGTGGCTTTTAATTTAGTGGCTTTTAATGCCTCAAACAGCTGCTCCACCGAATAATTTTTCGTGCCGACTTTACTCAAAGTAAATGACACCGTCTGTTGCTGCTTACGGATAGTTTGTAACAAGGCACGATCGCCGTTCATCTTGATCTCGCCCACCGTTAAGAGGTGCGCCACTTCAACAGGGTATTCTCCAAAACGGTCTAACAAATCATCTTGAAGTTCATCGACTGCTTCTTGGGATTCCAGCTCACGAATTCGTTTGTAGATCTCGATTTTTTGCCGTTCATCTTCAATATACGAAGTCGGCAAGTAGGCATCGATCCCCAGATCAATCTCAACGGTCGTTTTCTCTGTTTGGGTATTTTTCCCTTGCTTACGAGTGACTGCTTCCGACAGCATTTGCGAGTACATGTCAAACCCGACTGCATCGATAAAGCCGTGCTGTTGCGCCCCCAATAGATTTCCCGCTCCCCGAATCGAAAGATCGCGCATCGCGATTTTGAATCCTGAACCTAACTCCGTAAAGTCCTTAATGGCTTGTAGTCGTTTTTCACTGACTTCGTTCAACACTTTTTGCTGTTCATACATGAAATACGCATAGGCGACTCGATTGCTCCGTCCGACACGGCCGCGCAGCTGATACAACGTCGAAAGCCCCATGTAATCGGCATTTTCTACAAACAACGTATTGGCATTGGGAATATCCACACCGGTTTCAATGATCGTCGTTGTCACCAACACATCGTATTGGCCTTCAATAAAGTCAAACAACGTATTTTCCAATTGGATCTCGGTCATTTGCCCGTGGGCATAAGCGATTCGTGCATCAGGCACTAACGCCTGCAGTTCTTCGACTTTTCGCTCGATCGTATCGACACGATTATAGAGATAAAACACTTGCCCTCCCCGGGCCATCTCCCGTTGGATCGCTTCTCGCACCGCTCCTGGATTCATCTCCATCACATAGGTTTGGATCGGGTAACGATTTTCCGGTGGTGTTTCGATCACAGATAGGTCCCGCACCCCCAGCATCGACATATGCAATGTTCGTGGGATCGGCGTTGCTGTCAACGTCAACACATCGACTTGCGAACGCAGTTGTTTCAAGCGCTCTTTGTGTTTGACCCCAAAACGTTGTTCTTCATCGATCACCAACAAGCCCAAATCGGCAAACTCAACATCTTTTGACAATAATCGGTGGGTCCCCACCAAAATATCGACTTGCCCTTTGCGCACTTGCTCGATCGTTTCATTCTGCTGTTTTTTCGTCCGAAAACGACTCATCACCCCAACATTGACGGGGAACCCTTCAAAACGATCGACCATCGTTTCATAGTGCTGCTGCGCCAAGATCGTTGTCGGCACTAAGAAAGCCACTTGTTTGCTTTCTTTGATTGCTTTAAAAGCAGCCCGCAGCGCCACTTCTGTTTTCCCAAAACCGACATCTCCGACTAACAAGCGGTCCATCGGTTTTTCTTTTTCCATATCCCGCTTGATCTCTGCCGTACTGCGCAGTTGATCATCGGTTTCCGAATACGGAAAAGCATCTTCAAATTCTTTTTGATAGGCATCGTCTGGTTGAAAGGCATAACCTTTTTCTGATTCGCGTTTGGCATACAATAAAATCAAATCATCCGCGATGTCTTCAATTTTAGCCGTCACTTTGCGCTTGGTCTTCGCCCACTCGCTGCCACCTAATTTATTGATTTTCGGTGTTTTCGATTCGGAAGCCACATATTTTTGAATCAAATTCAGTTGGGTGACTGGAATAAAGAGCTTGTCTTCGTTTTGGTACAAGATCGTCATGTAATCTTGGTGGACGCCATCGACTTCTAAGGTTTCCATGCCGATGTACTTCCCGATCCCATGATTCGCATGGACGACATAGTCGCCCGCTTTTAACTCATTGTAGCTTTTGAGCCGTTCCGCATTGGTGACATTTTGCCGGCGGGCTCTTTTTTTGTTCATCTTTTGGAAAATTTCTTTTTCCGTAACCACCACTAGCTTGTCTTGCGGCATTTCAAAGCCGCTTTGCAAACGTTCCACCACGATTTGGGTGCGTCCCGTAAACAGGCGGTCTTGTTGCGTCTGCACGGCATAGATATCATGATCTCGCAGATCTTGCTCTAACTTCTTGGCCCGTTCTTGGTCACTGACCAGGAAAATCACCGTCTGCTGCTGCTTCTCCCAGCGATCGATCTCAACTTTCAAGAGACCCATTTGGCTGAAAAACTGCTGCATCGGCCGGTATTGGAATTGATGGATCGCTTGGAAGCGAATGTTCCCCATTCCTTTTTGGAATAAAGAAAAGAAGCTGGTCACAAAGGTTTCTTTTTGTAGTAGCTGATGGACATCGATCCCGAATTGCTGTTCAGAAAAGACCCGCAGTTCCGCTAATTTTTGGGTATGCCACTCCGCTTCTTCCCGTTCGATCTCACGATTGGTCTCCATGATCCGGGCATAATCATCGATCATTAAAAAGGCATCCTCAGAAAAATAATCTAAGACACTTGTTTGCTGACGATACAGCAAATCCGTGTAATAACGGGCACTTTCACCAGGAATCCCCGCTTGCCACTGGGAGGCCAATTGGCCGAAATAGTCTTCTAAAAAGGCACGATCGGTTGCTTCTTTGGTGACTGCCAACCGCTTGTTCAATAATTCTTGCAACTGCTTTTGCCCCGCAGCTAAATCTTCCGCTGAGAAAACTAATTCAGTAGTGGGTAAAATAGCCACTTGTTGCAGCGTTTCCACTGAGCGTTGCGTTTCCACGTTGAAAGAACGCATCGAGTCGATTTCCACATCGAACAACTCGATCCGTACGGGGTATTCGGCATTTAATGGGTATATATCGAGGATGCTTCCACGAATACTGAATTCGCCGGGTTTGCCAATCATTGACTGCCGTTCGTAACCCATCAAGATCAATTGTTGCGGCAAACACTCTAAATCGATCTCATCGCCGATCTGCCATTGGAATTGGTTGGCTAACCAGGTTTTCTTTTCAGGTAAATACTTTCGCAAAGCCGCCACCGGCAACACATAGATCCCGGTTTTCCCTTGCGAAACAGCATTCAGCGCGGCCACTCGTTCTTCTCGTGCTTCTGGTGAAGAAAAAGCCATTTCGGCTGACAACACTTCATCCACTGGAAAAACATAGACATCTTCCGTCACATTACGCAGATCTTCGGCTAGTTGATTTGTATAATAGAGATTTGGTGTCACCACGATCACTTGCTTTTGAAATGCCTGATACACACCGGTGATCGCTAATGTTTTTGCCGATCCAGCTAGACCGGTCAATAATTGCCGGGGGGCCTGTTCACGTAAACCTGTATGCCAAGCCGCCACTGTCGGCACTTTATTTATTAATTCAATTAAATCCATCTCGGCCCTCCTTAGTTAAATCGATTCATTGTGGCAAGAAAGTCGCCGTTGGTCAAGTAATCACTACTTGCCTCGACCGCTTTATCAATACTTTGTAAAACGATCGGCAGATCGTCTTTTGCAAAAGGACTCAGCACATGATTGACCACGGTTTGTCCCGGACGCGGCCGATCGATCCCAATTTTGATACGGTCAAAGACTGTCGAATCCAAGTGAGCGATCAAACTCTTGATCCCATTGTGGCCACCTGCACTGCCTTTTTGGCGCAAGCGGATTTTCCCTAATGCTAAATCAAGGTCATCATAGACCACCACTAATTCTTCTTGGTAGATGCCAAAATAGGTCATCAACGGACCTACCGCACGACCCGATTCATTCATGAAGGTTTGCGGTTTGACCAAAAGAATTTTTTCACCCTTCAAGAAAAACTCTGCCACCTCTGCTTCAAAAGCCGACTTTTTAAAGGTTGCTTGGTACTTTTGTGCCAACGCATCCACTACCATAAAGCCAACATTATGTTTGGTTTTTTCATATTTTTTGCCGGGATTTCCCAAGCCTACAATCATTTTCATTTTTTAGTTACGCTCCATTATTTCTAGTTTCAAGCTGATTCTTCATCTATTTTATCGGTTTTCTTATCCAAACACAAAATACTGGGCACACAAATGCGCCCAGTTCTTTTGCTTAGGTAATTATAACACGAAATGGACTGTTATGGTGGCGTCCTCTTGCTCAGTTTTTATCTTTCTTAACGAATCTTAATAAAACGTTGGTATATCTTCTTTTTGACGTAATAACAAAGAAAGCATTTACAACTGAAACAGTGATATTTTGTGTAATATTGTTGTGCAAATCACATGACAAATATACTTGAAAATGGTAGGATGATAGCGAGTAAAACAATTATGCGGAAGGAATGATACACAGATGACTGCAAAAACGAACAAAAAAGATCACCAAAAGGTAATTCTTGTTGGAGACGGTGCGGTTGGTTCTAGTTACGCGTTTGCGCTGGTGACCCAAAACATTGCGCAAGAAGTCGGAATCATTGATATAAATACAGCAAAAACAGAAGGCGACGCAATTGACTTGTCCCATGCTTTGGCCTTTACTTCCCCTAAAAAAATCTATGCCGCTTCTTATGAAGATGCACATGATGCTGATTTAGTCGTTATTACTGCTGGTGCGCCTCAAAAACCAGGCGAAACCCGTTTAGATTTGGTTCATAAAAACTTGAAAATCAACCGGGAAGTAGTTACCCAAATCGTTGATTCAGGCTTTAACGGAATTTTCTTAGTTGCAGCAAACCCAGTCGATATTTTGACTTATTCTACTTGGAAATTCTCAGGCTTCCCGAAAGAACGCGTTATCGGTTCAGGTACCTCATTAGACTCTGCCCGTTTCCGTCAAGCATTGGCTGAATTGGTCGATGTCGATGCCCGTAACGTCCATGCCTATATCTTAGGGGAACACGGCGATTCAGAATTCCCTGTTTGGTCTCATGCCAACGTAGCTGGCCTACAAATCTATGAATGGGTCAAAAATAACCCAGACATCGATGAAGAAGCCATGGTCAACATTTTCTTCAGCGTTCGTGATGCAGCCTACACCATCATCGAGAAAAAAGGTGCGACTTTCTATGGGATCGCAGTAGCTTTAGCACGGATCACTCGTGCGATCTTAGACGATGAAAATGCTGTCTTACCACTATCTGTGTATATGAATGGCGAATATGGTTTAAACGACTTGTACATCGGTGCGCCTGCAGTCATCAACGCCCAAGGGATCCAAAAAGTGATTGAGATCCCATTGACGGATGGGGAAAAAGACCGGATGGCCGCTTCTGCAAAACAATTAAAAGATATTCTTGATGAAGCTTTTGCAAAACTAGATGCAGAAGACAATCAATAATTTCTTTCACTTCGTTTAGCTAATCAACCATGCAACTGAACGAACCTTACAGCTTACTCTTTTTCAGAACAATTTGATCAAGATGACCTGCTGCCGGTTCGTTCAGTTTTTTTATGCAATGAAATGCTTTTCTACAGCTTAGCTAAAGATAGTTTAAGAATTTTCTATTTTTCATGGAAGTTTCATTTGCCATATTCGCTTTCCTGGGGGAATATGGTATGATTTAAGCGTTATTATCTATTATGCCATTAGAAAAAAGGAGTAGTTGAATGACTCGTTCAAACAAACATACTGACGCCAAGAACAATACCAAGAAAATTGTTCTGATCGTTGTGGCTGCTTTATTAGTAGTGATCGCTGGCGGCTATACCTACCGAAGTACATATTATGCAAACCGTTTTTTACCAAAGACTGAAATTGAGGGCATCGATATCAGCAACAAAACCGTCGCTGAGGCCAATGCTCTGCTGCATGACCGCTATTCGCAAGAAGATTTCACCATCAAAGAAGGCGATAGCGAATGGAAGACAATCAACCTTGCTCAATTTGGTTTACAGACGGATTTCACCGATGAGCTACAATCGTTAAAAGATGAACAGAACCAGTGGAGTTGGGGAATGGCTTACGTTTCTGCTACAGAAGAAAAAACACTGGATAATCTCTCGGTAGATCAAGATACGCTAAACAGCGAAACAGACACGATTCAAAAGGAACTAGAAACTTTAAATGAGGATCGCACCAAGTCTGCCGATGCAACATTGAAAAAAGGCGAAGACGGTTTTTCTATCAAACCAGAAGTTGACGGCGATGCCATTGATGTGGACAAAGCAGTGGCTGACTTACAAGAAGCCATCGTCAGCGGCGAAAAGGAACTAAATCTCGGCGATTACATCACAAAACCAAGTGTGACCGCTGATGATCCTGATCTAACCAAAGAAATGGATTCGTTGAATAAAATCGCCAAAGTAACCGGCAATTATACGATCAACGGAAACACGTTTCAAATTCCAAGAGAATCGATCATGGATTGGCTCTCTTACAAAGATGGCAACACCACGATCGACGAAGACAAAGTAAGAAGCTATGTCGCTTCGATCGGTGAGCAATACAACACCAGCACCAATTCTTCGACCTTCAAGAGTACCAAACAAGGCGAAGTAACAGTTCCAGCCGGCACCCTCAGCTGGACGATCCAAACCGATGCGGAAACAGAAGCATTGATCGAGGCATTAAAAGCCGGCGAAGACTTCACCCGCACACCGATTGCTCAAGGAAGCACCGATGCTGGCAGCCCGTTATTTGGCAACACGTATATTGAAGTTGATTTGAAAAACCAACACATGTGGTATTACAAAGATGGCGAGCTGGTGCTAGATACGAAAATTATCTCTGGGAAACCAGCTACACCAACGCCAACTGGTGTCTTCTATGTCTGGAACAAAGAAGAAGATGCAACCTTGACCGGTGAAGATTATGCGTCCCCTGTTGATTACTGGATGCCGATTGATTGGACGGGTGTCGGAATCCATGATTCTGATTGGCAAACGGAATACGGTGGTGATCTTTGGAAAACCCGCGGCTCTCACGGCTGTATCAATACTCCGCCAGGCGTCATGAAAGAATTGTACAGCCAAGCCGAAGTCGGGACACCCGTGATCGTGATTTAACCGAAAAAAGATTCAGACCTTTTTATAGATGAACCAAAAGCTGCAAAAGAAAATTCTTTTGCGGCTTTTTTGTTATTTCCCCCATGTTCCTATTTACAAAGCACCAGTTAATTAATATACTTAATTAACTATATTGATTAACAAGGAGAATCATTTTGGAAAAAGTCGTCTTCATCGATCGTTCTACTTTGGCTGGAAGTTTGATTAAAATTTTTGCCCGCAACATCCAAATGCTTTCTGAGGATCAAATCAGCGTGACGGTTCTGACACCGGAACGACTAGCAAGTTATCGTTTTTCGCAAGAAAAAATCGTTTTGGTCGACCCCTTGCTTTCTTTAACAGATCCAATGATCCAACAAGCTATCCCACCGCGCATCAAACGCCTGTCGTTTCCTGTCAATCATTACAGCGGCATGAATACTGAAGGCATTCTAGAATTGATCCAACAAGCATAACCTAAAAAGGCCGACGGAAACCAATGGTTTCTGCCGGCCTTTTCTCATGCCACTTGCCCTTTGCTAGACCATCGCTTCTTCTTGTTCTAACAAAGTAACTTGCTCTCCTTTGTCTTGCAGCGCGGCGACGTGCATCGTCCCCCACTGGCAAAGGGTATCCAATAAGCCGCCTAACGTTTCTCCATATTCACTCAAGGAATACTCAACTTTGGGTGGTACTTGATTATAGGACTTACGGGTAACGATATCAGACTCTTCTAATTCCCGCAATTGCTGCGTCAACATTTTTTGACTGATGCCAGGAATTTTCCGCCGTAAATCACTAGGACGCAATGCCCCATGGCGTAAATTACAAAGAATGATTGGTTTCCATTTCCCGCCGATGACATCCATTGTTGCTTCTACACCAATATTATAAATTTTTTCTTCCATTTTTTTCACCTCATCATGTTTGCTAACATACAAAAGTTACCAAAAGGTGTGTATCAAACAAAAAAGTACGTACTATACAACCTTACCTCCTCATTATATGATGATTACAGAAAAAAATAAAGGAGATGTTTTTATGATCGAAAAATTATCGGATACCGTTACACTGAACAATGGCAGTAAAATCCCCGGTTTGGGGTTAGGTGTCTTTCAAATCCCTGAAGCTGAAACAGCAGAGGTCGTGAAACAGGCCATCGTCAATGGGTATCGCCTGATTGATACGGCGGCTATTTACGGCAATGAAACAGGAACAGGGGAAGGAATCAAACAAGGCTTACAAGAAACGGGGCTGGCTCGTGAAGAACTCTTTGTCACTTCCAAACTTTGGAACGATCATTTAACTTATGATGAAACGATCCACGCCTGCAATGAAAGTTTGGCCCGCTTAAACCTCGAGTATCTCGACTTGTACTTGATCCATTGGCCGGGAAATCAGGCATTTCAAGAGTCATGGCGCGCATTGGAAGACTTGTATGCTGTAGGAAAAATCAAAGCAATCGGGGTCAGCAACTTCCAGATTCATCACTTGGAGCAATTATTGGCCGTTGCTAAGGTCGTTCCTGTCGTCAATCAGATCGAACTGCATCCCAAACTGACGCAGCATGACCTGCGGAACTTTTGTGCTGAAAAGGGGATTGCGATCCAAGCTTGGTCACCTTTGATGCAAGGCAAACTGCTGAAAGATGACACCGTCTTGGCGATTGCCGATGCACAGCAAAAATCAGCGGCACAAGTGCTTTTACGCTGGGCTATCCAACAAGGAATCTTAGTCAATGTCAAATCGACACACCCTGAGCGAATGATTGCCAATGCAGCGATTTTTGATTTCCGTTTATCAGAAGAGGAAATGGCCCGCTTGAACACATTAAATGAGGACCTGCGAGTGGGTCCAGATCCAGACACATTCGATTTTCATTAATCACACTATATACTAAACAAAACCTTAGGAGGAAGTAGAATGACAAACACAAACACAGGATTTTCAATGGTGAACCACGTGGGAATCACCGTCAGCAATCTCGAACGTTCCATCCAATTTTATGAAGCATTAACTGGAAAGAAAATCGCCAATCAAGATACGATCGGTGGCAAACGAATGGCGCAAACGCAAGGTTTAGAGGATACATTGATCAAATACGCCAATCTTCATTTAGACAATCTCAACATCGACCTTTTAGAATACGTCGAACCAAAATCCAACAAAGCTAGCTATTCCAATGAGCAAATCAGTGCCATGCATCTTTGTTTTGAAGTCGAAAATATTGATGAAGCCGTTGCTCGTCTAAAAGCCATCGGGGTTGAACCTGACGGTACCCCAATCGTTTTTGAAGAACAAGATGGTTTAAAAAGCGGGTTCGGGACAGGTGTTGCCTACTTTACAGATCCAGACGGTACCAATCTTGAACTGATTGCACCAAAAGGACCATTTCAACGCGGATAATTGAAAAAGGGATGGCGACTTATAGCGCCCTCCCTTTTTATTTACGCAAAACTATCTATTTTTTCAATAGTTCCCCTTCATAGAACCCTTTACAGCGAGTACAATAAATAGATAATCCTCTTTATTCGCTGATTTTCCCAACAAACCTCGCTTGAAAGGAAGTGATCTCGATCGATATTGGCCTTTTGTTGTTGATTTTTACGGGTATTTTTTTCATCGTCTTCCGATTCTTTTACCGAGAAGAACCCAATTATATCTTCGGCTTTCGCACCAAGCGCAGTACAGCCAGTGTCAGCAATTGGCGTTTTTCCCAGCAGTGGTTCTCCCTGTTGGCGATGCTCTTTCTAGGTGGGGTCATTTTGCTGCAGCGCAACGAGCTGATTGAAGAGAAATTTTACCAGCTAGCCGTACTTGGCAGCTATCTTCTAGCAGCACTGCTGGTAGAAATAGCGCTTTATCTCAAAGATTCACGCGCGAGCACAAAAAAGTAAGACAAAAAAGACATTCCGGGAAATGTCTTTTTTCTATTCTTTATTTTGACTGTGGATCGTGATTCCCAACACCAGGGCTAAAATTCCTGAAACCACCCAGATGGTCCGGTGGAATAAGAAAATTCCTAGCAAGCTGCTTAAAACCGCCCCAAAAAAGAAACCGCCGATGATCAAGGAAATAGAAATGATCTTGGGTGTCACTGATCGGTCCTGCTTAAACCAGCGCAAATACAAGTAATCAGCCAGCGAACGTAAATTGCCAGTGGTCATCGTGGTGGCATAGGGCATCCCTGCCAAGCGCCGATAGGCGGCATATTGAATCGCTGCAAAAAAAGATAATCCGGAATCAACCAGGACATTGGGTAAAGAACGCGCAAAAAAGCCCAGAACCAAAATACCGATTGCTTCAAAGATCAACGCAGCATTTTGCCAAACGATCCAACCACCAGTCGGAAAATGATGCTGCAGATAATTCGTCACCACGATCCCCACTAAAAACATACAGATTGGTGGCAGATACCGAAAGGCTTGTTCAAACTGCCCCGTTGAAAGATTGATCCCTAACAAAATAACATTCCCCGACTGCATGCTCGCAAACACTTCACCGTGAAAGAGATAGGTATAGGCATCTAAAAAGCCGCCAGCCATTGCGAGAAGAACCCCCACCGGCAAACTTTCATGCACGACAAACTCGGTTTTGCCTTTGACACTACTCAAACTTTTTTCCATTGGTTTCGCCTCTTGTTTTTTATACTTTCTAACAGCTTAACGCTTAAAAACGCCGACAACTCGTTATGTTTTGCGGCGTTTAGGTGACTTTTTCGATAGCTGACAAATCAACCACCCCAAAAGAACGGCGGTCAGTGCTCCAGCTGAATCCAGCATGACATCTTGAAAAAGCGGCGTCCGACCTCCCGTCAGCATTTGATGGTATTCATCGATCCCAGCATAGCCGGTGGCTGCCAACCAAGCAAAAAAAGCGGCTAGCCAATACGGCATACGGCGATAAACGAGCACGAAAAACAAACTGCCCCCTAGGACAAAATAGGTAAAGAAATGTGCGCCTTTACGAATGAAAAATTCCACAAAGGAGAAATAGCCTTTTTCCGCAATACTGATCTCCGAACCAGCATAGGAAAAAGAAATCTTCTCTAGCCACTCTTTCAATGGTTCATTTTTTAAGATTCGTGAAAGCAACCCGATTTGCGATTGCTGCTCATAGGTTTGTGAAGAGCTGATAAAGAGGATGACCATGACCGCAACTGCGATACAAAAGTAAAAATTCGGTTCTTTCAGTAATTTTTTCATAATTTTCACTCCTCATTTTCCTATCTTACCATTTTCATTTGGTGATGCAACTGTTTTTCAAAAAGAGCGTTCTATTGATCTTTCAGCGTTTCGATGAAAAACGATCTTCCTTTAGAGTCTCTCTTTCAAAGCGATTCCTCAAAAAACATAAAAAAGTATCTGAAACAGCTTTTCATGCCATTCAGATACTTTTCTCATTTCTCAGACCATAACCTAGAAGGAAACGAATTATTCAAACCCAACGATTCGATGAGGAACATAAGGCTCCTCGAGATATGCAATATCAGCGGGATCCAAAGCAATGCCTGTCGCCTTAACTGCTGTTTCAACATGAGACATTTTCGTCGCGCCAATCACTGGTGCTGCCAGAGTTGGTTTGCTGAATAACCAAGCTAAAGAGATTTCTACTCGACTGACACCATAGCGACTAGCCAATTCTCCAACGCGGTCAATAATCAGTTGGTCTTTATCTGCGGTTTCGTCATATTTGGAGCGAGCAACCTCATCAGTCACTAACCGTTTTGATGACTCATTGTTGCTTCTGGCCAAACGACCAGAGGCTAATGGACTGTACGGTGTAAGAGCGATACCTTCTGATTCACAATAAGGAATCATTTCTCTTTCTTCTTCACGATAGATCAAGTTTAAATGATTCTGCATAGAAACGAATTTGGTCCAACCATTTTTCTCAGCAATATAATTGGCTTTTTGAAATTGGTAAGCATGCATCGCTGATGCGCCAATATAGCGAGCTTTTCCTGATTTGACCACATCATGTAAGGCTGCCATCGTTTCTTCGATCGGTGTGTTGTAATCCCATCGATGAATGATGTATAGATCAACATAGTCTGTTTGCAAACGTTTCAAGCTTTGATCTATTTGGGACATGATATGTTTCCGAGAAAGTCCACCGCCATTAGGGCCATCAAACATTTTCTGATGTACTTTTGTTGCCAGCACGATTTCATCCCGTTTAGCATAGTCTTTCAATGCTGCGCCTAGAATCTCTTCACTACGCCCGATTGAATAAACATTCGCCGTATCAAAAAAATTGATTCCCAAGTCAAGTGCCCCTTTAATGATTGGACGGCTGTCAGCTTCTTCCAAAACCCATTTGTGTATCCAATTGACTGGGTCACCGAAACTCATCGCACCTAAACAGATTTTGGAAACATCCAAACCCGTATTGCCTAATTTGGTATACTCCATTTTACTGATCACTCCCCACTATTTTCTTTGTTAGCTAAAGTTTAATTCAAACAAAAAGCGATGTCTATTGCTTAAAAAACGCCTTCCTATGCTTTTTAGGCATAGACTTTCTGGCGATTAGGTGATCACTTGATCTTTCCTAAGATAAGTGATGTATCCACTTAATAAATAGTCTGCTCAAAATTACGCAGCTAGAAACAATGCTTATCCATTTTTTAAGGGTTCAATATGGCTTTTGTGGTCACAAAAAAAACAAGGCTTGTTCCCCTTGACTTCAAGTACACCCAAACAGCTACAATAGTAAAAAAGGAGTAATGATTATGAAGCGGTTATACTTAATGCGCCACGGAGAAACTCTTTTCAACAAACTTGGCAAAGTACAAGGATGGTGTGATTCTCCCCTAACGGAGACCGGCAAAGAGCAAGCCCATAAGGCAAAAGCTTACTTTGCAAGAAACCAACTAACTTTCGGCCATGCAGTAGCATCGACTCAAGAAAGGGCCTGTGACACACTAGAAATAATCTGCGGGACAACCGACTATGAGCGCCGAAAAGGATTGAAAGAAATGAATTTTGGTCTATTCGAGGGAGAAAGTACCCACTTGCAGCCGAAAGGACCAAAAGCTTACGAACATTTTTATCAATCCTTCGGCGGAGAATCTGCTGCTGAAGTTCGCCAACGAATGTTTGCCGAGCTTGTAGATATCATGACCACTACCAAAGCTGACAATACCTTAGTTGTCTCCCACAACGGTGCAATCTTTTATTTTTTCAAACACTTATTTCCAAATGAAGTCCCCCCTTTACGATTGGCTAATTGCGGTTTTATGGTCTTTACTTATGAAAATGGCCACTTTTTTTATCTCGAGACCGTTGATCCTACAAGATCAGTGACCAACTGATTCAATAATACCGTCTCCTTTCAGCACTCTCCCATAATAACCAACTGCTGTCGTGACCTTCCTGCTTAACCATGTTCTACCTATAAAAAAAGTGCGTCGAACCTATCTCTGTTCGACGCACGGATTTTTTCATCATTCACTAGTCAGTAAAAACAGCTTTGTTCATCCTTATAGAGCTGACATACTTCTTTTGAAACAACTTAAGCGACACATCGCTGCCTACCTGCAAGTTTTTGCTTATTTTCAGACCTGTGGTTCATCCTTGAAGAGGCTTGTACCGATCTCATAGCCCTCGACATAATGATTTAAGCGGCGAACGACGGCTTCAGCAGCAGCTTTTGAAGGGGTAATGATCAATAGGATATCAAAACCTGCGATGGTACCGGCGATCTCCGGTAGCTCCATCTCATCTAGGTAGTTGGCGATGACATCTGCTCCATTTCCCGCAGTATGCACCACCACCATAAACTCGACTTGCGTGATCGCTTTTAAATATTCATACATAGAAAAAGCAATTTTGTCCTCCAAATTGCGCTCTTTTGATTCAAAAATCGAATAATAAGGACGGCCATTTTTCGCATAGGTTTTGGCAATATTCATTTCTCGCATATCACGGGAAATCGTCGCTTGGGTTGCTGTAACGTTCTCTTGTTTTAATAAGTTCATCAATTCTTCTTGAGATTCGATACGGTGTTCCGCAAAAAGACGTTTGATGATCACTTGACGCTCTTTTTTCTTCATTTGTTCAATCAGCTCCTCTCAGATCTTTTTAAATAAGCAGAACCTCTCACTCAGTGGGGGAGCAGCAAGACAGATTGCCTATCAAAGGAAGAGCATCGAGAAGATCAAGATCAGCAGATTCGAAACCCCAATCACAAGTAACGGTTTGCGCATAAAGCGGGTCCAAGTGGAATAGTTGACCCGAGCCAGCTCCAATCCCCCCATCACGACGCCAGAAGTTGGTGTGATCAAATTCACTAATCCGCAACCAGCAGTAAAGATCATCACCATAACGTTCGGATTGAGTCCGATGCTTTGCGCCAAAGCTCCCATGATTGGGATCGATACATACGCTAGTCCGGAAGTTGATGGAATCAAGAACGATAAGAGCAAATACAAAATGTAGGCGCCAATCACGAACAGGACGGGCGATAAGCCTTCTAAAAGATGAGAAGCCCGATCCAAAATAAACAGATCCAAGTAGGTCGTCTGCATAATATAGGAAGCACCCCGTGCCACAACGATGATCAAGACCACTGATAAAATGTCTTTGACCCCATCAATAAAGTTGGTCACGATTTCTTTTTCTGAGAACCCTTGAATCAACGCGATAATGATACTGATGTAGAAGAACCACATGGCCAAATCACCAAAATACCATTCTCCGAAGCTATTGCCGGTTAAAAAGGCGGTCCAACCGTCAAACACATGGATATCAAAGTCTCCCCAAGGAATCAAGGAAACCACCATGATCACAAAGGATAAGCCAAAAATCGTTAGAATCAGTCGATGTTTTTGCGTAAACGCCAAGGTTTCGTTCGTGTCTTTGACAAAATGTTCTTCCATTTCTTTTTGCTCTTGCAGCGATAAGATCGTCGACCCTTTGTCAGCTTTGACTTTTTTGGCATAAGACATCACTACAAAGATACAGTATGCGGTCGTGACTAACCAAAGCATTGCCCCGACTACTAAGATCGTGCCGTTGTTTGGGGCAATATCGATGCTTCGCAAGGCATCCATCGCAACGCCGGTCGCAAAGGGATTGACGGTGGAGCCAATCACGCCAGCACCCGCACCCAGCATAACGGTTCCTGCTGCGACGATCGTATCAAAACCTGATGCCACCATCGTGATTGCTAATAAGGAATAAAAAGGAATCGTTTCTTCCGCCATTCCATAAGTGGAGCCGCCGATCGAAAACAGGATCATTAAAATCGGAATCAAAATCAACTCATTGCCTTTGAGTTTTTTGACCAAATGTTGAATCCCGGCTTCCAAAGCGCCTGTTCGCGTGACGATATTCAAAAAACCACCTAAACAGAGAATAAACACACAGATCTCGATCGCATCACGAAATCCGTTAAAAGGCGCCATAAAGAAATCAGAAAACTTGGCACCTACCACTTGGCTGACCATCTCTTCTTGGCCTGCTGGTAAAGAAGGCGCAAAAGGCTGCCCTGCTAAAAGCCAGGAAGCGACCGTCAAGGCGATAATGATCAGAAATAAGATACTGAACGATGTCAGCGACTTTTTTTCTTTTTGCTTTTTTTTCATCTGTGTTCCCCCTTTATTGAATCAATCCTATTTGCTGCCTACCATTAATTGACAACATGAGAAAAATAATCCTGGTCATAAATAATGAGTTCTTTGTAGCGATAATAAATCTTTCTTTTATGCACGAGCGCCTTGAGCGTTTGACTGACTGTCTCTCGGGTCGTTCCACTGTACTTGGCTATATCATTGATAAAAACGGGAAAAGGAATGCGAATCTGCTCACCTTGTGTCTGCCCATGTTCGATCATCAAAAGACCAATCGTATTGACGACTCTTGTTTGCGCACTGGAGGTGACACAATACTCGACACGGCGTCTTTGTTTTTCCAATTGCCGGCTCATTTGCTGATTGAGCCACAGCAACTGACTTGTAGACGAAACAACTAGCGGTTCAAACAGCGACATCGCTGCAAACTGCACGACAATGTCTGTTGCAGCGAATGCCGATACATCATAGTTGTCTCTTTCAAACAAGCCAATCAAAGGAAATAACTGATCAGGCCCAACAAAATCTACATAACAATAGGAATCAGTTCCGTCGGTTTTTTCGATCCGCACAAGTCCTTCTATCACGAGGAATATCCGATCTCTTACGTCGCCTTCATAAAAAAGTACCTGGCCTTTTTTGTACGTACGGCAGTAAATATGCTCTTTCAACCGCTGCTGATTTTCTTCTTCCAGCCATTGAAAGCTGTTCACTCTTGTTGATGGATCTTTTATTTGGTGGTCGATCATTTTTCTCACTCCAATGTTTTGGGTCTTGCTTTGCTGCTTCGCTTATTTCCAGGTGATCTGCGTACCAGCGTCTTCGATGTCTGCCAGCTTGTCTAAAGAAGTAATCACTGCCTGTTTTTCCGCCCCCATTTTGACAAAATTCAAAGCGGCTTGCACTTTCGGCAACATACTACCTGGTGAAAAATGGCCTTCATCGACATAGGTTTCCAATTCAGCGGCGGTCACATGATCCAACCACTGCTCATTTTCCTTGCCAAAGTTCAAAGCGATTTTTTCTACGCCCGTTAAAATGATCAGCTGATCCGCATCGACCAAACGAGCCAATTTTTCAGAAGCAAAATCTTTATCGATCACGGCTTCAACACCCAGGCCATTGTCTAACACAGGAATGCCGCCGCCTCCTGCACAAATGACGATCGTGTTTTGTTCGATCAGCGCTTTGATGCTGGCAACTTCTTGGATCGCTTGTGGTGCAGGACTGGCTACGACTTTCCGCCAACCACGACCAGCATCTTCACGATAGATGGCATCTGTTGCCGCCATGGCTTCTTTGGCAGCCATTTCCGTTAAGAAAGGACCGATCGGTTTTGTCGGATGGGCAAATGCTGGATCTTGGGCATCGACTGTAATTTCCGTGACCACAGTCACCACCGGCTTCGCTATTTGAGCTGCTTTCAACTGGGTTCTCAGCTCATTTTGCAACCAATAGCCAATACTGCCTTGGGTCATGGCGACACAGGTATCTAAAGGCATCGCTGGATTTTTACTAGAATCGCTCGCTTGCTGCTGCAACACCAAATTTCCCACTTGGGGCCCATTCCCATGGGTAATGATCAAATGAACGTCTTTTTGGATCAGGGGAATTAAATACTCGACCGTCTGTTTAAGCCGTTCTTTTTGCCCTTTGGCACTGGCATCTTCTGCTAAGATGGCGTTGCCGCCAAGGGCGACAACGATCGTTGGTTTCTTTTCACTCATCTGCTCACTGCTCCTTCTTACACTCTAGGAATAAATAGATCGCCTAAGGTTACTGCCATGATCGCTTTGATTGAGTGCATCCGGTTTTCAGCCTCTTCAAATTGACGACCCCAGTGACTACGGAAAATATCGTCTGTGATCTCCATTTCAGAAATGCCGAATTTTTCTTCGATCATTTTTCCATACGTCGTATTCGTATCATGGAACGCTGGCAAGCAATGAAGCACGATCAGGCCATCGTCTTGTTTTCCGGTAGCCATCACCATTTCGCGGTTGATCTGGTAATCTTTCAACAGCTTCACCCGCTCTTCGAACTGGTCTTCTTCCCCCATTGACACCCAAACATCGGTATACAAGACGTCTGCATCTTTAACACCTTTTTGGATATCGTCTGTTACCATCAACTGACTGCCAGATTCTTTAGCAAATTCGTTGGCATAATCTGTCACTTCTTGCGCTGGGAAAAGTTCTTTTGGTGCACAGATACGAACGTTGACCCCTAAAATCGCCCCCGTCACTAACAAACTATTTGCCATATTGTTCCGACCGTCACCCACATAAACTAGCGTAATGTTTTCCAAGGTACCGAAGTTTTCTTTGATGGTCATAAAGTCAGCGATCATTTGGGTTGGGTGCCATTCATCGGTTAAGCCATTCCAAACAGGAACACCGGAGAATTTGGCTAAATCTTCAACGACTTGTTGACTGAACCCGCGGAACTCAATGCCATCAAACATGCTGCCTAAAACTTTTGCTGTATCTTCGACGGATTCTTTTTTGCCTAGCTGGATATCATTCGCGCCTAAAAATTCTGGATGGGCACCAAGATCGATGGCAGCTGTCGTAAAGGCCGCCCGTGTCCGAGTCGATGTTTTTTCGAACAAAAGAGCAATGTTCTTGCCTTCCAAATAGCGATGAGAAATATTTTGTTTTTTCAACTGTTTCAAATAGATTGAAAAATCAATGAGGTATTCTAACTCGGCTTTCGTAAAATCTTTTTCTGCTAAAAAACTTTTTCCTTTAAATACTTGTTCCATCGATGATTCCTCCTCTGATTTAAATATCTTCTCTAACAAATGGCATGCTCATGCAGCGAGGGCCGCCACGACCGCGAACCAATTCACTGCCGGAGATTTTGTGCAATTTGATGCCGGCTTCTGCCAACTTCTGATTGGTGATGGTATTGCGGTCATATACGACGACTTCGCCAGGTGCGATCGTTAAAGTATTCGAACCGTCATTCCACTGTTCCCGAGCCGCTGCAATCAAATCGCTGCCACCGCAACGAATCAATTCAACCGCATTTAGTTCTAGATAGCGACATAAAATATTTTCCAACGTGTCCTTTTCTTCTTTGATCGTCACCCCATCACCTGCTCGTGAGATTGAATAAACCGTCAGCTCTCCTTCGATTTCTGGATGAATCGTAAACTTGTCATGATCGACCATTGTAAATACCGTATCTAAATGCATGAATTTGCGCTCTTGACCAATGTCAAACGCTAGGACATATTCAAAGCTTGGCTCATTTTCGAACACTTTGCGGGCCAGCTGCTCAATCGAAGCGGCATCCGTTCGTTGCGAGATACCAATCGCCAGCACATGTTTTGACAGAACTAATTCGTCGCCACCTTCGATGCGGGTTGGTTGGGCGCGATCATAAAGCATATGAGGCGGATTTTGCTGAAACATTGGATGATGAGCAAAAATATATTTGCCGTATAACGTTTCGCGCCGTCTTGTTTCTGAATACATGCGATTCAACGAAACGCCGTTTCCAATCGTCGCAAAGGGATCGCGCGTAAAATACAAATTCGGCATTGGATCGATCAGAAATGGGTATTGATCATCCACGGTCCCAGCGAGGCTCTGGGTGTTTGGCAGCTCCAGTTCATTTTTGGCTAAACCAGCCATGGTTTTGTCGATCAGTTCCCGATCATTGTCGCAAGACAGAAAATAATCCGTGACTTCTTTGATGATCTCGGGACTTTGGATCGTTGTTTCCGCTAAATAATCCTTGAGAAATTGCTGTTTGATTTCTGGTGACGTGAGCGATTCAGCAGCTAAATCTTCTAGGTACAACACCTCCACATCATTTTGACGTAGGACTTCCGCAAACCGATCATGTTCTGCTCTGGCTTGTTCCAAAAAAGGAATATCATCAAATAGCAGGCGGTTCAAATGATCAGGAACAAGGTTCTCCAATTCCCGACCAGGGCGGTGAAGCATGACTTGCTTCAAGCGTCCAATCTCTGAAAAAACATGAATAGCATTTGGCATTTTTCTTCCTCCTTCTTCTGTTTACGCCTCTATGCTACCTAATTGTATACGCTTTCGTAGTGGTATATTTCGTGTTCTTTTCGCAAAGGATTTGGCATTATGCATGAAAAAGCGAATATCGCTCTTCAGACGTTTTTTTACTCGCTGTTTTTTTTCATATGTAATATTTATCCATCGTTTTTTTTCTAAGAATTTGATGAGGATGTAATAGTTTTTTTATTTTTGACGTTTTTCCGCCCTATCAATAGATCAAGGAGATATACATTCCATTTTTTGTTTTTGGTACAGTTTCATCAAAAACCCTTATTTCATAAGGATTCTGATGGTTGCGACCAAATTTCGTTATGCTATACTTAATAAGATCGAAGGAAAAGAAAGGGGTTTGATAGGAATGACCTATTCAATCAATTGGGATCTAGAAACAATCTTTCCGGGAGGCAGCGATTCTGTTCAATTAAAAGAACGCATGAGCCAACTGGAAGAACAAATTGCAAATTACCGAACAACAGTCGATGCATGGTCGCCCAACAGCGAAGACGATGCAGCAAAATTAGGAGAGTTACTTGATTTATCCGCAACTATCAATCAAGGATTTTCACAATGTGGCAGCTTTATCAATGCCTTGCTTTCAGCCAATGTCAATGACAGCAAAGCCAAAATCCTGACGGGTGACCTCTATGCAAAATTGCCAGCACTGCAAGCAGCACAAACCGTTTTTTCAAAAAAATTGACAGAAATTTCTGAGGATGATTGGACAGCACTAGTTAAAGCAGAAAACTTAGCATCTGTCGCTTTTCGTTTAAGCGAGATTCGCCGCGACGGCAAAGAGTTGTTATCCGAGGCAGAAGAAACCATCATCAACACTTTAAATTTAGATGGCTTGAATGCTTGGAGCCAACATTACGATACAATCGTTGCCTCAATCGAAATTCCTTTCCTGCAAGAAGACGGCACGACGATCAAGTTGTCAGCTGGTCAAGCCTTCAATAAAATGATGGGCGATCCTGATCCGGAAGTTCGTGCGCGTTTATTCGATACTTGGGAAAAGACGTGGGCAGAAAAAGAAGACCTCTTTGCGGATACCTTGAACCACTTAGACGGTTTCCGCCTCTCTACCTTCAAACTTCACGGTGTCACTGATTACTTGAAGGAACCATTAGAATACAATCGTCTGCAAAAAGCGACATTGGATGCTATGTGGGGCACGATCCAAAAAAACAAACAGCCGATCGTTGATTTCTTGACCCGCAAAGCCCAGCTTTTCGGCAAAGAAAAAATGGAATGGCAAGACCAAGATGCGCCGATCATTCTTGGGGACATGGAAGAAAGAACCTACACCTTTGATGAAGCAGCTGACTTTATTTTGACCAACTTCCGTAAGTTCAGTCCGAAAATGGCTGACTTTGCCCAAGTTGCTTTTGAAAAAAGCTGGATCGAAGCAGAAGATCGTCCAGGCAAACGTCCTGGCGGCTATTGCACCAGCTTGCCAGAAACCAAAGAGTCACGTATTTTCATGACCTACAGCAATTCAGTCAACGAAGTAGCGACGCTTGCCCATGAGCTCGGTCACGCGTTTCACAGCAGCGTTCTTTGGGAGCTGCCGGAATTAAACCGCAACTATGCCATGAACGTTGCCGAAACAGCAAGTACCTTTGCTGAATTGATCGTTGCGGATGCAACCCTTAAAGAAGCAACAACAAAAGAAGAAAAAATCAATCTATTGGATGCCAAAATGCAAAATGCGATCGCGATGTTCATGAACATCCACGCACGCTTTATTTTTGAAAACAGTTTCTATCAAGCTCGTCAAAAGGGCTTGGTTTCAGCGGAACAAATCACGGAAATGATGACAGCGGCGCAAAAAGAAAGCTATGCCGATGGGTTAGCGACTTATCACCCACATTTCTGGGCAGCCAAATTGCACTTCTTTATTGACGATGTGCCGTTCTACAACTTCCCGTATACCTTTGGTTACCTCTTTAGTATGGGGATCTACGCGTATGCCAATGAAAAAGGGTCTAGTTTTGAAGAAGAATACATTGCTTTATTGCAAGATACTGCTTCAATGACCACCGAAGAATTGGCACAAAAACACCTTGGTGTCAATTTAACGAAACCAGACTTCTGGCAAGCAGGGATCGACATGGTCCTAAAAGATGTTGCCAGCTTTATGGAATTGACTGAAGACTATATCTAAAAGAAAAAACCCTCTTCCAACATGACGCTTGGAAGAGGGTTTTTCTATCAGGCATTCAATAAAGTTAAGCCAATCGTTAAGTAGCCGGCGTATAAACACCAAATCAAATAAGGAATAAACAAGTACATTGCTTTTTTGTCGATACGAGCAAAGAGGATCATACAGATAATTACTGATAACACTAACAAGACAATAATGATGGTTCCGGCCCAGTAAGCATTCCAGCCAAAGAAAACAATACTCCACAAGAAGTTTAATACTTGCTGGATCGCAAAGAAGATATAGGCATTCTTTTTAAGTGCTGGATTGACTTTGGCTACGATCAGTAAATACAACGCCGTTCCCATAAAAGCATACAAAATCGTCCAAACAATCCCAATGATCCCGCCAGGAGGGGCCAAAAAGGGTTTTTCCATTTGCGCATACGTTCCGGCAATGTCCCCTGCAAACAAACTCGAGATGATTCCTGTTGCTTCAATGCCGATTACACAGACCAGCCAAATTAAAAATTTCATGTTCTCCACTCCTTCTTTTTTTCATGACTCGCTAGTTTCATCGTACCATCGAATCGAAAAAAAGCAGAATAGAACGCTTAAAAAAAGAAACGCCCGTGTGGACGTTTCTTTCAAGGTAATTTTGATTATATTCAATGACAGCTACTTTGATTGTTCCTCTTCAAACTTCCGCCGTTCATTTTCTACATATTTGTATAACGAACCGTAGCGGCTGCGATAGCCTTTCTTCCACGGCTTCTCTTTGCCACAAAAATGCAGCAGAACGGTATGTTCGATGACCCAATCCAAACTCCATTCCCCTAGGCTGATCGTCTCATACGTACGGTTTTTCCGTACATCATAGTTATAGAGCTGATCAGGAATCGCCAGCACTCGATCACCATATAACCCATTCAAAATATCTTGATCCGGCAAAAAGAGGTTCAAATGATTTTTCTCAATGAAGGCTGCGATCTCTGTTTCTTTGACCTCTTGCCGTAGCTGATGCACGTTCATCAGCAAAACGCCTGAATTGTAGTAGCCTTCCGACTCATAATTGCGTAACCGAACTTTATTGATGACTGTTGTCACTTCTGTCAGTTTAGAATGGCTGGCAGCGGCATACAGAAAATCCCCTAACGTCAGCTCATACAAGGGGCGCAAATCATTGATGCACAAAATATCCGCATCCAGATACAGGATTTTTTCCACCTGCTGCGGCAAGTAATTTTGTGCCAACAATCGATAGTAGATCGACTCTGGGTAGCGGTCACTAACTGGTGCCGTTTTAAAGATCGAACCAGAACCGATGACGACGGGATGATAGGTCATCGCCAATTTTTGACAAAAGACCTCTAGCTCTGCACCTTGTCTCAATTCTTTTTCTTGTAAGACATAGACATCGAAAGATGCTGCTGTCGTATGACGTTTGATTGAATATAACGTTGTTTTTAATTGTTCACTGAATCGATCATCAATCGCAAAAAGTAGATTCATGCTCTTGTTCACTCCTCTGTTACTGGTTGCGTGCTCGTTTTTGGAAAAATCGAACGCAGTTGCCCGCATCTTCTGCTCTTCTAGTATACCCGATTTTTAGTCATTCTTTCAGTGAAATAGCCTTTCCAGTGAAAACCATCCCTTGGAAACGCAAAAAAATGCTGTTCCATCCAATGAATGAAACAGCAAATGATCGATGATAAATGGTGACATCCTAAACAGATCAGCGAATCGTGGCAAAAGCCGTTGACCACAACAACAATTCATCTAGCATGTCATTGACACCTGCAGCCATGTGCGCACCTGGTTTGAAGGTACTGAAATTTTCAAAATCAGTGAAGAGATTGAAGGCTGGGTTAGTCCGCACGGTGGCAACTTTTTGTTCAGCTAATACGTTGCGCAATTGTTCAGCGGCCCGAATCCCACCGCCAGAACCATAACTGACGATCCCAGCTGCTTTATCAAACCATTCTTCCCGAGCAGAATCTACGGCGTTTTTCAAGGAAGCTGCAAAACCGTGGTTGTATTCTTGCACGATGAAGATATAGCCATCTAACTCAGCGATTTTTTTGTTCCATGCCATGTTTGGCTCAGCCGTTCCCATAAACGGTAAATCAAATGCCTTTACATCCACGATCTCAAACTGATGCTCTGACCGTTGAGTAGCAATTTCTTGAATATATGCTCCGACTTGCGGACTAACGCGTCCTTCTCTTGTACTGCCTAAAATAATACCAAATTTCATGATAGGTTCCTCCTAAGATTGTCTTCGTTTGTTTTTTAACGATTGGCAAATGTGTCTGCCCAGTCCAATAATTCCGTCAACATATCGTTCATTCCTGCCGTCATATGTTCGCCAGGAGTAAAGGTGGCAAAATTTTCAAAATCAGTAAATAAGTTGAAGGCTGGATTAGTGCGCACCGTGGCTACTTTTTGTTCCGCCAAAATCAAGCGAACTTGCTCAGCGGCCCGAATCCCACCTGCTGAACCATAGCTGACGATTGCTGCTGCTTTGTTGAACCATTCCTCGCGGGCGCTGTCCAACGCATTTTTCAAGGAAGCCGAGACCCCATGATTGTATTCTTGCACGATGAAGATGTAGCCATCTAATTCAGCGATTTTTTCGTTCCACGCTTGGTTCGCTTCGCCTGTACCCATAAAGGGTAAGTCGTAGTCTTTGATATCAATGATTTCAAACGAGCGGTCGCTATGTGCTCGTGCTGTTTGTAACACGTAATTGGCTACTTGCGGACTCACGCGGCCTTCTCTCGTACTGCCAACGATGATTCCGATTTTTTGCGCTTTTTTCTTTTCCGGGGTGCGATACACCTCTTTAATCACTTCTTTTTCAATTATTTGTTCTTTTTTCCCAAATCCAAAGACCATTCTTTTGTACTCCTTTTATTGTGTTTTCTTAAACGATGGACTCAGCATACCAAACTTACTTTTAGTAAGTCAATCCTTTTGCTTACTTTTTGTTAGAAAAAAACAAACTATTTTCTCTTGACATTCGTTCGGCACCGAACTATAATCAATCCATCGATATCGTTAGGTACCGAACAATAATCCAAAAGGAGTGTTTTCAATGAGTACAATGACCGATCACTTAATGAAACAGCTTCGTTTTATCAGCGAAGCCAGCAATGCCTTTATGAGCCAAAACAACCAACGCCTTTCTGGACAGCAACGCGTCCTTGCCGTTTTAAACTTAGAAGATGGCTTGGTGCAAAATTACCTCGCAGAAGTTTTAGATTTACGGCCAAGTTCCTTGGCAGAACTATTGAAGAAAATGGAAAACAGTGGGGATATCCAGCGTAAAGAAGATGCAGCCGACAAACGGATCAAACGAATCTATCTGACAGAGACTGGACGAAAAAAAGCAGAAAAATTACTGGCACAAAAAGAAGCCACCAGCAGTCAAACGTTTTTTGCTGGGTTAACAGAGGAAGAACAAACCGAATTTGCCCGTCTGCTTGAAAACATTGCTGCTGGATGGGAGGCTGACTTTCAGCAACAGACACAACGCTTTGTTGATCCCATGGATCGTTTGCAAGTCATGCAAGAGATTCGTGAAGAAATGATGAAGCAATGGGGCGGAAATTGGCAGGAAATGACGAATGACGAACGCCGAAAAATGAGGCAACAAATGAAAGATACTTGGCAAGACATGGGCACTAACGAGCGACGCCAAATGAAAAAACAAATCAAAGAAGCTATGCGGCAAATGCCGTTTCCTGGACATCGCGGCCTGTTTGGCAATCGGCCATTTGAGCCATTAGAACCGTTTGATAATAGCGAGGCGAATGGATCCACGGTACACATGGGTAAAAGGCAACTTTTTTGATGCCTACGGGTTTGGACAAGACCACAAACCAAACCCTACTTCCACTTCTAAAGACGAAACAGCCGAGGATGATTGGCAGGATTTCTAATAGCACTTAATTAAAAAGAAAAAGCAGTGAGCTACCTTGCTTGCTGCGGAGGAAAACGAATGGAAACAACGACACCAACAGTGAACAAAAACAAATTTAAAATGAAAGACTTTATCCACCTGATCGTCAGTGTCAACCCCAAGAAAGGCTTGTTTCTTTTAGGGATGCTCTTTAGCCTGATCACAAGTGCCGCCAGTTTGGTCGTGCCGCAGCTGACGAAAACGCTGGTCGATGCCAGCGGCACCCCCACGTTCAGCACCTCCATGCTGGTCGTTTTGATCCTAGCCTTTGTGCTGCAATTAGGCGTAGGGACTTTAGGCGGCTTTCTCTTGCGCTATGTGGGAGAAAGTGCCGTGAAAACATTGCGGGAACGTCTTTGGAAACATCTGCTGCATTTGCCAGTCAGCTATTTTGATGACCACAAGTCGGGGGAAAGCAGTTCGCGACTCGTCAACGATACTTCCGTGATCAAAGAACTAGTCACCTCGCAATTTCCCAGCTTTGTCACTGGCTTGATCCAATTGGTTGGTTCGATGATCATCTTGTTTTTGATGGATTGGCAGATGGCGGCGATCATGTTCAGTGCGGTGCCTTTGATCACCTTGATCATGTGGCCAATCGGCAAGATCATGTCAAAACTAGGACGCCAGCTGCAAGCAGCGACTGCCGATTTCAATGCGGATGCTAGCGAAAAACTCTCAGAGATCCGTTTGATCAAAGCCAGCAACGGAGAAGCCAGTGAACAGGAAAACGGTCGGCGCAACATTGGGGCAATTTTTACCCTCGGGGTCAAGGATGCGAAAGTTAGTGCGATTTTGCAGCCAATTATGACGACGGCCATGCTGGGCTTACTCGTAGGAATCCTCGGTTATGGCGCGATCCGCGTCCAAGCCGGCACCTTGACGAGTGGTGCATTGATCGCTTTTCTACTGTATCTCTTTAATATTATTGCGCCGGTGACGACGTTTGCGATGTTCTTTTCGCAAGTTCAAAAAGCGATGGGTGCTACGGAACGGATCCAAGAAATTTTGGATACGCCGCTGGAGCCGATCCAGGCAGCACCTAAAGCTGCCATCGATGGCGCTGTCTTACGGGCAGAACAGATCGATTTCAGTTACGATCCCAAACGGCCGATTTTGCAAAACATTTCTTTTGAAGCCAAGCCCAACACCGTGATTGCTTTTGCGGGACCAAGCGGCGGTGGAAAATCCACGATTTTTGCTTTACTAGAACGCTTTTATGAACCCACTAGCGGGCGCTTGCTGATTGGTGAACAGCCGATAGCTGACATTGATCTGCAGGACTGGCGGGCACAGATTGGCTATGTTTCCCAAGACAGTGCGGTCTTTGCCGGTACGATTCGGGAAAACTTGCAATACGGATTGGGACGGACGCTGTCAGAGGAGGAATTGTGGCAAGGACTGGCATTGGCTTATGCCGATCAGTTCGTCCAAGAGTTCCCCGAAAAACTAGAAACACAAATCGGCGAACGCGGCGTCAAACTATCTGGCGGGCAAAAACAACGGATCGCCATCGCACGAGCATTCTTGCGAGACCCCAAGCTGCTGATGCTGGATGAAGCGACCGCCAGCCTAGATTCTCAGTCGGAAGAAAAGGTCCAGCGGGCGTTGGATCATTTGATGGAAGGGCGCACGACATTAGTGATTGCTCATCGCTTATCGACCATCGTGGATGCCGATCAAATTTACTTTATAGAAAAAGGTACCATTACCGGTCAAGGTACCCATGCAGAATTGATCAGCAATCACCCGCTTTATGCTGCCTACGTGAATGAACAAATGATCAATTAAAGAATAAAAACTAGAAAAAAAACTGCTTATTGATGGATAAGCAGTTTTTTTCTATTAGCCAACGGCGGAATGTTGCTTCTCTTCACGCGTCCCAGGCACTTGATTTACTCGCTGCCATTCTTTCAGCACCTGATTTTCTGCCCGCAAAAAATCCCGTTCGCTTTGGGCAGTAGCAAGCTTTCCTTGATAGACCAAGACTTCTTCTTGGTAGGTTTTGGTGGTCTTTTGGACTTCTTCTTCTAACTGGTCGATTTTATGGGTCAATTCTTGATTGATCTGTTCATATTTTAGGTAAAGCTTTTGGGCATTTTCGATATTCGTTTGTTCCAAATTCGCTTTGCTGGATACTCGGGTAGCCAAATAAGTAAGTACACCAGTAATGAGTGACGGCAAGACAACTGTTACGATCGATGTATCCATGATCCTCCCCCATTCTTTTTGATACAATTCATATCATCTGTTTCCAGTATAAAAGATACGATTCGTATCGTCAACTGATGTGATATTTTTTATATCAAATAATACAAAAATAGATACAAATTATATCCAACGTGCTATACTACAAAAAAGGAGGCGATCACTCATGCTTGGCGAACGGCTAAGAACACTCAGACTACGAACCAATCAAACCCAACAGCAGATCGCAGATCAGCTAGGGATCACCCGCGCAGCGTATTCGCATTTCGAAAATGATCGTAACGAACCCGATGGCGAGACCATCGTCAAACTCGCGGAGATTTTTCAAGTATCCACCGATTTTTTATTAGGCAGACAAGTCCCGGCAGGCTTTACTCCGCCCTCTGCAAAAGTTCAAACCGTTGCGGCCCATATTGATGATGACGTCACCGATGAGCAGATGGAAGACATCCTCAGCTATATTGAATTTATAAAACAGCGGCACGCCCAAAAGGAATGATGGAAATGGATAAAGTAGAAGAACTGATGGCCGCCTACCCAGACTTGCACTTTATTTTCGATAAAAATATGCCTGATGGTCAGCAAGGATTGTACATCGATCACCATATTTACTTGAACCCTGACCAATCACAAGAAGACCTCTTGAGCACCATCGGTGAAGAAATCGGTCATTATCTGACCAGTGCTGGCGACATTACCGCCCAAGACACCAACGAAAAGCGCAAACAAGAACGCAAAGCCCGCGACATTGGTTCTGCGATCGTGGTCACGCCCTATGATATCATCGCTTGTTTTGAAGAAGGCTGCAAAACATTGGCGGCATGCGCTGATTTTTTAGGGGTTCCCCCACAAACCTTCAAAGATGCGGTCACGTATTATGCTCGCCGCTTTGACGGTATCAAAACCGAAGAAAACTATACCTTGTTTTTCCATATCGACGGCACGATTGAAGTTGTCAAAACCTTTGGCAATCAAGGTTAAGCCTTTTTTACACAAAAACAGACGTTCCTTTTCTGCTGCTAAAGGCAGAGTTGACGGAACGTCTGTTTTTTATCCTTGCATGTTGACCCGCATCAATACACGGTTCGGTCGATAGTTTTCTGAGGATTGATGAACCAGCGCACCTTCCTCGAAACGATACAAATTGTATCCATAGCGTTCTTCAAAACGGACCATCCCCTCGCCTTCATCTTCCCCGACAAACGACATACTTGCCACAGTATAGTAAGGGATCCCTGCGATCGTTCCCGTAAACGCATGATGGGTATGTCCACTGAGAATACAAGAGATTTGATACTGCTGCAATAATGCTACCAAACGATCGGCACCGGCCCACGCCGGCGTGCTTGCTTGATAAGGCAACAAATGATGGTGCGTCACAAAGGCGATCTTTTTCTCTTTGAGCTGAGCCAGCGTGGCTTGCAGCCATTCAAACTGTCGCTCATCTACGATACCGTCGGCATAGCCATAACAGGAGTTATCGAAAGTCACAATCGCCAATGTCTCCGTTTCATAGACTTGATTAAAAGGCGTATCACTGGCGGTTTCTACTGACTTGCCTTGCCAGCCTTGGCGAAAATGCCGTTTGATATCGTGATTACCTAGCGTTACCACGAACGGCACTGAGCCAAAGGCTTTTTCTAAATATCTCTTCAAAGAGGCATAATCGGCAGGCGCGCCATCTTCGGTCAAATCGCCACTGATCACCACCAAATCGATCGCCCCTCGCGCCTTGGCATCCTGGATACACTCTTCCAGAGGAATCAAGGGATTTTGCATGGCTGCCAGCATTCCTTGATACCCTTCTTCACAAGGCAGGTAACTTTCTCGAAAATGGATATCTGATATATGCAATACATTCATAGGTTTATCTCAATTTCTTTCTGATGATTCCAGTCAACTGGTCTAATAAGAAGACGGTCACAACGACGCCCAACAAAATAATACTTACCTTGCTCCAGGTTCTGGTTTGAATAGCAAAAATCAATGGTGCACCGATCCCGCCAGCACCGACTAATCCTAATGTTGCCGCACTGCGGACCGCAATTTCAAAATGATTCAATGCAAAGGAACTATAGATGGGTGCTAAGTAAGGGACCCGCACGAAAAACATCGTCTGCCAAAAGTTGGCACCAACTGCTTGCATCTCTTCCGTCAAGCGCTCATCCATGGCTTCCATTTCTTCGGTAAACAACTTGCCCAGCATACCGATCTGGTGGACACCGATCGCCATAACCCCAGCGAAAGGTCCCGGACCTACCACACGGACAAAAATAATCGCATAAACTAGCTCTGGAAATGCCCGCAAGATATTGCAGATCATTTTGCCGGCCTTCGCGACCCACGGCGCAGAAGCCCATAGGTTGGCGGCACTCAGCAAAGTCACCGGTATCGCACAGACTGTTGCGATCATCGTTCCTAGACAAGCGATGCCGATCGTCAGTAACAATAAGCTCCACAGATCCTCCCCGCTACCGTCGTAAAAGAAAGACCAGTCTGGCTGACTCAACCCTTGCAGGACATCTCTTCCCATCGCTAAGGAAAAAGTACTCAATCCGGAATAATCCAGCGTCGCTGCGGATAATACCAGTAAGATAGCAAAGAGTCCCCATAATAGCCAAGTCGTTTTCTTCACTTCTCTGATCATCATAGGAATGACCTCCTTACCCGCTCACTGAGAAAATCAACGATCGCTACCGTCAGCAAAATCGTCAAGATAATGATCGAGACCCGCTCATAATTCAACAATGCCAATGAGGCGTTCAAGATGACCCCGATCCCGCCGGCACCAACATACCCTAACACCGTCGAAGCTCGAACATTGACTTCAAAGGCATAAAAAGTATAGCTGGCAAACTGGCTGATGACTTGAGGAATGATCGCCCAAACGGTCACTTGAAATTTATTCGCTCCTACCGCCGCTGCTGCTTCGATTGGCGCAAAATCAATGGTTTCGATCGCTTGGAACATCAGCTGTGAAACCATACCAAAGGTAAAGACCGCGATGGTCAAAACACCAGTGGCTTCACCGATCCCAAAAATCGCTACGAACAATGCCGCCAACAATAGGTTGGGAATCGTCCGCACCAGCCCTAAGAGAAAACGCATCGGCACCGAGACCCAACGGCTTTCTGTCACGACTGTCGTCGCCAACAGACTCACCGGTATTGCTGCGACTACTCCTAAAACAGTGCCTAAAAAGGACATCTGCAATGTCTTGATCAAGGGCATCATCAGTTGCGGTAAATAACTAAAATCCGGATGCAAAAATCGAGCCATGAAAGCCGTCATCTGGCTGCGATTCGACCACACTTGGGCAAAATCAGCCCCCGTGATCCAGGCACTGCTTTGAAAAAAGAGCAGCAATAAAAGAACCAGCAGCAGGTGCTTGTACCAATTAAAATGAACTGTTTCTTTCAGTTTCATCGATTTCTCCTGCCTTTTCTTCAAAAATTGCTTTGCCATAGATTTGTTCTAAACGCTGATCTGTCAAAGCGGCTGCGTTGCCGTCAAAAACGATCGCACCTGCTTTTAAGGCAATGATCCTTGTCGCATACTGACGAGCCAAGGGAATCGAATGCAGATTGATGACAATCGTTTTGCCCATTTCTTGATTGATCTTCTTCAGATCCTCCATCACTTTCTCTGTCGTGATGGGATCTAGTGATGCCACGGGTTCATCAGCTAAAATCACCGGCGCTTGTTGAACCAAGGCACGGGCGATGGATACTCGCTGCTGTTGACCACCACTCAACTGGTCGCTTCTCGTTTGCAGTTTGTCTGACAAGCCGACAGTCGCTAGCGCTTCTTTCGTTCTTTCGTAGTCTTCTTTCGTAAACAACCCTAAAATACTTTTCCAGGTCCCGTAATACCCCAAACGACCAGATAGCACATTCTTTTGGACAGTACTACGTTTGACCAAATTGAAGCTTTGCGAGATCAATCCGATTTGTCGACGAATCAAGCGCAATTCTTTTTTATTGGCTTTCGTGACTGATTTGCCGTCTACCCGAATATCTCCTTCAGTGATTGGCACTAAGCGATTGATCGAGCGCAAAAAGGTACTCTTACCAGCACCACTCAAACCAATGATTGCCACAAATTCTCCTTGTTCAATCGTTACATCTATGTTCTGTAATCCTTTGACCCCATTTGGGTAGACTTTGGATACATTCTCAAAAGTTATCATCTGTTTTCTCCATTATGTAGGGACCGCGGCAAAGTTTCCCCAATCGGTCACGGTCTATTTCACTAAAAAATGCACTGGTACTGCGTATTCCACCTATTCCCCTAGTAAATCGCTGCACATCTCCGTGTCCCGTTATCCTTCTACCGCAATCCCTGATTTTTTACTCTGCTGCTCGTTGTGTATAATCGCGAATGGTATCGTAAGCAGAATCTGCTGCTTCTTCATACCCTTGGTGTCCCCACAAGCTCATTGCTTCGGCACCCTCTTCATCATCTGCCATGTTCAAGAACACTTCTTTAATCTGCTCTTTTAGTTCAGCATCCATCGTCGGTTGAACGGCAATGGCGTCATTCGGGATGTCCCCTTCGGTTAAGTAAAGAACTTTTAGATCTTCGAATAAATCGTTATCTGGGAAGCTTGACGCAAAGACATTCCGTGCCCCTTGAAACACAAAGGCGGCATCCATCTGACCATTCAAGACTGCAGTGATCTCACTTGGAATATCGTTCACCGTCGTTAATGTAGCATCCGTCGTTGGATCAACTCCTGCATCTTTCAACTCGGCAACTGGGTAAATATAGCCGCTGGCAGAGTTCGGACTCAATGTAGCGATTTTTTTCCCTTTTAAGTCCGTCAATTCTGTCATATCGCTATCCGCACGAACCAAGATCTCCCCTTTGAAGGTATTGGTTTTTTCCCCTTCTAATGGCAAGCCGGTCTCTGGATCATAGGCACCTAATTGAGAAGTCAAAATCGCTTCGGCTGCATCCATGTCTTTGGCCTGAACATAAGCGGCTGGCGGCATGATTCCTAAATCAACTTGTCCAGAAGCCATGGCTTCAACGATCGTCGAATAATCCGTTGCTAACGTTACTTCTACTTCACGGTCTAATTTTTTTGATAAATACTCAGCAAACGGTTTTGCTTTGGCTTGCATCGAGCCGTCATTATTGGTCGGCACGAATTGTACCACCAGCTTTTCTTTTTCGGCTGCGGCACTGCTGTCGCTGCTGCTGCTCCCATTCCCACAGCCGGTCAATGCGGCAACTAACGCAATTCCTAACATTCCTTTAACAATTCGTTTCAATGGCATTTTTTCTCCTCCTAATGGTTTGAAGCTTTCTTACATTCAAATCATACCAAGTATCCCGTCAAAATGAAGTGACACATGTCCTATTTTACCTTATTTTTACATACAATTTACATTAGATTTTATTTATCGTTCGTGTTGAGTCAAAAGGGGAACTAAGCTATACTTAAAGAAAACCATTCAGGAGTGGCTGATTTCCATGAAAAAAATCGATGATACCGCACGCCTCAGTAATTACATTGACACATACGATCTGCAATCTTATATGGACAATGATTTGTTAGCGATGGCCACTTTGCATTCCTTTGAAAAAGAAGAGCACCTGATTCGAACGGGTACGCCTTCTGAATACTTGTATTTTCTCGTAGAAGGAACCGTGATGGTCTATTCTTTCTCTTCGGATACCCAAACGATTTGTATTGATTACGCCAAGCCGGCTGCACCTTTAGGGGAAGCTTCCTCTTTGTGGGAACTCTTGCCAAAAAGCAGTGTCAAAGCCGCTTCTGCTTGCGTCTGCGTCTGCATCCCTTTGAATCGCTACCGCAGCACCTTGCAACAAGACGTCCGCTTTTTGCAAACCATCTGTCAGTTGCTCAGTTCCCGCTTGAATTCGGGGATCAACTTAGCGAATTCATTGACGGAACCTGTAGAGACACGGTTGGCCAAATTTATTCTTGCCCATCAAGAAAATCAACACTTTTCCTTTCAGTTGACCACCTGTGCCGCAATCTTGAATGTCAGCTATCGCCACCTGCTACGAACCTTTACCAGCTTTCGGGAAGACAAGCTGATCGAAAAACAAAAACAGGGCTATGCAATTCTCGATTTCCCCGCTTTAGAGTCGCTTGCCGAAAATTTAAGCCATGTGTAGGGAGCAGTCCCCAAGAATGTTCGGGTTTTCCCTGAGTAGGCATTCCTGATGTTGGTCTTGCTCTTAACTCGCGCTGTGACAAGCGTTTGCTACCATGTCAGGCAAGCGAGAAGGGCAATTGCGCCTTATTTTCTTACAAAAAACCCGATCCTTGCTGATATTCAGTCGAGGATCGGGTTTCTTTTGCTTATTTTACGATGGCTAAGAAGTCTTCTCCTTGCAAGACATCGGTTTGATTCATATCCATCACATCTAAATATTGCGGGGTATTCGTCACAACGATTGGTGTGATTGCGGATAAGCCGGCTGCTTTGATCGTATCTAGATCAAATTTCACTAACAAATCACCGCGTTTGACTTGATCGTCTTGTTTAATAAAGACCTCAAAGCCTTTGCCATCTAGTTCCACGGTATCCATACCAATATGCATCAAGACTTCTGCTCCATCCGTGGTGGTCAAACCAACGGCATGGCCGGTAGGAAAGAGCGTCGTGATGGTGCCATCTGCCGGCGCATACAAAGCCCCGATGGTCGGTTCGATGGCGATGCCTTTTCCTAATGCACCAGAAGAAAAGACTTGGTCTTTGACTTCTGCTAAGGGAACCACTTTGCCTTCTAACGGACTGCTGAGGATCACACGTTCTTTAGACGAACTATCTGTGGGTGTAACTGGCTCTTTTGCCGGTGCTGCACTGGCATCGGTTGCTGGCTGATCTTCAAAACGTAAGAAGAAGGTCAAGACAAACGCTGCGCCAAAAGCGATAGCCGTGCCGATGGAAGCTGCGATCAGACCACTTAGATCTTTCGTATCTTGTGGGATAAAGGACGGCAGACTTAGTAAGCTGACTAACCCAAAGGTATAGTTTTCGACTTGGCTGAAGCCGATGAAGGCTCCCCCGATGGCACCACTGATACACGCGGCGATAAATGGTTTTTTCAAAGGCAAGGTTACCCCATACACCGTCGGTTCTGTGATCCCAAAAATTGAGGTGATCGTTGAAGAAAGGGCCAACCCTTTCAGTTTCACATTTTTTGTCATAAAGAATACTGCTAGCGCTGCACCCCCTTGAGAAAGGACAGCTGGCAACAGCATCGGCACCATCGTATCGACACCGGTTTGACTGAGATTCAACATCATGATCGGTACAAAGCCCCAGTGCATGCCAAACATCACAAAGACTTGCCATAAACCACCCATGACAGCCCCGGCGATCAGTGGGCTAAAGTGGTAAATGCTGTCGTAAGCACTACCTAACAAGTTTCCTAAAATCGTTCCTAGTGGACCGACGACAATAAAGGTCAATGGCGCCATGATCAAGAAGACCGCTAAAGGCACACAGATGATCTGTAAGAAGCTAGGAATGACTTTTTTAAAGAAACGCTCCACATAGCTTTGTAAAAAGACCGCTAAAATAATCGGAATGACGGAAGACGTATAAGCACTCGCACCAATAATGACCGGTAAGCCTAGGAAACTCAACGTTTGTCCTGCCAAAGCGGTAATGTTTGGATGAACCAATGCCATCGCTAAGGAAACCGCTAGAAATTCATTGGTACGAAACTTCTTCGCTGCAGTAAAAGCCAACATCACTGGTAAATAGGTAAATAACCCATCGGCAATCGCATACAATACAGTGTAGACACCAGAATCAGCTGCCAGCCAATTCAAGGTGACTGCCAGCGTCAAGAATCCTTTTAAGACCCCGGCACCTGCCATTGCGCCTAAAAACGGCGTGAAGATCGACGAAATAATATCCACCAGTTGATTCAACAGGTTGCCTTTGTCGCCTTTGCTGTCTGCTTCGCCATCGAAGTTCGCTACTCCATTCAATTCACGATAAACATCGCTGACATGACTGCCGATCACCACTTGGTATTGTCCGCCGCTTTGAACGACTTGGATCACGTCGTCGTCTTGATTCAAGCGTGCCGTATCCGCTTTGTTCTCATCTTTTAATTTGAAACGCAAGCGGGTCGCACAATGCACCACGCTGTTGACATTTTCTTTTCCACCCACCGCATCGAGGACGCGAACGGCAATTTCTTTATTTGAACTCATTTTTTCAACACTCCTTTTTTAATAAAAAAACCCAGATTGAAAAAACGACCGTCCAACGAGTCTTTTCCTCGCTGACTGTTGTCTTTTCAATCTGGGTATTGCCTGCCTGACAGTAACAATCCGTTAATGATTGAATGTTAATTGGTTTGATCATTGACGACACGTTCGATATGGATCGTTAAGTAGATCATTTCTGATTCACCGATCGATTTGTCGTAGGTTTTGATCAAATATTCGTTGATCCGTTGGACCGTTTGAAACGCTTTAGGGTACTTCGATTGCACAAGGGCAAATAAAAATTCATCTTTTTCCCCCGAAAGTTCATCGCTTAAATAGCGCTGCGCAAAATACTGCAAATGCGTGGTGATCCGTTGATAATTCAAGGAATCTGGGTTAAAGACTCGTCCATAAAAGCGACTGATGATCGCCAGTACGTCACGTACGATCTCTACCGCTTGCATCGTGGTTTCCATCGTACCATTGGCTTGTTCGCTATTGACGATATGAAAGGCGATAAAGCCAATTTCCGATTCCGGCAATGAAATCCCGAAGACTTTTTCAAAATAAGCAACGGCATCTGCTGCAACCGCATACTCTTTCGGATAAAATTTGCGGGTCTCAAACAACAATGGATTCGGCAGCTCAATGCCTTCACGTGCCCGAACAAGCGCATAATGGATATGATCGGTCAGTGTCAAATAAATATTTGGCGACAGCTCGATCCCCAATGACGCTTCTGCATCATCCACCACCTGCTTGACGGCTTCGACTTCTTCCACAGGAATGTCTGAAAACAATTGCTGAAACTGATTTGCGGTAAACGTATCCTTTAACACAAATTCTTTTTCGACAAAGGCTTCATCCACTGGATCGCCGACCTTCTTCTTAAACGCAATGCCACGACCCATATAGATCACTTCCTGACCGGCATCATTGGTCGAGATGACGACATTATTATTTAATATTTTCCCAATAACCATCGTTTTCCCTCACTCCAAAATAAAAAAACCTAGAATCTCCCCATTAGCGCGCTACGGTCAATTCTGGTTTTGCCTGCCGAACAGTAACAATCCTTGTAACTGAAAGAATAATAACACACCCCTGTGGCAGATGCAACCCTTTTCAATCAGAATTTCTGCAACGTGCTTTTCCTTTGTTATACCATTGAACAATTCTCCTTGCAACATCCTTCACTATCTAAATTGAGTTGTTTTTTAATAAAAAAGGAACGGCCCAGTTGCAGCCATTCCTGATCTATCAGAGTTGCTTTCTTTGCTGTCCCATGCGCCGCTCTTTCATCGCCGTGCCTAACGTGCCATAGGTGAAGACCGCGATCCCCAGCCAAATAAACGCAAAGGCGGAAAATTGGGCCAGTGAATAGGTTTCGTGAAACAAAAAGATGGCCAACAAAAGCATGATCGTCGGGTTGACGTATTGAATAAACCCAAGCGTAATGTAAGAAACATTTTTCGCGGCTTCCGCAAACAGCAACAGCGGAATAGCCGTCACGATCCCGGCACCCATCAATAAGAGATTGGTTTGCAAGGGATAATTCATAAAGCCGACGGTTGAAAATCCTAAAATATACACGAGCGCAAAGGGGAAAATCACCATCGTTTCGATCGTTAACCCAGTAACCGAACTAATGGGGATCCTTTTTTTGATCAAGCCATACGTACTAAAGGAAAAGGCCATGATCAGTGAGGCATAAGGAATCGTTCCTGTTTGGATCGATAATAAGATTACCCCGATACTTGCCAGCAGACACGCCAGCATGCCAGTACGACTAAGACGTTCCTTCAAAAAAACGGTTGCTAACAAGACATTGACTAGCGGATTGATGTAATAGCCTAAGCTGGCTTGCATCACGTGGCCCGCACTCACCGCGAAGATAAAAGTGAACCAGTTGATGGAGATCAGCACAGACGCTAAAACGATCAGTCCAGCAAATGCTTTGTTCTTCCACAGCAGACGCGCTTCTTGTAAAAATTGCGTTTTCTTCCCGGAAAGCACGATAAACAACACCATAAAAACAAAGGACCACAAGATTCGGTAGCACATCGTTGCTAACGGCGAAACCCCAACGATTATTTTCCAATATAGTGTGACCAAGCCCCACAAGACATAGGCAGACAACCCAAAATAAACGCCTTTATTCTTCATTTTCTCCCTGATTTTTTTCCATGAAAGCAAGTCTTTCCTGAAAAAAAATACTCCTCCTAAACCATAAGTTATCTTATTATATCGAATTTTTTGGTTTTTCATAGAGTTTCATGAAATAAATCAAGAAAAGCACCCTTCAAAGAAAGGTGCCCCTCTTTATTCCAGTGGTTCTTCTGCACCTTCTAGCCACACGGCTTCCGGTTTCTGATCACGAATCAAAAATAGCCCCGTTGCAAACAGCAGTCCAGAAGCGATCGTCATCAATAAGAAAGAAACATTCATGCCATGAATCAGTGCACTTGTTCCTGTTAAGGTCGTGCTTTTTTGCGCCACACTATTCATGATCCCGACAAATAATGCTGTCCCGATGGCGCCTGCCACCGTTCGCAAAGAAGTCAATAACGCTGTTCCATGTGCCGTCAGCTGCGGTGGAATATTTTTATTTCCCCACGTCACAAAAGGCATCAACAAACAGCCGGTGGCGGCACAGCGCAGCATGTTCAAAACCACTGCTACCCAAATACCCGTGTGCATATGGATGAAATACATGCCGATGTTGCTCAAGACCAGTGAGCCGCCGCCAAAAAGCGTCAACAGACGGATGCCGACTTTGTCATAGATTCGCCCAGCCACGGGACTTAAAAAAGCCGAGACCAGAGAACCTGGCAAAACGACTAACCCTGAGATCGTCGCTGATTTGCCTAAAATCGACTGCACGTAAAGCGGCATCAGCATCGCCGAACCCATCAAGACCAAGTAAAGCATGATACTGCCAAAGACACTGATGGCATATTCTTTTGTTTTCAAGACCCGCAGATCCAAAAATGGGGTTTCCGCTCTTAACTGACGGAAGACAAAGAAGACCCCTGCTACCAAACCGATCCCTAAGGTTCCTAAAACCGGCAAGCTGAAAAAGCCATAGCTGCCGATATTGCCAAAGCCTAAAGTGATCCCACCAAAAGCGAAGGCACTCAAAACAAAAGAGGTCTGATCAAATTTGCTGTTGCTTACTGGCAACACATCATCAAAAACCTTTATGGCCCAAATCAATGAGATCAAAACAATCACGGCAACGATATAAAAAATTGCATGCCAGTTCAACCGGTCCACGATCAGCCCAGCAAGAGTCGGTGCGATCACGGGTGCCGCGGTAATTGAGAGTCCATACCAGCCCATCACCACACCGATGCGATTGATCGGATAGATCGATAAGAGGATCACTTGCGCCATTGCGGTCAAGATTCCATTGCCTACGGCCTGCAAAATACGCGCAAGCATCATGACTAGAAAATTGGGCGCTGCAGCACAAAGCAGCAAACCCACCAACGCAATTCCTAAGGCAGCGAGATACAGCTTTTTGGTTGGAACACGATTCATAAGATATGCCGTCAAGGGCATAACGATCGCCATCGCCAAGGAATAACCGCTAGTCAGCCATTGGCCCGTAGTGACGGAAATCTGCAAGTCAGTGACGATGGCGGGTAAAGCCGTCGTCAAGGCGGTCGCCAACATGGATACGGCAATACATGTAATCATTAAATTAATAAAAATCAGCGTCCGCTGACGTTCCGTTCGTTGGACTGTTTCACTCAATCAACGTCCGCCTCCTTCTCAAGATAAAACTGTTCGATTTTTGCTAAGGCTTGACCAAAGGCTTGTTTTTCTTCTGCCGTCAAATAGGTCAGCATTTCTTGGTGCGCCTTGCTACGTTTTTCTTTCATTCGCTGTGCCTCTTCCTTGCCTGCTTCTGTCAGCGAAATCAAATGGCTGCGTTTATCTTTCGGATCGACTTCTTTTTGGATCAGCCCTTTTTCAGCCAGTTTCTTTAGTAGTTCGCCAGTGGATGTCGAACGAATCGCTAAATACGCGGCGAGATCTTTTTGAGTCAACGTGCCTTTTTCGTCCAATACCAGTAGGCAATTGAACTGTCCCCGACCTGGCATAAAGCGCCCATATTTTTGTTCCGCATACCGCCGATTTAATTTATACACTTCAAACAATCGTTCCACGATTTCTTGTTCGGAAACCATCGACCTTCAGCTCCTTTCGCCTCTTCACTATTTAGATAGGTACCTAGTTAAAAGTCCGCTCTCCATTTTACATAGGTACCTATCTATTGTCAAGGAAGGATTGACAATAGAGCGGGGACAGCAACCAAGAACAAAAAAAGCATTGAAACTTACGCTTCAATACTTTCCTCGTGGTTCTTTTTCTCCGCAAACTCTGCCAGCAGTTGCCGAACTTCATCCGTTGATTTGGTATTCATCAATTTTGCCCGCAAATCACTGGCTCCTGGGAAGCCTTTGACATAGATTTTAAAGAAACGATGCAGTCCTGCGATCGAGCGTGGCACCAATTTGGCGTAATGGTCCTGCAAGTCTAATTGCAGCTGTAGCAAGCCTAATAGCTCTTCTGAGGTATGCTCTTTTGGTTCTTTTTCAAAGGCATAGGGATTCTTGAAAATACCACGACCGATCATGATTCCGTCTACGCCATATTTTTCTGCTAGCTCTAAACCTTTGGTACGATCAGGGATATCGCCGTTGATCGTCAGCTTCGTTTGTGGGGCGAATCTATCCCGCAAGGCCACCACTTCAGGAATCAATTCCCAATGGGCATCGACCTTGCTCATTTCTTTGCGGGTTCGCAAATGGATCGAAAGGTTAGCAATATCTTGTTGCAGGACATGGGTCAACCAGGCTTCCATCTCCCCTAGTTCGGTATATCCCAGACGGGTCTTGACGCTGACCGGCAGACCGCCAGCTTTGGCTGCTTGGATCAGCTCAGCCGCAACGTCCGGTCGCAAGATCAAGCCGCTGCCTTTGCCTCGTCCGGCAACGTTTGGCACTGGGCAGCCCATATTTAAGTCGATCCCTTTAAAGCCCATCTCGGCTAATCCGATACTCATCTCACGGAAATACTCTGGCTTATCGCCCCAAATGTGTGCCACCATCGGTTGCTCATCTTCGGTGAAGACTAAGCGTCCCCGCACACTGTCGCGTCCTTCTGGATGACAGTAACTATCGGAGTTGGTAAATTCCGTAAAGAAAACATCTGGTGCGCCTGCAGCTTGAACGACATGCCGAAAAACGACATCGGTGACATCTTCCATTGGTGCTAGGATAAAAAAAGGCTTCGGCAATTCAGCCCAAAAATTTGTTGTCATGATTTACGCTCCATTTCTTTGTCCAAGGATCTTCTTTTATGACCCCACTTGCAAAACAAACCCCATTATACTAAGAATGCGTCAAAGAAGCAAAAGAGCAAGACGACACCCGCCGGTGCTTCGCCTTGCTCTTTTGCAACAGACGCTTAATACTGCCGAATAACTGGCGGTTCGTAGGCTTGAATAAAGGCTTCAAGTTCATTCGTTGTTTGCGCAAAACCGATTTTTTCGCGATCGGCCTGCGTCAAGAACTCGTTTTCCACCATATTGTCATACAAGGCTCTCGTTGCGTGGTAAAAGTTGTTCACATCATAAAAAGCACAAGGATTCGGGTTTTGACCGATTCTTGACCACGAGATCATCTCCGTGATTTCTTCCAGCGTACCCGGACCACCTGGCAGCGCGACAAACGCCTGCGACAATTCGAACATTTTTCGTTTTCTTTCTGACATTGTCTCGACGACATGGAGTTCGGTCAATCCAGGATGTGCTAGTTCCCGATCCTTTAAAAAGGTTGGAATCACCCCGATCACCTGACCGCCATTTTCTAAGACAGCATCTGCCAGCACGCCCATCAAGCCGGCTTTTCCGCCGCCATAAACTAGCGTATTTTTTCTTGAAGCGATCCACTGCCCCAATTCTTGGGCGGCTGTTGCAAAACTAGGTTCATTACCGACACTGGCACCACAATAGACTGCAATTTTCATAAAACTCTTCATCATCCTTCTCAATCATTTTGAAATAGTATATCATGATTCTGATAAAGGTTCTGGGAAAGGATGAGAAAAAATTTATGAACATTGAGGAATATCAACGATTTATCAGTGACTTCTACAAAGCCCGCAACTGGTATCAGTACGATCCGTTTATTCGGGCGAATTTTTTAGCAGAGGAAGTCGGGGAAGTGAGCCGTGCCATTCGGACATTGGAGATCGGTCGTGATCGTCCCGACGAACAAGAAGGATTGCCAGAAGAAAAACTGGCAAACCTGACGGAAGAATTGGGCGATGTACTGGATAACTTATTTATTCTCGCCGATAAATACGATATTTCTCTCGAGACGATCATGCAAAAACACAAAGAGAAGCTGTTGTCTCGCTATCAAATGGACCACGTGACAGAAAAAAACAGCTAACGGGCTACTTGTTGCGGAACGGGCAGCGGCAAAGGGTGCTTTTCTTAAATACAAAAAACCAACGTTTCTGTGGTCGATTGGCCAGTGAAACGTTGGTTTTCTTCTATTATATAAAAAGTTGGTTCTCCTTTTTATGCAACAGGAGGTGTTTATTGTGCCATTTGCTCTACCAGTTCTTCCAATCCAGTCAAGGCTTGGTAGCCGTAGCCAAAGAGATAATTGTAGTCCATGCTGTAGACTTGTTTGTTTTTGATGGCTTTCATGCTGGAGAGTTTGTCATTTTTGTACAAGCCTTCAATGATTTCTTGACCAGAAACACTGCCTTCGATCGTTGACCAGTCGCCGACGATCAAGACATCGGGATCCGTTTCGATCAAAGTTTCGACACTGACTTCCCCTGAATAGTCTTGAAACACATTGTTCAGTTTGATCATATCAAAGTTGCTATTGAAAAAAGACTCGTCCTGAGCGGCATAGACACTGACAACACTAGGATCAGACATAAAGAGATGGGCAAAGGTTTGCTCTTCTTTGTCTGCTACTTTTTCTTCCAAGGCACTCTGGCGATCCTTTAATTCTTTTTCAAAAGCAGCGGCTGCCTCAGGGACATTGAAGAGCTTACCGAGGTTTTCAATGTCTTGATAAACGGAATCAAATGTTGCACCAGTGACAGAGGTTTCTTGGACGTAAGTCGGAATGCCCATCTCGTTCAAGGAATCAACGGTGCCGACGCCCCAATCTTGGTTATCAAAAAGTCCTCCGCGGCCAAAAATCAAATCTGGATCCACACTTAGCGCCGTTTCTTTACTGATATAGTCGCTGCCCAGGTCGTTGAGTTCTGCATAATCAGCAGCAACTTCCTCATCAGCGGCACCAAAGGTTGCACCGACACCCGCAATCTGATCCTTGAGGCCGAGATGCAGCAGCAATTCCGCTGCTGGTCGTGTGTTGGCTACGACTTTTTTCGGTGCCTCATTAAAGGTTTGGTCCTTGGCGGTCCATTGCGTACCGCCTTCTGCTTTGGTGTAGTTGCTGATGGTTAAGGGATACGTACTTTCTGCCTGTGAGGAAGAAGCCGAAGTTCCTTCATCCTTCGTATTGCCGCAAGCGCTTAATGTAAAAACTGCCAATCCTACCCCAATCATTTTTCCCCATTTATTCATCTGTTTGCTCCTTTTCAAAATAATAATGAAACCCTAATCCGCCTGTGATCGGATGATGGTAAATACTGCATTTCACGCCATAGATTTCTTCGATCAGGTCTTCTGTCAGCAGCGTTTCTGGTTCGCCATAACCTATAACCCGCCCATCTTTTAAGGCATAGATAATGTCGCAATAGTTGGCTGCTTGTTCCAAATTGTGCAGCGCCGCCAACAAGCCAATCTTCAGATGTTTGACGGTCTCTAAGATTTCCAGCTGGTAACGGATATCCAAATGATTGGTCGGCTCATCGAGAATCATAAATTTCGGTTCTTGGGTAATGGCACGAGCAAGGACGACCCGCTGTTTTTCGCCTCCTGATAATGAGAGGTAGCTGCGTTTTCTGTAGGCACTTAGCCCGGTTTTGGCTAAGGCTTCGGTGACCAGTTCATGGTCTGCTTTGGTGTCTTGTTCCAACAACCCCTTGTGGGGCGTGCGGCCTAAAAGCACCATCTGTTCTACTGTTAAATCAAAGCTCAACTCATTGAATTGACTGACGACGCTGACTTGCTGGGCGACTTTTTTTTCGGAACTTTTCAAAATATTCATCTCACCCAAATAAATGTCGCCGCTATCAGGTTTCAACGTTTTGTAGATAGCTTTTAACAATGTAGATTTGCCGCTGCCGTTGGACCCAATCAAGCCGACAAATTGCCCTTGTGCGGTTTGGACGGAGATGTCTTTTAGTATCTGCTGATCCCCGATCGTTAGATTGAGCTTTTCAACTGCTAATTTCATTCCGTCACCCCCCAAAGTTGTATTGCCGTTTGACAATGATATAGATAAAGATCGGTGCACCAATCAGCGCTGTAATGATCCCGATCGGCAGTTCGACTCCTTGCAGGGTCGAGCGGGCGATCACATCCGCCCAAATCAAAAACAACGCGCCTGTCAAAGCGGTCAATGGCATCAACAGGCGATGATCCGACCCGCTGACTCCACGTACGATATGAGGAATGATCAAGCCGACAAAGCCGATCATACCAGAATTCGCAACGATGATACTGGTTAATAGCGCTGCTAGCAGCATATAAAAACGACGATAGAAGGTCAGCTTGACCCCTAAGGTGGAGGCAACTTCATCCCCCAGCAAAAGCGTATTCAAAACACGGTATTGCGTCAGGAAGAAGAGCGTGATCAAAGAAACCAGAACCACGATAAAGCCCAATTTGTTCCAAGAAGCCGAGGCTAGGCTGCCCATCGACCAAAACGCTACGGTCTTCATCCCTTCTGCATTGCTAGCCAGATAGATGATCATGTTTGAAACAGAGCTGCATAAGGCACTGACGATCGTCCCCGACAGCACAAGTTTTGTGGAAGTCATTTTCCCACCGATACTGGCAAGCAGCAGCACCAAAATAGTCGCAATCCCCGCTCCTGCAAAGGCGCCAAACGATAAGCCCAGCTGCAAGACTAGCGCCGAGCCGCCAAACCCGACTAAGATGGCGAAGGTCGCCCCTAAGGATGCGCCAGAAGAGATTCCTAAGATATAGGGATCTGCCAGCGGATTTTGGACCACCGCCTGCATCACTGCCCCGCTGATCGCTAACCCCATCCCCACAAAAATAGAAAGCAAGACCCGCGGTGCCCGAACAAACCAGACGATATTGATGTTTGCGTCTGAAATGCCTGAAAGATCACCAACCAACCCATGGCTGATTTTATAGAAGAGAATTTGGTAAACTTCGCCAAGGGTGATATTGGCTTGGCCGTTTGCCAAAGCAACTCCTACAGATAAGAGAATGGCGACAACTAAAACACAGCAAATGATTGTCGAAACCATCCAACGATTTGATTTAATCAACCCTACCGACATGTGATTCTCCTTTATTCAGCACGATCCTCTCCTGATTTCACAGCAAAAACAACCTTGACTGTTGCCTCGCCGCCATCATAAAAGAAGCATCTGTGCGTTTTTTCGCTTATAACAGTTCTTCTCATGAAAAGCGCCAAAGCCATGTGCTGCTTTGACATCTATTTGCAAATGAGAATCACTCTCAATGAATAGAGTCATTATAAGGAACCTTTTGTGAAATGTAAATAATTTTCTGAAAATTTCCTTAAATAAGAGTTATTCTAATGTTCGTGATTGATGGGCGTTTTCCTCTCCATTGACCTATCGAAAACACGGTACCCGTGAAGAAGCGAATCCTTTGGCAAAATGATCCATTTTTTTTAATGATGAAAAAAAGACAGACTTCATTTTGTACGAAGTCTGTCTCCAGTCTAATGCCTATGCTTAGGCAGGCTTTTTCTTGCTAGCTTCTCTTTGTTCGAACGTGAAACCTATGCGTTGCCAAGGATTTGCTGATTCAACGAAATCATCTCCAAAAGACCTTGAGCGGCTTCACTGCCTTTGTTGCCGGCTTTGGTTCCCGCCCGTTCAATGGCTTGTTCGATCGTTTCAGTCGTCAACACACCAAACATGATCGGAATATCGGCATTCAGACCAATTTGGGCTACGCCTTTCGCCACTTCATTTGAGATCAATTCATAGTGGGTCGTTGCTCCGCGAATCAAGGCACCTAATGTCATGATCCCATCGTATTGTTTGTGGTCAACGATTTTTTTGGTAATATACGGAATCTCATAAGCACCTGGAACCCAATATACATCGATGTTTTCTGCTTTGACTCCATGACGCACCAAATTGTCTTTGGCGCCTTCCACTAACTTGGAAGTGATAAACTCGTTGAATCGTGAGACCACGATCCCTACTTTGACTGCCTCTCCCTGAAACGTTCCTTCAAATACTGTCATCGCTCATTCTCCTTTGGTTGATTAAATAGATAGGTAATGGTGAAACTTTTCTTTCTTCGTTTTCAAGTAGATGCTGTTTTCTTTATGCGCGGGCATCTCCAGCGGTACTCGTTCTGCTACCTTGATCCCTAAGCTTTCTAATTCCTTCACTTTGTCAGGGTTGTTGGTCATCAGTTGAATCTCCTGCACTTCTAAGGAACGTAAAACATCGGCAGCAAACGTGTATTGACGAGCATCTGCTGCAAAACCCAATGCAATATTTGCTTCATACGTATCCAATCCTTGTTCCTGCAACTGGTAGGCACGGAGCTTGTTCCGCAAGCCGATACCGCGGCCTTCTTGGCGTAGATACAAAATCGCACCACGGCCTTTTGCTTCGATCTGCCGCATCGCTTCTTGCAGCTGTTCGCCACAATCACAGCGATGAGAGCCGAAGACGTCGCCTGTTAAACACTCTGAATGGATCCGTAGTAACAGCGGCTCGGTAGTATGTTGAATCTCGCCTTTGGCTAGTAAAAGGTGTTCATTGCCGAATTCATCTTCAAATAAGGTCAATTGGAACGCCCCATAAGCCGTTGGCAGATCCACCGTGATAGGTGCAGTTCCTCGTAGATATTCCGCCAACTCATCAATGGTCAAAAACGGCAGCTGCCATTTTTCTGCTAATTTTTTCAATTCTGGGACCCGAGCCATCGTGCCATCTTCATTTAAAATCTCACAAATGTAGGCTGCTTCCACGCTGCCAGCAAGCTTCGCTAAATCCACAGCCGCTTCTGTATGTCCTCTGCGTTCCAACACGCCGCCAGGTTGAGCGGTCAATGGGAAGATATGTCCAGGGCGATAAAAATCCGCAGCCTGTGACGCAGGATCAGCCAACTTTTCAATCGTCACTGCCCGGTCTTTCGCAGAAATTCCCGTACTCGTCATCACGTGATCGACACTGATGGTAAACGCGGTACCAAAGGCATCCGTATTATTGGCGGTCATCTCAGGCAATGCCAGCTTTTCAGCGATCGCTTGTGAGATGGGTGCACAGATCAAGCCGCGGCCATAAGTCGCCATAAAATTGACGGCTTCTGGCGTTGCGTATTCAGCGATCCCAATCAAATCTCCTTCTGATTCCCGATTTTCATCATCGGCGACAATCACTAAGCCGCCTTTTTTTATCCATTCCACTGCTTGTTCTACTTTATGCATCGTCTGCCTTCTTTCATTTTCGTTGGTATTTGACATATTTCCCGATCATATCCGTCTCGATATTGACCCACTCCCCTTGTTTCAACTGCCCCAGCGTCGTCTGGTCTTTGGAATGGGGGATCAAGCTAACGGAAAAGGCCTGTGCCGTCGTCTGGGTAACCGTCAAACTGACGCCATTGATCGCAATCGACCCTTGCGGAATGATTTCCCCTTGCACACTGACAGGATAAGCAAACGTCAAGATCAAGGCATTTTCCAACTGCTTTTTCTGGATCAAACGGGTCGTTACATCAATGTGGCCAGCGACAAAGTGGCCTTCAAAACGCTGTGTCGCTGCCATCGCTCGCTCCAAATTGACTTCGGCACCCACCGAGAGTTGTTTAAATGTCGTTCGTTGAAAGGTTTCTGGCATGATATCCACCGTAAACGTCGTCGCTTGTTTGGCGATCGCCGTCAAACACGTCCCGTTGATCGCCATACTGTCTCCGATCTGGTAATCCGCCAGCAAGCCTTCCGACGCACTGCAAGTTAGCTGGATCGTGTGGCTTTGCTTGCGGATCTCTTTGATGCGGCCTTTTTCCTGAATCAATCCTGTGAACATTCCTCTGGTCTCCTTCCTCGGATGCAAACATCTTCCCCAACTGCCGTCACCGTCACCTCTGTTAGCTGCTGCAGCTGTTTCGGGGTACGCTCACTGGTAAAACTTGCGAGACTATTGCCCCCAAGAAACTTTGGCGCCACATAGGTAATGCTTTCTTGCCACAGTCCGCTGGCTAAAAAGGCATCATGGATCGCAGCGCCTCCTTCTACGTAAAGCGATTGGACCTGTCGTTCGGCAAGCTCCTTCAACAATGCAACAATCGTCAACTCTTCCAGCTGGATCACTGACACATGCGCTGGCAAGTCGCTGACAACTGTCTGCTGCGTAAAAATCCACACGGGTGCTGAATCATCGGCAAACAGTGCCAAATGGGGTTGCGACAGCGTTCGCCCCCGACGGTCTAACACGATGCGAATCGGCGGAAAGCTGGTTTCAACCGTGGTCAATAACGTGGGATCATCCGTCAACACCGTCTGACTGCCCACTAAGATTCCTTGATAGTCTCCACGTTCTTGATGGACGTTTTGCCAAACCGCTGAACCAGTGATCGCACTGCGGGTTAACGCATCATGAGCGATCCGGCCATCTAAAGTGATCGCTTGCTTCAACGCCACGTAAGGTCGCTGATGCTGATGGTAAAAATTATAGTGTGGATTCAAACGGCGCACTTCTGTTTCTTCGATGCCCACCAACACGTCGATGCCCTGTTCTTCTAAAAAGCGCTTGCCTTGTCCAGCCACGATCGGGTTAGGGTCTAACTGGCCGACGACTACCTTTTTGATGCCGCTGTCGATGATCAGCTGGGTGCAAGGCGGCTGTTTTCCTTGATGGTTGCAAGGTTCTAACGTCACGTATAAAGTCGAATTGATTAGGTCTTCGGAGGAATGGCATTGTTCGATGGCGTTTCGTTCCGCATGGGGCTGCCCATAGACTAAGTGAGCCCCTTTGGCAATGACCCGTTGCTCTTTGACGATCACAGCGCCCACTAGCGGATTGGTAAAGGTTTGGTAACGCCCTTTTTTGGCTTCTGCGATCGCCAAACGCATGTATTCGTTATGCATCTTCCTTCCTCCTTTCAATAAAAAAATGCCTCGTGAGAATCTCACGAGGCATAGACAAACAAGACCGGCAAAAAATCAATTTTAGACGCACTGCGCCCCTTGAAATTTTGTGGTTTTTCTTCTCCCATCCAGACTTTCACTGTCGGTGCCAGATTCACACTGGCTCCACCGCATAGCTATGCGGGTCACGGACTTCAAGCATTGTACTTGTCACCGTCGGTCGGGAATTACACCCTGCCCCGAAGAATACTATTCAATTCATGTGCATTTTAGCCCGACCATTTTTGTTTGTCAATAGGCCTGATTACAAGCCAATAGGAATTCCTCTTGGCTTTTTCTTTTGGCAACCCCAAAGCAGCGACAGCAGAAATCCCTTGTCGTTCCGCCATTTTCCTGAGCTGCAGCAAGGCGATTTTGCCTGTAAAAAACACGAGAAAACCTAGGTTAAATATTTTTTCTCGAACGAAGCCATTTATCGAACTCCGTCACGAGTAAGACGACCATCCCAGAAGCTGCTGAGATGACCCAGCCAATCAAGGACATGTCCTCAGTATGAAAGGCGCTTTGCATAAATGGAACATAGGTCAATAACAGTTGCAGAACCAGCATCACCCCAATGATCACGAACGCTTTTGGATTGGTGAAGGAAGCATTAGAAAACGCTGGTGCACTGGTACGGATGTTGAACAAATAGAAAATCTTACTCAAGACCACGATATTGACCATCATGGTACTAGCAACGGCTTCGCTGACGCCTTGTAGCAAGAGCCAGTCATGGGCGATCAAACTGATGACTGCCATCAAGATCGACACATACGCCATCTGCCAAATATCGTGACGATTCAACAATTTATTGCCTGTCTTTCGCGGCTTGCGGCTCATGATCCCAGACTCTGCTGGTTCAAAGATAAACGCAAACTGGATCGTAATAGCAGAAACCATGTTGATCCACAGCAGTTGTGTCGCCTGCAGCGGCAATTCTTTTTGCATCATGATCGTAAAGGCAATGATCAGCCCTTCGGCAAAAGATGTCGGCAACAGAAACAGAATGCTCTTTTTGATGTTGTCATAGATCCTGCGTCCTTCGCGAATCGCTAAGGACATGGTACCGAAATTGTCATCGGTCAAGATCATATCAGCAGAGTCTTTGGCTACATCCGTGCCGCTGATCCCCATCGCTACACCGATATCCGCCCGCTTCAACGCAGGGGCATCGTTGACCCCGTCCCCTGTCATCGCCGTGACTTTGCCTTTGGCTTGCAGCGCTCTGATAATGTCCAATTTATTTTTCGGCGTGGTTCGTGCAAAGACTTGATTCGTCAAGGCAGCATCTTGAAATTCAGCTTCACTCATCTGATCCAACTCGGCCCCAGTCACGACGTGAATCTCATCCGCTAAGCCAAGCTTTTCCCCAATCGCTTTGGCGGTCAGAGGGTGATCCCCAGTAATCATTTTCACTTGAACACCGGCTTGGTTCATTTCCTTCAGGGAGGCAATCACTTCTTCTCGCGGCGGATCGATGATCCCGGCGATCCCTAGTAATTGTAGCCCTTGCTCAAAAATCGTTTCATCAATGTGATCAATCGAAACTTTCTGATAGCCCACCGCTACCACTCGTTTGCCTTCTGCCGACAAGCGGCGAACATGACCTGTCCAATAGGCTTCATTAAAAGGTGCCGCTTGTTTTTGCACCATTTCAAACAATTTATCTGGGGAGCCTTTAACAAATAACAAGCGTTCCCCCGCAGGGTTTGCCACTAGTTTCGCCATGTAGCGGTTGTCCGAATCAAAGGGTAGCATATCCAGTTCTTGGTAAGCGGGTGCTTGCGGATAGGCAAATTGCTTATGATACAGCGTCAAAAAGGAGCCGTCTGTTGGTTCTCCATTGATCGTCCAGTGATTTCCTTCTGGCACCAATACCGTATCGTTGGCTTCGTAGCCAGCTTCCAAAAACAACTGCAAGATGTCTTGCGTGCGAACGTCCTCCTGCTTTGGACGAATCACGCCCACCGGCGCATAGCCGTCACCCGTCACTTCGTATTCCTGCTCAGCCAATACGATGTCTTTAACTGTCATTTCATTTTTGGTCAGGGTACCGGTCTTATCCGTCGCGATCACATCCACTGAGCCTAGCGTTTCAACCGCTGGCAGTGTTTTGATGATGGTGTGCTTGTTTTTTGCCATATCACTGACACCCATCGCCAAAACCACCGAGGTCGTTGCGGGCAATCCTTCTGGGATCGAACCGACGATCATGGTGACGACGGCTAAGGACAAGACAGAGAACGCATAGGTTTGCTGGAACAAACTGACGATAAACAGCAAGACTGCCACGCCCATGATCACATAGGTGATGCCTTTCCCCAGTCCATCGATCTCTTTCATTAACGGCGTTTTTCGTTCTTCTGTTTGGTTGACTTCTGTGGAGATTTTCCCGATCTCAGTCGTGGCGCCGGTAGCAATCACGATCCCTTTCCCGCTTCCTGACGTCACGGAAGTTGAAGCAAACGCCAAATTCCGTTGTTCTGCTAATGGGGTTGCTTCATCCACTAAGGCATCTGTTATTTTTTCCACCGAATCGGCTTCACCAGTCAAGGCGGATTCTTGGATACGCAAGTTATCGGCTTCGATGATCCGCAGATCCGCAGGCACATTGTCGCCGGCTTCTAAGAATACGACATCCCCCGGAACGACTTCGGCAGCTGGAATATCTTGACGAATCCCATTCCGATAGACCGTGGCTTCTGCTGATAGCATCTCTTTGATCCGCTCTAACGCATCGGAAGCATTGGCTTCTTGGTAATAACCGATCAACGCATTGACCAGTACGACGATGCCAATGATCACGGCATCAGAGAAATGCCCCATCAGCAGCGTTAAGATGGCAGAGAAAATCAAAATGTAGATGATCGTGTTATGGAATTGCCGCAGCAGCAACCGCCACTTGGCGGTTTTTTTGACCGCTAATTGGTTCAATCCGTAGGTTTCTAACCGCTCGGTTACTTGCGCCTCATCTAATCCTTGATCGATAGAGGGCACCTGATACTGTTCGATTGTTTCTGACACTGATAATTGAAACTCTTTTTTATTCATTTATTCTTCTTCCTTTTCTTTTTTCATTGATGGATAACACAAATAAGCCCCTTATTTAGAAACTGCTCCTAAATAACGCGCTGTTGTTGGTCTCCTATTCAATTAAAAAGTAAGGTAAGTCAAAATAGTGTTTCTGCTCACCGTCACTCGAGTCGCTTGACATTCGTTTACCACCCCCTCTAAAGTTAGCAATAAGCGTAACAAACTATTTTTCCAAAGTCAAGAGTCATCGCTTTCATAGCAATGAAGGGGCATCTCAAAGTTTTTACGAAAAAAAGCCGCACGACAACGATTCATTGCCGTACAGCTCCTTCAGTACATTCTCTTCAAGCCCAAAGGCTCGCCTTAAAGCTGATCCAGTGCCTCACTGATGGGTGTTTCCCCAGCTTGGACTTTGATGACTTTTTGATAGGTTGCTGGACGTTCCAGCATTTCACCTAACAAGACGGCGACATCCTCGATGGGGATCGCACCAGAGGTCGTTTCACTGATCTCGATCAAACTAGATCCTGGAGTTTCTTTCAACGCACCCGGCTGCAAAATCGTATAGTCTAGTGCGGTGTTGTCGATCAGCCAGCGATCAGAGAAAAACTTGGCGATCGTGTAATCCATCAATGACGCCATGCCTTCCCTTTGCCACTGTTCAGGTTCTAAGGCATAGGCTGAGCTAAGGTGGATGTAGCGTTTGATTCCTTTTGATTCGGCGGCTTGCATCACTTTGACGGCACCATACAGATCGGATTGCAGCAAGTCTTTGCCTCGGGAACCCGCCACGAAGTATACCGCTTCCGCATCGGCGAATTTGGCCGCCATCTCTTCCGGTTCCGTGTGTAAATCAAAGAACACGGGCTTGATCGTCTCCGTTTCTGTGATTTTCTCACTGCTGCGCGCACCAGCATAAACGATGTGTCCTTGTTTTTCTAGAAAGGCGATCAATTTTTGGCCCACCCGTCCGGTAGCACCAACGACAAAAATTTTCATTTTCTTTGCTCCTCTCGTTTCTTTTTCCAACTCTTACTAGTATCATCGTAGGACAAAAACCAAGATCCAACAACTATTCTGTTCCTAAAAAAAGGGAAAAAGGCACAGCACAAACCAATTCTTGCTGTTTTTCCCCATAGAAACCCATGTTTTTAAAAAAACACCCAAAAAAATGAAAAAAATTTTCTCAAACGATTGACAAAGCCTCGACTCTTTTGTAGACTAGGTAGAAATAATTTAAATATTTAGAAAATTCCAAATAAAGAAAAGGACGGTGGCGTATATGACCCGCACCAATGTTAGCAAACGAATTATTTTATTATTATAGCCGGGACTGTTTGATTTTATACATTCAAAGAGTCCCTATTCACATTGCATCCAAAAAGAAGAACAGCTTCTTGAGATGGAGTGTTTTTTTATACCCATTTTCAAGGAAGCGACCTTTTACAAACTGACACATTGATGTCAGATAGATCCGAAAACGCTCGTTGAACAACTGCTGCCGATTCCCCGCGGTTATGCACTGCACTTATTCTAAAGACCCCTTCTGTTTGAACACTTGATTGGTCAAGCAGAAAAAGGAAGGATGATTTTTTCTTATGAAAACCGTCAACACGATCGCTGCTTTTGTAAACAAGTATTTGATCTACATCATGATTTTATTGATGATCGTCTCTTATTTCTTCCCGCAACCCTTCTTATGGATTCCGCCTCGTACAACGATTCTTCTGAGCATCATCATGTTTTGTATGGGGATGACTTTAAACGTTGCTGCTTTTAAAATGGTCGTCTTACAGCCTAAAGCATTCATCTTAGGAGTGCTTTTCCAGTTCACCATCAGTCCTTTGGTGGCTTACGGCTTAGCGCAGCTGTTTGGTCTTTCTTCCGGTTTGATCATCGGGTTTGTCCTACTAGGTTGCGTTTCTGGTGGAACCGCCAGCAATGTCATGACCTTTATCGGCAAAGGCGATGTCGCCCTCACCGTTTCTATGACCACGGTATCGACCTTGTTAGCGACCGTCGTTACACCCTTTTTAGTTTACGTCTTGGCTGGTCAGTATACTGAGATCTCTTTCTGGGAAATGCTCTTGTCTGTCTTGCAGATGGTGCTTTTGCCGATCATTTTAGGGGTAATCGTCCACAAACTCATTGCCAAGCACATCGAGCGATTCCTACAATCATTTGTGTTGATTTCTTCCGTTAGTATCTTATTGATCGTTGCCGGAACTGTCGCTCGCAACGGCGCCGTCATCGTCCAATCTGGCTTGATCGTAATTTTCTTAGTCTTGCTCCATAACTTGATCGGCTACGGCGCAGGCTATGGTCTGAGCCGTGTGATGGGCGTCAGTGCCACCCAAGCCAAATCCATCATGTTTCAATTAGGAATGAAAAATACCGGCCTAGCGATCTCGTTAGCTAATGCCCACTTTGCCGCCATTGCTGCAGCCGTTACCCCTGCCGCAGTCGGCATGGTGATCCATCAAATTACCGGACCAATTTTAGCCAATCTCGTGGCCAAGAAAGAAGGAAAACAGTATGAGTCAAAGTATCTTTTTGCCAAACTACACAATCGGGGCGGACGCCTACGAAAAAGTAAATGACATCGTAAAACCATACGGCACCAATGCCGTGATCATCGGCGGAAAAACCGCCCTTGAAAAAGCTGAAGACAAGATTAAAGCCGCTTTAACGTCAGCAGTCCAAGTGACGGATACCTTGTGGTACGGCGGCAACTCGACCTATGAAAACGTCGATCAGCTGTTAGCTACTCCAAGTGTCCAAGCCGCCGATGTTCTATTCGCCGTTGGTGGCGGCCGCGTTTGCGATACCGTCAAAGTGGTTGGGGAAAAAGCTGGCAAACCAGTCTTCACCTTCCCAACGATCGGCTCCAACTGCTCACCAGTCACCGCGGTTTGTGTCATCTATAAAGAAAACGGCGAGATGCAAGGGTTGTTTTTCCCTTCGCAACCGCCGACCCATGCCTTTATCGACAGTGAGATCATCGCCCAAGCCCCCGACAAGTACTTATGGGCAGGAATCGGCGATGCCCTCTCCAAAGAGATCGAATCGACATTTTCAGCGCGGGGCGATCAGTTAGATTACACCGATGGGTTAGGCATCCAAATCGGCAAAATGTGCACGGAACGCTTATTGCAATACGGCACACAAGCCTTGAAAGACAGTGCCGCCAATCAGCCGTCTTATGCCATTGAGCAAGTCGTCTTGGATATCATCGTAACCACCGGCTTAGTTTCCGTCTTAGTCATCAATGATTACAACTCCGCCCTTGCTCATTCCTTTTACTACGGAACGACCGTTTTGGAAAAAATGGAAGACTATTTACACGGCGCATCCGTTAGTTACGGCGTTTTGGCCTTGTTGCAGCTCGATCAGCAAGAAGCCCTCTTCCAGCGCATCTACGCCTTTATGAAGGAAAACAAACTGCCGGTTTGCCTAGCGGATATGGGCCTTAACGACACCAGCGATCTTGAGGCAATCTTAGACAAAGCAATGACCACCAATGACATCGTCCACGTGCCTTATGAGATCACGCGAGAAATGTTCAAACAAGCCATCCTAGACGTGGAAGCCTATCATGCCAAACAAAACCAAGCAGCATTGGCAGCTGCCAATTAAATGAAACCCTCCAGCAACGAATTGCTGGAGGGTTTTTGTATGGCTTTTTTCGCTTCTTCGTACTTGTCCTCCTTCTTCTTTCTTACATGTTAAAAAACATGCAATCGTTTACTTTGATTTATTTTTAAAAACTTATTACTATTTTAGTATAACAAAGGAGGAGATTGGTTTGGAATTGGTTTATTTATCTGGGTTGTTTTTGGTCATTTTCTTGTTGTATTTCCTGGCAAAGAAAAATAATCGCATCAAACAGCTGTTTTCGAAGATCACGATTACTTTTCTGTTTATTTACTTGGTTTGGCGTTTATTTTTCACGATCCCGATTGATAGTTCTGCTTCACTAGTATTTGGGATCATTCTCTATATTGCGGAAGTCATTGGTTTATTTGTCTATGGCTTTTTTGTTTACCTTTTTTCCAATAAGCTCTCAAAAGAATACCGCTACGAGGGGGATGAAGCAGAAGAATTCTTGCCAAGTGTCGCCGCTTTTATTTGTACTTACAATGAAGACATCAAGCTGGTGATCGCCACAGCATTAGCTGTCAAAGCCTTGAAATACCCCAATAAAAAAATCTATATCTGCGATGATGGCCATCGAGAGGAACTAAAAGAAATGGCCGAGCGAATGAATCTCGGCTATTTGACCCGCGAAGGAAATGCCAATGCCAAAGCTGGAATATCAACTATGCCTTGTCCCAAACCAGCAGTGACTTGATTTTGCTTCTGGATGCTGACTTTATCGTCAAAAAGAACATTATTTTTGAAGCTGTCGACTATTTCCGCAATCCTAAAGTCGCATTGGTGCAATATCCACAAACATTTTATAACAAAGATCCCTTTCAATTACTGCGCAAATCCATGTACAACGAACAGGAATTATTCATGCGCTTTCTAGAACCAGCACTTTCTCGTGAGAATGCTTTGATCCATATCGGTACCAATGCCATCATTCGTCGCAGTGCCCTTGAAGAGATCGGCGGCGTTCCTACCAGCAGTATCACCGAAGATATGGCGACCGGGATGCTTTTACAAGACGCCGGCTATGAAACGATTTTTATCAATAAAGCCTATGCCTTGGGGATCACTCCTTACACTGCCAAAGAGCTGACCTCACAACGGACTCGGTGGGCGCAAGGAACGAAACAAATTTTTGACCACTTCAAACCGCGCCGGTTAAAAGGGTTGTCTTTTATGCAAAAACTTTGTTATTACAACTCCTATTTGTATTGGTTTACCTCTTTCCAAAAAATCATCTTTTTATTGGCACCAACCTTATTTATGGTTTTTGATATCTTTATCGTCAGAAGCAACAATCACCAATTATTGTTGTTCTTTTTACCGCCTTTCATTATGATTTCCCTGTCGTTTCGGCTGTATGTCCCTAAGATCAGGAACCTGACAAGTTCCCACATCTATGATTGCTTTGTCGCTCCTATCCACACTGGGGCATTGATCAAAGAATTTATGAAATCACAGAAAAAATTCAACGTGACCAAAAAAGAGATCGTCGGCAGCAACGCCTTTGATTGGCGAACTGTCTTGCCCCACATCATCCTCTTTACTTGGATTTCCTTTGCCTGTCTGGTAGCTGGGTATCGTTTGTACCGAGGAGAAGGCTATGAATTCGGCTATATCGTGACCTTGATTTGGTCGATCTATAACCTCTATGGCTTGTTTTATGCCATTTTGATCGGGAAAAACCGTTTTATCGAAAGTGATAGTGAAGCCTTGAGTATCGCCATCAATCGTCAGCTTTCTTATGATGCGAAGACGTTCGAAATGTATCAAATGAGTTTCAATGGCTTCCGTGTCCGGACTCATCCCGAGCAAATCTTCGTACCAGGTGAAAGTTACGTCTTTTACGATGATAAGCGTCGCTTCACTATCAATTCGATTTGTCTAGAGGATCATGGCTCCTATGTGACTTTTGCCTTCAACAATCTAACACCGCAATCTGCTGAAGAGCTTGCCAGCTACTATAGCGACCAGCTTAATGCTGCCAAACAGTTAGAATTTGATATGGAGGAAGAAGTCGCAGAAATGAATAGTTAGTCCCGCCCCCTTTGTCGCAAGAGACAAGGGGGCTTTATTGATTCCAGAAAGCTCCTCGAAGGGTTGTTCCCCATCTTATGATGCTTGTCTTCCTTTAGATAACACTCTGGCATTTGCTACACTCTTTTCCAATGATCATTGATTGAAAGAGCCAGAACAGAATCTAGACGATTTCTCGATGGCAATACTTTTAAAGCCTTTAGAAAATATTAAAAAGTCTGCTTTCCCTATGACCTGATTGAGCTGATGCGGTTGCCACTGCTCACACATTTGTGAATAAAAGCGCATGAAAAAGCAATCCTTGTTATACTTATAAATAACACGAAGTCCATAGTAAAAAGCAGGAATCCTCATGATCCGTTACAAACGATTTCGCTTTGCTCGTTTAGGCGCTCTTTTGGTGCTGGGCTTACTCCTCACTGGCTGCAGTGCGGATACGGCACCGATTGAAGAACAACCGACTACCGACACGGTCACTCCTTTTGAACCAGCGGTTTCCTATGAAACTTTTCCATTGCCGCAACCAATCTTAGATGGGGAAACCAGTGTGGCGTAAGCTCTCTTCGAGCGGCGCTCGCAACGGGATTTTCAAGACACCGAGCTAACACAAGAACAGCTGGCACAGCTTTTATGGGCCGCTGCCGGTGTCACTACAGAAGATGGTCGCCGGACAGCGCCTTCGGCTGGTGCCTTGTATCCCTTAGACCTCTATGTCGTGGTTACACAGGTAACGGGGCTTGAGCCAGGGCTTTATCTGTATCAACCTGAGCAACATGCCTTAGCAAAAGTTCTTGCCGGCGATTTTCGGACCGCATTGGCGGAAGGTTCGTTGGATCAGCAAGCGATCCAACGAGCACCTGCTACATTGCTTTATACAGTGGTTTATGAACGACTGATCGAGCGCTATGGGGACCGAGGAATCGAACGTTATGCCTATATCGAAGTCGGACATTCCGCCCAAAACGTCCTTTTGCAAGCCCAAGCGTTAGGATTAGGCGCTGTGCCGATCGGCGCCTTCACGGATCATGAACTCAAAGAATTATTACAACTGCCGACGGAAAATGAACCCCGCTATTTGATTCCAGTGGGGGTTATTGAGTAGGGCTACTGAATAACAGAGCCCATTTTCGTGGGATTGTCAGTCTTTCATTAGAAAATGGCAACTGGCAAGGTTGATTTTCCCAGCAAAACTAGTACAATCGAAAAACCACCTGCAAAAACAGCAGGTGGTTTTTCTCTTTGCTTACAGTTTGTATGCCCGGACTTCTTCTGGTATTTCTTCTAGCGGTAGCTCTTTTACTACCGCTTCGGTGCCTGCTGCCATTGCTGTATCGTAGTACCAGCATTTGTATTTGATCGTATTCATGGTTTCTTGCAAGGCTGCCATTTGCTTTGTGACTTCTTCCAAGCGTTCATGAAACAGCTGCTGCCGTTTCTGCAAAGACGCATCGCCTTCCTCGCCCCAATCCAAGAAATTCTTGATGTCTTTGATGGGCATGCCGGTATTTTTTAAACAATCGATCACTTTGATCGTCGCTACTTCTTTTTCTGAAAACACCCGAATGCCGCCATTGCTACGGGCCATATTCGGAAACATTCCCTCTCGATCGTAGTAACGTAGTGTCGAGATGGGAATATTAGTTGTTTTTGATACTTCACCAATCGAGTAACTCACTTGCATCGCTCCTAAAAAAATTTTGTTTATCGCTTGACCTAAACCTAACTTCAGGTTCTACAATTAAAATACACCGCAAGCACTGTACTGTCAATCACCTATCGTTTCACAGGTTTGGCATTGGCAGTAGCAGGATTCGATGAAAAAAATCATTCACTGGAGGAAAGACAAATGTCAGAAATCAAAGAGAAAGTTATCGTAATTATGGGAGCCTCTTCAGGAATTGGGGAAGCAACCGCCGTTAAACTAGCCGAACAAGGGGCAAAAGTAGTAATCGCCGCCCGCCGTGAAGAGCGCATCAAAGCACTGGCTGAAAAACTAGGAGAAAATGTCTTGTATCAAACAGCCGATGTCACCAATCGCGAACAAGTCCAACAAGTCATTGATTTAGCCATGACCTCCTTTGGTCGGATTGATGTCCTTTTCAATAATGCTGGCATCATGCCTCAAGGAAACTTAGCAGAGTTGAACTATGACAGCTGGCAAAAAATGCTGGATATCAATATCATGGGGGTATTGAACGGGATCGGCGCTGTGCTGCCCATCATGCAAAAACAACAAGACGGCTTGATCATCGCCACTGACTCAGTTGCCGGACATGTCATTTACCCAGGTTCTGCCGTGTACAACGGGACAAAGTTTGCAGTCCGTGCAATTATGGAAGGCTTGCGCCAAGAAGAACGTGAACATGGCATTCGCTCAACCATCGTCTCTCCGGGAATGGTCTCCACGGAATTGTTTGAAACCGTCGGTAATGCTCAACTAGAAGCAGCCTTGAAAGAAACCTCTCGCGTAGAAGGCAACAGCCTAACGCCAGAAGATGTAGCAAATGCAGTGGTTTATGCCATTCAACAGCCCAAACATGTGGCGATCAGCGAAGTCTTGCTGCGCCCAGCAAAACAAACCGTTTAAGCTATTTCTACTAGCCCGTGAAACCTGCGACCGCTTGATGCGGCCACAGTTTTTTTTGTCGTCAAATCCCGCCGTTTCCCTAGAAAAAATTGCTTGGTTTTCTTGTGACACCCACTTGTCCGAGTAATGTAAACCAATGGTTGCTTTATGTAAACGACTAGGTTCTGTTACTACGGGGGAAATTTTTTTATACTTAGTATAAAGCTTCCGTATAAAACGACCAATCAGAAACGAACCTGCCGTTTTTCTCTTTTTATGAATAGCCGAGCATGATTGATATCCCGCCTTCACCGTTGACTTGCAAGTATTATTAGCTGTCCTCTTTTAGTACTTGCTTTTTATATAAGAATGGAGTGAGTGTATGAATGTGAAACAGCTGCTCGTCATTGCCGAGCAACGAAGAAACATCACGAATCAGAAATTGACCTATGCCGAAAATTTCTTGGCTGCCGGCTACTCCGCTGCCGAATTGCTGGCAGACGAAACCTTTCTTGAATTAGAGCGAAGGGAAACCCAACTAATTGCAGAACGCAATGCTATCTTTTACGAAGAAGTCAGCCACAACTAATCCACCTGTCCAATTGTAGGCAACGAAAAAGCGAAGGCTCAGCAGCACCTTCGCTTTTTTCTATAATAACTTGAGCTTGCGATTTTCTAATTAATTCCTTCACCATTTGATTGAATCACTTTTTTGTACCAATAAAAGGACTTTTTCTTATAGCGAGCCAACGAGCCAGTACCATCGTCATGCTTGTCTACATAAATAAACCCGTAGCGTTTTGCCATTTGTCCAGTTCCTGCTGAAACAAGGTCGATGGGCCCCCAAGAAGTATATCCGATAAGATCGACGCCATCAGCAATAGCATCAGCCATTGCCTTAATATGGCTTCGTAAATAGTCGATACGATAATCATCCTCGACTGTATATTCACCATTTTTTTCAATGAGGGTATCTATTGCACCTAACCCATTTTCGACCACCATCAAGGGAATTTCATAGCGTTCATAAATTTGATTTAACGCGATGCGCAATCCTAATGGATCGATTTCCCAGCCCCATTCACTCGCTGTAAGATGCGGATTTTTAACCCCATTGAAAAAATTCCCCGTTTGCTTTTCGGCTTGATCATTTACTTTAGTCACAGTAGAAGATTGGTAGTAAGAAAACGTATAGAAATCAACAGTGCCCTCTTTCAGTACTTCTAAATCTCCTGCTTCGATAGTAAGATCGATCCCTCTATCTTGCCAAAACTTTTTAGCAAAATATGGATAGCGACCTTTCACTTGAACATCACCACAGTAAAAATTACTGATATTAGTCATCTCTTGTGCGAAACGAATATCCTCTGGATGAGAAGACAACGGATAAATCATTCGATAGGCAATCATACAGCCCATTTGCAAATTTTTGTGTAGACTTTTTGCGTACTTGATCACTCGGGCACTTGCAACGAATTGGTGGTGGAGCGCCTGAAACCGCTGCTGGCTGTTATCGATATTTTTAGTATTCAAAAAATCATCAATATCCTTTGGATACATTCCTCCTCCTAAATACGTACCCACCCCTACATCTCTGGATAAAATATTGATTTCATTGAACGTCAGCCAATATCTCACATCATCTTGATAGCGATCAATGACCGTCTTGGCGAATCTTTCATATGCTTCAATCATTTCTCTGCTTTCCCAGCCATTAAACTGCTTTGTCATTTCTATCGGTGATTCATAATGAGACAATGAGACCATCGGTTCTATCTCGTACTTCTTTAGTTCTGCGATAAGACCATCGTAAAACTTTAACCCTTCTTCATTTGGTACTTTCTCTAAACCGGTCGGAAAAATACGAGTCCATGCGATAGAAAAGCGATACAGCTTAAATCCCATTTCTGCAAATAAAGCAATATCCTCTTTGTATCGATGAAAATGATCAATCGCCTCATGACTTGGATAAAAAGCACCTTCTTCAATTTCTGTGGTGATTCGCCGAGGCGTGTTCACATCGCCTCCCAGAAGCAGATCACTGATTGACATTCCTTTGCCGTCCGCTTGATACGCTCCTTCTAATTGATTGGCAGCTGTCGCCCCACCCCAATAAAATCCATCTGGAAATTTTGCTTTCATTTTTTCCCCTTCTTTCTTCTAAATAATTGTTACTAATTTATTCGAGTAATCAATCAATTCATCGTGCTCAAAAAATACCGGTTCATTCTGATTGTTCATAAAAATCAAAACAGAAGTTGGATCGTAGCCTTTAGACTTGATAAAATCAATATCAACACGGGCTAGCAAATCACCCGCCTTTACTCGCTGACCTTCCTCAATAAAAAGTTCAAATCCCTCTCCATCCAGTTTCACTGTATCTAATCCAATATGCAGTAACATTTCTAATCCATTATCATGTCGCAACCCGATGGCATGTTTTGTTGGAAAGACAGTTGTTATCGTGCCTTCAATCGGTGAATGGAATTCTCCTGACACAGGATCGATCGCCAGCCCTGGTCCCATTTGTTCGGTGGCAAAAACCTCGTCAGCTACTTCACTCAGCGGCAAAATGCTGCCACGGACGAAGCCTTGAATCAATGCTTCTTCAGCCGCTGTTCGTTTTTCTGAAGCAATCGGTGAAGGCTTCTCCAACGCTTTCATATCTTCTTCAATACTCTCTTCAAAACCAAAAATGACTGTCAAAACAAATGATATCGAAAAAGCTAACGCCAATGTTATGGCTGCTTTTACAATATTAGAGGCATCCTCTCCGAAAAATACCGGCAAGGTCAAAAGCCCTGGCGATCCGAATGAATAGCGGACTAGTCCGCTGATACCCGCATAAAAACCAGCAATTCCACCTGAGATCATCACATAAATCAGTGGTTTTTTCAGTTTCAAGTTAACCCCGTACAGCGCAGGTTCCGTGATACCAGACAGCGCCGTGATGCCGCTAGAAAAAGCAATTTGTTTCATCTGTTTATCTTTGGTTTTAACAAATACCCCAAAGGCGGCACCCGCTTGCGAAATGTTGCTTGCTAACATACCTGGTCCTTGGACGATTTCAAAGCCTACGGTTGAAAAGGAGACTTGCGCAATCGGAGTCAAAGCCGTGTGCATACCAACCATTACTAATAAAGGCGTGAAGATGCCCATCAGTGTCGGCACGAGCCATGGAACAGTCACTCGCAGATAATCCACAACAAAGAACAATCCATCTCCAAAAATCGCGCCGATGGGTCCTAAGATCATCAATGCGAGCGGAGCCATGATGATCACGATAAAAAGCGGCTTCAACATGGTTTTTAAAACACTTGGAATGATCTTTTCAGATAAACGATCAACATAACTCATAACCCAGACGATCAAGATGATTGGGATAACCGTTCCTGAATAAGCGGCTTCACGTATCGGAAGCCCAAACAGCTGCATAGAAACATCCGAGGCAACCAGACTCTGAAATGTTGGATGTAATAAGACGCCTGTGATCCCCAATGCTAAATAAAGATTGGTTTTAAATTGCCGTGCCGCACTAGCCGCAATTAAAAAAGGTAAAAAGTAAAAGGCGGCGTCTCCAATCATATTGATGATTTGATAATTTAAACTTTCTCTACTCAATCCCAAAAGGACCAGTAGAGCTAAAACCGCCCGAATTAAACCAAATCCGATCAATGCTGTAATGATTGGCGCCATTACACCAACAATATTTTCGACGATTCGTTTCACAAGTCCGTTTTTAGGTGTATCTACAGCTTCATCACTGTTTTTTTCCGTGATTTTATACTGATTGATTACAGTCGAATAGTAATTTCCTACTTCTCCGCCAATCACAAATTGTACTTCATCTCCAGTCAATTTGGTCCCTAGTACTCCTGGAATTTCCTTCGCCTGTGCTTGATTGAATTGCGTGGTATCTTTTAACTGGAAGCGAAGGCGAGTTGCACAATGATAGACCGCGTTAATATTTTTCTCTCCACCGATCGATTGAATGATTTTGTCTACTGATTCTTTCTTTTTATCAATCATTTGGTTCACTCCTCATTTTGTGATAGTAATAGTCTATTAATATGAATAGCTAAATATGCAATTTCTTCTTCAGTGATTGGTTTCTCATAGATTTCTTCTAAAGTCCGTTTTATTCGCTGACTATAGGCCATCGGTTCTTGATACAGCGTAGAGACTGTCTTTATTAAAACTGCATCATTGTTTAACATCGTGTTCGTTAAATAGCGTTCTGCAAAAAATTTGGCATGTGTAACCAGACGCTCATAGTGCAGACTGTGGCTATCCAATTTTTTCTTCACCAACATTTGTACAGACTTTAAAATATTTGTCACGATTTTTGTGATTTGGATAGCATTGGCATGAATTGCTGAGCGACTATTTCCGTTAATGATATGGAAAGTAATGTTCGCTGCTTCTTGTTCATTCAAAGAAACACCAAGTGCTTTTTCAATAATGGCAACACCTTTTTGAGCAGCCTGAAATTCTTCAGGATAAAATCGTTTGAACTCCCAATACATTGAAGAAGTCATAATGACATTGTCTCTGATCCTCTCGACAGTAAAATAAATATGATCGGTCAGTGAAAAGAGTGTATTAGCAGATAATTCCGTGTTTAGATATTTCTCCGCTTCTTGGATGACTTCATATGCTAGCTCGATATACTTTACAGGTACATTGTTCATAAACGTGATCAAGGACTCCATTCGATTATCTTCAATCGGAAGATAGAATTTAGAGATTTTCTCTTCCGAAATCAATTGACCTTTCTTTTGCTGATAACCGATACCTTTGCCAAAAGCAATAACATCTTTGTTGTCTTTTTCAACAATAATAACGTTTACATTCAAAACTTTCTTAATCAAATACATGTATTCTTCCCCTTCCTCCTTTCTGAGCGTAAAAAAAGGCATAATAAAATCAAATCTGCGAACCTTCGCAAAATTGATTTTATTATGCCTTGCCTGCCGTACAGTCACATACACATAAAAAAAATCACTATTTATTTCTTAAATTAATCATAGCATCCAAAAAAAGAAAACGCAATCATTTTTTATGTACAAAAAACCGCAAAATAGGTATTTCCCTTCTTTTGCGGTCAGCTTCGAATCTTACATCTAGATGACAAGCAGACTCTTTCAAACGAAATTAAATCGTAACACTGTCAAAAATCCCGCTACTTCTTCACGATCAGCTGAACGGCTTGATCGATTTTCTGCTTTTGGGTTTCCGTGTCGCTGTCTGGATTTTCCAAACAATTTTTCAAATTTTCAGCGACAATGATCCCCATAATACGGTTAACACTGGAACTGACGGCGGACAATTGCGTGATGACATCGACGCATTCTTTCTCGTCTTCGATCATTTTTTGAATCCCCCGCAACTGGCCTTCGGTTCGTTTTAACCGATTCAAAATATCTTTGTTGCATGCGGTCATCGTTTGATTTCTCCTCTCCATGCTGACATGCCGCCGAGGACATTGGTCACTTGAAACCCTTGCTGGCTCAAAAACTCAGACGCCATTTGCGAACGAGCCCCTGAATGACAGATGACATAGTAATTTTTATCCTTCTCTAAGTTGCTGATTTGTTCCGTAAGCTCGCTCAACGGTAGGTTTTGTGCTGTTTTGATGTATCCTTGTGCAAACTCATCAACTTCTCTAACATCAAGGATCTCAAGTGGTTCACGTTTTTCTTTTTGGGTAAATTCCTCCATAGATATGGCTTTAATCATGAATAATCATCTCCGGCTTAATAGTATTATACAACGAAAAGGCACCATCGAGGTTTTGACAATTGATGCCCGCTTGTTTTAAGATGCGTTCGGCAATGTAGCTTCTCAATCCGCTATGACACGTAACGACATACGAAACGCTTGGATCCAATTCAGACAACCGATCCCTCAATTCATCTAACGGAATGTGGAGCGCTTGTTGAAAACGTCCATTATTGGCTAATTCCATTTCTGAACGAACATCCAACAACTGCTTACCGTTTTCTAAGACCTCCGTCAATTCGTGCCATTGGATATTCGCACTGATTCCTTCCGCCAGATTGATCGCTGCATAGCCAATCATATTCACTGGATCTTTGGCTGAGCCAAAAGGCGGTGCATAGGTAAATTCCAGTTCAGGCAAGTCAAAGATCGTTAAGCCGCCTTTGATCGCTGTTGCTAAAATATCGATCCGTTTATCGACCCCTTTGGCACCGATGCCTTGCGCACCGTAGATTTTTCCAGTATCAGCATCAAAAATCAATTTCAAATAAATATCCGTCGCATCAGGATAATACCCAGCATGGTCTTTGCCTGAAAGATGAACCACCTGGGGATTTAGCCCCGCCAGTTTGGCGCTGCGCTCACTCAACCCAGTAGACGCTGCGGCAAGATCGAATACGCGCACGATCGCCGTCCCAATACTGCCTTTGTTTTTGCGAGTCAGTCCTCCCAATACATCCGCAACTTGCCGACCTTGGCGATTGGCTGGTGACGCCAAGGAGATCAGCGTGTCTTCGTTAGTGATTTGTTGTTTCACAACGATGGCATCTCCCACCGCGTAAATGTCTTTCTTGCTGGTTTGGTATTGCTCATCTACCAGGATACCCCCCCGGTGTCCCAATTCAATACCAGCACGTTTCGCCAAATTCGTTTCTGGTTGGATACCTACCGAAAGAATCGTGACGTCTGAAGCTAGGACCGTGCCATCCTCCAGAACGATTTCTTGCCCTGCTTTTTCAAAAGCGGTCGCTGACTGCGAGGTCAAAACTTTGACTCCTTGCTTGATCAATTCATTTTTGATATACGCAGCCATTTCTTCGTCCAAAGGTGGCAATACGTGGGGTGCTTTTTCTACGATCGTAACTTCGAGGCCTTTTTTATGTAAATTTTCAGCGACTTCTAACCCAATAAACCCAGCGCCAATGATCGTCGCTTTTTGAGGCTTTTTGTCTTCAAGATGCGCCATGATTTGGTCTAAGTCAGGAACATTGCGCAAAGAAAAGGCATTGGTTGCTTCTTCTAGCCCTTTGATCGCCGGTACTAGCGGTTTTGCCCCCGGTGATAAAATCAACGCATCATAAGATTCCGTGAAGACCTGTTCGCCATGTTTGACCGTCACCGTTTTCTCCTCTGGCTCGATCGCCAGTACCTCATGAAAAGGTCGCACATCTAAGTTGAACCGTTTTTTTAATGCTTCAGGTGTTTGGACCAATAAGGCGTCTCGCTCTTTGATCTCACCAGAAATAGCATACGGCAGCCCACAATTCGCAAAAGAGACAAAAGGACCTTTTTCAAAAACAATGATCTCCGCTGCTTCTTTAAGTCGACGTAAGCGCGTGGCTGCCGACATTCCCCCTGCTACCCCACCGACAATAACTATTTTTTCCATCGTTACTTTCCTCCTTTGGTTGTTCCCCGCCATTGATTCATGCCACCGCGAACATTGACCACATCAAAACCCTTTTTATTTAGGATTTTGGCTGCTTGTTTGCTTCGAATCCCTGATTGGCAAATGACTGCCAGTTTCTTGTCACCTTTTTTAGTAAATCCAGCAATCTTATTTAACGGTACATTTTTGGCGTAGGCAATGTGTCCGCTGCGGTACTCCGCCGGCGTGCGTACATCCAGAACCGTCCATTCTTTGGCTCCTTCTTTTTGTAAATCAGCTGTTGACATACTTGGTATGCGCTTAAATAGTGAAAACATTTCTTGCTCCTTTCGTATACCCCTTGGGGTATATTAAACAAGATGTTTCCCTATTTGTCAACTAAGTGAATTACTTTAAGAAAAGAAACTTGCTGTTGCGTTGGTCCCCATTCGATAAACTGTCATGTGTCGGACATGTACCAATCAAGCAAGAGGAAAAAAAGCCACATATTTCCTTCCCCTCAGCCTCAGTGCTATAATAAACAAAAAGATATGCAGTAAAAAATAACACACTACAAGGTCACTTCGTCAAAGACGTTTTTCACGACCTCAGAATAAAAACGATGCTCCTCTCAAAAAAACAGCAGATAAAAAACGACGCAAGCACCACTTTCCCTTGATTTATCAAGAAGCAAGCCCTGCTTTCTTGGAATCAGCGTGGGTTTCGACTATGCTTAAGTCACATCAGCGAAAGGAAAAAAAGATGGAATTTGGCGAAAAAATCAAAGAAGTACGCACAAGAAATAACTTGACCCAAGAACAATTTGCCACTCAACTACACGTGACAAGACAAGCCGTTTCGAACTGGGAAAACAATCGCAATCTACCAGATTTAGAAATGTTGATTGCCATCGCCACGATTTTTCAACTCTCGCTTGATGAATTGATTTTAGGAGGAACTCAAGTGAACAAGATCACTGAAAAACTAATCAAAGACGGCAGCGAGACTCGACGCGCCAAACTCAATTTGATCACGACCTTGATCGGAACATTTTTACTACTATTCGGCTTTGCCTGCTTCTTCATCAAAGCAAGCTCCGTGGAATACATCGATCAATCCGGCATTTTACATGAAAATTTCTATCTAATCCCCGTAGGATTTTTGTTCCTATTGGCTAGTTTCGTAGTATTTGCAGGAACCGGGATCAATTATTTTCGAGCTGCTAGAAGAAAATAACGCAAAAAACTCGATTCCAATTGATGGAATCGAGTTTTTTCTTTTGTTCACTATCTTCCTTCAAAGAATCGGAACAAACAAGCCACTGATTTTTTCTTTTGTTTTCGTCAAAAGGCTTCTGGCTTGCCATTTTTCTTTTTCTACTAATTTTGCATGAGCTAAGTCTTCCATAAATTGCTGATTTAACTCTGTGATTATTTTAGACGGACCATAGATGAACATCGATAACTCATGGTTAAGGTAAAAACTACGAATATCAAAATTTGTTGACCCGATCGTTGCAGCAAACTCATCGACGATCATATATTTACAGTGAATAAAAGCAGTCTCATCATAGGTGTAGACTTCGACGCCGGCAGATAATAAGTCATCAATAAACGAATTCGTGCCATGAAAAGAAATTCCTCGATCCCCTTTTCCCGGCACGGTCAATTGCACGTTGATCCCGCACCGTGCTGCTCTTCTAAGCGCACCTAAACTTTCTTCATCAGGAATAAAGTAAGGCATGGCGATCTTAATCGAATCCGTTGCCTTTCCAATGAGATCATTAAAGGAATCCTTAATGATTCGCTCGCTATCATAGGGTCCGCCGTAGATTACCTGAACGATTTCCGAACCGCTTTGAACGTCGGTCTTCAACGGAAAATACGTAGCTGTCTGTGTCAAAAAATGAGTGACCGTTTCTTCCGTCTCATCAAGAAAGAGCCAATCATAAATAAAGCACTCTTGAACTTCTAGAACAGCAGGTCCTTCTATCCGGATGTTTGTGTCTCGCCAATAAGAAAACTTACTGCCTCGCCCACTATATTCATTTCCAATATTCATGCCTCCTGTATGTGCAATCTCCCCATCAATAACGACCATTTTACGGTGATTGCGCCAGTTCGCTTTATTACTTAGCCAAGGCGAGTTCAACAAATCATACGTGCGTACCTCTACCCCATTCTTTCGCATCATTAATAACAATTGATTAGGAAAGGCGATCGACCCCACGCTATCATACATAAACCGAACTTCCACCCCTTGTTTGGCCTTTTCGACCAAAACATTTGTCAGCTCCTCCCCTGTTTCATCCCCTTTAACGATATAAAAAAACACATGCACATGATGCTTGGCTTTTTTGATATCTTCTAACAAAGAAGCGAACGCCTCAGTGCCTTCGTTTAATAGGGTCAGATGATTATTAGTTGTGGGATACTTGCCCGAAAGATGAAAAATCTCATTGGAGAGATCATGTTTCTCATGAATGATCTCTGAATGTTCTTGCAGAATAGCCGAAACCGTTCGCTGCACTTCCCGTTCATTTTGTATCTGCTGTTTGGGCAATTTCCTTAATCGAGGTTCGCGGCCAATTAAATAATACAACATGACTCCTACAATCGGTAAAAACAATAAAGCTAAGATCCAAGCAATCTTCGAAGTTCCATCCCTTTGATCAAAAACCACTAAGTAGCCACAAAGAAGAATCGCCAAAATTTCAATGGCCTGCCAAGCATAAATCATTTGATTTAAAAAGAGAATTAATCCAACCGTCACAAGTATCAGTAAAATCGTTAAAATTTTATATTGCTGTAATTTGTTTTTGATCATCCTTCACTCCATCCAAATATGCGCTTATTAATAAATGCTAAAGCAAAAAGCCTCACTATATAATATGATTATATACGTTCTCGTTACGCAAATGTAACTCATTTCATCCCCAACTACTCATTTTTTACCTATTATTTATTAAGAAGAGACGATTTGCAGAAACGATACAGTAAATGACAAGCGCCTATTCAAATCGGCGCGCAAACTAAAGAAAACCCTGTAAGTCCCTCGACTTGTTGCAACAGCAGTTTTCTTTGCGCAATCGCCAAATTTGAATAAATCCCATCTTTCCATTACTATAAACGAAATCCGATCGTTTTTGCACGGTTATACTATCAAGGAGGTTTGTATGGCAATTCATGTGATCTGGTTTAGAAAGGATCTGCGCTTAGAGGACAACACGGCACTTACTGAGGCGCTTTTGTCTCTTCAAGCAAACGACCAATTGTTGTGTATGTTTCATCTCAATGAAAAGCAGTTTCTCCCCGATGCACCAAGCCATGATTACTTTTTTAGCGCAGTTGCTCACTTTATCGAGGCTGCCAAAAAGCAAAATCTGACGATCCACCTCTTAACGGGGACTTTGACAGAAGCCTTTGATCAGTTGTTCGCTCACTATCCAGAATGGAGCCAGCTTTACTTCAACTTTGATAACCGTGGATATGGTCGTAAACGCGACCTCTACATAAAAGAATTGGTCGAGAAAAAAGGCGTCACTGTCCATTCCTTTGAAGAACATCATCTACACCAACCAACGGAAGTCACCAAAGAGGATGGGACATACTACAAAAAATTTACGCCCTATTATAAGAAATGGATCCAGCTGCCCAAACCGGTCTATCAAAAGCAGGCCCTTGATTTTGAAAAAGCCGCTCATTTTAATGATGCCCGTCACTTTAAAGCAGGGACAGCGTTGCTTGCTGAGCTGCTAAAAAATAGAAAGACCGATTTTTCAACGATCGTTGGGGAAGACTATGCGCATAAACAATTGCAGGCCTTTGTGCAAAAGCGTTTGGCCGCCTATGAAAAAGACCGTGATCTCCCTTCGATCAAAGGAACCAGCCGCCTGTCCCCTTTCTTGTCTTTTGGACAACTCTCTATTCGGAAGGTTTGGGCCGCTTGCCAAGGAATGCCACCCAGCACTGGCAAAGCGACCTTTTTAAAAGAACTGGCTTGGCGAGATTTTTATCATATGATCTACTTCACTCATCCGGAGCAAAAAAACTATGAACTCATTGAGAAATATCGAAACATGGATTGGCAAAAGGATGAAGAGGCGTTTAACAAATGGCAAGCAGGGCAAACCGGCTATCCGATCATTGATGCCGCGATGCGGCAGCTGAATCAAACCGGTTGGATGCATAACCGTCTACGGATGATCGTCGCTTCCTTTCTAACCAAAGATCTACTGATCGATTGGCGGCAAGGAGAAGCCTATTTTGCTCGACAATTGATCGACTACGACGCTGCCAGCAATATCGGCGGCTGGCAATGGGCAGCTTCGACCGGCACCGATGCCGTTCCTTACTTTCGAATTTTCAACCCCATCACTCAGGGGAAAAAATTCGACAAAGAGGGGACGTTTATCAAACAATTTGTTCCCGAACTCGCCCAGTTGCCGCTAAAATTCATCCACGAACCTTACCTGATGACTGACGAAGAACAAGCCGACCTAAAGGTAGTTTTAGGCACCGACTATCCGTTGCCTATAGTCGACCATAACGAAGCCAGGAAAAGAGCCCTCGATTTGTATAGTAAAATCGAGCCGTGAGCAGCTGTCATGTCCTGCTTTCAAACATTATCGGTAGAAAAAAACCAGCAAAGACGCTCCGTAAGAGCTCGTCTTTGCTGGTTTTTTATTAAACTGGTGCGCCATTTTTCGCCTTTCAATAGTGAAAAAACAAACGGCACGTCTCATCAAATAGTCTGCTGGTGAGCATACAAAAAAGAAGCATTTTCCATGCTGTGTTTTTTAATTAAGGTCTTGTTGTCTACTTTCCCTCTTATTTCTAGTCGCTCTAAGCACCAATCCCCTGACAATTTATAGATTGAACCCTTTACTAGCGGCGTTCCCTGCTTTTTCACGACTGGCTAGCAATGTTTCTCCTTGCAAAACTGTTCGTCTGATGAAAGGTCATCTATAGAACCATTCTGTTATAATAGCTCCATATTTGAGGATAAGGATGGTTTATATGAAAAAAATAATCGGATTCGTCTTAGTCGTACTTTTAGGGTTTGCCGGATACAAAGGCTATGAATATTATCAATCCACCTATTCAGGACAAACAGCTTACGCGTATGTCCCATCTGAGATTCCGCCTAAGGTAGAACATGAAAGTAAAAGCGGCATCGGCGACCAGTCGCCTTGGTATTCTTACGATTACACGTTAAACTTTGTAAAAGAAGATGGTAGCACACAAACACTCGAGGTTTCATTATCAGAAGATAACGCAAAACCACTAACACCAAATTCATATGTAAAAGCGGTGATCAGTGAAAAGCGGACAATAAAAGGCCCGAATGGCGTTGAAAAAGACGCAATTCCCAAAAAGATTCTAGAAAAATTAGAAAATCAGAACTAATGAGCTTTTGTTAATAAGGACTAATGAGTTGCACAATATCAAATCTGGGTCAGAAAAAATCACATTCTGGCTCAGATTTTTTTGCTAATGACTTTCATCTTTTTTTGAGTCTACTGGACATGGATGGCACTTATCTAGCTGGTACAAAACCACTCGCAGATAGTTACTGGCAAGTGCAGCGAACCACAAGCCGAGTACAGTAATGACAAGGTGCAGGAAGTGGTGTCGCACAACTTTGAGTCTACGAACAGAAACTCAATTAAACGAAATAGCGGATAAGGTTGCTGAACCAACCAAAGTCCCAAAGTGAAACGTAAAACAAAAATAGCAAATCTTTTGAGATCCGCTATCGATCGAATGCATTTTCTATCTCTTTGTACAATTTTTCAACATTAAGCATCCCGTAATCTTTTTTTGAAATAGCTATGACTGGTGTTGTAGGAAAATTCTGTTCAATTTCGTTTTTCGCATACCCGAAAGATGGAGTCAGCAAAATAAGATCGGCTTCACCGCCATATTGATTTACCTGATTCGAATTATAGGTCTCAATTAAAACTTTATGTCCTCTTTTCTGCATAAGCATCTCCAGTTTCCTACTTAAAGCCTGCGTTTGTAAAAGCCCTTGGTCCGCAATGAAGCTAAAGACGATATCAAAAATAACAACTTTTTTCCACTTCTTTTCTTCTTCTGAATCTTTTGTTTTAATTAAATCTCCTGTTTTTCCCATGTTCTGGTATCCTTTCATTTTAGAAAAAAGAGTCTCAAAAAAAGTAGGTCTTTTCCTTCCTAAAATCTCGTCAACAGAAACATTGAAGTAGTTACTCAAAGATATAAGCGTCTGAATGTCTGGATTGCTCTCATTTCTTTCCCACTTTGATACAGCTTGTGGCGTAACGTTCAAAATTCTTGCTAAACTTTTTTGGGTCATTTTTTTCGATTGTCTTAATTCTTTGATATTTTTTCCTAAATCTAACATTAATATAATTCCCTTCAGATTATCTTTTCAATGAACGGATCGTTGAATAGAGGGAATGAGGACTAAACTATTGGTTGAGTTCTATCTCAGCGCTTATTAGAACGCTTTCATTAGTTCCTTAATAAAAAATTATCGTTCAGAATTTCTGTTAAGCTTTTTTGAGTCATCATTTTAGATTGCCTTAATTGTTTGATTTTTTCTTCTCTCGAACATTAATATAACTTCCTTGAGATTAACTTTTTGATGAACGGAGTGCGGAATAGAGAAAATCAGAACTAAACTATTAGTTGAATTCTATTTTATCACACTTCCGTTTTTGGAAAAATATAGCTAGTCGGTTTGTTGATATTGATAGAGCCAACTAACGACTGCAGACTCACATCTTTATGTGGGTCTTTTTTTACATCCTTCCAAAACCCACATTTTGAATCCCTTCTGTTATTTTCACGTTTGATGACTTCTGCTCTGTTGCGATACGTTATACAAGGATACTGGACACATTTATCTAGCAGAAAGCTGCTTGACTGACTCTGTTTTCATCTCGGCATCAATGACAAGAGCAATTCAAGCGCCTTTTCCTTTCCCTACTTCGCAGATAATTGAAAAAGCAGCGAATCACCTATCCGTTGACTCGCTGCTTTTTAACTAACAAGTGATGGCTCACACCACAAAAGAATGATATTTAGAATAAGCAATTTGATCGACGATCGCAGAAACCTGATTGACATCTAAATCGGCACCAATGGCGGTCACTTGATAAAATTGGTCATAATTGTTCCCTAATTGGGGGAGATTGGCATTGGAAATCAACAAGTCAAATGTCTCGTCCGGAGTATAGGGTAAAACAACAACATTTTGCTTGCCTTTTAGTTCATTTTTTAACAAGTAAATCGAAGCATCCGCCAAAAGACTGGAGCACATATTTAAGACCCCGATCCGTACCCGATATTCTTCTTTAGGCGATAACATATAAATTAAAAAGACTAGGCGTTTCTTGAGATAGTTGAGTTTCGTGGACGTAAACAAGTTGGTCGGTGCAATAATGTGTTCCAGAATGTCTGAGATCACTTGATCCCGCAAGGAATTGTGAAACATTTTGTGGTAATAATTTAGCGTGACTCGATCGATGGAATAATTCACTCCATGAAAGTAATAAACTTGTGCGATTAAGGAAAAGACATTGGCTTTGATATCGATCGTCGTATGCGAGGCATCAAGACGATAAATGGACTGGATTGCTGCCATGACTTCATCGGTGATCTCAAAGACGGGATTTTTATTAGTGTACAGTCCTAAGCGAAGTTCCTCGTAAGGAATCCCGCCCACCGTAATGAGGAAGAGACAGATAAAGAATGGCACGATCTTCGCTTCATCTACTGAGCAGATACATTTTTTAGAAGCATAGATCTGTCGAATAAAGTGACAGAGGGGCATCTCTTGGCAACGCTCGATTTTGGTTTGTTCTTCCGGACTTAAACTTCCCAAGGTCGTGTGAGACGTGACTTTTTTCATAATCACATACAACCAGATCTTCAGCTGCTTTTGTTGGGCAATCGATAATGTTATTTTTTTCGCTAACTCCGCAACCAGGTCATCGATCAAAACAGAATCGATCGTTGTTGCACCCATTTTGACAAAATTATAGTAAAAATAAATGCGTTGTGTCATCGTTCCAACTAGTTTTTTGTTTCTGATCTTTAATTCAAAATGCTGCAACAACTGATTGCACTCAGCAATCAATCGATTGAGGGTCCCCACACTTATGTTTAATTCATCAGCCAAGACGAAGGCATCATAGCCTGCATGTTGAAACAAATAATGGATGATTTGATATTTAGCAGATTTTTTCAATAGCGTGTCGGTCAAATCATCCAGTGAGACACTATCGGTTACTTGCAGTTCCAACGTATAACGGTTGATGATAAAAGAGACCTTCTCATTTTTTAGTTGCCGTTGAAGGCTCTCTGATAATTTCGTCAAGGTCGGCATCGTAATATCTAATTCCCGACACGCATCACTTTTTTTGATATGACCGGTCGATAAATACAAAAATTTGAGCAAGATATACTCTAATTTCAAGTCCTTATCCAGTAAGTCTTCTTTATACATGACTGTTTTTCCTCCAGTGTAAATCTATATTCATTCAGAATAGTTACAACCAATTTACAGAAAAAGATAGCAGTACGTTACTTATGAAACAAACAAGCGCAGTAAAAACAGGCCCTTTCTACACATACTTTTCCTTCACTTACTCCCCAACAAACCATGACTGACAAACAAAAACCCTCGATGCAAGACGAATTTCCCTAAGAATTCCCTCACGACAACGTTCTAAGATTTCCTTTTTGTTTATGTAAAACGTTCTTCTCTAAAAAAATATATTTAGACCATAATAATTAATACTATCACAAGCCAGAAATGTCAATAAATGAAATTATCAAGCACTGTTTTTTTTACTTTCTCTTAAAAAACGACACTATCAAGTGCTTACCCGTTCTTACAAACAAAAAAATCAAAGGCAGTCGATGCAACCGCCTTTGATTTTTCTATAAACCATTGTTCATTCAGTCTTGCAAAAAACGTTTCATAAAGGGACCTTTTATTCATTGAAAAAAGCAATGAAAGGGTTTCTAGCGATACCGTTTCTTAATGTGAAAAGCCATAGGTTTGATCGGATGAAACATGACGGCTTGGTCGCTTGTTCAAGCGCTCGATTCCTTCTTTCATGTCTTGCACCAGATCCATTGCCATTTGCATACTTAAATCTGCCCGACAGACAAAGCGTTGGATATTGATATGTGATAGATTATCAGGTAATGGATAGGTAGGGACTTGCCAGCCTTTCATCGCAAATTCATCCGTCAAATCATACAGATTCCAAGAAATATCGGCATCTTCTTTTAATTTGTAGCAGACGATCGGCAACCGTGAACCATCATTATAAATATCGAAGTAACCCATGTTTTCAATCTCTTTTGCTAAATATTGGGCAACATCACTGGTCTTTTTGTGGATCAAGCGGTAGCCTTCAAACCCATTACGGATAAAGGTGTAATATTGTCCGATGATTTGGCTGGCACTTCTTGAAAAGTTGATGGCCATCGTTGGCATTTCACCGCCAAGATAACTTACTTTAAAGACCAGCTCTTCTGGTAAGAAATCTTTTTCTTTCCAAAGCACCCAACCGATACCAGGATAGACTAACCCATATTTGTGTCCAGACGTACTGATGGAACGAACGTTTTTCAAACGGAAATCCCATTCAAGTTCTGGTTCCATAAATGGTGTGTACAATCCACCACTAGCCGCATCCACGTGGATGTAGACTTTGTAGTCGGTGTGTTTGTTGTATTCCTCTAATTTCTTATCTAGTGCTTTGATATCATCGTATCGTCCAGTGTAAGTGATCCCTAAAATACCGACGACTCCGATCGTATATTCATCTAAATAGTCCGTGACCTTTTCGACATTGATGCTGCCATGTTCTTCATCGATAGGGATCGTCCGCATTTCAATGTCCCAGTAGACACAGAATTTTTCCCAAACGACTTGATAGGCAGAAGAAATCACTAAGTTTGGTTTTTGTTTATTGATATCTAAGCCAAGTTTTTTTGCCCGATTGCGCCAAGCAAATTTTAAGGCCAATCCACCTAGCATACACGCTTCACTTGAGCCTACCGTTGATGTACCGATAAAATCGGATGCTTCTGGGGCATGCCATAAATCAGCGATCATGTTGACACAGCGGTTCTCAATTTCTGCTGTCCGTGGGTACTCGGTTTTATCGATGGCGTTTTTATCAAGGGTTTCACTCATGATTTTGACTGCTTCTGGTTCCATGTAGGTTTGACAAAACGTCGCCAAATTTTGTCTTGAGACCCCTTCATCGATCAATTGATCCTTGACTAATTCATAGGCATCCCGCGGTACCAAGGACTCTTTTGGTAATTTATACATAGGGATCGCTTGATCCATTGCCTCATTCCCATAGATAGGCTCCAAATATTGGGCTTCTTTTCGATTTTTTTTACTAAATAACATGCAGCTCTCCTCCTCATAGGTTGTGCTTTTTATTTTTTATCGCTTGCTTTTTCACCTACATATTTATAGATGACAAACGGTATCACGACAATAATCAGCCAACTGATGATCAAGATGGCTAAATAGGTTCCGCCCTTTCCGGAGCCGATATCGCTCGGTGGAAAGAAGGAAATAAAGAAAGAAAAAATAGAAACAAGCAAACCAACCATCGCAACACCAATTTTCACATTTTTCCCACCAGGAATATGATACGTTCTTGTTAAGTCGTCTTTTTCTTTGACTAATTTAATATAGGAAAGAAACAAGAGGACATAAGCCACCAGATAGATGCAGACCGTCAAAGCCATCGCAACGAAGAAGGATAGATTGGCGCCTCCACCGCCTAATGTCAAGACAACCGCCCAAATGGAAACAATGATGCCTTGTACCAAAACGATATTGATTGGGACATTGTGTTGATTGACTTTGGCCATTTGTTTTGGCAGCAAGCCATTTTCAGCTGCTTCAAGCATCGCCGTCGATGGGCCGACTACCCAAGCAGCAATTTCTGCAATGACACCTAAACAGATGACCACGGCAATCAAACGAACCAGCCATTCTCCGCCGCCAAAATGATGGATCAAATAAGAATAGGCTTGAATCACGCCAGTATCAAGAGACAATTGATTTTGGGGAATCGTGGCAGCCACCGTTGCCCCACCTAACGTATCCAAAAGAATCGTTGCTACAACTAAAATCAAAATAGCTTTCGGGTAATTCTTTCCAGGATTGTCCATATCTTTTACGTGACTGGCAGAAGATTCAACCCCTGCATAGGCCAAAATAAAGGAAACAAAAACGACCAGCGTATTGATTTTCGTGAAATCAGGAATCCAAGCGCCTGATCCAAAAGAAACTTTGACGGGGTTCCCTTGAGCAATGTAGACAATTCCTAAGATAAAAAGAATGATCCCTGTTGCGACGATCCCCACAAAGAACCCTACTTTGGCAATCTTCGCAGTATTTTTTGTTCCGCCAAATTGCGAGATCGTAATCAGCCAAAAGATCACTAAAGTGGCAATCAGCTTCAGCCAAACATTCGTATTAAGAGCCGGCCAATTTAGGGCATAGGAAAGCGCCCCGACAATAAAGTAAATCATCGTAATAAAGCCTACCGTGATTTGGAACCATTGGAAGAAAATGGCAGCAAAGCCCCATTTTCTCCCTAATGTTTTTGAGACCCAGGTATAGAGTCCCCCTTTTTCCCATCCCTTTACAGTAGCCATCTCCGCAGAGCAAAGGGCTACAGGGATAAACCAGAGGAAACCGCCGACGAGTAAATAAAAAACTAAATTCATCTTCGATGTCGCAAAGGTTGGATACTCATATACCGTCATCACCATTGAAGCAGTTATTGCAAAAAAACTCAACAATGATAGTTTTTTCTTGCTAGTATCCATTTTTTTTACCTCCTATCGTTAGATACTATTTTTCAGCAGCGGAAGATAGATCAATATGGTACGTATGTGTCAAATCTCCATCTGCTTTAAATTCGATTTCGACCGCTTTGATCGCTGGCAAACTTTGTTCTTGCGCCACTTTAAAATGAATAAAGCCATCTTTATGTTTGTCATGGGTCAAAATCTCATCATCTAAGTAGTCCACAAACACTTCCGCTTCTACTTTTTTGCCATCATTCAACACCAAATAGGCTTTGTCAGGTTTGATTTTTTTGTCTTTCGAATCTTCATTAAACAATTGATATTTCAGTGAGAGCAATGTTTTGTATTCTTTGTCTTTGTCTTTGAATTCTTCTACATTCACGATTTTTACATGATTCACTAAAAAGCGAATGTGATCCCAACCAGCATTTTCATAATTCGTTTCATACCAAACGACGTCTTTGATTTTCGGATCGATTCCCTTAGTTACGATTTCTTCAAAATACCCGTCATCACTCAATTTTTCACTTCCCACAACTACTTCATCTGACGAATCGCTGATCAACGTTTCCGTTCCAGACCCAGAGACCACTTCCCCTGATTCTTCCACTGTTGAGCATGCACCTAGAGTAAACAAAACGCCTACACCTAAAACGAAACCTGCAACTAATGATGTTTTCTTCATTGTAAATCCTGTCCTTTCTTTTATTATTTTTATTCCATCTCAGGTATACCATTTAACCCAAAAAAGCGAATACCTAATTTTTTATTTTAAAAACAAAAAAACGCGAAAAATAATTCGCGTTTCGGTGCTATCATGAAGTGCAGATAAGAACAATGACCATTGAAAAGAAAGGACTGAGTTTTTTTGAGAGCGCTTGTGGTCGTCCTAGCTGCCGTTTTGTTAAGTATCAGCCCTCTTTCAGCTGACTTTTATCTGGAAAGGACGGACAGACATACTTCTAACGCAATGTTTTCTCGGATAGAAGTTGCCCAAAATGAGTGGGCGCCTACTAGGTCACAAAGATTCGTCGGAACGCTGATGCTTCCTGATGCAAAAGACAGCTTGCTTACAGCTGACGGGCATTTTCTGAGAAGACCTTCCAAGCTTGCGACGAATAGGCGAGGAGCAATAGCAGCTTGTAGGGTTCAAAAAACACCCAAAACCGCACGGGGCAGTCATCTTTCTCAGCGCTGTAGCTCTTTAGCCCCTACGACTTTGCGGTTAGAAAAAGCATGTCAGGCACAGGCAATCAAACGTCTTTAGCTCTCATCCGAGTATCTGGTGTCGTACATGACGCCTTCATCCACAGGGTTTCCGCAGTGATGGCACATAGGTAAGTCAAAAACAAATGATCCTCAAAACGTTTATCCTCACGTGTATCCTAGACAAATCTACTTCCCCATCCTGAACACAAAAAATAGCCACTACCTACTTTCCACTTACTTGTGCCATCCTCTGCTTGATAAAATGATCAAAATTTTTTGATTGAAAAGAAAAAATTGCCTATTCTGTTTTGATCATTTTTTAGTGATCGATCATTACTTAGCTAGCTAAGCCCCCAAACCCAAAGCAGCCTCCGAAACTGTTTTTCGGGGGGCTGCTTTGGGTTTACACCTTGTTTGACTCCTTATAATTTTTAGTACAGCAGCTAAGTCTCTCTTTGAATATCATTGAACTCTATTAATGATCTATCAAATTACCTATATAAATCCATTTCAACTAAATATTCTCATGCTCCTTCATTCGTTTCCCTCAAAATCTAAATTTTGCTTTTTGTTTTATAAGGTTCAATAGTGACTATTACATGCGTCAATACATTGCAAAAAAGAGCTTAAATACCTTTAAAATTGTATCTTTCTCTCATTTTTAGTAGCCGCACCATCCACAAATTATTAATTATACATTTTTTTAATTTGTGATATAGTTTTTACATAGGAGGGAGAGAATGAAAAAAATATTAAAAAGAAACCAACCACTTTTCTTTTTGCATGTGATTTTATGCGCAATTGCAGCGCTCATTCAAGTTGGGGTTGCTTTGGTGTATAGACAAATCACTGAGGTTGCTATGTCAGGAGATGTAAAAAGACTTTTATTTATTGGTATATTCGCCTTCTTTTACATCTTATTGAACACGATGAGCGATTTTATTCCAAGAAGAAGTAAATCCGTCTTAGTTCAATCAATAATGAATCAACTGAGAGAGAGTCTCTCGCAGAAAATCGTTCGAATGAATCCGGTACTATTTCTTAAAAATGAGAAAAACGAGTATCTCTCAAAGTTGGCAAATGAAATGAAAGTCGTTGAATTAGAATTTTTAAAGCCCGGATTTGGACTGATTTTAAGCATTTTTACCTTTCTATTCTCTCTTTTATTCACACTAAAATTAAACACTTCTTTTTCATTGATTATGCTGCTCTTAGCTTTTAGTCCTTTGCTAGCCCCTTATTTCGCTAAGCGAATCCTTAGTGATCGTCGCAAGTCCGTTGTTCTGGAGCAAGATCGTACTCTTAGTTTATTTGACCAACTTCTCTCAGGATACATGACCTTACGTGTCGGCAAAGGTTTTCCAACATATACGAAAATTTTTACTAACAGTAGTGAACGATTAAAAAAGGAAAGTATCACTTTTGAAACCTTACAAGGACTGACTTATGCAATTTCTTTTGGACTTGGGGATCTTGCTTATTCAGGGACATGGATCGTTGGTGGCTTCTTTGTTGCTGCCAAAATAATCACCATTCCCGATCTTATTGCGATGACTACACTAATGAGTACGATTGCCGGTCCGTTAGAGTATTTCAGTACTTCAGTTACAGATATTTTAGCGAGCAAGAAGGTCGCGGACGATCTTATAGCTTTCATTGATGGCACCGATGATGATGAGCCCAATCGCTCACTTGAACTTGCAGAACCAATAACTACTTTATCGATTGAAAATCTGCATTTCCATCATGGAAATCGCTTGATTTTTAATGGTTTTACTCAAACATTTGAGCGTGGAAAAAAATATGCTATCACTGGCGCAAGCGGTAGTGGGAAGTCGACACTATTGAATATTTTAGCGGGAATTTACCCTATCGACGATCGTCAAGTATTGGTTGACCAGCAAGAGATGAATCAGCTATCTAGAGACTCCCTTTATGAGAAAGTCGCACTTGTCCAACAAAAAACTGCTATCTTCCAGACGAGTATTGCTTACAACGTTTCTATTTTTAGTGAATACGAACTTGAAAAAATCGTTGATGTTTTAAAACGAAGTGGATTAGATGATCGTTTTGATAACAATGATTTAACCGATACGCAAGATAATACATGGATAAACTTTCTTTCTGGCGGCGAGCTTAGACGGCTTGAGATTGCTCGGGCAATCTTTAAAGATTCCGATGTTATTCTTTTTGACGAACCAACATCTGGTCTAGACAGTATAAACGAGATGATTATCAGTGACTTAATCTGCTCACTTACAGATAAAATAGTCATTGTCGTTACTCACTCAACAAATCAGGAATTTCTAGGTTCATTTGATGAGCTAATTCAGTTAAATAGATCATGAATTTAGATGATATAGGCCTACCTTATGTCATCTGGAAATATAAAAGAAAGGAGAGGTATACAATGAAAGTAATCTCTGAAGCTTCAAAAGAACAAATCATCACCATGTGTGGAAGTAATCAGCATTCCCATCATCCACCAATCATCTTACCTGAAGAGACTGATACACCATTTTCAAATCAGAAAAAAGAAGAGATAAAAAAAGAAGAGAAAGCTAGTTAAGAGAAAATCATTTGATCCTTACTTTACTTATTAATAAGGATAATAGCAATCAAAGAAGGGGTCGTGACTAGCTATATATGTCTCGACCCCTTCTTACATATTTCCCGCAAACGCAAATAATTTTTTTAACAGCTATTTGTTATCAACTTTCTTCATATACAGAATTGGATAAGGGTTTCCTTGTTCGTCTAACTCGCTTCTTCTGTATACCTCAAATCCCATATGCTCATAAAATCCTTTCGCCTGAGGATTCTGTTCATTTACTCCCAGTTCATTTACAGCATAGTTTTCCATCCCGTATGCCAAGAGTTTCTTTCCTAGGCCCTTGTCTCTTTGTTCATTTGCTATAAACAGCATTTCAAGATTTCGATCCGAGATCCCCATGAAACCAGCTGGCTCTCCATGCTCACTTTCTACGACAATCAAATGCGGCACATGATGCAATGCCTCTGGAATGTATTGCTTAATGGCTTGGATTTCAGACTCTGACAAAAAGGTGTGCGTCGCCTTAACAGAACTCTCCCAAACTTCAATTAATTGTTGCTCTAACTTTTGATTCATATTATTTACTTCTTTTATATTCATGGATAGTCACACTCTCATCAGCTTTTTTTCGTTTTTCATAACAAGAACCGATTATTTCCTTGATCCAAGTTAAGAATTTTCATCATCATCATACCATGAGATGGATTTATTTAAAATCTATGGATAAAAAATGCCTCGCTCAAATAGATAACGAAACAATCAATTCTAAGAGAGTATGACTTGCTTTGAAACACACTAAAAAAGGAGCTTTCAATATTGATAATTTCTCAAATCATTCTGTTGAAATAAAAATACTTGTAGCTTTTTCTTCCCGAATAGTCGCCATAACGAACAAAATATATTCTTTTAAACAAACGATTTTAAACCACTTGCCCTAGAGTCCACTTTAGGGTTTATGATTACTTATAGAAAAAGATAAGGAGAACCAACGATGAATATAAAAAAAGCAGCGGAAATGTTTGATTTGAGCGTAGACACATTGCGCTATTATGAACGAGTCGGTGTGATTCCACCTGTCCAACGCAATGAGAGTGGCTATCGGGTGTACACAACAAATGATCTAAACTGGATCTATTTAGCAAAACATTTACGAAATGCAGGACTGTCCATCGAATCGCTAATTGAATTTGCTCAATTGGCACAAGTGCGTGAAAGTCAAAATGTCGAAAAAGCTCAGAAACAGATTTTAGCCGATCAACTCGAAGAATTAGAGAAAAAGTTAGCAGAAATGCAGGAAGTGCGAGACCTGCTTATTTATAAGATAGAAACGTATGATGAGCATATCGCAAAATTCAAAGCAGGAAATATGACCCCTGATAAAGTGGAAAAATTATGGGAACGAAAAAAGTAACATCTTTTACTTGCTATGGACTTAACTCCAAGGTTTAGGATAGAACATGCAATGAAAATTAGAGGAGGAAACATTATGCAAACAATCACACTCAATAATGGTGTCACCATGCCGCAACTAGGATTTGGCGTTTATCAAATTCCTTTGGAAGAAACAGCAGAAGCTGTTTACCAAGCAATCAAAGCTGGGTATCGACTGATCGACACCGCTTCTATTTATGGAAATGAAACAGAAACAGGCGAGGGAATCAAGCGCGCCATCACTGAAGGTCTAGTCACTCGAGAAGAACTTTTTGTTACCTCTAAATTATTTATTCTCCAAACTTCCGAAGATAAAGCGAAAGAAACGATTGAACTTTCGCTTGAAACAATGGGATTAACTTACCTCGATCTTTACCTTATTCACCAACCATATGAAGATATTTATGGTGCTTGGCGCTCCATGGTTGCTGCTCAAAAAACAGGGAAATTACGTGCAATTGGCGTTTCAAATTTCAAATCAGCTAAGATGATCGAGTTTGTCGGCTTGAATGAGGTGAAACCTCAAATCAATCAAATCGAAGTGAACCCTTGGAATCAACGAGTGGAAGATCAGGAATGGCATGATAAATATGACGTCCAAGTTGAAGCTTGGGCACCTTTTGCAGAAGGACGCCATGACCTATTTACCAATCCGACATTAGCAGAAATTGGCAAGCAATATGGCAAAACGGTTGGCCAAGTTGTTCTTCGCTGGTTGATGCAAAGAGGGATTGTCGCTTTAGCAAAAACAGTTCGTCCAGAACGGATGGCTGAAAACATTGCTATTTTTGACTTTGAGCTTTCCCAGGAAGACATTGAAAAAATAGCCGCTTTAGATAAAAAAGAGTCCGCATTCTTTGACCACGATGCTCCCCAACAAGTGGAATGGTTTATGAATCGGATGTTAGATACTGAAAGCTAATAAGGAAAACACTATAAGTCCGCTCCCCTTGCAAAAGGAGGCGGACTTATAGTGTTTCTTACTGAATGGTAGGTCGTCACTTTTCTTTGTAAAAATGAAACTGTTTTTGAAACTCCGGCTAGTGAATCTGCACGGATCAAATAACTGCCTTTCATACTTAATCGTGGGTCCTAAATGATGACCTACAAAGTGACGAAGGACGTACATTCGTAGAACTGTGCAAAGCAACAAGCCTAAGACGCTTATCTGGCCTCTCAAATTTCCTTTCACCAAATATGTTTTAGAGATTCTATACGTACCTATAGATAAATTGCCCCCAATTCTTCTACTCTTAAGGGGAAACAATAAAAGAAATCTTTAAATCAAGATAGCTGCTGCCATCACAACGAAATTATAGAAGCTATGTGCAAAAATGGATTCCCAAATATTTTCCCTACGTAAATAGGTGATCGTCAAATAAAACCCTATGACAAAGTAGGGAAAAAGAGCAAAAAGATTCCCGTTCGCATTTACAATATGACTCTGAGTAAAAAGCAAGAGGCTTCCGACAGCAGTGATGATTCTCAACCATCGTTTTTCTCCAACATAAATCAGTATGTAGCGATAAAGCATTTCCTCAAAAACAGGTGCTAGCAAAAGAGCATCAAATACAAAGGCAAGGGTTCTTTGATCTGAGGGATAAACAAAAATCAACGCATTGAGATCACGAAATAAAAGAATATTAATTAAACCGATGGTAAGGATAATACTCGCAGGAACGATTAGAACGATTTTTATTAATTTAACTTTATTTAGCTTTTGATAACTCTCTACTAAATAATTACGAAAGAGTATAGTACCGAATAAAATGAATAGTAATTTTATTCCAATATAATTATAACTCATCAAATATCTTGCATAAGAAGAAGGAATGCCACGTATTGCTAGCCCCTTCCATAGGACATAAAACAATAAAAATAACCCTCTTTTCAACTTATCCCTCCTATTGAACGAAAGCTTTATACTCCAGATAGTTTTACTCTTATTTCAGTTCTTCCTATCTCTAAAATAACAATAAACCAAATAACCACTGGAGCATACTAACAAAGGAAGTCCGACATAGAGCATACCAATTCCTAACGGATAATTAATAGCAAGGTCAAGTTGGATATTCTTAAGTTCTTCTTGACTGATTGTGTCAAAATCTTGAATAGGGATCAAAATCGTTTGTAAAAAAAAGCCAACGACCGTGATAAAAAGACTGAAACAAAAAACGCCGAGTGCAAATTTTTTCATAAGAGACCTCTTTTCAGCATACACTTTATTGCTTTATGATCTTATTATACATACCATTCATTAAAAAAAGAAGCTTAAAATATTTTTACACATCACACTTGCAACAATTAACAAGGAAATCATCCTATAGAAGTCATTCCTTAGCTGGATAAAGGAGTCTCCTCACTAATAATCCTTCCATCAAACAACATAGGAAGTGTTTAATTTCCTTCATTCGACTTACTTGAAATCTGCCTCTATGAAGACTAGAAACACGTATCCAAATCACCGCTATCCACCGTATTTAGAGTATCGATGTGCTTTTTTAAGACAGTGCCGAAATGGCAGACCTTTTCTCCGAAAAAATCAGAGGGGATGCTAAAAAAAACCGCTAGCAGTAAACGAATCATCGTCCTTACCAACGGCATTTTATGAAAGGTTCTGTCCTAGCTTCTCTAAAAATTCCACTTCATATTTTTAGTCAGGCACTGTTTTTATTGTAAAAAAATTTTCTTTTCTTTAGCTTAGCAAAGGTGGATTGCCATTCTTTTCTAGGACATGTTTTGTGGTCCGTAGTAAAAAGATTCAGTACTTTTTAAACGGTTCTTTGTCTCGTAAATGAAGATTCTCATGATTGTCTTCGATCATTTCAATCACTCTTGGTTCACTCGTAGCGTACGCTTCCTTCAACGCAGCATCTAAAGCTTCTTTGGAGCGTACACGGACTGCTTTAATACCGTAGCTTTCAGCCATTTCTTTATACCCAATATAATCGATATCGACCCCTTCTTTTTGTCCGTTATAGTCTAGTTCTTGTTGGAATTCAACCATGTTGTATTCTTTATCCACCCAGATTACTTGCACAATATTCAAATTGTAATGGGCTACTGTAGCTAATTCTTGTGAGGAAAACATAAAGCTGCCATCCCCACCTGAAGACAAAATCTTTTCCTCAGGACGCAACAATGCTGCTGAAATCGCCCAAGGAAGACCGACGCCTAAGGTTTGTTCCCCATCAGACATTAAGAAATGTTTTGGCCGATACACCTTTAGGTATGAACCTAGCCACACTTCATGACTTCCTCCATCCATAACAACGGTCGTATTTGGATGAGCATCGATTATTTTTTGCAAAGAATCAACAATTTCCAATGGATGTAGTTCATCCTCAGTTGTTTGGCTGGGTACTTTTTTCTTCGCTGTCAATTTTTCTTGCAAGTCATGGACAACCATTTTCCACTCATCCGTAATGGCTTGATCCGTTATGCTATTGGTAATATTTTTTAGATTTTTTGCGATATTGCCTAAGAGTATGGTGTCAGGGAGATAAGTTTCATCTAAATGATCCACTACAGTATCAATATCAATAATGCGCTTGTTATCGGTATTCCAAACAGAAGCCCAGTATTCAACCAAGTTTAATCCCAATGTAATCACTAAATCACTGTTAAAAACTAGTTCATCCCCAGGCAGGTTATTAAACAGCCCCACTCGACCCACATAGTTTTTAGAAAACTCGTCCGTCAATAGACCTGTAGCTTCGAACGTCTCCACGACCGGAATTCCCGTTTTTTTAACGAACGCTTGAATGGCAGCCGCCGCATTATCGTCGGCTGCCCGAGCACCAACGATAATAACTGGGCGTTTTGCCGCTTTGATTTTCTCAACTGCACTAAAAATGGCAGCTTCGTCACTGATCGTATTGTCCAATTGATTCACTAAGGTCGAAAAAGCCAAACCAGATTTAGTGGTCTCAGCTAACAGAATATTACCTGGAATATCCATAAAAACGGCCCCGGGATTGCCATTGATACTTGAGACATACGCATTCGCTACTTCATCTGCAAGAGCATCGGTATGCTGAATTTCCTTGGCATATTTAGTAATCGTTGAATCATTCATTACGCCAGAAATATTAGGATTTTGAGGATACGGTGTTACTAACTTCGCTTGTGGAACTTGTCCGGCAATAGCCAATACCGGGTCACCATCAGAAGTCGCCGTAGCTAAAGGTGTGACCAAATTCAAAGCCCCCGGTCCTGACGTAGTCATCACTACACCAGGTTTACCAGTCATGCGCCCAATTCCTTGTGCCATGAAACCCGCATTTTGTTCATGTCTTACCGTAACAACTTTAATCTCTTCACGTTTCTTCAAAGCCATTAATAGCGGACCCAACTTGCCGCCTGGCAATTGAAAGACATATTCCACGCCATTTTTAATCAATGTATCTACAATCAAGTCTGCACCGTTCTTATTCATAATAAATCTCTCCTAAATGTTTTTTGCAAGTTGTTTATTAGGATTACTTGAGATAGCTGTAAAGGTAATAAATTTGCTTACTCGTGTACTATAGATTCAAAAGAAAGAATTGTACATTAGGGAATTTTTTTATACGTCTATTTCTTATTGCTTCTTACGATTAGGAGATGAATTATTTTACAAATAGTAAGTAAATCCTTATGATACTCTCAGACATACGGAAAAGGAGACAACGGAAGATGACAAGAAAAATATACAATTGCGAAAATGGCTGCGCGGTCGAATCGACTTTACAAATGATTTCAGGTCGTTGGAAAAGCGTTATCTTATATCATTTGATGTTTGATGGGTCGATTCGCTATAACGAACTACAAAAGCTGATTCCTGGCATCACTAGAAGAATGGTCTCTTTGCAGTTGAAAGATTTAGAAAAGGATGGATTGATCTATCGTAAGGTCGTTCAGGAAAAACCATTACAGGTTGTGTATGGAATGACCGATTATGGCTACTCTTTAAAAGAGATCATTGAATTATTGTATCGCTGGGGCGAAGATTTTAATCACAAAAACGCGGGATTACTTGAAGAAGAATGTTTAACTTGCAATTGATCGCGACTGCTAGTAAAAATGAGGTTTTTAACGTGAAAAAGATTGAAAATATTGAAGAATTATATGAAGCATTAAGCACATCAATGGAACATTCAACGTGGTGGGATACAGAAAATCCATGGGAAATCGTTGTCGGATCAATTTTGGTTCAAAATACCAATTGGAAAAATGTGGCCTATTCCTTAGCAAACATCAGAAGAGAGATTGGATTTTCTCCGAAAAGATTGGCAGAAATTGATCAGTTCCTTCTTCAGGATCTGATTCGGCCCAGTGGTTTCTACAAAAATAAATCCCGCGCGATAAAAGAAATCTTTTCTTGGTTTCAGCGCTACAACTATGATATCGGTATTATACAGAAAAAAGAACAGGCTGAGTTACGAAAAGAGTTGCTAGCTATCTATGGTGTTGGCTATGAAACGGCAGATGTACTAATGGTTTTTGTGTTTAATAAGGTCGTGTTTATCGCTGATAAATACGCACAACGAATTTTTAGTCGCTTAGGCCTAAATGAGCCGCTTACTTACCTCACTCTTCAAAATATGATCGAATTACCGGATACATTTACCAATGAACAAGCACAAAATTTTCATGGTTGGCTAGTTGATTACGGTCAAGTCCATTTGAGATCGGATAAAGACTGGCAAGCAGGCTTCTTAAGTCAGTTTACACTCGTTCACCTCTAATTGTGGTATAAAAAAATTCCCTAATTTACATTTCATTGACCGAGGATTACGCTGTCCTTGTTACAAAAACACGTTTCAAGGAGGAGATAGTATGAACGATCCATTTTTAGGATTACAAGACGTGCCAGCGTTTCACGTGACCAGTAAGGACATTGTTGACGGGAAACTTATGGATAAGAAATTTATGTCTGGCGATTTTGGGATTGAGGATGGACAAGACATTTCACCAGAGCTTCATTGGACCGGTGCACCAAGCAATACGAAAAGCTATGCGGTTACCTTATACGACCCTGATGCACCAACTGGATCCGGATTCTGGCATTGGGCAGTCATGAATATCCCCGCTTCTGTAGAGGAATTATCACAAGGAGCCGGCAGTAGCGATAACGCAAAGCTGCCACAAGGAGCCGTTCAATTACCAAATGATGCCCGCATGAAAAAATATATTGGTGCTGCGCCGCCCAAAGGTCATGGTGTTCATCACTACTTCTTAACGGTTTGGGCATTGGCTATTGAGAAAGTTGAAATTCCTGAGGATTCTACCCCAGCCTTTTTCATTTTTAATACCTTTGGACATGTCCTAGCTCGTGGTGTTGTGAACTTTGAAGTCGAAGTGAAATAGGGAAATCTCAGAGAGGAAGATACGTAATGAATGCTGCAAAAGAAAACTATTTTGGCAAACTAGAACAAGTCCATGAATTTTATGGTGCGATGCCTACCGGTGTTAGCTTATCGGAAACCGGGAGAATCTTTATTAATTTTCCTGAATGGGGAGACCAAGTAACCGCGACAGTCGTTGAACGAGTAGACGGCAAATTAATTCCTTATCCTAGCCAAGAAGCGAATGCATTTGATCCTCAAAATCCGGAAAACGGATTTCTAAGTGTACAAAGTATTGTTGCTGATGGTGCTGGTACTTTGTGGGTATTGGATACCGCTGCACCCAAATTCACCGTTCCTGTTAAGGGTGGTGCAAAACTGGTTGCTGTGGATTTAAGTACTAATCAAATTCGCAAAGTCTATACTTTTTCACCGGATGTCGTCCTAGACTCTACGTAATTGAATGATGTTCGAATTGATTTACGCCGCGGTTCTGAAGGGGTAGCCTATATAACCGATTCTTCTATTACCGGTCCTGGTGCGTTGATCGTACTCGATTTAGGTACTGGCGATGCGTTTCGTATTTTAGATGGCGCACCCTCCACCGCGGTTGATCCAGCCTTTATTCCTAAAGTTGAAGGCGAGATTTTGTTAAATCGCTCGGCTGATGGAACAACTTCGCCTTGGCAAGTGGCAGCTGACGGCCTAGCGATTTCTCCCGATGGAAAAACCTTGTTTTTTAGTCCTTTATCCAGTCGACATTTATACTCAATTGAAACTGATAAAATTTTCAACAAAGAAATTGACGATCATGCGTTAGAAGCACATGTTAAAGATTGGGGCGAAAAAGGCGCCTCCGATGGCATGATTACGGCAGAAGATGGAACGATCTATGCTGGCGACTATGAAAACAACAGCATTCGTGTGATTCACACGGATGGTACTATGGAAACTTTGGCTCACGATCCGCGTATTTTATGGCCAGATACTTTATCTATTGGACCAGATCAATACTTATATTTTAACGCCAACCAGCTGCAACGGCAGGCTAGTTTTCACAAAGGAGAAGACCTGAGAGAGAAGCCTTACAGTCTGTTCCGCATTTTTATCGGGAAAGGTCCTGCGAAAGCAAACTAACCGGTCTTGATCCAAATGGAGGGCAATACGTAAAAGAAATAATACGATTTTCTATCCAGAAAAGGAGGAATTAAGATGTCAGAACAGAAAACGATGAATGTAATAGGCTTTTTCGAAGGCCTGCCAATTGAATCTACGCATAGTTTTATTGACCAAAAAGAAGGAATCCCTGTTCCAGGTCCTCGTGATTTATTAGTAAAAATCAAAGCCGTTTCGGTCAATCCAGTCGACACCAAATTACGGCAAACGACTCGCAAGCGAAATGCCCTGCGTATCTTAGGTTTTGATGCGGTCGGAGAAGTGGTCGCTGTCGGAAAAGATGTCATGAAATTTACTGTTGGTGATCGGGTCTTTTATGCAGGAACCACCACTCGATCAGGAAGCAATCAAGAATATCAAGCAGTCGATGAACGGATCGTTGCTCTAGCCCCTAAAAATTTAACAGATGAAGAGGCGGCTGCATTCCCATTGACTGCATTAACCGCTTATGAATTGCTGTTTGAAAAATTCGGCTTGACTCCTAAAGAAAACGCCAATCAAGGGAAAAGTATTCTCGTTATCAATGGTGCGGGTGGTGTCGGATCGATACTGAATCAGTTGGCTCATTGGGCAGGTCTAGAAGTGTATGCTACCGCTAGTTCAAAAAATTTTGACTGGCTTCAAAAAACCGGGGTTGACCACCCTTTAGACTACCATCATGACCTAAGAGACAGCTTTCGAGAATTAGGCGTTCCGAATGTCGGTTATATCGCTGTCTTGTTTGACATCACCCAATACTTTGATCAAATCAGCCATTTGGTAAAACCTTATGGTCATGTGGGCACGATCGTTGGCATTCACGAGCCCCTTGATTTAAGTGTATGGAAAAACCTTTCTGTTAGCTTTGATTGGGAGTATATGTTCGCTAAAACAGACCACGACTATCAAATCGAGACACAAGGACAAGCGCTAAAAATGATTGCTGATTTAGCAAATGAAGGGACACTAAAAACAACCTTAAGCAAAGTCTATTCGGATGGAATCAACGCGGCAAATTTGAAGCGCGCAACGAGAGATGTCGAAAGTGGCCATATGTTGGGAAAAGTCGTCGTAAGTGGTCCTTTTAATGGAAACCCTACAGGGAATTAATCGCCCGAGCCATTTAATGAATGCTCCCTTCAACAGAATTCATCATATATTCTAATACACTATCACTGATTTTTCGTAACAGCCGGATTCTCAAAGAATGATTTGTAGATGAAAAAAGCATTCAGAAAACAATGGGTCTCTGGATGCTTCATTCATCAATATAATAATCTAATGGATAACATAGTTAAAACTGAAATCAAGGTAAATCCATATTCGTTTTTCATAAAATCATCATCCATTCATAACTTAAAAAATAGTCATTCTTAGTAAGTGTTTATTTTCAAGAAAATTCATTCTCTTTACTTAGTAAGATAGAAAAAGACAACAACCATTATGACAACAAGTACCCAAAAATACCATTTTTCAGAGTTTTTTTTCTTCATATCTATTCTCCCTTTTTATTCATCTCAATTTTGAAAGAAACATAATAAGCAAAATATCGCCTTCTTGAAGGGCAATCGCTATCTGATTCCCTATCCGATTAATTCTCGGTTCACTCATCCCTAAATTTCAGGAATAGGTCTTTCGCTTGTCCTGTACTCATGTTTGTCAGGACTTTAATTTTCTTGACCATGCCAATATCATTTTCGTTTTTTGAAAGCATTTGTCGTGCCATTTCTTCTTTGATCTCTGCTTCTTCTTCCTTCGTTAAATTTCTGACTTCTTTCTTTTTACCAAAGAATCCCATCCTGTTCTCCCCTTCTTATAAAATTTATGCGCTTTTCACACTAGCCAAACTGAGCATTCTTTTTATCTAAAATGCGTTTTTCTATCCATCACTTGATTCCTATACTCTAATCTACCATTTCTGTCGAAACCGAGGAAATGGTTAGTTCTCTTTTTTATTTTTAGGGAAGATATAAAAATAAAACACGGAGCCAATGATGATCGCTGGCGGCACCGAGATGCTCAATAATTTTAAAGCAGTGTTTAAAAGCACACCAAATTTTTCTTGAATAGAAAGATTCATAATCGTGCTGAAGTCTTGATTGAACGAAGTAACGATCATCGTGACAAAAAAGAGCAAGCAAAAACTAATCACCCCATACTTGATACTTACTTTTAAATTCTCATTGTCTTTCTTAGTTTCTTCCAAAAGTAATGTTTCTAATGAGATATCCAATTCTTCGGCTATTTTGATCATATTTTTTTTGCTAGGGTAGGTAGCACCTAACTCCCATTTTGAGATTGTCTTGTCACTTACTTCTAATAATTCTGCTAGCATACTTTGTGTTAGCTTGTTTTTTTCTCTATATTCTTTCAGCTTCATTGCTAATATTGTTTCCTTCATTTCAACAACTCCTCATCGATTTCTATCTTTCATTTTGACATAAAACCTACCATTTAACAGGAATTCTTGAAAAAGAGAGTAGAATAGAGGGGATTTTTTTAGCTACTTCTGGTGATTTGCCTGAAACATACTACCGAATCCTTCCTTACAACAATAGTTGTTGTGCATTCTGATATCTTCTAAATAATATCAAACCAGAAATCATAAGCATCTGTAAATAATTAAAGGAGACGCAAAAACTTCCCTGTTTTTGCCCTCCCTCATTTCTCAAGAAAATATGTTAATAGAAGATTCTCTTCCTATCATTCACATTAAAACAAACCAAAGTATTTTTTCACTTCAATATACACTAAAGGAAAAATGGATAAGCCGATTACCCATAGCCAGTCAACTGCACGAAGAGAAACAAAGCCAAAAATAGTTTGCGTGAATGGAATCGTTACTAACAAGATAATGATCAATGCACCTATGAAGGTTGTCATTACTAACAACGGATTGCTCAAAAAACGCAGCTTCAGAATAGATTCTTTACTTCTACAATTAAACATATGCACAATAGTTGATAATCCCAATACAATAAATGTCATTGTCTGCGAAACCTCTATCGATTCTAGACGTCCAATTAGAATCGCGCCTAATGTGACGCCTGTAAAAACCATTGAGATTTCTACAATTTTTACTAATAATCCTTGCGCAAAAATGCTCGTGTATTTAGCGATTGGGGCTTCCATCATTGCTTTTTTATCGACTGGTTCAATGCTAAGACTCATTCCTGGGATTCCATCTGCAACTACTTTTATGATTAACAATTGAACCGCTGTAACAGGTGCTCCCCACCCAACGAGCAAGGAAATTAAAACGATCGTCAGTGCAGAAATGTTGCAACCTAACATCGCATATAATGATTTTCTGATATTGCTGTATACCCGTCGTCCTTCTTCAACCGCCTGCACAATCGTCGCAAAATTATCGTCTACTAAAACCATATCAGAGGCTTCTTTTGCTACTTCTGTGCCACCTCCCATTGCGATCCCTACATCAGCTGCTTTTAATGCAGGTGCATCATTGACACCATCGCCAGTCATAGCGACAATCTCATCGTTTTTTTGGAATGCTTTTACGATTCGAATTTTATCTTCTGGGGAAGTACGAGCAAAGACTCGATAGTCATCAATCACACGAGCTAATTTTTCATCGCTCATTTCATGTAAATCCGCTCCGGTCATTGCTTTTTTCCCATCGGTGAGAATTCCTACATCCTCTGCGATTTTCTTTGCTGTCAGTAAGTGGTCCCCTGTGATCATTACGGTTTGAATCCCTGCTTGTTTTGCAATAGAAACAGCCGTATAGCTTTCGGGCCGAGCTGGGTCGATAATCCCAACAAATCCTGCAAATTCTAACTGACTTTCAAGAATTTCTTCAGTAAAACGTGTAGGTTTTTCATCGTATCTTTTATAAGCAACGCCCAAAACACGGTATGCTTGATTGGCCAACTCATCATGCTTACTCAAGTAGGCAGGGTTGTTCGCATCAATGAGATTCAAGCGATCAAAAGCCCCTTTTGTGACAGAAACATATTGGTCGTTTACTTTATATAAGACGGTCATCCTTTTTCGTTTTGAATCAAAGGGAACTTCATGAATCTGTTCAAAGGTTGAAGCGACTTTACCTAATTCCTCTTCAGTGAAGAGCGATGCCAGTTTTTTTCTGATCCCCAACTCTGTTGGATTGCTGGTTACTGCTGTATTTTCTTCCATCGAACTAGCAAGATAGAAGAGAAATAAGAGATTTTTTTCCTTCTCTTTTGTTATTTCTAAGCAAGAAGTCAGTTTATCCTTCATCGTGGCAACTTCTTTCACGGTCATCTTATTTTCGGTAATCGTTCCAGTTTTATCTGAGCAGATGATTGAAACACCTCCAACGGTTTCTACTGTTGAAGGAGTCCTAACGATGGTTTTCTTCAGTGCCATATTTCTCATCCCAATAGCTAGAGAGATTGTTACTACGACTGGCAAAACCTCTGGAATAGCAGCAACAGTCATGGATATTGCGGTCATGATACTGGTCTCTAAAGACAGTCCTTTGCTGATTCCTATAGCAATCGCTAGAAAGCCAGAGAGAATAGCGATTAGTCCTAGAACTTTCCCAAGTTTTTGCATTTTTATTTGTAGAGGTGCTATGGTTGTTTCTTCCTTGCTTAATAAGCTCGATATTTTACCAATTTCCGTATTCATTCCTGTCTTTTCAACTCGAACGTTTGCTTTTCCTGTGACGACCAATGAGCCAGAAAAAACCAAGTCTTTTCTGTCTCCTAAAGAATCTTTTTTAGAAGAAATATAGGTGGGATCTTTTTCACTTGGTTCACTTTCACCAGTTAGAAACGATTCATCAACAAAGAAATTACTACTAGTTAAAAGCTTAGCATCTGCTGGAATACGGTCCCCTAATGCCAACTGAACAATATCACCAGGAACAATGTTCAAACTTTCAATCTCTTTTAACGCCCCATCTCTGAAGACTTTACTTACGGGAACACTCATCTTATTTAATTCACTCATTGATTTTTCCGCATGTTTTTGCTGTCGAATCGACAAATATAGATTAAGAATGACAATTGAAAAGATGACTATTGGTTCCGTAAAATCATCAGGATGATTTTGAAAAGCAACATAACTAGTTAAGAGCGTTGCAACGATTAAAATCAAGATGGTAATATCCTTCATCGACTCTTTCAAATAGTCATAAAAATGCTTCTCATCTTTGCTTTCTATGGAATTAAACCCATATTTTTCTAGCCTCATTTCTGCTTCTTTACTGGAAAGTCCCAACTGGTTAGGGCTCTTTCCGTTTTCTTTCAATTGTTCTTTTACCATCTGCCTATACCTCCTAAAACAAAAAAGAAGTCAGACAAACTAACCATAAAAGCCTAAGGTTAGTTTTTCTGACTTCAATAAGATTTATTCCGGCGAACAAATCTAATGTCATTATTTAAATTCCACCTAATTATTGCACATCCGAATATTTGGGTCAAGATTTTCACGATGACCGATCAATCAAAATGAGAGAATCGTATGCAAAATCGAGAAAAAGTACGTGTACATCCTAATCCTAGAGACAAGAAGCTCGCCCTTACAAAATGATTTCAGGACTTTCTTTACTTAGCACATAATCATTACCTGTTACGTTAAAATATTCTTGAATCAACAGACTTAACTCTTTGATTGCTTCATTCGCCCGATTCCTTTGCGTTTCATTGATCGACTCAATGAATAAAACAGCATGGGTGGTCTCTTCTGTTAACATCGTACGTTGGGCTTCCCGCCAATTCAAGCATCGACAAATTGCCCCTTTCTCATCATAGTAAATGACTTCCTTTTCCAAGGCTGGGGAATCAGTATCTGCACCTAAAGGGAAGAAAGATTCACCACCTTTTGCAACGCCTAAATGAAGGTCGCCAACGATTGTATCGAGGTCTTCTCCGCCTAAAGGGACACCATATTTCAAGGAAATACTATTATAGATATCTACTAGGGGATTGATGGGAGAAAATTCTCTGTCTTGATTCACCCGTTTCAACAGTGCCTCGATGGAAGAGCGTACCCCTTTTTTCGTTTTAAATTGCTGAAAAGCACTTCGCCATTCTTGGATCACCTGGTTTTCACTGAAGGTGTCGGTCGTTAAGTAGCGCTTTGCTTGCTCTTTACTACTTTTTAGCAAGTTAGTAAAAAACGTTTCGTGTGCAACATCGGCAACATTGTTTATATTTTTTACAACAAGGCAGTTGATTTGTGCTTCTGGAAATAGCACCCAAAATTCTTGATCGATCATTATTTTCTTCACTTTCTCTACACTCCTACTAAGTTTATTTGAATAAATTCCTGTCCTTTATTTTTCAGCAGCCAGCCGAGCTATATCCTTTTTAACAAAATATCAGCTACCTGTGCTTCCTCCCCTAGGTAGCATGAATGTACATTCAATCAGATCCAATCTCCCCAGTTGCGTTATTCGTTCAATAGTCTCTTTTGATCCCATTCTTGACGTTGACCCAATCAACTTCTACCGAAGATTTTATTTTTGCCAGCATTTCCGCAAGATTTTTTCTTTCTAAAGCAGATAACTGTTGAATCGCTACTTTATTTGAATAGTTATTTTCTCTTATGATTAATTGAACCGCCTGTTTTCCTTTGATGGTCGTGTACAAGTGTTTGATTTTTTTATTTTCTTTGTCCGACTCTTTTAGAATGAAGCCATTTTCCTCTAACTTTTTTACCGCCCGGGACAAAGTCGTGCGATCAACTCTGATCAGTTCGGCTAATCGTTCAGGAATAATTCCTTCATTTTCAAATATACGAACTAAGTAAATGTATTGTCCTTTACTGAGTTGAACCTCTTTAAATTCAATATTAGCAATTGATTCCAACATTCTACTGATCGAACCTATCTCACGAAGTATATCCTCCACGAACTATCCCCTCCCTATCTAGCACTATAATAGCCCATTATTGTTGCATATGCAACAATAATGGGCTTGATTTACTTTTTTACTCACTCTTAGGAAATGGGTGTATTGCATAAGCTTGTCTCAAAAAAGCAGGAGAATACCGAGAAAAACTTCTCTGTACTCTCCTTTTACAATCATTCCAAGTAGAAATACTATTCGAATTTCTCCTAATTTCAAAACCAAATTCATGAAGATGATTGCTTAGACCAACAGGGAAAGCAAGGAGATTCGGCGTCCGACTGGTTCAATTTGCCAGCCCCATTCTGTCATCGGTAAGTAGGGATTTTTCACCCCTGTCGCAATGTTGCCACTGACTTTTTCTAAAAACTTTGACAAATGAACACAACGAGTCATAAAAAATAAAAACATGTTATTAATAAAAAAGAGAAAAAGAGTGTTTTCTCTTTTCCTCTTCCTATTCTACATAGTATTTAGTATAAGTTCTTTTCTTTAATAAGATACTTCGAAAGTAAGAAAAGAGCTATAGACAAGATAACTAAATAAAGCGATCCCACAATCCAAGTAGTATCATTCATAAAACCTTTCGATTGTGATATTACTGAAAATGAATCTAAATAGCTTAGTGGAATATATTGAATATACTCTTTTACCAAAGGATGATCTTGAATCAATGAAAATCCGTAGTAAACAAGTACACTACTACCTATTACAATAATGTTCTTTTTTATCAATATTCCCAATGCTATTAGCAACATTGATATAAAAGCAAATACAACTAGACTATAGGTGATGTAAGAAAGCAAAAATAAAGAAACAGGAGTAATGGATAGATTATTAGGATCATTTCCAATAACTATTGGCGAAAGTGGTGAGCCAAATCCATTCATCAACCCTTGGATAATAAAGTTCATCAATGATAAACCTATAACTATACTAAACATACCCATCAATGAAACAACAAATTTCGATAAAAGAATATTTGCTTTCTTTTTGACCGTTAATGAATAAAGAAACCGACTTTTGTTTTCATAATCTCCGCTAGTTAAATCCCCAAAAAACACTAAAAGTAATAAAATGAAAATAACCGAAGACAAAAAGCTACTAGTTATTTCTCCCAAAGAACTCCAAGCTTTCACTGGAATATCCAGATCAGTATCTACTTCTATCTGATTATCGAAAATATATTGCAATTTCATTATTCTAGGCTTGGACGAAACGTTCATAGGGTCTACGTCGGGATGCTGATAGCCATCATCCATTTCATCTGTAAACTCTAAAATTGTTTTTTCTAAGGACCAATATTGATTCATATTTGATTGCTCTAATGCTGTTCTTTGCTGATAGATAATATTTAATATTTTATCAGTTTTCTCAATATACTCGCTAAGAAACTTTTTGTCTTCTTCGTCAATGCCTGAGTCTTCCATCTCAAGCTTTGCATTATCTTGTTCAGAAGAAATCATAGAAATACGATCCTCTAACTCAGGTAGTGTAGTATCAATAAAGCGATTGCTTAATTGATTGGTTGAGTATAACTGTACTCCAATTAGTAATACTGCAAATACGAGCATTGCTTGATTTTTTTTATTATTTATGAGTTTTAAAAATTCTAAGTAAATAATTTTTTTCATATAGCTTCACCAATATTAAAAACATGTTGTTCTAGATACTCTATAGAAATCTCTTCTTTACTATACTCGACGATTTTTTGATGAGTAAAAATCAAAATTTTGTCAGAGAGCTCAGTGACATCTATTAATTGGTGAGACGAGAAAAAGATAAGTTTATTTCCTTTTAGTTTATTCAATAACCGAATGGTTAATTTCCGATTTTTTGGATCTAATCCATTAAGAACTTCATCCAGTAACAAAATATCTGTGTCGAGACTTAGTGTCATTATCAATAAAAGCAATTGTCTCATCCCTAAAGAATACTTCTTTACTTTTTTCTTTAAAGCATCTGAAAAAGAAAAATAGGCGACATACTCTTTTACTAATTCTGGATTAAGATTGGGAAGAGCTTCTAAATGCTGTTTCCCCGTCAATTCTTGACTCAAAACTTTTTCATCTAAGAAAAAGGAAACTTTGCCTACTGCATCTGCTGTACTATTGATAGTCTGATCAAACACTCTGATTTCTCCCGTAGTCGCTTTGAAAATACCAGAAAGCAACGAGAGAAATGTAGTTTTTCCTACCCCATTTGGGCCAATACAACCGATAAGCGAATGCTTTTCAAATGTTAAATTGCAATTATGAAAAATCGTGGTACTACCAAATTGTTTACTCATGTCTCTAATCTCAATCATTGTTGTATCACTCCTAAAACTGGCTATTAAGAAAGGAAGGGGTGTCTTTTAAACGTTTATTTATCTATAATCGTAGATATAGTTTGTAGTAACAATCGCATGAAGTCCAGAATAGTACTTAGTCTTTTTCTCATCGACAGGGTGACAATATCTTGTATAGCGAATTGTTCTCCAATAATTGGTTGTAGAAGTAATACGTCCCAATATATCTAACACTTGTACTCGACTACTTTTTACAGTTACATCATAGTCGCAGCACTTGCAATGCTAGCTCCCGCAGCGAAAAACAATGAGGCAATAGTTATAACTAAAAAACCAACATTAACAACTTTTTTTATCTTATCCTCCTAGTAAAGCCCTTCCTTTTAATTTAATATATAGTAGGAAAACAAAATTGTCTATATTTTCTAACATTTTTAATTTAAATAAATCGATTCATTAAAATTAAAATCAATTAAATAATTTTAGATTTCAAACACATAGTAGCTACAGTTATTGCCTATGTACCGAGTACTTCCATCACATCTATATATTGACCCTCAAAAAACCAGAATAAGTCATCTGAAAGCCGACTTATTCTGGTTAATGATGATCTTTACTTTATTTTTTCGTTGAAAGAATTGTTTATTTCTCTTTCACTGCAACCCAAATCTCACTGTAACAACTTTCTAAACCTTCATCATAGTTTGTAAAAGAAATCTCTGGGGCTTGGACCAATTCGTAGTTTGAAGAGGGCAGCCATTCAGAGTAGATCTTTCCCCAAGTATCTTGTAAAGTCTGAGGAAATGGTCCCTTATTTGGGAAAATCGCCCATTTGTGTTTCGCAATAGGCAGTTGCTCCAAATCATCAAAAATATTTTCTTGTGTTGTCGCAAAACCGATGAAATGTGTTAGTTCTCCTGTTTCTTCCATCCTTCCTTCATCGAACCCGTAGGAAGCGTTCAACACCTGATTAGGATACATATTCCCTAATTTACGCATTTCTGTTCGTTGCTTTTCCGTCATTGATTGTGCCAGCTCTTGAACCACCTTGTTTGTTCCTTCAAATTGTATGGGAACACGCTTTGAGACACCCACTAAATTGAATGTGGGTTTTTCTTCAATTTTAAAATCCATTGAAACTCCTCCTTTAACATTAATATAAAAGGATAGTGGAGGAAAAGACTTTTGAAACTGATTTTTGATAATCTCGGAAGGCAAGAAGCCTGACCATTCTCGGAATGCTCTTGAAAATCCCTCTACGGACTGGTAGCCGTATTTAAAAGCTACTTCTGTTACGGATTCACCTTTGATTAAATCACTATTAGCCAATGCCAACCGTCGATTTCTGACATATTCTACTAATGAAATCCCAGCAATAAATGAAAACGTACGCTTTAAATGGTATTCAGATAACCCCATCGTTTTAGCAGCCTCTGCCAGTGAAATCTCTTTTGTTAATCGCTCTTCGATATACGTCATCAACCGATTCAACTCTTGAATCATTTCTTCCACCTCACCTATGTACTGATTCTATATAAGATTCCGTTATCGGACTTGATAAATGCTAGACTAATATTATCGGTTTCACCTATTGTAATGACGAATCGTTTAAACTTAAACTTCATGCACGTACTCCTATAAAAATAGTGCCTTTTTCCAACTTGTTTTTCTTCAACAACTATTAAACACCTCCTTACTCACAATTGCTAACAGAATACTCGATAGATTTGAATGAGTCTAGAGGATTTTTTTTATGTTTTTATCGTTTTTCTCTGAAACTTCGTGGATATTCTTCCGGTAACGAACTGTTCTAAAATTCATCGTCTCCTATTTTCAGCTGAACATAGATTTTGTTACGAGTTTCTGTGCACTATATAGAATACTTTTCATAGAAATTTGTTCAAAGAAAAGAATGTCCAGAAAACAGTCATTCTCTGAACACTCTTTGTCGAAAAATTAAGAAGGTCAAAAGCTATTAAATTTCTGTCCATCATATAGCTGTTAAAAAAATCATGAACTGAAATTCTTATAAACACTTTTTTAATTATTGTTTTATATATATCTTTTCAGATGCTTTGCTGTGTATGAATCTTCTAACGTTAATAAGTCTATTGGATACCCTTGAAACAATACTTTGCCTCCAAAGTTCCCCCCGCCAGGTCCCATTTCGATAAGCCATTGAGCCTGACTAATTATTTTGAGATTGTGCTCTAGAACAATCAATGTATTTCCTTTTTGCAAAAGTTTATTCAACAATAATAACAGCTTGTCAATATCCGCCTCATGAAGGCCGGTAGATGGTTCATCTAATATTAGACATTTAGAAGTATCTTGAGCAATTATTTTTGCTATCTTTAAACGCTGAAGTTCTCCACCAGAAAATGTATCTAGCGACTGCCCCAACTTCATATACTCTAAACGAACATCCATGAGAATTTGCATCGTTCTGATCAATAAGCGATCATCAAACAAATCTACTGCTTTTCGAACTGATAATTGTAAGATATCGTAAATAGTGAAACCATGCCATAAAATAGATAAGGCTTCATCGTTATATCTTTTTCCTCGGCATTTCTCACAAACTTGCTCTACATCCCCCATAAAAGCTAAATCCATTTTTATCACTCCTTTGCCTTTGCACAGAGGACATGCTCCTGTACCGTTATAGCTGAAAAGAGAGGCACTTTTACCAGAACATTGCGCGTAGATGCTCCGAATCTTATCAAAGACATTTAGATACGTGAGAACATTTGAGCGAATGTTGCCATTTATCTGACTCTGGTCTAATATACTTGCTTCAGGATATTTTTTTTTGAAAAGATAGCGAATGAGTGTGCTCTTCCCAGAACCAGCTACTCCGGTTACAACCGTTAATGCTTGCTTTGGCAATACCACAGAAGCGTTTACAACATTGTGCAAACTAACCTCATTTAATTCGTAATAGGAAGAAAATTGTTGTCTTTGGGTATTAACGTTCAACTTATCTGCCAACGCTCTTCCAGTGATGGTGTTCGACTTCAGTAGTTCATCATAGGTTCCTTCAAAGGTGATATTTCCACCGCTATCCCCGGATCCAGGACCGATCTCAATAATATGGTCTGCAATTTGTATAATATCCGGATCGTGGTCAACAAGAACAACAGTATTTCCTTTATCTTTTAACCCCCTAATTATCTTTGCTATTTTTTGAATATCTTCTGGATGGAGTCCAATACTAGGCTCATCAAAAATATATAGAATATCACTAAGAGCACTGTTAAGATGCTTAACCATTTTTATTCTTTGGGATTCTCCACCAGATAATGTTAATGTTGGACGGTTAAGAAATAAATAACCTAAGCCAACTTCCTCCAAACTCTGTAGTTTCTTACTTAAATCTTTCAAAATCACCTGAACAGCAGAAGAATGAATCCCTTTAATAAATTTGCTTAGTTCAGGAATAGGCATCCTTACACAGTCTGCGATAGATTTTCCATTTATCTTTGCAGAGCGAACAAGTTTACTTACTCTAGTTCCTTGACAATTGGGACATTCTTTCACTTGCAGAATGTGATTTAATGGTGCACTATATTGCGTGCTCTCTTTTTCGATAAAATTTTTGGTAATTCTGGGAATGATCCCCTCATAACGTGCAGTTTTTGGCCAATTATTCGTAGGATTACTTGGAGTGCTGCCGAGATCATTTAGTAAAAGGTCCAATTCTTCTGCTAGATAATCTTTAATTTTTTTATTGTTATCGAAATTACCAGATTCTGTATACCTAGACAGGCGCCATCCTCCCGGTTGAAAAGTAGGAAATTGAATGGCTCCCTCTGATAAGGATTTGTCAAAATCGATTAACTTATCGACATCAATCTCTTTGATCTCACCTAATCCCTTACAAACTTCACACATGCCCTTGGGATTATTAAACGAATAATTCATAGAATATCCAATAAAAGGGGTTGCAACCCGCGAGAATAGCAGCCTTAAACTTGAATATATATCTGTTACAGTTCCAACTGTGGAACGTGCATTTCCTCCTAGTTTCTTCTGATTAATCACAATAGATACTGGTAGATTTTCTATTTTATCAACGATTGGTTGAGAATAGTGAGGTAGTAGCTGTTGGATATAACTCGAATAAGTCTCGTTTAGTAATCGTTGGGATTCAGCTGCTAAGGTATCGAATACCAAAGAAGATTTTCCCGAGCCTGAAACACCTGTTACGACAGTTACTTGATACTTAGAAAGTTTCAGAGAAAGATTTTTTAAATTGTTTGTTTTAGCTCCTTCGATAGAAATGAGATCATTCATCATACCTCAGCCTTTCCGTTTTAAGCGCTTCTAAATATTTCTTTGCTAGTTCAGCGAACTGCTCTTTTTCCTTCCGATTAAAAACTGCATTTGCGATTTCAGATAAGTGTGTATGTCCATTATCAATAGTTGTTAATAAATGACTTCCCTCTTTTGTCAAAAAAGTGAGTAGTTCTCGACCATCTGCATCATTGGGTTTCTGTTGAATATAATTCATTAATTTTAACTCTTTTAACGCCTTTGAAAGTTTTGTCCTACTAATTCCTAGCAAAACACTCATTTTTGATGGGCGCATCTCAGTTTCAGAATTTAGAATATTTAAAATATCATATTGAAGCCAACTAATTGTTTTAGGATTTAGTCTGGTTCTTTCCGCCACCAATTCACATTGTAAGTTTACTAATACCTCTTCTAAATTATTCATGGAAAACTTCCCCTCAAATTGATTTCTACTTGGAAAATATATCATTTGGGAAATCAGATGTCAAATAGGTAGTCTATCCATCTGACGTTTATCATTGTTGTGCGTTGATTCCTGCTTAGTCAAGCAGCCTCTTTCGTAGAAAAACGACAAGTTATTGGGATGGATAAAAAGGAGTCATGATCCAATGAATTTCTGACACTGGAAAACTTAATTATCGGAAAGTCATCAGCCCAAACTAAAAATAGAGTACTCAGAAAATAGATATTTCCAAGCACTCTATGTATTAAAAATCTTTCTTTCACTATCGAAGCAAATGATTTAACTCAAACGATCAATTTAGATCGCACCTTTTATGACAATCAATTTGAGCAGGACATGCGTACTTAAATTCATTTGTTCAACAGGTTTCCCTCGTTAACCATGGCTGCTTTTCTTAGTGTATGATTCTAAACTAAATTCAGTTTCTTCATAAGGAACATCTTCCGCATGTATGCGATTGTATCGCTGCTTAAATTTTCGAAACCCAAAAACCACTAACACTTTCCCGATTGCATAAAGTGGTATACCGAAAATCAACCCAAACATGCCGAAAAGTTCACCCATTATCCATAGCACAAAAATAATTGTTACTGGATGGATCACCATATGTTTTCCCATGACCTGAGGTTCGATCAGCTCCCCATTTAATAATTGAACAACGATCCAGACAATGCACAACTGAATGAACATCGTAGGAGACGTCATGATTGCAATGATTGCACAAGGGAAAAAGGCGACAACCGGTCCGATATAAGGAACGATAGCTGTTGCCCCAACAAGAAATGCTAAGCTTCCAGAAAAAGGCATGTCGATAATTAAGAAGCCAATAAAAGTCAATGTTCCTATGATCACACAAACGACTAGTTGGCCCTTTAGATAGGCGCCCACCTGATTTTCCATCGTCCGAATGATTTCTTTGACTTCATGACGTAATCTAGGTGGGAAGATACCTAAAGAATACTCTACAAATTGACGGTCATTTTTCAATAAAAAGAACGTGATGATCGGCACTGTCAATAACAACAATAGGACATGGGTAATCGTTGAAAATACTTGTGAAGCACCGAAAATAATATTACCCAGATACACGCCCACATTATTAGAAACTTGATTTATCCAATTCGCCAGAACTTCGAGTCCCTCATGATATGCTTGTTCATATCTAGTATTTTGTATAAAAGTTTCTATTACTCGTTCAGCTTCGATCAGATAATTTGGGAAATTTTCGATCAATCGTTCAAATTGTTGGATAAGTAACGGAAGTGCGAGGGCAGTTGACAAGATAAAGGCAGCAGTAAGTGTGCATAATGTAATAATAATACTCAGTACTTTTGAAAGTCCTAGCCCTACCAAAAACTTTACAACTGGTTTAAGTACAAAATATAAAACGAGCGTCATAGTCAACGGAGGAAGAACCACCTGAAATACTTTAACTACTGGCTCAATCAAAAAGGTAAGATTTTTGAACAGCAATAGTGTTGCGCCGCCTATAAACAGGACCGCTAAGATGTATAAGAGTGTAGCCCCACCCAACATTTGTATCACTTTATGTTTCTTTTTCATTTCTTCTCCCCGTTCTTTCATTATCTAAATCAACCTTCTTTTCTTGTAAAGATTAGCTCACCCCAAATGGACCTTTTCATTTACTAATCTCCCGCACTTGAGGATTCGATACGATTTGAAATGAAGACAACTTTTATTTAATAATCTTACCATAATTAGTCATGAAAATACCTCTAAGCTATATCTCTAGCCTAGAGGTGTTTTTCAGATTGATTAATGAGCTATCTTCTTTATATTATTTGACAACCGCCCTTTATTATTTTAGTATTTTCAGAACTTTTTATAATCATTCACAATAAATAAATTTTAATTATCAATGCGAAATCAGCCTCCAAAAAAATTATACCGTTAGCTTAAATGAACATAATAAAATGAGCTTAATCAAAAATGAAAAACAGGTGAAACATTAATGAATCAAGAACTTTAAAGTTTGCAATTCCTTAAATGAATTATTCTTATATTTAGCGACTCCTATTTTATCTAGACATAGATTTCATTGTAGGTTTCTATACACAATATCGAATAGTATTATTAGAAATTTGATTCAAAAAGAGTGTCCAGAAACGATCATTTTCTGAACACTCTTTCTTCCTCTTATCGATTACTTCTTTTACGTTTTTTAATTGCTACAAATACGAGTGTGACTAACAAAGCTCCGACACTACTTAAAATCAGTTGTCCTTTAATCTGTTGTCCAGTTTTTGGTAAATGATTATTTGAATTACCATTGTTCTTAGGATTATGCGCTTTAGTGTTATATACGTACACGACTTCTTCAGCTGCGTCACTGAAAGTACCTGAAGCATTATCTGGGGTTTCTACTACATACCACCCTGGGATCTCTTTGGCTTCGCTTGTATATGGTAACCCTACTTTTCCGCTTAATACCGTTGGGTCTGCCAACTGATTCCCTTCGGAATCTTGATACTTCACTGTGACTGGTGCTGCATCGCTGCGTTCATATACATACACCACTTCTTGGGCTGTGTCACTGAATGTTCCCGTCGGATTACCTTGAACTTCTTTTATAGTATACCCGTCTATTTCTAACTTATACTCTGGCGTTGTTGCATCAAAAGATTCACCAATATTACCGCTAATTTTTTGAGAAGGCTTCAATTCATTCCCTTCAGTATCAATATAACTCACCGTAACATCTGCAGCGGCTTCTTGATGATTGATCGAAAATTGGTGCAAATAGGTTCCTGAAGAAATGGCGTAAAAACTATATCCATCTGGTTGAGCATAGGATCCGGCAGGATTATTCAGTCGTGCGTTATACTCCATTGTTTCGATACTTTCAAATTCACTTTGAGTAACCCCAGATACAGTAATCCCATCTTCTGTAATACTTAATCTTGAGGAGGGTACCTGTACACCATTCAAATCAAAGTACGTCTGACTAGTACTATTCGATTTTGTAAAAGGAGGCTGATATCCATCAAAATTTGTTAAACGATTAGGCATAATGGAAAATGGAACAAAAAATGATTGATTATCGGGATCGTAATTTAACTCTTTTGCAGATAATGAAGTAATCGCATCATTTCTTCCTGTGTTTTGGCCATAAGCAGCTAAGTTTGATAATTTGGGAAACTCATTTATCACAGTAAAATCTGTCACGCCACAGAACTGTATTCTTAATTCTGTTAGATATGGTAATGCAACCAGAGGTGCAATTGTCGTAATATTCATATTGGACTCGAAACTTAGCGACTCTAGTCCTTTCATATTAACTATTTTTGAAAATACAGCATCGGTTACATTTGCGGAACTAAGATTTAATCTAGTTAAATTGGCACCAAAGTTTGGTACATTATCATCCGTTACATTAGCACCCATCAAATATACATAAACTAAGTTATTTAACGAAGTGAGAACGGAAAAGTCAGTAACCTGATTTTTGCCGCTCATATAAAATGATGATAGATTTGTTGCATATTCCAAGCCTGTCAAATCAGCAATAGCGGAATCTGCAGCGTAGATATAGAGAGTCTGAAGTTTGCTCATCTGTTCCTTCGTGATTTCGGACACATCTATACCTAAAGATTTAGCAACTACGGATTGTAGTGCTGGATCCGGAAGCCAAGCTGCAAAATCTTCTTGATCATTATTTACTGCAACCTCAGATGGATTTGCAGAACTTTGACTTGTCGTCTCATTTTCAACTTGGCTATTCCCCTGATCTTCGCCAGAATACTTTGCGTTGTTAGAAGAGCTTTGCGTTGTTGTTTCTTCCGTGGATTCATTATTATCTTCTGTCGAAGTATCAGAAGATTCACTTTGCGTTGTTGAAGAATCCAGCGTTGTACTCGAATTACTCATATTTTCAGATTCTTCATTAGTTGCTTGTGCTACACTTTCTTGTTGCTCATCTGATCGAACATTCACAATGGGAACAAAAAAAGAAGGTACTATTAAACTTGCCAAAGATATGTAGGAAAAAATTTTCTTTTTCATCTGCCAACTCCATCGTGGTATTTTTTGAACCACCTATTTTTATATCTCATCTATTGTAGTAATAATGTATTCTATAGTAAATACTTTTCAAGCAAGGACAGAGTTCCTTCAACCAAAAATAATCATTATTTTTATAAGATACTTGGTATTATGTAATAATAGTTCCTCTTTGTTTTTTAACAACCCAGAACAAAGTTTAAAGAATGAAAGTTTCTATCTTTGTTAAATGATAGTTAGTGAAAGTCTTCCCGACGTGGACCAAACGTCGAAGATAGGCCCAGATTCATGATAAGATAGATCATTTCTGCATTACCTTTGACCAATTCTGCTTTTCCCGTGTCATAGTTGGTAAGTGCATAGGATTCAATAAGCACGTTTAGCTTCTCGCAATTTTTCACGTCTGTCCTCTATCGTTCGGTTAGAAATTTTATTACGTCTTCATAGGATTCCATCCCTGACTTCAAAATATATTATAAAAGACTACTTTTCCTTGATTCTTTTTCCAGATCACTTTATTTTAAAAATTAGTGAATGGCTAGTTACATCATTCAATTTATATCCACATAATTCTTTATTGTAGTATGGATAATCTTGTTCTACTATTTTTAACACTTCTTCGTCTGTAAAATCAAAATCTTCTATGGTGATAATGAGTTCTCGTAATAATACTAACTTAGAATATATTCCCATAATTATTGGAATATCAATCCAAAAATTCGCGGACGTTAATGCTTCTATCAATTCTTTTAATTTTTGAACTTGATTTTCAATATAATTTTTTATCAACGGATGTGCTTTAAATGAACAATATTTTGTATATCAATAGACACAAAACGAAAGCTACTTGCTTCAATTGTCATAAAAAAAGAGGGTCCAGAAACTAGTCATTTTCTGAACACTCTTCTTATCAGTTCCATAATGAATATTCTATCTATTCAAAGACTAATTTTGCTCAACATATCCGACCATCCAGAATGATTTATACATCATCTAAAAGAAAGGTCAACAATGTATACTCTGATGTCCTTTAAATGGAGATACTTTCTGACCTAATTATTTGAGCTGCTGAAAGAGCTATGAAATGAGGAATCAAAAAAGGATCAAAAACTTAAAAGTTTCTGACCCCTTCCATTATGAATTAAATCAATTTCAAAATTCGCTGGTAATAACTCTTGCTACGGCTGATAGTAGAATTCAAAATTATTTTAGATATTTCTAAAGTCTTGAAAATTCTCTAGTTTTCTATCTTTTAACATGTATAGCTCATCGCAAATATTTGCTACGGAAGCGTCATGTGTCACCATTACAAAGCTCGTATTATTCCATTCAATTCTTTGAAATATATCTAATACCATTAATTCTGTCTCTGAGTCTAGTGAACCAGTTGGTTCATCTGCCAAAATAAGTTTTGGATCAGTAATCAGTGCTCGAGCAATTCCTACTCTTTGTTTTTCACCGCCAGATAAATAGCTAGGGTTCTCAGATAGTAAGTGTGAAATATCTAAGCGCTTTGACATAACATGAACTTTTTTCTCTACATTTTTTTTCTCCACACCTAAATATTTTAGTGGTAAAGCAATATTTTCAAAAACATTCTTACTTTCAATCATCGGATTATCTTGAAATATAAAACCAATATTCCTCAAACGATTGAAGCTTCGCTCATTCGCGCTCATATTGCTTAAATTCTTTCCATCAAAAATGATAGCTCCTGTTTCTACTTTGATCAATCCTGCAATTAGTTTTAACAATGTTGTTTTGCCACTGCCGCTTTTTCCCATGATTGCGACTTTTTGGCCTTCATTTAAAGTTAAGTTAAGATTTTCGAAAAGTTCTTTTTTATTCCTACCATCTTTTATTTGAAGTGCAACGTTTTGAATACTAATCATTTGTAATTCTCCATTTCTTAAGAATTATGGTTACTGAGAGATAAAATAGTAAAAATAGTAATAACGCCAGGCATAGTAATGATATCAGAAAACTACTGGTAACTCCCCCTAAGTAATTGGTTATAACCACACTTATAATTACAACACTTGATAAAAGTAATACTTTTTCTCCAAGGAAGTACTGGCGAATTTCTTTTTTTGTAGCACCTAAAAACAAATGTAAATGGTAACCCTTTTTATCACGAAACATTTCTAAGTAAGAAAATACTATCGTTACCGCTATTAATACAACAATTGAAAAATAAGCAACTAGTTTTAGTAACCTATTGTTTTTAGTGATCGTATAGAGAATAGAAGATAGATGAAATCCTGATTCTCCTATCAAATCAATTGTACCAACTTGGTAAGGCTGAGAAAGATCATTTACGAATTTATACATTTGTTCTTGCGATAAAGAATCAGGTACCTGATAGTATCCATTAATTCCGTTTAAAAAATGTTTTTGAAAAAATGAAAAATCTTCTTTATTTAGTTGTTGGGGAGCCTTTTCTATGAAAGGAAGCATAATACGATCATCTAATACATAATCATCATACTCATTAAAAACAATTCTTTCCCCTTTTTCAACAAAACCGATTACTTTGGCTTCGAAATTTTTAAATAAATAAGAAATTTGAATTTTGTCTCCAACAGAAAAGTATTCTGAATAATTGTCTCCTAATATCACCGAAATTTTATTGTCATTGTATTGATAATCTTCTTGTGAGAACAAATTTCCTTGTGATAACCTAAGGTTAAAACGTTGAAGCACCTTATTGTTTATTTGCAGTGATTTATATGGAATTTCATCACTACTCATGTTATCAATAACATTAACAATATGTTCATAGCTATCAATAAACTGAGTATCCAAATTGTTTTCCTCCAAATAGTTTATACCTTGGCTTCCAATCACTTGGTATTCTCCTATTTTACTTTCCAATAATTCGTTATACAGGGACGAGAGGTAATTTACACTCTGAAGATTTTTTAAAAAGTTCTCTTCGTCTTCTCCAATTAGAGTATCCACTAACTTGAACGTTTTAGTATCTCCTGTGGAGATTCTTTTCTCTTCATTACTATTTTCTTGAGACATAACATTTGAAACCGAAAGCGTTAGAAATGAAAACAACAAAAACAAACTGTATAAAAATAACAAATATTTTTTTCGTTTAACAGATTCAAAAATCTCGGACAGATAATTATTAAATTTCATCAAGCTTCCTCCAATTTCTCAAGAAAAGAAGAATAAATAGGGTTGCTGCACTACATATGATAAGAAACTGAGAAGATATATAATTAGTTGTAAATGAATGTATCGAATCATAAATATATTTTTTAAACGGAAAATATAGAATAGTTAAAACCAGAACACTCTCAACCAACCATACAGCTAATAACTGTTCTATCTCTTCTATAAGAACCGTATTTCTAGATATCCCTATAATTTTTTTCAAATAATTTTTAGATTGAGATAAAGTAAGATAGAAAAATATACAAATTCCTACCCCTAACAAGCAGAGTATTTGAAAAGAATAGCGCAACAAATTATTATTGCTTTCTGTATTTTTCGCATTATATATTTTGGTATCATCGGAATACGTAATGGCGGATATATCATTGATCAAATGTTTTTTTACTTTTTCCATCGCTGATTCATTTGAGTTAATTTGATAAACCCCTTGAGTTTGAGTTCCCACCAATGAATCAATATTAATTAAAGCCGTTTTGTTTAAATTTTTTGAATATGCTCCGTCTAATACGCCAATGATTTCGTAATTTTTTCCTTCAATATTTACATTGTTTTTATTTTTAGAAGCCAATTCTTTTCCAACAATCGCTCTGTTCTTCCCATCATAGAAATCTTCTTTAACAAAGTTTCTCCCCTCAGAAAGTGGCAGATACCAGTCGTAGTTAGTATAAATTGCTTTATAGTAAAAATTGCTTTCTAAATTTTTCACAACAAGCATTTTCTTTTGATCACCTAACAAATTTCCCCATGTTTCGGAAGCTAGATTATTATTAACAATAAGACGTACTGACTCTCTAGACGTAAAATTATTGGAAACAAAGTCTAAATTACTTTGATAATAAAAATAAAAAAAGGAAAAAGCATTTATGAGTGTTGCAATCAGAAAAATTAGATTTGTTACGAAAAAAAGTGTTCTTTTCAAAAAATTCCCTCTTTTCTCTTTCCTAATGTTAGCATAACCTTTGGCGCTTATTGAATTAATCGGCCTAAATAAATATACCCAACTTCAAGAGTTGGGTATCCTAATTCGAACATTAGATTTTTTTAGCAATCAGCTTCCCCAGTAAGTATAAGTTACTAGATCTCGAACCCCTGTTGCTTCAGCATATGAATAAGCTTGCCCGTATTTTCTTCCCGAATCTACACGTACATCTTTAAGTATAGGGGCTTTTAGCTGCACACGAGAATAGTGGTAAACATTACGCCAGTAAGTCTCAGCCCATCCAGTTTTTTGTCGGGTAGTAACATTCTTGTTCCCACTATTATGATAGAAATCTTTTGCTCTTGCTGAAACTAAAGAGTTTGCATTTGTTGGTTTGTTTCCAAACTCCCCTTCTCCTTCTATCCAGCCACCAGAAAACTCAGACGTAGCTTCTGACGCTACAGCGGAATTGGGTTGATACGTAAAAATACCTAATGATACAACACCAACTAAAAATAATCCTTTGATACTTTTTTTAGCAACACTAATCATTTCCATTACTTCCTCCTTGCACATTATATTTTATTCACTATTTCATAATAAAACGATATCATGTAATAACATTAAAAGTCAATAACAAAATCTAAATAAGATTATTCAATAATTTTATAAAACATACTATTTATGAAACGATTCGGTTTAAAAATAGCATTATATATAAATTCAGCTAAATTCTATAGTTTCTTTCAGTGCTTAACTTTATGATATGTCTAACCGCTGAAATTATGGTATCTTGAGCAAAAAATGTTTTCAGGATTTCTACTTTTTTATCTGTCATATTTGTAGACAGTAAGAACATTTTTTCTAAAAAAGAAAAATCCCTTCTGTTTGCAACAGAAGGAATAAAGTAGTATTAGATTTCTTACCAAACTCTGTAACTCCATGTATAATAATAAGTGTCAAACCAAAGTCCTCTTTTGATACTGGTAGTAGTTCTCCCTGATTCTGAAACACCATTAGTGAACCAAATACTTCTCCAAGTTAGGACGGTTACCCCTCCCCAAACGTCCATTTTTTCTCTGACCTTACCTCAAGAAATCCCCATTCCTCACCCTTCATCCTCCCAAGACAGCTCATCCAAGATCCTAATCAACTTCTGAACTTCTTGATTCAACATCGCACTCTTTAAATAGGCATATTGAATATAAAAAATTTCCTTATCTTCAGGGACCAGTGGTATTTTCACTAAGCCTTCCATTTCTTGAAACACGGGAAATTCCGTCATCAAGGTAATGCCGATATTGGAACTGACCAGCTGGCCAATCGTCTGGACGTCTGAAAAATAAAAGGGGACTTCCGGCTTCTTCTTTGATTTCTCACTTAAATTCTGAAAGGCGCGCATGTGGGTATAGCCTTTTTCCAATAGGATAAAGGGGTATTCGGCAGCTTCTTCGAATGAGATTTCCTTTTTTTCTGCCAATGGGTTTTCTTTTGACACAAAAATAAAAAACTCTTGTTGGTGCAGCAACTTCACCTGCAGATTCGGGTGGACGAGGGGATTGACACTGCCCAGCAAGCTAAAATCGATTTTTCCCGATAATAGTTTTGAAAGCAATTCATTGGATCCCCCAGATACCAAGTGAAATTTCGAAATAAAGCGGATGATCTCTTTTTCATCTATGAGTTTTGAAAAAACTTTGGAACGAATGATTGGCGGCAAACCGATGTGGGTCCGGTTGTTTTTAGCATGGTCGATGGCTCGGTCCAAGGTCACAAATTCATCTAAGATATACTGTGCATGAGCCTTCAAAATTTCCCCCTCCGTCGTCAATGAGATGGAGCGATGCGAGGCTTCTCGCACGATCAAATCACAGCCATAATGCTCTTCCAACCGTTTGACAGCGTAGCTGACGGTTGGTTGACTGACGGCAAATTTATGCGCCACTTGGGTAAAAGAAAGCATCTCTGCCAAAGCGTTAAAGTATTCTAAATCTCGTATGTTCATCGTCTGATTTCTCCCTTAGCCGATTCAAGCTCGCATCGGCTTTGTTATAAATAATTTTTATTATACCACCGATAGTTGACTATAATTCTGTCCGAGGATTAAAGTAGCTAATGGAAATGAACGAGTACTCAAAATATATCCATTGGAGGAACATAATGAAAGCACATGACATTTTAAACAACCCATTTTTAAACAAAGGAACCGCGTTTACACAAGAAGAACGAAAAGAACTAGGATTGATCGGTTTATTGCCCCCACACGTGCAAACGATCGAAGAACAAGCAGAACAAGCCTATTTGCAATATGTCACCAAAGAATCAGACATTGAAAAACGTCACTTTTTAATGGAGATCTTTAATACCAATCGGACATTGTTCTACTATTTGTTCAACCAACATATCGTTGAATTCAATCCGATCGTCTACGATCCAACGATTGCTGATACCATTGAAAATTACAGCCGCCTATTCGTGGATCCTCAATATGCAGCATACTTAGATATCAATCATCCAGAAAACATCGAAGAAACGTTGAAAAATGCCGCTGGCGATCGGGACATTCGCTTGATCGTAGCCACTGATGCTGAAGGGATCCTTGGGATTGGTGACTGGGGTGTCCAAGGTGTCGATATTTCTGTCGGCAAATTGATGATTTATACAGCAGCTGCTGGGATCGACCCTGCTTCTGTTTTACCAATCGTGATCGATGCTGGTACCAACCGCAAAGAATTGTTAGAGGATCATTTGTATCTAGGCAATCGTCAAGAACGTGTCTACGGTGATGCCTACTACCAATTCATCGATCAATTTGTTCAAACGGCAGAATCATTGTTCCCTAAACTTTACTTGCATTGGGAAGACTTTGGCCGTTCAAATGCTGCAACGATTCTGGACAAATACAAACAAACAATTCCAACTTTTAACGATGACATCCAAGGAACGGGAATCGTTGTACTTGGCGGTATCTTCGGTGCACTGGATATTACAGGTGAAAAATTAACGGATCAGGTCTACTTATGTTATGGCGGTGGTTCCGCTGGTGCCGGGATTGCCAGCCGAGTCCATGCCGAAATGGTCAGCGAAGGTCTTTCAGAAGAAGAAGCCTACAATCATTTCTTTATGGTTGACAAACAAGGGCTTTTGTTCGATGATATGTCCGATTTGACTCCTGCACAAAAACCATTTGCCAAAAAACGGGCTGACTTTGCCAATGCTGGTGATATGACACAATTGATCAATGTCATTAAAGTCGCAAAACCAACGATTTTGGTCGGTACTTCAACCAATGCCGGTGCCTTTACCAAAGAAGTTGTGGAAGCGATGTGTGAAAACACTGCTCGTCCAGTGATTTTCCCTATCTCGAATCCAACCAAAAAATTAGAAGCAACGGCTGAACAAGTAATCGAATGGTCTGATGGAAAAGCCTTTGTGGCAACCGGTGTCCCTTCAGGAACGATCCAATACAAAGGGGTCGAATACCAAATCGGCCAAGCAAACAATGCCTTGATCTATCCTGGTCTTGGGTTGGGTATGTTAGCTTCAGAAGCCTCTCTCTTGACGGACGAAATGATTGGTGCCGCTGCTCATTCATTAAGTGGTTTGGTTGATTTGAGCCAACCCGGTGCACCTGTTCTTCCACCATTTGAATACGTTGCGGACGTTTCTATCAAAGTGGCTGAAGCAGTTGCCAATAAAGCCAAAGAACAAGGACTAGCCAAAGCGCAAGAAACCGATATGGCAAAAGCTGTCCAAAATCTTAAATGGTATCCAACATACTAGGAAGGTCTGAAAAATGAATAAATTAAAAACGATGACGATTTCGGGAATTAGTCTTCCCTTGTATCTCTTTTTCATGGTTGTCATATTCAGTGCGATTGCCTTAGACAAATTGCCATTAAATATGGTTGGGATCACCATTTTACTGGTTGCCTTAGGACACCTGCTGTATTTCATTGGTGAAAAACTCCCGATCATGAATTCTTATCTTGGCGGTGGGTCAGTTTTTACCCTGCTTGGTGCCACTCTTTTAGCCTCCTTCCATCTCGTTCCCACGAAAGTCATTGACGCGGTCAGTGACTTCATGGGGGGCGGTTTTGGCTTTCTTGATTTCTATATTGCCGCTTTGATTTGCGGCTCAATTTTAGGTATGAACCGCAATTTGTTGGTGAAAGCTTCTACGAAATTCATTCCTGTTGCTTTGATCACCATGGTAGTAGGCTTTTTCTCCGTCGGCCTTGTCGGTATGCTGCTAGGCAATGGCTTTGCTGATTCGGTGATGTATGTATCTCTACCAATGATGTCTGGCGGGATGGGTGCGGGAATCACCCCACTTTCACAAATTTATGCCGATGGCTTGGCAAACGGCAATCAAGCCGCCATCTTTTCTCAATTAGCGCCAGCAGTTACTTTCGGGAATATTCTTGCCATTATTGGTGCTTTATTTATCGCTAAGGCCTTTGCTAAAACCAAATACAATGGCCATGGCACCCTGATCAATGCCACCAAAGAAGAATTAGAAAAACCAAAAATAACACTTGATGCCCAACAAATCGGGGTCGGGATGCTCTTTTCCTTCTCACTGTTGGTCGTTGGTGCGATTTTAAGCGACTTTTTCCCTAAAATTCACGAGTATGCCTTTATGATCGTGATTGTCTTTATTCTAAAAGCCTTGAACATTGTCCCTAAGAAACTCGAAGATTCTGTGGTGATGTTCAACAATGTTGTAATGACGAATTTGACCCACGCGGTCTTGGCGGGGATTGGTTTGGCATTGATTGATCTGTCAACATTGGCCTCTGCCTTTACTTGGCAATTTGTCGTGCTTTGCCTAACCAGTGTCGTATCTATGGGGGCTGCCAGCTGGTTCTTCGGGATGGTATTGGGGATGTATCCCGTTGAAACCGCAATTGGCGCCGGTATGATTAACAACTCGATGGGGGGAACAGGTAATATCGCTGTATTGTCTGCCTCTGATAGAATGGAAATGATTGCTTTTGCCCAAATGGCCAACCGTTTATGCGGTGCGATCGTGCTGATTCTAGGTGGAATCTTGATCCGTTTCTTCTATTCTTGATCTAAAACTAAAAACAAGTGCTGCTACGCATGATGCATAGCAGCACTTTTTTGCATTCCTCAAACGAATTCGTCCAATTGGTTGCACGAATCGAACAAAGATTCAGCCATTTCCTCATAAAAGAGCCAAAAAGAGCAGTGCCTCCGCACTGCTCTTGCTTTACTGATTCATTCAAGGGTTACAGCTTCTTAAACAAGGTTGGGGCTTGATCAGGAGACCAAGTGGTGTCCCCGTAATTTGAGTGGGTGTTAATCACGACATAATTGCTGCCTTTATGGCTCACGATTTCACCACTTGTATACACTTCTGGTGCCGAGAATGTACCTAGTTTCCACACACGGTATTCTGACTCCCCGCCTCCAGGTGTTTCCGTTTCTTCTTTGGCATTGGTTTTCACGCTCAGCTGGTTACTGAAAGCGGATTGTTCGCCCGTTTTGCTGATTGCTTTGATTTGGTAATTGTAGGTTGTATCCGCTGCTAGATTCGTGTCTTCATAGGTTGTCCCTGTGGCTGTAGCGATTTTGACGCCATTGCGGTAAACGTCATATCCAGCGATCCCATTTGTATGAGTCGATGCTTGCCACATTAAGGACACGCTGCTGTCTGTCACGCTCATTTGGTGCAGGTTGCCTGGTGTCGAAGGTGTTTCGACTTGATTATCTGCTGAGGTAGTCACTTTCACTGCAGCACTTTTTTCTGAAACTAACGCCGTAAAGCCAACTGCTTCTACTTGATAGCTATAGGTTGTGTTGGCTTTTAATTGTGTGTCGGTAAAAGTTGGCTCAGTCGTCGTTGCCACTAAGGCACCATCGCGATACACGTTGTATTCTTTCGCATCGGCTTGACCGTTCCATGCTAAAGCCACCGTGCTGCTAGTCACTCGTTCTGAGCGGACATTTGCTGGTGCTGCTGGTTTTTCGGGAATGACTGTTGAACCAGAAACGTTAACGTCGATCACGTTATAAAAGGCATTTGGCGTATCTGCAACATCCCAGACCGCTAAAATGACATGGTAACCGAGACGATTTTCTGGAATAGTAATGGTATGGCTTGGGCTATTGCTGGCAGCCGAACCATCGTGATTCACAGTAGCGATCAATTCCAAGCTATCTCTTGAAAGTGGCGCGTTTTGATCCCAACCTGGTTTCGTGATATAGTAATGCCATTTTGTGGTCTTGTGAGGCGCTGTATAATGCCAATTGACCCGCAATGGTCCTTGATTGATGTCTTGTTTGGTCCAACGATTGGTTCCTTGTTCATCAAGAACAAAGTCCCCGATTTGTCCGAGTCCACCATCTGCTGAAGCGATACGACCATCTACTGGTCCTGCTTCTGGAAAGCCTTTTTTAGTTTCCAATGATTGTGGGTTTGAAATGACATTGCCATATTTTTCAAACGCAGCGCTCCACCCTAACGTATTGCGATCCAAAGACCCTTGATAGCCCCGACTGACAGGTGATTCCACATAACCATGAGCAAATACTTGTTTCCCCGTGAAGAACAAGGTCCCTCCAAGTAAGATTGCCACCCCGACCGACCATTTTACCAATGCGTTTTTCATACTCTGCCTCCTAAAATTTTTTATCATCGAATAAACCAAACTTATCCGTTTATTCATTGATTCCGATTCAGTGAAAAGCAACCTCTCCATTTAAAAATAGTTTGTTCATATATGTATAATAAATGACCTAATCATTATAAGATTATAATGACTAGTTTTCCGTCCTTTCAGTGAGAAATACAAAAAACTTGAAACGATTCTCCTAATCACTTAAGAGGATTCGTTCCAAGTTTCTTTCTTTATAGACGATCTTTTTTAGGAAAAAACAGCTGCTTATTTCCCGTTTTCTTTCACATAGTCAGAGGATTGCGCGCCTGCTTGGCGACCAAAGACCATAATGTCGGCTACAGCATTGCCGCCGATTCGATTTTGTCCGTGGATACCGCCGGTCACTTCACCTGCTGCATACAAGCCAGTGATTGGTGTGCCATCTTCTTTCAACACTTGGGTCTTCGTATTGATCTTGACGCCGCCCATTGTATGGTGGATCCCAGGTGCGATTTGAATCGCATAGAATGGTCCTTCCGTCAAATCATAGTCCATCGCCGTTTCACGACTGAAATCTTTGTCGGCTTTGTCTGCCACTGCTTGGTTCCATGTATCTAAAGTTTTCTTCAAGGTTGCTGGATCAACATCAATTTTTTCAGCTAACGCTTCGATGGTGTCAGCTTCTACCACTACACCTTGTTCTTTGTAGTAATCGACTTGTTTGGCTCTACCTGCTAACGCATTATCAAAAATCAAGTAGGCATAGCTTTCTGGCAGATCCGTAATAGCAGCTGAAACATTGTCGCGGGTTTCTAATTCATTGTAGAAACGTTCCCCTTGTTGGTTCACCAAAATGGCGCCTTCTCCACGAGCGGTTTCACTGATCAACATCCCTGTATCTTGAACCACTGTTGGATGGACTTGGATTTGATCCATATCAACCGTTGCGCCGCCTAATTCTTCGATCATCTTGATGCCATCGCCTGTACTTCCTTCAGAAGTCGTGCTGACATAGCCTTTCAGATCTGGACGATATTTTTCGATCAGTTCTTTGTTGGAGCCAAAACCACCAGTAGTAACAACCACTGCATCACCAGCGATTTCTTTTTCTTCGCCATTGATTTTCACGTTGACGCCAGTGACTTTGCCGTCTGTTTCATTGATTTTTGTCACATCAGCATTTACAAACAAAGGAATTTCTTGCTCATGAATGTTTCTTAACAGGCCATCCACCAAATACGTACCGACTGCTGAACCGTCGTGAGGGCGATGGATCCGTTTCACACTGGCACCGCCGCTATAACTGATATTGTCTAAAGTGATCCCCATTGAATCCAACCAATCAATCGCTGAAGCAGAGTTGTCTACTAAATAATGTAGCAATTCTTGATCGTTGGTTCCTTTACCACCTTTAAGGGTATCTTCAAAAAATTGTTCATTCGAATCTTCAATGCCTTGGGCTTCTTGGAATTTGGTTTCTGATGCGTTCATTCCGCCAGAAGATTTCAAGGTATTTCCGCCTGCGATCGGCATTTTTTCTAAAATGACTGGATTCATTCCAGCATCTTTAGCCGATAAGGCTGCTGCCATCCCTGCACCGCCAGCACCAACGATAACGATATCATATTGATCTTTTAACTCTGCTGGATCGGTATACTCTTGTTGGGAAGCACCTGAAGTGACTTCACTTTCTGAAGAAGAGCTTGCCGCACTGCTGCTGGCTTTTGTTCCGCCATCGGCACCACATGCACTAAGCAACAATAATGAGGCTGCCCCAATCACCCATTTTGACCATCCACTTTTTTTCATTTGTTTCCCTCCGTTTTTCTTGCTCTTTTCTCCTCACTGATCCCCGTCATATATGATGAGAAAAAAAGCATTTTTCTTGCGAACCCCGCTCAACTTGTTACTTTATTAACAATGGTAAACATCTTGCGATCGGACTATTTTTCTATTCGATAGCGATAAAAACATTGTTTAAGCAACATTTCAACAGCGTTCTATTTTATTTAACCATTGTAACAAAAAAAGAAACTAAGTGTCTCGTAATAATTTGTGTATATTTTAACTATCGATTCTCATTATTTCCTAATTTTTTTGAAAAAAGATATTATATTTTCCTCACTACTTTCTGCTATTGAAAGCTATCACAAAAGACATGCCCATAGAATGACCGTTAAGCTCGCGGGTAAAAAGATATGGCCGCGATTGTTCTTTCACTGTTCTTTTCCCTTTGTCCTGCGCCTTCTTTTGTATAATAAAAGAAAAAGCAGAAATGGAGTGGCAAATGGAAAAATTGACCCGAATGTTCGAGCGAGTGATTAGTATCTGCATTGATAGCATGTTAGCGATCTTAGTCGTTGTCGTCTTGATTTTTATGGGAAAAGCGATTTTTATGATCAGCACGACGCTCTTTCCTTTAAGTGAAGCGCCCCACCTGTCCTTTTTGATTGAAGAAATTGCCACGTTATTCATTTTGTTAGAAATCATTTTGATGTTGCTGCGGTATATGAAGGACGGACACCATATTCCCGTCCGTTACTTGATTTTGATCAGTATCACTGCGATTTTGCGCGAGTTATTATTGACGCAAGGCATGGCGAACGATGCCCTATTTTTTGCTTTAGCGATCTTTGTTTTGGTACTCGTCTTACTAGTCCTGCAAAAAATCAATGCCTTCCAGCATGTCCAAGAAAAAGACCACTGAAACCACCCCGTCGGATCAGTTGGTTTCAGTGGCTTTTTCGGGATCAGTTAGAGGAATACCAATATAAAAGGTGGTTCCTTTAGGCGTACTCGTAACATCGATCAACCAGTCGTTTTTTTCCACGATTGAAGAGACAGTAAAGAGTCCTAGACCAGTACCGCCAGTGGCACTCTTGGTCGTGAAGAAGCGGGTAAAGATTTTTTCTTGGATCGCTTCTGGTATGCCGGGACCGTTGTCGGCAATTTCGATCAAAGCAAATTCCTGTTGCGCTGGGAATGCTTGCTTACGAAACGGAAAGTTGGCGGTTGTTGTCGAACTGCGACTCAATCGAATGCTGCAATCGGCATTTGCTTGGTACACATTCATCAACAAATTGTAAATGATCACTTGCAGATCGATTTTCTCGTAGACGGCATATCCCGCTTCTTGGATATCATACGTAAGGGAAAAGGCTTTTGGCAATAGCGAGCGCATAGTATCGATGGCTTCTGTCAAGGTAGTAGCGATCGACTGCACAGTTTTATCGGCACTTTCGAGTTTCGAAAAACGCAGCACATTGCTGGCTAACTCTTTGCCTTTTTCCGCCGCTTTGCAGACTTCTTGCAAGTCCTCCACTAAGACTTCATCGTGTTGGTTTTCCTCGATCAGTAATTGCAGATGACCAATCATTGGCGTCAAAAAGTTGTTTAGGTCATGGACGATTGAGGTCGTTAGCAAGCCAATGGTTTCCAGTTTTGATTCTTGCAAAATGTTTTTTTCGATTTCGTGCTTTTCTTTTAGTAGCCGTTGTCGTTCTTTCAATGCTTGGTTTTCGACATAGGCTTGATTGCGTTTCATGTAGTTTTTGATCAGGACCGTCAATAAGATCATAATGACAAACAACAAACCCAACAGGCCGATCAAAATCAAGTTGTCTTGTAAAAAGAGACCGCTTTGCTCCAAAAAATCGGCATTGCTAGCGACGATCAGCCGACTGTCGCCGATGGTGATCCATTGATAAGCAGCCAATTTCAGCACTTTTTGCAGTGTTTCTTCATTCCACCAATAAGAATAATAGACAGAGGTGCCTGCTTCATTGTCGATTTGTTCTTGCTCCAAGCGCTCAAGATCGGTGAAATCCAGCTCTGGAAATTCTTTTTTACGGCTCTCAACGATGGAAAAACCAATTTGTTCGTCCGATGGGTGCATAACGATCCGCATATCGGCGTTTTTGACCATCGTATAGCCGGAGACATTGCGATCGGTGGTAAATTCATGATGATACATGCGCTGTAGATTCAAAGGCATCACAAGAACCGCTTCTTTGTCGTCAAGGGTTAGGGACTGATACACATTTAGATAGGCCTCTTTACCATCGAAATAGACTTGCCCATTTTGTACCTGCCGTCCCGCCAATACTTTGTCTAAGGATGGGTCTTTAAATAACAGCTCCTGCATCGTTGGATCTTGTGGTTTATTGATAGACGTTGCGGTATTTTGAGTGATGACTTGACCTTGTTGGTCGATCAAAAACAATCCGACCATGGCATTGTTCGCGGAATTGATCACTGGTAACGTTAAGGGCCGCTGCAAGTCAGCCAAGGCGGCTCCTTCGAGGTGGTCATCGGCATAATTGGCAAGAGCCATGTGGTACGATTCGATACTACGGCTGATCAGCTTGATCGCCGCTTGGTTGACCGTTTCTAACTGCCGCAACCCGACGGTTTCAGCTTGTCTTTGTGCGCTTTTATAACTTGTAAAGGTAAAAATAAGTCCAATCAATGTAATGAATAAGGTAGCGACCACGCTTAAATACAGCCAAAACTTTGATGGCGGTTTCATTGTAAACCCCTTTCATATTTACTATAATACTATTGATACAGGAGGCGGATATTTTGCGAGATGAAAAAATTTTAATCGTTGATGATGACCCTGCTATTCGGCGGCTGATTTGGAAATCTTTACAGTCGACAGGCATTTTGATCTACCAGACTGATTCCGTTGAAAAAACGATTGCGATCAACTCTCGTGTCAGCTTTGATCTTTTTTTACTGGATATCAGTTTGGAGCATGAAAATGACGGCTATCATTTGGCACAACTGATTCGGGAAGAAAACCCCACGGTGCCGATCGTTTTTTTGAGCGGAAAAAGTGACGAAAAAGACATGATCAACGGCTATGAGATCGGCGCCGATCACTACATTACGAAGCCTTTTTCACCGGCACTCTTAAAAGCACAAATCGTTTCGATTCTAGATCGCCGCAACGTGCTGCGAGAAAAAGGGATCGCTAAACCGGAAGGAGATCTGTGCAGCGGCATGTTTCGTTTTGACCAAAAACGCTATCAGTTTTTCAAAAATGATCAGCCCATCAAGTTGTCTTCAAAAGAAATCATGCTGATGCGCTTTTTCATGGAAAATCCGGATCAAGTGTTCTCGAAAGAACAGATTTACAGCAATGTTTGGCAAGATGGCCAATTCGATGCCAATACCGTGATGGTTTTTATCAATCATCTGCGAAACAAAATTGAAGATGAGCCGAAGCAAGCCCGTTTTTTGAAAACCGTTTGGGGGATCGGCTATACCTTTTTACCAGAAGGAGACGCCTTCTAGCTGCAAGAAATAAAGGGCCAAGGCTAAAAGATCCGCCGAGCCGCCGGGACTCAAATGGCGTGCAATCAATACTTGATCATAGGTCGTTAATTCACGAAGCAAGTCTGTATCCGACAGATTGGCTTGGTGAATTTTTTGCATCTCCTGCTGCACGGTCTTCATCGCCTCGTAGCCGCCTCGGTGGACGAGGTTGCTGTCTTCGGTTTCACTCATTAGATAGACCAACCCGCGCAACAAGGAAACGGAGGTTTTTTGTGGTTGCTGCCGCAAGTACTCCAGCAGTTTTTTGACCGTTGGATACCCAGCTGCAGCTTCTCCACGAATCCCCATCGTGCCGTAGGTCAAATAATTTTTTTCTCCGTAAGACAACTGGTCTTTGTGGGCGATTTGCTGCAAGTCTTGCTTGACCAAATGCTGGCAGATATCAGCGGCAAGCTGCAGGATGTGATTGGTATCTTCAGCCGTCAGCTCCGCCTTGCCATTTTGTTGATAATAGACTCCTGTTGCCCCCAACAAAATCGCAAAGGAAAAATTCGCCCCTTTGTGGGTATTGATGCCTTTGGTTGCCTGAAGCATCGCTTCTTCTGCTTCTTGACCGATGCCTCGTAACTGGTCAAACAGCTGGATCAGGGCACCTGTATGGGCGAAACCGGCTTGGCTATAGCGCTGAAAAAACGGCGCCAAACAAGTGATACTATTGATAAAGGTAAACACATTCATGTCCTGATGCGCACCGGATGAGCAAGGATCTACTAAACCAGGCTTGGGAGCTAACACTACCTCATAATGCAGCGCATTGACTGCATAGTTGCTGGCGGTAAAAAGACGGGAATCAGTCAATTTTTCTTCGCTCCATTTCAGCAAGAATAAATTGCAGGGAATGATCCAAATGTTCATGGGTCAACAACGTGATCTGTTCCGTGTCATTGGTTCTCATGCCGCGATAAATCAGCCAATGTTCCGCCAATGCCGCATCCCTTCTTCTAGAAGAGCGAATCGCAATGTCGCGGAAATACACGAGGTACGCTTGCAGATCCAGCACGATACTTTTTAACCGCAGCATCTGGCTTTTTTCGTAAATAAACGCATTGAAGTCAGAAAAGTTTTTCAAGACCCCATCCACATCATCCTCACGATTCAGCTGTTCGCCATGTTCTAACAAGCAGCGCATCTCCCGGAAATCTTCCTCACTCATCAAGGCCATTGCTTTGATAGTCGCCAACGTATCCAATGATTTACGGATATCATAAATCTCATAGGCATCTTTGATACTGATCCCTTTTACAACGATGCCGATTTTTGGCACATGCTCCACGAGTTTTTCAGCCACCAGCTGAGTCATGGCGTAACGAATTGGGGTCCGGCTGATGTTTAACGTATCGGAAAATTCTTTCTCATTGATGCGAGAGCCTGCGGGAATGTCTCCTAAAATGATGGTTTTTTTGAACGCTTCATAGATCAAATCTTTTAATGGTTTATTTTTGGTCAGATCCAGATTTTTATTTACTGCATCAATAATTGGATTCATGATTTACTCCTATCATACTAAAAACAAATGAGATTTTTGGGAAAAAATAGATATATCGATAAACAAGGAAAACTACCGAGCAAAATGGCAGCCTGCTCGATAGTTTCTGTATGAAATTACTGTGGAATATAAAACGGCATGTGGCCTAATAGTACGATCGTAACGACGAAGATCACGAAAATTCCCAGTGCGTATTTCGCCGCTTCTTTTTGCCATTGCCCCATATCTAAGCCCGTCAAGCGCAATAGCAAGTAGATGAAGGCAACCAATGGACTTAACAAGTGGAATGCTTGGCCCATTAAGGACGCCAAGGCCATCTGCATATTGGTGAAGCCATACGAGCGACCTGCTTCTGCTAAGACCGGCAGGACCCCAAAGTAAAACCCGTCATTGGAAATAAAGAAGGTTCCTGGTGCGGAAATCAGGGCGATAACTAACCCCCAGAAACCGGCCAATTGTTTAGGGATGATTTGCGTGAAGCTATTCGCCAAAGCCGTTGCCATCCCTGAGCCTTGGAACAAGCCCATGAAGACGCCCGCTGCAAAAACTAAAATTACGACTTGCACAGCGTCGCCGCCGTTGGCACCGATCCGTGACGATTGATCTTTCAAAATTGGGTAGTTGACCATCAATGCGATACAAGTACCTACAAGGAATAACAAGATTGGTGGTAAAGCGATACTAGAAATAAAGGAGCTTGCTACTAACCAGCCAATCAAGACGATCGTTAAGATACCATTGAAGACAAAGTTTTTCGGACGACGGATCGCTAATGTATCAGGATCAGTCACAGTCGTCATTTCTAAAATCTCATCGTTCGTCAGTTCCGTAACCCCTAAACGTTTCCGTTCTTGGATCCCCATTCTGCGAGCTACGAAGAAAATCACATATAACAGAGACAAAATCATTCCTGGCAACAAATAAGAAAGAATATCCGCATCAACTTCCAACACCGCCATTGCCCGAGCAGTCGGTCCGCCCCATGGCAATAAGTTCATGATGGTGTTTTGCAAAATGATCAAGACACCAAGGTTCATCATTTTCATATTCAGCTTCTTGTAGATGGGAATAAACGCAGAACAGCAGATCAAGGTAGTGGTCGTTCCATCACCGTTCAAAGAGACTGCAGCGGCAACGACTGCCGTTGCCATCAAGACTTTCATCGGATCGCCTTTGGCAAAATAAATCATTTTTTTCGTTATTGGATCAAATAAACCGGCATCCAACATAATGGAAAAGTACAAAATCGCAAACAGCAACATGATCCCTGTGTTGGCTGTAGTGGAGATTCCCTCAAGAACAAAATCTCCGATGTTGCCTTTTTCGGAAACACCGGCAACCATCGCAACGAGGGTAAATAGTAATGGGATAATTACTAAGGATGTAAAGGGTGACATTTTTTTCTTCATGATGACAAACATGAAGACAATAATCATGGCATAGGACAAAATTGTTAAGAACATTTTCTTCTTCCTTTCATGCATCGAAATGTGTAAGCGTTATCAAAAAACATTTTTAAAAAAATTACAGGCCCGTAATTTATTAGTGACAAGCGCCACTAGTTTGTGAAAATTTTTCTTTTCTTAAAGGAAATAATGTTATTGAATGCTTTACACGTCTAAGAATAAACAATCAAGAATTAGAAAAAAAGACCCGTTTACAAAAAGAACAGCAAAAAAACAATTTCTCTTTTCAAATCTTATTTTTCGTTTAAAAAGTTCTTAACAGAATATTAACGCAAGAAAAACCTTGATAAAACAACGTTTATATCGGTTTTTCACTCTTTTCTCAAAAAAGGAACACTGAAAAAACAATTTTGAGCTGAAATAATTCTCGCTGATTGAACAGGAGTTTCTATAATGAAAGAGAACGAATCATTGAGAAAGGAGAAGCCCATGAATCTTATTAAAAGATTGTTCAAAAAAACGCATGATGAACCAGATGCGCCTGTCAGTCCTACTCTGAAGCCAAGGGAAATGATAGCGGATCCACCCGCATCTGTTTGGCAAGAAATGTCGAGCTATCAGCCGGCGCCAGTAGAAGACTATCCACTAGTCAGTCTGATAGCCGCCGCACTAGGTGCCGAGTGTTACCCTAAAAGTCAGTTTGTCATTCGTAGAATTGAGAAACGCAATCCTGAATTTAAGCGAGTCACCCTGATAGCCGCCAGTATTGCCGCCGGAGAGCTGCCTGATTCTCAGTTCACAATCAAAAAAATAGCCAAAAAAAATGAAAACAAGTGAGGGAAAAACATGTTACGTAAATTTAAAATAGCAATCGATGGGCAAGAATATCTTGTCGAAATGGAAGAAATCGGTGCGCCGCAAACTACCGCTCCTGCCCCAGCAGTGCCAACACCGGCTCCCGCAGCGGTACCTGCTCAACCAGAGCCAGTCAGCACACCAGAACCAGAAGCCGCACCACAGCCAGCGCCAGCTACGCTCCCTGCTGACGGCGAGCCGATTCATTCTCCGATGCCGGGAACGATTTTACGTCTCTTGGTCAATGTAGGTGATACTGTACAAGAAAATCAGTCATTGATGATTTTAGAAGCCATGAAGATGGAAAATGAGATCGTGGCACCAAAAGCCGGAACCGTGGTTGCCATTGCAGTCAATGCGGGCGATATGGTCAACCCAGGAGAACTGCTGATTACGATCGGCTAATTTATTGAAAAGGAAGTGACGTAGTGGAAACGTTAATTGAAGGTGTAGTCGGGTTAGGATCAGAGCCGGGACGGATCGTTATGATGTTCATCGGTGGTCTATTGATGTATTTGGGGATCAAGAAAGAATATGAACCAACCTTGTTAGTCCCTATGGGATTGGGCACGTTGTTAGTGAACTTCCCGAACTCAGGTGTGTTAAGTGCTGGTGGAGAAGCTGGCCCGTTCCAAGTATTGTTTGATATGGGGATCTCAACTGAATTGTTCCCTTTACTTTTGTTTATCGGGATTGGCGCCATGATCGACTTCGGTCCATTGCTGCAAAATCCATTTCTTCTGTTGTTTGGCGCTGCTGCACAATTCGGGATCTTCTTTACGATCATCGTTGCCGTGCTGCTTGGCTTTGATTTAAACGACGCGGCTTCCATCGGGATCATCGGTGCCGCTGACGGACCAACGTCGATTTTTGTCGCAAATACGCTGAACTCGAAATATATGGGTGCGATCATGGTGGCAGCTTATTCTTACATGGCGCTAGTACCGATCATTCAACCGGTAGCCATCAAAGCAGTGACGACCAAGCATGAACGAAAAATCCGTATGACGTATCGTGCCGGAGAAGTTTCGCAAACGGCAAAAATTTTGTTCCCAATCGTGATCTCGATCGTAGCAGGGTTGATTGCTCCTGTTTCATTGCCATTGGTCGGATTTTTGATGTTCGGAAATCTCTTGCGGGAATGTGGTGTATTGGATCGTTTGTCCATCACTGCTCAAAACGAACTGGTGAATATCATCAGTATCCTCCTAGGTTTATCAATTTCTGTGAAAATGCAATATGAAGAATTTTTACAAGTCGATACATTGATGGTTATTGGTTTAGGGCTGGTTGCCTTCATTATGGACTCCGTCGGCGGCGTGTTGTTTGCGAAAGTGCTGAACTTGTTCCGTAAAGAAAAAATCAACCCAATGATCGGTGCAGCTGGTATCTCTGCGTTTCCAATGTCTAGCCGGGTCATCCAAAAAATGGCGACAGATGAAGATCCGCAAAACTTTATCTTAATGCATGCAGCCGGTGCCAACGTTTCAGGACAGATTGCTTCGGTCATCGCCGGTGGCTTACTGCTAGCACTGATTGCTTAGGTCACTAGAAAGGAGAGGAAAATTATGAGTCAAGATTTACTGACTTCATTTGAATTGTTGTTATTCGGTTGGGGCGGCGTCTTTGTCGTGATCCTGATCATCTACTTCGCATCCTTGCTTTTGTCGAAGCTCTTTCCAGTAAAAAAATAAAGAAGGCATTGTATGTATACCTTAAAAAGAATCTGGCTGCAAAAAGATCCGGAAGTCTTTTTGCAATGGCAAAAATTGATCACTCATGCTGGCTTAGCCGTCGGTGAAGAAGTAGCCTATACCGTGGGCATTTTTGACCAGCAAACCTTGATTGCTACTGCTTCTTGCTATGCCAATATCATCAAGTATGTGGTGGTCTGTGAAAAAAAACGCTCCGAACAGCTGTTAACGCAATTGATTTCGCACCTGAGCGATCATATCAAAGACGAGGGCTATACCAAGTCCTTCGTCTATACAGCACCGAAAAATCGTCTGTTTTTTGAATCTCTCGGGTTTCGTGAAGTGCTGGCTGCGCAAGACATCTTGTTCATGGAACAAGGCGTTCCTTCTTATGAAAGCTATGCCCAACAACTGCAACGGCAGCGAATCGGACAAAACAACGGCGCAATCGTGATGAACGCCAATCCTTTTACCAAGGGACATTTGTACTTAGTTGAAACAGCTGCGAGTCAAAAAGAGCAAGTTTATGTGTTCGTTTTGTCAGAAGACCGCTCACAATTTTCTGCCAGTGAACGGCTGCAGATGGTGACGGAGGGCGTGGCTCACCTGCCAAATGTAACGGTACTGCCAACCAACAACTATCTCGTCTCTTCGGCGGTCTTTCCCAGTTATTTCTTGAAAGAGCAAGCACCTGAGGCGATCGCCAAAAAACAAGCCGCCTTTGATGCGACCCTCTTCAAAGAAAAAATTGCTCCGCTGTTGGCGATCACTACGCGTTTTGTGGGCTCAGAGCCTTACTCACCCGTGACCCAACTCTACAATGAGGCAATGGCTGCCGTTTTTTCTCCCGAGCTTAAACTGATCGTGATTGACCGTCTGAAGATCAACCAATCAACCGTTTCGGCTACTAAAGTTCGGAAAGCGATTGCAGAAAGAGATTTACCTTCCTTGCAGCAATTTTTGCCAGAAACAACGTTCTCATTTTTAATGCAGCATAACTATATTTAGAGGTGATAATAAGTGGAAATCAAAAAAAGTGCGGTTGCTGGCTCTGTTGAATCCAGTGATATCTTGATCGCGATCGAGCCTAACACAACCCAAACCATCGAGCTGACCCTCGATAGCAGTGTCGAAAAACAATTCGGCAAACAAATTCGCGCCGTCATCCTTGAGACACTGAACCATCTAGGCGTGACCCAGGCCAAAATCACCGCCACCGATAAAGGCGCATTGGACTGTACCATCAAAGCCCGAACTCTGACCGCCGTTCATCGGGCAGCCGAACAAGAACAGTATGCTTGGAAGGAGATCGACACATGGAACGTTTAAGAAGAACGATGATGTTTGTACCAGGAGCTAACGCTGCCATGCTACGAGATGCACCATTGTATGGCGCCGATTCCGTCATGTTTGATTTAGAAGATGCAGTCTCCTTGAATGAAAAAGACTCCGCTCGGACACTGGTGCATTTTGCCTTAAAAACCTTTGACTATTCTGCCATCGAAACCGTCGTACGCATCAACGGCCTCGACACGGTGGGTGCCCTTGATATCGAAGCGATGGTCCTAGCGGGGGTCAACGTCATTCGTCTACCGAAAACCGAAACCGCCCAAGACATCATTGACGTTGCCACTGTGATCACACAAGTAGAAGAAGACAATGATCTACCGGTAGGAACCACCAAAATGATGGCTGCCATCGAGTCGGCCGAAGGCGTTTTAAATGCCCGAGACATCGCCACAGCTTCCGAGCGCTTGATCGGGATCGCTTTAGGGGCAGAAGATTATGTCACCAATATGAAGACTCGTCGCTACCCAGATGGGCAAGAATTGTTGTTTGCCCGCGGTATGATCTTGCATGCAGCTAGAGCTGCGGGAATCGCCGCCATCGATACTGTCTTTTCTGATATCAATGATACAGATGGCTTTATCGCTGAAACGACCCGCATCAAACAGCTTGGTTTTGACGGAAAATCAGTGATCAATCCACGGCAGATTCCCCTAGTCAATGGGATCTATGCGCCTTCAAAAGCCGAGATCCAGCAGGCCAAAGAAGTGATCTGGGCCATTCGCGAAGCCGAAAGCAAAGGCTCTGGTGTGATCTCCTTGAATGGCAAAATGGTCGATAAACCAATCGTTGAGCGAGCGGAACGCGTGATCGCCCTTGCCAAAGCAGCGAAATTGATTACCGAGGAGGAAGTGTAATTATGGTGTTAAACAAAGCAGGAAAAGACATCCCTGAATGCTATGCCACCCAATACGGGGTCTTTGAAAATGAAACAGCCAATATCCATGCCTACAAAGAAGCGAGTCGCAAGATCGAGCCAGTCCTGCCAGGCAAAAGCAAGGTCTTGGGCAGTATTCGTGAAGCCATTGAAAAAACAGGGTTAACGGACGGCATGACGATCTCCTTCCACCATCATTTTCGCGAAGGGGATTTTATCATGAATCTCGTTTTGGACGAGATCGCAAAAATGGGTATCAAGAATCTTGCGATTGCCCCTAGTTCCATCGCGAATGTCCATGAACCATTGATCGGACATATCAAATCTGGCGTCGTGACCAATATCACCTCCAGCGGACTGCGGGACAAAGTCGGTGCCGCAATCTCCGAAGGCATTATGGATGCTCCAGTCATTATCCGTTCTCATGGCGGTCGGGCTCGTGCGATTGCCGCCGGCGATATCCACATCGATGTCGCCTTCTTAGGGGCGCCTAGCTCAGATGCGTATGGCAATGCCAATGGTACCGTCGGAAAAGCAACTTGCGGCTCATTGGGCTATGCGATGGTCGATGCAAAATACGCCGACCAAGTCGTGATCATCACCGACACCCTTGTGCCGTTTCCAAATACCCCAATCAGCATTCCCCAAACGGATGTCGATTATGTCGTGGAAGTCGACGCCATCGGTGATCCTGCAGGGATCGCAAAAGGTGCGACCCGCTTTACCAAAAATCCAAAGGAATTGCTGATTGCTGAGTATGCAGCCAAGGTCATCACGAGCTCGCCTTACTACCAACAAGGCTTCTCCTTCCAAACCGGAACAGGCGGTGCCGCATTAGCCGTTTCTCGTTTTTTACGCGAAGCGATGATCAAAGATGAGATCAAAGCCAGCTTTGCCCTCGGCGGCATTACCAATGCCATGGTGGAACTGTTAGAAGAAGGATTAGTGGAAAAACTGATCGATGTCCAAGACTTTGATCATCCTTCCGCGCAATCGCTAGGGAAAAACGCCAATCATTACGAGATCGATGCCAATATGTATGCCTCACCGTTAAGCAAAGGGGCGTTTATCAATCAATTGGATACCGCCATTCTTTCCGCACTGGAAGTCGACACGGATTTCAACATCAATGTCATCACCGGTTCTGACGGTGTGATCCGCGGTGCCTCTGGCGGCCACTCAGATACCAGTATGGCGTGCAAAATGAGCTTAGTGATTGCTCCTCTTGTGCGGGGACGGATCCCAACGATCGTCGATACCGTCAACACGATCGTCACGCCAGGCGCCAGTATTGATGTCGTCGTTACGGAAATCGGGATCGCCATCAACCCTGCTCGCGAAGACCTGATCAGCCATTTTGAAGCATTGGATATTCCCCAACACACCATTGAAGAGCTAAAAGAAAAAGCCTACAGCATTGTCGGTCAACCCGAACCAATCAAGTACGGGGAAAAAACCGTCGCTTTGATCGAATACCGCGATGGCACGATCATTGATGTGGTCAAAAATGTCTGATGCCCTATTTTCAGGAAACCCTGTGACGCTAACCGATATGCTGCAGGCGCGAGAAAATAGAAGCTCCCTTCAACGGGAGCTTCTCGCTGCGGATGAAAAAGCAGCATTGCTTGTTGCCACCATGAATATTCCCGGTCCCGTGAAAAATTCTGCCCCATTGACCGCCGTTTTTGAAGAACTCATTACGGAAATCGAAGAGGCCGTCAAGGAACTGATTCCACTGGCAAACCTCTACCGTAGTTTGGAAACTGGACCGGAATATTATCTCGTACTGCCCACAGATCCTTATGAACTAAAACGAATGATGGTTCAGATTGAGACCCATCATCCTTATGGTCGATTGGTGGATCTGGATGTCTTAGCCAAAAACCAAGACCAGCTTTTACCTATCAGCCGCACCGAAATCGGTCTGCCGGCAAGAAGCTGCTACGTCTGTGAACAAGATGCCAAAGTTTGTGGCCGTTCTAGAACTCATAGCGTAGCAGATATGCAGCAGCAGATCCGTAAAATCATTCAGGAAAGAGTGAAAGAATGAAAAAAATCCAATTTACCGAAACCGTCTTGCGGGACGGCCAACAAAGTCTGATCGCCACGCGAATGCCTACCAGTGATATGCTGCCGATTTTAAAAACCATGGATCAAGCAGGCTATCATGCCCTTGAAATGTGGGGCGGCGCGACCTTCGATGCTTGTCTGCGTTTTTTAAATGAAGACCCATGGGAAAGATTGCGGGCGATCCGCAAAGAAGTGAAAAATACCAAATTGCAAATGCTCTTACGGGGACAAAATCTCTTAGGGTACAAAAACTATGCCGATGACGTCGTTGCTGACTTTGTGACCAAATCGGTCGAAAACGGCATCGACATTCTTCGTTTGTTTGACGCCTTAAATGATGTTCGCAATTTAGAAACCGCCATCCGCGCCACAAAAGCAGCCGGTGGACACTGTCAAACGGCAATCTCTTATACTACTAGCCAAATCCATACCGTGGATTACTTCGTTGACCTTGCCAACAAAATGGCAAACCTCGGCGCCGATTCCATCTGTATCAAAGATATGGCCGGCGTTTTGACGCCGCAAACCGGCTACGAGCTGGTCAGCCGAATCAAAGATGCCGTCGATCTACCGCTAGAAGTCCATACCCATGCCACCAGCGGCATCGCTGAGATGACTTACTTGAAAGTTGCGGAAGCCGGTGCAGACATCATTGATACCGCCATCTCCTCTTTTGCTGGCGGCACCAGTCAGCCAGCAACCGAATCTGTGGCAATCGCCTTAGAAGATTGCGGCTTTACTACGGGACTTGATCTGCAAAAAGTCACTGAGATCGCGGAACACTTCAATCCCGTTCGTGATCGTTTCCGCGAAGAAGGACTACTGAACCCGAAAGTCAAAGATATCGAACCTAAAACCTTGATCTATCAAGTACCTGGCGGCATGTTGTCAAACCTACTCAGCCAATTGACGGAACAAGGATTGCAAGACAAGTATGAAGAAGTTCTAGCAGAAGTACCAAAAGTCAGAGCGGACTTGGGCTATCCGCCACTAGTGACCCCATTGTCGCAAATGGTCGGTACCCAAGCCTTGATGAATGTGATTTCAGGAGAACGTTACAAACTTGTCCCAAGTGAGATCAAAGATTACGTCAAAGGACTTTACGGTCAATCGCCAGCACCCATCAGCGACGAAATCAAAGAAACAATCATCGGAGATGCCGAAGTGATCACCGTTAGACCAGCTGATCTACTGGCGCCACAACTGCCAGCCTTCCGGGAAGAAATCGCTGAGTATGCCAAAAGCGAAGAAGACGTGCTGATGTACGCCCTCTTCCCTCAACAAGCCCAAGACTTTTTAGGCCGACGAGAAGATCCCTTTTATGATGTCCCCGTACAGACCGTGTCTGTGAAGATTGCGGTGGATTAGCAACAAAGCCAGAAACAGAGAAAACGACTGAAAGTGCCCCTCACAAATTCGCTTGCTTGAGCAGATTTGTGAGGGTTGTTATCATTTCCAGGCTGTTTCCTCGTTTTTACTAATCAGCAGCGCGGAAATACATGCGCCATAGCCACTCCACCAATAAGCTTGCATTCGTCGTTTCTCGCTCACGTATTTTGGGTAGCTGAGAAGCCAGGATTGTGCTTCCGCTCCATCCATTCTATAATCAGCTAAAAGAAGGGGTTTAAAGGAGGAGTTATCCATGCAACGATACATCGCTTTATTAAGAGGCATCAATGTCGGTGGAAAGAACAAAATTTCTATGAAAGAATTGAAAGCCGGTTTTGAAGAATTGGGGTTTAGCAATGTGGTCACTTATTTGAATAGCGGCAATGTGATTTTTTCCAGTGAAGGGGATGATCCACAAGCCCTTGCCGAAACGATTAAAGCAATGGTCAAACGCGACTTTTCCTTTGATATCGCTATTTATATCATTCGCCAATCAGAGCTGCAGGAACGATTGACCCATATGCCCGACTGGTCAGGAACGGAAGATAAAACCATCTATGACAACCTGATCTTTTTGATGCCTTCGCTGACCTACGAGATGTTATCTGAAAAACTCGGGGCTCCGAATGCCGAGCTTGAACAGGTTTTCCCTTACAAAGACGTCGTCTTCTGGTCTTACCTCCGCAAAGACTATCAAAAAACCAATTGGTGGAAAAAAACAGCCAGCACCAGCGTCGGCAAACAGATTACGATTCGAACCATCAATACCGTACGGAAGATTGCGGAGCTGTGAGGACATTCTAAAAAATATTCCTCTTTCAGCTTATAAGAAAAACCGCCAGAAGGAGTCCCTCTGACGGTTTTATTTGACTATCGAATCGTCTTTTTCGCTTGATGGATTTCAATAAAAAGTGCCAGCAGAAACGTGAAGGTTACGATCCAAATTGAATATTTTTTTAAAGCAAGACTGACAAAGGCTAGTAAACAAGCACCAATGACAAATGAGAGCACGACGATCGTATAGTTATGGGCATTGCGTTTTTGAAGCGACGTTTTATTCCGTGAGGTCAGATACAGATACCATTCATTTAGCATTTTCCGATAATTGCCTGAGGTCATCATGATCGTATAAGGATTTCCTTCGATTTGCGTTTCAGTAAACGTCAGCATCAGCAAGCCACTGCCAAAAGCAAGCAGACCAATTTTAAAAAGGTGCAAGTTTTGAGACAACAATGGAATGATCAAGCTCGATAAAATAACAGGTAGCATGGTGTAACTGCGCCAATAATGACTGAAATTGCTGCGCTTTAGAAGAATACCTAATAAAAATCCTACCGTAAACAAAACGATCGATACGATCTTAGGCAGCATTTGCTGCCAATTATATTGGGATAAATTCGAAGCCATCAAAATAATGTTCCCCGTCTGGGTAGCAACTAATCCATGAAAGTAATTGTGAGAATAGACATCTAATGCCCCGCCTGAAAAAGCCATTAAAATCGCAAACAGACGACTGTTATTCGAGACAGAGACAACTTTATAAAATTTTTTTTGCATAGTAGGTTCCTCAATCGCTTGATAATTTTGATAATATCGTTCATTTTAGACACTTTTCTTCTATCAACACATTCAAAAATCATTGATCTTTGAATGAAGTTTTTTCAATTGTAAGTATAACAGAATGAACATCTCCTCTTACTTTAATGCAAAGAAAATAAATAGCAAGTAAAGAAGCCCAACAAAGCAAACTTCGTTGAGCTTTCCATACCCGAGATTCGAAAAGAAACCTTTCGCTATCTTTTCATCCAGAAACCAATAGTTCAAACGTACCTGATTCTTATATGCTACTGTTTTGCATGGCGGGCAGGTCATCCTTATTAAGTTTATTTAGATAAGGAATCATCATTAAGACACCCGCAACAAACGCGATACCTTCTGTAATCGTCATTGACCAAATCAATCCATCCAATCCATAGAAATGATGAAGCACTAAAACGATTGGAATAAAGAATGTTCCTTGAATCGTGGACATCACTCCGGTCTGAGCACCTAGTCCAGATGCCTGAAAGATGCCCGTGAATAAACCAGAGAAACCATTAAAGATCGAAGAAACCAACTGTGCCCCTAAAATCGTTAAGCCAACTTGGATCACACGAGGATCACTTGTAAATAACCCCAGCACAGGCACTCGCAACCAATACACAATCAATGCAAAAAGGATGGAGATCCCACCTATCCACAAAGATACTTCTTTCAGTGCTTCTTTCACTCGTTTCGTGTTATGGGCAGAGAAACTGTAGGCAAATAACGGTATGACGCCCAAAAATAGACCCATTGTTAAAAATTCCGGTAGTTGCGTGATTCGAACAGCGATACCAAAGCTAGCCACAACATTGTCCCCATATTCAGCAGAAAAATTGTTCAATAATAATGTGGTGACGATCATGAAAGCTGATTTAAACAGCTCGGATATTCCTATTTTGTAAACTTCTAGCTGATCTTTGATTGAAAGTTTCATGCTCTTTAAAAAGCCCTTCAATGTCTCACTTTTCGTTTCTAGGAACCAGACATAATACGTTGTTGAAGCGATATTCGCAATCACCAGTGATAGCCCTGCACCGATCACATGTAGGTTAAAGACGAGAATCAATAATGCATCAAGTAGGATACTCACTGCAACACTGACAAACATGCCATACATTGATTCTTTTGATGCCCCTTCTGAACGCACCAACTGTTCCAAAGCAAAATTTAAAATGAACGATGCTCCACCAACAAACAAAATCAGTGAATATTGTTTTGTATACAAAAATGTCTGACCACCTGCTCCTAGTAAATGAATAAACGGATCCATGAAAATTACTGCGACAATCCCTATGATCACACCGAGCAGGATGCTCGAGTAAAACGCATAGCCGGCAACTTTCTTGCCCTTTTGAGTGTCTCCATTTCCTAGTAGTCGTGTGATATAGCTTCCTCCACCAACACCTAGCATGTTCCCAACGGCCATCAACAAAATCGTAATGGGCATCGCCAAGGTAATCGCCGACATCATATTGGTATCATGGATCAATCCAATAAAATAAGCATTAATCAAATTATAGATCGTCGTGGTTGAAATACCAACCATCATCGGGATCGATAAATGGGCAATTGCCTTTCGCACCGGACTTTCGCTTAAGTAGTAAATATTAGATTCATTCATTGTGACTTCTTCCATGATGATTCCTCCTTTAATTAGATAGTTAAATGTTAGAATTCTAACTTTAAGGCAATAAGCAGTGATTGACTGCTTATTGCTCATAGACTTTGATCGATTTTTCTTAACAAACGAGTCAGTTCTTCGACTTCTTCTGCATTCAGTGCTTGGACCAGTTCTTTTTCTGCCGCATAAAAAGCTTCATTGGTTTGATCAATCAACGCTTTTCCTTTGGGCAAAACGTATATATTTTTTTGCCGCTCATTATTTTTTGGGATGCGGCGTTCGATATACCCTTTTTTTTCTAACCCTTGAAGCATACTTGTGATACTGGCATCACGACGTTGAAACACTTGGGCCAAATCCTTCTGAATCAATCCCTTGTCTTCATTTTGTGCGATATACGCAATCATTCTTCCTTGCTGCTGACTGATATCCAGGTCTTTTATACGCAGTTCCATCGATTCCCGTGACTTATTCATAATGGAACGCATCAAATTCGAAACGATCAGTTCCTCCAAAACGACTCCCCCTTCGCCAAATGTTAGATATCTAACTATTCGAAAAGAATATACACCGGTTAAAAAGGAAAGTCAATAAAAAGATTCGCTACCTAATAATTAGATCTCTAATTATTTTCAATTCCAATAATGGTAGTAAGGCTCAGGGAGTTCCACACTGTGGAAAAGTTACTCACAAAAGCAGACAACAAGGTACTTTTTATTGCCTTTGTAGTAAACGTGTATAAAAGAGACTCTGGGTTCATCGATTTTTTCCCCTCATGGTATCAAAGCCAATTAGAAAAGTAGGCTTTATTTTCCGCTCTTGCTAGCGAAAAAAAGAAAGCTTAGCCAGAAATCATTTTCTGAATAAGCTTAAACTGATTTATCGATCTAATTAAAAAAATTTTCGTCAACTAAGATCGGCTTCAATACTGTAGTAGGTATTATGAACTCTTGTGTCCCCATGTATCCAGCCGAAACTTCATATTTATCAAACGAAATAACTAGTTCATGATTTTCATTAATATAAAAATTCGGATCATTCTCCAACCAATTTGTATCATTATAGTCTAAAACCCAATATTTGATATCGCTATTTACTCTCATCCGCTCTTTCATTTGGTGCTCAATTTCCTGAGCCAGCACCTCTAAATAGTTTTCCGTTTTAAATAACATCTTTAATGATAATAAGACCTCGTTCTTTTTATCGAATGTATCAAATCGATGTTCGACATTGGTGCTCCCCACTGTCTCTTCAAACGTACGGTCGATTACTAAAAATCGATTATCATTGACTTTCACATCATAGGTACCACTGACATACATTTGTTTTTCGTCCACCTTATTTATTACGTCTATATAACTTTGATATGCTCGTTGTCCTTCGCGGAGATATTTTTCATTTAATTGCGAATACACTTGATTTTCTTCTGTTATCTTAGGCACATCAATAGTGATTTCTGCTTCCTCTTGACTGAACAGAAGCGTTTCCCCAGTTATAATTGATACCAAATCACCCAAAATAGGTATTTCTGATGCAAAACCTCTAAAGGTAGTATTTTGAAGCATAATCAAAAAACTAAAAACCACCAAGATCACGCTTTCGACTCCTCTTCTAAGTACTTTTCGCTTCTTTTCTTCGTATACCTTTGCCTTTTCTATTTGAAAACGCGCAACTATTTCACGCTTTAATTGTTCCTGGTTTTCTCCATCAAACGTGTGCTGTTTCATTTCGCTCATTCTCCTTTTCATATCTTGTTTTTTCTAATTTAAAAGATGCTTAAATTGAACAAGAGAACGGTACATCTTCGTTTTCACCGTATTCTCATTTAAATTAAGTATTTGAGCAATTTCTTGCAAGGTAAATCCATCAAAATATTTTAAAATGATGATATCTCTTTCCGGACTAGGCGTTCTCTCTAGAATTTCCTTTAGTTCAAGAAATTCACTTTGATCGAAACGAAAATGACTTAGTTCTATAGTTTCTTCAAAGGCTAACCCAAATGGTCTTAGTCTCTTCACTCGCCATTGATCAATCGCGGTTCTTACTAAAATTTTATAGAACCATGCTTGAAAATTATCAATTTCTACTGTGTTTCTAAAGCTTTTTAACGCCTTTTGAAAGCTATCCTGCAGGACATCTAAAGCATCTTCATGATCATAAACATAACTGTAGGCAATTCGATACATTTGATCATATTTACCTTCTATCAGTTCTTCTAGTAGATGCTCATAATAGCGCACTTTTTTTGTTTGACTTCTATTCTTAAAAATAAAGATCACTCCTTCAACAACTCTCCAAGGGACTAGAAAAGACTGCTATTTAATTTCTCTTTGGTCAGCTAAACCAAAATACTGATTTAGTGGTTTTTGTCCATAAGAGAGCAATTCGCTTATAGTCACAAACTCATAGCCTCTTTTTCTTAGTTGACTTACCATTTCTGGAATGGATTCTACGGAACGTTCATGGATATCATGAATCAAAATGATTGATCCATTTTCTACAGTATCAATTACCTTATTTACAATCAAATCTTTATTTTTGACTTGCCAATCTTCAGAGTCTACATTCCATTGAATAATAGGCAATCCGATGGTTTTGGCAACGGCGCCGTTTACTGCTCCGTAAGGTGGTCGAAAGAGTTTTGGCAATACCCCTGTAGCATGAAATATTGCCTTATCAGTCTTCAGTACTTCTTCTTTGACTTTATCCAGAGTTACTTGAGTTAAGTCTGGGTGAGTGTATGAATGACTGCCAATTTCATGCCCCTCTCCCACTATTTTTTTCGCGACCTCTGGGTTCTTATCAACCATCTGACCTAAAACAAAAAAAGTCGCTTTTATCTTTTCTTTTTTTAACTCTCCTAGTAATTTTTTCGTAGACGTATCGTTAGGTCCATCATCAAAGGTGAGTGCGACATAGTTTCTTTTTTGGTCTAAGGATTTTTTTGGCAGATTATTATCAGAAACGATTGCTGGATCAATAAAAGGCAGAATTTTTTCAATGTCGACATTCATCTTTGTCAACCCTAAGACCTCTTTATCAAAAGCGATTTGTATTGAGTGAGGGAGAATGGTTATCTTACTATCCTTGCTTAAAAAGTCATATGTTAACACTTGATCTAATTCTTCCTCATCAATTGTTGATTTTAATTTAGTTCGAGTACTAAGTAGTTGTTCTTGTACAACTCTGTTTATCGCAAGCAAGTCTGATTCATCGTTGACAATATCTTTTAATCGAGGCTCATTTCGATTTTTGGATAAGAGTATTTCAGATAGTTCTTTTATTTCACCTAAATATTTCAAAGACTTTGTTTTATCATCCCAAATATATTCCTTTGTTACTAAATGTCGATTAATAAGGGCATCATTCACCTTTTCCTCATTGACATAGGAAAGCACCATTGACCGAGAATCCTTCAATTGTTTCGAAGCAACCTGAGTTTGAGCTTCCAATTGTTTTATAATATTTTTATTTTCAGTCGCAGAATAGTACAGGTAATATTTATTGTATTGATTATCGCCACTCTTTGATTCTTCAATCTGAGTGATATCACGATCAAAAAATGCAGTTTTAATTGTTTTTTCGACTTGCATTTCAAAATTTGTTTGTTCTTCTCCATACACTTGACTCATTAGGTACTTATACATGGCACCCACTACTAACGTAAGAATCAGTGCACAGAATATAGCTATTAACAATAATTTTTTTCTCATAGTATTTCCTCTCTTTCGTTGTTCTATAGGGTATGACGAAAGAACAGGTCAAATAGTTTCATTTATTAGCAAGTTTTTATCAATCGTGAACTTTCTTAATCGTGATTCCTTTATCTCCATAATGTTGCTGTCTAAATTCATTAGCGAAAAATAGTAACTTCCAAATTATTCGTTTTTTCCTGTCTTTTCCTTTAAGGTTTAGCTTTGACATCAGACCTTTACGTTTTCCCTTAACTATGTCATTAGACAATAGTGTTAGTTCTTAATCTTAATACTTGCGGAAAACAAAAAAAGGCTTCAAAAAATTTTTTTTGAAGCCTTTTTTAAGATAATTTGTATTTATGCAAACTCTATGACACATTGAATACGATAGAATTCTTCTTTTCTACACTTAGATCATAACCACAGATTTCTTTGAAATATGTCTTGATTTGTTTGATATTTCCTTTAACTATTGGTGGCATGACGCTTAGTTTCTCTTTTAATTCTTTGTTCGTCATGGCTTGACTTTCTTTTGAATGAACCAGGATCATACACGAACTATTCATCTTTTTTCGAACCAATCTAGCGGTCTCATTAATAAATGGCAGAAAAAGGAAAAAAGAAATTTCTCTTTTAATTGTCAGGAATAGCATTCAATTCCCATATCAGGGTTGTGGAATAGCTTGTGGCTTCAGGATTTGAACCTTTCAGTACGTTGAGCGTAACACTTTCCCTTGCGGTATGCTCATCTCCAAAACGATAGATCCATGTGCCTGTTCCTTCAGTATCTTCCGCACGAATCAGTGCTCGCTTGTTTCCTGGTACCAACGTTAACGGGTTGGCTGTCTGTAAAGAAGGGGTATTGCCACCTTGAGCGGTCACTAATTGTTGATTTGAGAAAGTAATACTCGCACCTGTAAGCTGTTGATTTTTTAATCCTTCAAATTGTTTCGTCTGGGTAACCGATAGCTGCCAGCCGTTACGCTCAGTAGCTGACCGACGATCGCTGATCTGAATATAGTTAGGACGTTCTTCCATCTCATTTACAGTTCCGTCTTCATCCAATAAACGTTGTGGTTGCGCGTAATAGATTTGGTCATGAACTGAAATAGGTTGTGAGCCAAAGTTAATGGAGGAAATGAAGTCAATACTCAGAAGCCCTTGATTTTCTGGCAGCTCTGGTTTATTTTCTGGGTTCACTTCTATTTCAGGATCCAATGGATCTACTGGTGGCATAGAGCCCTGTAAGATATAAACGAGCCAATAATTTTGTTGCTCTCGAGTAAATACCGTATTCAATAATTGATTGTCTCTTTCAAATAAAAACTTGTAGTTTTCTATTTCTTTAATCGTTACTTCTAGCTCCTCATTCACATAACCAATGATTGTATCAGATGGCGAAATAACTGTCCCGGCATCATCAATGTAATGAATTGTCACCTCGGACTCAGCACGATTAAAAAAGTAAGTAACATTCCGACGCTCAGCCTCTGGTTTTATGGTATTGTTTGTTTCATCGAAATAAAGTGCATCTGTCTCAACATGACTATAGTCATAACCAAGAAGGTACGGTTCATCATCAATCCCTGAATTTGGATTAAGAACTGCCTCTGATTTAAAAGGAATTTCTAACAATTGACTAGGTATTATTTCTTCATTTGTAGCTGCATCACGATAACTGACTTCAACTTCTCCTGTCCCTATTACATAGTCCATCTGTTCAAATATAAAGCTATGAACATTGTTTCTTGCACCTGTACTTCCTGAGATTAAAAAAGATAATGCAGTAGTATCGATTCCTTGCCAATCGGATATATCTCGTTCCCAGGTTTCTCCTTTATAGTTAATACGGAAAATGTTTGCTTCTTCACTTGGCAGATACTCAATGACTATATCATCGTAAGCGCCATTCAATGTACCTGTTCGCTTTGCTGGAGCATCGCTTCCCATATAAGTAGTCAATAAACCATTCGTCTCATGATAAACGTATCCAGCAAAAGGAGCCCCACCTAAAGCAGCCGGATCTCTAGCTGCACCCGCTCCCTGAGTTGTATTAAAATTTGAATCCAATTTGAATCCAAAGCCTCCTGTTAGGCCAGCAATCCCCATACCGTTTCCACTATTTCCAACAGCAGAATTTTCAGATCTATGGAAACCAAAAGCCATACCATCTGCACCATTCGTATTAGAACCAATATTTGCCTTCCCTGTCAAAACAAATGGATAATTTACACTTAATTTTTCCTTCAATGTAACATTTCCAACTTGATTATTACTAGCTGTAGTTAAGGTTACTTCCCCTGTTTCTGAATCATACGTTGCAGAACCCTGTAAGTCAAAATGCTGCAAAAAATTATCTTTTGTGACGGTAGCATTTGAACTGTATTCATTATCTAAACTTTGCGATGGCTGCTCCTTCATTTGATTCTCTTCTATTGCATTCTCTTTCGCTTCCAGATCCGCTTGTACTGTTTGAGCATCATCAGAAGCTTCTATTCCTTCAGTAGGGTTCTCCACATTACTATCTTCTTGTTCACTGATTTCAAGATAAGCCGTTGCTCCTCCCACAGACAGTTCATAGCGTCCTGCTTGTTCAAATACTAAAGGAAGAACAAACGTATTTTGCGCCCGTTTTGACTGAACCAGCCATTCCTGAGACTGCTCTATCTGTTCGACTGATCCCCCTGCCGGTAACTGCTCGTTGATAAGCGTTGCTTCTTCAGGTAAAAATACTCGTGCCTCTGAAACTTCTTGATCAGAAAAGAAGGTTACTTGTATGGGTTCTTCTACCGTCCCTTGCATCCGCGCCTGAGTAAAGAAAAAGCGCGCATCACTAGCCTGTTCTTCTTTTTGAAGGTTTTTCATGGATGGGTGTTCTACCTGTTTTTGTTCCTCAGTGTCCATCGTTGTCTCAGCGTAGACCATGCCAATCGATAGAATTAATGCTTGCATCATTAGAATAGACGCCCCTAATAGAAGCAGCGGTCTTCTTAATCTCGTGGTCATTCCATTCACTCCTTTTTACTACTCTTGTTCGCTTCTGTTTGCTTTCTTTTTTTTAATAAGTAGATAAAGAATGACCCCCAGTAAAAGAACAAGTAAAATGATTGCGCCAATCATCCACCAATTCATACTTGAATCAATGGTCACATCTGCTTGATTCAATGCCCTGGCTTCATCTGCTTTAATTGTGAAGGGTCTCTCCCATACCCACTCATCTTCACCAGATATTGCTCTTAATTTCAATACATAGTCGCCACTTTGAAAGCGATCGCCTTCTAACGAGATTGGAAAATCAAAATTAGAATTAGGCGCCATTTGCATCATTTCTTCACTCGCTTCATAAAGAACCTCGTTTTCTCCTGCTCGTTGTACTGTCGCTTCCACCGCCATTCGATTGACAAAGGTAGGCGTGAAGTTTTGGATCGTTGCACTAATCACATTCCGATAATTCAACTGATCTGCAAAAACAGCTAATAAATCGAGATCCGGTTGAACTGAATCCCGAGAATTGCTGACAACAATCCCAATCACATAGGCAAATTCATTTTTGATCGCTACGCCTTCTTCATTGATTGCCGTTTCTTCTTGCTCCTCTTTGACTTCCGAAATCCGTAGACCTCCCGCTAAAAATCCCTCAAACGATTCTTCTGGCATATGTAAAGGAACACTAATTGTTTGGGTTTCATTTCCTGCCAGTTCAATGACGCCAGATGAGTCAATCAATTCGTCCAATGAATAAGTAAGGCTACTATCTGGTTCTTGGGCATCTTTTCCGTACTCAACGACTCCATGAACATTGGTATACGCTGTATGAGGGGTTACTTGCACTTGAATTGGGTCACTACTAACATTTTGCAGTTTCAATGCTAAGGTTTCTGTTGCTCCAGCTGCTAGATTCAAATCGAAATAACTATTTGATCCTTCTACCTGGCTTTCAGGAAATTCAGGCGTGACATAAAATGACAGTGTTTCCTCCGCTTGAGCTACTGATGGAAAAATTCCAAAAAGAAGAAAAAGAAGCGTAAGTACCCACCAAGAGGCTCTTTGAGAACGATGAGCTAAAGTTGTTTGTTTCAAGGTTACGTCTCCTTTCTTAGAAAAACAGCGTCACAATTTTACTGTGACGCTGCCGAGAGTTTCAAAACAAATGGTTACAAGGCTTTTATAGTTCGTCTCCAGGTGTTAAGTTTAATTCCCAAGTTAGCGTTGACGTATACGTTGTCGCATCTTTGGCTGTTGAACCTGGAATCGACAATTGTATTGCGTTGTTTTCTACAACGTCTGTCTCAGGATTAAAGTCCTCTGCTTCAAATTGGGCAGTCAAGTCTGCTTGGTCTCCCCAGATAACTGAAGAAGCTCCTGCACCTTGTCCTTGTGCCGCAGTCATCACTGAACGCGCTGCACCATTAGGAAGTAATGTTAGTCCAGCCTGGTGCACTGTAGGTTCGTTATCAGTATTGCTACCTTCATAATTTAACTGAGCATTAGCAAAGGTGATTTGCGCTCCCGTTAGAATTTTATTTTGTGCTTCTGGAGCTTCAAAATCACTTAAGCTCACTTTTAGATCCCATCCAGCATTGGTTCCACGAACGTCTTGTACTTGAGCAAAACTAATATATGGAACGTCAGTAGGCCCACCTTCTTCTGGATTAGCGAGTTCAGCAGTCTCTGCAACCATATTATATGTTTGATCTTGGTTGGAGATGACCTGAGTACCAAAGTTCATTGTAGGTGCCTGTACGATAGACAATGGACCTGTAACTGGATCGATAATCGGTGGAATAATCACATCCGGATCAGGTACAGGAGGGATGACTTCCAGATCACCGTCTTCATCCGCTGTAAACTGGATTTGACCTTCGGTTGTTACTTCTCTCATTTCATCGGCAAAAACAGAAGCTGCTCCTCCTGCTAAAATAGTAGTTGATAGTGCGGCAATTGTTGCTAAACGAATAAATTTCATTTGGTTATTCCTGCTTTCTTATTGTTTTAGATTTTTATTATGATTTCTTTTTTGTTTCCATAAGAGGAAGACGAAACTGATTAGAAAAACGCCTAGCCAAGCGTGCCATGAATGTCCTATTTCGTTTGTTTGTGGCAACGTACCATCTGGTTTGGCCACTTCGGTAATTGGTGGTCTGACAATACTTTCGGGCGGCGCTGGATCAGGTGTACCAATGGGTTCATAGACACCAGTAAATCCAATGGTCCCATTTGTTTCAACTTGCTGGACTTCTGCAGCGTTTACCAACGGTAATGATAAAACTGAGAGTATTCCCATAAATATTATCCACCTTTTTGTTTTCTCAATCATGATCCTCCCCTTTGTTGTATCTCAAAATTCTTCGTTTTTGGGTTGACGACAAAAAAAGACATTCGATCGGATCGAATGTCTTGGAAAAGTTATTAGATTAGGTTTTCTATTTTAGAGAATACATAACAAATATCTATTCTAAAAAACGAAGGTTTTTGATACTTTTATTTGTAAGTTTGTATGCATACCTTTTTCTTACATGATTAAGGTTACCTGATTTTTGGTCAAATTGGAATCAACATTTTCATAGACAGATGAAATAAATGAAAAAAACACTCGTTAATACTTTTAACGAGTGTACGGAGATCAGAGAAATGGTTTTCGATACGGATCAATTTTTCTTTCCAGATTCCGCCAGTCATGCTCATCTGGGACAGCTTTCAATAACAAGTAATCTGTTTCAATAATATAGTCTAAGAGGTACCGATTATAGTTTGTGACAATCAAATCAATATGAGCGGCATTTAATATTTCTTGTGTCAGATGTTGCAATGGCAAAAAGGTCAACGTGTGCTTTGTACCAAACTGTTGCATTGCACGAGTTCGAATCTGTTGGCAGATGAAGTGATCACCTTCTAGAAGAAAATAAATTCTTTTTGTCGGTGAATAAAAATCAAAAATCAAATCACTGTAGATCGTTAAACTTACACAAATATCTTCAAGATATGGTGCAGCCAAAAAGTCTTTTCTTTGATGCTTCTTTAAAAATCGTAAATTCCGTTGATAGTTTTCATTGTCAGAACGCATGAGAGATTCTTTGATGTCCTGTGCCTCTTTGTTCAATGCAGGAGCTAACGCATAGTTCACTTTTCTAGACAAAAAGAAGGATTGCAAGAAAATTTTTATCTTGGCATAGCTCTCATTTGTGAGCTCAAACTCTTGTAAGTAAGCCTCCGTAAGTTTGGCAATTTCTGATCCTTGATGAAACTGCTGGTAGAACTTTTCCTCCGATGCTTCTCGATCTAAGGTACGTTTACAAATAGTAACTAAATAAATCCATGCAAATTCTTCCTTCGCTAGTTCTACGCCGTAAAGCTTGTTGATTCCGTCTTTTAAAGAATACAGGAGGGAGAAGCTATTTCCTTTGTAGGCTAATTCAATCAAGTATTTCGGGACTGTTATTGGAAAACCAAGGCTCGCCCGTTTGATTGCAATAAAAAAAGTATAGTAAAAAGCAGCTGGTGTTGTTCCAGAGCCAATATCATATTGTCCTAGTTTGTTGTTTAACTGGGTTAAGACCAACTCATGCAATGCGGGGTCGGGAACAAGGGTATGGGCAGTATCAATCCCTTCGTAATAAAAGTCTTTGAAGAATTTCCGTAAATCCGCTTCGCTCCCTTCAATTGTCAATGGATTCGACACCCATTTTAACCGATAACTGCTCAATATTTTGTTCGATTGACCCAACAACCGTCGAAACGTGCTCTCAGAAAAATGATAATGATGGGCCAACTCGTCAATATCCATCAATTCCCCTTGAAAAATATGACCGATGATTTCAAATAAGCACTCATTTTCTAGCAAATCTTGTTTCTTTTCTTGGTACACGGAAGGTTTTTTCTCTTCAAAAAGAAAGCCACTATTCCCCGAAATTAGGGTAATACAATCACCAAAATAGTCTTTCACATACTTGAGATCATTTGCAATTGTGCGTTGTGTGACTTGCATCTTTTCTGCCATTTCACCAATTGTAAATAAACGATCTCGTTCCATCACACTCAAAACTCGAAATAAGCGTTTAGTTGTGCGATTACTGATAAATGCTAACTGTAAGTCTCTCATATTCTCCGCCTCATATCTCACTACGTCTTTTGTCTAGATGTTACATACATAACACAACAACAAAAAATGAGCAACACACGGCTCTTAATCACTTCATAAAAAAATAAGCTGCTTCTAAACACAAAAAGGCTCAGATGCTCTTATGCTTTTCCATTATTATCTATTTGCTTACAAAACATTCTAATCTCCTTAGCGATGGTGGAGAAGAGGAATGCTCTCGAGCTTCTTTCATTGCAAAAATCTCCTTTAAATGGTTTAATGGTTTAAACTTTTAAACGATACTGGAGAGACAATTATGATAGATTATGCCAATCTGCAACAAGATTTTTCTGAGTTAAGTGATTTTTTAATCGCGCTAGGTGACAAAAAAAGACAAGCTATCATCATTCGGTTGCTAGAAGCGGAAAATTGTGCTGGCTTACAGGTCACTTCCTTATTAGAGGCCACCAATTTATCTAGACCCGCCATTTCACATCATTTGAAAATCTTGAAAGAAGCCAAAATCGTGAATTTCAGGCAAGAAGGAACAAAAAATTATTACTATCTCGATCATGAGCAAACAGAAATAAAAAAACTCCAATCCTTTTTAACGAAAGTCATTCACATTATGAACGAGAGGGACCATTCATGAAGAAAGTATTAGTTGTTGAAACAAACATTCAAAAATATGCTGGCACGAACGAGGCTACCGGACTTTGGTTAGGAGAAAGTGCCGAGTTTCTAGATGAAGTCTATCAACAAGGGGTTGACGTTGATTTCGTAAGTCCATTAGGAGGCTTTGTTCCTCTAGATCCAAGAAGCATGAAATATATAGATCAAGCCATTATGAACATTTATCTGGAAGAAAATTTCATTCAAAACGGCTTGATTCAAACGAAAAACCCGCAGAAGTAAATCCAAATGACTACCATGCGATTTATTTTACCGGAGGGCATGGTGTCATGTGGGATTTTCCTGATAATAAAGAGCTGCAAGAACTCGCTTTAGCCATTTATGAAAACAATGGGTATATTTTATCTGTTTGCCACGGAATTGCTGGTTTACTAAATATAAAAGATAGAGAAGGAAGCTTTCTGATTTCTGGGAAAAAAATCACCGGATTTACGAAAACAGAAGAATTTCTCGCCGGGAAAATGAACAAAGTTCCTTTCTTTAATCAAACCGCCGCAGAAGAACGAAACGCTCAATTCAAAAAAAGACGCTTTTATAAAGCATTTGCCCTAAAAGATGGACGGATTATCACTGGCCAAAATCCTTTTTCTGTACGTGCTGTAGCAAAACTATATCTTGAGGAGGTACAGTCATGCAAACAATTTTAGGAAGCAATGGACAAATCGGCTATGAACTAGCAAAAGAACTATACAAAAATTACACAAATGAGCTTCGGCTAGTTAGCCGGAAGCCTCAAAAAATCAATCCTACAGATCAGATCGTTTCCGCAGATTTGATGGACTTTTCGCAAACGAAAAAAGCGATTGAACATAGTGAGATTGTTTACTTCACTGTTGGGTTACCGATGGATGCTGGGCTGTGGGAAACCAATTTTATGAAAATCACAGAAAATGTCATCCGCGCTTGCCAAGAAGCACAGAGCAAACTGGTTTTTTTTGATAATACTTATATGTATCCAAAGGATCGTACGCCCCAAAAGGAAGACACGCCATTTTTTCCAGCAGGCAGGAAGTCCCTCGTACGCTCTAAAATGGCTCAATTGGTTTTATCCGAGATGGAAAGTGGCCGTTTAGATGCGGTGATTTGTCGAGCCCCCGAGTTTTACGGCCCTGGCAAGACCCAGAGCATTACTAATACACTTGTCTTAAACAATATAGTCCACAATGCTCCCATCAAAATACCTGTCAATAAGGACACTTTACGCACACTTATATGGACACCTGATGCTAGCCGAGCCATGGCCCTTATCGGAAATACGCCTAGTGCCTATGGCCAGACTTGGCATTTGCCCTGTGATACACCTCATAGTTTCCAAGACATGATCGATCTCGCCGAAAAAATTGAAGGCAAACCATTGAAATACCGCGTCATTCCTTTGTGGCAATTTAAACTTGCTACGCTATTCAGTAAAAACGCGCGCGAACTAAGTGAGTTATTACCTAGATACACGATGGATAATCTTTTTGTCTCTGATAAATTCAAAAAGGCATTTCCTCATTTTAAGATCACAACGTTTGAGGAAGGCATTAGGCAGGTACTTGTTGAGAATAGGGCAGGATGACTGATGAGAAGCTACCCAGCTTTTAGTAAATCAAATTCAAAGGATATTCGCGTTAGTAGAAAGTTGAATTAGATATACTTATTTTACCGTTAGCAAAACCGTTCATTACACCGTCACTATTATTAATAAAAAGGATATTCATCCACCCAAACACAATTAGCACAGGAATATAGAAAACCAATTAGGCGTAGGCCTAATTGGCTTTAATAAGACATTCTGTTTCCTTTTTCTTTGCTCGGGCTAATAGAAAAAAACCAAGCACTAAGAAGTAATTTTGAGGCAGCTAGACAACAATATAACTGAAGGGGAGAACGAAAGAAAAAATTCTTATTCGCAACATTCGATTACGAAAAAGATACATATGAACATCTATTATTAGCCATCCTTTTTTCTAGCTCACATTTTAGTTAACCTTTTTATCTATCCTAACTGCTATAAAAACTCTCTCACACGTTCTTTAACATGCTGCTATTGTTCCAACTTCTTTATTGCTAAAGCTAAGCAGCCGATCAATCCTGCATCGTCAGCAAGCATTGGAGTTAGTAGGTATTCTTCGAGAGTAGGGGTATCCACATAGGAACCCATTTTTTCTTTAAACGCTTGGCGAATCAACTCGAGTAGTTGCGGCTGTTTCATTACACCCCCGCCTAAAATTATTACTTCCGGTGCATATAGTAAAGTTGTGTTATACACACACTGAGCAAGATAATCTGCCTCAATCGCCCAATAAGGATGATCAAATGAAATGGTTTGGGCTTTTCTTCCAAAGCGCTTTTCAATCGCGGGTCCTGAGGCTAACCCTTCCAAACAATCATGATGAAAAGGACAGATTCCTTCAAATTGATCTTCATCATGACGTTGTAAGAGCATATGTCCCATTTCAGGATGACTGAAACCTGCGACTATTTTCCCACCCACTACAGCACCACCACCAACACCAGTACCAACGGTGTAATACAGAACACTATTTTTACCTTTTCCATAACCTGCCATATATTCTCCATAACAAGCAGCATTTACATCGGTAGTCCAATAGATGGGAACCGACAAGGCGTTTTCCAAAGCTCCTACAAAATGATAATTTTGCCAAGCTAACTTCGGAGTGTTGGTGATATATCCGTAAGTTCTTGATTCGATTTGAATATCAATAGGCCCAAATGCTCCTACACCAATTGATGCGATATTCCCTTTGTACTTATCAAAGAAATCAAACACTTGCTTCATCGTTTCTTCTGGTGTTGTGGTAGGAAAACTTTTCCGTTCTATCACTTGTAATTGTTCATTACCAATCCCACAGACAAACTTTGTTCCACCAGCTTCTATCCCGCCATATAACATTTTATCTACACCTTTCATTCACTCATTTTCAAAAAAAGAAACGTATTTGCACTAAGCAAAATCGTTTCTCACTAAAGGTTTCGTTGTGCCACCTTCGCCAAATTCAATCGGCAATACGGTACGTTTTTCTACTGTCTCTCCATTAATGACAGCAATTAATTTTGCCACTGCCACTTCCGCCATTTGCTTTGTAGGTTGGGCAATCGTTGAGACTAGATAAGGATCTCCTTCTGTCATCTTTTGACCATCAAATCCGATAACTTGGACATCCTCTGGTACGTTTTTCCCTATTTTTTCAAGCATACCAATGACAGCTAATGCCATTGGATCATTGATCGTAAAAATCCCATCGATATCGGGATTCTCTAACAAAAAATTTGTTACACGTTCTGAGAGATGGTCTAAAGGTTCTAACATATCTAACGCTTTATAGGAAATCCCCAGTTGACGGCACTCGATCTCAAAATATTTTCGACGACTCTTCGTTTCATTCGGTGTTTCTTGGTACCCACCGATATATGCTACATTCTGACATCCTCGGCGATAAAGTTCATTTGCAGCCAAACGTCCACCGGCCGCATTGTCAGCGGTCACATAAATCACCTCTTCAGTGAAATAACGGTCAATACTAACAAAAGGCAGATTACTCGAAATGTATTCATCGATATCTGAATAAGTAATTCCAATGATGCCGTCTACTTTATTTTGGCTGACCATCTGGATATATTCTTGTTCTTTTTCACTATTACCACTGGAGTTACACAAATAAAGCTTGTAGTTTTGTCTTTCTAATGCTGTTTCTACATGGTAGGCAAATTCGCCAAAAAATGGATGCCATACAGTGGGTAGAATCAAAGCAACCGTGTTCGTATGCTTCATCTTTAACCCCCGGGCATAAAAATCTGGTTGATAGTTTAACTCTGTCATTGCTGCTTCAACTTTTTCTCTAGTAGAAGCTTTAACAGAACCGTTATTCAATACCCGGGAAACAGTTCCTACTCCGACACCTGCTAATTTTGCGACATCTTTCATTGTTGCTTTCATAGTTGATCCCTCACATTTCTGCACAAGTTTAGTATAATGAATTTTGTCATAAATTACTAATTTTTTCAAAATACTAATAGCAAATCCATGGGAAATCTAGCTATCTGTTCTTTTCTAAAAAATTATCCTTCAAAACCTATTAAATAATTGATTCATCGCCTAAGCAATCAAACATTTATTTCACACTCGCTGTTTCAAAAGCTTGAATACGACTTTCTCCGATCGAATGAAACAAGATATCTCGAGCTTTTTCCAGCTCATAGAAAGTAGCCGTCATAACTTCTAACCCATTAATAAAGACTTCAACTGATGAGGTATCTCTAAAAATCTCAAGAACGAGCTGATTATCAATCAAAGGTACTTCAACTTTTCGGACATTCAGAGGGTCTTCTTCCGCCCCTGTAAGCTCTCTTCCTAGTTTCTGACGATCCAATTCAAAAACCTGTGTAGCAGTGTCATAGGCTAGTTTGAGACAATCCGTCTTAGACCGCAGTAATTCAATTGTAAAAACTTCTGCTTTCTCCAAATCTGCGACTAGATGTAAATATGAAGAATCCGACAGTGCGTTTCGAAATACGACTGATGTGTCAGTCACTGCGATATTTTCACTGCCTTGTTGATAAACTAAATGACTATATACAGTTGAGATGGGTTTTTGTACCAATCGATTTTTTTTCACTCTTAACTCTCGGGGCAAACTCATAGAGCCTGCCCAAAGATGGCCTAACTCATGTGTAGGCAATGTACGATCCCACATCTGCATCCAAGCAATCATCACCCGTCCACCATTAGGATCTGTTGTTGTTTGTGGTGCATAAAAATCCATTCCAAAATCCATTTCATGGAAATTATCAACTATCATCTGACCTGTTTCCCAGTCTACCTCACCAATACAAGCCATGGTAGAACTGATATTATGATATTCCAGTCCGTTCTTCTTGATTTGTATCGGTGACATGATTAAGACATCTCGTCCGTCTAAATGGAATAAATCAGGACATTCCCACATTATTCCTTGCTCTGAAGTCCCTTCTAGCAACACAGAGTAAAAGTGCCAAGTATACAAATCTGACGATTGAAACATCACTATCCTACCAGTAAACTGTGTAGATTTAGTAGCTACTACCATATAGTAAGCATCGTTGTGAACAGTTACTTTAGGATCACGAAATTCTTGTATCAGCCCATTCTCACCTAGCTGTTTTTCTGCTACCACAGGATTACCACTGTATTTGCTAAAATGAATACCATCTTCAGAGACCGCCAAACATTGATGCTGATGGCTAATACCATCAATTTCTTGACAGCCTGTATAAAATAAATATAGTTTTCCGTCTCTTTCAATTGCACTTCCTGAGAAACACCCGCCGCTGTCATAAGGTTGATCTGGGGCTAACGCTACTGGTAGATCTTCCCAATGGACCAAATCACTACTGCGCGCATGCCCCCAATGCATGGGCCCCCATCGACTATCGTAAGGATAGTATTGATAGAAGAGATGGTAATGCCCTTTGTAATATATAAACCCATTGGGGTCATTTATCCACCCGATGGGTGCAGAAAAATGATAGTTTTGTCGATACTGAGGGTTAACTTTTCCTCGCATCATTTCAATAAATCGATTTGCTTTATCCAAAATCGCCGTTTCTTCTACTAACACTTATTGTGCTCCCTTCAAAAAATTATCATAGCCAGTTTGTTTTATTTGAATCCATTCTTCCAAACCTACACGTTCCAATTCAGCAAGGTATTCTTCCCATTCTTCATCGATTTTACCGCCGGTGATCCACTCTGCTCTTTTGCGATAGATGTAATCCCACATATCTGTTTCAATTTTTGCTAATCGATCTGTTTCTTCTTTTTCTAAAAAGACACGTGGATAGATATTGTCTTCTGTAATATATGGCAAATACGTGTCATGCATCAAATCTAAACGCCACTTCGCATCATCTGGCATAGTAGTGACTGTGCCGTAATAAGAATCAAGAACTGCTAATGGTCCTCCAGCTTCGGTTTTTTGTCTTAGTTCCCCCGGTGCTGTCCCCTCTAAAGGCAAATGTTTTAACATACCATCCTTTAATTCAAAAATATTCGCCTGTGCTTCATCACCGTAGGTTCCCCAGTTATTTTGGACAGACTGTAACGGTTCATACATTTTATCTATCCACCTAGCTGTAAGTTCCAAGTTTTTATTCGCACTAGTAATTACGAAACGATCTCTTGAGAAACCCATGCCATTCGTACGAGTAACGTGTTTCGTTCCATCTGGTCCCGCTAAGACTGGCAAGACGTCATAACTATCATCTGCACCCGTGATATTTGCTTTATCCCAAGTAAAGTACACGCCATACTTATGTTCTTTCCCTTTGGCAACATACGAATTCCAATCTTGTTCGAAAGCCTCTTTATCAATAAGACCTTTATTATTCATTTCATTGAAATATTTGATGGCTTCTTTATACCCTTCTTTGTTAGCAGTAAATTGTACCTGGCCATCGTTATCAACGACTAAGTGGTCATCATTATCACCTAGACCGAATGCCCCCATTAAAAATTTTAAGTCTTCGTTTCCTCCATTGTTAATAAAGCTAAAAGGAATTTCATCTGCTTCACCATTACCATTTGGATCTTGCGTCTTGAAAGCCTCCAACACAGTCATCAACTGATCAGTGGTTTGCGGCATTTCAAGACCCAAATTATCCAACCACTCCTTGTTGATCCAAGCCATCCCATTTACTGTATGAATCGACTCTTTTCCTTCGCCTAATTCTTCAATCCAAGGCATAGAGTAAATGTGACCATCAGGTGCAGTAGACATTTGTCGGTATTCGGGGTTTTCATCAAAAATTTTCTTCAGATTTGGCATATAATCTTCGATCAAATCTTCAATCGGTACAATAACGCCACTTTCCGCCCAGTTTAATAAATCATAGTCACCTGCAGCGGCGTTGAAGATGGCATCTGGTAAATCACCACTAGCGATATCCAAATTTCTTTTTTCGGCAAAATCACTACTGTAGTTTGTCCAATCAATATGGAGATTGGTCTCTTCTTCTAATCGTTGGAAAATCAATTTGTCATTAGGATCATTGGGAGCCAAAGGGGCACTTTGAGACATCATTTTTAAAGATACTTTTTCTTTCAATGGAAAAGAGACATTTTCTAGTTCATAATCAGGGCTTGATTTACTCTTTTCTTTTGAGCCTCCACAAGCCCCCAAAATTAGTACGGAAGTAAAAACGATTGGCAGCATCCATTTTGCTTTCATCTTAAAATCTCCTTTATAATTTTTATTCATACAAATAGTGAATAATTCTTACCCTTTAACAGAACCAACTAAAACACCTTTATCAAAATATTTTTGGAAGAAAGGATACATTATGATTAATGGCAGACTAGAAATGACGATCGTTGCGTATTTGATCAACTCAGCAATTTGTTTCATTTCTGCCATGGCAGTATTGGCTCCCACCATGTCTTGTGAGGGTTGGTTTTGGATCAAAATATTTCTTAATACGAGTTGCAACGGCTGTAAGTCGGGATCTTTGATGTAAATCATGGCATCAAAATATGAGTTCCATTGCCCAACAAAGGCATATAAAAACAATACGAACATAATTGGTTTAGCTAATGGAAGCATGACTTTGAACAGTATTTGCAAGTCATTGGCGCCATCGATAGTAGCAGCTTCAGAAAGTTCTTTTGGCAAAGCACTAAAATAGGTACGGGCTAAGATAATATTCCACACATTTATAGCACCTGGTACGATAATCGCCCATACACTATCTAACATGCCCAAGTTCTTTACCAATAAATAGGTAGGTATCAAGCCGCCACCAACGAACATTGTAATGACAAAAAAAGTCATAATAATCTTTTTGCCAGCAAAATTAGGTCGAGACAAAGGATACGCAGTGATCATCGTAATAAATACAGTCAATAAGCTGAAGCTAAAAGAGTAAAACAACGAATTTATAAAACCGCGTAAAATGGAGTCATCTGCAAGTACCCGCTGATATCCTTGTATTGTCCAATCTTTCGGATTGAAGCTTATACCTTTATTGATCAAAGTAGCTGGGTCCATAAAAGAAGCTACCAGTACATAAATCAGCGGAACAATGGTGATGACGACTAAAAAAGTTACAATCACTCGATTCAACCATAAGATTTGACGGTCGATTTTTGATAAAGCACTATTCATAATTTTCTCCTTTCATTACAAGCCTTGACCATCGTTTAGCCGCTTGGTTATATTGTTGACAATCAGTAATAAAACGACATTAATAATCATATTGAACAGACCAACAGCAGCAGAGTAGGCATAATCACCTGATTGCAAGCCGACTTTGTATACATAAGTGGAAATGATTTCTGATGCAGGGATGTTCATTGAAGTTTGCATCAAGTAGGCTTTTTCATATCCTACATTCATAATACCGCCGGCGGCCAAGATGAAGCTGATCACCATCACAGGCCTCAATGCAGGCAAATCGATATGCCAAATCTTTTGTAAAATATTTGCCCCATCGATATTTGCTGCCTCATATAAATCGGTACTGACTCCCGCCAGCGTCGCGGTGTAAAGAATGGATGACCAGCCGATTCCTTGCCAAATTCCCGATAAAATATAAATCGTTCTGAAATAAGCTGGATTAGACATGAACATAATTGGTTGCCCCGTAACCTTTTCTACTAACCCGTTAATAGGTCCATTTGCGGATAGGAACAAAAACAGCATCCCCACGATAATAACTACTGAGATAAAATTCGGCGCATATAGAATCAACTGGATTTTCTGTTTTATTTTTTTATTGATAATTTGATTCAAGCTCAGTGCTAAAATAATTGGTGGAAAAAAACCTAACAATAAACCATAAATGCTAATTTTTAATGTGTTGCTCAGCAAAAGCGTAAAATTTGGTGAACTAATAAATTCCCTAAAGTGATCAAGTCCTACCCAAGGACTTTCCAAAATTCCTAGCATAGGATTATAGTCTTTAAATGCAATCACAGCACCGTACATTGGCACATACTTAAAGATAAACGTCATGATGATACCTGGTAAGAGCAACAAGTACATCCACTTATCACGCCGCAACTGTTTCTTTAATTTTTCCCACTTCGAGATATTTTTTTTATCCCGTTGTACCGCCCTTATCTCACCACCTGGTCCCAATGTCTTTTCCAATTCAATCTCCTCCCAATACATTTTAGAAACGTTTCCATTTTCGTTTAAAAAAATAAAAATTTAACGAAGATGCATTTTGGAAACGTTCCCACTATTTTCGTTTATAGATTACCATAGCCATTTTTTTAAGTCAATATTTTTTTGTAATTATTCTTTCACCCACACTAAGCTTCCTTCAATTCATTTATGGTTTTCGAAAATTGTTATAAAATAAGGATCTCGATTATTTCATTAATCTTATTTTTTCTCTACTTTTCTAGCATTCTTCTTTTATGAGTTTACTTATCACAACTCGCATCCTCTAATCTCTTTTCTACCAATCATTCACTATTTAACCGTTCCAATCGGAAGATTATCTGGTTAATTATTTAAAAATAGCTCGGATTCACATTTATTTTTTGCTTTTTAACTAACTAAAAGCGAAAAGATAAGAGTTAGATATGTAAATGTATATAAGGTTAGGAGCTGTTAGATGAACTTTTTAGGGGAATCTCGGAAAACTAAAGATATTCAAAAAATTGTGAATTTACTCCAAATCAATACAAAGCTTTTCTTTCAAGTAATCAAGTTTTCTATAGAGACGCTTGCGCTTTCCTCCTATAGCAGCCCCATACTTAGTCAATCTCAACATTCAGCTACGAAATGCTTTTGCATATGAACGATCTGTGATCAGCTACTGATCAAATCTACAATAATCATTGTATTCTCGATGTAAGAGCGTTTAGATCACTACGCAAAAAGCTAGTCAGGGACTGTTCCTAACTAGCTGTGATTACTTTTTCATCTTCCTGTACGTGCCTTTACCTAAGCTAACCGTTAAAGCTAGTTTTGTCTTATAAGACCTAGTAAAAAAGAGTTTCTCTTGACTACTATCTCTCTTACTTTTAACTGATTTTAAGCTTCCCTGCAATCAGCCCCACTAGAAGCAATAAACTGCCGGAAAGAACAAACACCCACCGTACATCAAAAACATCTGCCACCTGTCCCATCAGCAAGGTGAATAAAGCAAAAACACCGGAATTTAAGATGCCTGAGGCAGCGTAGATGGCAACCAATCGATCGGCTGCTACTTTTTGTTGGATTAATGAGGCTTGCGGGATATTTTTGATCTGGGAAAAGAGCCCGATTAAAACGGATAATCCTAGAATCAAAAAGCGATCGCCTGATAGGGCAACGGCAACTGTGATCAGTCCGCCTAAGACAGCGCCCATTACAATCGCTGTTCGTTTGTTTTTATCAAACCGCTCGGAAAATCGCATCACCAACGCACTTCCTAGCAACGCGCCAACAAAATAAGTGGCGTTGATATAGCCCCACCAAGCATCAGGTGCCTGCATCACTTCTCGGACGAATACTAACACAATCGCAGACACCCAGGCTGTATTGGCGATACTTTCCAGCATGTCCATGCCAACGATCACCCGAACAAGAGGATCTTTCATAATCCAGCGCCAACCGATAAACAACTGGTGCGCTAATGGCTGCTTTTCGTTTTTTTCTCGAGTCGTTCTAGGCAAAAACGCTAATACTATCGAGGCGCTTAGAAACAGAAAGCTGTCTAATAAAACCAACTGATGAACAGAAAATACCAGCAGCAAGGAGGTTCCGATCGCCCAGCTGCCGATGTTGACTGTTTGAAGCATCGAATTGAATATTCCATTGGCTTTGACGAGGCGATGCTTTTCCACATATTTCGGGATCAAGGCACGGCTAATTGGTTCTGAACAGCCGTCCAAAAACGAAATCAATGCGACAAGGCAATATAAAACCAATAGATTCATCGTTTCAGCTTTCAGATAGAGATACGCGGTCATAAAAAAGAGTAAGGTTGTTTTGCACATCTGGCTGACCTTCAGCACTTGTTCTAAGCGAAAATAACTCGTGATGACAGGTGAGAGAAAGCCGGAGATGACACCGCCTCCTGTTACTAGCACCGGGACAAGCGCCGCTGCCAAAGCAGAGTCTGTCCAGCTAAAAATAGAACTGATAATTGCCACAATATAAATGGTATCCCCGACATTCGCCACTGTTTGGCCAATGATCAATTGGGTAAATCCCTGATTCTTTTTCATTTGTTTTCCACCTTTACTTAGAAATAACGATTGCTCGTTTTTCTAGTTATTGATCGCCATTTGCTAAGTAAAGGATTTTATTTTGTCTGATTCATTTGTGGGCCTCCTTTATCTGGTGTTGCCTAGCTGTCTAATAGTTCTACTATACCAGATTGACGAGCAAAATTATCTTATGTACACTATAATCACATTGCTCAAGGAGGCCCCTATGAATGATTTAGGAACCACGTATCGTAAAATCAGAAAAAGCCGTGGCATCACGCAAGCGCAAGTTTGTAAAGACCTGCTTTCAAGAACCACCTTGTCAAAATTTGAAAATGAAAAATTAACGCCCTCCGTTACCCTTTTTATCGAACTTTTAGCGCGAATCGATTGCGGTTTTGATGAATTTTTTTACATCGCCCAAGGATACCGTTTAAATGAAAAACAACAAATCTTGCATCAATTTTTCTCTTTGTTTTCCAACCAGGATCTAAACGCATTGCTTGCTTTGAAAGAACAATGTTTACTTTTCCAAAGAACATCCGTCAGTAAAACCATTGACTTATTGTTGTATGTAATCGACTCTCTCACAGCGCTCTCAACGAATGCAGAAAAAGAAATTCCTTGCCTGCCCAAAGTTCTTTTGACGGTTCCCTGGGAAGCACTTCAGGCTTATTCCGACTGGACCCTGGATGATATCAAGCTGATCAATTGTCTTTTATACCTGTTTCCAGTTGAAACCGCCCACGTCATTGCCCGCCAATTGATCCAACAGCTAAAAAAATACGAAGCACTAGAAAACACTGTGCCTTTACAGTGTGCGATTCATTTGAATGTCGCCTTGCTTTATCTGCAAGAACAGCAACACCCAGAGGCGAAAGAAGCCGCGGATCAAGCCCTGCTATTGGCAAAAAAGAGCAAGCGCTATGATTACTATTCATTAGCCACTGCTCGAAAAAGTTTTGCGATCGGAGATTCGGATTTATTTGAGCAAGCAAGACAGATGGCGTCGTTGTTTGAGGATAAATGGACTTGTGAATTGATTGAGAAGGAAGGACGACAGTTTTTGGGTTGATGACAGGTTTATTGGAGGATTACAATGCTTATAATGAGTGAAATCGTTATTGAAAGTTTGTTTCGAGCTGAGAAAGTGACTAGCCTCTCCATCTTTTTTGGAGGGTGATGTTGTGATGATTCAGTCGATCGTTAATTGAATGCTGTTGGTGCTCTATTATATTAAATTTAGACAAGATCACACGGTTGTTACTAGCGGTCAACAAGTAGCTTTAAATTCCACTATTTTAGATTTGAACCCCGCCTCTACTACACATTGAAATAATAGGCTTTATAGCCCTCTTTCTGTCGATGTCCAAAATTTGAAGTGATTCATCCACTTAGATAACATTATATATCAAAAGAAGCTTATATTCTAAGTAGTTTTAGTTATCTGTCGTAACTAGGGGGAATCGGGGTTATTCGACATCGACAGACGAATCATTTAAAGCATTCTGTCATCAATTTTGGACTAACGATACCACCACACTTGTTTTCGGATCTTTTCCGATTTGTATTAAAAGAAAGATTCGGTCCAAATTTTCTCAGGTCTTCTGTCGAACGGACTTTTTGTGTTGGATCATTTTCTACGCAAAAACAAAAAAGAAGCGAAGCAAAAAATCATTTTACAATTTTTTGGTTCGCTTCTTTTAATAGATTCTCGAAATGAATGATGAAAAAGCCGCCACTACATCTTTTTTAATTTGTATCTATGCTTTAATGTAGCCCTACTTCCAGCAACATAACAATAGACTAAAGCCGAACTTTCTCTATTTGTAATCTGGCAAATAACCTGCATGGGCTTCAATTAATTCGTCTACTAGGCAAGTAATTGCTTCTAACGAGAGTTCTGAAGAGAGATGTGGATCTAGGTAAGCTGCTTGGTAGATTTTCGACCGATTCAACGTCAATGCAGCTTCGACTGTTAATTCTTGTACGTTGATGTTTGTTCGATTTAACGCTGCTAACTGGGTAGGCAGTTGACCTACATAGGTTGGTTGAATGCCGTTCTTGTCCACTAAACAGGGGACTTCAACACAGCAGTCTTCAGGAAGATTGGTTATGAGGCCTTTATTCAAAACATTCCCTGCGATAACAGAAGGAGTACCAGTTACAATTGAATCCATAATGTATGACGCATATTCATTACTGCGAGTATGGGTTAATTCCCCATTCATAACAATACTTTCCCTCATCTGATTCCAGTCATTAATTTGATTTTCACAGCGGCGTAGATACTCATCTAGTGGAATATCGAAACTATCGATTAATTCTGGGTACAATTTTTTAATAAAGTAAGGATGATATTCTGCATTGTGTTCACTGGATTCTGTAATGTAATAGCCAAAACGTTTCATCAATTCAAAACGCACCGAATCTTGATGAGGATGTGTTTTTGCTGCTGCTAGTTCTCTGACTTTTGGATAAAAATCTTTCCCGTCTTTTGTCAATTCCAGTAAAAAAGCCATATGGTTGATCCCGGCGATCTTCCATTGAAATTCGTCAGCATTATATTGTTCTGAAATCCCCAGTTGCTTAAACAACTCTGACACACAAACTTGCACACTATGACAGAGTCCAACAGCTTTAATCTTCGTTCCTTTCAAAATACCCATCGTCAACATCGCCATTGGATTGGTGTAATTTAATAACCAAGCTTGAGGGCAGACCTCCTCCATTTCTCTTGCAAACTCTAGCATCACTGGCAATGTCCGTAGGGTGCGGAAAATCCCACCGATCCCCATGGTATCGCCAATGGTTTGTCTTAGGCCGTATTTTTTGGGAATCTCAAAATCAATCACTGTAGATGGCTGGTAGCCGCCCACTTGGATTGCATTGATGACAAAATCTGCGTCGGTTAAAGCTTCTTTGCGATTCTGATAGGTTCGGATTTTTGCCCGATCATGATTGGCATTTTTATTGATCGTTCTCAACATTAGCTCCGATTCTCTAAGCCGCTGTTCATTGATATCGTATAATGCAATATCAGCCTCAGATAAACTTGGAGTCAGCATTGCATCCCCTAACACATTTTTTGCAAATATCGTACTTCCTGCACCAATAAATGTAATTTTAACCATATACTTGCTCCTCTCAATCTCTTCCATATTTTCTCGAAAAATCAATCTTCTATTTTCCTATTGGCAACATTTACTCCATCGATTGTTTGTCTATTTTTATCTGTAATAAGACATAATTTTTCAGCACTAGATACATTGATACACTCCCAGCAAAGAACAACAGAAACATCGGAAAAAGAAACCCTATACACGCTATGAGAATAAGAAAAGCCAAGACCTTAGCTGTTTGAACTGGAAATGCCAGTGCAAAGCATCCTGCTGAAAAAAAGGTCTGATACATCGATCTTCCCCAATAAACACTGAGAGGAAACACATAGACAAGCATGGATAAAGTACCAATAATCGCTAATAGTATGGGAATGCGTAAACCGATAAACAGCGGCTCTTCGGAGGTTAGAACTATGTGAAAATTGATCCCTAAGCTGCCGAGAATCAACCAACAGATGCATCCTAATTTATTACTACGAAAAAATACTTTTTTATAGCAACTAAAGAAGTCCTGCGCTGTCCATTCGGTTTCACCCTCAACGACGAAGCTCTTTAACAGAATGAAGCTAGTCATCGTAGCTGGAAAAAATCCAAAGAGACCAACCCCTAAAAGGGTAAACCCTAACCAGAGAATGTTGAGGTACGCAAATTTCATTACCCACTCTAGATACTGTGCCAGTTGATTGATTTTCACTTATTAATCATCCTTTTTTATCTATCCCTTGATCCCTGTCAATGTGATTCCTTCGATAATATAGCGTTGGGCAAACAAATAGACCAGAATAATTGGAATCACCGAAATCGTGGCACCTGCCATCATGTAAGACCAATTTGTCACATAGAGTCCTTTAAAGTTATTTAGCAACAAAGGAACCGTGAATTTTTCAGGCGTTGAAAGATAAATCAATGCATCCATGAAGTTATTGTACGTGCCCATAAAGATAAAGATCGTCATGGCTGCAAGCGCCGGTTTGATCAATGGTAATATGACACTCCAATAAATACGCGGGATGCTCGCACCATCCATCACTGCCGCCTCTTCTAATTCTTTGGGGATTCCTCGAATAAATTGTCTCAATAAAAAAACTGCAAAGGCGTTAAATAAAGCACCAGGAATGATCAATGGCAAATGCGTGTTTAACCAGCCTAACTTGTCCATAATCAAATACAATGGAATCATGGTGACTTGCTTAGGAATCATCATTGTCGCTAAAAATAGCAGAAACAGAGCCTCGGAACCTTTGAATTTCAATTTTGCAAAAGCATAAGCAGCCATCGATCCAGTGAAAAGCTGACTAACAACGACGATGATCGTAATGTAGAAGCTGTTCCAATAGGCGCGACCAAAAGGCATCGCTTGCAATGAATCGAGGTAATTTTGCCAGACAATCGGATTCGGGAACCAAACAGGTGGTATTGCAAAAATCTGTGTCATATTTTTTAAGGAACTCCCGATCGTCCAGAGAAAAGGAAAGACCATCAAAAAAGAACCGATTGCTAGTAATCCGTGTAAGCACAATTTGCCTACGCTAATTTTCTTATTCTTCATAATGAACCCACCTTTTTTGCGCATAAAATTGAATCAATGTAAGAACCAAAATCGCTACAAATAGGATAACCGCGCCTGCTGCACTTGACCCAAAGCGAAAATCAATAAAGGCCTGCTGATAAATGTGATAAACAAGTGTATAACTGGCTTTCCCCGGACCACCTCGAGTAAGAACAAACGCTTGGTCAAACACTTGAAACGAACTAATAATCGCCATAATGGATAGAAAGAATGTCGTTGGTGAAAGCATCGGTAAGGTGATTTTAAAAAATTGCTGCAACTTACTGGCACCATCCATTTCTGCTGCTTCATAATAGGATTTGGAGATATTTTGAATACCTGCTAAAAAAATCACCATATTGTAACCTAGTTGCCACCAGATGCTTAACATAGCGATAGATAGCATCACGATCCGAGTGTCCGTCAACCAATTAGGTCCTTGGATACCGATCATCCCCAATACCTGATTCAATATCCCAATATCACCATTTAAAATCCACATCCACATGACGGACACAGAGACTGAGCTTGTCACGACCGGCATAAAGAAGAACAATCGATACACATTTTTTCCAGTACGTTTATTCAAAACGACCGCTAATACCAGCGCCAAACTCAGACCGATCGGAACAGTGAACAAGGTATAGAGTAACGTATTGTATGTTGCTGTCCAAAAATCAGGATTGGCAAATTGATTGATATAATTCTGAATCCCTACAAACGTCCGAGCACCAAATCCATCCCATGACATGAAGCTCAAGCCAATTGCTATTGCCACTGGAATCAGAGAAAAAATGATGAGCCCCACTAATTGTGGCGTTAGAAATAACCAGGCCCATTTTGTTGTGCTTTTCCTCATCCTACCACCTCCTCATATAATAAGTATTGCTACGGTTGATTGGCTTCGATCAATTCATTGGCTGTGTTTTCCAAGCGTACTACAGCTTCATCAAGATCTAACTGCCCTAAGAAGAGTAGATCCAGAATACTTTCTAATTGATCACTTAGTCCTGGAGCCAATGCCTGTTTGTCTTCTACTTTACCGATATCTCTTGCATCGATTAAATAGTTGGCATGCTCAGGTATCGTGGCATTTTCAATGATGTCATCTGCTGCCGTCACAGAAGGAACAGCATTCCCCTCATCTTCTAACCGATCCCGTTGTCCTTGCTCCGAAGTATAGTAGGATAGAAAGCGCAACGCTTCTTCTTTATTTTTTGAATGATCACCTACTGCTAAATACGCGGTTGCAATAAAGCTAGGCTCGATTTGTTCACCTGTATTAGTAGGATATGGAATGTAATCAAACTCTAATGCCTCATTTTCGCTGAACATTGGTGTAAACCACCGCCCCGCTGACACAAAGGCTGTTTGGTTGGACATAAACATGGCATCCCCACCTTGCCCCTCTGGCAAAGCCCCGGCATAGGTGAAATTCCCGTCAATTACATTTTTCGTCAAATAAGCAAAGGTTTCTATTCCTCGTTCATTTTCAGGTAAAATAAACGAACCATCGTCCCCATACATTTCTCCACCATTTGACCACAACCAACTGAAGTAGTGATGTGCACCATTTTCTAGGACATGACCATATTTTCCATTAGCAGTGACCGTCTCATTTATCTTTTGGAAATTATCCCAAGTCCAATTTCCAGATTCATATAATTTTTGCGGTTCGTTAGGATCAAGTCCTGCTTCTTCTAGCACTTTTTTGTTGTAATACAACAACATTGGATTGGAATCGACAGAAACACCGTAGATTTGCTCCCCTCTTCGAGCAGGTCCCCAGATTCCTGAGGCAAAGTCATCAACTTTGACATAGCTATCCTCTGATTCCAAGAAATCTGTTAATTCAATCAATCGTCCCGTCGCAATCAGTTGCGCCATTTGTACCTCCCCTACATAAAATAAGTCAGGAGCTTGACTTCCTTGCAACTGCGTAAGTAATTGCTGCGCATACGTATCACCAGGAGCAGGAATAAGTTCCATGGATACGTTTTCATTTTGTTTCATATAGGCATCAATCGCTCGCTGATATACTTCTTGTTCTGCTGGATTTCCCCAGGCTGTCATAGTTAGCGAAACTTTTCCTTCGTTACTGCCAGACTCCCCTTGATTTGATTCATTGGAACAAGCCGATAGAAACAGGATACTAACAAAACAAACTATCCCTAGTAAACAAAATCTTTTTCTCACATAAATTCCTCCTTATAATTTTTTGGTTGAAAATCAACTAAAATCTAAGCCTTTTTAATACACTTGGTCTGAAAATAAAGTAGTAAACTCGTATTAATTTTCCCCCTTCCGTTTACTATGATTGTAGTTTTATTATTGGTTCTTTTAAGAAAGTCTAAGGTGTGTTGTTAAAAGAAAATTATTTCATGCGCTTATCGCATATAATGTCGCAACATAAATCTCCTCCCCTAAAATATAAGTGAGGTGATTTTATGTATTATAGAATTCGTGATTTACGAGAAGATAAAGACTTGAATCAAGAACAACTTTCTAAATTATTAAACATTAGCCAAACTACCTACTCTAGATATGAATCAGGGAAGTTAGACATACCGACACAATCCTTGATAAAACTAGCAGACTTTTACTCTACTAGCGTTGATTATTTGCTCAATCTAACAGATTATAAAAAGCCTTATCCTCGTAACTAATCTCATTTTATGCGAAAAACGCATAAAAGTCAATATGCATTTTTCGCATAAAGTAGAATGTTATTGAGGTGAGAACTATGTTTCGGAGAATCCGTGATCTGCGAGAAGACAACGATTTAACCCAACGCCAAATTGCTACTCTTTTAAATGTTTCACAGTCAACGTATTCTCGGTACGAGAACGGTGCGCTGGATATACCTATTCAAACGTTGATAAAGTTAGCAAGTCATTATGACACTAGTATTGATTATTTGGTAAATATGACTGATGTAAGAACTTCTTATGGAGAGATTTTAAGCAAGTAATCTAACCGCTTATTGAATTTTTCTCTTAAATTATTTTAATATAATGCGTAAAATTCGAAGTTACAGAGCAAAATGAACTAATTATTATCTACTGAAATTTCAATACATCTAACAAGCTCTTAATATCTTTCCATGTTCATTATTTGCTCACAATTGAAGTTAAAAAATTTTTATAGAATTTTTTACTAACATTGAAACAAGACGAGTTTTAAAACAGCAAATCTGCACTGATCGTTAAAATTTGTTCTGATAACAAAAAGCATATTCACTAATGCAATCATTCTAAGGTTCAACCTGATCTAAAAAATAATATCATTAGTTCTCACTATCAATTTATATTACGATTCTTCAACGTTTTTTTAGCCATAACATTATAACATACGTAAAAATAAAAAACTGCTTACCAAATCTCGGTAAACAGTTCATAATCAGCATAATTACTAGAAAAAATTGAATCTTTTTTAGATAATCCATTTTTTAAAATACATTTATTGCTTTAGCAGTTCTGGGTGATTGTGGAAAAATTCAATAATAGGACGTACCATTTTCTCACCTAAATACACAGGTACCGCATTACCAATTTGTTTATACTGTTGATTCAATCTGTGGTTTTGAGTAGCATTTCCATTATTACCATCAGAAAAATTGTACCAATCAGGGAATGTTTGAATTCTCGCAACTTCTCTTACGGATAGTCTTCTGTTTTGTGAACCTCTAAATTCCCATAAATCTTTGCCTACATGCTCCATTGGCTCGCCGGCAGGATGCTGTGGTGCCTGTCTACCAGAAGCTTGTATTGTAAATGATTGGTCGTTCCATGTCTTCTTCCTATTCCTTGACATATACATTGAACTATAATCACCCCTGTAATAATCATCAGTTTCATAAGGTAGATCTCCGATAGCATCATATAAGTTAACCCAAGGTTTTTCGGAGGTTCCATGTGTAGCACTTGGACAAGCATACTCAAAATTGTATGTATCAACTATATCTTTTCTAACACCAACAATAAAAACTCGTTCACGGGATTGAGGTACACCATAATCACGCGCGTTGACTAACTGTGTGGAGACTTTATAACCTGCTGCACTAAAGTCTTGTTCAATTTGATTCAAAACTTGACCATTCGCCATTGTCATCAGACCTTTGACGTTCTCTGCTACAAAGAACGCTGGATTTGATTGCATTAAGGCTCGAATATAATGAATATACAAAAAATTCCTAGGATCATCTAATAGTCTGGGTCCTGCTGCGCTAAAGCCTGGACATGGAAACCCGCCCAACATCAAGTTGCTTTTTGGAAAATTAGCTACCTTTCTTATGTCCCTATTATCGCTCACAACAGTATTCATAAAGTTTGCTCGATAAGATTGATTTGCTTCAACAAAAATATCATTTGTATAAATCACATTTAGTCTTGTATTTTGTTTAAGTAAACTTTTTTCAAACTTTCTTTTATCTTTAAAAATTTGGTAAGCTTTTTTTTCCCCATATTCAACAACAAGGTTTGCTAATTCCACCCCTAAGTCAAGACCACCAGCACCACTAAATAGTGACACAACATTTATAGCTCCATTTATATGATTAATATTACTAAACAACTCTTTTTCAAACTTAATGTTTTCATTAGTTGTGTTTTTTAACACTATTGAATTTTCTTCATCTATCTTTTCTTTTAGTACTGACTGAACGGTTGCTTCGTCAAGTGTTAAAGAGGATATAAATTTCTTTTCTATCTCAATATCAGTAATGATATCCGTAACTTCTGGAGTTATTTTAGACTCTTTAATGTTATTCATGTAACTTACCTCTTTTCGCTTTATTAGTGCTGTTCTTACTAATATGAAACATTTTAACATACAATGATTTGTTTGGCCACTTATTTATTTTATGAGACAATAACCTTAAAGAATTAGTAATGGGAGGGTACTTGATAATGCCAGGGATACAAACTAGTAACGGAAAAGCATTTGAATATGCTGTTCTAACAAATTTTTTTGAAGTTTTAACAAACGAAGGATTTAATGTTACTTTAAATCCTTCTCCAGCTTTTCGAACTGCTGAAAATAAATTCAATTCGCTGTCTCATGAAGTAAAGCTGACTATGAGACGTGCAGCTTTAGCAAGTATTGAAACAATTCGTGGCTTTGAACCTAATTTAAAATATGGAGATGAAGAAATTAGATTATCTATTTTAGAAGATAATAAGGGTACAGCTGGAGATGTCAGTGATATCGTTATTGAGAAATTGTCTTTAAATTGGAGAATCGGAATTTCTTGCAAGCATAATCATGCGGCACTTAAACATTCCAGATTATCTCCCACAATCGATTTTGGTAAGTCCTGGTTAGGATACTCTTGCTCTGACAATTATTGGAATGTTGTAAGACCTCAATTCAATTATTTCAGCAGCTTAATTTCCGATCTTCCTAAAGACCGACGACCTACATGGAGCTCTATTGCTGCTACACCTCAAGAAAAAGCTGAACTAATTTATATACCTATACTTAATGCCTTCAGTGATGAATTAATTCGTTTAGCTGATCTTTATCCTGATGTTCCTAGCAAATTAGTTGAATATCTTCTGGGAAGAAAAGACTTTTATAAAGTGATTGCTAACGAACGTGAAAAAAGAACAACTATCCAAGCTTTCAATATACATGATTCTCTTTCACAAAATTATGGACCTCATAAAGCTAGTCCTAGAGCTCTATCATTAAGCCGTAAATTACCTACTAAAATTTTCGATATTTCTATTAAACCAAACGGAAATACGATTAAAGTAACTATGGATGAAGGTTGGGCCCTATCATTAAGGCTACACAATGCAAGTTCAAAAATTGAACCTTCATTGAAATTTGATATACAACTAATTGGTTCACCTAGTTCCTTGACATCCATATCGACATATTGGTAATGCACATCTTAACACTTACTGTTACCAGTAGGTGTTTTTATTTTTATATAGCCCTTATATATGTTAATAAACAATCGCTTAATAAGTTCCTTAATTTTATATACGCTTTTTTTAGGATAATCAATTTTTTTCCTATAAAGGTTATGCATTTGATCGCTATTTATATGGAACGACGAAAAAAATAATATATATATATTCAAAAAAGACACCTTCCAAACGAACGAAAAGTGCCTTGAGATATTAGTATAAAGTTATTTCTAACGTTTTGAGAACCAAGTTAAGTTCTATATGCACACATCTATGCTATCAAATTCCCTTACAGCAAAATTTAACGACTTTTGAAGTGGATGTACATAGAAGAAATTGGACTTTTACTGATAGCATTTGAACCATGATAGATGATAGTTGAATATAATTTTTTTACTAGATTATCAGACTAATTTTGAAAAAATTCTTGTTATTTCTGACTCATCTTAAACATCTTTAAGTTAATATTTCTGATAAAAGAAAGAGCTTGATAATTGTTAGTAAAACTTGTTCGAGAAGGTGAAAAAATAGTCACCAGTACATCATTAACAAATTCACCAAATAAAGTAAGCAATGAAATAAAGATAAAAATCTGAAAAAGAACCTTTATATAGAATACTTTTTCTTAAAGGCAGCTAACTTACTTTTTTGGTCAATATTAACTATTCCTGACTGTCTGTAATAAGTGACCAATTCAATCAATAAATCCTTTTTAAATTGATAACTTAGAACAGAATTGTTTTTTATTTCATTTTCAATTTCATCTAAAAGTACTTCAATCCCTTTTGGTGTTAAATTTGTCAACATTTTTCTATAAAATGGCATTGCATTGCCGGAAACGCCATATGAATTGCCCAAAAAACAACAGAAAACTGTTGAAACATACTCTTCAATTACTACCTCCGGAATCGGAGAAATTTGTGAAGATATTTCATATAACCGTTCCGCAAAAGGAGGTTCATTGTAAAAATTATTGAATGAAAAATGTGTGTTTCTTAAGTTATCAGTTGCCTTTTTGAAGATTGCAATTTTTTCAGTATCTTTTAAACTACTTAAAAGACCTATTCCTTCAAAAAAGCTTCTGGAAGTAGCTGCTTGACTAGCATCTCCAACTACCAAAATTTCATTGTGTTGCTCAATCAATGACGCTACCATTTTATTACTCAAAATGTCCTGTAGCAATTTTGCAAGATTTAATGAATTTGATCTTGTATGCGAAGCAGTGGAAGGATCAGTAAACTTAGAATATAAAATTTGAATTACCAGTTCTTTTTGTGATTCAAATGTATTGGAAATCATTTCTGACAAAGAAACTAGACTTTCTTGTGTTGAATCTTGATTTTCTAATACTCTAATAAACATTTTCATATCAATACCTATGATTTCTTCGGTATCTGATAATCCATATTTGCAACATCTGCTAATAAAGCTAATTAATTCTCTATCATCAATTTCAATTTCCGTTGGATGGGCTATTGAGGCATGATTTCTGATTTCACGACACTGATTTAAGTAAAAATATCCTTCCTCAGTAATGATATTAAGCTGATAACATAACTCTATTAACTCAGAATCATTTATTTTGTCTAAAAAGTTATCGTCTTTTTTTATCCCGGAAATATTTTTGATCATTTCAATTCCAAAATAATTTACTTTTTTTCTAAGTTCTTTAATGACGCTATTCCAAACGTAAATTATTGCTCCATCAAACAGTCCTACTGAAATCGCAACACAGGATTTTGCAATGAATTTATCACGAAGACGTACTGGAATCATATTTAATTCCCTTGGTAAGAGTGCTAAGGCAATATTAATATCTTGCGATGAAGGGAGTATTTCTCTTGGAATTGATAACGATGTCGTAATCTGATTTACAATGTCTTCACTATTCTTACTTAAGTCAGCGGGATTAATTGAAAAAGAATCATTTTGTATTTCTGATAGGTTAATTTCTTTCATTTTTGAAATCCACTCCTCTAATTTAAAGTTTAATATTAAATTATAACTTTTTCAATAACATTTTGTTGAAAGTTAAATATTGGATTGCTGTAGAAATCAGAGTTAAGTGTCTTTTCTAAAAGTAATCTACATGTCTATCATCAATGAGGTCAATCTTATTTTTTCATGGTGTCTAATTCTAAAATTATTACCGATTGAAGTATTTAAAATGAAAAAAGAAAATAATAAGCAACAAGAATATTATTCTGTTGAGGTTGTCCTGTAGTCTCTAGAGTTAATGAAAAAAGACCATGGTTTTCAAAATTATGTTCTTCTGTTACTAGCTTACTACCTCAGCGCAACAAAAGGTTAAATTTATCCTCTTGTGTGGGCGGACATCGAATTCAGTAAACAGCCAGTCTCTTTGTCTCACAAGTCAGTAAAGAAGCCGGAAACTAAGCAATATGAACGTGTGAGAGGTATGAAGAATGGCTATCGCTTTTGAGATGTTCCGATTAATGAAACCATCGTGAATCTATTGAAGGAATGGAAACAAAAGCAATCTGTTGAGTTGAAACAATTAGGTACTATACAAACCTCTCAGCACTTTCTATTTACCTATGTCAATCAACCACTTCATACCGATTGGTTGAACAATAAGCTAAACCAACTAAGAAAATACGGACTCCCCAATATCATTACACATGGCTTAAGACAAACTTTTGTATCAGATTTATTGAATCAAGGAATAGATGGTTTAATTATCAAATCTCTTGTCGGTCATGCAGAAACTTCAAGCATGATTCGAGACCTTTACGGACACCCTAAAGATCAGACAAAATAGACACGCTAAAACTCTTAGGGGAATACAGAAATACTAATCAAAATGAATAGCTGGCTACGCGGCACGAAAAAAGTCGTCACCAAGCTCGTTATAGAATCAAAAAAGACACCTTCCAAAATATGGAAAGTGTCTCGAAATTCTTGATAATACAAGTCTTAACGTTTTGAAAACTGTGAAGCTTTACGAGCTTTCTTAAGACCTGGTTTTTTACGTTCAACCATACGTGCGTCACGAGTAAGTAAGCCAGCACGTTTAAGAGCTAAACGGAAATCAGGATCAACTTGTAACAATGCGCGTGCGATACCGTGACGGATTGCACCTGATTGTCCAGCGTATCCACCACCATTTACGTTTACAAAAACATCGTATGAACCTTTAGTTTCTGTAACGCCGAATGGTTGGTTGATTACTTCACGCAAGTCTGCGTGTGGGATGTATTCTTCAACATCTTTTTTGTTAACAGTAATTTTACCAGTACCTGGTACTAAACGTACGCGGGCTACTGCATTTTTACGACGGCCAGTGCCGATATATTGAGCTTGTGCCAATGAAATTCCCTCCTATTAGATTAAGTTTGTGATGTCCAATACTTCTGGTTGTTGTGCAGCATGTGGGTGTTCAGCGCCAGCATAAACATGAAGTTTCATTCCTTGTTTACGGCCTAAAGTGTTTTTAGGAAGCATGCCTTTTACAGAAGTTTCGATCAAACGACGAGAATTTTTAGCACGTAATTCTCCAGCAGAGACTGATTTCAATCCTCCTGGGAAGTTTGAGTGACGGTAATAAATTTTATCGCTTGCTTTGTTACCTGTTAATTTGATTTTTTCTGCATTAATGACGATTACGAAATCGCCTGTATCCACATGAGGTGTGAATGTTGGTTTATTTTTACCACGTAAGACAGATGCTACTACTGCTGAAAGACGACCCATAGGAACATCTGTTGCATCTACTACGTACCATTTACGTTCTACTTCGCCTGGTTTGGCCATATATGTTGTACGCACAATTTTTTCCTCCAATTCAATTTCACGAATGTTTGACATACACTTGAGTTTCCGGGGCTCTTGTGGGGCAAACAATACCATATAACATAATACCTTCTATAAAGCCTAATGTCAACGTAATTCCGCCTCTTTTTGAAAATTTTCTCCATTCATTTTCTGCCATTTTCTCTGAAAAACGAAACTTGTTGTTGCAGACTTCTAAAACTGAATACCAAAATGAATATTATGTATAAACTTTCATTAACGAAGTGAGCATCCACTTCTTTTCCTCAATCACCGACAATAGTATAAAAACCTGATAATCACCACTTTTATGTATAAATATTTAATTTTACCCTTGATTTATTATTTTTATTCTGATAAGATAGCTTCAACCACTTGAAAACACGCGGAAAAGGAGTTAATAAGTATGAAAGAAAAAGTAATATTGGCCTATTCTGGAGGATTAGATACCTCCGTTTCAATTAAATGGTTAACGGACCAAGGATATGATGTAGTGGCTTGCTGCCTAGACATCGGTGAAGGTCGCGACACTCAATCCATTAAAGACAAAGCTTTGGCAGTTGGCGCGATTGAATCTTATGCCATCGATGCCCGCGAAGAATTCGCCCAAGATTTTGCTTTGATCGCTTTACAAGGCAATACTTTTTATGAAAATTCTTATCCTCTTGTTTCCGCTTTGTCTCGTCCATTGATTGCCAAGAAATTGGTGGAATTGGCATTAGCGACTGGCGCAACGACCGTCGCCCACGGCTGTACTGGTAAAGGCAACGACCAAGTTCGGTTTGAAGTGGCGATCGCTGCTTTAGCGCCTCACTTGAAAGTCATCGCACCAGTTCGGGAATGGAAATGGTCCCGGGAAGAAGAGATTGCCTATGCGGCTGAAAAAGGAGTGCCGATTCCCGCTGATTTGGACAATCCGTATTCTATCGATCAAAACTTGTGGGGACGTGCCTGTGAGTGTGGCGTCTTAGAAGATCCTTGGGCAACGCCGCCAAAAGGGGCCTACGCTATCACGCAAGAATTAGAAGATACTCCTGACGTACCAACGATCGTTGAGATCACCTTTGATCAAGGGGTACCGACGGCCATTGATGGCGAAACGATGAATCTAGCAGAATTGATCATGAAACTGAACCGGGTGGCTGGCGAGCATGGCGTTGGTCGGATCGACCATATCGAAAATCGTCTGGTGGGAATCAAATCACGGGAAGTTTATGAATGTCCAGGAGCGATCGCTTTGATGACGGCTCATAAAGAATTGGAAGATTTAGTCTTTGTTCGGGAATTGGCGCATTTCAAACCAATCATCGAGCAGCAATTAGCCCAAGTCATCTATGATGGTCTTTGGTTCAATCCATTGACGGAAGCCTTGATTAGCTTCCTGAAAAGCACACAAGTCTACGTCAACGGAATCGTGCGTTTGAAATTATTCAAAGGCAACGTCATTTGTGAAGGACGGAAATCTGAAAACAGCCTGTACGATGAAAACTTAGCAACGTATACTTCTGCAGATACCTTTGATCAGCATGCGGCTATCGGCTTCATCAAATTATGGGGACTGCCAAGCAAAGTGCACGCTGAGATCCAAGCACAACAGCAACTAACAGAAACATTGATTTAAGTATGCACGGCTGAAGCTGCCGCTTCAGCCGTAATCTTTTTTTGAGGTGAGAATATGGCAAAATTATGGGGCGGACGTTTCGATGGGAAAAACGAAGCATGGATCGATGCTTTTGGGGCTTCCATCACGTTTGATCAAAAGTTAGCAAAGCAAGACATTCTTGGCAGTTTGGCACATGTCAAAATGCTGGTCCATACGGGCATCATCAGTCAACCCGATGGCGAAGCGATCATTGGCGGCTTGACCACGATTCAACAGCAAGTAGCCGCTGGCGAATTGACCTTCACGATTGAAAATGAGGACATCCATTTAAACATCGAGACATTCTTGCATGAATTGATTGGACCAGTGGCAGGCAGATTGCATACTGCCCGTAGTCGTAATGACCAAGTGGCGACCGATATGCATTTGTATTTGAAAGAAGTCGTGCAAGAGGTGATCACTTTGATCGCTGAATTGCGAGAAGCGCTGGTTTTACAAGCCGAAGCCAACATCTACACCATCATGCCTGGTTATACCCATCTGCAGCATGCACAGCCGATTTCTTTTGCCCATCACCTCTTAGCCTATTACAGTATGCTGACGCGTGACCAAGAGCGTTTCAGTGAGAGTTTGAGCCGCATCGATGTGATGCCTTTAGGCAGTGCCGCTTTAGCAGGAACTACCTTCCCTATCGATCGTGATTTCACTGCTCAAGAGTTAGGGTTCAGCAATATTTACAGCAACAGCCTAGATGCGGTCAGCGATCGTGATTTTATCTTGGAATTTTTAAGCAATGCCTCTTTATTGATGATGCATCTGTCTCGTTTTTGTGAAGAGCTGATTCTTTGGTGCAGCCACGAATACCAATTTGTGGAACTGACCGATACCTTCTCCACCGGCAGTTCCATCATGCCTCAAAAGAAAAACCCTGACATGGCGGAGCTGATCCGTGGAAAAACAGGACGTGTCTATGGGAACCTCTTTGGTCTTTTGACGGTCATGAAGGGCTTGCCGCTGGCGTACAACAAAGATTTCCAAGAAGACAAAGAAGGCATGTTTGACAGTGCCGAAACCATCACGAAAAGCTTGCAGATCATGACGGGCATGATCGCAACGATGAAGGTCAATCAAGCACGGATGCAAGAATCCACTGAAAAGGATTTTTCCAACGCAACAGAATTAGCGGATTACTTAGCTGGCAAAGGCGTGCCTTTCAGACAAGCCCATGAGATCGTCGGCAAGCTCGTCAGTGAGTGTTTGAGCAAAGGCATCTATCTGCAAGATGTTTCCTTGGAAGACTACCAAGCGATCCATCCTGCCATCGACAGCGATATTTTTGAAAAACTTGATTCCTACACCGCCGTCAAAAATCGTCATTCTTATGGCGGCACCGGTTTTGATCAAGTGGCACAGCAAATTGAAGCCGCCAAAGGGTTATTAGCAAGCAAGTAAAAAAACCAGCGAAGAAAATTCTTCGCTGGTTTTTTGTTGATTAATGACGTACGCGAGATTTCGCTGGATCGATCAATGGCGCTTCGCCTAAGTGCGCTTGGATCATCCAAATACGTTTTTCGATGGCTGTTTTGAAGCCGATGAAGATATCTTGGGTTGGATCGTCGCCTTCTTCACCAGATACTTCGATCCCTTTTTGGTATAAGTCCGCTAAGTAACGGTAACCTTCCACCAATGTAGCTAAGCGTTCTGGAATCGTGCGGTCCCAGTTGCCGGCTTCATCAGGGATTTGAGTGTGTTCTGCCATTTCACGCAAAGTTGAATATGGTGAACCGTCTAATGTAATCAAGCGTTCAGAAACTTCATCCAATTGCTCATTTAGATCATCCATGAATTCATCCATCATTGGATGCAATGTCAAAAAGCCAGGTCCACGCATGTACCAGTGTGTTTGGTGAACGACCATAGCCATTTGGCTTAAATCAGCAACAAGTTGGTTTAATACTTCTTTTGTTTGTTCAAATTTCATAACGATTCCTCCTCTAAATTATCTATTTTAAGGATAATACGAAACAAATAAAAAGTACAACAAAATCATCTATTTGAGAAAATTTCTCACTCTCTTACGTATTTCTTTATAAGGGGGGACGAAAAATGACGATTTTCGTGTTTTTTTTAGGCGCTTTACTCGGCTTCTTTTGGCTTTTACTCTTACAAACCCTGTTTTGGAATCCGTCAAAAAGTGATTCTCGTTCTCATTACCAGAAGGTGAACAAAGTTTCGGATAACCATTGGTTTTTTCTCCTTCCTACAAGACGGCTTTTACCCCCGCTTTATTGGGCCATCGCCAGCTTGTTCTATGGCGGACTTTGCGGGGTTGCCTTTCATGATTCCGAAAGCTTCCTGACCTTTGTCTGGCTGACCAGTGCCTTTTTACTCAGCTTGACCGACTTGATAGACTATAGCATCTACCCGCAACTGCTGTATCCCGCCCACCTACTGCTAGCGCTGGCACAGCTTAGAAGCGGCGCTTCTTTTCAATGGCTGTCTTTAGGCTTGCTGGTTCCACTGGTCTTTTTTGTCTGGCAGGAAAAAATGGGCGGCGGCGATCTCTTAGTGCTAGCAGGCTGGAGCATTTGGCTAACGCCGACGACCCTTTTGGCTCTCTTACTAGTAGCCAGCAGTCTTGGACTCCTCGCTTTTTTTAGCTATCAAAGCATCTGGAAGAAACGATTGGCGCAGTTGCCCTTCGTCCCCTTGTTGAGTCTGGGTTTGCTGATTGTTCGCTTCCTAGCGTTTCATACTTTTGACGCTTTTTTTTCTTTGAAGTGAAGAAAAAGAGGACAGGAAAAAGCGGGACAAGTTGGCCTCATCCCGCTTTCTCTTTCTGCTCTGTTGCTTCCCTTGCCTATGATAACGGCGTCCGTTTTTTGCGATCAAGGTAGATGCCTACTGCGATCACTACTAACAACAGTCCCAAGACGACCCAACCAGCGGTCGTGGTGTCATTGGTTTTCGGTAAGTTGTCAGTTCCCGGCTTCGTTGTTTTGCCTTCTTTGACACGGTTGTTGAATACCATGTCTGCCGTTTGTTCCGCTTCAGCCACTAATTTTCCTGCTTGCTCTTTGACGGTGACCGTTACTTGATAGGTGGTTTCATCATAGATGATCGTTGCATCGTTGTCAGCTTTTTCACGAATCGTGTAACGATGTTCCCCAGCATCGTCATACGTCAATGCATCAAAAGTAATCGTTCCATTTGCGTCATTGCGTTGGGTTTGCAGAACCTTTCCAGCTTCATCCACTAATTCAAATGCGAATTCGTTGGCTTGCAGGTCTCTACCCGTCAAGACTTTCTTCGCACTTAGTACGACACTGCCAGTTTTTGGTTGGTAGCTGTTTTCAAAGACTTGATCGCCTTCGTATTCCGCCACTGCGGTCAACTGTCCGTCTTCATCCGTCACAGTAACGACTACCGCTAGTTCTCTCGTATCGTAAGTGATGGTACCGTCAGTTCCTGTTTTCTCACGAATGATGTAGTGGTATTCGCCTGCTTCATCATATGCGAGAGCGTCAAAGTAGATCTTGCCAGTTGCATCATTGGCTTTTGTTTGAAGAACAGTTCCGGCTTCATCGACTAGTTCAAAATCGAATTCATTTGCTTGTAGTGTACGACCAGTTAAGACTTTCTCGGCACTTAGAACGACACTGCCTGCTTTTGGTTGATAGCTGTTTTCAAAGACTTGGTTGCCTTCGTATTCGGCAACTGCGTTCAACTGTCCGGCTTCATCAGTGACGGTCACAACTACCGCTAGTTCTTTTGTATCGTAGGTGATAGTGCCATCAGTTCCTGTTTTCTCACGAATGGTGTAGTGGTACTCACCTGTTTCATCATAGGCGAGAGCGTCAAAGTAGATCTTGCCCGTTGCATCATTGGCTTTTGTTTGAAGTACGTTGCCTTCTTCATCGACTAGTTCAAAGTCGAATTCATTTGCTTGTAGTGTACGACCAGTTAAGACTTTCTCGGCACTTAGCACGACACTGCCAGCTTTTGGTTGGTAGCTGTTTTCAAAGACTTGGTTGCCTTCGTATTCTGCCACTGCGGTCAACTGTCCGGCTTCATCAGTGACGGTTACGACTACCGCAAGTTCTTTTGCATCGTAAGTGATGGTGCCATCAGTTCCTGCTTGCTCACGGATGGTGTAGTGGTACTCACCTGTCTCCTCGTAAGAAAGAGCATCAAAGTAGATCTTGCCAGTGGCATCATTGGCTTTTGTTTGAAGTACAGTCCCGTCTTCATCGACTAGTTCAAAATCGAATTCATTTGCTTGTAGTGTACGGCCGGTTAAGACTTTCTCGGCACTTAGCACGACACTGCCGGCTTTTGGCGTATAGTCGTTTTCAAAGATCGCATTGCCATCATACGTTGCTTTTGCCACTAGTTGCCCGTCTTCATCGGTGACTTTCACGACAACGCTAATTTCTTTCGTGTCATAGGTAATGGTACTATCTGCGCCAGCTTTTTCCCGAATCGTATAACGGTATTCGCCGACTTCGCCATATGTCAATTCATCGAAATAGATTTGACCATTTACGTCATTGGTTTTCGTCTGTAACACGTTGCCTGCTTCACCGACTAGCTCAAAGGCAAATTCGTTGGCTTCCAGCGTGCGGCCGGTCAATACTTTTTCAGCATTCAGCACCACTCCGCCAGCTTTTGGCGTATAGTCGTTTTCAAAGACTTGGTTGCCTTCATATTCCGCCACTGCGGTCAACTGTCCGTCTTCATCGGTGACGGTCACGACTACCGCTAGTTCTTTCGTATCGTAAGTGATGGTGCCGTCAGTTCCTGCTTTCTCACGGATGGTATAGCGGTATTCACCTGCTTTATCGTAAGGAAGAGCGTCAAAGTAAATCTTGCCAGTTGCATCATTGGCTTTTGTTTGAAGTACAGTTCCTGCTTCATTGACTAATTCGAAGTCAAATTCTTCTGCTTTCAAATCACGACCAATCAGTACTTTCTCAGCACTCAAAACGACACTACCGGCTTTTGGCGTATAGTCATTTTCAAAGACTTGATTGCCTTCATAGACTGCTTTCGCAATCAACTGGCTGTCTTCTTCAATGACAGTCACAGTTACCTTTAGTTCCTTGTCAGTATAGGTGATGGTTGGATCGTTGCCGGCTTTTTCCCGAATCGTATAGTGGTACTCGCCAGGCTCGTTGTAAGTGATGGCGTCAAAGGCAACTTGACCGTTGTCTTCATTGGTTTTCGTTTGAATCACAGAATCAGTTTCATCCACTAACTCAAATGTAAATTCGCCGGCTTTTAGCTCGCGTCCATCAAGCATTTTCTGAACATTCAAGGCAAGGGTTGTTTCTTTGATTTCTCGCTTATTGGCTAGTTCAAAAACATAATTGACTTGCTCATCAGAAATAGTGAAGGTGTACTGAGTCGCATCTCGCTCGTATCCTTCTGGTGCGGTGATTTCTTGGATCATGTAATCGCCGTAACGCAGATTGTCGATCCGTTCAATGGCGTTGCCGTTTTCCATGATCTGATTGTTTTTCACCACCAGATTCGACAAGATGACTTCATAGGTGTTTTGCGCATTTTTGCGGCTTAATTGGAAAACTGCTTCTTCATCGATCCCTCGTTCTTTGGTGCCATCGGCATCGTATTTCACGATCGTCAAGGAGCCGTTTGTCCCAGAAGAGGTTCCGCTACCGTCTGTCGATTTGATGGTAACTTCTTTGGTCACTGTGTGAATTTCAATCTCACTACCCGTCAAATTGACACTATTGGCCACCCGTTCATTGTTCAAAATCCCGGGATCAAGCTGTGTTTGATAAACGATAAAGTACGGTTTATCAATCATTTCTTCAAAAGCGATCACTAACGATTGCGTCCCTGCGACCACATCCGAGGTGATTTTCGGATTGTCTTCGTTGGTGAAGGTAACTTTTTCCCCTTTTTCCCACGTGCCATTGTTTAAGACTGCTTCATACACCTCTACGATCACGTTATCGTCGGCATCGCGTAAAAAGGTGTGCTGATTGTAGTTGATGGTATCGGTCACTACCGCATTGTGGATTTTGCGACTGTCAGCGTTGATCATGATTTCCCAATCGAGCAACCGATTGTTCTCGGCATTCTGGCTGCCGTTTTTCATCAACCAGTCCGTTTTCGCAGACTTGTCGACTTGCCCATCGGCAGTCAACGTTGTGTCATTGTCCGTCAATGTAATAGTATTTTTGTAGGTAAATACTTCTTCAGATGCTTCCGTTGCCAAGAAGACCGCCAGTGTTTCTGACGTTTCTTTCAGCAAGGTGATCGTAACTTTCTTCGTGTCAGGGTCATAAGTGTAACTGTAATCCTCGTTTAGCACCAATTGCTCTTTCAGTGCTCTGACTTGTGTCGTATATCCAGTTACCGTGACCGTGTAAAGCGCCAAGTCTTTCAAAGTTTGACCTTCTTGCAACTGGTCCGTGATGATTGCATCTTTATTGATTTTTTCTTTGTACGTATTGAATAGCCCCATCCAATAGACTTGATCGCTTGAAGCAGTCTGCTCATTAAAAATAGTTCCTAGATTCCGGCCTAATACAGCGGTAATCGCTTTGGCGACATCTTCCCCTTCACCAATGAATAGGCCGTATTTCAAAGCATTTTTTAACCAGTTGGTATCCATCCAAGTATTGGATTCAGAAGCTTCCGTGAACGTATTGCCAGCTTCGTCTTTATAATGGACAAACGCTGCATTACTAAAACGGCTGCTAGAACTTCCTAATGCGATCTGCTGTGAAACATCGAAGCTGGTTTTGAAATTAACAGTGATCGTTGCCGAGATCGTTTGGTACGCCCCTTGCAGCTTGATGCGAAAACCAGTCTCAAGTTCCTTCGTTGAGCCATCGGCTAGCGTTTTCGTTTCTGTGATCAGCTCTAGCGTATAGTCGGTATTGAGCGCTAAAGGCTCGGTCACCCCGCTGGCTGTCACGACTAGCGTATCCGCCAATAAAGCTAAAGCACTGCTGTTTGCGCCAGAGATCAATTGATAGCGGTCTTCTATAATCAGGTCGCTAACTTTTTGCTGATTGGTATTGGCTTCAATTTTCCATGCGACAGTCTTCGCCTCATAATCTTTAGTGCCAGCGGTTTTCACGACACCGATCGTTTTGGTTGGTGTCACTGTCCCGCTGCCCGTCAACGAGGTATTTTGATTGTCGCGGATCGAAGCGTAATTGTATATACGGGTATCGGCTAAAACCGATTCATACAACTGGGTGTCGTATTGGATCTTGTAGTAGCCAGCTTTGGCAAACGTGATGCCAAAGCGGACGATTTCCCCCTCTTTGTCCAGCTGGTATGACCCATCAAAGGACCAGTCTCCTGAAGGGACTTGGTTGCCATCTTTGTCTGTGATCACCAAAGTTTCTGGAACAAAAAAGTGCAAGGCTTTTTCAGGATCTGTTCCCGAGTAGGTCTGATCCAAAACTCTGGCTTGATCTTTGTCCAATGTAACGGAAATTTCCCAAGATGCTCGTTTCGTTTCTGGATCGTAGCCTTTAAATCGTTTGTATTCTGATTGTTCATCATAGGTAACCGTTGCTTCTGCGGTTTTTTCTGTAAAATCGCTACCGTTGATTGTTGCCGTGTTTTTGAAAGAAGAAGCCGTTGGATCGGTGACTGCACTATTAATCACGATACGAACTGGTTGATTAACCGTTTGATTGAAGGTAAACGTATTGTTAACACTGTTAAACGTATATAAGCCATCGGTACGAATCCATTCATCGGTGGATTCATCGTACAAGTAGCCTGTCGAGGTACTATAAGCTAATCCTTGTGGCATCTTATCGGTGATCACAACATCATGCAATTCACGACTGGCTTGGTTAAAAATAATTTCCCAAACCACTGAACCGCTGGAAGTCACGTTACCCGTCTTAATGATATCTACCTCATAAATAGGTAATGTAATGATGATCTCATGGCCATCTTCATCGTAAATCCCGGTAGGAATGGTCACTTCCTCAGTAACGGTGCTTACACTTAATTCAGTGATCAGATCAATAGTCCCTGAGCGGTTGGAAAGTGTTTGTGCCGCCTCATTAAAAGTAACGGTCAATGTACCATCGAGTGCTAAGGTAAAGCTTCCGATCGATTGTCCGCCGGAACGGGTCAATTCACCACTGACGGTGTTATGAATGGCAAAATAATTCGGTAATTGATACGTATAATAATCACCAGCGCGAATTTCTTCCGTATCTGCTAACGACCAGTCAAAATGAATTTTGATATTGTCATTATACATCGGTGGATTTTCGGCAGTGAAGGGTTGATCGTTTAAGTCAGTGATTCGGACATTGTCAAAAAGCTGTACTCCCCGTTCATTCAGGTTGGCACTAAGATTTTCAGCGGTAGTAGAAGCTTCCGTTTCCGTCTCTGTCTCAGTATCTGGTGCTCGGGGTTGAATGCTGTTTTGATTCAGTGTCGAAGATGCTTGGGTTGCTTGACTTTCACTAGGGACGGTTGCTTGTTCTTCTTCTGCTTGACTCGTTGCTGACTGAACTGCTCCCGCTGTCGATGAATCCGTAGGTGCTTTTTCCGTATCGATCGTTCCGGTCACAGGTTCAGTACTTTCTAACGTTTCGGTCGTTCTTTCGGTACTTTCGGTTGCATTGATTGCTTCTGCTAGAATGATCGTTGGTTCACAAAAAATGGAACCAAGCAAGACTAGCAAACATATATAGATAGAAAATTGTTTTTTCATAATTGTTCATTCCTTTTTATAAATTTTTTTTCAATTGATCTCGGAAGTGCTCTGCGTATAACATTGTTCAACAGTGAGCAATATATCCCAATAAACAACTGCTTTTTGCCTCCTCACTAAGGTTCAATCATTTTGGTCTTTGCTACTTGTATCAAACGTATTACTACTATTCCACACTTCTATTTTCCCAAAATTTTGGGGTGGGATGTATTCAAAAAAAATACAACACGCAATTTTTTTGAATACATGTAAAAACGTGATACTATTTACTTAAAAGGGGGCTCGACGGGCATCATGTTACGGAAATTGTTATCATCTACAACACAAAAGAAACTACAGCTGATTGAGTATTTATTAGACGATCAGGGAACGAGTCTTCACGATTTGGCAGTGAAATTTTCCATTTCAATGTCTGCAGCGAAAACCTATATCGCGGAAATCGACAATGAATTTTCGTTTCTGGACTTACAATTTGACGATTATTCAGCTGTTCGCCTACACTTGCATCCTTTCGCTACTCGACTAGACGTATACAGCCATTTTTTAAATCGCTCGTCTGCGTTTCAATTGTTAGAACTACTCTTCTCATCAAGTTTCACTAGTTATGACATGCTGGCACTAGAATTAAATTTAAGCAAGTCATCGATCATTCGTTTGATCAAGAGGATCAATTTGGTTCTGGCACCGTATGATTTCTTCATCGCAACCAAGCCCATCCAGTTAAAAGGAAATGAACACAACATTCGGCAATTTTTTCTGATTTTTTTCTTAGAGAAGTACCAGTATGAATTTGTGGATGCCAACATTAACCAAGAACAGGATTTCTTGAAGATCGCCCGTATCATGGCAGCTGCGACGCCCCTAAAACTTTATTTTTCCGATATCAAAAAAATTGCTTTTGTAATCTACATCAACACGAAGCGCGATCGCCTATACGCTTCTAATCCCAATGGGAACCACATCGAATATTTCTTAGAGAAAATCGATTTGAGCGAATTTACTGGCTACAGTCGGGCTTATGTCGAGAAAATGGTCGGTTATGTCATGTCCCACATTGGTCAAGACCCTGATGTCTTTCGTAAGACCAAACAAGAGTTTTATCAAATGACCAAACGTATATTTAAAAAATACAACTACCATGAAGCCAATTTTGAAGAGAAGCTCGACGCCGTGGTCTTTTCTTATTTTCTTGGGATCAACTTGCAGGTTCCTTACTGCATCTTGGATGATCGCTTTGCTCGTTTTGTTGATAATTGTGATTTAGTCCAACAGACAGTCAATCGAGACATCGTTCAGCTTTTGACCCATTCGAATTTGCCAATCATTCGACCAAGTACGATCAATTACCTGATTTATATTTTCCATATATCTTTCCCCAATTTTGCCAAAGAAATCATCGACGCAAACGCTGACTTTCGCTTAGCTTTGTTTTATGATACGAATAGTTACCATACGGAATTTATCCAAACGAAAATCCAACAGTTTATTCCCTATCAGCTAACGATCACGATCTTAAATCCTCTAGACTCGTTTTCTCTGACCAAACTGGACGAGACTTATGATTTGATCATCGGCAATCTGACCCCCTCCTGCAGAAAAAATTTGTTTCATTATGCAGACATCAACCTGACTTCGAATGACTTGGCGTTTATCGCTCGGCAGATTCAGGAAAAGGGGATTCGGATGCTGCAAGAAAAGAATGCGCAATAAAAAAACACCCTCGAAAAGCCGCAATTTAGCGATTTTCGAGGGTGTTTCCATTATTTGTTTGCTGTTTAGTTTAGTTCACTACGCCATGGCTGGATATTTTGCTGGCGATACAAAGCTGCTTTCCCAATTGCATTGAAGAGGGTCATTTTTTGCGTAACCACTGCTTTAGCTGCCTCAATGCATTCTGGGTAAATAGCATTTGGATCCCATAATTCTGTTTCAGCTAAAATTTGACGGCATTTTTTGTAAAAAGCGTATTTATAATCAGAGGAGATATTTACTTTTTGGATACCGATTGCCACTGCCTGAGCGATTTCTTCATCGGGATTGGCCGATCCGCCATGCAACACCAACGGGATATCGACACGATCTTTGATTTCTTGCAAGACATCCATTTTTAGTTCCGGTTTGATATCTTTCGGATAAATACCATGGGCAGTTCCAATCGCAACTGCTAGTGTATCGATGCCTGTTTTCTCAATGAATTCTTGTGCATCTTCTGGACGAGTATAAATCACTTCGGAGACGCCCCCTTCAACGGAGGTTCCGGTATTGCCGATCGTTCCCAGCTCGCCTTCGACAGATACCCCAATCGGATGGCAAATCTCGGTAATCTGTTTTGTCAGAGCAATATTTTCTTCAAAAGGCAGCAATGACCCATCGATCATCACTGAGCTGAACCCACAATGGATGGCCCGCATGATACTTGCCAGACTGTCGCCATGATCCATATGGATCACGATCGGCACAGAACTGTTTTTCGCTCTGGAAACTGCATAGTGGAAAAATTCATCCTTTGTAAAGGCCAATTCTGTTGGGTGGACCGCAATGATGGCTGGTGCATCGTTTTCTTCCGCTGCTTCGATAACGACTCGTAAAAAGTTACTGTCTGCGACGTTAAAGGCACCAACGGCAAATTGATTTTCTTTGGCAACGGTCAGTAATTGTTTCATATTGATCAACATATAAGTGTGCTCCATTCTTTTTTAAAGTGATTTGTTTTTTGATCCAGATAATTCGATATACTCTTTGACGACTGCTTTTCCTGCTTCGATGGTTTGGTGGATCAGGGTCGGATAATCGCTTTCCGGACAAGCATCCAGCTGTTGATGCAGGGCATTTCTTTGGGCTTTCATAAAATCAGCCCCTACATTGATTTTATTGATTCCTAATGCCACGGAACGTAAGATATTCTCTCTACCGGCTCCCGAGCCGCCATGCAAAACCAGCGGTAGGTCAGTGGCTTCTTTGATTGTTTGAACGATGTCAAAGCGAAATGCCGGGCGGTACCCTGCTGGATAATCCCCATGACTGGAGCCGTAAGAAAGAGCGAGACAGTCGACCCCGGTTGCTCGAATAAAATGGATGGCTTCCTCTGGATCGGTATACATCCCATCGCTAGTATACTGATCCCCAGCCACTGCTCCCATGTCCCCAACTTCTGCTTCGACACTGGCATTATAGGCTTGCGCAAACTGTACGATCTCTTTGGTGATGGCGATGTTTTTTTCTAAAGGATGCATAGAGGCATCCATCATGACGCTTGAGAATCCTTCATGGAGACATTGTTTGACGAAGGCGATATCCTGTCCGTGATCCAGATTGATGGCAACCTCCACATTGACATTTTCTGCCATTCGAATGATCGGCTGTGTTAAGTAACGATGATCCAGATGGGTTTTTAAATGGTCTTGCAACAAATCCACGATGATGGGCGCATGAGATTCTGCAGCGGCATCGATCACTGCTTTAGCGGTTTCTAGGTTAAAACAATTGATAGCCATAACCGCATAGTTTTCTCGATTGGCTTTTTGCAGCATCTCTTTCATTGATACATACATCTTCTTCGCTCCTTTTCTTAAGAAATTTCAATCGACGAAAAGTCAATGTCTTCTTCCTCTTCCACGATGGGCGTTTCAACGGGTGCCTTTTTCAATGCAAAGAGCAAAACACCGGTGATGGCAGAACCAATCAAGAGTGCGATGGTAAATTTCAGTGGATCCGTCATGGCAGGAATGATGAAGACCCCTCCAGATGGTACCGGTGAACCGACGCCCCAAACCATGCTTAGACCACCGCCGACGGCTGCTCCGGCCGTACAAGAAAAAATGACGCGAAACGGATCGACGGCAGCGATCGGGATCACCCCTTCTGTGATCATGCAAAGACCCATTGGAAAAGCGATCTTGATGTTGTCTTCTTCTTCCGTAGAATATTTGGGTCGGCGTAAGAGACGAGAGAGGACCCAAGAGATCGTAACACCAAAGGGCGGCACCATTGAGGCTAAAATTTTCACGGCTTCGGGTTCTTGAATGCCTTCCAATAATAGCCCATCAGCAAATAGCGAGGCGACTTTGTTGACAGGTCCGCCAAAATCAAAGGCAGCCATACCACCGACAATCGCGCCAAATAAGAAATTCCCCGAGCCTTGCAGATTCGTTAAGAAGGTAGTCAACGCGTCAGTGGCCCACACGATCGGTACACCGATGACGAAGAACATCAAAGCACCGACGATCAGTGTCGACAAAACTGGAACGATCATCATTGGCATCAGACCTTGTGCCCAACGTGGTACTTTAAGGTTTTTTACTAAGAATAAGACCAGATAACCTGCGAGATAGCCTCCTAACATTCCCCCTAAAAAGCCTGCGCCAATCGCATTGGCAATCAGTCCCATAAAGAGTCCGGGAGCGATTCCTGGACGATCGGCAATGGAGTAGGCGATCGCGGCAGCAATCACTGGCGCCAGCAGCCCCATCCCTAAAACGCCCAGCGAGACCAGTGCATCCGGGATCGTATAGGCAGCATCGTAATTTTCAATGACTGTGCCGTTGGTAAGATTTCCGATAGCGATCAAAAGCCCGGCTGTTACAACGACCGGCAGCATATACGAGATGGCGGTTAAGGCATGTTTTTTCAACTGCAGCTGTTTCATCATTTGTTTCATCCCCCTTTAAATTTGCATTGTCAGAACATTCATTGATTCATCCCTGATTTAATTTTTCTTCAATCGTTTCAAGCAAACGCTTAGGCGCTTTGATCACCATACTAGTTGGAATTTCTACTATTCGCTTGCCTTCAAAGCGGTCTCTGCCGCCGATTTTGATATCTGCCGCAATAATGACAACATCAGCTGCATGAATATCTGCTTCTGTCAATTCACTTTCTGTCCCGATGGTTCCTTGGGTTTCGATATGGACTTCATGACCAAGTTCTTTCGCAGCTGTTTCAATTTTTTGCTTAGCAATATACGTATGCGCGATTCCTGAAGTACAAGCAGCTACACCAACGATTTTCATCTCTTCTCCCCCTTTCTTAGTTTTCTGCCATTGGATCTTTAGCAAGCAAGGTCATCATTTGATCCTTTGTCCCTGACGCAACGAGACGATCAATAAACGATTCATCTGCTAGTAGCATCGCTACCTTTTGCAGCAGCTTGATATGCATCGTATTGGCATCGGTATTTTTGACTGCAAACAAGATAATTACTTGAACGGGCGCTTCATCGATGGACTCCCATTCAAGCGGACGCTTGGTTTTTCCGATCACTAAGGAAGTCTTTTTCACACTGTCTGACTTTCCATGTGGGATTGCTAAGCCATGTCCGATACCGGTCATTCCTTCCATTTCTCGGGCAAAGACATCTTGGGTGAACCCTGCTAAATCGGTAATTATCTGGTTTTCATATAAAAGTTCAGAGAGTTCAGTGATTGCCTCTTCTTTTGAATTCGCTTCCATTTCCATCTTGATAAGATTGGGATTGATTACATCTGCGATACTGAACGCTTGGATCGTTTGGCTTTCGTTTTTCATCTTTACATCTCTCCTAATAGTTGTTTGACTCGCTTTTCATCCTGTTTGGTAAATACCGAATTGACTAAAATCGTCGGCACCTTCGTTTCTACTGGCAAATTAATGGTGGTTAAGATCAAATCGATATTCTGGTAGTCTTGCGCATGCTTTCGGTACATACGAGCGGAAAGCACATCCACGATATCCAGTTCAGGAAATGCTCGTTGGACTTTGACTTTCAGCAGCTCAGAAGTCCCTACGCCGCTGCTGCACATGATTAAGACTCGCTGTCTGCGCCGACGAATGACTTTAAATTTCACAAAATACAGCACTAAGAAACCAATCTCGTCTTCCGATATGGGATTCGTTCCATAGGTTCGCTCCACTTCCTTGCTGACTTGTGCCACTTGCTCAAAAATCCTTGGATACTCTAGTTGAATGTCATTTAGCAGACCGTTTTTCACGATAATTTTATTCTTTAGCCGATAGAGCATCGGCTGGATATGGCAAAGTAGATCGGTCTTGTCTGTTTGCTGGTTCAATTGAATACCCAGTGCTTTTTCCATCTGCTTAGTAAAAAACTCCGTGATTTCGCTGGCTTCTTTTGTCAGATTGGTCATTGCCAAGGGTTTGTTTTCTACTCTGGAAGACACTAGATACTGGTAGAGATAAAATACCTCACTTTCTGGCAGCTCCGTCACGAGATAGGCATTGATTTTTTCAATCACTTGTTGGGCAATTTGATAAAACTCTTGGTGCTGTTCAATCAAATGCTGTTCTTCCTCATCTAAACCCTCAATTATCTCTTCACGGTCAATTTCTCCTTCCCTCATTCGTAAAATCAGAATATACAGATGCGAGAAAATATTCATGTTGTAAGGATACGCAATACTGTTCGCGAGTTTTCGCTCAATGAATTCAAGAATTGAAGTAATAAAGTTGATATCAAAGGCATTGATGGGATATTTTTGCGTGACCATTTCTTCATTCCACACATGGGTTTTCGTAAAGAGATCATTGACACAGCGACGGATATTTTTTTCGGTACCAATCACTGCAATTCTCTTATCGGATCGGATCAACTGGAGTTCAAAGTACTGAAAATATTCCGCAAGACGATTGATATCACTACTTATCACTGCTTCACTCAAATAGTAATGAGCGAACAACTCTTTGATCATTAAACGCTTTGGTGATTTAAACAATAAATGCAAGGCAATCGCATGACGTCGCTCAAGCGGCTCATCATGTTGATCCGTTTCTTGATTTTCAATCGTGCCTCTGAGATATGCTTCATAATCCAAACAAAATCCTTTGCCGATTTCAGACCGAATGATTTCTGAACCAGCAGCCTCATTGATCCGCTTGATCGTCCGGTAAATGGTTTTCGTTGAAACCTTAGCAGCTGTGGCTAGTTCATTAGCGGTCAAATTCATCCCCTGTATCATAAACTGCTCAATCAAACGTGTTTCTCTCTTGCTCAGCTTCATACTGTCTCCCTCCGTATCTTTACTATAGCCTTCTTTGGCTCAAGTATTTCTTAATCGATGTCCACTGATTTGGACATTTCAAAAATAACGCTTTCATTAATCGTCCCAAATGCCCCCCTTTCTAAGATGAAAGAAGGGAGCATTCTTTTTCGTGACATCTCCTTTTGCTAAACAAAAAAAGCTTGCCATTCCGAAGAATGACAAGCTTTTCCTTCACACTGAGTCAATCAGGTGCTGGGCATTGATTAGTTTTGGCTGTTCAATGCGTCTTCAGCAGCCATTTGTGCTTCGATGTCTGAGATGCTGTAGACATTTTCGCTGGCAACTGTTACTTCTTTTGGTTCCATTTCACGGTAACGAGGCATACCAGTACCAGCTGGGATGATCTTACCGATGATAACATTTTCTTTCAATCCAAGAAGTGGATCTTTCTTGCCGCGGATCGCTGCATCGGTCAACACACGAGTGGTTTCTTGGAAGGACGCAGCAGACAAGAAGCTGTTGGTTTCCAAGGATGCTTTCGTGATCCCTAGTAGGACTGGACGGCTAGTTGCAGGAACGCCGCCGGCTACCAAGGTGTCGTAGTTGCGGTCTTTAAAGTCGGCGATATCCAACAATGTTCCTGGCAAGATGCCTGAATCACCTGGATCCATGACGCGGACTTTACGCAGCATTTGACGAACCATTACTTCGATATGTTTGTCGCCGATTTCTACCCCTTGCATACGGTAAACGCGTTGAACTTCCCGTAATAGGTAGTTTTCAACAGACAAGACATCGCGAACTTGTAACAGTTGTTTTGGATCGATCGATCCTTCTGTCAATGGTGCACCACGATGGATAAAGTCGCCTTCTGCTACTTTCATCCGGGCAGTATAAGGAACGGTATACGTACGCGTATCGGTTTCCCCTTTGATGGTCACTTCTTTGGTCCGAGTTGAAGGGTCTTCTGAGATATCGATGACTTCTCCGGTAACTTCGGTAATGACCGCTTGTCCTTTCGGATTACGGGCTTCAAAGATTTCTTGGACACGAGGGAGACCTTGCGTGATATCGTCTCCGGCAACCCCGCCGGTATGGAAGGTACGCATGGTCAACTGAGTACCAGGTTCACCGATTGATTGGGCAGCGATGGTACCGACTGCTTCCCCAACTTCAACTTCAGAACCAGTGGCTAAGTTGCGGCCATAACAATGTTTACATACACCATGTTTGGTGTTACATGTAAAGACAGAGCGAATGGATACTGTTTCGATGCCAGCATCTACCGTTGCTTTGGCTAGGTCTTCGGTGATCAATTGGTTGACCCCAAGAATCACTTCGCCAGTTTCAGGATGGATGATTGATTTACGAGTGTAACGACCAACTAAACGTTCTTCTAAGGATTCGATGATTTCGTTTCCTTCGCGAATTGCTTGAATATCTAAACCACGGTCAGTGCCACAATCGTCTTCACGGATGATGACATCTTGGGCAACGTCAACGAGACGACGTGTCAAGTAACCGGAATCGGCTGTTTTCAAGGCGGTATCGGTCATCCCTTTACGGGCACCATGGGTCGAGATAAACATTTCCAAGACAGATAGACCTTCACGGAAGTTTGAGATGATCGGCAATTCCATGATTCGTCCGTTAGGCGCAGCCATCAATCCACGCATCCCAGCAAGCTGAGTAAAGTTGGAGATGTTACCACGGGCACCGGAATCAGACATCATGAAGATTGGGTTTTTCGCTTCCAATGATTCCATCAGTTTTAACTGAATTTCATCTTTGGCTGCATTCCAAACACCAATAACTCGTTCATAACGCTCGTCATCGGTAATCAATCCACGACGGAATTGTTTCGTGATCGTTTCTACTTGTTTGTGGGCATTGTCGATGATTTCATGTTTTTCGTGCAAGTTCATGATATCAGCGATACCAACGGTGATACCCGCCATTGTTGAGTGGCTGTATCCTAAGTCTTTCATGCGGTCAAGCATGCGTGACGTTTCAGTGATGCGGAAACGTTTGAAGACTTCTGAAATGATGTTTCCTAAGTTTTTCTTCTTGAATGGGCCAACAAGCTCTTGTTCTTTGATGAAGGCAGGCACATCTGTACCAGCTTCAATAAAGTACTTGTCTGGTGTTTGAACCGTCAAGTTGTAGTCTGTCGGTTCGTTCAAGAATGGGAATTCTGGGGGCATGATCGAGTTGAAGATCACTTTACCCACTGTTGTTACCATCAAGCGTTGTTTTTGTTCAGACGTGAATGGTTTGTCCCCTAAAGTGTTTGGATTGATGGCGATTCGTGTGTGTAAATGCACGTAGCCATTGCGCCATGCCGTAACTGCTTCGTCCATGTCACGGAAGATCATGCCTTCCCCTTCACGGCCTTCTTCTTCCATCGTCAAGTAGTAGTTCCCTAGGACCATATCCTGAGATGGTGTTACAACTGGTTTTCCGTCTTTTGGATTCAAAATGTTTTGGGCTGCTAACATCAGCATACGTGCTTCTGCTTGCGCTTCTTCGTTCAACGGTACGTGAACGGCCATTTGGTCTCCATCGAAATCGGCATTGTAGGCTTCACAAACAAGTGGGTGCAAACGAATGGCACGGCCTTCAACTAAGACTGGTTCAAATGCTTGGATACCTAATCTGTGAAGCGTAGGTGCCCGGTTCAATAGCACTGGATGTTCTTTGATGACATCTTCTAAAACATCCCAAACTTCGTCTTCTTGACGTTCGATTTTGCGTTTGGCATTTTTGATGTTTGACGCGATTTCACGAGAAACAAGCTCCCGCATCACGAATGGTTTGAACAATTCGATCGCCATTTCTTTTGGCAGACCACATTGGTACATTTTCAGGAATGGACCAACGACGATAACTGAACGACCTGAGTAGTCGACCCGTTTTCCTAGCAAGTTTTGACGGAAACGACCTTGTTTCCCTTTCAACATGTGAGAAAGAGATTTCAATGGGCGGTTCCCTGGCCCTGCAACTGGACGGCCGCGACGACCGTTATCGATCAAGGCATCGACTGCTTCTTGCAGCATCCGTTTTTCATTTTGAACGATGATGTTTGGTGCATTCAAATCTAACAAGCGTTTCAAACGGTTGTTACGGTTGATTACACGACGATACAAGTCGTTCAAGTCACTTGTGGCAAAACGTCCACCTTCTAATTGCACCATTGGACGCAAATCAGGCGGGATAACTGGGATAACGTCCATGACCATCCAGCTTGGTTTGTTTCCTGAAGCACGGAATGCTTCTAAGATATCCAAACGGCGGATCGCACGGGTTCGTTTTTGACCAGTCGCGTTTTTCAATTCTTCTTTTAATTCAGCAACTTCGCCTTCAAGATCAACGCCATCTAATAATTGTTTGATGGCTTCGGCACCCATTGCTGCTGAAAATTCTTGACCGTATTGGTCACGTTTTTCACGGTATTCCCGTTCAGTCAATAGTTGTTTTTTCTCAAGACTGGTGTTTCCTGGTTCAATCACTACGTATGAAGCAAAGTAGATGATTTCTTCCAATGCACGTGGGCTCATGTCTAAGACAAGACCCATCCGTGAAGGAATGCCTTTGAAATACCAAATGTGTGATACTGGTGCTGCTAATTCAATGTGTCCCATGCGTTCACGACGCACTTTTGAACGTGTTACTTCCACGCCGCAACGGTCACAAACGATGCCTTTATAGCGGATCCGTTTGTATTTGCCGCAAGCACATTCCCAGTCTTTGGTTGGACCGAAAATACGCTCGTCAAACAACCCTTCGCGTTCAGGTTTTAACGTACGGTAGTTAATGGTTTCTGGTTTTTTTACTTCACCATAAGACCAGCTTCTGATTTTTTCAGGAGAAGCCAAACCGATTTGCATACTTTCGAATTTATTTACATCGATCAAAAAAGGTTCCCTCCATTTCATTTCATGGACATATCCGATAGAACGGGGGCTATTTCCGCTAGTGGCGGAAATAGCGAGGGCCGTCTATTATTGCAAGCGATCTTCTGCTGTCTCGATTTGTTGGTTCAACGCGTCGGCGGCATTTTTAGCTTCTGTTTGTGCTTTTTGTTCTAATTCACGGGCTGTTTGTTGCTCCGCAAATTTTGTTAAGGCATCAACGGTGATCAAATCATCATCGTCATCATCCATATCGCGTAGTTCAATCTCTGCATCATCGATATCTAGGACACGCATGTCTAGACCCAGTGATTGCAATTCTTTTACTAATACGCGGAATGATTCTGGTACACCTGGTTTTGGAATTGGTTCCCCTTTGACGATTGCTTCGTATGTTTTCACACGACCAACCACGTCATCTGATTTGTAGGTCAAGATTTCTTGCAAGGTGTAAGCAGCACCGTATGCTTCCAGTGCCCAAACTTCCATCTCTCCGAAACGTTGTCCACCAAATTGGGCTTTTCCTCCCAATGGTTGTTGAGTAACCAATGAGTAAGGTCCAATGGAACGGGCATGCAATTTATCATCGACCATGTGGGCCAATTTGATCATGTACATGACACCAACAGAGATGCGGCCATCAAATGGTTCGCCGGTACGTCCGTCGTAAAGCACTGTTTTGGCATCGCTGGCCATTCCTGCTTCAGCAACGGTTGCCCAAACATCTTCATCGCTGGCACCATCAAAGACTGGTGTTGCCACGTGAATGCCTAATTGACGCGCAGCCATTCCTAAGTGTAACTCTAATACTTGTCCAATGTTCATCCGAGAAGGTACCCCTAATGGGTTCAGCATGATATCGACTGGTGTGCCATCTGGTAAGAAAGGCATGTCTTCTTCTGGCATAATGCGAGAAACGACCCCTTTGTTTCCGTGACGTCCGGCCATTTTATCCCCTTCATGGATTTTCCGTTTTTGAACGATATAAACGCGAACCAGCATGTTCACACCTGGTGACAATTCATCGCCAGCTTCGCGGGTAAAGATTTTGACATCGTGGACGATTCCGCCGCCGCCGTGAGGCACGCGTAGAGAAGTGTCACGCACTTCGCGGGCTTTTTCACCAAAGATTGCATGCAACAAACGCTCTTCTGCTGAAAGTTCCGTTACCCCTTTTGGAGTGACTTTCCCAACAAGCAGATCGCCATCTTTGACTTCCGCGCCAATGCGGATAATCCCCATTTCGTCTAGGTCTTTCAACGCGTCTTCCCCAACGTTCGGGATTTCGCGAGTGATTTCTTCAGGTCCTAATTTTGTGTCGCGGGCTTCTGATTCATATTCTTCAATATGGACAGAAGTGTAAACATCATCTTTCACCAAACGACGGCTCATGATGATGGCATCTTCATAGTTGTACCCTTCCCAAGTCATGAATGCGACTAAGACGTTTTGTCCTAATGCCATTTCGCCTTGTTCCATAGATGGGCCATCTGCTAAGATGTCGCCTTTTTCCACTTTTTCACCAAGTGCCACTAATGGACGTTGGTTGTAGCTGGTTCCTGAGTTTGAACGACGGAATTTGGTAACAGAATAAACGTCTAATGCGCCATTGTCACGACGAACGCGCACTTCGGCTGCATCCACGTATTCTACGATCCCATCATGTTTACATAACAAAGCAGCTCCTGAGTCATGTGCTGATTTGTATTCCATACCAGTACCAACCCAAGGTGCTTTCGGATTGATCAATGGTACAGCTTGCCGCTGCATGTTGGCACCCATCAAGGCACGGTTGGAGTCATCGTTTTCCAAGAAAGGAATACATGCGGTTGCGACTGCGACTACTTGTTTTGGTGATACGTCCATGTAGTCGACTTTATCGATCGATACTTCCAAGTTTTCAGAAGTAGCACGCGCCATAACAACGTCGTTTACGAAAGAGCCGTCTTCATTTAACAAGCTGTTTGCTTGGGCCACAACGTAGTGGTCTTCGGTATCGGCAGTCAAGTAATCGATCTTGTCTGTAACACGGCCTGTTTCGCGGTCAACGCGACGGTATGGTGTTTCAATGAAGCCATACTTGTTGACTTTGGCATAAGAGGCCAAGCTGTTGATCAACCCGATGTTTGGTCCCTCTGGCGTTTCGATCGGACACATACGGCCATAGTGGGAATAGTGAACGTCTCGGACTTCATAGCCGGCACGGTCACGGGTCAAACCACCAGGTCCTAAGGCAGATAGACGACGTTTATGGGTCAACTCACCCAGTGGGTTTGTTTGGTCCATGAACTGTGACAACTGAGAAGAACCAAAGAATTCTTTGATACTTGCGACAACTGGACGAATATTGATCAATTGTTGCGGTGTCAAAGTTTCGGTGTCTTGGATCGACATCCGTTCACGAACGACACGTTCCATCCGAGCAAGCCCGATCCGGAATTGGTTTTGCAATAATTCACCAACAGAACGAATCCGACGGTTTCCTAAGTGGTCGATATCATCGACATTGCCGATGCCTTCCATCAAATTGAAGAAGTAGCTCATTGAAGCAATGATGTCCGCTGGACGAACCGTACGTGTAGCAGTATCTGGATAGCCATTACCGATCACGTTGACTTCTTGTTCTGGATCTTTTGGTGAAAAGACTTTGATGACTTGGACGGTCATTGGTTCGGTAACGACCCCATCTTCTGATGGATAGTACGTTACACTGTTTAGGCCATTATCGATAAATGCGCCTAGTGTTTCCATGACTTGGTGAGTCAAAACAGTGCCTTTTTCAACAATGATCTCGCCTGTTTCAGGGTCAACCAAGGTTTCTGCTAAGGTCAAGTTCAATAGACGTGTTTTCAAGTCTAATTTTTTGTTTACTTTGTAGCGACCAACATTTGCTAAGTCGTAACGTTTTGGATCGAAGAAACGTGCGTTCAGCAAGCTGCGTGAGCTGTCTGCTGTTTTTGGCTCGCCTGGACGAAGACGTTCGTAAACATCTTTCAATCCTTCTTCGGTACGAGAATCGCTTGCGTTTTTATGCAAGTCTTTTTCGATCGTATTACGCAATGATTCACTGTCGCCGAAAATTTCAAAGATCGTGTCATCGGAACCAAACCCTAGGGCACGGACTAAGACCGTCAAAGGAATTTTACGGGTACGGTCAATCCGTACGTAAGAGATATCTTTGGCATCAGTTTCCATTTCTAACCACGCACCGCGGTTAGGGATAACAGTTGAACCAAAGCCTTCTTTGCCGTTTTTATCGACTTTGCCATGGAAATATACACCCGGAGAGCGGACCAACTGAGAAACGATAACCCGTTCTGCCCCGTTGATGATAAAGGTTCCTTGTTCAGTCATTAATGGGAAATCACCAAAGAATACTTCTTGGGATTTGATTTCCCCGGTTTCACGGTTCGTCAAACGCAAAGTAACATGTAATGGTGCCGAATAGTTTGCATCATGGGCACGGGCTTCTTCTACTGTATACTTTGGTTCTTTCAATTCATAATCCACAAATTCTAGGGACAAGTTACCGTTGAATCCTTCGATTGGCAAAATATCTTCAAACATTTCTCTTAGGCCCTCATCTAGGAACCATTGGTAAGAGTCGGTTTGAATTTCAATCAAATTCGGTAATTCTAATACTTCACTGATCCGTGCGAAACTTCTACGTTCGCGATGCTTTCCGTATTTTACTACGTGTCCAGCCAAGCTCTTCACCTCTTCATAAAGTCTTTCAAAAAGGCTATCCGATTATTTACAAAACTGTAACAAATATTAAATATAGGTTACAGAAAGCATTTTTTGCGGCTTTTAGGCAAAAAAAAACCAAAAATAGAACGGATGCATTGGGCATTTTCTACTTTTGTTTCCTTATTCCTAAGCCGAAACGGACAATATTTCGTTTCTGCTTTTTTCGTTCAGATAGTTTTTGCAACTCCTTATTATACAGATGAAGCACTTTCCTGTCAAGCTTTCATTGGAAGTTACAATGCTTTTCTGGCGCACCCATTTCCTAAGATTTTCTAAAGAAAAAAACAAGGCTGGTGGGGACTGTTTTTCGTAAGAAACTACTTTGCTTTTTGCCGATTTCTTGCTATGCTAACGAAAACGTTACACGTGAAACATTAGGAAGGATATCCTTATGACGACAAAAGAAAAAATACTGACCTTATTACAAAAAGAAGATACTGTGCTATCTGGAGAGAAACTAGCCCAAGCTTTGTCGATCTCTCGTACAGCAGTCTGGAAAGCCATTAAAGAACTCGAGAAAGAAGGCTATCATTTCGAACACTTGGCCAACGGCTATCGCTTTGTCTCGGATGATCGCTACGATCAAGCAGCACTTGCGGCAGCCTTGCCGATGATTCCCACGATTCAAATCAAGGAAGCTGTTGAATCCACCATGAAAGAAGCCAAGATCGCCGCTTTGGACAGTGGACTGGCAACCCCCGCCCTTTTTTTGACCGAAACACAAACAGGCGGTCACGGCCGCTTCGAACGTCCGTTTTTCTCACCGAAAAAACAAGGGATCTATATGAGCTTGCTTTTAAAACCAAACCAAGCGTTTCAAGAATTGCCACAATATACCGTTTTGGCGGCGGTGGCAGTCGCCGAAGCCATCGACGCCCTTCTAATGAAGGAAACGGCCATTAAGTGGGTCAACGATCTATACTTAGATGGAAAAAAAATCTGCGGTATTTTGTCTGAAGCAACCAGTGACTTTGAGACAGGCCGCATTACCTCGGTTGTGATCGGTATCGGCATCAGTTTTTCGATTCCGCAACAGCAGTTTCCAGCAGAGATTCGGGAAAAAGCGACCTCACTCTTTCCTGGTGAGGAGTATCCAACCTTTTCTCGAGCAGTATTGATTCAAGAAATTTGGCGTCGGTTCTTCCAATTGTTGGCACAACTGCCTGACATGGATTATATGGCCCGCTATCGGCAGAAATCCTTCGTTTTGGGCCGCACCGTTCAATTTACGCAACAAGGGGTGACCTATGAAGGGATTGCCAAAGACATTACCAACACCGGTGAATTGGTGGTGGAAACAGCGACGGAGCGCAAGGTACTTTCTTCTGGAGAAATCAGTTTGGAGCGGTATTGAGGCTGCGAAAAGTCGCAAACCAGCTTGCTGATTCGAAGCTTTCCCAGGGAATCAGTCACAGCAAGCGTAAACACAAACACTCCATAAACAGACCTGCTTATTCCGAGGGGTTAAATAAAAAGCAACCTAGGCAGCTCCCAAACAAACTTTACTGCTACGATCAATTTCGCGGAAAAAGTGAGCCTCATCTTTTCATAATAAGTATCATGCTCGTTCTTTTATCATGTCTTTTCTACAGTTTTTATGCGCTATTTCATTCCTCACATAAAAAAGATCGACCTGCTCTTTCAAGAGCGGGTCGATCTTTTTTTTAAAGCAATTGCCACAACAGACAGAAAAGCAAGCCTAAGGCGTAGCTGCTGTTGAATAAAATCATGTTCTTAATCGAATAGCCGAAACTACGTGGGTGGGGCAGACTGGCTTGATGCTCTTTCAAATTTTGGTGGATTTTCGGCAGTGTCAGAAACACGAGCAAAATCGGCCATTGGAAGAGACCAAACAAGAGGCCCAATAAAATAGCGGCGTAGGAAGCTAGCATCATTCCTTGAAACAGACGGATACCTGCTTCGCGACCGATGTAGTACACCAGCGTGTAGCGGTGATTTTCGATATCGGCTTCCAGATCCCGTAAGTTATTGGCTAACATGATGTCAGCAATCGTGAAAATCAACGGCAAGGATGCCAACACGATGGCGCACACGGCCCAGAGGTTCCCTACTAAGCCAAAGGTTCCGTTCGCAAAATCCAGTGCCAGATAAAACACTTTTTGATCAATGGTATTGATATAGATCGTGATGGCAAAAATCCCTAATCCCATCGTTACGCCGCTGAACACCTCACCTAAAGGCATCCGCGATAATGGAATGGGGCCAAAGGTATAAAAGACCCCGATAAAACAAACCACCAGCCCCATCACTAGCAGCAGCCAGCCGGTAACAAAGGTCAAGTAAAGACCGATCAGTAAGGTTCCTGCCAACATCGCAAAAATCAGATTGCGAACAGTAGCTTCTGAGATGTTTTCTCGCCCGATCACATTGTGCTGGTATTTGTAGGTTTCTGATTTGGCTTTTTTGAAATCCATATAATTGTTGATGGACGTCGTCGTCAAATCAAAAAGCAGCATCCCCAGAAAAAAGATTGCGGTATTCAACGGATGAAATTCATGAAAATACACCAACGAGAACAATGCACCCATAATGAAGGGGAAGACACTGGCCACTTTGGTACGGATCTCCACTACTTCTAAAAACACTGAAAGAGACATCTTTCACTCCTCCTATTCTAAATCCGCACGATCACCCATCGTGTAGCCTGATTCCTCTGAAAGTTCAAAGGTATCTTTGATACCGTCGGTTACATACACTTTGTCTTCTTTTGTGATAAAGATCGCATCGGTACCCTTTTCGGTATGCTGTTCGATATAGGCTAAGCCTTCCTTGACCCCTTTATCAAATGCCACCGTAGTTAACCCATCGCCATCGATGGATTTGTCGGTGATGACAGTTACACTTGCCACATCGCTGTCGTAAGGATAGCCAGTCTCAGAATCGAAAATATGATGGTACGTTTTGCCGTCTACTTCTAAGTAGCGTTCGTAGATCCCTGAAGTAACTACTGTTTTATTGGTTTCTTTGATACTGCCGATAATCGAGCCGCGAGATTTGTTTGGATCTTGGATTCCGACATTCCATGGCTCATCTGCACCGCGGTTGCTATGACCTAACACATAGACATTCCCGCCCAAATCGACAATCGCGGAAGTCACGCCATTGTCCTTCAGCACTTTGACGACTTCATCCGTGATGTAGCCTTTGGCGATCGCCCCAAGGTCAAGGATCATGTCCTTGTCTTTTAAATACACCGTGTGGTCTTCGTCGTTAAACTCGACTTGTTCATAATTGATATGTTTCAACGCTTCATCGATCTCAGATTGCTCTGGCTTGCGGGCATCATCAAAGCCGATTCGCCATAATTGGGTGATCGCACCGATGGCCATATTAAAGCCGCCTTCTGATTTCACACTATAATCGTAGGCTTCTTTCAACAAATAATAGATATCATCTGAGACCTTCACTGGCTTGATGCCAGCTTGCGCATTGATTTCATCGATCTCTGACCCTGCTTGGTTGATGGTGATTTTATCGCCTAACTCTCTGATGCGGTCAAAGGCCGGCTTCATGGCGTCCTCTTTGCCTTCATCATAAATGCGAATCCGAGTATAAGTGCCTAATAAAAATTCTTCTTGAAAATATGGTTCTTCTCGCAGCGTCGTTGCTTCCTGATCACTGCCACAAGCTGCCAACATTGTGCCTAAAAAAACAAACATCAGAAAAAACGTTACTTTCTTTTTCATGATTTTCCTCTTTTCTATTGTCTTCAACCTTCATATAATAGCCTTTTTTTGGCAGAATGAAAAGGGGCATTCCGTGATTCTGCAACGTATTTTAGGAATCCTTAATCGAACTTTTTCTTCTTTGTAAAAAACAGTTCTTTTAAAAAAACCTTCCCGCCAGATTGCTTCCTTTTGCACGAACTTGCTTTTATGACCTGGCTGCCCACGAAAAAAAGACAGCACTCAAAACGAATGCTGTCCTCTTAATGGAAAGAAGTTGTGATTATTCAGTAACGAAGTTATCCACTTCGATTGTTGTTTGGTCGCCTTTTTCAGCGGCATTCAACAATTGTTGTGCATAGATAACAAAGCTGTGGAAGCTGTGGGTTGCACCAGAAACTACATCCATGTCTGCCACAGAACCATCTTCAGCATTGACTGCAGAAACAAAAGCTTCATTGAAGTTTGGAATGAATTCTTCTGGACTTGTACCAGATTTAGCTTCCATGTTTTCGTTGTATGATGCATCATCTTTTTTCGACTCGCCGGCTTCGTTTAGGTAGTCGTAGTTTGATTCAGAGATTTTGCCGTCAGCCACAGTCATTGAGAAGACTACGCGGTAACCATTTGAGTAGTTCTTTTCTTCTAATGTATAAGTTCCGTCTTTCAAGTCTGCCCCATTGTCGATTTCAATGGTTTCCGTGTTGCCTGCTTGCGCCGCTTGAATCAATTGTTGTGCATAGTTTTGGAAGGAATCAAAGGAATGAGTCGCGCCAGAAACTACTTCGATTGAAGAAGGGCTTTGTGCGGCAACTAACTCTTCATTGAATTTAGGAATAAACTCTTCTGGGCTGATACCTGCTTTTTCTTTCATCGTTTCATTGTATTCCGTGTTTTCTGTTTTTGATTCGCCATCCGCATTGACGTTGTCATATTTTGATTCAACGATTTTGCCGTCTTTGACTGTGATCTCAAAGGTAACACGGTAGTCGTTTTTGTAGTTCTTTTCTTCTAAACGATATGTCCCATCTTGCATTGGCTCGCCTGCAACAACGGTTGCTTCCGTGCTTTCTGTTGATGCTGAATCGCTTGCAGAAGTTTGTGATGTACTTTCACTAGTTGACGAAGAAGCTGTATTGTTGTTGTCCGCTCCGCAACCCCCTAACAATAATGCTGCGAATGAAAATACCGCCATACCTACAATCAATTTCTTTGCTTTCATAATTATCCACCTTTTACTTGTTTATTTTCCCCACAAAAAAGTTTGTGATACATCTAACATTGTAAAGTAAATTTACGATATGTCAACCGCTTCCTTTCCGCTTTTTCTCGAAAAAATGACTTATTTTTTGATTTTCGCAAGTTTTCACGAATTTCAGGAAATATGCGTTTTTTTCATCAGAATCGTTAGACAAATGAACCATTTGTCTATATAATAGGAACGATTGTGTAATTATTATCATAGATTATTTTTATTAAGGAGAGATTTGCAATGGCAAAGAAAAACATTGTCGTTGTCGGTGCCGGTTATGCAGGCGTTTCTGCTACGAAGTACATGGCAAAGAAATTGAAAAAAGACAATGATGTTGAGATAACATTGATCGACCGTCACTCTTATCATACGATGATGACTGAACTGCATGAAGTCGCTGGAGGACGTGTAGAACCTACCGCAATTCAATATGACTTGCAGCGCTTGTTCTCACGCAAGAAAAATGTTCGTTTAGTAACCGATACAGTAACTGGGATCGATAAAGAAAATAAAACTGTCCAAACAAAATTAGGTAGCTATTCATTTGACTACTTGATCTTAGGGATGGGTGGCGAACCGAATGACTTCGGTACACCTGGCGTTAAAGAAAACGGCTTTACTTTATGGTCATTTGACGATGCTGTCCGCATTCGCGAACACATTGAAAAAACTGTCGCAAAAGCAGCGATCGAACCAGATGCAGCATTACGCAAAGCAATGTTGACCTTTGTCGTTTGTGGTTCTGGATTTACCGGGATCGAAATGATCGGTGAACTGATCGATTGGAAAGATCGTTTAGCTTCCGATTATAAATTGGACCCAAGTGAAATCAGCTTGAAAGTCGTTGAAGCAATGCCAACGATCTTAAACATGCTTGATCGTAACGATGCAGCCAAAGCAGAGCGTTACTTGAAGAAAAACAATGTTGATCTTGTCTTGAATGCACCAATCGTTGAAGTGGCACCTGACCACATCAAACTAAAAGATGGTTCAACGATCCCAACCCACACATTGATCTGGACTGCCGGTGTCAAAGGAACTAGCGATGCTGCTGATTTCGGTTTAGAAACTGCTCGTGGGTTCCGTCTAGTTGCCAATGAGTACATGGAAGCAAAAGGCTACGAAGACAAAAACATCTATATTATTGGTGACTTGGTTTACTTCGAAGAATTCCCGAACACACCAACACCACAAATCGTGCAAGCAGCTGAACAAACAGGTCACACTGCAGCAACGAATATCGTTTCAGCCATCAAAGGTGGCGAAAAACATAAATTCAAAGGAAACTACCAAGGATTTATGGTTTCCATCGGTGCCAAATGGGGCGTGGCGAACTTATTCAATAAGATTCACCTGAGCGGTTTCTTAGCGATCATTATGAAACACATCGTTAACTTGAAATACTTCTTTGATATTCGTTCTGGTTACTACATGTTCCAATACTTGATGCATGAAATCTTCCACATCAAAGATGACCGGACAGTCGCTCGTGGTCACACGTCTCGTTACGGTAACGTCTTGTGGAGTGTTCCGCTTCGTATTTTCTATGGTCTTGTCTGGTTCGTTGAAGCCTTCAAGAAAATTTTGGGTACGAATGGGGAAGTCTTCAAACCTGGTACTTGGTTCGGTGAAGGTTCTTGGTTCCAAGGCAACAGCGTATTCCCTTGGACTTGGGAATATCAAACAGTCGCTGATGCAGCCAGTGGTGCTAGTGAAGCAGCCGATGCAGCAAGTGCCGCTAGTGGTGCCGGTGAAGCAGCCGATGCAGCGACACAAGCCGCACACTTCGGTTTGAGCTATGCTTACGGTGAACAACCAATGATCGTGATTGAAAAATCACCTGACTGGTTCACAAAAGTTATGCAATTTATTATGCCAAACAACGACGTTGCCATGTTCTTCCAAAAATTCATGGTCTTCTTTGAAATTGCTTTAGCTCTTGCATTGATGGCTGGTCTCTTCACTTGGTTAGTAAACGCAACGACTATCGTTTTGGTGTTGACTTTCTGTATGTCTGGTATGTTCTACTGGGTAAACATCTGGTTCATTCCAGTTGCATTTGCCTTGATGAACGGTTCAGGACGCGCAGTCGGTTTAGACCGTTGGGTAATCCCATGGTTGCAACGTACCCTTGGAAAATGGTGGTACGGTACCCCTCGCTCCTTATATGGCAATAAATAAGCCAGCAAAATAGAATACCTGTACGACTTCATGAGACTAAGACATTCTGATTTTCAATCAGTGTCTTGGTCTCTTTCCAAGTACAGAACTTTTTCTTGATCGTCCTTGCACAGAAATCGGTGGATTATTGAGGATTCAGCTAGTAGAATCTTGTCTTCTTATGCTAGAATGAGACACATCACATGAAAGAACAGGAGTCTTTTTTGATGAAACTAAAAGAATTTATCCGCGATGCCCATTTAAAACCATGGGATGGCGTCATCATACTTGTTTTGATCCTCAGCTCTTTTTTACCGCTTTTTATTTTTGGCCAGACGCAAACGGCTGACAAAGAAGCCGTCTTACGGGTCGATGGGACAGAAATCAAACGTTTTGACTTAGTTGAAGGTCAAAAAGCATACACCTATCTTTATGAAGATGAAGACGGAGATACCAATTTACTGGAGATCGAAGGCGATCGGATCCGAATCAAGGAAGCTGATTGCGGCGACCAGATTTGTGTCCGCCGTGGCTGGGCCAGTAAAAATGGGGAAACCATCGTCTGTCTACCTCATAAATTGGTGATCGAAATCCAAGCCGCAGATGGGAGTGAGACCGACGATCTAATCTATTGATCGTTTGCTTATGAGTCGATTACAACGAATAATTTTCATCTCACTGCTGGTCGCCCAAGGGGTCGTGATTGGTTTAGTTGAAAATATGATCCCTTATCCATTTGCCTTTGCGCCTGGTGCGAAACTAGGTTTGGCAAATTTAATTACCATTATTGCTTTGTTCACCATGCCGAAAAAAGACAGCTTTCTCTTGATTTGGCTAAGACTGATCTTAACGACGTTACTAGGAGGAACGGTTTCGACCTTCTTATATAGTATGAGTGGTTCCTTACTGAGCTACTTTGGGATGTCTTTGGTGAAACAGTTGGGGCCTAAGCGTGTCAGTATCATCGGCATTAGTGCGGCCGGCGGTTTCTTGCACAACGTCGGACAGTTGATCACCGCCTCATGGATCGCTCAATCCTGGAGCGTGATGCTCTACTTGCCGGTCCTGTCTTTCTTTGGGATCTTGTCCGGGATCGCTATCGGGATCGCCGCCAACTACTTGCTGCGCCGTGTCGAAACACTGCGCCGTTTTCAAATTGATTATGAACGCCAGACCAAAGTCAAATGGCGCTCGGATTCAGAATAAAGGAGTTAATTATGAAACTTCATTCCATGTGGCAAGAGTATCCAGCACTGCAAGCTGACTTATCTGCCTCCTTGCAATTGATGGAAAAATCATTAAAACTAAAAAACAAAGAGGTCGAACAAGCGATCCTGGCCATGATCCATTCAGGTGGAAAACTGCTGCGTCCTGCTTATCAGCTGCTCTTTTCTGCTTATGGCAGCGACAAAGATCGCGAAAAAGCCGTCGCATTGGCGGCCTCGATCGAGATGCTCCACACTGCTTCGCTGATCCACGACGATATCGTTGATCATGCGGACATCCGCCGCAAGCTGCCGACCATTCGTTCCGAATTTGGCAACGATGTCGCTGTCTATGCTGGTGATTACCTCTTTGTCTGCTGCTTTAAATTGATGGCGGATTATGCCAGCTCCATGAAAAGCTTGCAGATGAATTCCCGTAGTATGGAAAAAATCCTGGCCGGCGAATTAGGGCAAATGAGCAAACGATACGATTTGTCCGTCACTGTCGAGGATTACTTAGAAAACATTCGCGGCAAAACCGCTGAGTTGTTTGCTTTAAGCTGCTTCATCGGGGCTTATGAAAGCGGCACTTCTTTGCGCTTTGCCAATCAAGCCCGTGAGATTGGCGAAGCCATTGGCCTTGCCTTTCAAATCATGGATGATGTCTTGGATTACAGCCAAGACGCGACTGCCTTAGGAAAACCAGTATTGGAAGATGTTCGGCAAGGCGTCTATTCTTTGCCGCTGTTGATGGCACTGAAAAATGACCGCCAACAACTGTTGCCACTGCTGGAAAAACAAGGCACAATGACTGAGGCGGATACCCATGAAGTCTATCGGATCGTCCAAGAAAGCGCCGGGATTGACGAAGCCAAGAAACTCGCTGCCGACTACACGAAAAAAGCTTTGCAGGCGATCCAGAAATTGCCTGAGACCAAAGATGAAACCAAAACATATCTTTATCAGATCACTGCTCAGATCCTTGGGCGTCAGAACTGATCAAGGATCTAGCAAAAGCCTTGCAGCTGGAATCATCCTGAAATAAGCCCCCAAGGGTAGATTTCTGATCTACTTTTGGGGACTTTTTAGTTGATAGCTAGAAGTTTATACGAAAAAAGCCTCAACGGACAATTCATCTGTCCGTTGAGGCTTTTTTTCTTTTAACGCATCGTCACAAATTCTTCTGACCCCGTCGGATGAATGGCAACGGTTTGATCAAAGTCTGCTTTCGTAGCACCCATTTTGATGGCTACAGCGAAGCCTTGCAGCATTTCATCGACACCGATCCCGATGCCGTGCAGACCGATGATTTTTTCTTCTTCTCCTAAGCACACCAATTTCATCTCACACTTTTGGCGATACTCATTTAAAGCAAAGTACATCGGTGTAAAGCGCGAACGATACACCTTTATCTGCTCTTGGCCGTATTTTTCCAAGGCTGCTTCTTCGGATAAACCAATCGTGGCAATCGGTGGATGCGTAAAGATGACCGTCGGTACTAAATTATAATCCAAGTACGCATCGCTTTGACCGTTGAACAAGCGTTCAGACAAGCGACGACCGGCGGCGATCGCAACCGGGGTCAAATCCAATTTTCCAATGACATCGCCCACTGCAAAAATCGAGTCAGCCGTAGTAGTTTGATATTTGTCCACAATGATAAACCCTTTTTCATCCAATTGGACATCGGTGTTTTCTAGGCCTAACTTGTCCGTATTCGGCACACGACCACCAGCAAAAAGGACGCAATCGCCGGTCAAGGTTTCGCCATTTTCAAAGTGAACGATATACTCGTCACCTTCTTTAATGATACGAGAGGCCACGTAGCCTGCATAAGTTTCGATTCCTGATTCTTGGTACATCTCCACGAGATTATCCGCAAGCATCTTGTCAAAGGTTCGTAATGGCCGCTCTTTGCGGTACGCCCAAGCCACTTGGCTGCCCAGCTGTTGGCTGACACCGCTGATTTCGGCTGCGATGTAGCCTGCCCCTAAGACGACCATACGCTTTGGTGCTTCTCGCAACGCAAAAAAACCATTCGAGTCAATGGCGTACTCACCGCCGGGAATATTCATCGCGCTAGGTTTTCCACCGGTGGCAATCAAAATATTTGCTGCATGGTAGTTTTCCCCATTGACGGTAATCGTGTGGTTATCCACAAACTGTGCATAACCGTGGATAACTTCTACATTGTTGCTGTCTAAGCCTTTTTGATAGGCTGTGTGTAAAAAATCAATGTATTTTTCACGGTTATCCACAAGTTCAGTAAAATTAAATTTATCCACATGTGGATAAATGCCGTAGCTAGTTGCGTCCCGTTTGATCATTTCTAACATCTCACTAGCTTGCCACATGACTTTTTTCGGTACACAACCGACATTGACACAGGTGCCGCCTAATTCATTGCCTTCGATCAATAATACTTTGGCGCCGTGCATCCCTGCACGATTGGCTGAGGCGATCCCGCCGCTGCCGCCACCAATTACTATGTAGTCGTATGTTTCCATATTTGTTGTTTCCTCCTTAAGATTGTCTATGTTCTCATCGATCCTTTTTGGCTGGATTGATTCAACAAAAAAAGCCGAGAGAAACTCTCGACCTTATTTTTTCTTCCGAATCATGTCTCCGACTTCCACCGGTTCTTTGACCGGCATCGTCAGCAGCATCATAGGATTTGGTGCACGATCGATGGATTCACCGTCTTCATTATACATGACTTCGACGGTTTGGTGAAAGTGATGGAATCCGGGACCGTAAAATTCGATTTCATCGCCGACGGAAAAGTGGTTCCGTTGCCGAATCGTAGCTGTTTTCGTTGCCGGATCATACGCCATGACTTCCCCAATAAATTTGTATTGCGGAATTTTCCGACGCGGACCGAACAACTGCTCATTTTCACTCGGGGTATCGTAGTAAAAGCCTGAGGCAAGCTCGCGCTGCGCAACTTTCCACAGTTCATCGATCCATTCTTGTTTGCAGACATAGTTCTCTGGATCAGCCATGTAACTGTCCACGGCTGCTTTATAAACGTTCGCCACGGTTGAAACATAGTGGATCGATTTCATGCGGCCTTCGATTTTGAAACTATCCACGCCGTTTTCAATCAGATCAGGGATATGTTCGATCATCGACATATCCACAGCACTCATGGAAAACTCTTCTTCCACTGTCCCGTTTTTAGTCAAACTGTTTCGTTCCGTTGCAAACGGCATGTCAAACAAATCATATTTCCAGCGGCAAGATTGCGAACAGCCGCCGCGATTGGCGTCTCGCATCGACATATGATTGGACAAAGTACAACGGCCAGAATACGAAATACACATGGCGCCATGAATAAAGGCTTCGATCTCCACGCTAGTATTTTTGCGGATCTCAGCGACTTCCTCCATCGACACTTCTCGGGCGAGGACGACCCGTTCTAGGCCTTCTTCCCGCCAAAATTCCAATGTTTCATAGTTCGTGGCACTAGCTTGGGTGGACAAATGGATCGGTAGACCCGGCGCTTCTGTTGCGCAGATCTGGATCAAAGCGGGATCAGAAACGATCACGGCCGAAATACCGACATCTCGCAATTCCCGAAAGAATTCCCCTGCACCTTCCTGATTGCCCTCATGGGTCACCATGTTGGCTGCTACATAGACTTTTGCGTTGTGGGCTTTGGCAAAAGCCACCCCTTCCGCCATTTCTTCATAGGTAAAGTTACCCGCGCGACTCCGTAGACCATAGGCATTGCCGCCGATATAGACAGCGTCAGCGCCATAGTGGATCGCTGTTTTTAATTTTTCTAACGTACCAGCTGGTGCTAACACTTCTGGTCGTTTCAATGCTTGTTTAACGGTCATTTGTTCTTGCTCCTTACTTGATATCGTCAGGATCGATGGCATAAAATCCAGTGTCTAACCCACGTTCTGCCGGATGAAGTTGGGCAACTTGTTCACTGAGCACAGCTGCTTGCTCTGCTTGCCACTTCCCACTTTCCACAAGGCTCTTGGCTTGGGCAAAAAGCTTAGCAATTGCCACAAAGGCAGCCCCTCGTGTATAGATTCCGTCCAGCTTCCAGGTTTGAAAGCCTGTTGCGGCTAATTCCGCCAGCTGCAGCATCAAATTAATGTCGTTATTGGCAAAAATGTGCGTGCCGTGGCTATCTTCATAAATGGAATAGTGGGTTTCTTCTTTTTTCGGTTCGGATAAAAACAACCCACGGTCGTGGTTCTTTTCTTCCGATTGTTGGGTATAGTTATAATAATTTTGTAAAAGCGGACGCTTCGATTGGTGAATGCAGGTCGCACCATAAACCAATACTTCCACAGGAATATTTAGTTGTGGCGCCATGATTTTCATTTCCTCGAAAGGAACTTCTCGCGCTAAAACGGCTGCCTTTGCTCCTTTTTGTCCCCAAAAATTGATTTGACGAGCGCTCGTTACTAAGGTTTCCCCTGCATAGATAAATGGCAAGGCACATTCTGGATTTTGCTTCATGCGGTAAATAATCCCAGGATCTCCGAGAGCGATTTGATCGGCTTGATTGGTCTTCAGAAATGCTAGGTATTCTGGAATCAGCTTCATTTTTTCTGGATGCATGATGCCATTGACTGCGATCGTCACTTTCTTTCCAGCTTCGTGGGCCATGTCGATCAGTCTGATTTGCTCTTCACGAGAAAAAGAGGCCGGTAGGCGCAGCCCGAATGTCTCTTCTCCAAAAAACAATGTATCAACATAAGGGATGAGCTGCTGTGCTTGCTCGATCGATTCCACCGTGGCGATAATCTCAACCATAATACTCCTCCTTTTTTCAACTCATTCATAGTATCACACAGCAGGATTCTTTCCAAGAGGTCTCGTTACTCTTTTTTTCACGAATATCACTTGGCTCATTAATCAACCGTTGTCGTAAAGCTATTTAGAAGGATATTTTTTTGTGAATCACCAATCATAATCAATGGAGACTTCTTGATCACTACTAGACATAGCAAGACAAAAAAGCGACGTTCCTATGGATGCCGATTGCTCGACCATAGAAACGCCGCTGCCGTTATTGGCTCGACTTAAACTTGTTGCAAGACCCGTGCTTGTCCCTCTTTGACATTGAGGGTGATCGATCCTTTGGAAGCACCGATCGTCACTTTGTCACCTAAATGAATTTGTCCTGATAGGAGTGCTTCACTTAAACGGTCTTCGACTTCTTTTTGCAAGGCCCGACGAATCGGCCGTGCCCCATATTCTGGATCAAAACCAGCTTTACCGATCACATCAATGGCAGATGGCGTGATCTTCAATTGGATGTCTTGGTTGCCTAATCGTTTGATGATCGCTTTGCTCATGATCTTCACGATCTCGTGGATCTCCCCTTCACCTAGGGATTGGAAGACCACTGTTTCATCCACACGGTTCAAGAACTCTGGACGGAAGGCTTTTTTCAGCTCTTCTAAGATCCGTTTTTGCATCGCTTGGTGATCTTTCGTTAAATCAGTGACATTAAAACCAACGCTTTTTTCTTCACGGATTTGTTGGGCACCGATATTAGAGGTCATGATCAAAATCGTGTTGCGGAAATCGACTTTCCGACCTTTGGCATCCGTCAAATGGCCATCATCCAGCACTTGCAAGAGGATATTGAAGACATCGGGATGGGCTTTTTCCACCTCGTCCAATAAGATGACGGAGTAAGGTTTTGAACGGATTTTTTCCGTCAATTGCCCACCTTCATCATAGCCGACATAGCCTGGCGGTGAACCGATCAAACGGCTCGTGCTGTATTTTTCCATAAATTCGGACATATCGACACGAACCAAGGCATCTTCACTACCAAACATCGCTTCTGCTAAGGCTTTGGCAAGCTCGGTTTTCCCGACACCGGTCGGCCCTAAAAACATGAAGGAACCGATTGGGCGGTTGGGGTCTTTCAATCCACTGCGGGCGCGGCGGATCGAACGAGCGACTGCTTTGACCGCTTCTTCTTGGCCAACTACCCGTTGATGCAAGATCTTTTCAAGATCCAACAAGCGTTCGCTTTCTTTTTTCTCCATCTGCTGCAGAGGTACGCCGGTCCATTGGGAAACGACCGTGGCAACATCTTCTGCAGTAACACTATCGGCATAGCCTGACGCTTCTTTGACTTCCATAAACGCTACTTCCGTCAGCTGTTGGGTCAATTTCTTTTCCTTGATCCGTAGACGAGCTGCTGCTTCAAAATCTTGCTGGCGAATAGCGGCTTCTTTTTCTTCGATCAAGTTGGCGATCTCGTTTTGCAGATCTGCCAATTCAGAACTTTCATCGGTTTTGTCTAGACGCACTTTGGCTGCTGATTCATCCATCAAATCGATGGCTTTATCTGGTAATTGGCGCGAATTGATGTAACGTACGGACAATTGCACAGCGGCGTGTAACGCATCATCAGAAATTTCCACCCCATGATGTTCTTCATAACGAGGACGCAAGCCTCGTAAAATTTCTTCCGCTTCTTCTGGTGTTGGTTCGTCGACTTGCACCCGAGCAAAACGGCGTTCTAACGCAGAATCTTTTTCAATGTATTTTTGGTACTCATCTAGCGTTGTGGCACCGATGGTTTGCAATTCTCCACGGGCTAAGGCTGGTTTCAGAATATTCGAGGCATCAATCGCCCCTTCGGCTCCGCCGGCCCCAATCAGTGTATGCAATTCATCAATGAATAAGATGATTTGACCATCTTGATAGATCTCATCGATGATTTTTTTCATTCGGTCCTCAAATTCCCCACGGTATTTCGTTCCGGCAACTAAAGCCCCCATGTCCAGCATCATCAAGCGTTTGTTTTGCATGTCTTCTGGGACTTCCCCATTGATGATTTTTTGGGCTAAGCCTTCGGCGATCGCGGTTTTCCCAACACCAGGTTCCCCCACGAGAACAGGGTTGTTTTTGGTCCGACGGCTAAGGATCTGGATCAACCGCTTGACTTCTTTGGCACGCCCGACAACAGGATCTAGGCGTTTTTCACGGGCTAATTTGGTCAAATCACGGGCTAAGGAATCCAAGGTCGGTGTTCCTTGCTGCGCTTTGGCTTGGGCTGGACGACGACGACCAGCACTTCCGTTGGTTTTGCTTTCATTGAAGCCCATTTTTTTCTTCAAAAGCTGACGCATTTTCGCGAGACTCAAGCCGAGATTCAGCATGATTCGTGAAGCCAAAATGTCTTCGTCTCTTAATAAGCCTAATAATAGATGTTCAGTACCAATTTGTGGTGCCCCTAAGCGTTTGGCTTCATCCCCTGCATAAGCAAATGTATGTTTTGCTCGTGGCGAATACGCGAGATAGGCGTTTTCTGGGTATTGACGAACGGTGCCGTACCCTGTTAAATGTTCGATTTCTTCACGAATATCGTTTTCTGTGATATTCATTTCCCGCAAGGTTTTGCCGGCGATCCCGTTTTGTTCAATGACCAATGCCAATAGAATGTGTTCAGAACCTACTGCTTGGTGCTTAAAGTATTTTGCTTCTTCTTGGGCGATAGCCAAAACGGCTTTCGCGCGTTGGGTGAATAATTCATCCATCTCTTTCACTTCCTGTCTTCGTAACTTAATCGTTCTAGAATTGCATGGAGCAAATCAGCTCGTGTTCTATTTTCATAAGGAGAACGTCCTAGAACTGCTTTCGCGATGACGGTCAACAATAAATTGCCTTCTCGCTTGGACAGGATTCCTTCCTCATAAAGTTTCTGGATTATTGCATATGCATCTTTTTCCGAGATGGTTTCATCGAATAATTGATTCATTTCTTTTAAGTAGTGGTGGCTGTCCGTGATTTTGACTTTCTCGATCCGAATATAGCCGCCCCCGCCGCGTTTGCTTTCAACCGCATAGCCTCTTTGAACGGTAAAGCGGGTATTGATCACGTAATTTATTTGTGAGGGCACGCAGTTGAACAAATTTGCCATTTCTGCGCGACGAATCTCAATGGTTTCACTGTCTTCAAGAATTTTCTTCAAATATGCTTCAATCAAATCGGAAGTATTGTGATGACTCAATTCATTCCCTCCCTTGACTAATTCTGACCTTCATTATACCCAATTTTTGAATCCTTGGAAAGATGTACGCTTGCACAAATAGCCGGACTAAAGGAAATTTTAAAGACACCGGTGCCTCACTATAAGGTTTAGAAACAAAAACAAGCAGCTGGACGGGGAACAAAAAGAGAATTCTTTGGTCCCCGAAGGCTGCTTGGTTAAAGTATTTGGTTTTAGCTAGTTTCTAATCACTTTCTGAGCTACTTTCACTCGTAGCGCTTGAATCAGAGGAATCATCTGAACTACTGCTTGGCGTCGATGAGGACGAATCATCTGGTTCAGGTCCTCTAGAGATCGTGACCGTTACAGTAGAGCCAACTTCGACGGAGGTTCCAGCACCTGGAGAGACACGGACAACATGTCCAGCTGGTACTGAGTCATTATAGCCGTCCTCTTCCTCAAAAGTTGAGTCCAATCCCGCTTCATTCAAGTCTGCTTCTGCATCGGCTTGGCTTTTCCCAACAATTCTTGGTACATTGACCATTTCCTGCCCACTGCTGACCGTCAAAGTGATGGTCGTTTGGGAAGTCACCACCGTTTCACCTGTTGCGGGTGCTTGGGCGATGATCGTGCCTGATGGTTGACTGCTAGATTGATAGTTCACTTCGATCTGTGATCGGTCGACACCGCGAGAAGTCAATGCTGCTCGTGCATCTGCCTCTGTCATGCCATAATAGTTGTCCATTGCGAAGCTATCTGGTCCGGAGCTGACCTTAAAGGTGATTTCGTCTTCTGCTGGGGAAACTTCCCGCCCTGCTGCTGGTGATTGACTGATAATATCCCCTTCATCGACATCATCTGACGACTCTAGCTCTTCTTTGATTCTGTCTTCATCAAAGCCCAAATCGATCAACTCTTTTTTGACATCATCAAAGGAACGGCCTTCATAGTCATCAAGGGTGATTTTCTTCGTTCCGCTACTGATGTAGAGGGTCACGACGGAATTCTTTTTGACTTCATTGCCTTCTGGGGGATCGGTTTTGACGACATTGCCTTCTTCGACTTCATCATCTTCGATTTCTTCCACCTCGTCTGCCACTTTCAAACCGGCGGCTTCCAGTTCGGCCCGAGCGGCGGCTTCTGTCTGACCACTGACTTCAGGAATTGCCACATCTCCCCGACCACCGCCGAATAGGAAGTAACTGCCTATCCCTAGCAGTGCGATCACCATAATGATTGGCAGCAGTAGCCAGCGCTTGCGTTTTTTCTTTTTCGGCTGCGCCGCTTCTTCAGCTTGATCCGCAGCCGTTTCTGCCACGGGTTCTTCCACTGGCGGCGTTTCGACTTGGGCTGCTTCCACAGGGGTCAGCACTCTCGTTTCATCCATCAGGGCATGAGGTTCCCATCTCGGTTCATTGAGCCGTTCAGGAGACAACACGGTATCGAGATCCGCCCGCATTTCATCGGCGGTCTTGTAACGATCCGCCGGTTCTTTGGCGGTCGCCTTCAACACGACGTTTTCCAATGATTGCGGAACATTTTTGTCATAGATCCGAATCGACGGGATCTCATCTTGGAAGTGTTTCAAGGCGATCGTTACGGCTGATTCGCCATCAAAGGGTACTTTGCCGGTTAAAATTTCATAGAGAATGATCCCAATCGCATAAATATCTGATTGATTGGTGGCCATACTGCCTCGTGCTTGTTCTGGTGAAAGATAATGCACCGAGCCTAGCATCGAGTTGGTTTGGGTGATCGACGTTTCTGATAGAGCGATCGCGATCCCAAAATCGGTGATTTTCACCACGCCGTCTTCATTGATCAGCACATTCTGGGGCTTTAGGTCCCGGTGAATGATACGGTGCTGATGGGCCAATGCCACCGCTGATAAGATTTGTTGGATGATATCAACGATCTGCAAATAAGGTACGGGATAGTGCGTTTGGATATAGCGCTTGAGATCCATTCCTTTGACATATTCCATCACCAAAAACTGCATGCCGTCTTCTTCACCGACATCATAAACGGTTACGATGTTGGGATGAACCAGCTCAGTCGCCGCCAAGGCTTCTCGTTGAAAGCGCCGAATCGCACTTTGGTCGTTTTGGAAGTCAAAACGAAGCACTTTGATTGCCACTTCACGGTCTAAGATCAAGTCATGCGCCAAAAACACATTTGCCATTCCGCCGCTGCCGATATTGCCGATGATTTTGTATCGGCCGTTTATCTTCTTCCCAATTTCGATCATGGGCGCTCTCCTCCAACTTTAATCAATAATACCGTGATATTGTCGACACCGCCGCGTTCGTTGGCTTGATCGATCAATGATTGCACTGCTTCTTCCAGCTCAGGGGTTTCTTGGATCGTTGCTGTGATCTCTTCATCTGAGACCATGTTGGTCAATCCATCTGAACACAGCAGCAAATAATCCCCGTCTGCAATAAAGTGGATCGCCACATCGACTTCGACTTCGCTTGGCATACCGATCGAGCGGGTCAAAACGTTTTTGCGAGGATGATTCAAGGCCATTTCTGCTGTGATTTGTCCTGACTTCACCAATTCATTGACCAGTGAATGGTCCTCTGTGATTTGGGTCAGCACTTGATTGCGTAAAAGATAGGCACGGCTGTCCCCGACATTGGCGATCGTAAACTGGTCGCCTAATAAGGCCACAGCAATGATCGTGGTGCCCATGCCGCTAAGTTCTTCTTGTTCTTGTCCTTTTTGGAAAATCACTTGGCTTTCCGCTTGGATTTTTTGGATCAGCCATTGGGCAGTTTTTTCACTATCTGTCAGTTCTGTCTGTTCCCAAGCGGTGCCGATCTCACTGACTGCTTGACGGCTAGCGACATCTCCGGCCCGGTGGCCCCCCATGCCATCGGCAAGCAAGGCCAATGTCACATTGGCTTTATTTACATAGGTTGCTGCAAAATCTTGGTTTGTGTTGCGACGTTTGCCGACATCTGTTTGAAAACGAATCTCCAATTTCTTTCACCTCGTTACTTTTTGCGTAGACAACTGATAAAAAAGCCATCTGTCATAAAATCTTGCGGATAGATCGTCAACATATCCTCTTGAACAGCTTCGGCTGCCAGCGGTCCTACCGCAAGAGGCATTTGCTCAAATTCAGGATGGTCAGCGAGAAACGCTGCCACGACTTGTTGATTTTCTTCCGCTAGAATCGTACATGTGCTGTAGACCATTATACCCGATTTTTTCAAGGTTGGGGCGGCACTTTCCAAAATCTCTCGCTGAATCTGCGGCAAGCGTTGGAAATCGGCTTCCGTCTTGCTGTATTTGATGTCCGGCTTACGGCGCATTAATCCTAATCCAGAACAAGGGGCATCCACTAAGATGCGATCAAATTGTTCAGGGGCAAAGGTTTGAGCCGTCTCCCGCGCATCCATCACGCGGGTTTCCACAACTGCTTCTACGCCTAAACGTTGGGCATTTTGCTGAATCAACTTAACCTTATGGGCATGGATATCCAGTGCTGTCACTTTGCCGCCCTCTGCGGCAGACAAGAAGGCAGCGATATGGGTCGTTTTGCCTCCTGGTGCGGCGCAGGCATCCAATACTTGATGGTCCCGAGCTACTTGTAAAACGGGGGCAACCAGCATCGAACTTTCATCTTGGATCGTCAGTAAGCCTTCTTTGTAGAGGGAAGAGCCCGCCATAAAGCCTTTGTCAGCCACAACCCCATAGGGGGAAAGCTCACTTGGCCGTGCGTCGATGCCTTCTTCTTGCAGCCGCTCGATCGCTGCTGCTTGCGAGATGCGCTGCAGATCGATACGACCACTGGCATGATTGGGTTCAAATAGGGCATAGCCCAGCTCACTGGTTTCTTCGATCCCAATTTGTTTGACTAGTTTCTTCGTTAGCCACAGGGGCAAACTGATTTCCGTTGCTAAACGTTCCATTGGGTCTTTGATCAATGCCAAGTCTGGCACTCCTTGTCGTTGGATCGTGCGCAGCACGCCATTGACGAATTTACCGGTTCCCGGATTGCCTTTGGCTTTCGCGATATCCACGGCTTCATGAATGATAGCATGGGCGGGTACTTTATCGAGATACAGCATCTGATACAAGGAAAGCCGCAGCAGCGTTTTGACCCACGGGTCAACTTTGCGGGCATTTTTAATAAACCGATCCAAATAATAATCCAATAAAAGCTGACGACTGATGGTGCCGTACACCAATTCAGTCAGCAAGCGACCGTCTTTGTCATTTAAACGCCCTTGATTCATCAATTCCCGTAGCAATAGATTGGAATAAGCGCCGCCTTTTTCGATTCGTAACAACGCTTCTAGGGCCACAAAACGCACTGTATATTGTATATCTCCAAGATTACGCTTCATAGGTACCTACCTGATCCCCTTTTTGAATCTGTTGTCCACTGCCGTTTAAGAATGCGGCAATGTCTTGTCGGCCTTTTCCAGCTGGCTGCAATTCATCGATAGCCAATACCGTGCCTTCCCCACAAGCGATCAGCAACGTTTTTTTCGTCCGTTCAATGATCGTTCCTGGCTGGGCTGTCGTCGTTTGCTCCAACGGTGTTACTTGCCAAAGCTTCCAGCGGTTGCCGTTTTGTGTCGTAAAAGCGATTGGCCATGGCCGCATGCCTCGGACTTGGGCGTCGATTTGCACCGCCGTTTTCTGCCAGTCGATGGCTTCTTGTTCACGGCTGATATTCGGCGAGAAGGTTACTTTCGCTTCTTCTTGCGGAACCGGCTGCAGCTCTCCTGACAAGATTTTCGGCACAGTTTCCAGCAGCAAGTCTTTGCCTAATAGGCTCAACTTATCAAACATCGTCCCCACATCATCTTGGGCCGTGATCGGCAAACGAGCTTGAGCAAAAATACCGCCAGCATCCATTTTTTTGATCATTTCCATGATGGTTACACCCGTTTCTTGCTCCCCTTCCATGATGGCATAATGCACAGGTGCTCCGCCTCGGTATTTCGGTAGTAGGGACGCATGAACGTTGATAGCGCCATACTTCGGTACTTCTAGTAAAGCACTAGGTAAAAATTGGCCGAAAGCTGCCGTAATCAGCAGGTCAGGTGCTAAAGCTTGAATCTGCTCCATTTCTGGTGACCCACTGATTTTTTCTGGTTGTAAAACCAACAAGCCATGCTTCAACGCCGCTTCTTTGACGGGGGTCGGAGTGATGGTTTTTTTGCGACCGACGGGACGATCCGGCTGGGTCACGACTGCTGCCACTTCATAGCCGGCTTCAAGCAAGCCTTCTAAAATTGGGACGGAAAACGCCGGGGTACCCATAAAGACGATTTTAGTCATTTTCATGTTCCTCCATATACTTTTCTAAGTCTTCTTCAGGAATGCGTTCGACGAGCTTGTCGACAAACAGCACGCCATTTAAATGATCGATCTCATGCTGCATCGCACGCGCCAAGTAACCGAATGCTTCCACTTCCATTTCTTCTCCTTCTCGATCGAAATAGCGGACAGTGATCTCGTCTGCTCGTTTGACGGTCCCGAAGGTGTGAGGAATACTCAAGCAGCCTTCCACATCAAGGGATTCACCAGAAGAAGCGATGATCTCAGGGTTGATCATTTCAAAGCGATCGTCCTCTTCGACTTCCACGATCGCCACTTGCAGGTTTTTGCCGACTTGCGGTGCGGCAATACCGATCCCATCGTGGGCAACCATCGTTTCATAAAGGTCGTCTAGTAGCTGAACGAGCTCATCGGTAATTACTTTGACGGGTTTTGCTTGCCGACGAAGACGTTCATCGGGGGTAATAATAATAGGATAACGCATATTTTCTCCTCTAAATAAAATTCAACGGCTCTTGGTCAATCGACACGTACAATCCTTTGCGCTGATCGATTTGACTTTGATCCAACAGACGGGTCAACAAAGCAGGTAGCTGCGGTTCATTTTTGTATTTAATGATCAATTGGTAGTAATAACGGTTTTTCACCCGCAAAATCGCACTTGGTGCCGGCCCCAACAAAATACTTTGCGGTGACAGCTCCTGCTGCAGATCCCGCGCGATCGCAAACATCTTCTGAGCGGCGACTTGCTCTTCGGGATGGCTGCAGGTGATTTTGACGGTGAAATAATACGGTGGATAACCGCTTTGGTGCCGCATCCACATCTCTTTTTGATAGAAATCTTCGTAGTCTTGCGACTGCGCCAACTGGATGGCATAGTGCTCAGGGTTGAATGTTTGGATCACCACTTCGCCGGTTTTTTCCGCCCGACCTGCCCGACCACTGACCTGAGTCAACAGCTGGAACGTCCGTTCACTCGAACGAAAATCTGGCAAATTCAAGGCGGTATCGGCATTCAAGACCCCTACCAGTGTGATATCAGGAAAATCCAAGCCTTTGGCGATCATTTGAGTCCCTAACAAAATATCCGCTTTTTTCTCCCCAAACAAGGTCAAGATTTTTTCATGGGCGCCTTTTTTTCGGGTGGTATCGACATCCATCCGTAAGACCCGCGCTTCAGGAAACAGTTCCTTCAACTCTTCTTCCACTTTTTGCGTGCCCGTTCCGTAATAACGAATCTTGTCTGCATTGCAGTTGGGGCAACGATGGGGGATGTGTTCTTCATGCCCGCAATAATGACAGCGCATCGTTTTGGTATCCATATGCAGCGTCAAGGAGATGTCGCAATTTGGACAAGGCAAAACATACCCGCAATCGCGGCACATCACGAATGAAGAATAGCCGCGCCGATTCAGCAGCAAGACGATCTGTTCTTTGCGAGCCAAACGGTCTGTGATTTTTTCCTGTAACGGACGAGAAAAAGTTTGATACTTTTTATTGGCAAATTCGGTACGCATATCCACGACTTCGATCTGCGGTAATTGCGCACTGGTTTTTGCCCGCTGATTCAATTTCAATAAGCGGTAGACTTCTTTTTGGGCCCGAGCACGAGATTCTAATGACGGCGTCGCACTGCCTAACACCACTGGACAGTGATGGTACTGGCTGCGCCAAATCGCTAAATCTCTCGCATGGTAACGAGGGGCTTCATCTTGCTTGTAGGAAGCTTCGTGCTCCTCATCGACGATGATGACCCCAATGTTTTTCAACGGAGCAAAAATCGCCGAACGGGCGCCAACCACCACCTGCGCCTCCCCACGTTCGATCTTACGCCATTCATCGTATTTTTCACCTTGGGACAATCCGCTGTGTAAAACAGCCACTGCGTCGCCGAGACGGCTTTTAAAGCGTTCGACCATTTGCGGGGTCAAAGCGATCTCTGGCACGAGCATGATCGCGGTTTTGCCTTGTTTCAGCAATTGGGCGATCGCTTGTAGATAGACTTCTGTTTTTCCACTGCCGGTGATCCCTTCCAGTAAAAAAGTCTGCGCCTCTTGGTTATCCGCACAAGCAGTGATTTGCGCTACTGCAGCTGCCTGTTCTTCATTTAATTCAAGGGGGACCGTTTTTTGAAATTGACGGTCTTTGTAAGGATCACGGTAGGCTTCAACTTCCGTAAAGGTCAGCCAGCCAGCTTCTTGCGCTTGGTTCAAAGCCGCGGTGGAAATCCCTTGTTCGGTAAAAAAGGAAACCGGCAAGCGGGCTTCCTCTGTCAAAATCTGTAAGATTTCCAGCTTGCGTTTGGCCCCTTTGCGCAGCTGTTGCTGGACGGCGGGGATTTCTGCTGGCTCGATCTTGCGTTCAATGTAACGGGTCATTTTCGCTTTGTTTTTATTTTTCACGAGATACTGCAATTCAACTACTGCGGCTTCCCGCAAAGGCTTCAACTGCGGCAGCAGCCCTGCACTTTCGGCGTCTTGCCAACTGAGGATGCCGTCTTCGGGAAAATATTCTTTGATGGGATGATTTCCTTCCAGCAAAACGATCTGCTTTTGGTACTCGGCTTTCATCACACTAGGCAGCATCGTCTGCAAGCAAGTAATCTTAAAGGCAAAGGTCGTTTCCTTCATGTAGTCGGCTAATTGGAGAAGTTCTTCATTGACGACAGGCGACAAATCCAACAAACGAACGATTGGTTTTAAGGTCTGCTGTGGTTCGGCAACTTCTGAAAGGCCGACGACGAACCCTTGGATATGGCGGTCGCCCTTGCCAAATGGCACTTCGACCCGCATCCCTGTCTCAATGGCGGCTTGTAATTCTGATGGGATCAGATAAGTAAAAGGCTGATCGGTCTGCATCGTGGGAACATCCACGATCACTTCTGCTATGTACGCCATTTCTTCTCCTCCTTTTAGGTTCTATTTTACTAAATGGGTGGGGGTTTGTCTGTACCCCTTACAAAAATTTAACCATCATCATTCAAAAGAAAAAGCCAGAACACAGGCGTGCTCTAGCTTGCTTTTGTCTATAGCTTTTGTTCGTCGCGGATACGCGCTTCTAATTCTTTTTGTTCTTGGTCTTTTTGCGCTTTGCGCTCTTCTTGTTCCATTTTCAAGCGGGCCCGTTTGATTTCTGGATGCGGATCATTAACAACTAATTCCGCTTCGATTTCTTCAAGTGCTTGACCCACGCTTTTCACTGAATCAAAGTTTTCTAGTGTTGCTTGCGCACCGGCATCAAGTTCATGCGCCCGTTTGCTTGCTAAGATCACTAATGAATATTTTGAGTTGACACGATCCAACAAAGAATCGATTGAAGGTTTTAACATCATATTTCTTACAGCTCCTCTAACATTTTGATATAGGTTCCGATCACTCGGTCAACGCGAAAATGTTCACTCGAAATAATTTCGCGAATTCGTTGGACTGCCTTAGGTACTTCATCATTGACAACGGCATAATCATACAAAGCCATCATTTCGATTTCTTCACGGGCGACACGCATCCGTTCATCGATCACTTCGGCAGAGTCGGTTCCTCTTCCTGTAATACGAGAGCGTAATTCTGCCAGATCAGGTGGCGTCAGAAAAATAAACACACCATCGGGAACTTTGTCTTTTACTTGTTTTGCCCCTTGCACTTCGATCTCTAAAAACACATCTTTTCCTTGATCCAATGTTTGTTGGACATAAGATAATGGGGTGCCATAATAATTGCCGACATATTCGGCGTATTCCAGCATTTCACCGGCTTCGATCAAGGCTTCAAATTCTTCACGCGTGCGGAAATAGTAATCGACCCCTTCCACTTCCCCCTCGCGTTTTTGACGAGTGGTCATTGAAACGGAATATTGAAAATCGTTGTCGTCACTCTCAAAAATTGCTTTGCGCACGGTCCCTTTCCCTACTCCGGAAGGTCCTGATAAAACTATAAGTAATCCTCGCTCTGACATAATGACGTCCTTTCACTGACATTTGCTTAACGTCTATTTTGCACTTTTTTTCAGCAACTTTCAAGAACTACTTTATTATAATGGGAATTTCATGAAATTGCTAGTCTACACTTCGGCTGCTTTCTTAAAAGCCCATGTTGCTTAAGGTATTGATGACCCCTGCCAATTCGTCTTTGGCAGTGATCGCTTTTTCGGTAGGATCCGTCACTTCTTGGCAATCGATACGCACGATGTACCGACGATTCAAAGAAACAGCTACGCCATCAACTAGTAGATGAAGAAAATCCGGCTCGATGGCTACGCAGGCATCTTCCCATGCAGAGAAATTCTCTTTGTCAGAGGGTATACTGCGTTTGATGACATTTTTTCCGCTCAGTTCGTGAAAGGTGATATCGTAATATTTCATTGGTTCATTCCTCCTACTCGATGTTTTGAACTTGTTCTCTGATTTTTTCAATGATCGTCTTCATTTGGACGACACTGTTTTTGATTTGGATCGGACTCGATTTTGAGCCGATCGTATTGACTTCCCGGTTCATCTCTTGGATCAAGAAATCCAGCTCTCGACCTATTGGTGTCTCAGCTGCCATCAGCTCCGTCATCGTCGTTAAATGGATACTTAAACGATCCAGTTCTTCGTGAATATCGCCGCGTTCCAATAAAATCGCCAACTCTGTCAGTAAACGATCGCGCTCGACTTCTTCCCCTAGATAGGCAGTCAGTTTCTTTTCAAAGCGTTCTTGGTAGTCCGCCTCATAGAGGGTCACGAATTGTTTGAGTTCTGTCAGTTTTTCCTGTAGCTGTCGCTGATTTTCTTGTAAGATCTGCAGAATGCCTTGCCCTTCCACCCAGCGGCTTTGGTCGATCGCTGCCAGCGCTTGATCTAATGCTTCCATCACGCCATCGGCTAAGGTGCTTTCTTCTGGCTCTTGATCAGAAATCGTTAGAAAAGCCTCATGGAGCAGGAATTGTTCCAGCAATGCTGCTTTAGGCAGCTCTGCTAGGTCAAAACGGTCTTTGGCTTCGGTATCGATCTCCTGCATGAAACGTTCCAGCAGGTCCCATTGGATCTCGATCTGTTTCGTATTTGCGGTTTTTTCTTTTAAAGTCACATACAATTCGATCCGTCCTCGCTGGAGGGTCTGCTTGATCGACTGCCGTAAAGCACCTTCTAGAGGATTCAATTGTTTGGGCATTCGCAGCTGCAGGTCCAAAAAGCGCTGATTGACACTTTTGATTTCAATTTCGATCTGCACATCTGGTGTTTCTGCACTGCCTTTGCCAAAACCAGTCATACTTTTCATTTGATCACTCCTCACCCTTTTGCTTTCTTACATGGAAAGCAGGGCTTTTTTAAGTTCTGCAAATTCTTCATTGGATAAGGTCACGCCTTTGCCCATCTTCTCGTGCTCTGGGCCCCAATCTCTCAGATCAAATTTTGGCGGACGCCCATTCCAGCTCACCAAATTCAATTCTTTGCGCCAGCCTCTTTGATTTTCCGAAAGCACGGCGATCTCTTCAACGATTTCATACGAAAATTTATCCATTTTCTGCTCCTTTCAAAAGATAGTGACTATACGCTGCCATTAAAGCAGTCAGCGGGTAACGCCGACGAATCTGCTGAAGGGCGGGCAGATTCAATTGCTGCGTCCGATAAAAAAAGAAAAAGCGGTTTTGCTCGGACAAGACAAAAAAACGGTCGCGATAATAGCTCAGCCACTCGGTGATCGACCAGGCATCGGCTTCTTCCACTGCCTTTAGCGCAATTTTTTCAGCTAAAGCCGTTAGCATCGTTTCCTGCTCATAAATCACCGTAGGCGCTAGATACAATACTTTCGCGGTACACTCTATCAGTATACGCCCCCACTGCTCAAATGGCACATCCTGTTGATAGAATTTACGCATTTTTTTCCAAAATTCTTTTTTCTTTAGTTCCTGATAAAGCAACGGGTCGGTCTGGCGTAGCTCTTTCAAAAAACCCCGCCATAACGGCTGAAAATCAACCGTCTTTTCAAAGGTATACCAATGGCCTTGGTATTTGCCGAACACTTTCAAGGTTTCCAAATAGCCCAAGGTCATATTATCCAGCGAACGCTGGGCATCAAAAACCAAAAAGCTGCCTAAGGACCAAGGAGACCCTAACGAAAGTTGCGCAGTTTCTTCCGTCAAAACCGTCCTTTTATTGATGCCGGGTCCTTGGACATCCACGGTGATACATTCCGTTGCCCCCTGCTGTAGAGCGACATCGATGGGCAGGTTGTTGCGATAGCCGCCATCGATGTAATAGGCGTCATTAATTTTTTGCGCCTGCATCGCTGGATAAAATGAGGCGGATGCCAACAACCAATGCAGATTTTCCTCAACTGCGGATGGATCAAAGGCATAGATCGTCTCCTTGAAGTCGGGCAGACGAGTCGTACAGATCAGCAAATGACAAGCAGTTTGGCTGAATTTTTCTTGATCAAAGGTCTTTTGCAAAAGCTTTGCCAAGGGTTCGGTACTGGCGCCGTTGCTTTTGACCGCTTCGCGGACCAGCGAGTTGGCTTGATTCATCAAATCCCGCAGCGTTTGGGCTCGTACCGAAGCAAGCGGATAGTGCAATACTTGCTCGCTGGAGATATTTGCCCATAAATCGACGGCCGCTTCCACATCGTTCATTAAAATCAAGGCGCCATTCAACGCACCAACGGAAGTTCCCGTGATCCATTCAAAGGTGATGCCCCGTTCTTGCAGCGCTTGCCAAACCCCGATTTGATACGCCCCATGAGCACCGCCACCGCCTAAAACCAGCGCCGTCTGATAAGCTAGCGCTTTTTGATACCCTTGAGGGACCACCTGATACCCTTGCTGGATAAACCACTCAGCCAAGGGGGTCCGATGAGGGAGCTGCCACAAGACGGCTGCTACAAAACGACTGCGGGCAAAGCTTTCTGTCACGGCTAGCAGTTGTTTCCAAGTAAAATCGGCGGCTGCTTCCACCAGCAGATTGGTGATAGTCAGTGTCTTTTGGTCAAAATCAAACTGCCCGGCAAGGTAAAAGCGGCCATAACGGCTGTCGATCTGCCAGCCCTGCTGCGCCATGTCGGCAAGAAAGGCTCGTCGCGCTTTTGAGTGCGACTCAAAAAAGGAAAAGACCAGTCGGCTTTCTTGAAACCCTGCCCTTTGTGCAAGAAAATCGATCGAAGTCAGTTTTTTCACTTTCATCAAGACGCCTCCTTAAGCAAAAAAGAATAGACGAATGACACGCCGGCTGCCGTACCACTCGAGCTATTCTTTTGATTAAAATGTTCGTTGTGCCATGTTGAATGCTGCCAACATCTCATCCGTGGCTTCATCGACTGGCGTCACAGATTCCAAATCACCTTGGATCACACGACGGGTGACACCGCCCATTTCGCCACAGGTGATCAGCGTGATCATTTTGCGGCCTTCTACTTCGTCAAGCAAATAGACATCGGTCGGATCGACCCGCACAGAAGAAGTCGCGGTATACGTGTAAATATTTTCCAGATCGGTCACATAGATAGCCGCCCCGATGGCGACATCATCCAATGGTGTAAACAAAAGATCTGGCGATTGGGCGCGATGGCTAGCTAACGCGTAATTGCCTTCCCCCATTTTTTGGGTGGGACTTAACGTACCAGCACCATACAGCAAGGCCTCGTTGGCCAAGCCTTTAAAAATCGGCAGATTGATCCCAACACTAGGAACCGCCACGCCGCCGATCACTGGCAAAGCTTTGTTGCTCAGCTGCGCCCGTAAGACTGCTTCTGAACTTGCCGGCTCCACGGCATCAAAATCAAAGGTCGCTTCCGCTTCCATGTTTTTTTCCACATCACTACGATCAATGGTGCCGACTGCGTAAGCTTCACCCGTTTGTTTAATAAAATAATTTTTGATTTGATTATTAAAAATCAAGGCTAAACCAATCAATAACAGCAAAAGCAAAAAGAGATTGCTCAGCCAATTAGAAAGTCTACTTTTCTTTTTTCTCATAGGTTCTCGTCTCCATTAGTTTCTTCTTTTATCATACCAAAATCCTCATAAAGACGCCAATTTTGGCCATTTTTTTTACGAAAAGACAAGATTTGCCTTTTTTTGTCGAAAAAGGGAACTTAAAAATTGTTTTTTCTGTTATTTTGTAATATAACTTTAAACGAAAAGATACAAGCAATTTTCAGCGCTTTGTTGTAGAATGAACTTAGTAGATAGGAGGGATCGATCGGCATGTCTAACACGATTTACGTACATATTGATACAACCAGCAATGCCGTCTTGACCCGCGGGCTTGCCCCCCAAGATTTTAACAAGAGCATTGTCCATCAGCCCAAGAATTTGCTCTTGCTTGATCCTTCCAGTGATTTCGGCGAATTCGACGGTCATACGGGCTTAAAAGTCATCCGTGGAATGGAAGATGTCCAACTGTTTTTTCAGCAGATCAACAAAGGTCGTATTGCTGAAGAAATGAAGTGGATCGATTTTAACGATTACGAGATGGTCAAAGAATTGACGCCTTTAGAGATCTCCGAATTGTTATATTTTGGCCACATGAAGACACACCTCCACTCCCCTTTCTTTTACAAACTGCAAAATAACTTTGTTTTCTTTGACTTAAAAGATGCACGTTCCCGCGTTTATTATCGCTATTTAGATGAATATTACCGGATTTTGGCGGATCGGATCACCCGCATCGTCTTAGAAAAAATCAATGATCGCCTCTCCTTTTTTAAAAAAGCAACACCGGTGGAAAAGCTCGATTTTAATTTGCTGAAAGAGTTGCGGGGAATCATGCAAGAAGGCATCGTCTTCTGTCTGACACAAGAGCAACTGATCGATAAAACTTATACGATCCCGATCTATCTTTCAGAAGATGCTGGCTTAAAAAACACGCTGGTCAATCAAAAAGAGCTGGATCAAATTGCAGTTTTGCGCTACTCAGCCAGCAAAAAAAGCTGGTCGTTGGAAATCGACCAAGAAGATCTAGCGTTTGGCTTTATCGACAAAAAAATGTCTTGATGCTTCTCTTTTTCAAAGAGCATCAAGACATTTTTTATGATTTCATTTCTAAAACTAAGCTTTAGGCACAAATAATTTTGGAGCGGCCTTGACTAAGAGACCTAATACGACCCCTACATAAACGATATTGATAATGACCGACGTCCCATTGAAGATCAAGGAATACAGATACGGACTTTGTCCTTCTGGTGCGTACATTCCCCAGACAAAGACCCCTGCCCAATAATGCCAAAACCAACGGCTGATCACCGCCACGATGCCCCCTAAGACGACATACCACGTAACGGTTTTGCTGTTTTGTCGGATCGCTTGCTGGATTTTATTAGCAAACAAGCCGCCCATCCCGCCAAAAGCAAAGGCAAAGGGGTATTCAAAGATGATCTGTGGAACGGTGATAAAGTTACGCATGGCGCTACCAATCAAAATATTCAGCAAGCCCCACATAAATCCAGCTGTCATTCCCGGCAGCACCCCACGACGATACGAATACAAGACCAAGGGCACGAGACCTAGAGACAAGTCGATACTGGAATTGGCTGTCTGGATCGGGATATACGACAAGACGACCCCGATCGCAGCTATCATCGTTCCTTCCGTCCAGACCTGCAGCGACATTTTTCGTTTCAAAAAAAACTCCTCCTTTAGAATCATCACAATTCACAAAGGAGAAGTGTTGGACACTTCAACTCGTCACAATTCCTACGTTCGCATGATCGAAACAGGTACGAAGGGTTTAGAGTACTCTCATTCTCAGCCTTTGCAGACTCCCCTTTGTGATTAGATTCTATTTTATTTTTTGCTTGCGTTTCGCAAGTCACTTTCAAGAATACCATAAATTGGTGAAAAGAAACATGACTGCGATCGTTTTTTCTAAAAACATCCTGAAACTCCTCAGAAAAAAACAACCAATGAGGGGTTAAAGACCGACCATTGGCTGTTGTTCTCATGCTTATGAGGCATGATTAAATTGATAATTTTGATTCAAACAGTGGACTTACTGGTTTGTTCTCATGGATTCGTTTAATCGCTTCGCCCATCAAGGCACCGACACTGATCTCATCGATTTTTTTCGACTTGCGGTCTTCTGGCAAGTGAATCGAATCTGTCACAACTAGATGCTCAATGGCCGAATCTTCGATTCGTTCCAAGGCAGGTCCTGACAAGACAGGGTGAGTACATGAGGCGTAAACACTTTTGGCACCTGCTTGTTTCAACGCATTCGCAGCCAATGTGATGGTACCCGCAGTATCGATCATATCGTCGATCAAGACACAAGTTTTGCCTTCAACATGACCAATGATATTCATGACTTCCGCTACGTTGGCTTTCGGACGACGTTTGTCGATGATCGCGATTGGTGACTTAAGAAACTCAGCTAATTTGCGGGCACGAGTCACGCCCCCGTGGTCTGGTGAAACGACGACGACGTCATCGCCTTGAATGCCTCTTTCCAAGAAGTAGTTGGCGATCAATGGTGCACCCATCAAGTGGTCAACGGGGATATCAAAGAACCCTTGAATCTGTGAAGCATGCAAATCCAGTGTAACCATACGGTTCGCACCGGCTTTTTCGATCATGTTTGCTACAAGTTTTGCGGTGATTGGTTCTCTTGATCGCGCTTTGCGGTCTTGTCTTGCATAACCATAATAAGGCATTACTACATTGATCGTCTTCGCACTGGCGCGCTTCAAAGCATCGATCATGATCAGCAATTCCATTAGGTTATCGTTTACAGGGCTGCTGGTTGATTGAATCACGTAGACGTGGGCACCACGAATACTTTCTTCAATATTCACTTGGATTTCACCATCGCTAAATTGTTTGACTGAACACTTACCTAATTCAACACCTACTGCAGCTGCGATTTTTTCCGCCAAAGGACGATTTGAGTTCAGAGAAAAAATCTTCAATCTTGGATCAAAATAATGATTTGACATGAGAACCTCCACTTTCTTTGCGTTCATCTAGAAAAAAATGACTCCTTTTACTAGAATCTTCTTCCTAATAAATAGTAGTCATTTTTCCTTAAGAAATCAAGTCATTTCGCTATTTCTAATTTAGATAAGGTAACTTTTTCGCGTAATCCGCTTTATTTTCCTGACGGGCGCGGGCAATCGCCATACTGTGTTTAGGAACATCTTTGGTGATCGTTGAGCCAGCAGCGATCATCGTTTCCTCTTCGATGGTCAATGGCGCAACTAGATTGGAGCCAGAGCCGATAAAGCAATTGTCGCCGACAGTCGTTTTGAATTTGCTCTTGCCGTCATAATTAACAAAGACTACGCCGCAGCCGACATTGATGTTTTTGCCTAAGGTCGCATCGCCAACATAAGACAAGTGTCCGACTTTGGTGCCTTCGCCAATCGTCGCATTTTTGACCTCCACAAAGTTACCGATATGGGCATGGGCCAAAATTTCCGCATTGGGGCGAAGATGGGCATTGGGACCAACATCGGCGCCATCATGGATGATGCTCTCCTCGATCGTCGATGCCTTGATCGTCACTTGGTTGCCGATCTTGCTGTCTTCAATTTCAGAAGCTGCCGTAATGACACAATCTTCTCCGATCGTCGTCTTCCCTTTGATGATCACACCGGCTTCGATCAAGGTATCTGAACCGATCACAACGCCTTCGTCGATATAAGTCGTCGCCGGGTCGATCAAGGTCACGCCATTTTGCATGTGCTGACGATTGATCCGCTGGCGCATCAAGCGATTGGCTTCGGCTAAGGCGATGCGGTCGTTGACCCCTAAAGATTCATGGAAATCTTCGGTTTGATAAGCAGCGATGATTTTGCCGTCTTCCTTTAAGATCTCGATAATATCAGTCAAGTAGTACTCCCCTTGGGCATTGTCCGTATCTAATTTTGCCAAGGCGTCAAATAACAATTCATTGTCAAAGCAATACGTGCCTGTATTGATTTCTTGGATCAGTGCTTCTTCGGTCGACGCATCTTTTTGCTCGACGATTTTTTCCACGATGCCGACATGATCCCGTACGATCCGGCCATAGCCCGTTGGGTCTGCCGCTTGTGCCGTCAAGATCGTTGCCGATGCATTTTTCCCTTGATGGTAATCGAACAAGTTATTCAAGGTTTCCGTCGTCAATAACGGCGTATCCCCACTAATTACTAAGGTCGTGCCTTTTTTGCCCTTTAAAAATGATTCGGCTTGAACGACAGCGTGACCGGTACCTAATTGTTCGGCTTGTAAGGCGTAATTGGTGCGATCCCCCAGTTGCTCCTTGACCATTTCCGCCCCGTGACCAACGATCGTCACGATCTCTTCAGGATTTGTTTCCACCACTCGGTTCATGATGTGCTCCACCATTGGCTTACCGCAAACCGGATGTAACACTTTATATAACTTCGATTTCATGCGCGTGCCTTTTCCAGCCGCTAAAATTATTGCAAAACGTGCGTCCACGTATTCCACTCCTATCAATCTGAAGGATTTTTATTCATTGAATTTCCTATAAACAGTTTAGCCCAAGTACTTGTAAATTTCAACGATTTAAGGAATCGCCACCTAGACCAATCAAAAAAAGACTGGCAGCCGCCGTTTTAAAAACAGCTGCTTGCGCCAGTCTAAGAGCCACAAAAATCAGGCTTTTTTCTCAAAATAATTTCCCGGTACTACCGAGATCGTTTTGGTCTGGGTATCGACATCTTCAACATACAGCAGAGAGCTGTAATCGCTGATGGCCCGCTTGCCTTTGAATTTCGTTTCGGCAAAAACCGTAATACCGACTAATTCGGCTTCAAATTCTTCAATCAAGCTCTTCATCCCATTGACCGTGCCGCCGCCTTTCATAAAGTCATCGACCACCAATACTCTAGAGCCGCGCTTTAAGCTGCGCTTGGATAATTCCATTTTTTCGATGCGCTCTGAAGAACCAGAGACATAATTGACACTCACGGTCGAGCCTTCAGTGATCTTGGAATCACGACGCACGATCACGAAGGGAACATTCAAGTAGTAAGAGACTGCTTGAGCGATCGGCACTCCTTTAGTAGCAACGGTCATCACCGCATCGATTTGTTCGCCTAAATATTTGGAAGCGATGATGCGGCCGACTTGGCGCAGCAATTCCGGTTCGCCCAATAAGTCAGATAGATAAACATAGCCGCCAGGCAACAAACGGTCTTGCTCAGACAAGCGTTCTGCCAGCCCTTCGACGTACGCATACGCTTCTTCTTCAGAAATTTCAGGCACAAAAAAAACACCGCCAGCAGCGCCTGGCACGGTATCAAGAATGCCTGTTCCTCGTTCTTTAAAGGTCTTTTTGATAATAGATAAATCTTCGCTAATCGATGATTTTGCAGAGGCATATCGTTTAGAAAAGAAGGACAATGAAATCAATTCATGGGGATGATTCAACAAGTAATGTGTCATATCGATCAGTCGTTCACTTCGACGTATTTTCACACCGGACAACTCCTTTAGTTTATTCGCCTTATTATAAGGCTTTTTCGGGATAAATGCGAGCATTATCTGAAATATTGCTTATATTGTTCGGTTTTGATTAGAGTTTAAAAAAAAGAAACGAAAATTCTTCGTTTCTTTTTCATAAAGCCCTTTATTTGAGGCGCTGTTTTCGTTGCACGAGGATCACGATGCGTTTGATCAAATTGATCACTAAGAAAAGAGCGATAAAAACCAGCGTGATCGTCGCTCCCGGTGGTGTGTCCAAATAAAAGGAACTGGTCAAACCAGACATCATCCCAATCATGCCGATCACGACACTGATCAAAATCACCGCGTTGAAGCTCTTGCCTAAACGCATACTGATGGCAGCTGGTAAAACCATGATCGCAGAGATCAACAATGCACCCGCAATCGGGATCATCATGGCGATTGCCACCCCCGTCAAGACATTAAAGAGCATCGACATCACTCGCACAGGCAAGCCATCGACATGGGCGGTATCTTCATCAAAGGTCAAGATGTACATGGGCCGTTTGAATAAGAAAAATAAAGCAAAAACGACTAAAAACAAAAAGCCTAAGATCCAGACTTGTTCTTGTGTGATCGTAACGATCGACCCAAACAAATACGATTGGATACTCGTTGCGGAGTTTCCACCGCTAAGGTTCATCAGTACGAGGGCTAACGCTAAACCGCCGGACATCAAAATGGCGATCGAGATCTCTGAATAACTGCGGTACAGTGTTCGCAAGTATTCCAAAATGATTGCGGCAATGACTACGATCAATAGCGTCGTCAAACTGGGATTTAGATTTAGAAAGAAGCCTAGTGCCACCCCTGCTAAAGAGACATGGGACAGCGTATCAGCCATCAATGACTGTCGTCGAATCACCAGAAAGACCCCTAGCATTGGTGCGATACCAGCAATAAAAATCGCCGCAAGAAAAGCTCTTCTCATGAATTCATATGAAAGCAGCGCCATGGTGAATCCTCCTTCCGCACTAAACGGATCTGACGGTCCGCATATTCTTTGATATCTTCGTGATCATGGGTGATCATCAAAATCGACTTGCCGTGGTCATGAGCATTGTGTCGCAGCAGTTCATAAAACAGATTGCGGGATTGTTCATCCATCCCCGTGGTTGGTTCATCTAAAATAAATAAATCAGGATCCGTGGCAAAGACCCGTGCCAAGCTGATCCGTTGTTTTTGGCCACCGGACAACTCACCGATCCGTTTATGACGCACGTCCCACATCCCGACGGCATCTAATGCACGGCGGACATGTTCATGGTCTCGTTTCGTCAGTCGCTTGAACCAGCGGTCTCTTGGGTAGCGGCCTGATTGGACCAATTCCAAAACGGTGCTGGGAAATCCCACATTAAAGGAAGCAATCTGCTGAGGAATGTAGCCGATGCTTAATTTTTCACCAGCGGCATTCTTGGTCGCCAAGGTGACTGCTCCTTTAGAAGGTTTCAACAAACCAAGGGTTGCTTTGATCAAAGTAGATTTTGCCGCCCCATTTTCGCCGGTCAAAATCACGAATTCGCCGTCTTCGACAAAGTAGGAAATATCTTCCAAGACGGGCTCATCATCATAATAAAAGGTCAAATCTTTTACATCGATATAACGCACGCAGGCGCCTCCTTAGTGAATACTTTTTTGTAATGCTGCCAAATTGTCTTCCATTACAGACAGGTATGTTTCGCCGTTATCCATCTGCGCTTGCGTCAAGCTTTCTAATGGATTCAAGACCGCCAGCTCCACTCCTGTTTCAGAGGCTAAGGTCTCAGCCACCTTCGATGACGCGTTTTCTTCAAAATAGATAACTTTGACTTGCTTTTCTTCTACATATTCTTTCAGTTCAGCCAACCGACTTGGCGTTGGTTCTTGATCGGGTGAAATGCCCGAAATCGATTCTTCGACTAAATTATACTGCCGTGCCAAATAGCCAAAGGCTGCGTGCTGCGTAACGAAGGTCCGCTGAGTCGCATCCTTTAACGCCGCTTGGTAGGCTTCATCTAAAGCAGAAAGTTTTTCGATATAGGCAGCCGCATTTTCCGTGAAGGTTGCCTTTTGCTCAGGAAACTTCGCAATCAGGTCATCGCGGATCGTTTCTACTTCTTGGATCGCTAAGACTGGATCGGTCCAAACATGAGGGTCATACGTATGATCATGGCCTTCATGGCTGTCTTCATCCTCGTGACCATGCTCTTCCTCTGTGCCTTCCACCAACTGAATGTTTTTGGCCGCTTCGATCACGGCTGTTTGCTCAGGATCGACGGAATCCGTCAAACTAGCGACCCAAGTTTCTAGCTCAGGACTATTGTAGACAAAGGCATCTGCATCCATAATTTTGGTCATATCTTTGGCACTTGGCTCATAGTCGTGAGGTTCGGTTCCTGCAGGGATCAACAAGGAGACCTCTGCTGCATCGCCTACGACTTCTTTCGTAAATTCGTACATTGGATAAAACGTCGTGACGATCGACAGCTTCTCGGTGTCACTCGATTGACTTGTCGCTTCTTGCTGCCCGCAAGCGCCAAGAAGCACGCCCCCTAAAAGGAGTGCTGTAGTAAGTAAGATTTTTTTCATCGGGACTTCCCCTTCCATTTGCTGGCTCATCTTTTTATTTTAAAACGGAACAACTCCGTTTTGTTAGCAAAAGTTACTCTATCAAATGATTTCCGGTTCGTCAAGACAAATCGTACGTTTTACGATTTAAAACTTTTATTTCGAGATAAATCGGAAAACATAGGAGAAAACGTTCATTTGAAGCGGATTCTTCTCTCGGGAACATCGTCTTATTTTACACTGTTGGCCATGCGATTCCTTTGTGTCAGCTTGAAAAATTAGAGAGTATGTAGGATAATAAGCTAAAAGCACTTGGAGGAAACGAAGATGAACGAATTTGTAACTGTGCCGCCAACTGTAAACAACAGCGAATTGCTGAATCGAGTTGATTTACCAGAAGATCCTGCATCGCAGCAAACCGAAGAAATCCGCAAAACGATCGACAAACCATTGTATGAAGAAGACAAAAAGAAAAAATCCGCAAAGAAGCAGCACCAAAAAGAATAGCCTTTGCTTTAGGTAAAGAATCAGACCCCGACGCCTTTTTTTCGTCGGGGACTTTTGTGTAGGGCAGCTTCTAGATGCTTCCTCCCTACCTCAGCTGCCTTTTTCTTCGCTATATGACTGATTTTTATCGAAGGAACGAAAAAACACAGGCACTTCCTGCCTGTGTCCTTGACTCCTTCATTTCAATGTACGTACAAGATAAACCTCGTCACAGAACCCTTTTAAGGCATTGTAGACCCGCTGTGCCCGTGAATATTTTTGACAAAGAGCAAAAACAGTCGGTCCGCTGCCGGTCATCAAGGCAACATCGGCACCATATTTCATCATGCGATCTTTGATCTGTTGGACGATCGGATATTTTGGGATCGTGATGGCTTCTAGGCTATTGCCCATGGCAGCGATCATAGCCGAGTAGTCTTCGGCTAAGACGGCGGCAGACAATGCTGCGATATCTGGATGGTGCAGTTGGTCTAGCTCGACTTCTTGAAAGATTTTCCCCGTTGAAACACTCAGACGAGGTTTGACTAAGATGACCCAACATTGCGGCATCGGCCGCAGCGGCGTCACTAGCTCCCCCTTTCCTGCAATATGAGCAGTGGTCCCATACAGACAATAGGGAACATCAGTACCAACTTCCATACCAATATCGATCAGCTCTGCCATGGAAAGATCCAAGTCCCAAAGGCGAACCATCCCCCGCAACGCTGCCGCACAATCCGTACTGCCACCACCTAACCCAGCTGCCACCGGGATATTCTTGGTGATGCGAATGCGGATGCCTTTTTTGATACCATAGCGTTTTTTTAAAATACTGGCGGCCTGATAGACATTATTGCGTTTATCGATTGGTAAAAAAGCTTTGTTGGTTTCTACAATGATCTTATCTTCTGCTATCTCTTCCATTATCAGACGGTCGGCTAGATCAACACTAGACATCACCATTTCCAACTCATGGTAACCGTCTGTTCTTTTCTCTAACACATCGAGACCGAGGTTGATCTTAGCTGGCGCTTTTTCAATAATCTCCATCTTCATTCATCCAATCATCTGATAGTTATTTAGTTCTATCATAGCAGATTCTTATAAGATAGTTGAGTGATTTCTCTTGTTTTTGTGATTGTTGCCATTTTGGTTGCCCTTTGGCTTGGTTCCTCGTAAAATAGAGGTACCAACTCAATAGATAAAAGAAAGCGGGGGAACCACATGGCAAATTTGATTCCAAGAGATTTAGCAGGCGGCGAAGAACTATTAGGCAAATTAATGAACAGTTTTTGGCAAGAACGGCAAATGAACACGGACATTAAAGAGTACGAAGACAAGTATCTCGTTCAAGCAGATTTACCCGGCATCAAGAAAGAAAACATCCGCGTCAGTTACGTCAACAATACCTTGACGATTTCAGCGGCTCAAACAGAGACCACTGAAACCGAGGATGATTTCGGACATTATTTGCGCAAAGAACGCTCTAGCAGTGCCTATCAACGGACCTTCACCATCACAGACATTGATGAAGAGTCCATTAAAGCAGTGTTTGAAGACGGCGTTTTGACCCTGACCTTACCGAAAGCTAGCTACAAAGACGCACCCGCAAAAAATATTCCGATCGAATAACCGAGATACCAAAAAGGCAGTCCCTTCAGAGAACGCTCTGGGGGAACTGCCTTTTCTTATTTGCGTGCTTGTCGTCGATATGCCTGTCTTGAGGTCTGTGGTTCTTCTTCGGAGACCTCTTTTTTGACGTACAATTTCAAACTGTACGGTTCATGGTATTTGACATCGTTTTTGACAAAATCACCGCCAGTGATAAATAAGCCCACTGGCTCTAGAGGTTGCTTGCCGGTCCATTGAATCGTGCCGACTTTCGTCATCTCCGTGTAGCTGGTCCCGATCTGCAATACGTACTCGTTTTTCCCTTGCTGTTTGACAAAATAGTAAGGGTACAAAGTATTTTTCGGGATCGTAAAGCCATTGGATGACGGTTTGATCGCCAATTCTTCTTGAGCGATCAAGGTCTGCAAATGATTCGCCAATACTAGCTGATAGTCTTCTTCAAAATCGATCACCGCTTTTTCAGTCGTCAAACGATCAATGTCGGTGGTGCTGATAGTTTCCCCTTCAATATTGAAGACTTCATCCGGCAAGACTTTGACAAAGGTCTGAGTGACATCGAACTTCAGGTTTTTATTCAAGAAATAATAGAAGATATTCAGTACCCAGAAATAGACTAAGACCAAAAAGCCGATCGTATAAAGGATCGCTTGAAAATAGTTTTGGTTCGCAAACATTCCATAGACGATCCGCAAAATATACGCCGTTGGAATGATACTGAGGATGGTATAGGCGCGATTCAAGTATTTGGGACTGATGTCAAGATAGCCCAAAAATTTGTGGATGCCGTTGATTAAATCTAAAATAAGCGTCATTTTCTCACCTACTCATTTCCTTGATTCTCATCCATGATCACTTGCTGATCTGGCGTGGTTTCTTCACTTGAAGAAGGCGTTTCTTGATTGTTTTCCGGTGTCGTCGGTGAAACACTCTCATCGCTTGATGGTGTCGTTTCTGTCGGCACCGAAGAAGACGGGGTCGTTTCTGGTGTTACTACTTCACTGCTGGATGACGGTGTTGTCTGCTGGTCATCGTTCGTCGGTTGTGAGTCCGTGCTAGCAGGTGTTTGATTTTGACTGTCCTCCGTTATCGAAGACGGTGTGCTTTCACTTGGTGCTTGTTCGGTCGTTTCTGTCGTTTCCGTCGCACGACTTGGTTGGCGATAACTGCCTGAATTCACCACGCCGGTAGCAGTGGCAATGATCGTTGATATCGTTAAAAGTGCAATTGGTTTTAAAATAGGCGGGACTTTTCGCATGATTCTCATCCTTTTCTTACCCGATTCTGCCCATTGGCAGTCTCGGTTCCTTCAGCCTCTTCTTACCTTTATAATCGTTTCTGACAAAAGGGTCAAGATTCCCGAGGCTTCTGTCGCAGGATTTAAAAAAAACTAAACATGTAACTGTTTTCACAAAAAATAACGACGACAGTTGCCGCCGCTACACAAGGTATTCATAAAACTTTTCAAAGGTCAGGTGCAACGTGCCATGGTAATCCCGTAAAAGGGCGGGCAATGCGATCACTTCTTCATGTTGGATCGGGGCATCGATTTGGATCACCGCTTCTTCCTCATCCAGATAATAAGAACTAAACAGTTCATCATCAGCGACTTCTTCTAGCTGATTGGTCAGCTCCTCATAAAACTTTTCTACGATCGGTTCTGCCAACTCATCAAAGACTGGCTGCAAGGCTGCTTCTACATCTGGAAAAGGCTGCGCGAGTAATTGCTGTCCGCTGAGGGAATGGCGGGTATTCTCATAGGTCAAATAAAGCAGGTCGAAATAATCCTCTTCTTCCCCGATCGCTTCTAGCGTCAAAAGGGCTTTTTCTACCAATGAAACCAAGGCCGAGGATACTTCCTGATGCATCACCGCATCAACTTTTTCAAATAATTGCTGTTTCTCGATGACAAATGTTTCTTCCATAAAAGTGAATTCCGCTTTTTCAAAGCAAAGGGGGGTATCAGAGATAAATAGTTGGATCGTTGCCATGACGTTGCCTTCTTTCTTTTTCAAGCTGCGGACAAACAGATGATTTGTCAACAGCGAAAATCTTCGTTAGCATAAATAATAGCAGGTGAACAAATTGTTCATCAAGTAATAAGGAGGAGATCGAATGAGTAAAGTTGCTGTTATTGTCACTGATCTAGTTGAAGATGTTGAGTTGACGTCACCCAAAGAAGCACTGGAAGCGGCTGGACACGAAGTAGTCGTTATTAGTAATGAAGGCGCCGAGACCGTCGAAGGCAAACAAGGTGGAACATTTCCCGTCGATGCGGCCATCGATACGATCGATCCCGCCAGTTTTGATGCTTTGTTGATCCCAGGCGGTTTCTCCCCTGACCAATTACGAACCGATGAGCGCTATGTGTCATTGACGAAAGACTTTTTGACATCTGATCGTCCCGTCTTTGCCATTTGCCACGGGCCACAACTGTTTATCCAAACAGGACTGACGAAAGATTTGACCTTGACGGCTTATGATTCTGTGCGACCAGATTTAGCCTACGCAGGGGCCACCGTCAAAGATGAGCCCGTCGTGATCGACGAAACTTATCGGTTGATCACCAGTCGGAACCCAGATGACCTAGATGCCTTCAATCAAGCGATTACTGAGGCATTGAACTAACCGCGAATAAGACGTGGTTTCTTTGATAGAAAAAAAGCCGCCAGTTGCAGCGTTCGATCCTTCGTATCGATCGAGCTGCAGCTGAGCGGTTTTTTCTTGCGTAGCTTTTCAGTTTTCAGTGAATGGCTCTTTCCCCGTTACTCGTCAGAGGGCAGCTCAAAACCATCGAAAGTCTCGCCATCATAGTAGCGCAATAATTCTTCCGTCGATAATAAGGAAGACGTCATTTCTTCCTGTGTCTCATTGGCCTCTCGAAGTTGTGCAAGGTAAGCCGCATAGGCTTCTGCCAACTGCCGATAAACAGCTTGCCGTGAAGTTCCTTCCCCCTGGATCGTCGGCAATTCACGGATAAAGGCCCGATAGACGGGGCGGTTTTCCTGCCATTCGATTGGCAACTCAATTACTTGAAGCTGGGCTTCTTCAAACCATCGTTCCATCGCTCTCCCTCATTTCTTTTCTTATTATCGTCAAGTTAGCAGCAAAGGTCAATCGGTGAGCAAAAAAATACAGAACAAGCGTTGAAAGAAATTGCCACATCCGCAAAAGCTCGCTTGTTGGGCTAGCTTTTACGGATGCGGCAATTTATCTGCTTGTTCTGTGTGTTACTCTTTTTTATGCGGCAACATACGCATATTTTTCAATGTTTTGTCGGATCGTTTCAATCATGTCTTCATCTTGTAAGCCAGTGATTTCTGCAATGACTTCCGGTAGTGATTTTTCATCCAAAAGTGCTTGTAACTGTTGGCTTTGCTCATCTTCAGGGTCTTTGTAGTTGAAGATCATGCCGATCGTTTCATAGAGATGATCTGACTGCATGTTGCGTTTTTCTAACTCAAGGACTGGTCGAATAAAGCGTTCTTCGGTTCCTAATTTGCGGACAGGTGTCCGTGCCACCCGTGTGATGGCATCGGAAATGTGTTTGTTTTTAAAGCGTTGGATGATTTTTTCGATATACCGTTCATGTTCTTCAGGATCAAAAGCCCACTTCTCAATTAAAAGCCGCCCAGTTTCTTCGAGAACGGATTTTAATTGGATTACCACTAAATGATCCTGCATCGCTTCATCGATCGTCTGATAGCCTTGGAGGGCGCCTGTGTACGCTACCGTGGCATGACCCGTATTGACACTGAATAATTTCCGTTCAATATATGGTTCCAGATCCGCCACATAATGGACCCCTTGCAGATGGATCGAGGATTTCATCCCTGTTTCTTGGATCACCCATTCGCAGAAGGGTTCTACTTGAACGAATAAGGGATCATCATGGTGCTGCAGCGGTACGATGCGGTCCACCGCTGCATCTGGAAAACCAACCGTCGCTTCCAATGCTGACCAATCCGCAACGTATTTTTGCACTTCGCTTTTTAAAAAGGTTGATCCGCCGATCATATTCTCACAGGCGATCACATCAATGGCTGGCTTGTCTGGGTATTGCTGACGTGCTTCTAAGCCTTTGGCGATCAGCTCAGCGATATGCGGCAAAATGTTGGGACCAATGGCCGTCGTAAGGATATCTGCCTCGGCGATCGCTTGGATCACCGCTTCTGGTTCTTTGGCATTGTTCAATCCCGTCACATGCTCGATGTGGATCTGTTCTTGGGTCTCATCGGCTAATTCGATCGTATACCCTTGTCTTGCTTTTAAGGCGTCAATGATCGTTTCATTGACATCAATAAATGTGATTTCAAAGTTGTTGGCAGCCAATATCTCGCCGATAAAGCCGCGACCAATATTACCTGCACCAAAGTGAACTGCCTTCATGTCTTGTCTCCTCCTTAAATCCTTATGCCACGGTCAAACTTTGGGCGATTTCTTCTTTATCTAAGGCATCCGCCAATTCGACAACGTTATCGATATCGCTGCAAAAGAGGGCGATTTGTTGGACCAATTGCAGATGATCTTCTCCTTTGCCCGCGATGCCGAAAAGGACGGTGACGATTTTTTCTTCGTCCGCGGTACCGAAATTCACGCCATCCGGTACTTGCACGATACAGATACCTGATTTTTTGACGTATTTTTTGGCTTCATCCGTACCGTGAGGAATCGCAATAAAGTTCCCCATATAGACTGAGAGCATCTCGTCACGCTCAAGCATGGCATCGATGTATTCTTTTTCCACACAGCCTGCCGCCAGCAGTTTTTCGCCGCAGTAACGAATGGCTTCTTCTTTGGTCGCAAATTGTTTGTTCAATTCAATCATGTCTTTTTCTAATACTTGCATTCGGCTCATCCTTTCTTAATTCGCTGCTTTGATCGATGCCACGATCCGTTGATAGTTCGTCGTTCCCATCAAATTATTGACGGATAGATGGATCGCTTCTGGCGCTGAGTTTTGCGCTTGCGGCGTTAAGGCTTCTTTCGTGATCACCAATGAAGAGGCGTTGGCATGGAGATCATTGATATGGCTTTTTCTGATCGGCATCGTCAGAGCTTCTTTGGCTAAAAGATCTTGAAAGACTTTCTGAGCCATCGTTGCCGAACCTTTGCGGTCATCGTGGGCCAAAATGATTTCACTGACTTGCTTAAGGTCATTGGCGGAAGGAACATCTGCCTGGTTGCCTGCTTCAGACTTTTTTGCTGACTCCCCCGCTGTCTTAGTCCCTGACAATGTGGCTACGATTTCATCGTACCGTGGAGAGTTCAGGAAATTCTCAACCGCAACGAAGGTCGCATTTGGCGCTTTTTGTTTGGCACGTTCTTGCAATTCTTCTTGAGTGACGATCAATGTATTGGCATCGTCCGTCAAATTGTTGATGGCGGAATTCGAGACATTTTGTGGAAGACCGGCTTCTTTGACTTTTTTACGTAAGATCGATGCCCCCATAGCACTGGAGCCCATGCCTGCATCACATGCGAAGATGATACGATTGATGCCAGTCATTGGTTGAGCCGCCAAGCCTTTAGCGCTGAGTTTTGCTGCTTGCGTTTGTTGTACTTTTTCTTCAAAATTATCCACTGTATCCTTCGCATCCGCTTTCAAAATTGCGGCAGCGACGATAAAGGACACGCCTGCTCCTACGGCAATTCCGGCTAAGACAGAAACGACACTCATCACCGAGTTGAATGGCGTCATTGCTAAGATCGCAATGATCGAACCTGGTGAAGCAGGTGCCCGTAAGCCTGCACCTAACAATTGGAAGGTAAAGCTTCCTGATACACCGCCGGCAATCACTGCTAAGAACATCAATGGTTTCATCATGACGTATGGGAAGTAGATCTCATGGATCCCACCGATAAAGTGAATGATGATCGCTCCAGGTGCCGAAGATTTCGCTGCTCCTTTTCCGAAGAAAGTGAAGGCTAGCAAGACTCCTAAACCAGGTCCAGGATTGGCTTCTAACAAGTAAAGAATCGATTTCCCAAATTCGCTGACTTGCTCAGTACCTAGTGGCGTCAAAATTCCATGGTTGATGGCATTGTTTAAGAATAGGATTTTTGCTGGTTCAATAAAAATATTGGCTAATGGAATCAAGTGGGCATTGACGATCACTTCTACCCCTGCTGCCATTGCTTCTGTCAAGGTGTTAACAACTGGCCCGATTGCTACAAAGCCCAGTAATGCTAAAGCAAAACCGATCAAACCTGATGAAAAGTTGTTGACCAACATTTCAAAGCCAGCGCGAACTTTGTCTTGGAAGATCTCGTCAAATTTCTTGATGACCCAACCGCCTAAAGGACCCATGATCATTGCACCCAATAGCATTGGGATATCCGTTCCGACGATGACCCCCATCGTTGCGATCGCCCCAACCACGGCTCCGCGGTCACCAGCAATCACTTTCCCGCCAGTATACCCAATCAAGATTGGGATCAAATACGTTAGCATTGGACCGACCATCGTTGCAAAGGCTTCATTTGGTAAATACCCATCTGGAATAAATAATGCCGTTAATACACCCCATGCAATCAATGCGCCGATATTCGGCATCACCATACTCGACAATGTACTGCCTAATTTTTGAACTTTTGCTTTTACTGATGATTTGGCTGCTTTTTGTGTCTGTTCCATTTTTTTCTCTCCTCTCGTCTGCTTACACCCTTATTGTAGGCGCTTCCCAAAACGGTCGAAAGTCGTACTTTGGCACAAAAAACTGTGCCAAAACTTGTAGCCAAACGGATAGAACAAAAAAAGGCGAGCAGCCCCTGCACTCGCTTATTTTTGTTCTGTTTCACGTGGAGCATTTCTATCTGGTTTTTGCCAAAACACAAAAAAAAACGTGTACCCGCTCCTTCTACACAAGGTAGAAAGAGCGAGCACACGGAGGCAGCTCATTCACTCATTTCGTTCGCTGCTCTTGTTACAAGCCAGTCTGCTGCTGATTGCTTATTCTTCTGCCAGCAAAATCTGTTGGATCTCTTCAACCGATTCGGCATCACTCAGCGCCCGAACATTTTGCATATCGGAACAAAAAAAGGCGATTTCTTGCAAAACAGCTAATTGCTGCTCTTTTAGGACTACTACGAAAAGGATCGTAGCGATTTTGGGTTGCTCCTTCGTGCCGAAGTCGACGCCATCCGGCACTTGGATCAAAAAGAGCCCTTCTTCCTTGATCCATTGCTGGGCTTCTTCTTCCCCATGGGGCAATGCAACAAAGTTACCGATGTAAACACCTGTTTTTTGATGGCGCCGCAAAAGGCTTTTGACATAAGGTAAAGAGACGATCTCCTGGTTGACTAAATACTCGCCAATTTTTGTCAGGGCCTCTGTGGCATCGGTAAAGTGTTGATCCAACAAAATCCGCTCCTGTGGAATATACATCGCTGATCCCTCCTATTGTTTTACTTCTTCAATCAAGAGCGAAGAGAGTAACTGATAAATAATCGAATCATTGCCGGAATTAAAAATCTCCGTATTTAGATCATTCATAATGATCGAACCACTGATCTTCCCTAACATCTGAGAGCTTGTTTCATTGATAGGATACGGCGCCAGCATGACTAATAAACGGGTAACAGCGATTTCTTTTTTATCCATCGCTAAAAGCGGCAAAGGCTGTTTCAAATCGAAAATACGAAAAACAGGTTGCAGGATCGCCGAACTCGCCGCGTGAAACAAGGCAAAGTGAGTGTCAGGAATGCCCACTGGCGCTTGGAAGTAGCGCCTTAAGAGACGATCAACAACTTTCTCACGATCCAAAACAACATGTTCATCAAAAGACGTCAGCACCAGCTGCAACGTTTCTTCCAAGTCCGCTGGGTTATCAATGGTCTGCACTTGAAACAGCGCCAATAGCTGGTTAATAGCTTCGATAAAAGCCAAGACCGCTTCATAGGATTCCTCTTTGACCAAAGCAGAGGGCGCTTTTTTGGCGGAACGTTTTTTCTGACTAATGGCTTGGAAGGCCTTCTTCAACTCTTGAATGTCTTCTTCTAGCAGGATCGGTGAAACGAGTTTGTATTCTCCTTGATACCCTGGCAGCAATGAAGTCGAGATCACCAAGTCATAGGTCTCCTCGATATTTTCCCGTTTGACATCCCCCACTCGAAAGAAGGTGATTTGATTGATAAAGGGAAAATGTTTCCGCAGCTGCATCTCTAACAAACTGATGGAGGCTAATCCGCTAGGAGAGATCCCTGCAATATTGACTTCTAACACTTTCGGATTTTTTTCCAACGAATTGGCAAAATGCAGGACCATATAGGCGATTTCTTCTTCCGAGAACTGCTGCTGCGGAAAGACTTGCGGCAAATGATTGCGAATCCCGCTGGCGATCTCGACATACTGGTTCATGATTTTTTCTAGGATAGGGTTGTTCAAATGATCTTCTTCTAAAATCGCCCGCGTCATCACTCCTGAGATATGGGTCAGCAGCATTTTATACAAGTTCGTGTCTTCATAAAACGCCACTTCCGTTTGCTCACTGACCAATTCGATCAAGCGTTTCACGCGATAAGCCAAGTCAGTATCAAAATTGTCATCAAAAAAATCACGATCAAAGGAATTGGCAAAATCACCTAGTAACACGGCAAAAAAGACGATTTCGTTGATAGAATAAAGCAGTTTGGTCTTTTCGGCGATCTGAGCAAAAATCTTTTTCGCCACCTTCAGCAAGTCTTTGTTGATCTGACTCGGGTATGTCTCTTCTTCCACCGTGTAGCCCAAAGCTACCCGATCCATGGCTAGCGCCAGCATCAAGACGATAAAGGCCAATTTGCGGTCACTAAGTTCCTTAAACTGCGGCTCGATGGTTTCTCGAATCAGCCGCTGGGCTAGCAATAGATGGTCACGGGACAGAAATTGAAAAATAAACGGGGCTTCATCATCGGTTTCCAGTAAATGGAAAAATTGGTACTCATTGATCTCCATCACTAGTGTATTGGCTGTGAGCAACCGCCGATACTTTTCGGAGCCTTCGATCTCATACCCTTGATTGCGCACGATCCTTAACGGTAGCCGTGCGAGACTCTCTTCTAGCTGTTTGATGTCTGAAAAAAACGTCGTATTGCTGATTTGGTAACGCTCCAAGAAAAAATGACTAGATACAGGCTTCGTGGCGGTAATCAGTTGCAGCAAAATACGATGTTGTCGCTCACTAGCCGCGAATTCTTGATCGGTATCTGCCATAATGGCTTCTTGCAATTGGCGAATGCTCGTTTCTGATGCAAAAATTTGGAAATGACCACGACCGACCTTCTCTAAGGTAGCTCCTACTGTTTCCAGCGATTTTTCTAGATTAGCCAGTTCACGGTACACCGTTCGTTTACTGACTTTTAAGACTTGCATCATGCGATCTAAAGAAACCGGACCGGTACTATTCATCAATTCCGTTAATAAAAGTGTTTCACGATTGGTCAAAAACATAGTCGACTCCTTCTGTCAGTAACTGACGATACGCATCTGTCGTCAATAAATCATCCACCACCAGTAAAGGAACATCTGGGATCGGGCACTTTTCTGCAAGTTCTTTCGGGAGAATATAGACTGCCGTAGGATCAAGAGCTTGTCCTTCATATGCCATTTTTTTGACGGTCAAAGACAGTGCTTGTTGGCGAGCCATTTTTCTTAATATCTCCACTGCCATCGTTTGTGAACCGCGTTTTTTTCCAGTATACAAAAAGATGATCGTTGAAAACCCTAGCGAATTTGCTGCTTCGATTTGTAGCGATTGTTGCGGATCCTGTTCTCTTCTTTGTAATTCTTGGATCAGCGGGGCATACTCATCTGCCGCCAAAAAATTATCTAACACATAATGCTGTGCGTGTGGTGTCTGCTTTTGGGCAATAGCTGCTAATTCCCGTTGGGTGATCACTAACAGCTTGGGATCATCCGTCACACGATAAATCGACTGATAGCGGACAGGAAACGTTAGCTGGGCTTCTTCTAACTCTTTCTTTAGTATGCTGGCACCGATTGCACTGGACCCCATCCCTGCGTCACAAGCCACGACGATTTCCGTAACTTTCTTCATTTTCGGCATCTTACGCTCCTCATTTTCTGTATTGGTCTTCCGTTTTAATAGCACACTAGCAATTGCAAACGATACGACCGTACTGACGACAATCCCAGCTAAGACACCTAGGATCATAGAAGCCGGTGTATTGAGCAAAATCGCCAAAATCGAGCCCGGGGACGCCGGTGCTCTCAAGCCTACTCCTAAAAATTGGAAGATCAGCGTACCGCTGAAACCACCAACGATCGGACCGAGCAACACCCAAGGATCGAGCAGAACAAACGGGAAATACACTTCATGAATCCCACCAATGGCCTGCACAAAAATGGATGCTGCGGCATTCGTTCGGTTTCGCTTTGAACCAAAGAAAAGATACGCCGCTAAGACCCCTAATCCCGGACCGGGGTTGGCCTCGATCAAAAATAAAACCGACTGACCGTTAACTGCCGCGGCTTCGATTCCTAGCGGCGTAAATAGTCCATGGTTGACAATATTATTAAAAAACAAAACCTTCAATGGTTCTACAATGATATGAATAAAGGGCAAGACGTTTTGCCGAACGAAATAATCAACGAGCTGATAGCTGCCGAGACTGAACCAATTAAAAAGCGGCGCCAATAGGAAATAACTACCTAAAAAAAGGAGTCCGCCAAGCGCACCTGCAATAAAATTGCGCACCAGCATCTCATAGCCACTTTTGACCTTACTAACGAACGAATCACTGCGATACAACAGCCAGCCTGCCAGTGGTCCCAGTAGCATCGCCCCAAAGACTTGGGGAATATCGGTTGCGAGAATAGCCCCTAAGACCGCCACTGCTCCTACGACCCCACCTCGCTCAGGTGCCAACATTTGCCCACCTGTATAAGCAATCATGAGGGGCAGCAACACAGTCAAGACCCCTTGTTCCATTTGCTGAATCACTTGTTGATCGACTGAAAAAAAAGGCAGCAGGAATGAAATCAGCATCCACGCAATAAAAATACTTAAATTCGGCATCATCATGCGAGAAAGATAATTCGTATAAAACTTAACCGTTATCATTTTTTCTCTGGAAGACGAGGTCTTGTTCATTTTATCCGCTTCCTTTCTCTTTTCTATTATAAGATGTTCTGGCAAGACTGAAAACAAAAAAAGCATACGTTTTTTTTTAACAGAAATCAAAAAAAGCTGACGTAAAACGCCAGCTTTTGAAATAGCTTCAATTGATTTAGTTTACGCGTACCGCGAAATCTGGTGAGTAATAAGAGTAACTGCTGACAGAAACACTTTGACCAGGTGTTGGTGCATGAATGTATTGTCCGTTACCCATAGCGATCGCCACGTGATGCGTGCTTCCACGGCTACCCCAGAATAACAGGTCGCCAGCTTTTGCTTCGTTGATCGAAATCACCGTACCGGAAAATTCTTGTGCGTACGTTACCCGTGGTAATGAGATGCCAACTTTAGCAAATACATATTGTGTAAAGCCAGAACAGTCAAAGCCATCTGGTGTCGTACCACCCCAAACATAAGGGGTACCAATGTATTTCATTGCTTCTGCTACGATTGCTGAACCGTTGACCGTTTGTGCGGGTGCAGGAGTATTGCTTGCACCATTGCCGCTATTGTTCGATCCTTGGTTGTTATTGCTATTGTTATTGTTGGCAGGCGTCGATGGTGTCGTATTTGTTGAACCGCCACCTTGTGATGAACTGCCTTGCGTAGTATCAGTCGTCGTACTAGAATTTGTTGTGGAGCTTGATGTCGTTGAATTCGACGTTGAAGACTCGCTTGATGCTGCTTCCTGAGTAGCTGCTTCAGCTGCTGCCGCTTCTTGAGCCGCTGCTTCTTGTGCTGCTTGTTCACGAGCTGCTGCCGCCGCCGCTTCTTCTGCAGCGATGCGTGCTTGTTCTGCTTCGTATTCTTCTTTTTGTTTTTCTAAATCAGCTTTTTCATCTTCTTTCGATGCTTGTTGAACAGCCAATTCCGCTTGCAAAACATTTAAATCAGCTTGTTTGGCTTGTAGATCCCCTAATTGTGTTTCTAATTCAAATTGGTTCGCTGCGATTTCTGCCAATTTATCGTCGTTTTCCGCTTTTTTCGCTTCAACTGCTTCTTGGTCTGCTTTTTGTTGATCCACAAGATCTTTGTTAGCATTGACGATCGTTGTCATTGCTTGCACACGACCAATGGCATCGGTTAAAGAGTCAGCTTCTAATACTGCATCAATAAAGTTCGTGCTTTGTCCATTGACTTGAACGTCACGGGCTTGTTTTTGGATCGCTTCTTCACGCTTTTCGATTCTGACTTTCAAATCGGCAATTTCTTGCTTCAACTTTTCAGAATCCGCACGCAAATCCCCTTGTTGTTGCAACAAAGTTTGGGCTTTTTCATTGATTGCAGCCACGTCGCTTTCAAGTGCTGCTACTTGTGACTGGATGCTTGCTTGCTGGTTTTGCAAGTCAGAGATCTCTTGATTTTTTTCTTCAATTTTATTGTCAAAATCTGATGCAAAGACAAGTGTCGGTGCTGCTGCAGAAGTAAGAACAATTGAACTTACTAACAAGAAAGATAAAATTCGCTTTTTCACTCTTCATTCCTCCGGCTGTTGCTTCCCCTAATATGGTTTTTTTATGTATAAATGCTTAAGAATACCTAAAGTCCTTCACGATAGTGTGATTGTAACACAGCCGTATGTCAGAGAGATAAAAGGAATATTACAAAAACATTTCAATCGCTGTTATTTTTATACCGTCAAAGGCAAAAAAAATGAAGCTATTCGTCTTTGAATAGCTTCATGAATGGAACGACTAAAAGGATAAACAAAATGATGTTCAATAAAAGCGTTGGTGCTAAAAAGCGGGAAACAAAGAATGACGTGCTAACTGATGCGATCTTAAATAGCAACTGGACGCCCAACGTCACAACTTCTAAGCTGGTAACAAAGATGATCATTCCGAAAAACATGGTAAATACATTTTGATAAAGCGTATTTTTCAAAATGTACATGATCCACACGATCAAGGGAAACGCCACCGTGTAGATGCCGATCACACCGACATAATACACGTCATAGAGACAGCCGATCACCAGCGCCGTGGTAATCAAAAAGTTTTTCGGCAAATACTTTGCGCCACACAAAAGGGCGATCAGCAAAAGATGGGCACTGGCGATATAATTGTCTTGGGTCCATTTTTCCAAAAAACGCGTCAGTTGTCCATCTGCCAACATCATCAAAAAGAAGACGCCCGCTGCCAGGTATTTGATGTAGTCATGCTTTTTCATGGCTATTCCTCACCTGCCAAGCGTTTGATAATCGTTACTGCTTGAATATCATACATTTGGGCATACGGTTTTACAAATACTTGGGTATCAAGACCAAACTCATCTTTGGTGGTACGGATCACTGTTCCGATCGCTAAATCGGCGGGCGAGTTCCCTCCTAATCCAGAGGTCTGCACGACATCGCCTTCCTTCAGCTCATTGTCCCCCGTCAATTGGGTAATGACTAAGGAACGTTCTTTTTGATCGTAACTACTTAGGATCCCAAAGTTTGACCCATCTTCGCCGCTGATTCGAACCGGATAGTGGTTGGAATTCTGGTTTTCAGAAGTCAAAAGTTCAATTTTAGAAGAAGCTGCGTTGACCTCAATAACACGACCAATCAAGCCTTTTTGCGACATGACTGCCATGTTGACCTCAACGCCATCTCTTGAGCCTCGGTCCACGATCAGCATATCTTGCCAAGTATCCGGTGACCGATTGATGACATTGGCGGAGATCCGTTCATAATTCGTCAGGGTTGCGTTCAGCTCTAGCTCTTCTTTCAAGGCATCGATTTCTCTTTGCGCATTGTCCTTCGCTTGTTCCAGTTCCTCAAAACTGTCCAACTTCTCTTTTAAACGTTCATTTTCTTCATAGGTCACAAATAAATTTTTGACTGAATTGGCACCATTTTCGATCCAACGAAAAGGAGCGGTAATCACTTTATCGATAAAGCCAACGGAGTCATTGACCGTAGATTGCACGGCATTGGTGGAGTTTCCCGCTGCTCGGCGGGCGATCGTCACGCTTAATACCGTGACAACTAAAATCACAATAATCAATGTGATGATAATATTTTTATTAGGATTAAACTTTTTCACAAAGACACCTCAAATAATTCCAAACTGTAGTTCCAATTTTACCATTAATGCCCTGCAAACAAAAGCTAAGTTGTCCGTCTTAATGTTTTTTTTGTAATTAAGTTTCTGAAATTTTCAACAAAAAAAAGAGACGTTCCGTCTCTTAATCACAACTTTGAATGACTGCTATCATCCCGCTGCTAAAGGAAAAACCTGCTGTCTGTGTCAGAAATTCATTGCTGGCATATGAAGTTGGGTACGGTACTTGGACGTTTTCTAATAAATACTTGCTACCTGTTAACGTCAAATCTGTTACCGGCGTCAAACAGCAATACGCCAAATACTGCATTCCGAGTTCTTTTTCCAGTTGATAGGTGCCTGGTAAAAAGAACTGAACAACATTTTGACGATCTAAAAAACGCAGATTTGGGGCAAATGGACGAAACCGATCTTCTAAGGGCAGCCATAGATTGGCTAAAAGATGGTCGAGACGTCCCCCTGTTGCACCAATCAAGTCGATTTGCGCTTCTGGATAGCGGCGCAACGTCTCCACCAATGCCAATTGGGTATCTGTATCATCTTTTTCAGCAGGGGCTTGAATCACTGTCTTAACTTGTTGTTTGACCGCTTGCAGTTCTGCTACGGTCAGGGAGTCGAAATCACCGATTGCCAGATCGACTGGCCGTTGGTGCTGAAGCAAAAACAGGGCCCCGCGATCAATTCCAATGTATTTATCATACGCCATCAAGTGTGGCCAATTTTCAGGGCGCCCACCTGCTGCTAACAAAATCTTCATTTATTGCAAAGCTTCTTTCAAGGCTCTGATTTGTGCTGCAGGTTCATCGGCATCGTAAATATAGCTTCCTGCTACGAAAACATTTGCACCTGCTTCCAGGCAGCGTTTGGCTGTCTCAGGAACGATCCCGCCATCTACCTCGATATCATAATGATAGCCTTTTTCTTCTTTTAAAGCAGCCAGCGCCGCAATTTTTTCCAGTGATTCTTCAATAAAGGACTGCCCACCAAACCCTGGATTGACCGTCATAACTAACACTTGATCACACATGGATAAAACATGTTCAATGGCTGAAACTGGTGTGCCTGGGTTGATGACGATTTCTGCTTTGACATTTTCTGCCACAATCATTTGGATCGCACGATGGATATGAGGTGTTGCTTCCGCGTGGATCCCAATGATATCTGCTCCAGCTTCTGCGAAGGCATGGATATACTTTTCTGGTTCGGTGATCATTAGGTGAACATCCAACGGCAGTTTGGTAACTGGGCGAATCGCTTTAACGATGTTTGGGCCTAAGGTAATATTAGGGACGAAATGACCGTCCATCACGTCTACGTGAATATAATCTGCGCCATGGCGCTCTACCAGCTCAATGTCTCTTTGAAGATTTGCAAAATCGGCACTTAAAATAGATGGTGCTAGTTTCATCATGCTTTTCCCTCACTTTTTCTTCTTTTTATAAACCGGACGTCGGTTTTCAATCTCTTCTAAAAATTGTACGTAATTCTTATAACGAGTCTCGGCGATCTCATTTGCTGCAACTCCCTGCTTGACTGCACAATCAGGTTCATTGAGGTGCATACATTCCCTAAAACGGCAGTTGGAAGCTACTGCTAAAAAATCAGGGAAGAGCTTTGGTAACTCTACTGCTTCGATTTCCAGAAAATCGATTGAACTAAAACCAGGCGTATCGGCAACCAATCCATCACAAATCGGCAAGAGCTCCACATGACGGGTCGTATGTTTCCCCCGTCCGAGAGATTCTGAGATCACTCCTGTTTCCAATGCCAATTCCGGGACGATTCGATTCAATAGCGTAGACTTTCCAGCACCGGATTGCCCCATAAAGACGGTAATCCGCTCAGGGAAGTACCGTTGAAGTTCCAATAGATCTTCGCCTTCTGCTTTTGACGTGATCACGTGGTAGCCAATTGCTTGATAGGTCTCCTCAATTGCTTTCATTGCGGCAAGATCTTTCACAAGATCCGCTTTTGTCAAAAAGATGATCGGTTCGATCCCCTCATACTCTAACGTCACTAAAAAGCGATCCAATAGATTATAGGAGAAGTTCGGCTCAACTAGACTTGTCACGACCACCCCTTGATCCACATTTGCGACTGGCGGTCGAACTAGCTCATTTTTTCGCGGCAAGATCTCTAAAAGATAACCGTCTGTTTGATTGCTGCTTTCAAAGATCACTTCATCCCCCACCAAAGGAGTGATTTTTCGATTCCGAAAATTTCCTCGAGCGCGGGTTTGAAAGATTTCATCTTCTGATGCCACATAATAAAATCCGCTTAGCGCTTTGATGATTTTTCCCTTCAAACAATTTCCTCCTCGTTTTTTACTATTGTATCATATTTTCAGGTCTTCTCACTGGCTGAAAACACAAAAAAAGCCTGAAGCGAATGCTTCAGGCATCAAAAAATCGGGAAGACAGGATTCGAACCTGCGACCCCTTGGTCCCAAACCAAGTGCTCTACCAAGCTGAGCTACTTCCCGATAATAAAAATGAAACAAATAAAAAGACTACGCGCCCAAGAGGAGTCGAACCCCTAACCTTTTGATCCGTAGTCAAACACTCTATCCAATTGAGCTATGGGCGCATATTAAGAAATGCCGAGGACCGGAATCGAACCGGTACGGTGATCACTC
>Ga0129309_1000011_pt1 | contig 270566 bp, 234 predicted proteins | sample L1105metagenome_FD_94439 | JGI IMG/M metagenome (GOLD analysis project Ga0129309, IMG submission 94439) | Ring-tailed lemur group fecal microbial communities from Wisconsin, USA - L1105 metagenome | ecosystem: Host-associated > Mammals > Digestive system > Large intestine > Fecal | place: USA...
CTTTGTCTGTTGCCGACACAAAGTTGTCGGCGACTTGCCAGTCATCGCCTTCGTAAATCGTACTATCTTTGGCGACTACCGTTTCTTGGTTGGCAACGACCGTAATCGTCGCCGTTGCTTTTACTTTGCCGTTTTGATAAACCACTGGATATTGACCTTCTTTGGAAGTATCAACGGCTCCACTAACGGTCACATTTGAAAATGGGACATTCGCTCCGGTTTTGTCTGTGGCTGAGACAAAGTTATCAACCGCATGCCAGTCATCCCCAACATATAAGGTACTGTCTTTGGCTTTGACACTCGTTTGATCTGCCAATACAGTGATCGTCGCTGTTGCTTCGGCTTTGCCATTGCGATAGGTTATTTGGTATTCTCCTGGTACTTTCGTATCCACTTCACCACTGGTGGTGACTTCTGCCAAGCTTAACGATTGTCCCTTCTTATCTGTTGCTGAAACAAAATTATCAGCTGCTGTCCATGCATCGCCCACATAAAGTGTACTATCCTTGGCAACGACTGTTTCTTGATTGGCAACCACGGTGATCGTCGCTGTTGCTTTTTGATTGCCGTTTTGATAAACCACTGGATATTGACCTTCTTTGGAAGTATCCACGGCTCCACTAACGGTCACATTTGAAAATGGGACATTCGCTCCTGTTTTGTCCGTTGCCGAAACAAAGTTATCAGCAGCTTGCCAGTCATCCCCAACATATAAGGTACTGTCTTTGGCTTTGACCGAAGTTTGGTCCGCTAAGACCGTGATCGTAGCAGTTGCTTCGGTTTTGCCGTTACGATAAATAACTTGGTATTCTCCTGGTGTATCCGTGTCAACTTCACCGATAATGGTCACTTCTGTTAGTGACAAGACGTTTCCATCTTTATCCGTTGCCGATAGAAAATTATCTGCTGCTGTCCATGCATCGCCCACATATAACGTGCTGTCTTTGGCTGTCACCGTTTCTTGGTTGGCAACAACAGTGATTGTCGCTGTATCGCTCACGTTGCCATTCATGTATTTGACTTCATAAGTGCCGACTTTAGATGTGTCGACCTCACCGTTGACGGTAATTTCCGAGAAGGACATTCCATTGCCATGCTTGTCTGTTGCCGAGACAAAATTATCTGCAGCATGCCACTCGTCTCCCACGTAGATCGTACTATCTTTCGTGACGATCGTTGATAAATCTTCTTCTGGTGTGATGCCTACTGAGAACTGGTTGCCTGTCCGATTCACTTGGATTTCTTTACCAAGCTGAAGCTCCTGCGGCACAACGTAGCCTTCTGGGACGGAGGAAACATAAAGCATATAGGTCCCCGTATAAATATCAGCTAATTGATACTCTCCCTTCTCATCTGTTACGACAGAAATGACATCTCCAGTCAACTGATTCCAAAGCATCAATGTAACGCCTGCAATTTTCTGAGTTGGTTCTTCGGTATTATAAACATCAAGTGACGCACTAGTTTTGTAAATGATCCCGTTTGAATCACCTGCCGAAAACTGCAGGTTAGTCACCGTCGAAGTAGCCGTCCGTTTGGCTTCCGACAAGGTATCAATCGTATCAGAAACGATCGTTGCTGAAGCTGAGATTTGGCCGGCGTTTTGTGAAAGTACGTTGTAACTGATTTCGATATTTTTCGTTAGAACATAGTTTGAAAAGACAAGCTGTACGTCTCCGTCAACTTCTTTGACTTCGTAGCTGTCATCTGGCACATTCGAAACATTGATTGAACCTAGATCGATTTCACCATTGGTATTTCCCAATGATTTAAGAAGAATCGTTGGATTGGCTACCTTTTTCGAGCCATCATCGATATTTTTTGTTGTGACCTTGACCTGCGTCATGTTTTTTGTATTATTCACGGTATTTTGAGTAATACCAATAATATCCGTCGCTGTATTGGAAACGGAGACGGTAGCTGAGCCTTGCTGATTATTTGATAAGGGCTCTTTTGCAAAACCAGGCACATAAATCGTACTCATTTCCTGCCAACCATTGGCGTATTGATAGGAAATAATGTAGCGTCGATTCGTCGTCCCAAAATCAAAGGTGTAGTAGTTGGTTGCCTCATCATGGGTGATCGTCGGATAATTTGGATCGCTTTCTTTCATGGCTTGATTATTATAAGCGCCGCGATCCCAATATTGCGGATAAATGCCGTTTACTTGATCATTGGAAACATCAATGATCGAAAAAACAACCTCCGTGTTTTTCGGGACATGGGTCTCCACAGTCAAATCACTGATGGTATCTTGACGAGCGTTGACCAAAAATTGGTTTTTGCTACTTTGAAGCGTTTGTTCTTGGTATTGTTTCCTCCCTGTAGTAACAGTCGTTTCAATTTTATCAATGCCATCTGCTGTAAATGTCACAGGAATCGTATCCACCGGAATTCTAGTGGCTGGCGATAAACTGTCCGGCACATAATTGAAGCCCAAATCAAATTGTACAGAAGCTGTAATTGGTGTTGTAAAAGTTACTAACGTGCCCCCTTCTACCTTCTCAATCGTATAATCAGTTCCTAAAATATAATAGAAACCAACTTTTGGTACTTTTCTGAGTGAAAGATACTCGGGATGTTCAATAAACATTTGTAAATTTTCGATTGGTTGTGAGGTGCTGCCTTCAATGTTAACGGAGGTATCACTCATGTAAGCACCATTTTGATCATAATTTCCCCAAGCCGTTTCAGCGTTATTGGGATTAAGAACACTGATTGGTTCGACGTAGTTGTCTTCAACGATTTTGAATTCTTTATTAGCAATTAACGGTGTCGAGACATTGAGGATGATATCTTTCTGATCAAAAGGCACCGTTGCATACATCCAACCAAACGAAAGATTACTGTCTTTTGTAGCGGTCAAAATTAATTTATCTCCAGTATTTTCGACAGAAAAATAATCCGCAAAGTTCACATTCTGATAAAAAGCATCTCTTGCTGTTAACTGTTTCGCCGTGATCGGCTGTCCGTTTTGACTGGAAAGGATAACTTGCTGCCCCGCTTTCATCGCTGTCGGCATTTCGTGAATGCTTAAAATGTAACTTCCCTTTGTGTTGTTGTTAAAACTACCGGATGCCACATTCGAAAAATATCTTGAAGCGACTTCCTTTTCATCTTTGCTGGTTTTTGCGGTAAAGGCAATCCCTCTATATTGGGCAGTTGTTTGCTTCAGTTGTACCGAACCGAAACCGGTCGTTGGATATCCTTTCGAAAAATAATAGGTAGAATCCGTCAGCTCGGTCAAGCTCATGGTGAATTGATAAGAAACCCCATAAGCCTTTTGTTTGTCCATCTGTTTGATTTCAACAGCAGTATTGTAAAGACTATCTGAGGTGATTGTGTAGTCTGTCCCTTCGACTAAGGCTGTTTGTGTTTCTGGCTTGATCTTTCCTTTGATATCCACCTCATAGCTGAAAACTTTTAACGGTTGGGTCTCAATCTTTTTGAACACTGCTCCCGGTGTATCAACCAATCGTAATGAGAGGGTCTCTGTCCCAGACAACATCCGATCAACGTTGTAGTAGACCATTCCTTCCATCCCAAAGACATTTTTTTCTGACACATATTGAATCGGGTCAACTTCTTCATACAAATCAATGGCGTAGCTTGTCTGGTTTTGATCGCCGATCTCAATGGTGAGCTGAGGCTTGTCTTCTGAATAAAGATAACTAGTCAACTCGATCGAAAACGATGCATCATGAATGGATTGGTTAAAGGTGATCGTTAATTGATGGGCGGCACTATCTACTGCCCACGAAGCATTGATTGCTTCATTTGATCCTTGCATATCACTAAAACCAAGGCCTTCCGGCAGGTCAAAAACAGCAGTGGTGCCGGCTAAATAGTCTTCGTCATTGATTTCAAAGTCTAATTTCAGTTTCACCGGACTATTGTTTAAAATCCGCGTTTCTTCCGTTTGACTGAACTCCTCACCAGCAATCGTCAGTAATGTGCCTTTTTCTAAAAGCTCTTGTCCATTGATGCGGGTGCTGACACGAGCACTCTTTTCGTCTTCTTTTGCCTCTTTCGATTCGGTTTCTGAAGAACTTGCTTGCGTCGAATCTGTGGTATCTACTGTATGTGTTGAAGAAGTTGTAGCAGGCGTTTCACTTTGACTCGTTGCTGCTGCATCCGTCTCTGGGGTTGCTTCGCCGCTTTCTTCTGAAGAACGATCCGTTTGAGTAGTCTCAGTTGTTTGCGCGTCGCTTGCGTTTGTTTCATTGGCAATGTCGCTGGTTGATTCCAGCAGATGATTTGCGTTATCTAAAGCACGAATGGTTTGTTCCTGTTCCGTGGTTTCCGCAAGTGCCATGACCGGAGTGATCACTTGGGACAGACCTAAAGCGGTAACAACAATGCCATGACGAATTCGTTTATTTCTCTTTTTCATTTTTTTCCTCCATTAAATATATGTAGTTTTAACTGATTGCTTTACGGATTTTTTTTCCAACTTCTAATTCTTCCCCATTAAAAAAGCAAAGAACATTGTTTGTTCGATCAATCATTTTGATTTGTCGCGCATTAATAATGTACGATTTGAATACTTTATAATACTCAGGCAAATCTAGCTGTTTGATGACCTTTAACGAAGTTTCAATGCACTCAACTGATTTCTTTTGATGGAATACGATTCGGTTTCGCTCTCCTTTGATCGTTGTTATGTAGTTGATTGCTTCTGCATCAATGATCATCAACTCTCGTTTACTAACAATTTTTAATAAGTGTTTTTTTCCCAGCAATGATCGTTTCACTTCAATTGCTTCTGTTAACAAATTTCTTAACTGCATTGCCACATCCTTTTCTTCTGTATCGATGATTCCTAAAGGACAGATAAGATTCAGTTTCTTGATTTCGATTTTGGACGCATAGGCACCATAAAAAGCAATTTGACACTTTTTGCACTGCTCCCTCAATCGCCCTGCTAATTGAAAACTTCGATCAAATCCCATCATTTCAATGGAAAATAAAAATAAATCGTTCACATCTGTTAGGTACCCTTCAAGAAAAGAATCTAGTTCTTCCGGTGAAATGATCTCCACCATAGAATAAGGAACATGACTTTCAGTGATCATTTTTTTCATCACATTTCCATTAAAAAAGTTGTCATCTACTATATAAACAGCGAAATTGCTCAAATTTGCAGACATCTTAATTCTCCTTTTCACATCATTTCTAATTGTATTCTTAATTAAAAATGCCTGCTTGCACTTTCAAACGAATTAACGAAACGTTTATGCAAAAAAGGTAGTTTAAATTAAAAACAAAGTAAGAAAAGACTTTATAATTGGTCTAAACCTATTATAGTAAAGGAGATTCCGGCGTACTGCTTTCTTAACACATTTATAAGACAGAAAGCGCAAACAACAATAATAACTTACGTTTTTTTAAGTAGTTCAACTAGTTAGCTATTCCAAAGCTTACCGACTGCTACCCAACCTTTCTAATGATTTTCAAAAAATAAACTTCTACCAAAAAAAATATTAATCGTTATTTATTCTTCATTTTTTCGCAAAAAAAAGCTACCCTTCTCTTTGGGCAGTCCGTTCATGGGTAATCAACTGTTTCCTCTGAAGATTTTCCATAAAAATAAAAGTGATCATTAGCCGCTGCAAGATGCAATCAAAAAAAATTTTCTACTTAATTTACCATATCGAATCTTCATGGACACGACAAAAAACCATTTATTTTGAACAATAAATGGCCTGTTTGCTGCTTTTTTTTATGCTTCTGATTTACATGCATCTCATGAATTTTAATTGTTTTTTTCCTTCTATATTAATAAGGAATTTCTTACAAGTGCTCATGGGGTTTTATCATCTGTTTTGTTTAATGCTCGTTTTAGTTTTCGATTATGCCAAATCAAATAGGCGATGATCAGACATAATACACAACCAATCGATAAATAGAGAAGGAGCGGCGAAGAGGTTTCTTCAATACTGACATCTTGCTCGTTTCTTTCTTGCGCTTCTTGACTTGCAACTTGGAAGGTAGGCTCTCCTTGCCATTCTTGATCAGCTGCTTTGAGAATCGTTTTTATTTCATACTCTCCTGATTGCAGTTCGTTTCCCTCTAATGGCAGTGCGTAATTCATTAACGCATTGGGCGCTAATTGGACCTCTTTTTCCCCTTTGATGGCGGTTGCTTGCCCATCATGAAATACTTCGTACGTAAGCGTAGCTTTACTGAGATAATCGGCCGCTGTATTTTCCACCGCTACGATGATGACATTACGGCGATTGATCTCTTCCAAATGAGCTTCTTCAATTCGGACCGCTGGCGGGATGTCAGATTCTTTGTTTCGAAGCAATACTGCTACTTCTCTGGCTAATAGGTTTTGAACATTCCCTTGAAACTCTTCACTGCCGGTTTGCTGTACGTATAGTCCCCCTGCCAAAATCCCATCAAAAGATTTAGATGGCATCCGAACTGTCAAAGTGATTTCTTTTTGTTCATCAGGAGCAAGCGAAAGTGTTTCATTACTTAAGTTGACGAGTTCTTCGATAGGATAAGGAGTTGAAGGCGTTGCTTCTTCATTTGCCCCAGAGTACTCAACGACGCCAGTCATGTTCGTGACCGCTCGATTAAAGGATAGCTGTAAATTGATTGGTTGCTCGCTTTTATTGGAAACCATGACCGCTAGTTTTTCTTCTGCCTTGGGCTCCAGCAACAAATCATAGTACATCAACTCTTTGTCCCGCTGTGACTCTGGCAATTTGATTTGAACATCGAAGGTATCAAGCGAATCTGCTGCCCCCGTACTACTAGTACCAATGAAAAATAAGACCATTAGAATACTTACTACCCAATTCTGAAATCCTTTGCCTCGAACTTTCTTCTGATGCATCCTGTCAGATCCTTTCTACACAAAATAGGAAAGAAAAATCAGCTAGCATAAAAAGCAGCCGCTCAGGCAAGCTGCTTTTTTTCTGCTAACTGTTACGCAATGACTACTGCCCTATGGGGTCGTCGGCGCACTGCTGATCGTCCAAACCAAGGTCGTTTGATAGGTTGCTGATTGTTTTTCCGTATTGGCTGGGATCGAAAGGGTAAATTGTTCTAAAGGCATCGACGTTTCACCGATCCCTTCGCCAGCGTTGGCGGTCAAGAAGGCATACTCATTGTTGATCGCCGCAAAATCAAGCTCGCCATTGGCAATATCACTGGCTCCGGTTGGCGGCAAACTTAAGTTGTTGGTCAAGGTACCCGTATCTACTGTTAATACCGCACCGTCCAACGTGCTGTCTCCCGCCGTAAATTGGGTTGCTTGCCGTACTTTGATTGCCCAAGAAGAGTTCGCCTGTCCTCGGTTATCGCTGACTGCAACTGCTCCTCTTTGTAGCGTGGATCCATCCCCAGGTAATCCAGTTCCATCCGTTGTTGCCACCCACGTTTCGGCATTTTCTGTTTGTATCTCATGGGCACCAAAATCTAAATTCGTTGGTAGCTGCGTATTGGGATCACTCCCGCCTTTATCCGGGTCAAACACGATGCCACCAGAGGTATATTCTACGACACCGGTCGTGTCGTCCGCTTGCACTGTCGCACCGATGCTAAGTGTCGTCAATATTCCTAATGCCCCCACTACGTATTTCTTTGAAATCATTTTACCGTCCTCCTTTTTTTGATGCTAAAGATCAATGTCAGACTAATGAAGAATCCGCCTATTATGGGCAGCCAAAAGTAATTGGCCTCTGCAAGCTGCGGCAGCGGTTCTTCCGCGTTAGTAACCGTTTCTTGACTGGTCGGTGGTTCAATTTCTTCATCAATTGAATCACTGCTTGATGTTTCCGTTGGTCCTTCATAAAACTCAATGTTGCCGGTCGTCGTATTGGCTACTGCTGATGGAACGATACTGTAGAAACTGCCGATCAGCAAAATCAGAAGCAGCACAAGGGAATTTTTTTTCATTCTGCTCTTCCTTTTCAAGGTGTATCGGAAACGGTCCACACGACTGTGGCGCGATACTGACCTTGAAATTTAGGTGTTTTCTCAGGTACAAATAAATTGAACTGGGAAAAATTAACAGTCAGTCCACCAGTCGATGCCGCATTTTCCAACGTCACCACATTTTTTTCGACATTTTGCTGCAGGGCAATCGTTGCATTATCAGGTAAAACCACTCGACCGTCCGTAAAGGTCGAATTGACAGTTCCAAGCTGAACCCTTAATTCGGCGGCTGGCAATGTGCGTGTACCATTGACCCAATTGGTGGATTGTCTGACCTTCACTTGCCATTTTTTCTGCCGATTGCGGGTATCATTGATCCGTAAAATCCCAGTTGTAGCAGCTGCGCTTTGATCGCCGTTGGCGGTTGCCCGCCATGTCTCGCTCTTTTTCGTTTGAATGGCATGTCGGCCAAAATTCAGCTGAGTCGGCAGATTCGTCCGATCCATCGTCAAAGCTTCGACCATAAAATAAACCATAGTTTGGCGACTGCTGATATTTAGCGCACTAAAGTTCAAGAGATTGATATCCGTCGGCTTTGCTTTCAACACAGAAGCCGAAAAATTGGCGGTCCAATTTGCGGTCAACTGACCTGGACCTGAAAGTAACGTCGGAATTTGAACATCCGTTGCTCCTAAAACGGCTGCATCAGCCATTTGTTCTTGGACAGTTGCCAAATCATTCAACGCTGAATTCACGGTGCTAAGCAGGGTATTGAGCAACCCTTGCAGCAATGCGCGAACGACGCCGCCAATATCGATGCCGATTACTCGGATCTGGGTATTTTGAATCGCGGTACTTAAATTCCGTAGAATTTGCGGGACATTGGTTCCTAAGACGACACCAAGGTTCGAACTCATATTGGTATACAAAGCTTCTCTTTGGGTGGTGAACTGCAACGGACTCGTTATTTCTACATTCCCGATATTTCCGACAGTTTTTAGTAAAGAAATCTGCTGATTGATCGCTGTCAAATCAATTTGAACAATCCCAAGGTTGAGATTTAGTGAACTGGTCAAGGAATCAAGTGCCGTTAAGATCGCATTCAGCAGTGGGACATTGGCAATATTGACTGTGGTCGACGTCTTGATGGCTGCTGATCCATTGGCACTGATGCTATTTCTCAATTCTGCTGGGATCGCTAATAAAGCAAATTTATCTTCCCCACTGACATTGACAGAAGCGTTCAACCCGCCGTTGCCTTTGATCGAAAAAGTCACTGGTCGATTTGACACGCTGCCTGGCCATGGAACGCTTACTGAGGTGCCACTTGTATTGGCACTCGTTAAATTGCTTAAAATCTCCACATCTAAAACATTCACTGCTGCTTCGGCTTTTATTGTCGTTGTTAAAAGATACAAATTGACGAAACTGATGCTGGTCAAAAAGAGAATTAATTGGCTAATCGTCCATTTGTAAAAACGTTTTTCCCTCCTTCTGCTTTCCATACCATTTCTAACCCTTTCTTTACGAAACGATGATCATTGCTTCAGAACTATTATTCACTAGAGATACCAGCGGAGGATGTCCACTCCGCTGGTAAAGTCATGCTATTTTTGTTGGTCTTTTTTCTTTCTTGCTTTGAAGAACAAGCCAATTCCTCCGACAACGAAGACTGCTGCCCCAATCACTGAAGCGTACCAAGTTCCTTCGGATCCCGTTTTCGGTAGGTACTTACTTCCCCACCAGCTTTGGTTGTTATTGCTACCGTTGCCGTTGTTGTTCCCCCAACTACCCCAGTTACCCCAAGCACCGTTGCTTCCGTCCGTGCCATTGGTACCATTAGAACCATTGGTGCCATCCGTTCCATCGGTACCGTCCGTGCCGTCAGTACCATCTGAACCATCCGTTCCATTGTCACCTGTTGGCACAACGATTGGTGTTGCTGCACTGCGGTATTCTCTGCCACCTGCTGTAACGATAGCCACAACGTTAAGGGTTTCTTCTGGTGAAACATCCTCTGGGTCTAATGTGATGCTGAAGGCGCCATTTCCATTGGTCGTTCCAGTTCCGACAACGTCACCCGCTTCATTCAAGATTTCGATCGTCGCATTGGCTGGCCCATTTCCGAAGACTGGATAGCCATCGGTAGGATTGCCAGTGATCGTGGCAACCGGTGCATCAACCGTCAAGGCACCGACTACGGTCGTCGTCGGATCACTTAAGGTTTCGCCTTCGGCTAAAGCAAGAACCGTAACAGTTTCGCCTTCCGTCGCTTCCGCGGATAACTCAACATCCCAGTCACCATTTTGATCGGCGATCGTTGTGATCGGTCCTTCAGCTGCGAAGATAGTCAGTAAGCTACTTGTTAACGGATCACTGATGGTAACGGTGATCGTCGCACCTGGCTCACTCGTTCCGCTGATCGTTGTATCACCAGCCGTGACTGGGTCAATGGTTGGTGTATCAGTTTTGATGCTTTCATCATCGACAGGCACGACGATCGGGGTCGCATTACTGCGGTAGTCATCCCCACCGGCAGTGACGATCGCCACAACCGTTAAGTTTTCTTCTGGTGCGACATCCTCACTAGTCAACGTGATCGTATAGTCACCATTTCCATCGGTAGTGCCTGTTCCAACGACATCCCCCGCTTCATTAAGAATTTCAATCGCTGCATTGGCAGGTCCGTTCCCACTTACTGGATAGCCATCTTGTGAATTCCCAGTAATGGACGCTGAAGGTGCGTTGACCGTGATGCCACTGACAACGGTCGTTGCCGGTTCACTGGCGATTTCTCCTTCGCTTTGCGCCACTGCTGTCACGATTTCATCTCGAGAAACTTCAGAAACATCCACTGACCAATTTCCTGCTTCATCTGCTTCAGTTTCAACCGCTTCTTCACCCGTTACCGTCACGGTGACCATCGCTCCCGGTACAGCAGTACCAGTGATGGTCGTGTCACCAGCTGTGACTGGTTCGATGATTGGTGTGGCGGTTTGGTCGATCGTATTCTCGACAGGCACGACGATTGGTGTCGCATTACTCCGGTAGTCTTTGCCGCCGGCTGTGATGATCGCAACGACGTTCAATGATTCTTCAGGAGAAACGTCTTCACCAGAGAGCGTGATCGTGTAGTTGCCATTTTCATCGGCATTGCCTGATCCAACGACATCCCCCGCTTCATTCAAGATTTCAATCGCCGCATTTGGTGCTGCCATCCCCGTCACTGGGTAACCATCCTCTGGATTGCCGGTGATCGAAGCGGTCGGTGCTGAAACCGTGATGCCATCCACACTCACTGTGATTGGTGCACTAGGATCTTTTTCAGGTGATTGTGCCACAACAGTGACGGTATCACCCTCCGCAACTTCAGGTACCTCAACTGTCCAATTGCCCTCTTCGTCCGTTTCGGTCGTGATTGGTTCATTTTCACCAATCGTTACCGTCACCGTTGAACCTGGTTCGGCAGTCCCGCTGATCGAAGTATCGCCAGCTTTGACTGGATCGATCGTTGGTGTTGCAGTTTGTTGCTCTTCTTGATCCAAAGGTACCACGATCGGTGTCGCATTACTGCGGTATTCTTTGCCGCCAGCTGTCTGAACTGCAACGACTGTTAGGCTTTCCGCTGGTGCAACAGCTGTTGGTTCAAGAGTGATACTGTAGTTCCCTTGCGCGTCTGCGGTTCCTGAACCAACGATTTGTCCATCGCTATTCAAGATTTGTACGGTGGCATTGGCTGGTGCCGTTCCAGTTACTGGATAGCCATCCGTGCTATTGCCTGTGATAGTTGCACTAGGTGCAGTGACCGTCAACGCCCCCACACCAACTGTGACTGGAGCGCTTGGCTCTTTGTCAGGTGATTGAGCCACAACAGTGACTGCATCGCCTTCAGAAACTTCTGGTACTTCTGCTGTCCAATTGCCTTCATCATCCGTTTCAGCCGTGATTAATTCCGCATCTGGTACGGTGATCGTCACGGTTGAACCTGGTTCAGCGGTCCCACTGATGCTGGTATCCCCAGCCGTGATTGGATCGATCGTTGGTGCTGCTGTCTGATCCACTACCGTATCTGCTGGTACGATGACCGCTGTTGGATTACTGCGATACTCTTTCCCACCAGCTGTTACGATGGCAACGACGTTTAAGGTTTCTTCTGGATCGACAGTTTCAGCAGTTAAGTCCACTGTATAGTTGCCGTCTCCATCAGCAGTGCCTGTTCCTACGACTTCATTGGCTGCGTTCAAGATCTCGATCGCTGCATTGGCTGGTGCTGTACCAGTCACTGGGTAGCCATCCGTGCTGTTGCCGCTGATGGAAGCTGTTGGTGCTGCAACAGTCACTCCTTCAACGATGACAGTGATTGGATCACTTGGGTCTTTGCCGTCACTGTCTGCGACGACCGTGATGGTATCTCCTTCAGACAATTCAGGCACATCGACACTCCAGTTGCCTTCGTCATCTGTTTCGGCGGTTTCTTCTGTGCCATCAGGTAGTGTTACAGTCACAGTTGAGCCAGGTTCGGCCGTTCCGCTAACTGTTTCATCGCCTGCTTTGATTGGATCAACCGTTGGTGCCGTTGTTTGATTTTCACCCGGTTCAGCTGGCACCATGATCGGTGTCGCTGGACTGCGATAATCCTTGCCACCTGCTGTGACCACCGCAACCACCGTCAAGTTTTCTTCAGGAGAGACATCTTCACTAGTCAAAGCGATCGTGTAACCCCCTGCAGCATTGGTCGTACCCGTTCCTACTGTCTCGCCAGCTTCATTCAAGATTTCGATGGTCGCATTCGCTGGTCCTGTTCCAGTCACTGGATAGCCATCGGCTGCATTGCCGCTGATAGACGCACTAGGCGCCGCCACCGTTAATGCCCCGACCGTGATCGTTGCTGGTGTACTTGGTGTTTCATTTTCTACTTCTGCCACTGCCGTAACAGTCGTCCCTTCGGAAAGCTCTGGCACATCAACTTGCCAATTGCCCTCTTCGTCAACTTCACCGGTGATTGGGTCTTGCTCACCGACCGTCACGTTGACTGTTGCTCCCGGCTCGGCTGTCCCGCTGATTTGTGTTGCGCCAGCCACAGCTGGATTGATCGTTGGTGTCGCCGTTTGATCCGCTGGCACCACGACAGCCGTTGGTTGACTACGGAAGTCATCCCCACCTGCTGAAACGATGGCAACGACACGGACCGTTTCTCCTGCTGATGCCTCTTCACTGGTCAAGGTAACGGTGTAAACACCATTCTCATTGGCCGTCCCTGTGCCAATCACTTGATCATCAGCATTTAAGATTTCGATTGCCGCATTAGCTGGTGCTGTACCAGTTACGGGATAACCATCTTCACTATTGCCAGAAATCGTTGCCGTTGGTGCTGCCACGATCAGCCCTTGCACCGTCACTGTTACTGGTAAACTTTCTGTTTTGCCGTCTGCCAAGGCAGTAACTGTCAAGACATCATCCAGAGAAACCGTCGGCACAGTTGCCGTCCACTCACCTTCGTCATTCGCTGCCACTGTAACAGTATCGCCGTTTGGTAGTTCAACCGTTACATCTGCCCCAGGTTCAGCCGTTCCGCTAACGGTTGTAGCCCCAGCAATCACTGGTGCGACAGTCGGTGCCGCTGTTTGGTCTTCTGCGTTATCTTCTGGCACCACGATAGTAGTTGCCGGACTGCGATAGTCTTGACCGCCGGCTGATACGATAGCCACCACTCGCAAGGTTTCTGCTGGTGAAACACCTTCTGTCAAGGTGATCGTATACTCACCGTCTCCATTGGCAGTCCCACTGCCTACCACTTCATTGGCAGCATTTAAGATTTCAATGGCTGCGTTGGCTGGTGCTGTCCCTGTAACTGGATAGCCGTCAGTACTGTTGCCAGTGATCGTTGCCGTTGGTGCAGCCACGTTCAAGGCACCAACACCGACACTGATTGGCGCACTTGGGTCTTTGCCTTCAGCTTCAGCAACCACTGTGACCGTGTCGCCTTCTGAAAGTTCTGGTACAGTGACTGTCCAATTGCCTTCCTCATCCGTTTCGGCAGTCACTGGATCTTCTCCAGGAATCGTGACCGTCACCGTTGAACCAGGTTCGGCAGTTCCTCCGACGGATGTATCACCGGCTTGCACTGGATCGATCGTTGGGGTGGTCGTTTGGTCTGCTGGTACCACGATGGAGAGCGGCGCACTACGGTACTCATCGCCGCCAGCTGTTACCACTGCCACCACCTGAAGTGCTTCTGAAGGATCAACATCATCGCTGCTCAATGTGATGCTGTAAGCACCTTCCTCATTTGCTTCACCGCTACCAACAACCTCACCGGCTTCATTTAAGATCTCAATCGCTGCATTTGGCGTGGCCGTTCCGGTTACTGGATACCCCTCCGAACTATTGCCACTGATCGCTGCTGTCGGTGTCGCCACACTGAGTGGATTTACGACGACCGTAGCTGCATCACTTGGTGTTTCCCCATCAAGGGTCGCTACCACGGAAACTATTTCTCCTTGAGAAACCTCGGGCACCGTTGCCGTCCAATTGCCTTCGTCATCTGCTTCGGCAGTGACTGGCTCTGCGTCACCAATCGTGACTGAGACTGTCGCGCCGGGTTCAGCCGTTCCGCTGATGGTGGTGTCGCCGGCTGTCACCGCTTCAATCGTTGGTACTGCAGTTTGATCCAATGGTACTGTGATTGGGGCAGCCGCACTGCGGTAGTCTTGACCACCGGCTGTGACTACAGCTATCACCCGTAAGGTTTCAGCTGGAGACGCATCCTCACTCGTTAACGTGATCGTGTATTGGCCTTCGTCATTGGCGGTGCCAGTAGCTACGACCTCGTCATCGGCATTCAAGATTTCGATGGCTGCATTAGCTGGTGCCGTTCCCGTTACTGGGTAACCATCGGTACTATTGCCACTGATCGTCGCAGTTGGCGTAGCGATCGTCAATCCATTGACCCCAACACTGATTGGTGCACTTGGGTCTTTGTCTGGTGCTTGTGCGACCACTGTGACGGTTTCTCCTTCAGAAACTTCAGGAACGTCAACCGTCCAGTTCCCCTCGTCATCGGCTTCGCCAGTGACCGGATCTTCTCCTGGGATCGTTACCGTCACCGTTGCGCCTGGTTCGGCCGTTCCGCTGATCGTCGTATCCCCGGCGTTGATTGGGTCGATGGTTGGTGATGCTGTTTGTTCAAGCTCATCTGCTGGGACCGTCACGGGTGTGGCAGGACTACGATACTGATCCCCGCCAGCTGTTACGATCGCAACGACAGACAAGGTTTCTTCTGGTGTTGCATCGGCTGGTGCGATAGTTACCGTATAGTTTCCATCACCATCAGCTGTGCCAGTACCGATTACATCACCTGCTTCATTCAACACTTCGATCGCTGCGTTCGCTGCAGCTGAACCTGTGATTGGATACCCATCAGTACTATTTCCGCTGATGATCGCTGTCGGTGCTGCTACAGTCACTCCATTAACTCCCACGCTGATTGGCGCGCTTGGCTCTTTGCCTTCGGCTTCCGCAACGACTGTGACTGTATCACCTCCAGAGACTGCTGGCACTTCTGCAAGCCAGTTTCCTTCGTCATCCGTTTCAGCCGTTACTGGTTCTTGATCGGTGATCGTGACAGTAACCGTCGATCCTGGTTCTGCCGTTCCGCTAATCGTGGTATCACCTGCTGTGACCGGATCGATCGTTGGTGTCCCTGTTTGTTCAATGTCTGTTGGTACCGTGATTGGCGTGGCATTACTACGGTAGTCTTGACCGCCCGCTGTCACAACTGCCACTACCCGCAAGGCTTCTTCTGGCGCCACATCGGCTGGATCTAAGGTCACGGTATAAGCACCCGTGTCATCCGCCGTCGCGCTACCAACAATATCGCCTGCTTCATTCAAAATCTCAATGGCCGCATTCGGTGTCGTTGTTCCGCTGACTGGATAGCCATCCGTACTATTGCCTGTGATGGAAGCACTCGGTGCACTGACAGTAACGCCATCCACGGTCACGGTAATCGGTGCACTTGGATCTTTGCCTTCGGCTTCGGCAACGACTGTTACCGTATCACCTTCCGTTAATTCTGGTACCGTCGCTTCCCAATTGCCTTCGTCATCGGCTTCTGCCGTTATCGGATCGCCTTCAGGAAGCGTGATCGTCACAGTTGCCCCTGGTTCAGCCGTTCCGCTGACGGTCGTATCCCCAGCTGTTACTGGGTCGATCGTTGGTGTTTCCGTCAAATTTTCGACATCATCTGCAGGAACTACAAGCGGTGTGCCTGTACTGCGATAGTCTTCACCACCAGCCGTCACGATCGCTTCCACCCGCAAGTTGTCGCCAGCTGCCACCTCTTGAGGATCAAGGGTGATCGTAAAGTTGCCATCGTCATCGGCTGTTCCACTACCAACGACATCGCCGGCTTCATTCAAAATTTCAATCGCTGCATTGGCAGTTGCCGTTCCCGTTACTGGATACCCGTCTGTGCTATTTCCGGTGATCGTAGCCGTTGGCGCTGCCACGGTTAAACCGTTTACACTCACGGTGATTGGGGCACTCGGATCTTTGCCTTCAGACTCAGCAACGACCGTCACGGAATCGCCTTCTGATAATTCAGGAACCGTTGCTTCCCAGTTGCCTTCGTCATCGGCTTCAGCCGTGATTGGATCGCCTTCAGGAAGCGTGATCGTTACTGTTGCCCCCGGTTCGGCTGTCCCACTAACGGTCGTATCTCCAGCACTGACTGGATCGATCGTTGGTGTTTCCGTCTGCAGGATATCCGCAGGCACCACAACAGGTGTTGGGCTGCTACGGTAGGTTTCGCCGCCAGCGGTGACAACCGCCGTCACATTGAGGGTTTCTTCCGCGTCAACATCTGCTGGATCTAACGTCACCGTATAAACGCCATTCTCATTGGCGGTACCTGTTCCGACAATTTCGCCATCCGCATTGGTGATCTCAATGGCCGCATTTGGTGCTGCTGTTCCAGTCACTGGATAGCCCTCTTGACTATTTCCTGTAATCGAAGCCGTCGGTGCATTGACCGTTAAGGCGGACACGGTGGTGCTAGCCGGTTGGCTTGGCGTTTGTCCTGCTAATTCGGCAACAGCTGAAACCGTATCGCCTTCTGACACTTCGGCCACATCAACACGCCAATTGCCCTCTTCATCGGCTTCCGTCACGATCGGATCTGCACCGTTGACGGTCACAGTAATCGAGGCACCAGGCTCAGCTGTTCCGCTGACGCTTGTATCCCCTGCAGTCACCGGTTGAATCGTTGGTGTTCCCGTTTGTTGCTCGGCATCGTCTGCTGGAACGACGATTGGCGTATTGCCACTGCGGTAAGTTTGGCCACCGGCAGTGACGATTGCGGCAACATTCAAGTTTTCATTTTCTGCTACATCTGCTGGGTTCAACGTGATACTGTAGTTGCCATTCTCATTTGCCGTTCCAAAGCCAACGACTTCACCTTCGGCATTGGTGATTTCAATGGCTGCATTTGCTGCGGCTGTCCCCGTCACAGGGTACCCATCGGTACTATTTCCTGTAATCGAAGCCGTTGGTGCATTGACCACTGGTGCTGCTACCGTTGCCGTTGCAGGCTCACTCGCCGATTCGCCATCAGCTTCCGCTACGGCTGTGACTGTATCGCCTTCCACCAATTCAGCGACATCCGCCGTCCAATTACCGTCACCATCTGCGGTTGTCGCAATAGGTGCTCCGCCGTTGATCGCCAATGTAATGGCTGCTCCTGGCTCAGCTGTTCCGCTGATCGTCGTCTCCCCTGCTGTCAATGGATTGATCGTTGGTGTATCAGTTTGATCTTCTGGTGTATCTGGTGCAAACCAGATCGAGTTATTGCCGTCAGCATCCGTAAACAAATCAATGGTGATCAAATCAAGTTGCGACATCGTTCCTTCGAAGCGGGCTTCGTAAGGATTAGATGGATTCGCCACGCCGTTTTCAACCAATTGTGCATAGGTCGGACTGGTGACATTCGTTGGAATGACCACATTGGTTTGACCTAAAACAGATGCAGAAGCGATTTGATCTGCTAAATCTGTCGTTGCATTGAAGACTGTTTGTGCCGTTTCAACTGTTGCGTTCAAAGTAGCTTTCGCTGTATTAACGGTACTTTGTACCAACGTATTGATTTGACCGATCAAGGTACCGATGCCTGGAATCCCACTTGCACCATCCAAAATACTGACTTGAATCTGGGCTGCTTGTAAATTATCGAGAATTTGATTGATGCGTTGATTGATAACGATAAATAAACCATCATCCACATTGGCGATCAGGGCACGTTCGTTTTCGGTTAGTCCAGCTGGAACTTCAAAATTCGCTTGGCCAAATTGTCCAAGTTGATTTAATAAGTCTAACTGGGTCGTGATTTCATCTAAGTTGACGGAAATCACCTGGCTGACATCCACGATTGAAGCTGCCGTATACAACGGATTTGGCAAGCCCCCAACGATTGTTGGCGGAATATCCAGTGCATCAGCTAAATTTTGATTGACGATTCCATCCACCGTGCTAATCAAGGTATTGACTGCTGGCGTGACTGTACCGATCAGCGTTTGCAAGGCTGGAAAATTCCCCAGTTGGAGTATCACATTGGTGGAAATCGATGCATTCCCTGCCGGTTGAACCAAACCAGTAAGGCCTTGAGGAACCCCAACAACCGCGACTTTATCCCCATTCAAGACATCAACCGTTACTGCATTTGATCCAGAAATCGAGAAATTGACTTGGTTCGTTGCACCAGGAGTTGCATAAGGTGCAGACGCACTCGTGCCTGAGTTATTAGATGCTGTGATATCTGAGAAAAGTTCAGCTGAAACCAAAGCAGCTTCAACCGTCGTTGGTGCCCATAACAAACTTGCTGGCACGACCACTGTACTCGTCAACAACATCCCACTGACAGTTAAATTCGCAATAATGTTTTTCTTTGTTCGAACGCGTGTGTTTTTCTTTGAATCCATGAGCTTTTTATAATTAACGCCTTTCATTCATTCTCCTCCTGTTCGAAAAAAATTTAACCGACAAAAGATAAAACTGATGATCTCTGGAATCCTTCTTTCCCCCTTTAATACCAGATGAAAATCTATTTCAACCCAACACCCAAAGGCATAGAGAGAAAACAAAAGTAACCGATCGCATCGCGACGTTTTTTCGCATGCTTTCTGAAAAACCCAGTGATTTTTGTTCAAATAGTTTAGCAGCATAGTGGAAATCGCTTGTGAACCATAAAAATAAAATAACTAAACGAACACACTGTGTACCAAAATTCTAGCAAATTTATTTCTTTCCAACAAATTATAAACACGATAAATAATTAAAAAAACACTTAATTTATCCTCAGAAAACATAAAAGGTTTATTTAATAAACAAGCACAAATTATTTATATTTATCTTATAAATCAGGCTGTTACGATAAAAAAATCTATTTTTTTGTCATTTAACCATTCCTTTTTTTATATTTAACCAATATAATGAATACGATTACATTTGTATACTTATGCATTTCTTTAGAGAAAAACGACGATTGTGTTTTTTCTTGATTTCACCTTCGTTTTTTACCTCTACAAATAAAAAAACAAAAAATATCACCCTATTTTTCACGATATCCTTCAAAATAACTCTTAGTAGCGAAAAAAATAATCGAAACGTTCACAGAAAGTTCTATGAAAAAAGAATGAAAACTCCCCATTAAAATCGAGTCTACACCATTATGAAATAGAATTTCTTCAGTCGCCATATCCCACTTTTTTCTTCCCTGAGAATTCCTCAGTATCTTTTTGGTCTTACATTTTGGACTTAACCTTTTATTGGGTTCTTTTTGCTTATACTTGTTAGTCAGAAGGAAACGCAGCTGCCCAATCGTCTTCTTCTAATACCATTTAAGGAGCAAAAAAACGATGCATTGGCTAGTAATGATTCTTGTATTGATCTGCCTTAGTTTCGTCTAAAAAAAGCGTGAGAATCGAATGTTCTCACGCTTTTTTATTATCCTCTCTAAGGATCCTCTATCACTAAGTTTACCGATCAATTTCTTTCATTAAATCAAGAAAGTCTGAAATATAAGACCTTTTTGATTCCTACACTGGGCTTGTTTTACTATAATGAGGAGACACAATTTCTTTAAAGCAATGAGAGCGGAGGGGTTCTTATGTATGGCGAAACGATCAGACAAATCCGATTGAAAAAAGGCTTCACCCAAAAAGAAGTCTATGGCACGATTATTTCAAAATCCTATGCAATTGAATTTGAAAAAGGCAAGCATCAGATTGCTACCAACTTACTCTTGCAAATCTTAGAAAATCTCTCAATGAATATCGATGAATTTCTCTATATCGCTAATGGCTATCGTCTGGATGAGCAAAATAGCTATAATCATCGGTACAATCAGTATTCAAACAAACACGATCTGCCAAATTTACAAAAGCTATTACAGGAACTGCAGCAAACCACTAGCAGACTAAACACTGTCCGTATTGCAGAGGTTCGCTCGCGAATTCGCATGCTGCAAAGCTTGGCAGAGCATGGGGTCTATCGGAAACGTGCTGTTTTGGAATGTGATCGTCAAACGATTATTTCCTATCTCATTGATGTTGAAAGCTGGACGTTGCAAGAAATCCAGTTATTCGCCAACACCATCGACCTTTTGGACAACGAGTATAATTTCCTCTTTTTCAAAAAAGTATCCAAGATGCTCGAGTACTATATCGATATGGAAAAAGGTCGTGAAATTTACTGCGCCTTGCTGATCAATTTGATTGAATACACACTAAAGCACCAGCAATACGATGCAACGGAAGTTCTCGTTGTCCAATTGAAACTTTTGGCGACAGACTACAAAGAGTTTTTTCACCAAACCGTCTGCAAATTTTTCCAAGGCGTGTTGCTCTTAAGAACCGGCGATCAAAAAGCGGGGCAAACGATAACCACAAAAATGCTAGCTCTCATGCGAGAACTGGATAAAGAAGCACTTGCTGATGACTTTGCTTTACTGCTGGATGAAGACTACCTCCAGGTATTTGCCTCAGACGAGTGATAACGCGGCAACTGCAGTGTTCGTTTAATAAAAAAAGGAAGTGATAGCGATCATCACTTCCTTTTTTAGCTATTAGCTAACGCTACGTTCATCTGTTTCACCAAAATATTGATACATTGGTTTTTGTTTACTATTTAACAACTGATCCACCGTCACAAATTCATAACCTTGCGCTTTCAGCGTTTGGATAATACCTGGTACAGCTTGAACGGATTTCGGATGAATATCATGAAGCAAAATAATCGATCCATCGTAGACATTGTTTTGTACGACCTTTAGAATCTTACTCGGATCTTTTAGTTTCCAATCCTCGGTATCAACACTCCATTGAATGATCGCTTTTCCTGCTGCTTGGGCGCTTTGTTGGTCGATCGCCCCATACGGTGGACGCAAATTCTTAGGCAAGACCCCAGTTGCCTGATAGATCGCTTTGTCGGTCTTCGTTATTTCCGCTTTGACATCCTCCGGCGACAACGTATTTAATTGCGGGTGTGAATACGAGTGACTGGCAATTTCATGCCCTTCTTCATGGATTTTTTTCGATACTTCAGGATACTGATCCACCATTTGGCCTAATTCAAAAAACGTTGCCTTCACATTATTGTCTTTCAAGATTTTTAAGAGATCCAATGTCGAGGTATCATTTGGTCCATCATCGAAAGTCAATGCAACATATTTTTTGTTTTCGTCCAATGTCGGTTGTTGCTCTTTCAATTGGTCCGCATTAACAAGTTCCGGATCAATAAAGGGTGCAATCTCTTTGTACGCCAACGTGATCTCAGATACGCCAGTTTGATTTTGCGGCAACTGGATCGTTACTTTTTCAGGATCATACGTAAATTTCGACTCATAGGTGATTCGATCCATCGCCAAGACCGCATCAATGACTTTATCTGGTTCCTTGGCTTGGTCTAAAATCTTTTGCTGAATGACTTGCTGGATCCCTAGCAAGCTTCCCTCGTCTGGAACCAAGTCTTTCAAGGATAATTCATTGCCGGTTTTCTCGGAAACAAAAATTGGATCGGCAACCACGCTATCCGCATCTTCAAAGCGACCAGTTTCCCGATTCCAAACATAGCTGTCCGCTTTTAAAGAATAGGTTGACACTTTCGATGCGACTGCTTGTGCTTCAATCCTAGCAATGGTGACTGTCTCTTTGTCGGTGTGTTTTTTGCATAATTTGTTCGCCATGGTCGACAATTTCTTGCTTGCATCCTTGACAGGAATCGCATTCTCCTCTTTTGGTCGGAAAATCAATTCTTTTTTGTCCCCATCGGATAGCGTTTCGAGTTTTGCTGGGATTCCCTCTTTGGCTTGTTCTTCTTGAATCGATGCCAATAACTTTTCAGCAGCAGCCTCATATTTTTCCCTTGCCAAGGCTTCTTGCTGCTTCAACGTAAAGGCGATATAACCGCCAGTGGCGATAATGACAATTGTCAGCAGCGTCATCAAAGAAAAGAGATACTTGCGATGGGTTGGCTTCTTTTTAGAAACTTGACGATTGGTGGTTTGCGTGCGTCTTGCCGTTCCCGTTGTTTGCTTTTGATGTGATTCGACCCTTGAAAAAGGTGCTGGTTTTTCAGACGTCGCTTCTTTATGTTGTGAATTATTTGAATAATTGCTTGATTTCTTCATAAACATTCTCCCTAAACATAATAACGTAAACAAAATGTAACATAAGCGTAATAATATTTCAACAGTGTTACAGAGATTCTTATAAACTTCTCTTTTTGTTCACCATTTTTGAGAATTGTTCTTAGAAATCTTTTATTCTGATACTAATAAAAGCAAGCCTGTCAGTCATGATATCGTATTCACTCCTTTTTATTTTCGTTTAAAAATAATGAGAGATATCTTTTTGTACTTTGATGTTTTTTCTGTTTATAATTCAGCGTGTGGCAATTACTTTAAAGGATGTGTTCAAAATGAAACACAAGTCAGCAATGTATTTATTTATTCTCACATTAGTCATCGGTTTAACCTATCAAATGCTTCCCTATACACCCCTAAGCGATTCCGTTTTATCCATCGTTGGTACTGTATGGAATGTGATTTTGGCATTTGGTGCAGGGTACTTTCTCTTACGAAGGACCTTTTTGGAACAATTCAAGCATTTTCGTTTCATTGTTTTATTATGGGGTGTGCCTTTCGTCATTTTGACTGGCGTGTTCTTTTCCTTTATTTATGCCGCTATTTTTGGACAACCGACAACTAATTCGATCAGCGAGACTATCACCGTCCAAATGGTCTTTCTACAAGTTCCCTTCATGCTCATGGGGGAAGAATTGCTTAGCACCAATCTCTTGTTGGCTTTACAGAAAAAAGGACTCTCTTTCTTCTGGTCTTCCGTCATTTGCAGTGTGCTATTCGCTTTGTGGCACATCCCAGCGTACGGTTTTCATCCAGCACAATTATTGATCACCTTGATGCCTGCCAGATTGGCACTCAACTACGTTTGGAAAAAATCCAATAGCGTCTGGGTCAGCTGGATCTGCCATTTTCTTTATGATTCCCTTGGGTTCATTTCATTTTTAGGTAAATAAGCAACAAAAAGGACAGCTGAATCGCAGCTGTCCTTTTTTTAGTCAATAACGCCTTTCCCCGATGATTTAATCAATTGTTACTTTCGCTTTTTAAAATAAAGCCAGCTTGCCGTGGCGATAAAGCACAAACCAACTACAAATGGGAACAACGTCCCCTGCTCATCGGTTTGCGGCAATCTTTGTGCAGAAGCGCTTTTTTTCGAAACAACAGTTTGCACAGGAGCTTTTTCTCTATTATCAGAACTATCAACTGTTGCAGCTTGTTCTTTTGTATAAACGTACGTCACAGTTGCCCCCTGTTTGCCGAATGTGCCTTTCGCATTTTGTGGCAAACGACTTTGATCTAAGATATAGCCGTTGATTACTACTTGATATTTTTCTGTGCTGGCATCGTAAGAGTCGCCTACATTTCCTGATAGGATTTGGGAAGCATGAATTTCGTTACCTTCTGTGTCTACATACTCCACCGTTACATCCACTGCTGGTACAGGATTTTTTGTGTAGATGTAGGTGACTGTTTGCGCTGTTTTGCCAAATACTCCTTTTAGATTTTCTGGTAATTGGCTTTCATCTAGTGTATAGCCATCGATCGATAATTGATATTGTTCTGTGTTGGCATCATATGAATCACCTATGTTTCCACTGATCGTTTGTGAAGAGTGGATTTCTTTGCCTTCTGTATCTACATACTCCACTGTTACATCCGCTGCTGGTACGGGATTTTTGGTGTAGATGTAGGTGACTGTTTGCACTGTTTCGCTAAAAATACCTTTACTATTTTCTGGCAATTGGGTTTCATCTAGAGTATAGCCTTCAATCGTTACTTTATATTGAAGTGTGCTGGCATCGTATGAATCACCCATACTTCCGCTAATGGTTTGGGAGTCATGAATTTCATTGCCCTCTGTATCAACGTATTTTACTGTTATATCCGCTGCTGGTATCGGATTTTTCGTGTAGATGTAGGTGACTGTTTGCGCTGTTTCGCTAAACACACCTTTAAGGTTTTCTGGTAATTGGCTTTCGTCTAAAGTGTAGCCTTTGATCGTTAATTGATATTGTTCCGTACTGGCATCGTATGGATCACCCACATTCCCACTAATTTTATTAGCAGCGTGAATTTCGTTGCCTTCTAAGTCCACGTATTCCACTACTATATCAGCTGCTGGTATCGGATTTTTTGTGTAAATATAGGTGACTGTTTGCGCTGTTTCGTTAAATACACCCATACTGTTTTCTGGTAATTGGCTTTCATCCATTGTGTAGCCTTCGATTTTTAATTGATATTGTTCTGTGCTAGCATCGTATGGGTCGCCTACGTTTCCACTAATTGTTTGTGAAGCGTGAATTTCGTTACCTTCTGTATCTACGTACTCGACTTTGACATCCGCTGCTGGTATCGGATTTTTTGTGTAAATATAGGTGACTGTTTGTGCTGTTTCGCTAAATACACCTTTAAGGTTTTCTGGTAATTGGGTTTTATCTAGTGAGTAACCATCGATTGTTAATTGATATTGTTCTGTGCTTGCATCGAAAGAGTCGCCTACGTTCCCGCTGATCGTTTGTGAAGGATGAACTTCGTTGCCTTCTGTATCCAAGTACTCCACTGTTACATCAGCTGCTAGTATCGGATTTTTTGTGTAGATGTATGTGATTGTTTGTGCTGTTTCGCTAAATACCCCTTTTAAATTTTCTGGTAATTGGCTTTCATCTAGTGTATAGCCATCGATCGATAGTTTATATTGAAGTGTGCTGGCATCGTATGAATCACCTATGTTTCCATTGATCTTTTGCGAAGGGTGAATTTCATTGCCCTCTGTATCCACATACTCCACTGTTACATCCGCTGCTGGTACAGGATTTTTTGTGTAAATGTAGGTGACAGTTTGTGCTGTTTCGTTAAATACACCCTTACTGTTTTCTGGCAATTGGCTTTCATCTAGTGTATAGTCATCGATCGATAGTTTATATTGATCTGTGCTGGCATCATATGAATCACCTACGTTTCCACTAATCGTTTGTGAAGGATGAATTTCTTTGCCTTCTGTATCCACGTACTCGACTGTGACATCCGCTGCGGGTATCGGATTTTTTGTGTAGATATATGTGACTGTTTGTGCCGTTTCGCTAAATACACCTTTACTATTTTCTGGTAATTGGCTTTCGTCTAAGGTGTAGCCATCAATCACTAATTGATAGTTCTTTGCGTTGGCATCATAAGACTTGCCCACGTTGCCACTGATCGTTTGAGAAGCGTGAATTTCTTTGCCTTCTGTATCCACGTACTCGACTGTGACATCCGCTGCGGGTATCGGATTTTTTGTATACACATAGGTGACCGTCTGTGCTGTTTCTCCAAAGACACCTTTACTGTTTTCTGGTAACTTGGTTTCATCTAACGTGTAGCCATCAAATGTTAGCTTATAATCTTCAGTGCTGGCATCATATGGTTCACCAATCGTACCGGTCAAGGTCTGCATCTCATGGATTTCTTGCCCTTGACCATCAAGGTATCGGACATTTACCTCTCCAATCTGCTCCGGATCGACAATGACATTGACCACATGTGTGGTATTCACGCTATAGGAGGCTTGTCTAGCCATAAAAATTGCTACATAGGAACCTGGCTTGCTTGGGTCAACATTGGTGTAGTAAGGATAGATTTGCGAGTCAGAAATGCTTTTTTCTATATTGCCGCTAAAATTTAGTTTAAACGCCTCAATCCCTAATGCTTTGGTTGAGAAATCAAATGTGCTGTTTACAGGAATATGAATCGTATCAGGACTATCTCCAAAAGCATACTCACCCGCAATTAAACGCTCGTAAAGTTCAAGTGTTTTCGTTTCCCCTGGCTGCAAGGTGATGGAATTTCCAACAGATGTGAATGCATAGTTTAGTCTTTGATTCGTGGTACCAACTTGCTTAATAAAATAGCCACCTGAAGGAACTTGAATTGTAACCTTTCCTGAACTGTCCGTGACTAACAATGCCACTTCACCAGATGTCGAGGAGGTCAATGTGAAATAAGCTCCTTGGATCGGTTGGTTTGAATTACCATCTAATACTTGAACCGTCAGTTGCCCATTGACAGCTCTTGCAGCTGAAGCATTAACAGATGAGGCGACCTTATCTACAGTGCTTGCAGCAGATTCTTCTTTATTTTCTGATCCAGTAATGGCTTCTTCACTGTCACTACTTGCTTGTGTTTGCTCGTTCTTAACATCCACACTCGATGAGGTCGTTGTTGTCAGCGTAGCATTTTCTACTTTAGAGGTAGCTTGTCCAGCATCCGCAGAAACATTCGTATCATCAGATTGCACAGTATTCACTTCTTCCTGATCCACCTGCGGAGATTCTGAAAACACTTGGCTTTCCGCCATTACCTGAAATGCTGGCGTTACCACCGCAGCACTTAATAAGATTACTAAAGATAGAATAGATTTAAACTTCTTTTTCACAAACTTTCACCTTAACCTTCTTTTTCAAAATCAAAACTTTTTTATCCCAACTTTTTTTACGCCTAAAAATCATTATAATTTATTATTTTTTAATTTACAAACCTTTTTTATTTGCCGTATCATCCACTCCTTTCAAAAGTTTTTTATGCGGACACATGAAATACCATCGAGCATATTTACTTCTGATTCACTTATCATTGCCCTATATCACCTCTTCAGAATTTTATAATCCAACCACCCTTCCCTTCAAGCAAATCCAGTGCAAACCAGCGCAAAGCTTCTTTGCATCCTTGTTTTATCAATGATTTCATTTTCATAAAAAGGAAACTATTTTTTACTTAATCGTGACTTTCTTTTTTCGAATGATTCGAGTAAGACTATCTTCTACTCTGAATATGTGCTATCTTTGAACATTTATTACTTCATATATGACAATTGTTACTTATTACAGGTGAAGGATTCACTGAAAAAAATCAAGCACTTTCAGGAAATTTTTTAGGAATATCTGACATAAGCTCATTTAAATTTAATCTTTTAAGAACAAAGAAAAGAACTTGTGCATTTTTTCGTTAAATCGAGCTTTACAATTGTTTCTTTGAACCGCTTTATGATAGGATATGTCAGAAGGAGCATTGAAATGACTATAGCTGAAAAAATAAAAGAGAGTCGCTTGAAATTAGGACTCACCCAACAAGAAGTTTCTGAAAAATTATTTGTTACCAGACAAACGATCTCAAATTGGGAAAACAATCGAAGTACCCCAGACATCGATACATTGATCAAATTAAGTGATCTCTATCAAATCGATTTAGAGTCACTGCTAAAACCAGAACAATTAGTAGAAGAACCAGGAATAAAGAGTGAAGAAAAGAAACCAACCTTCCGCCTTCCTCTATACTTGCTCAATTTAACTGCAGTCGTCGCTTGCGTTTTCACCGACTTCTTAACACCTACAGGAACAATGACCCTATGGACAACTGCTGCACATTTTTTGTTACTAGTTAACTTTGTCCTTTTATTCGGCTTTTTCCTCACAAAAAAAAGACCCCTCCCTGCAAAAACAATTGTCTTTGCATTAGGAAAAGGTCTGATGATCTTAGCCATTATATTAGGTTTTACTCTTTGGTCGAATAAAGGAGCTTCCGCAGATGCGTTACATCTGATTGGCCATAATTATGGTCATTTTATCTATTTGACGTTTAAAGCAATTGGGGTGATTTATTTGTTTGATTGGCGGAAGTTTATCTACTAAAAATTTAAGCAGTTAAAAAAACCGCGAGGTTTTTATCCGATTCAGATAAACAGTTAAAATCCATATTAAACAGAAAAGTACTCTGATATCTATACAAGATATCAGAGTACTTTGTTTTAAAACTCAGAAGGTTTTTCATTAGTTAAGCCAAAGCTGTATGCAATAGCATCTAAAATTCTCTGACTAGCAAATCCATCTCCGTAAGGGTTTGAAGCTTTAGACATTTGGTCGTAAATATCATTATCTTCAAGCAATTCTTTGGCAGAAACAAATACTTTATCTTCACTTGTACCCACTAATCTTAATGTGCCAGCCTCTATTCCTTCTGGTCTCTCAGTTGTATCACGTAAGACTAATACAGGTTTTCCTAAAGAAGGAGCTTCTTCCTGCACTCCTCCAGAATCTGACATAATCATATAGCTATGATTAGCAAAGTTTTGAAAATCCACCACGTCTAATGGTTCAATTAAATGAATTCGATCGCAATCAATCAAAGTTTCTTTTACGGTTTTTCGAACTATCGGATTCTTATGCATAGGGAATACCACATGTACATCATCAAATCGTTCAACAATTCGATTTATCGCTTTGAAAACGTTCCTCATCGGATTTCCTAGGTTTTCTCTTCTATGCATTGTAACTAGTATTATTTTTTTATCTCCTATATTTGTTAATAAAGAATGACTATATTGGTCAGAAATAGTATATTTCATAGCATCAATAGCCGTATTTCCGGTAACGTAAATATCGCTGACATTTCTTTTTTCATTTAATAAATTCTTCTTACTCATCTCAGTAGGAGCAAAATAAATATCTGCTAAAACATCAGTGAGTTGTCTATTCATTTCTTCGGGAAACGGAGAGTACTTATTCCAAGTTCTTAGACCAGCTTCTACATGCCCAATTTTTATTTGATGATAAAAACTAGCTATTGATGCCGAAAAAGTTGTTGTCGTATCACCATGAACAAGAACAATATCTGGTTTTGCTTCTTCAAAAATTTGATCCAATTCTTTTATTACGCGACTTGTTATACCCGCTAATGTTTGGCCATCTTTCATTATATTTAAATCGTAATCTGCTGATAAATCAAAAATATTCATTACCTGATCTAACATTTGGCGATGCTGAGCCGTCACAGTTACACTTGACTCGAATCGAGGATCTTCTTCAATAGCTTTGACAAGTGGTGCCATTTTTATTGCCTCAGGCCTTGTACCAAATATTGTCATGATTTTAATTTTATTCATTCTATTCCTCTATTTTCGTTAAAGTTTGTATGAAAAATCAAATATGTTATGAGGATCCAAAACTAGTTTGTTTTTAAGCTTATCTTGTTGGGATTTTATTTGTGAATGTGGAACCATTACTACCACAATCTCACTATCATTAATAAAAGAATCAAAATCCATGATTTGACTCTGAACTACTCTATTATGAATCATTGGATCATAAACTCTGAAAGGTTCCGCGAAATGCTCTCCCATTTTCTCAAACATTTGCACTGTTGGACTTTCTCGATAATCATCAACATCCTGTTTATAGGATAATCCGTAAATACCTACCTTTGACTTGTCAGTAATTCCGTGGTCATTCATTATATCTGTAATTCTGCTTAAAACTAGGTCAGGCATAGATTCATTAACTTCTAATGCCGCTGAAATCAACTTCGTTAATCTTGGATAATCTCCAACTAAAAACCACGGATCAACAGGTATACAGTGTCCCCCTACTCCTGGACCAGGATTTAATATATTTACCCTAGGATGCATATTTGAAATTCTAATAATTTCATGAACATCCAGATTATCATATCTTGCTATTTTAGTTAGTTCATTTGCAAAAGCGATATTAACAGCTCTGAATGTATTTTCGACAACTTTACTCATTTCTGCTGTTCTAATATCAGTACAAATAATTTCTCCTTTACAAAATGTTTGGTAGATGGTTTTAACTTTTTCAGCTATTTCCGGTAGATCAGCCCCAATTGTTCTTGAATTGTTCTCTAACTCATAAATCATTTGTCCTGGTAGTATTCTTTCTGGTGCATGAACTAAGTGAATGTCCTTATTTAGTTCTAAATCAGAATTGTTTATTAGTGGTCTAATAAATTTGTCGATTGTTCCAGGAGAAACAGTTGATTCTATAACTATAATTGTATCTTTTTTACATACACTTAAGACTTGTTTAGTAGCTGCTATAACAAATGATGGATCAATCTTTTTACTGTTTTTATCATATGGAGTAGGAACCGTAATTATATAGAAATTAGTTGAAATATACTCTTGTGTAAAAAAGATATTTTTATTCGTAGCGTTTAAAAATAGACTTTCTAATCCTTTTTCTTCGAATGTAAGCTGATTTTGGTTTAATTTTGAAACTAATTCTCCATTATAGTCTGTTCCGACTACATCATTACCTTTTGAAGCTAACATTAAAGCTGTAGGCAAACCTATATACCCTAATCCAATTACATCAATCATAATTTTTTTCTCCTTTTGAGTATAAATATATATACAATAAGTAAATCAAGTATACAATTGTAAAGAAAATTGAAATCAGCATTAAAAAAATATCAATATCAATTAAATTGATTTTTGAATATATGAAAATCGCAATTATTGAAACAACAAACAATATTTGTAACAAAAAGTCTGTCCTTTGCTTGTTTGTAATTATAAGCGCTGGTGATAATGTTGAAACGATAAATCTAACACCGAACATAGGTGCTAATATGACAACATAATGTCCAGCAATTTGCCAATCTATTCCAAAAAAAATTTTAAACAGTGATGGTGAGAAAGTCATCAAGAATATTGTCATAGGAATAGCAATAGATAGTTGAAGCAAAAATACCTGAGAAAAAACCTTCGAAAAATTTTTTTCTGAATTATAATCTTTAGATGCTTTTTCAAAGAAAATCTTAGAAACATTTCCACTTATTAAAGCTAAAGGAATGCCGAGCATTCTAACCGAAATTGAATAATATCCGACTTCAGATAAACCATAAAGATTTTCAATCATTATAGTGATGAGAGCATACGATAAACCATTAAAAAAAATTGCTGGTGTAGAATATAGCGGTTGTCGAAACTCTTTTTTTAAAACTGGAAAGTACTCTCTAATGGGAATTCCCATTATTTTCTTCCAATTTTTAATTTGTTTTCCTTGTTTTCTAATTCCCGCGTATTGACCAAACGTATAACAAAACAATAAGACAGATGACGCACTATAGAAAAATCCCAAACAAATAGACCCTATATTTTGAAAAAAACTTCTAAGAATTGTTACTTCAGATATAATTTTATAATTTTGGTTTCTATTATTATACGACGTTAATACATTTATTATCGAAAAAGATATTAAAAGGATAAAAAAATAAGGTACAGTAGATAATAACGTTTCAGTACCATTACTTATCATTATAATAAGCAAATAAATAAACGATGAAAATACAGTCATCAGTATTCCGACTGCCAAACTACCTTTAATTATATTTGGAATATCTTTTTCATCATTACTTGTCACTATACTCATATCAAATCTTAAATTAATAATCGGTGAAAACACGCTAACGGTTGATATTAGGTAAGTATATGTTCCCAAAGCAGAAGAATCAAAAATTCTTGTAAGAATCGGCGATGCGATTATAGCGATTAATTGAGAAATCAAAGATCCAGAAAATAATACAGCAACAGATTGGAAAAACTTCTTATCAAAATTCATAATTTCTTTATTATTATTGCAGGAACTCCTGCGATAATAACATTTCCTTCTTTAAAATTTTTTGTAACTACAGAACCTGCACCAACTATTGTTCTTTTACCTAATATTACGCCAGGAAGAATAACAGAATTCATACCTATCCAACAATTATCACCTATCACGATATCTTTCCCCTCTTGATGGACGGACAAATTTTTAAAATCATGATTCGTAGTGATAAGACCACAATTAGGTGCAATTTCGCAATTTTCACCAATATAGATTTTTCCTCTATGTGCTTGGAAATAGCAACCGTTCATTTGGAATACATTCAAACTACTTTGCTTAAAATAAATATTCTCAGGCGTTCCTACAATAGTATTGTGACCGCACGGCCAAGGAACTTTGTTAAATCCAAAAATTCTACTTTTAATTCCCTGAAATGCCCATATAAATCCAATTCTTTTTTCTTCAAAATATTTTCCTTTTAAATATTTTTCTTCATAAAATAATCTAAGAAATCCTTTCATTATGAAACTAACTTTTTTTGAATAGATTATCTTCTTTACAATCAAGTGTTATCGCTCCTTTTCCAGATATTAACAAACTGATAAAAATGGCAAGACCGAGCGTTGCAATATTTTGAGTTATAAATACAATCATAGATGGTGTACTGTAATAAACATTAAGAATAATTCTAGATAAAATATATGACCATAAATAAATTCCCTCAAAACTTTTTGATTTTTTTAATAAACCTTCAAAAAATCTACATATCGTCAAATGAAAAAGTGTAAATACTGGTGACATTAAAAAACCAAAGTATATATATCCATATCCTACAGATGACAGAATATGCCCTGACTGATAATTATCACTACTATAAAATATACTGTTAAATACTTGACTCGTTAAATTCGAGTCCAAACCACTCGCTAAAAAACTCAAACCAAAAATAGACCTAAAAAAATCATAAATCATATTAAGAAAATTGAGTTCAGTTGTTTTGCTCAGAAGAACCGAAATCGAAACATTATGGGGGCCTACAAAGTATGCTTGAAGATTGTGAGCCAAATCTTCCAAAGAAAAATCGTTATTAATTAACGCTTCCGAATAAGATGAGAATTGGTTGGCAACAAATGTTTTGTAAAACGTGAACATCCCTAATAGTATAATTGCCGATATTCCACCAATTAAAACCAGTAAATTTTTATACTTTTTAAAAACCACTACAACTAGATATATTGATGAAACTGCCGTGAAAAGCATTATCGTTCGTCGTTCACCAATAATTATACTTGTATTTAAAATTGCGAGAAAAATACCAGCTAAAGCATATTTCAGCTTTTTATTTTTTGAGTATTTAAGTTGAAGCTTTTGCATAAGCAATAAAAATACAAAGGTAGCTGATATTTTGATAATTTGGATCACAAGATTCAAAAATTGATTTGTATTATCTCCAATTCTTTCGCCTTCATTTGAACTCAAAAATCCAAATGAAACTAGTTCCCTCCCCCACAAAAAGAAACACATGATACCAAAGATAATAAACAGTAAATAAAATAATTTATTGCCTTTTAATCTAATGTCATTATAGTCATCAGTAATATCAAGTTTAGTTCCATCTTTTCTAAAAATAAAACTCATAAAAATGAGGCTTAATAAGCATTCCCAAGCTATTAATTTTATAGATAAAGCTATGTTAATATTTATAAATGGAGCATATATTGCTTCGACATACCAACCTGAAGCAATTGAAGCATAAGGTGAAATAACTGTTCTCAAAAAAAACATCAATAAAATACCATAGGTGGACAGAGGGTATTTTAACTCTTTTGACAATACTAGAGAATAAAGAAAAGAAGAACCTATAAAATATGACAATGGTAACAAAACGTATAATTCATATCCATCAGGTAATGAATTAAGACTCGCAATAGTGAACACTATTACCAATAAAGAAATTATTTGAGTCAATATCAATACAATTTTTTTCATTTAACATTCCTATCTTTTCTATTTAAAAAATTACTGAATGCATAATCAAGTGATTCATTCTCTTTATCAACAATCTTCTTCTTTTCCTCAATTTTATTCACAAACTCTTCATGGTCTATGCCATTATACCATTCAAATATTCTATCTGGTAAATCTAATGGAATTTCATTTTCAACTGCATAGCTTATTCCATCAGTCAATTTCTCCATAAAAGTATTTTTAAACACTAGTATAGGCTTGTTAAAATATATCGAATAAAAGTATTTTAAAGATGTTGCAGTAGACAGTGATTTGGAATTAACCCCATATAGATTGTTTATAATATCTATTCTATTAATAAAATAAGGGGTATCAATTGGTTTAAAAGATTCATGAAACTCAGTATTATATATATTATTTTTAACTGCATATTCTCTTAATAAGTTAGATCCGACTCCGAAATATTGAATGACAAATCTTGCATCATTTTTAAAAACATTAAGAAGTTTCTTATCATTATCTAAAAATCTTACCGATCCTATAAATCCTATCTTAATAGGATTTCTTTTTATTTCAGATTCATCTTCATGTTTCATCGAAGAATAGTTTTCATCATAACTATTCATAATTATATATTCATAGTTTGGCAAAAAAACTTTAAAGCCTTTAGATGATATAGTGGTGAACTCTGACTGTCTAATCTTGAAATCTACTATTTTTTTAAAATAAAATTTATCTGCATTGGCATAATCTCTTATATTTAAAATATAGTTACTCTTGACAATATTTGTTAGTAAAATTGATGTTTCCAAACCCCATATAATAATTTTATCATAATCATTCTCTTTCATAATATTATTAACAAAGTTTCTATATAACAGAAATTTTATTAGCTTAGTATATTTCTTTGTAGATTTAGAAAAGTCCAAATTGTACTTATAGATATTATTACATCCAACAGGTAAATTTTCTTCATCTTTATATTTATCAACGCAAATGATATCATAATCTATTTTTTTTTTTGATAAACAATTAAAATAATATGCTGCACCTGTCATATGTTTTAAATTAACTGTTGATATTATAACTACTTTACTCAATTATATTTCTCCTTCGTTTTTTGAAGCTCATATATCTTAGCATCTACTAGAACTCTGTACCAATATGCTTGAAGAAAATTATATAAAAATCCTATATACCCATCTAAAAATCCTAACCTAATAAAATATCTATAAAAAAAGTAACTACTTGTTCTAATGATACTTGGTAATTTATAGTAAATATTATATTTTACGTATCTCCTAATTTTTGCTGATCTATCTAAATCAGCATATTCATCTCCTTTTTTCGCCCTATTTAGAAAATCTTTGGCAGCTCGAGTTGCATACCAATTATGTTTGTCTATCCAATATGTTAAACTTTTAAAGTCTTCGTGCAGTGAAACATTTTTCATTTCAACTATTTCACCTTCGGTAATAATAATCTGCTCATCCATCTCTCTTTTTTCCATATAGGCAAAATCTTTTTTGAATATACATAGTTTCTTAAAAGGATATGTTCCACCATATCTTAGTCTTTTTCCCATAAATTTAACCTCTAAAGGAAAAACAATTCCATTAACATTATCTTCATAATGCTTGTTCGCTAAAAATTTTATTTCATCAAGAGATTTTTCTGTCAACCTTTCATCAGCATCTAATCTAAATACCCATTTAGTTTTTATCTCCAAATGTTCAAGTGCCCATTGGAACTGTTCCCCGTAATTTACAAAAGCATGTTGAACAAATTCACAGTTGTATTTTTGTGAAATACTATAAGTTTCATCTTCACTGTAGCTATCAACGATTATTACTCTTTCAAAACTATCTTTTAAGGACTCTAAACAGTCAGAAAGATTTTTTTCTTCATTCTTAGTTAAAATAATTACAGTCATGTCAATTTTATTCATTTTATCCACACCACACGATTCACATAATCTGTATAAGAAACAATAATCCGTAATACTTTTTCAGATACATTGGGCATTGAATAATCTGATACTTGTCGGAGAGTATCATCTTCTTGTGACTCTAAAACTTCTAATCCTTCAAGAATTCTGGTTTTCTTTAAACCAACCATCATCACACTAGCTTCTTCCATAGCTTCTGGTCTTTCATGTGCCTGACGGATATTTAAAGCTTTGAACCCGAGGATCGATGCTTCTTCACTGATCGTACCACTGTCACTTAAAACAGCTTTAGCATTCATTTGAAGCTTATTGTAATCATTAAATCCCATAGGTTTCATGGTTTGAATCAATTCGTGGAATTGAATACCCTCTGATTCTATCATTTTCATTGTCCGAGGATGGGTACTGATAATAATTGGATATTGATATGCTTCAGCAATTGAGTTTAGTGAATCCACTAGATCATGAAAATTTTCTTTTGAGCTAATATTTTCTTCCCTATGTGCGGATACTAAAAAGTACTCATTTTGCTTAAGATTTAGTTTTTCCAAAATAGATGAATTCTCAATATCTTCTTTTCTAGAATTTAGTACTTCAAACATCGGACTACCTGTCTTAATAATTCGATCAGCTGGCAATCCTTCTCTTAATAAATATTCTCTGGCGATATCACTATACGTTAAATTAATATCAGCTGTATGGTCAACAATTTTTCGATTTGTTTCTTCTGGTACTCTTTGATCAAAACAGCGATTTCCAGCTTCCATATGAAAAATAGGAATGTGTCTTCGCTTCGCGGCAATTGCACATAAACAACTGTTGGTATCTCCCAAGACTAAAAATGCATCTGGTTTTACTTCTTCAAGAATTGGATCTATTTTGATCAGTATATTCCCAACGGTTTCAATGGCTGTACCTGTTGCTGCATTCAAAAAATAATCTGGTTTCTTTAATTTAAAATCTTCAAAAAAAACTTCATTTAGTTCATAATCATAGTTTTGACCAGTATGTACAAGTACATGGTCAATCGCTTCAGAACTCTCTAAACGATTAATAACTGCTGATAAGCGAATGATTTCTGGACGAGTCCCGACGACTGTCATAACTTTTAATTTTTTCAATGCTAGACCTCCACGTAATAAGTATCAGGATTTTCAGGGTCAAACGTTTCGTTTACCCACATAACTGTGACCATGTCAGTATTACCTAGGTTCTCAATATTATGAGTATAGCCAACAGGTATATCGACTACTTCTAATTTCTCACCAGAAACAAAATACTCGATAATTTCTTCAGAACCGATCATTCTAAAGCGGATAACACCTTTTCCACTTACTACCAGAAATTTCTCATTTTTGGTATGATGCCAGTGATTTCCTTTAACAATCCCCGGCTTTGAAATATTAATTGAAACTTGTCCGCGATCTTCAGTCCTCAAAAATTCGGTGAATGATCCGCGATCATCGATATTCATCTTTAAAGGATATGAAAACTCATCCTCTGGTAAAAAGCTAAGAAATGTACTATACAGATTTTTTTCTATTCTACGATTTAATTGAGGTACAGATAGATTTATTCTACTTTCTTTAAAAGAAAGAATTATATCCCTCAAAGCGCCCACAGTTACTGTATCCGTTTCTCTTACTAAACAAAAGTCGTCGACAATAAATGGTTTTGCTTGAAGGCAATGCAGCAATTCCTTAACAACATCATCAATATAGCAAAGTTCAATTTCCGCATTTTTATCATTAACGGTTATTTCTTCACCTCGAGCCACTTTATAACAAAAAGTCGCTACTACCGTATTATAATTTGGTTTCGACCATTTTCCATACAAATTAGAAAATCGATAAATGTAGACTTTCGCTCCAGTTTCACTTTGATATTTTCGTAAGAGATCTTCTCCAGCTTTCTTACTGCGACCATAAGCATTGTTAAGAGCAGCTTGAATAGAGGATGATAACATTACTGGACAGGTATTGTTGTATTCCTTTAGTTTATCTAGAAGAACTGAGGTGAAACCGAAATTCCCTTCCATAAACTCTTCTTCTTCCTTGGGTCGATTCACGCCCGCTAAATGGAAAACAAAATCTGCTTTTAAGCAATATTCATCTAATAAATGTGGAGAAGTATCTATATCATATTCAAAAACATTTTCATAACCTTCGTTTCGAAGCTCTGCAATTAAATTTCTACCTACAAATCCATTGGCTCCTGTAACTAAAATATTCATCGACTTTTCCACTCTTTCAACTCTTCTTGAACATAATCTAATGCTAATAATTTTTCCTTGATTTGTTCTATGGATAGTCGTTCTGTGTTATCAGAATTGTATTCACCTTCGTGTGTCAACTCGGTACTGCCTTCACTAAAATATTTCTCGTAGTTAAGATCTCTAGTATCAGCTGGAACACGATAGAAGCCGCCCATATCTTTCGCAACGAGATATTCTTCTTTTGTAAGAAGCGTTTCATATCTTTTCTCACCATGGCGTGTCCCTATAATTTGAATCTCATTTTCGACTTTAAAAAGTTCTTTCACTGCTTGGGCTAAATCACCGACCGTTGACGCAGGAGATTTTTGAACCATGATGTCTCCTGCTTTTGCATTTTGAAATGCAAAAACAACTAATTCAACTGCTTCTTCTAAACTCATCAAGAATCTAGTCATGCCCGGGTCCGTTACCGTTAACGGTTTTCCTGCTTTTATTTGCTCAATAAATAATGGAATCACAGAACCTCTGGATGCCATGACATTACCATAACGCGTTCCGCAAATCATTGTATTTTCATCTGCCACAGTTTTTGCTTTTGCTACAAAAACCTTCTCCATCATTGCCTTTGAAATCCCCATTGCGTTGATTGGATAAGCTGCTTTATCTGTTGAAAGACAAATAACTTTTTTTACCCCCATCTCAACAGCAGCTGTCACAACATTATCCGTACCCATGACATTTGTTTTAACAGCTTCCATCGGAAAGAATTCACATGAAGGAACTTGTTTTAAAGCAGCCGCATGAAATATGTAATCTACTCCGTACATTGCATTTTTAACACTATTTATATCGCGTACATCCCCAATATAAAATTTCAATTTGTCATTGTTGTATTTCTTTCTCATATCATCTTGCTTCTTTTCATCTCGAGAGAAGATACGAATTTCTTTTATATCGGAGTCTAAAAATCTTTTCATTACTGCATTACCAAATGAACCTGTACCACCTGTTATTAATAACACTTTATTATTAAACACTTTTATTCCTCCAATATTCTTTTGAATAATTTAATATATTTTTGAATTTGAATATTTCTACAATAGTTTTTGGAAATTTTGTTTGACATATTCTTACTCATAGAGCGAAGTGTTGTTTTATCATTATTTAAAGTCAATAAACTACTTATTAATTCCTCCGAGTCTCCATTATTCACTGCGATCCCTGCATTATTTAATAATAATTCACGAGCAATGTCAGTGTTCGTATCCATGATCGCAATTACTGGTTTTTCGGCTTGATAATAACTGTATGTTTTACTAGGAACTGCTAATCCAGATAGACCATCTTCAAGTGAAACAATAAATATAGAAGTGATGCTTAAAGCATCATTAAATTCATTCCCACTTAAATAATCAAACATAAAGCAATTCTTTAGACTTTTTTCTGCGATGACTTCTGATATTTCTTTTTTCTTATTGCCGTGACCAGCAAATAAAAAGGCGATTTTTTCTTTAGCAATACGTTCATCAGAAATTGTCTTCAAAATGGTATCCATATCCTGTGCCGTTCCCATATTACCAAAATAAGAAACTATGAGTGGATACTTATTACTTATCTCTATAAACTCCGGTGTCACTAGTTTATTCAATGATTTTTCTTCTGTTGCCCAATTTGGTATTACTATTATTCTTTCTGGATCAATGTTCCTATTTTTTCTAATATACGATTTCATGTCATTTGACAAAGCCACAATATTTGATGCTTCCGGATATAATCGTTCATTTATTATTCGCATAAATTTAGAAATAAAACTATTCTTCCTAATCGTATCTGTTCTTTCAGCAATTTCAGGATAAAGATCATATGCAACAAAAACAATTTTACATCCATATAGTCTTTTTGCAATAATGGATATTAAAGGCAAAATAGGTGGGTTTGAATAGACAATGATTGTTTTGTAATTTCTACACATTCGTACATTCAATAGTATTGTGAATGTAAAAGAAAAGTAATTTATTAGTCTACTTAAAAAATTCTTTCTGCCAAGTTGGATATATTTTTTTCGATAAACTGTCATATCATCGATTTTTTCGTTAACTGGTATTTTTTCATTTTTTTGTGTATATTCTCGAGGATAACCACATAGGACATCGACTGTTAGATCTGCTTTACTTAATCCTTGAGCAGTCTGATAAGGTAAGAGTGCCGAAGAAACATACTCTGGATAAAAGAATTGGCACATAAATAGTATATCTCTTTTCACTTTTCACTCTCCTCAATACTAGTCTTAAAATCTCTGATTTGATAATCAAATTTCACATTATTAAAAATCGATTCTGGATAACCCTCCAGCGTTGAATCATAGAAGAGCGTGCCAAAAACTTTTTGAAGTAAGTTGCTATGCTCAGAAAGTTTAGAAATAAGGGTATCAAATCCTTTTATTAAATATATATTTCTGCTATGAAATTTTGCGATTTCATTTACCATTAAAGACGTGTTGACGAGCACTTTGTTCTGGGGATGGAACGTTCCATTTAACTGATTATCTATAATTACTTTGACAAAGCAATGGAGATTATCAATATAAAGCATGCTTCTCTTGTTGTTTACTTTAGGAAATACATTAATTTTTTTTGCCACATTTGATAATCTTTGGTAATTTCCAACACATTGCGGACCGTAAATCATAGGAGGTCTGATTATCGCTACTTTGAAATGATCAGTTGCTAACCTTTCAATCTGTATTTCAGCTTCTCTCTTAGATTTACCATATGGTGTTTTAGGATTTATTTTAGTCTTTGCAGAAATAGCTCCGCTCTCTACTCCAAAAACAGACATCGTACTAAAAAAAATAAAATGCTGTACATGTTCTTTCTTTGCTTTTTCTGCTATCTTGATAGCTAAATCACGATTTACTTTGTAATACAATTCTTCATTCGTTTCTTTGACGTGAACAATAGCTGCAAGATGAATCAAAACATCATATACAGAAAAATCAACATCTTTCCAAGTACTCTCCCTAACACTAATCGTTTCAATTTGATAATATTCTTTATATTGCTCTATCCATGTTTTAAATGACGTACCAATATAGCTATTTTCTCCTGTGATGAGGATACGCTTCATTGCCCATCCTCCTTCTTAATACTACTTGTTCCGCCTTCTATAACACCCTCACTTTTAAAAACAGAAACAATCGTTCCAAGAAAACATTTCAGATCCATGGAAGGTGAAATGTTTTCAGTATAATTCCCATCTAAAAGAGCTTTTTGTTTAATTTCCAATTCGTCTCGACCACTAATCTGAGCCAACCCAGTCAATCCTGGTCGAATATCATTTGCCCCATACTTATCTCGTTCTTCAATCAAATCATATTGATTCCATAGCGCTGGACGAGGCCCAATGACAGCCATATCACCTTTGATAATATTGAATAATTGAGGCAGCTCATCCAAACTGGTTTTTCTTAAAAATTTCCCTACCTTGGTGATATAAAAATCAGGATCTGCTAATAGATGTGTCGGCATTTCTTTTGGTGTATCAATCTTCATTGTTCTGAATTTATAAATATTAAAATAGGTTTTATTCTTTCCAACCCGTTTTTGCTTAAAAATAATTGGTCCCTTAGAATCTAGTTTTATTGCTAAGCATAAAAGTAATAAAACTGGTGATAACACAACGATCCCCATTAACGATAAAATAAAATCAATGATTCTTTTCAATCCATCCTTATACAACAAAACCCACTCCTATTTGTTTGAAGCATTTGCAAATTTCACAATTTCATTAGCCAAAGTAGCACTTTCTTTAGGAAGTGCTTCTACAAAATAAAGTACCTCTTCCAAGGAATAACCTTTGATATTGCCAACAAAGATTTTCTCGAAGACTGCTTCATCATTCCGTTCTTTATCCAATAATAGTTCTTCGTATAATTTTTCCCCAGGTCGAATCCCAGTTTCAATAATCTCAATATCTTCTTCGCTATAACCACTTAGACGAATCATATTCTTCGCAAGATCAACGATTTTCACCGGTTCGCCCATATCTAAAATAAAGATTTCGCCACCCTTAGCAAGTGCGCCTGACTGAATAACTAAGCGGCTAGCTTCTGGGATCGTCATGAAATAGCGAGTCATGCGAAAATCAGTCACTGTAATTGGTCCGCCTTTTGCTATTTGCTCACGAAATACTGGAATCACACTGCCTCTTGAACCTAAGACATTACCAAAACGTACAGCAGAAAATTTCGTGCAACCTTTTTCATTTAAGCCAGTAACAATCATCTCAGAGATGCGCTTTGTTGCCCCCATGACGTTTGGCGGATTATTGGCCTTATCTGTAGAGACCATTACAAAGTTTTTCACCTTCGCATCTTTAGCAGCTTCAGCAGTATTTTTAGTTCCGTAAATATTGTTTTTGACTGCCTCTCTAGGATTGTATTCCATCAACGGCACGTGTTTATGGGCTGCCGCATGATAGACGATATCCGGTTTGACTTCGTTCATGATTTCAAACATCTTTTCACGATCTTGGATATCGGCTATAACGGGAACGATTTTGGTAATATTGTCTTTAAAATTGATGTTCAACTCGCGGTCAATTAAGTAAATCGAGTTTTCTCCGTGTCCTAACAAAACTAGTTTTTTAGGATTGAATTGAATCACTTGACGACAGATTTCGGAACCAATCGATCCACCAGCACCAGTCACTAATATCGTCTTTCCGGTAATTTGATCTTTGATGGAGTCGATATCCAATTTGACTTCGTCTCTACCTAGCAAATCAACGACATCGATTTTCTTCAAACGTGAAGTGCTGATTTTCCCAGAGGCGATTTCTTCCATTGAGGGCATCGTATTGACTTTGACATGCAAAGGTTCAATTAAGCTAAAAATATTTCGCAGTTTTTTCCGTGACAAGGATGGAATGGCGATCGTGACCATATTGATCTCATACTTTTGAATCAAATCAGGTAAATCACTGATACAACCCAAAACTTTTTTTCCAGAAAGATACGTGTTTCGTTTATTCGGATCATCATCGACAAAGCCAATGATATTAATGTCACTTGCTGTTTTAGAACCTACAAAGCTATTGTAAAGAATACGACCGCCTTCACCTGCGCCGACGATCAAGGTATTCTTAACAACCTCATTGGACGTCCCCCTCATGTTTTTTCTTTCTATATAGATCCGCCAAATCAATCGACTAGCTATGATCAAAAAGAGCGAGAGAAAGTACGTAAAGATCACTAAGCGCACGCTATAGGTTTCATCACCGAAAAACAAGATCACATTGCAAGTAAAAGCGCTACATGACACCGCTAAGAAGATAGCGATCATTTCTTTCAAGTTCGTGTAACGATTGATTCGAGAAAAAACACGAAATACGGAACCATAAAACAGGTAGAAGCCGACAGACAGGCTCACCGACATCAATGTAAATTCTTTTGGAATCGCCACAAAGGGTTTCATAAAATAAACTGCTGCTATATTCGCTGCTATGATCAATAAACTATCTAAAACTATCAAAATCACAATTTTTCTTCTTCTAGTTAAATCAAACAACCCAGTCTCCCCCTAAAATAACCCAAATTTCTTTTTTTTCACTTCTATATAACTTGGAAAACTGATTTGATCCCCGTTTATCAAATCTTTTGCTACTTGTTTCATCAATGTTACTTTAAGCATGCCAAAATCTTGCTCAATTTGCTCATAAGCTTCTTTTAAATTAAAGGTGCGTTTTGTAACGCCATGAGCATCCGAAGCGACCATCTGAACAAGATTATGTTCAACCATTGTTTTTGCTGTTTTTTGGATTTCTTTTCCAAATACGCCGACATAACTTGGCGCAGTTAACTGAGCTAAACAGCCCATATCCAAAAAAGGGATGAGATTGTTAGGGTCTTTTCTAAAATGAGCATTCCGCTCGGGGTGGACAATGACTGGAATCTTTCCCAGCTGTAGTAAATCGAAGAATATTTGTTCTGTATACGTAGGCACTTCAATCGTAGGAAATTCTATCAAGATATACGTATCATCAAGATCTGTAAAAAGGATGTCATTTTTCTGTATATCCTCAATTAAATCTCCTGTTATCCTAACCTCTTGCCCCTCAAGAACTGTCAAGGGCAGGTTCCGTGCGTCTAATTCTTCTTGTAAAGAAGTAACGAGAGAAATGACCTCTGACTTCGGATTGCGGTATTTTCCATTGTTATGATGTGGGGTACAAAGGATATGCGTGATTCCTTGGCTAATCGCTTTTTCAGCCATAGCAATGCTCGCATTGATGTCTTCTGCACCATCATCAATTCCTGGTAAAATGTGGCAATGTAAATCAATCATTTCTCTCTTCTCCTTCAAATTAATTAATTTCCATAATAATAATAGTAACCTGAATCTTTCGAGTGTTCGGCACCGTTATAGACCACACCAATAATTCTTGCTTGAACCATATTCAAAAGATCTCTCGCTTTTGTTAAGGATTCTTTCCGAGCAACATTTTCTCGAACTACTAAGATCGTCCCATCTGCTTTCGATGCCATGATTTGTGCATCAGTGACTGCTACAACAGGTGGCATATCAAAAATAACCACATCGTAAAGGTTTTTCGCTTCTTCCATCACTTGGTTCATTCGTGCTGATCCAAGAAGCTCAGATGGATTGGGTGGTTTTGGCCCACTTGTTAAGACAGACAAATTATCGATCACCGTTTTCTGGGCTGCTTCAAGGACGCTCGTTGAGGTACTTAACACGGTACTCAATCCACTCGCATTGTTTAAATTAAACGTCTTATAAACAGTTGGCTTTCGCATATCGGCATCGACTAATAAGACCCGTTGTCCTGATTTAGCAAAAACAACCGCTAAATTGGCTGAGGTTGTCGATTTCCCTTCACCTGGACCAGAAGAAGTAACAACAATGGTCTTGATTTGCTTATCTGCTGAAGACGCAAATTGAATATTTGTACGGATCGTACGATATTGCTCTGAGATTGGTGAAGAAGGATCAATTAGCGTGATCAAACTTACTGCATGTGTCTGTGTCCCAGTACGTTCTTGTTTTTTTGCCATCATTGTTCCCTCCTAGACCCGACTACGACTGCGGCGTGATTCTGCCGATTTGTCGCCTTGCGGTTTCTTAATAAATGGTGCACTTGGTTTTTTCTGAATGGTCGCAGCCAATTCTTTTGGTGACATTTGGGGTACAGTACCTAATACGGTAAAGCCTAATGTTTCGGTTACAAACTTATCATCTTTAACGGTTCGATCTAGCAGCTCCAATAAGAAGGCTAAGCCAACACCGACCATGATGCCTAGTACTAGACCAATGGCTAAGTTTAGTTTGTTGTTAGGTGAAACTGGTGTAGTACTAGCTACCGCACTTGAAATGATTGAGATTTTATCAACATTCATAACATCCTGAGCATTTTCTTGAAAGACCAATGCGGTAGTGTTGGCAATATTTTGTGCTGACACTGCATTGGTACTAGTTGCCTGAATGGAAAACATTTGTGAGTTCTGTGACTGGTTGATTGAAATGGATTCCTTCAATTGCCCGACAGTCAAGTCAAGGTTATTTTCAGACTCCAAATGATCCTTTACTTGTGTCATAACTAAATCGCTGACGATCATATCCTTATACGTATTGATCATTTGCAAATTTGTATTCACATCGTTGGCATTCGTAGTTTCTGATTGAGGCAATGTCACAATCAATTGGGCTTGTGAACTGTATTTGGGTGTAATGACAAAGAAGGTGAATATTCCTGCTAAAGCTAAACCAGCAAACATTGAAATAAAAATAGCAGCTAAGTGTTTCCGTAGAATTGCGAATATTTCTTTTAAGCTAATTGTTTCTTCCATCTTTTCTCCACTTTCCTATTCATTCTCTAGATTTAGTTGTGCTTTCAACTCTTTTTGAACTCTTGCTAGTTCTTCATCACTCACACGCTGATATGAGATGCCGTCTTGCATGAATCCTTCACCTTGCAACTGATCTTGTTTGATTGTTTGAAAGGCACTGCGATAGTTAAATGCTAAGGTTCGCATGTCATCGAAACTCATATCTGTCTTCATGTTTTGCTCAACGGCATTTAAGATCGTTTGATATTGAGTGATTCCATCAAGACTCAAGACTTTCTTAACGATCCCTTCCACGATTTTACGTTGGCGTTCTTGACGTCCATAATCGCCGTTTGGATCTTCGTAACGCATTCTTGAATAGGCAAGGGCTTGTTCGCCATTTAATGACGTTCGTCCAATAGCAAAATCAAAACCATCTTGCGAAAAGGTGATCTCATTATCAACTTCAATGCCGCCAACTGCATCGACTAAATCTTTTAACCCAGCCATATTGATTGATACATAATGATCGATCGGAATATCCAAGAATTTTTCTACGGTGTTCATTGCCATCGCTGGTCCACCAAAAGCATAGGCATGGTTAATTTTATCTGTCGTCCCGTGTCCAACGATATCGACATAGGAATCTCGTCCAATACTCACCACCGTCGTCTGATTGTCTTGTGGGCTGATGGTCGCAACCATCATGGTATCAGAACGGCCTTGTTCGACTCTCCCTAAATCACCAGTATCGATCCCCATCAGTAAAACCGAGAAGGACTCTTGTTGGGATAGATCGACATCATTTTCACGTAGGCGTTCTTCTCGATCACGCTCAACTGATTGATAGGTTTCGTTAATTGAGTTTGACACATCAAAATATAGTTTGGCAGCGACACCGATCAATCCGATGACTAACACTGCGACGATTGAAAAGATAATTAAAAAAATCTTTTTTCCTTTTGACATTTGCTTTCCTCCAGTTATCTCTATTTTCTTTGATACATATTTCCATTAGTAGACAACGTCTGAACTTTGATCTGTCCACGTGCCGTCTCCTGCGGATGTATCCTCTGAATAACTTTCCGTTGAAGCGGGGGGTGTATACGTGCTGTATCCTGTGTACCCCATTTGGGTAGCGACTTTGTCTGCTAATTCGGTGTATTTCTCTTTCAATTCTTCATTGCGAACTTTGCTGATACTGTCAACTGCACTCAGGTATTTTTCTAAGGTGACTTCACTGGTCACCTCATCCCCATCAAGCATTTCATCAAAAGTTTCTTGTAATTTTGCAATGCGGTCCAATTGAGTATCCGCATATTCTAAGTAGGAAACAACTAACTCTTTCCATTTACTATCCTCAAAAAAGCTCAGATTTTCACGGACATTCCCGACGTCCGTTTCTTTTAGATCGGCTCTAATGATGACATCATTTTCAGCACTTTGCCAATTTGAAACGCCTTCAGTAAACAAGGCTTCCGTATCCGCTTGTACTTTTAATTTTGCCTCGATGTCTTTTAGTTGATCATCAAGGGCGGTTTTTTCTTGTTGGATCTCCACTGACTCACTTGGTAATGCATCATCATCGATCCCATAATCGTCTGCTGATACTTTCACTGCAGAAAGTTTTGCGACTGTTTTAAGAACGTCTTCTTCTTTAAGATCTTTTCTCAAAAACGTTTGATCTTCATTGCTGTAAAATTCAGCAATTTCATTTGACAACTCATTGATGCGATCTTTTTCGCTGGCAATCGCTGTCTGTGCATATTCGACTCGCTGCTGATATTGCCTTTGGTTATTTTGTCGGTAACCAATAAAACAAATTGCAACTGCGCCAATACCAACGGCTAAAACAGTCAAAGTCTTTATTAACGGCTTTCCCATGAACACACTCCCTACTTCAATTGTGCTTGTTTAAGCATTCTGCCTTCATCTCACATAATAAAGGCAATTCTAGTTTATTATAAGAGAAATGTAGCATTAAATAAAGGAAATTCCCGTTTTTTATTTATTACGGTATATTTTTCGTCAATAAAAGACTTGTATAATGCCAAACATCAGTTATTTTAAAAAATCATAAATAACGTCTACTCTACTTGACAGTTTTTTTAAACCCTCATTTTAAATAATGAATAATTCAGTTATAATCGTTGTTCTCATCGCCTTTTAAGGTTGTCACATTACAGAAAAATAACCTTGAGAGATTAAATCCCTTCACTGTCTCAACATCTTTTCATTATAAATAGAAAAGAAAAGAAATTTAGAAAGTATTTTCATACACTTTTCTTGTTATTATAAATTAACTTGTCAAAGCTGAATTCTTTTCTTGGCGCACTTAGGGTTTCCTTTGCGACTGCTATTTATTTACGTCAATCATTCCTGTTAAAATTATAAGTTGTCTTTCGAAAAGTGACTTTTCTCTTCATTTCCGTTTTCTTCCATCTTCTATCAGTTTCCTCGAAACATAATTAATCATTCAATTTTTATCCCTACGCTAAAAAGTTATTACCTTGCCGTCTCTTTTGCTAATTAATTTCCATTTATCTTCTTTGAGAGGCTGAAAAAAAACGTGTTTCTACCTATATATATGCTGATCGTCAGATGATTTATAGAAAACGCAAAAAATCTTACACAGGCTCAGGTATATATTTCACCAATCGATGAAATATGTGATTTGTTTTTCCATCCCTAGTTTCTTTAAGATGTATAAGAAAGAGTTTTGCTTTTTCTTCATGAAAGGAGCTGCATCTTGAGAAATTTTCAAAATAACTTCATTACTAATACGGCTACGATTCGATGGCTGAAAATTTTAATGGCATTCGAAAAAAATCACCATTGCTCAACTGTCGGCTTAGCAAAGACATCAGGAAGTACGACTCGTACGATCATGACAGATATTACGAATTTAAAAGAACACTTTGGTGACTGCCTTATGATCGATTCTTCACACAAAGGGTATTTTTTTTCTATAAAAAATTCTTCTGATTACCTTACAAAAAAACGTGCTTTGATTGCCGATGAGATTTTATTCCATATCATTGAAAGTATTTTTCATCACGATTTGCTTACTTCTTCTGAATGGGCAGAAAAATATCATATATCTGAGAGTACTGTTTTGCGGTATTTGCGAAAGGTCCAACCCATTTTTTCCTCCTATCGTTTGGAAATTCAAACCAACCCAGTCAGCTTTGTAGGGGAAGAAATCAACATTCGCAAATTTTTTCATGATTTCTACTATGAATCCGAGATTACTGGCCATACGATTTTTCCGCCCATCGCGATTCAAAACATCACTGCCAGTGCATTTTCAAAGTGCTATCAGTTGAATCAACATACTTGCTCTTTCGGTGAGTTTAATTACTATTTGTATATCACCTTCGAACGGCATTGCATTGGTCAGCCTATCTCCTTACCAAAGCCAGTCAAAGCTATGTTCGAAAACTACAATGATTTCAAGTTATTTTCCGAAATCAACGAGGCCATCGAGGAGCAATACCAAAGAGAACTTCCTTATGAGGAAATGCTCTATTTATTTTTATTAGTGAAAACACGGCGATCGATCAGCAACCTGACCATTGAACATACGTTTTGCAAAGAATACAACCATTGGCCTGAGCTCAAAAAACTTGCGGCATTATTTGTAAACGACTGCTTACCCGATTCACCAGATCCTGCTCGCGATCAACTTTTGATCGAATCATTCTTTACCGTAGCAAAAATCAAACAATTATTATCGCCTTTGTTAAACCACATGATTTCTGATGCCATCCAATTTGTAGAAGATAGTTACCCGGATGATTTTCTATTGTTCAAAACTTATTTGTTCACGCAACCTATAGCTCGTGATACTTGGGATAGTGAGACATTGAATCACTTGAGTACAAGTTTAACAATGTACATCTCCTCCATCAGATCGTTGTATTGGCAAGAAAAAAAGAATATTGCCTTTTTATTTGAAGGTCCTTATTATCTATGCCAATTACTAAAGTGCAAGTCTGTCCGTTATTTGCGCAGTTTTCGTACCTTTTATTTCCCGGATTCCAACGAATTGTCGCAAGCCTACTTAGAAAAGAATCAGATCGATTTGATCGTAACGAACTATACGGAATACATCACTGAGTACGCCCAGAACATTGATTATCTACTCCTTAAAACCTTTCCGGATGACTATGACTGGGAAGCTTTAGAAGCGAAACTAAACACGAATTTCAATAGTTAATTTTGCTACTGGTGTCTTTCTTCTTTTTCCTTTGTTATTATTTGGCAGTCTGAGGCGACTCTATAATGATCGTTCTTGTCGGAAATGATCATCTATGGGAATTCAAGGGATTGTGATTTATTTAACATAGATATTTTGACTGCCTAAAGATAATCAAACAGAGTGCTAGTAATACCCCACAAATCAGGTATTTACGGCACTCTGTTTTATTGAAAAAAAGCCAAAAAAAAGAAGCAGGCCTCTGCTTCTTTTTTTGATCAATCTAAGATCGTGACTTTTACTTGACGACGTCCCCATTGGATACACTGTGCTACATTATCAAAGTGAACATCGATAATGTGCCCTTTGATCGCGCCACCAGTATCAAGTGCTAGTGCTACGCCATAGCCTTCAACATTGACTAAAGTGCCTAGCGGAATCACGCTTGGATCAACGGCAACTGCCATTGGATTTTTACGTAAATCTGTACCACTTGCGGTAAAGAAGCTCGCACCAGCTTCTTTATACGAGTAGGCAGTTGATTCCATCATCAATGTCCGACCACTACTTGTATTGCTGTTGTTGCTATTGTTGTTGCTTGTATTGCTTGAACTGCTATTCGAGCTACTATTACTGTTACTGCTTGAAGAGCTATTCGATGATGACGTGCTGCTTTCAGTCGTGTTGCTGCTAGATGATGCAGACGATTGTGATTCCGAAGAACTTGAACGTTCAGCCGCTTGTGCTGCTTCTTTTTCCTCTTTTTCTTTTGCTGCTTGTTCTGCTGCTTCTTTGGCTGCACGTTCTTCTGCTGCTTTTTCAGCGGCTAAACGAGCAGTTTCAGCTTCTTTGCTTGAAGCGATTTGAGCCAAGGTTGATTCATTTTCTTTCAACTGCGCTTGAAGATTGGCGATTTTTGAATCTAGCGCTTTGGCTTCTGATTCTAGTGCTGTTTGATTTTCTTTCAACGATTGCTGGGTAGATTGCGCTTTTTCTTCTAATGTTTCAAGCTTTTCTTTCTCAGCCGTCAATGAATCGATCTTTTCTTTTTCCAAGTTTTGCAGCATCGTCATGGCATAGGCACGATTGATGAAATCTTGGATGTTCGATGATTCTAATAGGACGGTCCAATCTCTGGTTGCCCCACCATTGACTTGGATGTCTTTCATACGTTCCGCAACGACTGCTTCACGCTTTTCAATTGTTTCTTGTGCAGTTTTGATTTCTGCTTTGGTTGTTGCTAATGATTCTTCATTTTCAGCGATTTGAGCTTTTAACTCTTCTACTTCGCTGTATTTCGCATTCACATCAGTCAATGCAATCTGCACTTCCGTACTGATTTCCTGACTTTGCTGCATGACGGCACTTTCTTGCTCTTGCAATGATTCAAGTGACTCAGCCTGCGCAAAGATGGGAGAAACGATTCCTGCCGCAAAGACAGCGACAACGATTGTTCGTAGTTTCTTTGCCTTCAAAAAATTCCCTCACTTCTCACTATGGTTTCCAACATATCCTATTATACAAATTCTTAAGAAGAATTTTATTGCAAGACCTTTACAATTTGTTACAAATTATCGTAAAAGTGGGAGTTTTAACAGTCTTTTCCATTGGATTTCAGACAGAAGTGGGAAGAATCAGCTTTGATAAGGGTTTATTTTCTGTAACACTATCGTAACAATGCTATTTTTTTCTACGAATAGCCTCGATGAAGCGCGACAATTCTTGGCTGCTTTTTATCTGATTGATTTCTAACTTTTGAAAGTTTTTTAAGAGTCTTCTTTGATGGAAATTCAACTTCGGTAGATTCTGTTTTAAGATGCGCCATTCTTCTGGAAATGCTGCAAATCGCCCTTGCCAATCATTTTTATATTGCTCAATGTTTTCAGCCAACTCTTTTTTGTGTTGTTCAAAGGCTTGATTGACTTGTTGCACAGCTTTCTGAAAGGCAACCAAATTTGCCAAAGTATACCCCATATCAAATGAAAGGATCATCAACAAGAAAACTGGCAATAAAAATCCTGTATGTTCTACTAATGTTTGAACAAAAACTAGCATCTGGGGATGAATAAATCGAACGATGATCACGCAGCACGCTCCCCAAAATACGGAGATTTGCAGTGCTACTCTCCCATTGATATTCAAAGGGACATTATTATAGTCCCACCATGAAGCGTGAAACAATTTTTCCAATAGAAAACTCGTGGCATACTCCAAAATAGTTACTAGTATTGCGGCTGCAAAAAAAAGCAAGACAATATGTTGATGAATTGGTCGTAATAGGTAGACAACGCCTAAAATACCAAAGCCATAAATCGGTGTGATGGGACCGACCAGAAAACCTCGATAAACAAAATGACCTGCTTTTATCGAGCAATAAATCGTTTCCCACAACCAGCCAATAAATGAATAGCAAAAAAACAATAAAATAATTCGTTCAAATTCGAACATACATATTTACTCCTTTCAAAAAATGATGACGTATTATTGTGGTACTTTTCCTATTCATCATACCACAAAGTAAGCTATCTCATTTTCAGTTCAAAGTGACGTTCTCTCAATGAACAGCTCATTTTATTGTTTCCTATGCTTTTATTGATTCCCAAAAATAATGGATGGATGGACTTGTTCCTTTAAACTATACCCACATAATTCTTTGTTGAAAGTAAAGTGATCTTGTTCTACGTTGGCAATGATTTCCTCCTCTGAAAATCCATGGAAATCGTAATCATTGATATAACTACGCAACAAGACCAATTTTGCATCAATCAAAAGTACTCTTTGGATATCTGTCCAAAAAGTTGTTTCTCGATTCTTTAAAATTTTTTTCAGTTCTGCTTCTTGTTCTAACCAATAAGAATAAACAACTGGCATATCCTCTCGAATATCAGCTGGCGATAGACCTTCACGCATTTTTTTTAAGTATTCATTAACTGATGGATATAGCAATTTCATTCCCCCTAAGTATATTATTGAAACAATTTTCCCCAATAGAGATGACTGTCGTTCTGCGATGTTCGTTGATTTCTCGGGGAAATCTTATTTTACTTTCACTTGAAATTCCCCATATAAAGTAGTTTTTATGATAAGAACATAAAGCATATATTTTGCATCAATAAAGAAAAAGAATACGATCAATTTTTAGATGCATTCCATGCAATTTTCAACTTCACCATTTTTTTTATGCTTCCTTTCTTATACTAAGCATATCAAAACTACTCTCATATTTATAATCAACTTTTGCATCCATCTAGGAAAAAAGTGAAAACAAGCCTTTATAATCTTTTATTTTTGACTTTGTTTTATTATTTTCATCATCAAGAAAAATAAATTTCACCTTATTCATGCAATAACTGAGAATATTTTATTGCGTTATTTTCTTTCCTATTATACGATTAACTAAATAATGTTGGTTATTTGAAAGCACATACGAAGGGAAAAGTGAGAATAATGAAAAAAAGTGTTGTTTTAAGTTTGTTGGGGTTTACACTTCTTTTTGCTGGATGTACACAAAAAAAAGAAGATTCGGCAGGAGAAAGTTCGCAAAGTGCAAGCACTTCAAGTATCGCCATGACATCTTCCACAGAAATGAATCAAGAATCAACGGCCTCATCTAGCGAAGCTGCTTTACCGAGTTCAGAACAAACCATCACAGGGGTCAGTGGTACAAACTACAAGATTGCGTTACCTAGCAATTGGCAAGAAGTACCAGATTTCACTTCTTTGAATCCTGACAATGATTTTATGTTGTCAGATGCATTAGAAACGAAGTACTTAGCTGCTGTTGTCGAATCAAAGCAAGATTTCGCCGATTTAGAAACTTATCTCGGGTTGGTTCAAGAAAATTTGGCAACGAGCTTTGATACGACTGCCACCTTTTTACCAATTCCTGACACCAAAGCCTATTTCGTTGATTTCCCAGCAACCGTTGAAGGACTAAATATCCACTATATTTATTATGTCCTTGAAACAGAAAATAATTATGTGCAGTTATACGGTTGGACATTGGAAAGTTTGTATGACTCCTCAAAAGATGAACTGACAGCGATCATGAATAGCTTCAAAGAAGAATAATTAAAAAACATCTGTAAACCACTTTTGCGTCCAATCGCAAAAAATGATTACAGATGTTTTTCTTTTTTATCTACTTACTACTAGTCGTTGCCCTACCACAATCAATGAACCAGAAAGATTGTTCCACTGCATCAACTGATTTACTGTTACACCGTACCGTTGCGAGATTCCCCACAAGGTATCTCCCGAACGCACCGTATGAGTGGTGCTACTTGAAGAGGTGTTATTTTCTCGAACATAGGCGGCACTTACCCACCCACGACCTTCAATTCGATACCAGATATTGTTGCCGTTGACACTCGTCCCGGTCTTTTGGGCAACGGCTCGAAAAGAGGCGTTGTTTGATAACGAGCCGACAATGTTGGCACTAGTAGAAGCATCTGAACGGATGTTTAAGGTCGCCGTTGTTCGAAACTCTTTATTGATGCTTTGCTCGGTATTGTTACTTCCTGAGCTTACTTCGCTGACATAGGCGGCACTTACCCACCCACGGCCTTGGATCCGATACCAGACATTGTTGCCATTCACACTGGTTCCGGTCTTTTGAGCGACAGCTCGAAAGGTCGTATTATTCGCCAACGAACCGACGACTGAGGCGCTAGTTGATGCATCTGAACGGATATTTAAAGCCGCCGTTGTTCGAAATTCTTTATTGATACTTTGTTCGGTATTGTTGTTATTCCCATTATTGTTATTACCATTCCCATCCGTATTTGATGAGATCTCTGTCACATGAGCGGCACTTACCCATCCACGACCTTGAATCCGATACCAGGTCGTATTACCGTTGACACTGGTGCCGCTTTTTTGGGCAACTGCTTGGAACGTCGCATTGGCAGCCAGTGAACCAACGATCGAGGCACTGGTGGAGGCGTCTGAACGGATATTTAGCGCTGCATTTGTCCTGAATTGCTTATTGATGGCTTGTTCAGAATTGTTATTATTGTTGTTATTATTCGAACCGCCACCGCTTGAGGTATCGTATTGGGTCAAATTGTAGGTTTCGATCAAGTTATTCAGCTTACTTGCATAAGACGTGTCGGTTGCATAACGTCCTTGCAGCCACTGTGTCGCATCACGATAATAACTGGTATTAGACTTCCATGCCCCATGGTAGAAGAAAACACCCGGCGAAAATGAGGTGGTTTTCAAAACGTGGGCATTGTCTTGAAAGGATTCTTTTAGCGAGGGATATTTACGAAACTTAGCAATAATCGGATAAAGATTGCCATTCCCGTCATCTTCCATCGTTTGCATCTCTACAAATTGTCCATTGTAAGATCCCTTGATGCCAAACATATTATTCGCAAGAGTGGTCAGTGTGGACTGGCCCCAACCGGACTCTAAGATTGCTTGGGCAATCATGACCGAAGCATACAGATCATTTGCTCCCGCCACTTCTTGTGCCATCGGCCCTACTTGCTGAATAAAGGCTTGTTGATTGGTAGAACGTGCCATTGGATTGTTGTAGTTCGGCATCACTTTCGTTTCAATGGCAATCCGCTCTTCTTCTGAAAGAACCGGGATGTCGCTCCCTATTTCTGTCTCTTCTTGTTCGGAAGCCGTGTCATCTGCCGGTGCCCTTTCAGGTACGTCTTCGCTTTCTGGCACTCCCACAACGTCAACGTTTGAGGAATCGGAATTGTCTTGTGTTCCTGATTCAGCATTCGTTGCGTTGTCTTCTACAACGATCACTGAATCTTGTGTTGAGTTATCTTGTGTTGAGTTATCTTGCGATGAGTCAGCTGTTTCAACGACCCGAACGCCATTTTGCGCTTCTGTTGACTCAAGCGTATCAGCTAAGACACTCACTGGCAAAATATTCACCGTGCTAACAAGTGCAGCCGTTGTGGCTGCACTTTTGCGGTAAAACACTCCTCTTTTTTGTTTCATCGCTCGTCTGCGAATCAATTTTCTTTCTTCCATTTGTCTCTCCTTAAAACCACATCCAGTTAAACCTTACATTCTCACTGCAAAACTAGGTGTAAAGTAAGCAGTGCTACCAACAGAAACGTTTTGTCCTGGTCGTGGTGCGTGAATATATTGACCACCGCCTAATGCAATGGCTACGTGATACGTACTTCCTGATGAACCCCAGAATAAAAGATCTCCTGGTTGCGCTTGGCTGACTGGAATCACTGTACCGGCTGTTTCTTGTGGTACCGTCCAACCGCCAATATCTCTACCTGTTACTTGTAAAAAGACATAGCGAGTAAATCCAGAACAGTCAAAGCTGTCAGGTCCTTTGGCACCCCAAACATATGGTTTTCCGATATGTTTATAGGCTTCGGCAACGATCGCGGCACCATTTGTTGAAGCTGGTGCGGAAGGCGCTGGTGTCGGCGCAGGCGCTGGTGTCACTGGCGTCGGTGCAGGAGTTACAGGTGCACTATCCGCTGGCGTCTCCGGTGCTGCAGGTGTTGTTGGTGTTTCTGGTTCTTGAATTTCTGGTGTATCTACTGGTGTTTCCTCTGGAGCCTCTGGTGTTTCAACCGACTCAGATCCTTGCGTTTCCTCTGGTTGTGTTTCTACTGGTGCTTCTGGCTCTTCCACTGGTTCCTGGCTTTCTGCTCCTATTTCAGGTTCCGTTGAATCTGCCTGAGCAGCTGCTTCATTCAAGGCTGCTTCTTCCGCAGCCGCTTGTTCTGCTTGCTGTTGCGCCGCTTGTTCCGCTTGGGCTTGTAAAGCAGCAACGCGAGCTGCTTCGTCACGAATTCTTGCTTGCTCCGCTTCATAAGCTTCTTTTTCCGCACGCAGCTGTTCTTTCTCTTCTTCTTTTGTTGCTTCTTCGTAGGCTAGGTTACTGACTAGCACATTCAATTCTGCTTGAGTGGCTTCCAAGACACCTTTTTGCGCTTCTAGATGACTCTGTGCTGCTTGCAATTCTGCGACTTTTTCTTGTGATTCTGCGCGCTTTTCTTCAACGGCTTTTTGGTCAGCTTTTTGCTGTTCAATCACTTCATTGTTTGCTCGGATGATCGTCGTCATGGCATGCACCCGACCGACTAGGTCACTGACAGACTCCGCTTCTAATACCGCTGTTAAAAAATGATCGCCTTTGCCATTGATTTGTGTTTCTCTGGCTTGTTTTTCAATGTTTTCTGAGCGTTTGGCGATTCGCTCTTCTAATTGACTGATTTCTTGGTCTAATCCTTCTATCTCTTGCAGCAAATCACCTTGCTGCGCTAAAATGGTCGCTGTTTCTTGATTCAGTGAATCAATTTCCTCAGACAATCCGTCAATTTCCCCTTGTACGCTCTGGCGCTGCTGTCTCAACTGATCAATCTCGTTATTTTTTTGTTCAATCAATTGGTCATGATTCGTTGCAAAAACGGTCATAGGGCCGCCGAATGATGACAAGACAATGCCACACATACATACTGTTGCAAAGATTTTCTTCTTCATCTGATCCTCCAAATTCAATTTAAAAACTTTTTTTTCATTTATTTGACCATTTTCATTTTAACATAGTTCATCTACAAACCCAATCCGTAAGCGATTTACATTTTAGTTACACAAATATCAAATGTTTTTTTATTGATTGTTCCCCAGTAAAAAAAGTCATTAAAGTTGAATCAATCCCTATCTATCAACTCTTCAAGAAAACTTCATAGAAAATCTTCTTTTTCTTAAGAAAAAATAAATCATGTTTTAGATTTCACTTTTATTACATTAATTTTTTGCAAAATATGCTTGATTTACAAAATCTTATTCATAAGAAAAAGCTCTTTCCTAGTGTTTTCTAGAAAAGAGCGCGTTTTTTGTCTGTGCTAGTTGCGATATGGCAGTAATTGCCGCATCACGGCGATTTGGTCGTCAATAGTCTGTTCAGTGATATGACCAGTCAGAGCCAAAATCCCTAATCCTTCAATCACGAACATATAGTTTTCGGCAATCACTGCCAAGTTTTCATCTTTTAATACACCTTGCTGAACGCCGACTTGAAAGATCTCATGGATCGTCCGTTTCGTCTCAGAAAGTTGTGCTTGCTGCAGTGAACTGGAGGCTTCAGTTTTATGCGTATAGTAATACTCGTAGACGGCTCGCAGCATACCGTCAGAAATGCTGTGGAGTAGACGTTTGCGATGGTCGGAAAAATATTTGTTTAAAATCGTTTCAAAGGGCACTTGCTCCATAATCATCTCTCGTACATCATCAAATTTTCGTTTGGAACGCTGCTCTAACACTGCCAAAAAAATCTCATCCACCGAACGAAAGTACAAATAAATGCCACCGCGACTAATGCCGCACTCTTCGATAATGTCCTTCATGGTCGCATCGATCAAGCCTTTCTTACTAAAGACGACTTTGGCACTTTCAAGAATCAAATCACGCTTTTGTTGTTTTTTCTTTTCAGCTGTAGTCAATTCGCTCTGCTGCTTCTTCGCCATTTTTTTGGCTCCTTTCATCACATTATGAATGACACGAGTGTCATTTTGTTGTATAATCAACCTAACTTAAAAATGACACGAGTGTCATTATAAAAAAAGGAGTTTTTACAATGAATACAAAAAGCAAAACCTATCGCCTTGTCATTCGTGCCATTTTGACAGCTATTATTATTTTACAGACGATGGTACCTTTCCTTGGATTTATTCCGATCGGTATCACTAGTTTAACGATCATCCATATCACGGTGATCGTCGCTGCCATCGTTTTAGGGACAAAAGACGGGATGTTCATTGGCTTAGTCTGGGGTATTTTTACCATGATTCGCGCCTTTACCTCTCCAACAACGCCCTTAGACATTGCCGTTTTCACCAATCCAATCATCTCGGTGATTCCCCGTGTGTTGGTTGGCTTAGTGGCTGGTCTCTTATTTACGATCATTTACAAGAAGACAAAAAAAGTCGTCGCTGCGTCGATTGTTGCAGCAATCTTTGGGACCATCACCAATACGGTTCTGGTCTTAACCTTAATGGGAACCTTGTATACTAGCTTAGTTGCTAATACCTATGGTGTCGATGCTTCGGCTTTGTTCGTGACCCTCGGCGGAATCGCTGTAACAAATGGAATCTCTGAGGTGATCACAGCTGCGGTCTTAACCCCAATTCTAGTAAAAGCCTTATTTGCGGCAACCAGTTTACGTCCAGAAAATCGTTAGTCCCTTCTCTTATCCTATCATTTTTTTCACGTTCTGAGTACTCTTTGCCCAAACATTAAAAGAACCCCGAACATAGAAAGCTTCTATTCTATAGAATAGCTTTCTATGTTCGGGGTTTCTTGTATTATTGGTTAAAAAAAGGTGGACAGCAAGGCAAGGATCGCTAGACCGCCTTGGGTCAAAATAATTTTCTTGTCGCTAGTCAGACTGCCATATGCAGCCACTAAGATAATGTAGATCAACAGCAAACGACTGATTTCCAAAGGCGCTGAAGCAAAGGTGATGCTATACAGTAACCCCAAACCGATCAGTCCATTGTAAACTCCTTGATTTTTGAACAAGGTCACCACGATCGGTCGCTCAAGTTCTGTCTTCGTCACGTTGAAGACCCGCGCCGTTGATTTGGACGTAGTAGCAAATGTTTCTAAATAGAGAATATAGAAAAACTCTAAGGCAACCAGTAGAATCAAAATCGTCGATAAAATCGTCATCTTTATTCTCCTTGATGAGCGACAACGATCTCGCTCGGTTTGGCTGCAAAGTCAGGCATTTGCTGGAATAATTGTTGCAGCAGCGGGTTTTGATTGTGGGCGGTGATCGCTTCTTGATTCGCCCATTTTTCGACCATGACAAACCGATTGTTCTCTTCCAATGATTCATAGAGATGATAGCCGTGGCAGCCATCCTCAGTTCTCGCCGATGCTAATAATGGGGTAACAGCGGCTAAAAAATCTGCTCGCTTTTCTTCTTTGATGTAAAACGTTGCATTGATGATTTCCATCGTTTTTCCTCCTCTTATAGGAATGTCGTAATTTGTTCTGCGTCCAACCGAACGGATTCATAGCCTAATTCTTTGGCTTTTCCGACTGAAAGGATCATGACAGGAACATAACGCTCTTTGTCTAAGCCAAAAGCTTCTGCTAATTGATCCGCTTCAAAGCCACCGATTGGGTTGGTTTCATAGCCATGTGCCCGCGCAACTAACATAAATTGCATCGCTGCTAAACTAGCGTCGATCTTCACCACATCATTCATTTGTTCTTTTGTAAGATTTTCGTAATGCGGAATGATCGCTGCTAATTGTTGGTCACGAACCTCCGCTGGCATTTTGCCTTCTGCTACTGCTTTGTTATAAATTTCTTCTCCTAGTTCATGACAAAGCATATCGCCAAAAATCAAGACCATTGCAGAAGAGGTATCATTTTGACGGACGTTGAAACGAATCAATGGTTTCAATTTTGCTTTTTGCTCATCGCTTTCCACAACGACAAAGCGCCAAGGCTGCATATTGACTGAGGAAGGTGCTGTCGTTGACTCTTGAATCATAGTCAACATTTCTTCATGGGGGATTTTGTAGGTTTTATCATAGACACGAACCGATTTTCGGCCAAAGGTAATCTCTGAAAAATTGTTGTTGCTGTATTCTGTCATGGGTTTGCCTTCTTTCATGGAACTAATTTCATAAGTAATGTTAGAAGCTGTGCTTCTTCTTCTTCGGTCAAATTGATGCCTAACGACTCCTCAGAGCTGGCATGCTTTGAAGCACAACTAGCCAAATCGGCTTGTGCTTTCGGTGTCAAAGAAACAAAAATCTCGCGGTTATTGTCTTTGTTTCGTTCCCGAGTCACCAATTGTTTTTCTTCGAGAATCTTCAAATGCCGCGTGACCGCTGCACTATCGATCTTCAATTCATTCTGTACTTGATTTTGGGTACAGCGTCCTTGCTCATTCAAAAACTGCAGCAACTGATAACGGGTTAGACTAAAGCCGGTCTCTTTTTCAAAGATCGCCGTTAATTCTTGGTTCACGATTTTCATCCGATAGAGCAATCCGCTTAGCTCACGTAAATTCATTGCATCAACCGCTCCTTTCATCGTTGACTAGTCAACTGTTGACTAGTCAAGTATAAGTCATTTTCTTTTGCTTGTAAAGAGTAAGCAAAAAAAAACCCGCAGTTAGGCGAACTTCATCAAGGATCGAATCAGAAATCCTTTGATGAAGGTGCACCATTAGGCTGCGGGTCTTCGTTACTCCAGTATTGAGTCAATACTGGAGAATTTATTTTATTTTAATTGGAAGAGTTTCTTCAAGCCCATGACGATCAATGTGGAGATCGCTGCAGCAGCGAAGATGATCCCCCACGTGCCGGCTTGAATTGGCATCGTGTCTAATAGCTCATTCATAAACGGTACATAGACCGCTGAAAGCTGCAAGCCGACGGAAAGGAGCAAGGCCCCCATCAACGGTTTGTTTTTCAAGAGGGTTTTGTCTAAACCAAAGCCGCTGCTCTTACGAACGTTGAAAATATGCATCAATTGCGCCACTGCCATAAAGGTAAAGGTCGCTGTTTGCGCATAAAGCAACTCGTGATCCGTCAACATCAAGAAGTTGAAGAAGCCAAACGCCACCAAACCAATTACAACACCACTTAAAATGATACGTCCTAAGAAACGCTTGTTGACGAGGCCATCAGCTTTCGACCGTGGCTGACGTTTCATGATGTCGTCTTCTGCTGGTTCAAAGGCTAACGCCATGGCTGGAGCAATATCGATAACTAGATTTAAGAAAAGGATATGCAGCGGTTGAATTGGCATTGGCATCAAGAAGATGACACTTAAAAAGATCGTCACGATCTCAACCATATTACATGAGAACAGGAAGGAGACGTATTTTTTGATGTTGTCAAAAATGATGCGTCCTTCTTTGATGGCATCGACGATCGTTCCAAAACGGTCATCCGTCAAAATCATATCGGAAGATTCTTTGGCTACTTCTGTGCCGCGGATCCCCATGGCGATCCCGATGTCAGCGCCGTTGAGTGCCGGCGCATCGTTAACGCCATCGCCAGTCATTGAAACGATATCGCCTTCTTCACGCAAGGCTTCCACAAGCTGTAGTTTATTTTTTGGTGAGACTCGCGCAAAGACAGCGACTTCTTCGATTTTTTCGTTAAAGCCTTCCTGTCCTGCCAATTCATCGATCTCACGACCCGTCATAGTTTTTTCATGGTCTTTTAAGCCAATTTCTTTGGCAATCATGGAGGCTGTCTTCGGATGGTCTCCAGTGATCATTTTCACTCGGATCCCCGCTTCTTGGGCGACCTTCACTGCTTCTTTGACATCTGTTCGTGGCGGATCGACGATGCCCGCAAAGCCTTGGATCTTGATTTGCCGCAATGCTGCTTTCAGCTCTGCTTCGTCCGTTCCACCTTGATAATCCTTGATGCAACCGACAGCGATCACCCGCTGCCCATGACTGGCTAACGTGTCATTGTATTCATGGAGCTGTTCCTTTTCTTTGGCATCAGCATCGGCTAAATCAATCAAGACATCTGGTGCCCCTTTGATGATCAATGTCCGTTGCTTTCCTTCATACACGGTCACCATGTATTTGTTGTCGGAATCAAAGGGCATTTCTGCGATTTTCTTCAGCCCGCTGTCCTGCTCTTTTTGGCGATCGATGCCGATTTTTTGACCTAAAACGACGAACGCGCCATCTGTTGGATCACCGAGGATCTCGTATTGCCCTTCGTTCTCACGTAAAGTGGCGGTGGTACATAAAGCACCGTTTGCGATCATCCCTTGCAGCGCATCATGATTGGTTGCATCGATCTCGGTTTCATCCTCCGAGTCTGCCTTGTAGAATTTTCCGTTGGGTTCATACCCATTTCCTGTCACTTTGAACATTTCCCCAGAACCTAAAATGATCTCGGCGACCGTCATTTGGTTTTCTGTCAGCGTCCCCGTTTTGTCACTGGCAATGATACTGGTGGCGCCAAGAGTCTCGACGGCAGATAACGATTTAACAAGTGCTTTGTGCTCAGCCATCGTTCGCATCCCACGAGACAATGTGATCGTCGAAACGGCTGGCATGGCTTCAGGAATGGCTGCGACCGCTAAAATAATCGAAATATGGATCATTTCGACAAATGGTTGATTCGTCAGTACCCCAGCGATCAGAACTGCCACTGCCGCAAAGAGCGCTGCAATAATGATTGCTTTTCCAAGCTTATCCAATTCGATATCTAATGGTGTTTGACGTTTTTTGTCACCGGTCAGCATGTCACTGATTTTTCCGACCTCGGTCTTCATGCCGGTTTCTGTCACTACTGCATAGGCATTTCCCCGAGTTGCCGCAGTTCCTGCGAAAACGACATTGCGACGATCGCCTAATGGAACATCTTCTTCGTAGGTTTCTCGTGCATCTTTTTCCACAGCTTCTGACTCACCGGTCAGCGCTGATTCGATGCAGGCAAAGTTGCTCGTTTCAAGTAAGCGGGCATCTGCCGCAATGGCATCCCCTTCTTCCAGAACGAGAATATCGCCTGGTACGATTTTTGCCGACTCAATCTCCATTACTTCTCCATCACGAATCACTTTTGCGGTAGTGTAAATCATGCTTTGAAGTGAATCAATTGATTTTTGTGCTCGTAATTCTGTAATGAAGCCTGTCATTACAGCAATCACCACGGCAATCAATACTGCAATTCCTTCAACCGTTTCCCCCATCGCAAAAGAGAGTAACGCAGCTGCTAGCAAGAGATAAACAATCAAGTTGTTCAAGTTATGCCACAGCAATTCCCATACAGAAAGGGATTCTTGTTGCTGGATCGTGTTTTCTCCGTATTTTTCTAAGCGTTTGTCGGCTTCTTTCCCGCTTAGGCCTTGCTTGCGGTCACTTTCAAAATGTTTCAAGGTCTCTTCAGTCTTTTGCTGGTAAAATTTTTCCATCAAATTCCTCCTTTTAATTATAAAGTTCTTGCCGAAGGTTTCCACGTTTCTGAAGGGATAAATCGGTACAGATACCTTGCACAGTCATTTTCTTGATTTGAATCGGTCCAGGCAATTGCTGAATGAAGGGAAGATAACCAATAAGAAAAGCAAGCGCAGGTTGACTGGCTGAGGGAAAAGGTATGTGTGATGAGCATCGATCGTTTTGCGAGCAATGAAATCGCATCTTTTAATCGTCGCAAGTGATCTTTCTATGTACGTACTTTGTGAAAAAACCATCCGGCCTACTTCTAACCTATCATGGATGAAGATGTTCGCAAAGGATTTTGCTTCACAAGTGGTGAAAAAAAACAGACGTGACCAAATGGGTAATACAACTATTGCTGTAGAATTTTGGTCATTTCAGCAATGCAAAAAGGCACTTGTTACGGCATTTTCTTGAGAAACTGAGCGTTAGCTATGTTGTGATTTACATTGTTACAACTATGCCAAAAAAATAACTCAAAAAATGAGCGCTCACTATTCTTACTTAATTTTAACAAAAAACAACAAATTTTTAAATAAAATTCTTTCTTTTTGCTATAAAAAAACGAAAAAACAAGACTCCCTTTTGTTTGACGATCTAGATTCTGGTTATCCTCAAAGCTTGAAGCAAAAATATATCATCGAACTTCGGCAGCCATCCACGAGGTCGGCAATACTAAAAAACATTCATCAAAATGGTGAGAAATCAGCAACCGGCGAAATGCTTTTCAGTCTACTAGTTTAAGAAGCAACTTCTTCGCTTTCGATATAACAATAGACCCTTAGTTCAGGCAAAGCCTGTTTGATCTGCTGTTCAATAGTATCGATAAACGAACTCGGTTCTTCATCAGGTGCTAGTTTCAAAGTAAGGTCGGCGACGATCAAAAGTTCTTCTGGACTTAGATGAAGGGTTCGCAAATCTTTGATTTGAATGATTGCAGGATCGGCTAAAATTTGTTTGATCGCCATTAAATCCGAAGTGGATGCCCCTTCGCCAATCAAGAGGCTATAAAATTCTTTGGCTAAAAAGACAGCGGCAGCAATCAACAACAGTCCACCTAAAATGCCTCCGAGGGAATCAAATATCGGATTGTTCGTCAAAGCGGTCAATAAGATTCCTGCGATGGCGATCGTTACACTCCCTAAGGCAAATAGATTTTCCGTAAAGCCTAAAAGTAAATCAGAATCCCGGCTTTCTTTCAAAAAACGGACGAGGGGTTGTTTTTGTTTGTTTTGTTCTTTGACTTCTTGCCAGCCTTCTTGAACCGCAGTCACTTCAATAAACAAACTGACGAATAAGATTGCTGCTACTAGCTGAATCTGCTCCACCTCATGGGTTGGATCCAGCAAATCACGGCTAGCTTCGACAACGGCTAAGATGCCTCCGCCTAAAAAAACCGTCATGGCAACCACGGTACTAAAAAAATAGGTCGCTCGTCCTTCACCAAACTGATGCAGCTCACTGCGCCCTCGCTGTGCTCGGTTTTCACCGATGGCAAGAAGCCCTTGATTGATGCAATCGATCATACTGTGGATACTTTCGTTCATCAAGACTGCACTGCCGCTAAGGAAATACCCAATGGCTTTCATGATCAAGCCTAAGACATGGGTCAACAAGACGATTCTTCGGGCTTTTTGTTCTTGTTGTTTTTCCATCATGGTTCCTCCTCCGATATCGAACTCGCTGCAACAAGCTGTCTCTTTTCTCAAGCATAGCACTGCGCTTCTTAGATGAAAACGAAAGTGACTTGAGAGGCTGCCCCTGTTTCCAATCGATTGTTAGACGGACTGAGGGTATTAAAAAAAGTCAGGATTGCTCCTGACTTTTTGTTCTTGTTTAGTAGCCGGTTCCGTCATCAACGACTTCCGAGCCGTATCCGTTACCAGTTCCTGCACCTGTTTCGGTTCCAGTTTCGTTTCCAACACCGGTTTGTGTTTCTGTATTGGCATCTACTTGTGAATCTGCTGGTGCTTGACCTAAGGCTTTCAGCATATCGTTACGAATTTCGTTGTAAGAATAATCTTGAATATATACGATCGATTGTCCATCATAAGATTCCCCATCGTACCATTCAAAGGTATGTTTTTGAATATCGAACCCAGACAACATATTACCAGCTAAAGATACTAAGTCTTCAAACTTGAAGTTTGTATTGACGTCTTCACTGACTGAGTCTAGAATTTCTTGGTACTTGGTAACATTATTGATTTTCAAAGCTTGATGGATCGCTGCTTCAATGACTTCTTGCTGACGGTTCCCTCGGTCCACATCGGTATCCATTTTCCGGATGCGGGCAAAAATCAAGGCTTGCTCACCGTTCAACAATTGACGACCTTCTGGAATCAATGTTTCCCCGGTGTTATCTGAAGTATATTTCTTGTTGATGTCATAAGGCACATCAACAGTGATTCCGCCAATCGCATCAATGATTTTCTCAAAACTCGTAAAGTTGATGTTTACGTAATAATCGATTGGCAGTTGCAGGTAGTTTTGGACTGTTTCAATCGTTGCGTCTTCTTCGCCAATTGTGAATGCACTATTGATCTTGGCTGTAGTAGCAATTGTCCCAGTTCCTGTTCCATCATAAATGTTGGTCCAAATGTCTCTTGGGAGACTGACCATATCGATTTTCTTATTTTCGCCATCGTACACCATGTAAATCAAACTGTCGGTACGGGCACTGTCCAAATGTTCTGTCTTTTCACGTTCCGCGTCATTATCAACACCCATTAACAAGATCCCAAACTTTGAATTCACGTCAGAAGCTTTCAATGAGTTGTCCTCTTTGCTCTTATTGGAACTGATTACAGCGGATTCTTTAAACATTTTATCCACTGAATTCTTTGCTGCATAATACGTATAGCCGGCAAATAAAACGATGCCTGCAATGGCGAAAAGAAAGATTCCTCCAATAATCACGCGCTTATTGCGTGCTTTGTGGGCTCTTTGCTGTTTATATCTCGTCTTTCTATCCATAGTGCCTCCTTCATTTCTCCTGAATTGCTCTCCCCGATTGTACCAGAATTTTTACGATCCGCCTATTTTTTTAAGAAGTTTTATTCTTTTTCTGTGAAGTCCTTTAAACATTCCTAAAAAATAATTCTGACAATGAAAGAAAGTTGGATAAATAGTCAACTTCTATGGATATTTTATTAAAAAACGAGTTTTTCTCATTCGCCTTTTTTGGACGGATCAACTTCTTTCTCGACAGTAAGCTGAATAATTACACCAAAAGGATCCCGAACACTAGCATAAAAAAACGCAAATGGATTGTCACTAGGTGCTTGGATCATCTGACTGCCATTTTCCATTAGTCGTTGATAAAGCTTCTGAGCTATTTTGGTGTCGTCTATCGTCAAACTCAAGGATAAGTGATTCCCTAGCTGAATGGCCTCTCCTTCAACTAATGGATTATCTGCCAGCTGCAACTGGAAATCTCCGATCTGTAGGATGGAGTGAGAAAGATACTGTTCTTGTCCCGCAAAAATCTCCAGCGATGGATCAAGTCTCTCACGATACTCCTGGTTGGTGATGGCAAATAAGAGGGTTGCGTCTAGTGTTTCTTGATAAAATTGAATGGCTTCTTGGGCTTTGCCGTCTAATGTTAAAAACAAAGCGATTTTTGGTTCGATCATTTGTTGGTTCCTCCTTTTCTTGTTACCATAAGTGTAACTGTGAATCTTGCCAAAACTTGGCACCATTGGAGAAAGAAATGAAAAAATCAGAACGTTTAACCCAAGAACTATTGTATTTACAAGGAAAAGCCACTTTTCATCTAGCCGATTTAATGGAAACCTTCGCGATCTCAAAACGTACAGCCGTCCGTGATGTCCAGTCGTTGGAAGAGCTGGGTTTGCCTCTCGTAGTAGAAGTCGGTCGTTATGGTGGCTATCAGATTTTGAAAAATCAACTGACCCCGTTGTACTTTGACAAAAATGAACGGTATACCCTTTTCTTTGCTTTACAGCTCTTACAAAAACTGTCCGATTCTCCTTTTGATCGGAGCTACCAAGGGCTGCGGGGAAAACTGTTGCAGTCTTTTTACCAAGGAGACACCGAGTGGTTAGAAAAAATGGAGACAGCGGTTTCGTTTCAAGGAGTTCCTCAATTGACAAGTGCACCGATCCTTTCAGCGCTTTTTTCAGCGATCGTACAAGAACAAGTCATCCACTTTAGCTATCAGCGGTATCAAAAAACGTGCAAGACTGTTCAGCCCTATCAGCTGGATTTTCGTGCTGGTTACTGGTATTGTTTGGCCTATGATTGTCAAAAGCAGGCTTTTCGCCGCTATCGCTGTGATGCAATGCAAGGACTTGCTCCGACTGAAAAAACAGGCTATACCTTGCAGCAGTTAGCGGAAAAACAGCTGCAGCAACAAGTGTTGACACAAACACTGGGCTATTACATCCGCTTTGATCTATCGGCAAAGGAACGCTTGTGGCAAGAAAAATATCCGGATATGGCAGTGGTGGAACGTCCTAGTGAGCTTTGCTTAGAAGGACACATTGCCGACAATGAGCTTGATTTTCTAGCTGACTTTCTCTTGCAATTTGGGCCAACCATCAAAGAAATCGAACCATTAGCCCTCAAACAGGCGTATACTGAAAAAGTTCGGCGGATGCTGCAGCCATTTGCAACTGACTGACCTCTTTCCTAGATTGGTTGTTGATTACTTGCCTGCGCCGAAACTGATTCTAACTGATAAGGAGTTTTCTACCCATGTTTCTTTTAAATAAAAAAACCTTCCAAGCGTTGGCAGCCCCCTATTTGACGGAAGGAGCTGTGATCGGCTATGCAAAATGGCAGTCCTTCAATGCCATCACCAGCCGTAGCCTGCTCGTCTTAGATGATCAGCAATTGACGATTTTGGCATTGAATCTTTTCTCGACAAAAGTCCTGCAGCACAAAATCGTGCCGCTTGCTGAGCTAAAAAAACAGCACAAAGATCCTGTTGTAGGGATGCTCGTCCCGATTCGCTTTACTTATAGAGGGGAAACCTACCGTTTTCAAATGCAGCGAGTGATCTTGCCTTTAGGCGATTGGCAAAAAACCTTTCTTGCCCGCTGGCAGGCGCGGTAAATGGGTAGCAACTGGCAAGTTCTATTTTTAAAAGAAAGAATTTTCATGAAATTTACATGCTTTTACAAGAATATTGTTGTATTTTTCTGATAATGTTTTCGGCTATTTCGTTCTATGGTAAGATGTCCCTAAAGAAATGGAGGCTGTCTATGGTATGTATGGAAAGTGAACGGTTAACGATCCGTCCGTTTCAAGAAAGTGATTTTGCCGATACCTTTGCTATTTATCAGCAAGCGGAAGTTTGCCGTTTCTTACTTCATGAGCCTTGGCAGACAGAAACGGCAGCGGCGGCTTTTGCCAAAAAATGCCAACAGCACACCTTTACGGACCAAGCAGGTCTTTCTTTGGCGGTACTACACGATCAAACGGTCATCGGCGATTTGTCGGTATGGTCTACTGGTCAGCCGTCTTCCGTTGAAATTGGCTATGCCTTCCATCCGTCATTTGGCGGACGAGGGTTTGCTCAAGAAGCATTGAAAGAGTTGTTGGACTGGTTGTTTGCCAGTCAGAAGATCCATCGGGTCCAAGCAACGCTAGATGCCCGCAATCAGGCCTCAGCCAAGCTTTGCCAACGTATAGGATTGCGCCAAGAAGCACATTTTATCCAAGACTGGTGGAACAAGGGGGAATGGACCGATAGTTTGGTTTTTGCCTGTTTAGCCAGTGAATATCCTGCTCATCCGAAATAATTTAGGAGGTTTTTTATGATTAGCTTGTTACGCTATGCCAAGGATTATCGCAAACAGATTATTCTTGGTCCGTTTTTCAAATTTTTAGAAGCGGTGTTTGAATTGGTTCTGCCTTTACAGATGGCCGCTTTAGTCGATGAGGGTCTACGGCAAAACAATTGGTCGAAGGTCGTTGAAATGACGATCTGGATGATCGTGATGTCCGTGGTAGGCATGATCTGTGCCGTCATCTGTCAGTATTATGCTTCCGTCGCTTCTCAAGGATTCGGGACAGAATTACGCAATCGCTTGATGAAAAAAATCAACACCCTTTCCCATAGCGAACTGAACTTATTCGGTACTGATACGTTGATTACTCGAATGACCAACGACATCAATCAGATGCAGATTGCTTTGGCGATGCTGATTCGGCTGGTGGTCCGGGCGCCCTTCTTAAGTATCGGTTCCGTGATTATGGCCTTTGTCATTGATTGGCAAGCTGGCTTGATTTTCCTACTCGTCTTACCGCTCTTTTGTATCGTCTTATTCTGGATCATCGCCAAAACCGTGCCATTATATAAGAAAGTTCAAGTCCATTTAGATGAGTTGAATGAGTTAGTGAGTCAAAATTTAAGCGGGATTCGGGTGATTCGAGCCTTTGCCCGCACAAAAACGGAAACAAAACGCTTTGATAAAGCAACTGATGATTTAAGTGATGTCTATTTACGGGTCACAAATCTGTCCGCTTTATTGACGCCTGCCACCACCTTGATCATGAATGTCGGCATTATCGCGTTGTTTTATATCGGTGGATTCAAAGTCAATATTGGCAATTTGCAGCAAGGACAAGTGCTGGCACTGGTCAATTACATGAATCAAATGCTCTTAGCGTTGATCGTAGTTTCCAACTTAGTAATCATCTTTACCCGTGCCGCAGCATCAGGTTCACGGATCAACGAAGTGTTAGCCACTGAGCCGTCGATCGGCGATGAACTTTCAGAAGTCTTTATGGATCAGCCAAAAAACAACGTCGGAGCGATTCGCTTTGAACATGTGGATTTCCGCTTTTCAAAAGAATACGGGTTAGCTTTGAAAAACATTGATTTCCAAGTCGCACCGGGGTCTATTTTAGGTATCACTGGACCAACCGGTAGTGGGAAATCTGCCTTGACCCAATTGATCCCCCGCTTCTACGATGTGGCAGATGGCAAAGTGATCGTTGACGGGCACGATGTGCGAAAATGGCCTTTACAGCAATTACGCCAAAAAATCGCCATGGTGCCTCAAACCGCCGTGCTGTTTACGGGAACGATTCGAGAAAACTTGCAATGGGGCAAAAAAGATGCCACCGATGAAGAGTGCTGGCGCGCTTTAGAGATCGCTCAAAGCCGTGACTTCGTTGAAGCCTTGCCGCAGCAACTGGATACCCCGATTTTTGAAGGTGGCAAGAACTTTTCTGGGGGACAAAAACAACGCTTAACGATCGCCAGAGCGTTGATCGCTAAACCAGATATCTTGATTTTGGATGACTCTCTAAGCGCCCTTGACTATCAAACCGATCTTGATTTGCGGATGGCTTTAAAAGAAAGCATTCGTGGTACGGTCATCATTATCTCTCAACGGGTTCGCTCCATTCAAGATGCGCAGCAGATCTTAGTCTTAGACCAAGGGAATTTGGTAGGCAAAGGGACCCATGAAGAGCTGTTGGCATCTTCAAAAGAATACCAAGAAATCGTCGCATCACAGGCAGAGGAGGAAGAAGCATGAAAAAGAAATCATTCGATTGGTCGGCCTTTCGTCGCTACCTCCCTTATTTGACTGCCTATGCGAAGGAAACTTGGGCAGCAGTTGTCCTCGGGATCGCTGCTGGCGTCTCCTCGGTTTATATGACGTATCAGATCGGTCAAGCCGTCGATCAGCTGATAGGTGCCGATCAAGTGCAGTTCAGCGCCCTCTATCGCATTCTGCTTTTGTTTGCCGGAGTGGTTTTAGTGACAGTGGTCAGTCAATGGTTGATCCAGCGACTAGGCAACCGCGTGGCGTATTTATCCGTCGCCGACTTACGTAAAAAAGGCTTTGCCCATCTCAATACATTGCCGTTGCGCTATTATGACCAAAACTCCCACGGCAACATCGTCAGTCGCTTTACCAACGACATGGACAATATTTCCATTGCCGTCGCTGCAGTCTTTAACCAGTTGTTCTCTGGTATTTCGGTCGTCTTGATCGCCTTAGTCGTCATGCTGCAAATGAGTGTGCCCTTAACGTTGGTCGTATTGGTTTCGACCCCGATCATCTTTTTGGTCAACTGGATCGTGGCACGAACGTCTCAATCGCATTTTGCTCGCCAACAAGAAATCGTCGGCGAAATTTCTGGCTTTGTTACGGAAATGATCGGCAATCAAAAAATCGTCAAAGCCTTTGATCGAGAAACCATCAACCAAAACCGTTTTGAAACGATCAACCAAGAATTGAATGTCCGGGGGCAAAAGGCACAGTTTTCTTCTTCTTTGACCAATCCCCTTTCGCGATTCGTCGATCACTTGGCGTATCTGTCAGTCGGTTTTGTCGGCGGTCTGCTTTACTTTTCTGGTTCAGGTGCCGTCACGGTTGGGGTAATCTCCAGCTTTACGATCTACTCCAGTCAGTTTTCGAAACCATTCATTGAATTGTCGGGAATTACCACCCAGATCCAAACGGCATTAGCTGGACTTTCCAGAACCTTTGAGCTATTGGATCAAGAGCCAGAAACAGCCGATGACCAAGAATCTCAATCACTGGGTGAGATCAAAGGCGAGATTGCCTTTGAGGAGGTTTCTTTTGCTTATGATCCTGGTCAAAAATTGATTGAAGATTTCACTTTTACCGCAAAACCTGGAGAAACCGTCGCGATCGTCGGAAAAACTGGTGCTGGTAAATCGACGTTGGTCAATTTACTGATGCGTTTCTATGATGTCGATAAAGGGGCAATCAAGATCGATGGCACCGATATTCGTCAGTTGAAACGAGAAGAATTACGGCAAAGCTTCGGAATGGTCTTGCAGGATACGTGGCTCTTTGATGCCTCTTTACGAGAAAACCTGCAATACGGCAATGACACTGCCACAGATGAAGAAATTTACGATGCCTTAAAGCATGCCTATATGTATGAGTATGTGATGCGCTTACCAGAAACACTAGATACACCGATCGGTCATCAAGGGATCAAGATCTCTGACGGGCAACGGCAGCTATTGACGATCGCCCGCACGATGATCAGCAACCCACCAATGCTGATTTTGGATGAAGCAACCAGTTCGGTTGATACTCTGACTGAGAAAAAAATCCAAGATGCTTTCTTGAAAATGATGGAAGGCAAAACCAGCTTTGTGATCGCCCATCGATTATCAACGATTCGAGCAGCAGACAAGATCCTTGTAATGGATGCCGGTCAAATCGTGGAGCAAGGAACCCATGAAGAATTACTGGCAGAACAAGGCTATTACTATCGCCTGTACCATGCTCAATTCCAACATTGATCATCCATACAACAACCCCCACCAGCTCAAAGAAAGACTCTTGAGTTGGCGGGGGTTGTTTTGGTTGATTTATTGGTTCCAAACATCGGCATATTCTGGTTTGCGTTCAAATTCTTTTTTGGCAAAGGGACACAAAGGAATGATTTTCTTTTGTTCTTTGCGGGCTTTTTCCACCCCTTTTGCCACTAATTTTTCTGCCAATCCTTGCCCCCGATAGGCAGGATCGACAAAGGTATGATCAATGATCAAGCGCGTTTCACCCGCTTCCGACCAGGTCATTTCACCGATTTCTTTGTCACCGTCTTTTAACACAAATCGAGCATTTTCTTCTAAGATTTCCATGATTGTTCCTCCTTTAACACATACTTTAATGCACCGCTGGGGCAAGTTTGGATCACTTGTGCCGCTTGGGCTGCTTCCCCATTATCAGGAATCACCCAGGGACGCCGTCCAACTTCAAAAATGGCGGGATTGCCCCGCACACAATTACCGCTGTGGGTGCAGATCTCTTTGTTGTAATAAATATCGATCGCTTCGCCACGATACTTCCGATATCCTGCAGCGATCAACCCTTCTTCTGTTTCATTTGCTAGTGGCTGTTCGTCCATGTTGAACACCCTCCTCTTACTGATTGTCAGAAGCAAACTGCCTGCCTCCTCCTTCATCATACGACTTCTCGAGAAAAAAATAAATCATTTGTTCTAAAATAGCCTCTCAGTTGCCGATCATTAATTAAAAGCTTGCGTTAACACAATAAAGCGCCCCGTCAAAACTTGCTACTTTGACAGGACGCTTTTTTTATTCATGAGGCGCTTTTGCAACAAAATGAAACCGCTGCGTGGCATAATCCCCGGCTAAATGAGGATCGATATACAACCCGAGTTGCATCAATTCATCGCCACCGAAGCTCTCTCCCCCACTTTGATAGGTGAGGTCAGGATCAAGACCAGCCAGCTTTAAAGTAACCAATGGTGCAGAGGCTTCGGCTAAGACTCGGAAGTAAAAGACGATCGCTTCTTTTTTATCTGGAGAAACATACAGCCAGGCGGCGTCATTGCCTTCATAAGGGCAGAGTAGTCGAACAAAGCGGCCCAACTGCAGCAGGCGCCGATGTTTTTTATAAAAAGTGATTTGTTCTTTGATCTGTGCTTTTTCTTCTGCTGTCAGTTGTGTCAAATCAAGCTCATAGCCCAGCAAGCCGGACATCGCAGCATTGCCGCGAATCGCTAAATCCGTTGCCCGTTGGGTCTGATGGTTCGGGATCGCCGAGACATGCGCACCCATGGTGGATGGCGGATAGACCAGACTGGTTCCGTATTGGATCTTCAGGCGGGCGATGGCGTCGGTGTTGTCGCTGGTCCAAATCTGCGGCATATAATACAAGAAGCCAGCATCAAAGCGCCCGCCGCCACCAGAACAGCCTTCAAACAGGATCGTTGGATAGGCAGTGGTCAGTTTCTCGAGGAACTCGTACAAGCCCAGCAGATAGCGATGCGCGACCTCCCCTTGCTGGGCAGGATCGAGGAGCAAGGAATAGATATCCGACAGACTGCGGTTCATGTCCCATTTGATATAGTCGATGGCAACCGTATCAAACAGTTGGGATAATTGCTGATAGAGATGGTCTCTGACATCTTGTCGAGAAAAGTCCAACACATACTGACTGCGGCTTAGCGCCGGCTTGCGATTTGGTACTTGTAACAGCCAATCAGGGTGTTGTCGGTTCAGTTCACTGTCGCCCGAAACCATTTCTGGTTCCAGCCAAAGCCCGAATTGCAGCCCTTTGTCATGGACTTTTTGGGCAAATCCTGCCAAGCCAGAAGCTAGCTTGCCTTCGTTTTCAAACCAATCGCCTAATGAGGTTTGGTCATCTTCTCGCTGACCAAACCAGCCGTCATCCAAAACAAACAATTCGATTCCCAGCTCCTTGGCTTCATCAACGAGGGCATCCAGCTTTTCTTCATTGAAATCAAAGTACGTTGCTTCCCAGTTATTGATTAGGATCGGCCGTTCTTGCTTTTTGTATTTGCCCCGAATCAAATGCTCATCATAAAAGTCATGATAGGTGGCTGACAGCTGGTTCAAGCCAGCCTCACTATAAGCAATCACGGCTTCTGGGGCTTGAAAGCTTTCAGTTGGCGGCAATTGCCAGGCAAATTGATGGCTGTTGATCCCCATGATTACACGAGTCTGGTGGTAAGGATCTTTTTCGATGATGGTTTCATGGTTGCCACTATACAGCAAGCTAAAACCAAAACACTCCCCAGCAAACTCCGTAGCATTAGGTTCAAGCAAGACGGCAAAAGGATTTTGCTGATGGCTGCTGGACCCCCGCTTGCTGTCCAAACGCTTGATGCCGCGATTGATTGGTTCTCGGGTGACTTGGCGTTCCTTCGCCCACGCCCCCGGCAAGTGGATCAAATCAAAGGGACGGTTAGGAAAATCCAGCGCTTGACTCGCTAGCTGTTCGATGGTAACAGGCTGGTTTCCGTGGTTGATCACTTTACTAGAGCGGACGATCACTGCCGCATCCTCAAAAATCGTGTAAAACAGCTGCAGCTCAAGTCCCGCCACATCATCTTTTAAGGACAGAATCAGTGTTTCGATCCCGTCGTCGGCCCTATGGGTCTGAGGCAATCCTGCTAAGGCTGGTTTGCCTTGTTGAATCTGGTAATCACTAAAGACAAAATGGCTGACTCGGCTGCCGTCAGACTGGCGAATCGTATAGGCAGCTTCTCGAAAGTCCCCGAAACCATTACCAGGAAACTCCAGCATCAAGATATCTAATGAAAAAAGCCGATCGCTGCTGTCTGGGGGATTAGGTGAAAAGGACCGATCAAGGCGTGGGTAGCGATAGCCACCAGAATAATGGGCGATTTTTTTCCCAAAATAAAGGTGTGCCACATTGCCCCCTTCCTCTATCTGTAAGAGATAGCTGATTTGATCGTTGCTTAAATGAAAGACGTTTAATTGTTTGTCAAAAAGAATCATATCGTACCCTCTACTTTGTATTTGTTTGCTGATATCCCGCTTATTTCACGGATCCCAGCATCCCTTGGACGAATTGTTTTTGTAAAACGAAGAAAATGATGGCCGTTGGCAGTGTGGCGATAACGATACCGCACATCATCATGCCATAATCAGGTGTATAAGAGGCACCCATTGCCGAAAGAACCAGTGGAACGGTCCGTTTGTCTGGTGATTGCAAGGCAACTAATGGCCACAAATAATTGTTCCAGCTGCCCATAAACGTAATGATCGCGGCAGCTGCGTAGGTATTTTTAGCCGTCGGCATGTAGACTCTAAAGAAAATGCTCAGTTCATTCAAGCCATCGATCCGAGCAGCTTCGACTAATTCTCTAGGAAATGCCTTGATGTTTTGGCGGAAAAAGAAAATCAAAAAGGCGGTACAGACTGAGGGCAAAATCACGACAGCGAAGGTATTGATCCCGATCGGCGTGCCGCTAAGCTTGCTGAACATCCGATAGAGCGGGATCATTAGCGCGGCAAAAGGTACCATCATCGACAGCAGTAGAATATTAAAGATGCGGTCTTTGGTTTTCGTCCGATAGATCTCAAAGCCATACCCTGCCATGGAGGAGAACAACAGCGCAAAGACGGTCGTAATCACGGCAATCACTGCGGAATTGCCTAATGCCCGAGTAAAATTCAAATCGGAAGAAAAGAGATTTTGGAAGTTGATGACCAACTGATCGCCAATCATGATTTTTCCGGCAACGATATCAAAGGTTTGATTGGTCATCCCTAGGATCATCCAAACAAATGGAAAAATAGAGATGAAAGCCAAAATCGCCAAAAAGACGTATTTTAAAGTGAGTGAGATTGTTTTCAATTTTCTTTTCCTCCTATTTTCGTTTGGATGATCGATAGGATCACGATCGCGATCACAATGACAAAGGAAACCGCGGCAGCATACCCAAAGTTTGGCGTGAATTTGTAACTTAAATTGTAGATGTATTGTGACAAGGTCGTCGTAGCATTGGCTGGTCCACCGCCAGTGATATTTTGGACTTCATCGAATAATTGCAGCGTACCGATCGTTGAGGTGATCGTGGTAAATAGGATAATAGGACGCAAGTTGGGAATTGTGATTTTGAAGAATTGATCCCATTTCGTGGCACCATCGATCTCTGCCGCTTCGTAAATACTTGGATCGATATTTTGCATGCCTGAGATGAAAAAGATCATATTGTAGCCAGTCCAACGCCACGTGATGGCAAAAATGATCAATACTTTTGCCCAAAAAGGATCCGTCAACCACTGGATCGGTGCATCGATCAGGTGTAGCTGCGTCAAAAAGTTATTGACTAACCCGTTTGCCGAAAAGAGACTTTTCATGATCAAGGAATAAGAAACCAAGGATGTGATACAGGGTAAAAACAAGGCGGTGCGGAATAGCCCTTTAAATTTCAATTTTTTATCATTCAATATGTTCGATACGATCAGCGCCAAAAAGAGCATGATCGGAACTTGGACTAATAAGTATAAAAACGTATTGCCAAACGCTTTTTTAAAGGTTGAGTCGCTCAACATCCGCTGATAGTTGCCAAGACCGTTAAAGGTCATCGCTGTCGGTGGTCCTGATTGGAATGACGTGAACAATGCCGAGACCATCGGAATAAAGACCAGCATCGTGATCAAAATGACGGGTAAGGTAATAAAGGCATTGCCGTTTGCAAACCAATTTTTTGTTTTGTTTTTCATTGTAATTCCCCCTTAACACAGAAACTCGCGATCGCTCACGAGTTTCTGCAAAGTTGTTCGATTAGTTTGCAATTTGTGCTTCCACTTGTGATTGTGCTTCTTCTAATACTTTATCGATGTCTTCGCCGTTGATCACTCGTTGCAAGCTTTCAGTCAAGACGGATTCAATAGCATAGGTGTGATTGCCGTAGTTCACGGCTGGAATTTCTTGTGACCATTGAGAGAAATCTTGGAAGACTTTTTGACCGCCATAGAAATCAAGACCCGACGTATATTCTTCCGTTTCTTCTGCAGCATTCATGGTTGAAACCAAACCGATCTCGGTAGCTAATGTACCCATCAATTCTTTATTTGAAGCAAAGGTATTGGCTAAAAAGTCTTTGGCATTTTCTTCGCCGTCAACCCCTTTGATTACGTACCAGCCTGCTCCACCGATGCTGGAGGCATTGACTGAATTGCTGTTGCCAGCGATAGATGGGATTGGAGCGATCGCCCATTTGCCACTTTGATCTTCAGCGCCTTGAATCGTGCTGGAATACCACGCACCGGTTGGCGCAGAAGCAACATTCCCCGATTGAACGGCATTGACCCCGCCATCCCAATCAGAAACTTGTTCAACTAAGCCTTCATTCAACAATGTTGCTAAAACAGTAAGACCGGCTTTGAAGGATTCATTGTCTTTGATGGTCACAGTGGAGCCATCTTCACCGGTATACCATTCGCCTGCCGATTGCATAATGATTCTTGCCAAGCCAAGATCGCTTGGGTCTAACGACATCATAGCGTGACCCGTTTTTTCTTTGACATCTTTGGCAATGCTGATAAAATCATCCCAAGTAATATCTTGAAGATCCGCTTGCTCATAGCCTGCATCGGTCAAATAATCTGTGCGGTAAAATAGTCCTGCGACGCCACTGTCAAAGGGCACCCCATAAATGACATCGTCGACTTTATTGACCGCAAATTTATAGCTGGAGAAATCCTCCTCATTCACGATATCCGTTAGATCACTAAACGCATCGGGATAAGAAGAAAGGTATCCTTGAATGCGGTAGTCTTCGATCAAAACGATATTTGGTAGTCCGTCCGTATTTCCAGATGCCAGACTCGTATTTAATTTTTGGACGATATCATCTTGCGACATCGTCACGACTTCCACATCGACATCTTGATTTTCATACACTTTTTTGGCTTCATTGACTGCCTTGATGTTGAAGGTCTCATCCCATGCCCAGACCGTGACTTTGTTTGAGGACTCGCCGGAATCACCAGAGCTTGTGTTGCTGTTTCCGCAAGCCGCCAAAGTCAGCACTGCAGCCGCCGTTACCATCGATGCAAGTAGTTTTTTCATTTTTATCCCTCTTTCCTTTTATTTACATGGCTAACTATACACTGATTTTGTAACCGTATTCAATGAATATGAAAGAGCTTACTAAATTTGTCCAAAAATAGAAAAAAGTTACAATACCTTTCTTTTTTGAAAGCGTTTATAATAAAGAAGAGATATAGGGGGGATACCATGACGATTTTACGCACGGTCTTAGTCGTTGATGATGAGGCAACGATCCGAGATGGATTAAAACATATGATACGTTGGGAGCAAGAAGGGTTCCGTCTCTTAGGCGATGCAGCGAACGGGCAAGAAGCATTGGCGCTGATCCATGAGCTGAATCCCGACATCGTGATCACGGATTTGAAAATGCCACAAATGGACGGCCTTCAACTCACAACGATCATTCAACAACAATATCCAGAAGTCCATTTTTTGGTCTTGAGCAGCTACGATGATTTCCAATACGTCAGTCAGTCTTTTAGAAATGGTGCCGTAGATTATCTTTTAAAACCGACACTGACACCGACACTCTTGTTGAAAACGCTACACAACATCTCACAAAAGCTGTCACATACAAAAGGCTCCGTGACTGAGGAGACGCAACTGCAAGAATCGTTGAATCGCTATTTAGCAGGGTATGAAGAACCGTTGGCTCCTTTGGCGGACTACCTTGCATTGGATCAGCCGCAACAGCAAGCCCAAATTTTGATCACCAATTTTAGCGGCTTTCGTGCCAATGATCAGCTGCTGCATGCGTTGACAGAATTTACTCAATCACAACCGCAGGTAAAGACGCTCTTTTTTCAAACCAGTAACAAAGATGCCGGCTTAGTGATCAGTTATCCAGAAGGAACGGATGTTTATTCCTCCTTGAAAGAAACATTGGAGCAATTGCGTTTTACCGAGCCAGATGCCTTCTTTACTCTCAGTGTGCCCTTTCGAAAGATTGAACAGTTACGGGATCATTTTGTGACGCTTAAAGCCAAAAGCCAAGGCCAATCGTTTTTTTATAAACGACAACGGCTGGTGCTAGAACAAGAACTCTTTTTGTACATTGAAAGTGATCGTTTTGATACCAAGAAGTTCTTACGGGCTTTGTTAGACAACAACTTTTTGCTAGGAATCACCAGAATCGAGGAATATTTCAATGACATGATCTTATCCAATGTCGATCCGACATTCTTAAAACAGCAGGCCAGCAGTATTTTTTACACGTTACTTTCCCGCTTGGAAGAAGAATTCCCCACTGCTCCACGCTTTAGCCGCTTAAAAGCTGAATTTTTGCATGCCATCGGTCACGTGCAGTATTTGGAAGATTTTTCTGATTTGTTGTTGGCGACCATTGATGATATTCGTCAACAGCTGACGACCTTATCACCATTGGATGAAGATGATCTACTCGTTGCGATTCAGCGCTTTATTCAAGACAACTACACCAAAAGCCTGTCTTTGTCTGAACTAGCTGAAACCTTTCACTTTAGTTACACCTATCTTTCGGCTTTTCTTTCTGCGAAACTGAAAATGAGCTTTTCTGAGTACGTAAAGAAAACCCGCTTGGATAAAGCCAAAGAACTACTGACACAATCTGATCTGAACCTATCTGAAATCAGTGAAGCGGTCGGGTATTCAGATATCAGCTATTTTTCTCGCATCTTTAAGAAAGAATGTCAGGTCACCCCATCGAAGTATCGGCGGTTGAATCAATTATGAAAATCAACCAATGGATTCAGAAAAATGAATTATTCAGTCGGATCTTCCTCTTTGTTGTCGTCGGGGTCATCAGTGTTTGTCTGCTAACCGTCATCGTGATCTATGGTCGTTCGAAAGATGCCTATGTTGCCTCGTACCAAAGCTCCAATCAGCTACTGCTGGAAAAAATCCAAGAAGATTATGAGCGTCTGAACGAGAATATCCATCGGATTTTTGATATCGTCGATGAAAGCAAAGCCGTTGAAACTTACTTAGAAGGCGACATGAATCAAGGCCGTACGATTTTAGAATTAAACGAGCAATTAAAAGACACTCGCTCTTTGTTTCAAGACATCCCCTCGAATTTAGTGTTGATTGGGGTCAACGGGGGCACTTTCTTTCAAAACGATGCGGTTCGCAATCAATCGGTGGATGAGTTTCTCGCCAGCGCCTTTGTTCAGCAGATCAATGACAATGACGCCATCAGTCAGTATTATTTCTTGGACCAAGGCTTAAGTACCTCCACCAGCGACTCCCCGGGCTTGATGTACGTGCGCAAATTAATGAAAGAAGAAACGATTTTCGGCTATGCCCTGATTTTCTTAAAGGAATCTGATTTTTCTTCGATCTATCGTCAACTGTTAGATACCAGTCTTCACTCGATCTATATCGTCAATGAGCAAAATCAAATTCTCTCCACTTCTGATCCGAGCCTTTTAGGCAAGCCGTTTGAGGATCGTCTCGTCACGGTCAAAAGAGATACTAGCATCAATCAGCTGCCCCTTTATTCGTATCACTTTACTTTTTATGATGTTTTGGATGAATCGCATCTGGTACGAAATATGAATCTGATCAAGCCAGCTCTTTTGATTTCTGTCGTCAGTATTTTACTCTTTAGTCTGCTGGCATTTTGGATCATCCGCAACATCACTCAACCGATTTATCAGCTGATCGCCAAGCTGCCGGCGGTCACGCAAGGCGATTTCAGCGACAAGGTCACCATCAACGGGACGTATGAAACGCGAGAATTGGGGCGTGCCTATAACTTGATGCTGGAGGACTTGGAATCTTATGTCGATCATTTAATGGTTACAGAAGCCGAAAAACGCAAGTTCGAGATTCGTTCACTGCAAATGCAGATCCAACCGCATTTTGTCTACAACACATTGACTGCTATCAAGTTTTTGATCTGGCAAAACGAACAAGAAGCCGCCACCCAAGCGATTGAAAGTTTTGTGCAATTGTTGCGGCATACCTTTAACCGCAAAGAGATCGTCCCTTTAAAGGATGAGCTAGCGATCGTGGAAGAATACCTCGTTTTAATGAACGTACGTTATGGCAATCGCATCCAATCGACGATTTTTTCAGAAGATGGCTGTGAAGATGTTCTCGTACCGAAGATGATATTACAACCGATTATCGAAAATGCCTACTTGCATGCCTTTCCCGAAGAGGATTCAGGATTGATCCAGATTTTTTCTCGCGTCAGTAAGGAAGGCCTGAAAATTGAGATCATCGATACGGGCATCGGGTTCAATGAAGAGCACCCAACTAGCACCGCCAACCACTTTGAACACTATTCGGGTATTGGCTTAGACAATATTGATCAGCGTATCAAGCTGCTCTATGGGGAAAAATATGGATTGACTGTAGAATCACGCATCAACGAAGGAACCACCGTTCGCTTGCTGCTGCCGATCCAACGGGAGGAAAAAAACTGAAGCAAAGAACTGCGTCTGCACTTTGCCTTTAGCTTTTCAATGCTTCCTTCACTACAAAAAACCTACCGTCCTTGATAGATATCCATCAAGAACGGTAGGTTTTGTTTCCTTATTCAAAGACGGTCATTTCTTGTCCGTCCATGGTGATCAAGCTGCCAAAAGGATGTCGTTGGGCATTTGCAAAGCTTCGATTGCGAAACAGTACCTGAACCTTTTCCACCCCCTCCATACAAACTCGATAACCGCGGTCCTCTGGTTCAATAGAAATTTTTCCAGCTGGCACGCCCTGCTGATCACAGACTTCAGCAAAAACTGCTTCCGTTATTTCAAAGGCATGAACGGTCAGGTTTTTGGTGTAGTCATAGGCGGCGGTCTGTTCAACGCTTCCTTCAATGATCAGTGAATTCGGTCGTACCATCAACGGAAGATGGAAATAGTCATAGCTTTCTTCCCACCATTTTTGACCTTCATAGCGTTTGTTGTCTAAATAATTTGTCCAAGTACCCGCTGGCAAATAGAACGGAACCTTTCCTTGCTCATTAAAAATCGGTGCAACCAATAGGCGATCCCCCAGCATATACTGCTTATCAATGGCATAAACCGTCGGATCCTCTGGAAACTCTAGCATCAATGGACGCATCAGGGGAATGCCCGTTTTTGCAGTGGCTGCTGCTTGACGATAAATATAAGGCATCAGGCGGTTTTTCAATTTTGAAAAAGCTTGACTGACTTTTGCTGCTTCTTCGCCAAAATTCCATGGTACCCGATATTCAACATTGCCATGGTAACGACTGTGGGTCGACAATAATCCAAATTGCGTCCAACGTTTATACAGGTCGGGGGTCGCTTGTTCTTCAAACCCGCCGATATCATGGCTCCAAAATCCGAAACCAGATAAGACAAAGGATAAGCCACCACGCAGAGACTCTGCCATCGAAGAATATTCAGATAAATTGTCGCCTCCCCAATGGACTGGAAATTTTTGGGAACCGACAGAAGCAGAACGGGCAAAAAGAACGGCTTGATTTTCCCGCATTTCCGCCAGCAGTTCAAAAACGGTTTCATTGTATAGATAGGCATAATAATTGTGCATTTTTTTCGGATCTGATCCGTCATAATAGACAGCATCTTCAGGAATCCGCTCACCGAAATCCGTCTTAAAGGAATCAACACCTAATTCAATCAATTCCGTTAAGCGATCTTTATACCATTGACGAGCCTCTGGGTTGGTAAAATCAATGATCCCTTGTCCAGCTTGCCAAAGATCCCACTGCCAGACTTCACCTGCTTGGTTCTTAATAAAGTACCCTTTCTCTTTGCATTCTTGATATACAGAGGCTTTTTGCCCAATGTAAGGATTGATCCATAGACTGACTTTTAATCCTTTATCATGGATTTTCTTTAGTAATCCTTTTGGATCAGGAAACAATTCGTCATTCCATTCAAACCCACACCATTCAAATTCCTTCATCCAGAAACAATCAAAATGAAAGATATCAAAAGGAATATCACGCGCTTGCATTTCATCGATAAAGTGCATCACTGTTTCTTCACTATAATCAGTCGTAAACGAAGTGGATAGCCATAAGCCAAAAGACCATGCTGGCGGTAAGGCGGGTTTTCCTGTCAAGTCGGTGTATTTTTTTAGAATGGCTTTCATATCTGGTCCATAGATGATGTAATAGTCCAGACGCTGCCCCTCGACACTGAATTGCGTGCGGGAAACGTTCTCAGAAGCCACTTCAAAGGAAACCGCTTCGGGATGATCAACAAAAATACCGTAGCCTTTATTCGTCAGATAAAACGGAATATTTTTGTATGCCTGCTCGCTACCCGTACCACCGTCTTGATTCCAAATATCAACGGTTTGACCGTTCTTGATAAAAGGGGTGAACCGTTCCCCTAATCCGTAAACAAGTTCATAAGGATCTAGCGAAAGTTGTTCTCGCATATACTGCTTGCCGTCATTTCCCGAAATTTTAGCCTGTGCTTTAGGCATGGAAGAAGTCAACAAGCTACCTTCTCCGAAAAAGTCGATTTTAAAAGCCGCTTGTTTAGGGACTTTCGCTTCCAATGATCCAGATTTGAAGATATACATGTCTTCGTTATCGGTATCGATCTTCACGTCTGCTGGTTGAGTATCTAGTGCAAACGACGGGGCGTGCATCGTCTTGTCATGATGCACCAAGCTGACTTTGATCACATCGTTTTGCGGAGTTGAAAACGTGAGTGTGGTTAAACCAAGGTTTAAGGTATCGCCACGCCGCTGAATCTCTTGATAGGGCAGATAAAGGGTCAATTGCTCCTTTTCTACCTTATGATCATAAGCAATTCGGGGATGCTCAAGTTGAACGCCTTCTTTTGCCAGCCAATAGCCATTTGTAAATTTCATCTTCTTTTCCTCCTACTTTACTGCACCATCTGAGATGCCTTTCACTACATGTTTTTGCAAGGCAATAAACAAGAGAATGATTGGCAGAACAACGATCACCAGAGCTGCTAGCGCTAAATGCCATTGCTTGTTAAATTCGCCGAAGAAATAAAACATCCGCAAGGGAATCGTATACATTCCGGCTTTATTAATACTTAATGAAGGCAATAAATAGTCATTCCAAAACCACAATGTATTCAAAACAATCACCGTTACCGTCGTTGGTTTCAACAAAGGCAATATTACTTTCCAATAAATCTGAAAGGTATTCGCCCCATCAATGATCGCTGCTTCATCCAGCGAACGTGGAATGCCTCTTAACGCACCATAATACAAAAAAGTCGACATACTGACAGCCAATCCCAAGTACATTATCATTAGACCCGGCCGATTTAACAAATTCATTCGTCCAAAAAGAGAAATCAGTGGAATCATGATCCCTTGAAAAGGGATCAGCAAGCCGATGGCAACAACAAAATAGAGGACTGAACTTAAGCGGCTGGTATTTCTCGATAAAGCGTATGCTGCCATTGAAGAAACAAAGACCACCAAGATCAAAGAACCGACAGTAATCAACAATGAATTCATTAAACTTCTGATGAAATCCAGTTTTTCTAACGCCTCTTGATAATTCTCAAAAGACAATCCGCCAGGCAGCGACAACGTACTCTGAAAGATCTCTGCTTTTGTTTTAAATGAATTGATCACGATCAAGAAAAACGGATAAAACCATAAGCACGCAAGTAAAAGACCACTTACGATCAGCAGACTGTGCTGCAGCTTTTTTTTCTTCTGCCGTCTACTTTTTGTATTCCCCTTTTTAGTAGAGGAGTGACGAGTCTCTATCATGCGTTGATCTCCTTTCTGCGGGTAATTGAGATTTGAATAATAGAAATAATGACAATGATCACCAAAAATATCATTGCTTTCGACTGAGCAAAGCCCATTTTTCTCATTGAAAAAGCTTCATTGTAAATATTCATGGCTGCCATCTGAGTCGAATTGAACGGTCCGCCCTGTGTCAACGCTAAGTTTTGATCATAGATTTTAAAGGCATTTGACAGCGTCAAAAACAATGTCACGGTAAACGCGGGCATCAGCATGGGTAGTTTGATTCGGAAAAAGACTTGTAGCGGATTGGCGCCGTCCATATCTGCTGCTTCTAAAATTTCTTCTGGAATATTATTTAGAAACGAAATATAGATCAACATCATATACCCGCTCATCTGCCAGACGAACAAGATAACCAAACCCCAAAATCCTGTTTCTGGTGTATTCAACCAGCCATTAAAAAAATTGATCCCAGTCAAATCGGCGATACTCTCGAATGCTTTGTTAAAAATAAATTGCCATATAAATCCTAGTATGATCCCACCAATTAAGTTCGGCATGAAAAAGACAGTCCGAAATAGAGTGGTCCAGCGTCCCAGTTTTTGCGTGACTAAAGTTGCTAACAATAGCGCGATGACATTGATCAAAATCACACTGTAAACAGAAAATTTCGCCGTGAACAACAAGCTGTTGATGAACGCCTGATCTTTAAAAGCGCGCAAGTAGTTCTCCAATCCGATAAAGTCGCTGATCGTATTGCCGTTCCAGTTGGTCAGTGAGTAATATCCCCCTGTAAATAAAGGAATAAACAGAACGACCAATAATGCGATGAATGCCGGTGCAAGCAGCAGCCAAAATGATTTTGAACGATTTGTTAACATACAGCTCCTCCTATGATTTCCTTGATTTTGCCTATCCTGCGCATCACTGCAGGATAGGCATCTCTTTGGTTACTGACGTTCTTGCGCCCAGCTGCTTTTCAGCTGATCAGTGAACTCAGCCCATGAGATTTGATCAGCTGCATAAGCCTGAAATTGAACCCCAAAAATATTTTGTCCGTATCCATCTGGATAAGAATTATGGACCCAAGGAACCGTTTGACCATTCGTTAAATAAGTATAAATGTCATTGGACAACGGATCAGAAATATCATCACTGGAAAAGTTCGTATAAGCTGGAATAAACTCAAAATCATCGATGATCGCTGTCATCGCCTCTTCATCGGTATACATCCATGTCAAAAATTGTATGGAGGCATCGATCACTTCTTGTTCCTTATCTTTGTTGACACCCCAATACCAAGCTGGTCCGGCCACGATTTTGCTCCCGTCTCCCACTTCCATTGGGACGATTGCCAATTTTTCTTTTGCAAACGTATCATCCAAGCTGTTTAATGTAGGAACGATCCAATTGCCTTGATGAATGATGGCAACCTTCTCACTGGCGAATAATTCTTCGACTGACGTGCTGTAATCCATTGATTCCAACGGTTGAGCATTGTATTGGATCGCCAGATCAGCGTAGTCTTTCAGTTGTGCCTCATAAGTTAAGTGAAGCTCTTTGGCTTCCAGTGTTTCTTTCAAGCTATCATTAAATTCAGGTGCAAAAAAATTCGAACTGAATTGACTGGAAACCCATGTTTCACCACCGCTGAAGCCGAAAACACCGTCTAATCCTAACTCTTCTTTTTTACTATCTAACGTTTCCACTGCCTCCTTAAAATCGGCAAATGTTTCAATCGCTTCACTATCGATTCCCGCTTGCTGAAACAGCTCTTTATTGATCAGCCAACCGTAGCCTTCAATATTCATCGGCAAGCCGTAGACTGTTTCATTTAGTGTTGCCCCTTCCAATGTTCCCTCAATGGCTTTTTGGGCTAATTCAGTTTCCCCAAGATCATATAGCTTGTGTTCCCATGTTTGCGTATCTGCCAGTCCTCCCAGCATAAAAATGTCCGGTTCATCGCCAGATGAAAATTTTGATTGTAGAGCCGCTGTGGCGTCCGTTCCTCCACCTACAGTAGTCATATTGATTTTTATGTCCTCATGGCTTTCTTCAAAAGCCGCAACCAATCGATCCATCTGTTCTGCAGTTTCTGTCTTGATGTTAAAAACTTCTAGTGTTACACTACCATCATCTGAGGTACCGCTTCCAGAATTTCCGCAACCAGCAATTCCGATCACACTTAACATAGTAGCAGCCGTCAACAAAATTCTCTTTTTCATCATTGTTCCCTCCTCAATCAATTCGATCACAAATTGATTATATTGATATTTTGGCCCTTCTGTAATCGTTATCTTAGCCGAAATACCTTGTAATATTGATGAAAACGGAGGAGACAGATGGTAACCCAACCCTATGTTTTTACGCCAAACCCTAGTGAATATGATATTGATACTTCTTTAAAAGAGATCACAGAACATGGTGACAGCTTGTTTCCAGTCAGTGTTTATTTGACCAATCATCCTGCTGATCAAGCAAATATGATCCATACCCATTGGCATCGCGAGCTCGAAATTCTGTATATTTTTCGAGGAAAGATGGAAATAAAGGTCGAAGGTGTTTCTTATATCGCTAAAGAAGGCGAGCTTGTATTTATCCCTGCCAATCAGCTACATGAGGCATTAAATTATCAGCAAACAGCTTGTACTTTCTTTGCTATCGTCTTTGACGCGACCTTTATTGAGAGCCGCGTCTCTGATTTGATCCAGCAGTCCTATCTAGACCCGTTGCTTCATTCCGCGGATCAGCAAGCGATTCACATCACAAGTGATTTCGTTTCTCATATGAGAATTCAACAGGCATTGACTCATATTATAGATTTATTTGCATTAAAGGAACCATTGTATGAGCTGGCAATCAAAGCGGAACTCTTTTTATTTATAAAATATCTTTGTCAAAACACCCAATACATTAACCGCAATAAGAAGCCAATCGACAGTAAAAGCAAACTCAATACGTACAAATGCAAAAAAATCTTACTTTTTATTGAAGAAAATTATCAACGTCCAGTGACACTTGAGGAAGTCAGTCAGTATATTGGCTATAGCAAAGAGCATTTCTGCCGTTTTTTCAAAAGAAATTTCCAGATGAGTTTTTTTACTTATCTAAATAAGTTTCGCATCAAAAAAGCGGAGTATCTCTTACTCCACACGGATTTAAAAATCATCGAAATCGCATTGGAAACTGGGTTTGATGATCCGAATTACTTTACGACACTTTTCAAAAGGGAGACTGCTTTGACCCCTTCCAACTATCGCAAACGACCGAGCAATACCACGAGTTTATAACTCTAAAAATCAATAAAACAAGGGTATTCCGCTAGTTGAAAAAGCGGAACACCCTTGTTTTATTTTTTATAAATTAACTGGCTTAAGCCAAATCTTCTCCATTTGAGGCAATCACTTTTTTGTACCAATAAAAAGATTGCTTCTTGCTGCGGGCTAATGTGCCATTGCCTTCATTGTCGCGATCGACATAGATATAGCCATAGCGTTTCTTCATTTCTCCGGTTCCTGCTGAAACCAAATCGATACAGCCCCATGAAGTATAGCCCAGCAGTTCCACACCGTCTTGGTCAATGGCTTCTTTCATCGCAGCGATATGCGCACGTAAATACTCGATGCGATACACATCATTGATTTTTCCATCTTCGTTTGGTGTATCCACCGCTCCTAGACCATTTTCGACGATGAAAAGCGGTTTTTGGTAACGATCATAAAGATCATTCATCGTGATCCGCAAGCCAAGCGGATCAATCTGCCAGCCCCATTCCGACGCTTCTAAATACGGATTTTTAATGGTCGGGAACAAGTTGCCTTCCGTTTTCTCAACACCGGAATCTTCTGAAGCAGCGACCCGAGAGGCATAGTAAGAAAAGGAAATAAAATCGACGGTATGGGCTTTTAATAAAGCCGCATCTTCGGCGGTTCGTTCCAAAGTGATTCCTTTTTCAGCTAGCATCTTCAAACCATAATTCGGATATTCTCCTCGTGATTGCACATCGATAAAGAAATAGTTGCCGCGATCGTTTTTTTTGCTTTCCCAGACATCTTTCGGATTGCAGCTATAAGGATAATAACTAGCCGCTGCCAGCATACAGCCTACTTTGTTTTCTGGATCGATCTCGTGGGCGATTTTCGTTGCCAACGCACTAGCGACTAATTCATGATGAGCAGCTTGGTATTTAATTTGTTCTTCATTTTCGCCTTCAGCAAAGGTCAGCCCGGCACCGAGAAATGGGGCATGCAAAATCATATTGATTTCGTTAAAGGTCAGCCAGTACTTCACCAATCCTTTGTATCGAGTGAAGATCGCTCGACAAAGGTTTTCATAAAAGGTGATCATCTTGCGGTTGCGCCAGCCGCCATATTCTTTGATCAAATGGATCGGACAGTCAAAATGCGTGATCGTCACCAAGGGTTCGATTTGGTATTTGCGGCACTCTAAAAATAGTTCTTCATAAAAGCGCAAGCCTTCTTCATTAGGGGTTTCTTCGTCCCCCTTCGGAAAGATTCTTGACCAAGCAATCGATAATCGATAGGTTTTAAAGCCCATCTCCGCAAACAGTGCAATATCTTCTTTGAAATGATGGTACATATCGATCGCTTCTTTGGCTGGATAGAAATACCCTTCTTCAAAGGCAAGCATCTCACGCTTGCCGGTAATAACTGCTCGGCGGTCCTTGCCAGTCGGAATCACATCGACATTGGCAAGTCCACGTCCCCCTTGATCAAACCCGCCTTCACATTGATTGGCGGCTGTTGCGCCGCCCCATAAAAAGTTTTCTGGAAATCCCATGTCTTCTTCTCCTTTTTTAGCCGATCACTTTGATGATTTGATCGCCAAATGTGATCGGACCACTGTTTGCCGTCAAAATGTCCCCCACTTCTGCACTGTTGGTGATAACGATCGGCGTGATTACTGGATAGCCTTTTTCTTTGATAAACTCGATATCAAACGTAATCAATGGGTCACCAACTGATACTTTTTGTCCTTTTTCTACTTGATAGGCATAGCCTTCACCATTTAATTGCACTGTATCGATCCCCACGTGGATCAATAGTTCAATGCCTTCCTCACTAGTCAAGCCAATAGCATGTTTTGAATCAAAGACTGCTGTGACAGTCCCGTTTACTGGAGCTAGCACTTCTCCGACGGTTGGCTCAATCGCTACCCCTTGGCCAAGAATCTCTTCCGAAAACATGCCGTCATTGACTGCTTGCAAGCTTTTTAGTTCCCCTTTTAAAGGTGCTTTGATCTCTGCGCCGCTGATTTGATGTGCGGGTTCTTGCGCTTTGTCTGCCGGTGTTGCTTCAGGTGCTTCTTCTGTGACAGGGTCTTTGTATAAGAATAATGTCGCAATAAATGTGATCACGATACTGATTGCGGCACCGATACAAGCATTGGTCAAATGGCGTAAGGTGTCATCGCCGATATAGCTTGGCAAAGTCAACAGGCCTGGTGATCCGCCTGAGAAATTGCGGACACGCATGATCCCCATAAATAGACCACCAAATCCGCCACCGATCATTGCTGCATACAAAGGTGTTTTAAACCGCAAATTGACCCCATACAACGCCGGTTCAGTAATACCGAATAGCCCAGTCAGACCAGCAGAAAATGCCAATTGTTTGATCGTAGAATCTTTTGATTTGAAACCAACGCCGATAGCTGCAGCTCCCTGACTGACGTTTGAAGCCAGCATGCCAGGATAGATCACTGTGTCGTAGCCGGCAGTCATTCGATTATTGATTCCGATAGGCACTAACCCATAATGGGTACCAGTTGCCACGAACAATGGCGTGAAGGCACCAATCAGTAATGGAACGATCCATGGGCTGACCGTTTCTAGGGCTTGGATCCCTGCAGAGATCGCTTCACTGATCATGTAGCCTAGAGGGCCTAAAGCAACTAATGCGACTGTTCCTACGACGAAGATCGTTAGCAACGGTTTGCTAAAGAATTTGATTGCTTTTGGTGAGACTTTATCGGCAATCGGTTCAACGTAAGACATAAACCAAACACTTAAGATGATTGGAATCACCGATGATGAATAACTCACTGGTGAAATCGGTAAGCCGAACAAATGGATGCCGCCGCCTGACTCATTGACTGCTGTCACCATCGCAATAAAGTTCGGATGGAGTAAAATCCCCCCCACCATCATAGCTAAATACATATTGGCTTTGAATTTTTGTGCAGAAGAAGCAGCCAGCAAAATAGGCAAGAAGTAGAACGCCGCATCTGCCATAAAGTTTAGGATTTGGTAGCTTTGACTTTCTGCCGTCAAAACATTAAAGACCACCAGCAATGCAAGAACTGCTTTTAGCATCCCAGCTGCTGTGATGGCTGGCAAGATTGGGGTGAAGATCCCGGTGATCGTATCGATGACTTTTGCCACACGTCCGCGATCGTCTTCTGCTGTTTCTTGGTCACTGTTTAAATTGGTTTGGGCAGTGATTTCGTTGTAGACATTGCCAACATCACTGCCGATGATTACTTGGTATTGCCCACCTTTATTGACGACCCCCATGATCCCTGGTGTATGTTTTAAAGTACTTTCTTGGGGTTTGCTGTCATCTTTCAAGTTGAACCGCAAGCGGGTCGCGCAATGGGTCAAGCTTTGGATATTTTCTTCCCCGCCAACATTGGTGATGATCGTTTTTGCTAACTCTTTGTAATTCATGTCGTTCCTCCTATTTTGGTTTTTCGTCTGCTTTTTGTGTGTCAAACCATAAAAAAATACCTAAACAAACCCCTTGGGAGTTCATTTAGGTATAGCCTGCCAATCCAGTAACAATCCTAAGCACTTGTTATTCGTTTGATGTGTATAGTTAAATAGATCAATTCGTCTTCTTCTAACGGTCTACCGAATTCTTTGTTGATGTAGTCGCTGATTTTCAGTGCACACGCATATTCCTTCATGTAGCGGTCTTTCAACATAAAAATAAAACTGCCGGTTCCTGCATCATCGAGCTTTGTTCCGCTGAATAAGCGCTGGACAAAAAATTTCAAATGGGTCACAAAGCGTTCGTAGTTCAATGAATACTCATCAAGCTCCATTGAAAAATGATATTTGACGATGTTCAGGATATGCTGAATGATCTTCGCCATTTCCGATACTTGACTGACCTGCGCCATATCCAACTCCGCATTGACGATGTGTAGCGCAATGAAGCCGGCTTCATCTTCCGGCAGCTCGATCGCCAAGCGATTTTTGATGATCGATAACGCTTCTTTGCCAATGAGGTATTCATGGTTATAAAACCGCTTAATTTCCCATAGCAAGGCATTTTTGATTTCCATGCCGTTTTGATAGCGCTCGATAGCATAATTGATATGATCGGTCAGCGTCAGAAACAATTTTTCGCTCAATTTTTTCCCAAGGGAAACTTTTGCAAAACTGATGATCTCATTCGCTGCTTGAATATGTTCGATAGGGATAGAAGAAAGTAATTGGGTTAGTTTTGTGACATTCCATTCTTGTGTACTGAGATAGACTTTTTCAATCTTGGTATCGTCGATCGCATCGCCCGGCTTTTTCTTAAAGCCTAAGCCTTTGCCCATGACGACCAATTCTTGTTTTTCCTCATTCTCAGAAATCACAATGTTGTTATTGATCACTTTTGTTACGTTCATTTTAACGACCCTATTCTTCTTTAGATTTCTTCACACAAAAAAATAGGTATAGCCCGCCTAAAGCGGTAACAATCCTCAGAGCCAGTGTAGCATGAGAAAAATCACTCGTCAATGGGGATTTTTAACCGCTTGTTTAAAAGCAGAAAACAGCGCTGCTGCCATTTGAGTCTTTGGCAGAACGCTGTTCACTGGTTTATGGATCACTAACTCTCTTTGTGAGAGATGAATTAGATACGATTTTCGTGGTCAGCAGTTTTGACTAAGTTTGCTCCCACCATACCACCGATTGACGTAAGAACGAGTCCTAAGACCATTGCCACAAAGCCCCAAATGGACGCTTTGGCTGTTGCATCACTTGCTTCTTCCGCTTTTTGACGAGCGTCTTCCACAGCTTGGTCAATGTCTTGTTTGGCTTGTTCAAGATTTTGTTGTGCATTTTCGATTTGTTTTTGTGCTTCATCAGAAGCATCTTGTAAGCCGTTCACGATATTGTTCGTTGCTTCTTCTGCTTCTTGTTGGCTTAGCTCTGTGTTTTGAGCCACTGCATTTGAGATTGCTTCTTTATCGACTGAATCACCGATCGTTGTAGCACGATCTTGCAATTTGCTTGCTAAATCATCAATGATTTTATCGGCATCATTTGGATTGGTTGCAATGTCTTTGCCAGCATCTTTGATATCATTTGTCGCGTCAGACAATTGGTTTTGCAAGTAGTCTGGTTGCAATTCCGGAACATCGGTATCTTGTAAAACATCATTGACATTCGCTTGTAATTCATCTGTGTTGACGTCTTCCATGTTTCCTGTTATTTCATCGAAGGCTTTTGAAGCGACATCGCCAGCACCTGAGGCAACTGTTTCAACGCCACTGCCAACAGCAGAGGCAACGTTTCCTAAAAGTGAACCGACTACAGAAAATGCTCCGATCGTTAAGTAAGAGAGCATAACCATCATCACGATCATACTGGTTGCCCATGTTAAGAAACCATGAACCAATCCAACACGTCGAGCCGCCACACCTGAAACAAAACCAGCACCGAATAATGCCAAGACAAAGGTAATGACTGTCCAAATCAATAATCCTGTACCAACACCATCTAATGGATTATTTGATGTTGGTTCCACCAAACCAAAACCGATTGCTGAGCCAATCATTGACAGTGTCATGAACAATGCGATAAATGTTACGACCCCTGCAAAGATAGACCCCCAAGACAAATTGTAGCCTGCCTCCCGCTCATCTGAACCTAAATAATTTCTGAATCCTCTTTTCATCATTACATCCCCTTTTTGTTTTTTTAACCTGTATTCAGTCTAACAACTGATTGTTTTTTTATCAATCAACTCGACTTGCGCTATCTTTTTGTAAGAAAAATGAATGATTCTGAATTATTTGACTATTTATTAAAATAAAGCGAAAATTCATTCGTGTATTTTAACTAAAAAAATCTTTTCACGCTCTTTCTTTCGATCACAGGCTTGTTTCTCACAGTCTTCTGCTGATTCGTCATTTTTAAGCTAGCAGGGTTTCACTAGAGAAAAAAAGCTCTTCTCAATGTGTCACAAATGAGTAGCGATCACAAAAAACCACCTTCGCCCGAGGCAAAGGTGGTTGTCTGCTTATTATTCTTCATTTAGTCGATCTGGCATCATGTTTTCCATAAAACCCCAAACGCCGTTTTGTAATACGAGTTCCTCACGTTCGTAAGTTGAAACTGTGGTGCGGATCAACTCATCTCGACCGTCTAAGACTTTTTGTCCCCAATGAGGATCGATCAACAATGCCCGCCCCACTGCAACAAAATCTGCATGTTCTAGCAAGCCTGCGGCATCCTTCGATGTTCGAACATCCCCTACACCAATCAAAGGAACTCGCTGAGCGATTTTTTCATAGACATACGCCAACATCGATTTTTCTTGGTACGCTTTTGAAATCGATTTGCGGGTATAATCCGCAAGAGAAATGTGCAGATAGTCTAATCCTTTTTCTGCCAGTTGGTCTACTAAGAACAACGTATCTTCAAAGCGAATCCCTGGTTCTTCGAATTCTTCCGGAGAAAACCGATAACCGACGATAAACTCCTTCACACCTGATTGGTCTACTGTTTCCAACACTTCATCGACGAGCTTCTCAATAAAACGATAACGGTTCTCTAGTGAGCCACCCCATTCATCGGACCGACGATTTGAGTGAGGAGAAAAGAATTGTTGGATCAAATACGTATTGGCTCCGTGGAGTTCTACGCCATCAAACCCCGCCTTGATCGCCCGTTCGGTAGCTTTTTTAAAGTTTTCAATAATCGCTAATATCTCAGCCACCGTAACTTCCCGGGGAACTTGGGCATTTGGTCGTTCGGCAGCAACTGCGCTGGCAGAAATCGGTTGTGTCCCTCGTAGGACCGAGTCATCCGTCATCCGACCGGCATGAAAAATCTGTAAAAAGGCTTTGGTCCCATTGGTTTTGATGGTGCTGGCCAATTTGCTTAATCCAGGTAAAAAGGCATCGTCGTAAGCGCCTAGTTCCCCTTCCCATCCCTTGCCATCTTCTTGGACATTGGCTGCCGCTGTGATGACTGCTCCGACTTCTCCGGAGCGTAAGCCATAGTATGCCAACTCATCTTTCGTAATCACCCCATCAAAAAAGGACATCTTGGTCGTCATTGGTGCCATGATGATTCGATTTTTCAACTGCAATCCGCGCTTAAATGTTGCTTTATCTGTTACATTTCGCATGGGTTTCCCACCTTTTCCATTGGATTCATATCGCTTTGTGGATCTGATTGGCTTGGTTTTCTAAGGAGATCCTTAAAGCAAATCGGTGCATCTTTTTTCCCTTTATCAAAACATACATGCACATGCATCTATGTTACAAAAGAATCGAGGAGAAAACAAGTGAAACCTTCGTTAGTCCATCATTTCCTCCAAGACTTTTTCAAAAACGACTTTTGATCGCTGCAGTTTCTTTTCCCCTAATTGGGTCAAATCAATATAGATCCCTCGCTTATCATTTTGACAAGAATGCCGTTCAATCACACCGCACAGCTTGTCTTCCATGCGCATGATCATGCGTGACATCGCACTTTGACTCAAATCAAAATGAGCGATCAAATCATTGAGGCGCATGCTATGATTGGGGGTCTTTTCTAAGTAATATAGTACGTAATACTCATTCAAAGACAGATTGCTTTCTGCTTTGAGAGCTTGCTCCAAGCGAGCTTCAATCGCTTGATGCTGATTCGTAAAGGCTAGCCATTGCCCCATCCGTTCTTTTTCCATCCTCTTCACCACCCATTCTTCTATACCAAGGTATTTTAATCTAGATCCCTGCGTTACGCAAGCCGCCAGAAAGCTTCGCCAGTATGGCTGACACTTTATTATACAAAACTAGCCAGCTGCTGCGGACGTTAATGAGTTTTTTATGATAGCAAGGATGAACTATTCAGCAAAAACTTCCTGTTCTTTCTCAATATTCTATACTACAATAACTTTAACACCAAAGAATATTTCAACACTATATCAGCAAAATTGTGCATTCCGACACAATGATTTGCTTGTTTTAGATGTTCTAGTATTCTAAGGAAAGGATGAAGCAAACGATGAAAAAAACAATTTCTTTGATTGGCGCACTGACGCTCGTCAGTTTGGGGCTTTTGGCAGGCTGTAACAACGAAAAAGATACTGCTCAGTCAACAAGCGAGCTAAGCCAGAGTCAGATGTCTTCTGAAAGCAAGCAAAGCACGACGACGCAAACGACTGAAAGTAGCTCTTTAGCGTCAACAACTACTTCAAAACCTTCGACCACAAGCCAGCAATCGACGGACCACTCTGATTCGAGTCAAACGACGGCAAGCTCACCATCCATCAACGAGTTTCCATATGCCGTTGATCTTTCCCAATATGGCCCTTCACTGACTTTTTATTTCCATGGCGTCAATGTACCAGATGCTGTCACGATTCAAAACACGAGTCATTTGATCATTTCGATCGGCGACAGCACAAGTTATGAAGCACAAGTTGATACGATCGCAACAAAAGAGATTCGCGTATTTTCTGCGAAAAACAATGAGATTCGCACCGTAAAAGTGAACACTCAGTTGACCTTTTCGAAAGGGATCACTTCCAATGGAAATCCTGATTTTAGCCACAACTTGTACCTATTTACAAATAAGGAGGGTGGTCTGTCTTTGATCACGCCGAATTACGCGGGGAATGTCAGCGATGACCAACGCGATGTGATGTTAGAAGTACTTCAATAAACGAAAAACAGGGAAACGAAGCGTGCTTCGTTTCCCTGTTTCGTTACCCAATCATTACGGTTTCATCAGGATATTTGTAGCCAGCTTCTTGTTTGTTGGCTTTTTTCATCAATGAAAAAGCAACGGTCATGATGCCGACTCGACCAATGAACATCAAAAAAACAATCAGTAGTTTGCCAAAAACCGACAAGTAAGGCGTCAACCCCATGGTCAACCCCACGGTTCCAAAAGCGGAAAAAACTTCAAAGGCAATGGTTGGTAATCCAAAGTTTGGGGTTTGCGGCATGCGTTCAGTAATCGACAATAAGAAAATCGCTAAGAAGCATAACGTCAAAGTAAGGAAGAACAACGTAAAGGCACGCGAAACGGCAGATTCTTTGATCGTGCGACCGAACACCTCCGCTCGACTGCGCCCTTTCAATAAGCTGCGGATCTTGATGATCAAGACCGCAAGCGTCGTTGTCTTCAATCCCCCAGCAGTTGATCCAGAGGTCCCACCGATATACATGAAAATCATCGTCAACATCAAGCCTGCTTGACTCATTTGTCCGTAATCAATACTGAAAAATCCAGCAGTTCTTGGGGTGACCGCTAAGAAGAGGTATTGGAAAAAACGTTCGATGACCGAATCACCCGTGATCAACTGTGAATTGGCTTCGGTCAAAAAGAACCCTGCCGTTCCAAAAACCACCAAAACGATCATAGCGATCCATGCCAAGCGGCTATGCAAGGACCGTTTTTTGGACGCCGTATGCAGGAGATCGAACCAAACGAGAAACCCCAGACCACCGGCGATGATCAAGAAACTGATGACCCCAAGCACAAATGGATCGTTTTGAAATCCTACCATGCTGTTGCCGAACAAATCAAACCCAGCATTACAAAAGGCCGAGATCGCATGAAAAACACTGTACCAAAGGCCTTGCTCCCAACCAAAACGGGGCACGAATGCAAAAGCCAGCAAGATGATCCCGCTGACTTGGATCAAAAAGGCGATCCGAATCAGGTACCATGCCAAATGGATCTCTCCAGACATCCGATCTAGATTCAATGATTCCCGCAAAATCATCCGGGTACTAAGATGGACTCTTTTTCTCGCCAAGATGTAAAAGAAGACGGGAATCGACATGAAGCCGATCCCACCGATCTCAATCAGCATCAGCAAGATCCCTTGGCCCCAGAGATTGTAATGGTCGGCTACTGTCAAGGTCGAAAGACCCGTCACGCAAACAGCCGATGTGGCAGTAAACAGCGCATCTAAAAAGTTGGTGCCTTCACCACTTTGGGTGACAGCCGGCAGCATCAGCAAGCCAGTTCCTGCCAATATCAGCAAAACGAAGACCATTGTGACGATCTGCGGAATCAAAAAGCGTTGCGATGCCAGCTTTTTTTTCAAACGATTTCTTTTTTTCATTTTCATTTCCTTTGACCTTTTGCAAAAACGAATGGCTTGATAATCCTAGTTTATTGCAGTTGTTTTTCATTTATCATACCATTTTATTTTGATTTATTCTTCACTTTGATCATTCTTGTTACGTTTGCTCGTTCGTTTTCTTCCAGCCGCATTTTGATTCCATAAATGGCTTCTTCCAGCTCGGGAATCGTCAAATATTCTAGGGCATTGACGCGTCGGCGCGTACGTTCGATTTCCCCTGCCATCAGTTGACAGGTCTTTTCGATTTCCGTTAGCTCCAACAGCTTCGGCATGACGTCGGTAAAACGGGCGACCGCATGATCTAACGGAACATTCGAATTCAAAAAGCCATACTCGATCGGCGCTTGCATCACCGTATCGTCATAATCAAAATGCATCACTGGCACTTCCACACTCATGATATTTTTCGTGGATAACTCAAGGGAGACCTCAGTTGCTGGTAAAATAAACATTTCTTCAATGTATTTTTCATTGATCGTGGCATTGGCTAAGCGAAATGCCTTCATGGCACGCTGCAATTGTTCTTCCACTTCTTTACGCAAGTGGTCATTCTTTTTTATCAATTCAATAAATTGACGCATGAGTTCGTCTTGTTTGTCTTTTAATAATTTGTGTCCGCGTTTGGCTGTCGCCAATTGTTTGCTGAGGCGCGACAGCTCCATGCGGGTTGGATTAACGGTTTTTTGCGCCATTGTTCTCCTCTCCCGGTAAGTATTCCGCCAGTAAAGCATCGCTGATCCGCTTCAGTTCGACTTTTGGCAGCATCGCCAACAATTCCCAGCCTAATTCCAAGGTTTCGATAATCGAACGGTTGGTGCGGTACCCTTGGTTCAAGTATTCATTTTCGAAGCGTTCTGCAAATTTGGCATAGGTTTTATCTACTTCCGACAATGCCGATTCTCCTAAAACGACTGCCAATTCCTTGGCTTGCTTTCCTTGAGCATACGCAGAAAACAACTGGTTCATCGTTGTGGCATGGTCTTTACGTGTCTTGCCTTCGCCGGTCCCTTTATCTTTTAACCGTGACAATGACGGCAAGACATCGATGGGCGGCTGGATTCCGTTTTTATACAAATCACGAGACAAGATGATTTGTCCTTCGGTGATATAGCCGGTCAAATCGGGAATCGGATGGGTTTTGTCATCTTCTGGCATGGTCAAAATCGGCAGCTGGGTCACTGAGCCTTTCAAGCCGCGAATCCGTCCCGCACGTTCATATAACGTTGAGAGATTGGTATAAAGATACCCAGGATAGCCGCGACGTCCTGGTACTTCACGACGAGCAGAGGAAATCTCCCGCAAAGCTTCACAGTAGTTGGTCATATCCGTCATGATCACCAAGACATGCATGCCCTTTTCGTAAGCCAAGTATTCGGCTGCCGTCAGTGCCATTCGGGGCGTAGCGATCCGCTCGATCGTTGGGTCATTGGCTAGATTCATAAAGACGACAGAATGGTCGATGGCACCCGTTTGACGAAAATCTTCCATGAAATATTCAGCTTCTTCAAAGGTGATCCCGATGCCAGCAAACACAACAGCGAAATCATCTTCTGAATTCAACACTTGTGCTTGACGCGCAATTTGCGAAGCCAATTCTTTATGAGGCAGACCAGATCCAGAAAAAATCGGTAGCTTTTGTCCCCGAACGAGCGTATTCAAGTGGTCGATCGATGAGATCCCCGTTTGAATAAACTCATCAGGATAATCCCGCGCTGCTGGATTGATCACTTCGCCGTTGATATCCATAAATTTTTCTGGGACGATCTCTACTCCGCCATCTTTGACCCGACCTAAACCGTCAAAGACTCGCCCGATCATTTGCTCGGAAACGCCTAATTCCAAAGGATGTCCTAAGAAACGCACCGCAGATTCCCGCAAATTGATCCCGCCGGTTCCTTCAAAAATTTGGACCAACGCTTTGTCTTCTTGGATCTCCAGTACTTGTCCTTGCCGCTTTTCGCCGTTTTTCATGCGGACTTCGATCAACTCTTCGTATTTGACACCGGAGACGCGATCGACGGCCATCAATGGTCCGACGACTTCTCCAATCGTTTTATATTCCTTGATCATCGGTGCGGTCTCCTTTCTGTAAAATTTCTTTCATCGTTGCTTTGATCTCTTGATGCAAAGCAGGAATTTTTGCTAATTCCGTTTCAGGCAAGTACTTCATACGTGCCACTTTGTCTCGCAATTCTTCGGTTCCTGCATAGATTTCTGAAAGATACGCACCTAGTGTCAACGCATCTTCCGCTTCTTTGTGGAGCAGCAAGATCGTCTCCAGCATTTTGAACTGCTTTTCACGAGAGGTAAACGTATCGACGTCGTCAAAAGCGTTTTGCTGCAAGAAATCTTCTCGCAATGATTTGGTGGTTTCCAGCAATAACTGATCTTTTTCGGACAAAGCATCGATGCCGACAAGTCGAACGATCTCTGACAACTCAGATTCCTTTTGCAGCATCCGCATGGCTTCTGTTACTTGTTTGGACCAATCTACTTGCATTTGTTGGTCCAAAAAGGCACCCAATTCGTTTTCGTATAATGAATAGCTCTTCAACCAATCGATCGATGGAAAATGACGCTTTTGCGCTAAGGTGGCATCTAAGCCCCAAAAGACTTTTACGACCCGCAACGTATTTTGGGTAACTGGTTCTGAAATATCGCCGCCTGATGGTGAAACGGCACTGATGGCAGTGATACTGCCTTCTTGATCAGAACCTAAGCAAATCGCTTTTCCAGAACGCTCATAATACTCTGCCAAGCGGCTGCCTAAGTAAGCCGGATACCCTTCATCCCCGGGCATTTCTTCCAGACGACCAGACATTTCCCGCAGAGCTTCCGCCCAACGTGAGGTGGAGTCCGCCATGATCGCCACGGAATAGCCCATGTCTCGGAAGTATTCCGCAATCGTGATCCCGGTGTAAATCGATGCTTCCCGAGCGGCTACCGGCATATTGGAGGTGTTAGCGATCAACACGGTTCTCGCCATTAAAGATTCACCACTACGTGGGTCGATCAACTCTGGGAACTCGTTCATTACATCGGTCATTTCATTGCCGCGTTCGCCGCAGCCGACATAGACGACCAGGTCGACATCCGCCCATTTGGCGATTTGGTGCTGAACGACAGTCTTCCCTGCACCAAAAGGTCCTGGAACGGCTGACGCCCCGCCTTTAGCGATTGGAAAGAAGGTGTCGATCACTCGCTGGCCAGTGATCATCGGTTCAACTGGATTCAGTTTTTGCTTTACTGGACGGCTATGACGAACGGGCCATTTTTGCAGCATTGTGAAAGACCGTTCTCCTTTGGGTGTATCTAAAACATAAATCGTTTCATCGATCGTAAATTCCCCAGCATAAACAGCCTTGACTGTTCCTGAAACGCCATGAGGGACCATGATCTTGTGATTGATCAAAGGTGTTTCTTGCACGGTGCCGATGACCATCCCGGTACTGACTACTGCGCCGACTTCCACTGTCGGTACAAAGGGCCACTTTTTCTCATGATCCAACGCAGGCAATTGCACCCCACGCGTCAAGAAGTTGCTTTGGGTGACAGACATGAAAGTTTCTAAGGGACGTTGGATGCCATCAAACATTTGTGACATGATCCCAGGCGCCAATTCGACGGATAGCGGTTCACCGGTGGTTTCGACTGGTTCACCAGGTCCGATCCCAGACGTTTCTTCATAGACTTGGATCGAAGCGACGTCGCCGCGCATTTCGATGATCTCACCGACCACGCCTAAATCTCCTACATAACAGATATCTTCTAAACTTGCATGGCCCATATTTTTGGCTAACACCAATGGACCAGATACTTTAATAATTGTTCCTTTTTCCACAACTTCGGCTCCTCTCTATAGTATGTTTTGTCCAACTGCTTTTTCGACATTTTCTTGAATCATTCGCTTGCCGATTCCTCGGGAACCATCATAATCAGGAATCAAGATGACTGCAGGTGTCATTTTTTGTTGGACTTTTGCTAATTCATCGGGAATCAGCTCGGCACATTTTTCAGTCAGGTAGATGATCGTACTGTTCTTCATTAATTTTGCCAGCGCCTGCTTCACTTCTTTTTCTTCCGAGGCATAACAGACCTGAAAGCCAAATAGTTGAAAAGGAATGACGGATTCTTTCTCGCCGATCACGCCGATTTTATGAGTCATAGTGCCGCATCCTTTCTCTGAGTTGTTCTTCCGTAAAGCCACTGCGTTTGCCTACCAGCAAGATACGCAGATTTTGCAGTTCCAAAACCTTAGCATTCAAAAATGCCAGTAAAGGCAGTGGTCCTAAAGCATCTGTTTGAGCTTGAGCATAGCTTTCTGTGATCAAATTGTCTTGTAAAAGTGCCAAGCCAGCAAAGTCGATCACCTGTTCATGAATCAAAGGCCGCAATACTTCCTGATAATCACTTTCTAATAAGAAGGCTAAAAAGTCGCTATAGGACGCATCCGCAAACGCTAAAAATTCTTCTTTCGGGATACTGCCAACACTCACTAAGACTGCCTCCATAAAACTGCGCGATCGTTTTTGAAGTACACAACGAGCGGCAATCGTTATATTGGTCAGATCGATCATCTTGATGACAGCTTCTTGCAGTTCTGGGATCTTGATTTCATCTGCCAGTCGCCGTTGTTCATGTAAATACCGGCGATCGTAAATGATATCGATGCCTTGCAGCACGGCGTCACCTTCTAAGTACTCCCGCACCTCTTGGATCGTAGTCACGATTTTATCAGGCAATACCTCTGAGGTTCCCGTTTTGATGGCGGTCCGACACTCATCGATCGTGTAAAAACCATCTTCGATCAGTAGATGATCATAATCTTTGCCAGTCACTGACTCTTTGGTCAAGACTTTTAGATTATGGAAAGTAAAAGGCATCATATACAGTCGGAGGATCTCTTGATCAGGAACCAGCTCGGCCAATTCTTTGATCGTCTTTAACAATTCTTCATCTAGATAGGTTTCGAATCGTTCATGAAAATCTGGCTTCAAATAGCGTTGATAATGGGTCTGCTGCAAGACAGCTTCGACTTCAGCAAACCCTTTTGCCGCAATCATTTGTTCCACTTCTTGCGGCTTTAGCAACGTCATCTCTTTCAGCCGAATGATTGGATTCAATTGATGATAGTTCCTCATGGATCAACCTCCTTGTTTTATGATCTGCAACCACCGTTCCCGGGTTTCTTTCTTGTATTCATCAAGCAGTACCTGATAGTTAAAATTGTATTGAATGCCGTTGTCATCCACTAAAAAGCCCGCTTCTGTCAATGGTACGCCTGCTTTGATTTGATACGGTAGTTTTGATTGACAAGACGTAAGCCAAGCGGCATCTAGATGGGCTGTTTGCTCAGGACCAGCGTGGAAGGTCACCGTCCCACTGATCGGCAACTGCTGCAGCACATTTTCAGCAAATGACTGCAGCTCTTCTGGCGTCCAGGCAACCATTTGTTGATACGCTTGCTCAAAAAGTTGTGTCAGGTATTCGTTTTGTTTCACCATTTGCTGCTGCTTAGCGGCACTTGCTTGGCGATTCAGCGCTTGCTGATAATTTTTTTCGGCTTGCTTTTTTGCTTGCTGGGCACGAAGCTGCAAGTCCGACTCTTTTTTCGCCCAGTCACGTGCCATCGTTTCACTGATCCTAGCACGTTCAGCGGCAGCCAAACGTTCCCGTTTTGTCTGCGCTTCTTGGTCTAGTTCAGCAATCATTTTGTCGATTGCATCCATACCTTCGCCCCCTTTAAATCGTTCCTAAAAGTAAGAAAGAAATAACAAAGCCTAAGATGGCATACATCTCAACCATTACTGAGAACATGACCCCTTTAAAGAAATGCTCTGGTTTCTTCGCTAAAATTTGAATCCCAGCTGCAGCGACCTTCCCTTGGGCCATTCCTGAGAATAAGCCAGTAAAGGCAACTGGCAGTGAGGCCATCAAGTACGCCATACCAGTCACTGTCGACATTTCACCACTTAAGCTACCATAGATCATAAACGCAATAACGAATCCGTATAGTCCTTGCGTTCCGGGAAGCAATTGTAAAATCAAGGCTTGTCCAAACTTCTCCGGCTGATTCGTCGTTAAGGCTGCCGCTGCTTCACCAGTTTGGCCCACCCCTTTGGCTGAACCGATCCCAGAAAAGATCGTAGCGATCCCCATTCCGATAATTGCAAACACCATACCACCATTGTTATTAATTAAGTAATCAATCATTTATTGTCTCCTCCATTTTCTTTATCAAAATCAACGTATTTCTCACTTGGCTTAAAGGTTTCAAATTGGCGCCCCCCACCAGTGAAAAATTTTCCGAAAAACTCTACATATTGTAAACGAGCGGCATGCACATACGCACTCAGTAACGATAAAAAGATGTTTAAAGCTTGTAGGACAACCAATAAGAGAATGCCGACAGAAAAACGAGCGGCTGGCGGCAAATAGCCCACCAATAAGTTGAAGGCTGCTGCGATACTCCCACCAGAGATCCCTAATGCCATCAAGCGGCTATAGCTGACAAAGTCGCCGATGTAACTGGTCACGCCGTACAAGTCATACAAGCCTAAAAAGAAGCCGCCCACTTTGGTTTTCCCTTTCAGAATCGGTACCACGATGATCAATAAGGCACTAAAGCCTGCTAAAATCAAGCCGACGGTTGTTAGTGCTGGGACATCGATCAAAAGATTGCCTGCGGCTGCCACTAAAAGACCACTCAAAAGTCCTAGCCACGCAAAGCCTTCGTTGACTGCACCTAAAAGATCCTTTTTGCGGATATTTTCTTTGGCTGCTAAATAAAGGCCTGTAAACAGTTGGATGCCACCAAAAATCATGGATAGACCAAAGATCGCCATAAAATCTTCGGAGGGCGATAAAAGTTGGAAGGGCAATGTAGCGCCAAAGAAGGAGCCGTAGATTGCGCCCCAAATCATAGTTGGCACAGACAAAATCTGGAACAATTTCAGAAACCGTTTGGTCCCTTTGGGCAAACGCAAGGCGTGTAGCCCAATCGTGGTTGCGACAGCCATTAATGCACCATAACCTAAGTCAGCCACCATCATACCAAAGAAAACATAGTAGAAAGGCGTCATCCATGGGGTTGGATCGATCTCATCGTATTTTGGCAAGCTGTACATTTCCGTCAACATTTCAAAGGGTTGAATAAACGAGGCGTTTTTTAGCTTCGTTGGCACTTGATTGGCAGCAATCTCCTCTGCAGTGGGTTCTTCAAATGAATAGTAAATCTCGTTGGCAAAGGATTCTCGGACCATTTCCGCCACTAACGGCTGATCCTTTTCTGCGATCCAGCCGCGCAAGAGGGCAAAGGTCTGACCAGCTGCTAAGCGCTGTTGCATCATTGCCCGATTCTCACGAGTCAAAAAAAGTTCTTCCGCTTGCTGCAGCAGGATCAGCCGTTGTTTGTGCTGACTGATTTCTGTAATCAGTTCTTTGCGCTGCTGGGTCAAGGAAGTCAAGGCTTGTTTCGCATTTTGCAAAACCACTTTTGGTGATTCGGATGTTAGGCCAGTTTCTTTCTTCACCCCATATCGGTGAAACAATTGGAACACTTGCTCTTCGATCGCTGTTAAAAACAGGCAGCTGAAATTGACTTTTTTTGGTTCAGAATAGATCACTTCGATATGAACCTCTTCCAATTGACGCAAGGCTTCAGCTAAATCTTCCCAGCGTGGGCCTTCGACACTCCCAGCAAAAAAACTTGTATGAGCAGGTGCTTCGATCTCCAACGGCACGTCAAGATTTTGCCACTGTGTCGCCCATTCTTCCGACTGAGTCGCTGCTTCGATCGCTTCGATCGTCTCTACCCAGCGCTCCTGCAAATTCTCGACCGCAACCAGCTCCGTCAATGCTGCGGCTTCATCGAAGCTTGTTTCAAAATCCGACAGCCGCAAGGCATCTCGTTGCCATTCTGTCCCTTTTTTCGCATCACCATTTTGGCGAATAAAGCGGATCGCTTCTTGCAGACGACGAATCATTGGTTGGTGAGAAGCACCTTCTGGGGTGGCTCCTGCAAAAAATTCCCGCAGCCAAGTTTCGTTAGCTTCCTGTTCGAACACATTCTCGATTTCAACAAACTGCATCGTTTGCAGCTTCGTCAATAACCTTTCTTGGTAGTGCTTCGGGGTGATCAACGTTAGTTTATTTAGTTTGGTTACTGCCATAAGTCCCGATCACTCCTTCAACGATCTTTTGAACCGCTTGCTCTTGGAAGGTTTGCATGTTTTTTTGGTAACGATCTAACACTTGCTGGTTCTCTTTTGCCAGCTGCTGCTTTTGTGCTTCAAGTGACTGGCGCATTTGCTCTTGAACTGCTGCTTGTTCTTGCGCAAGTTCTTCTTCCAAAGCGGTAGCCCGTTCTTCTAATACTTGTTGCTGCTGGGCTTCTTCCAACTGTAGCTCTTTTTTTAAAGCGAGCAATTGCTGTTCATTCGCTTCTTCTGCTTCTCGTAAACGAGTCAACGCTTCTCTCATCGATTCCCCTCCTATACTATTTGGATACTTAACTGAAAAATAAACAAAAAAAGCATACCTCACGAAGAAGTATGCTGATAACAAAAAAAGGCCAGCATTCCTCCAAGAATGTTTGCCTCACCCCTTGGCAAACCTGATCCTTGAAGCATAAAAATGCTCAACCTTTGGCTATTCTATTTTTCAATTCCTGAACTATTATAGCAAAAAAACGTGTTCTATTCAAGTAGAATCGTCTTTTATGAGAAAAACCCGGTTTCTACTATTGTATGTTCGCTCGAATAGCCACTGCTATTGATTATCGGAATGACTATTATTACTCGCTCAGTCTCTTAAAAACTTTTCACCTAACATTTGCCAGGGATCGCGTTGTTCTTACCAAATTGAAATCGGTAAACATCAATAGAAGACTTAGAATGGATTGAATGAAGAACCTTGAGATTTTTTGAAAATGCTAAACATCATTTGATTGGTACCAAAAAGGAGATAACAATTCCAACAACCTATTCGATCCCTGACAAATATTAAGTGAGAATTTTGCTTACTTCGCTTCTTTTTTTATCGCTGGCAGCGGTTGGCCCTTTTCTTCACAAATGAAATAAGCGCCTCGATAAAGTCATGTATAAATCTTACCTGGTTCCATGGTTAGAGGAAGCCCATTTTTTACATACATCGGTTTTCTTTCCATTGTTACCCCTTGCCTTTCTGGGAAAAATAAGTCAAAATATACAATAACGTTTTTTATATCTTGCTTCCTATCAAATATTACCAAAATATTCAGATAACTTCTAGTAATTTTGCGCAAAATATCTTAAAATTTCCACTTTTTCTTTTAAAAAATGATCGATAAAAACCAAATTGGGAGGAAACAACTGATGTCAGATGAGCGTTGGTTTCAAAGGAGAAGAAAGCGAAACATCGAATTGGGCCTCTGTTTACTTGTCGTCCTGCCGATGGTTTATGGCTTATGGTTTCAACTGGCTTTTTTGATTCACTACATGTCTTTTATGTTTGTTGTGGCTGTTCTCACTGCAATTTACGAAGGAATTCGCGTCATTTGGGAAGTTATGAGAAACAAGCAACACTGACAAAGTGACCTTTTGCTAAATTAAGCCAAAACAACGAGAGAGGAGTCCTCTAATGAAACGAATCATTATGTCATGTGACTTACAGCATGCCTCCAGTCGTCAGGCTGAAGCCAGCTTTTCTTTTGACGCCTTTCCCACAGATTCACCAAGAGTTGCAGAACTTTTCTATTCCGCTTACCATGAAACCATCGATGATGAAGGAGAATCGATCGCTGATTGGCAAAAGGAACTTAGAGAAACTGCTGAAGGCAAATACGGCCCCTTGATTCCAGAACTCTCTTTTCAATTACTGAAGGAAGACTATCCGATTGGCGCCATAGTGACAAGCACTTTTAAAGAAATTCCACTGCTATTATTTGTCGTTATGGACGCAGCATGTAAAGGAAACGGCTTATCCAAGCTGTTAATGAGTGAAGTGATCCGACGAGCTAAAGCCATGGGACTCACACATCTTTACCTGGTAGTGACGGTTGAAAATCAACCAGCCTTCAAGCTGTATGAAGCATGCGGTTTTTCTTTTGCGGGTGAAAGCTGGACTGATCTTTCCTCTTAGCTCTACTTACTATCTAACTGAAAATTTTTACCCATTGAAAGCGAGGGATGAACCGATGAATGAACGTCTAGCTACGGCGATACAACTGCGAGCTGAAAAAAAGCTGCAACAATCAAATGAACAATTGATTCAATTAGCTACCGAAAATCCCCAAGATGCCTTTGTCCAATACCAAACGGCTTGGAGTTATGATCTTTTAGGGGAAGAACAACAGGCAATTCCTTACTATGAACAAGCAATCGCGTTAGGTTTATCAGAAAACGACTTACCAGATGCCTACCTAGGTCTAGGCAGCACCTATCGTGCCCTCGGCAATTATCAAAAAGCCGAAGAAGTGTTTTTACACGCGATGAAGCAGTTTCCAAAAAATCATGCTTTAGAAACCTTCTATGCCATGACACTGTTTAATCTAGCCGAGTATGAGCAAGCCACTAAACGACTATTGACCCTGCTTGCCGAAACCTCTAGCGATCCAGACATCCAGTCTTACCGACAGGCCCTTTTGTTTTATGCCGATAATCTCAACGAAACATGGAATTAGATGTTTCCGTTGGATCAATCCTTCTGCTCCCTTCTTGATTAAAGAAAGGGAGTATTTCTTTTTTCCTGACCCCTAAATATTCCTTCACTATCAGCGCTTTGTTGAATCAATGGTCGCCGACTTTTCATGCCCCACTTTCCTTCAATCAATGCCAAACATCCATTATCGAAATATTCGATAATGAAATCAATTGACGTGCACGGTCAAATTTGCCAATTTATCTATGCTTTTTCTATCAATATTTTGGAGGAATGACTATGCCCTTTATTGTCTATTTTTTTCTATCCTTATTGATCATTTATATTCCCACGCCAACACTTTTGCTATTTTTTCAAAAACTTGCCTCCCAGCATGACAATCTGACGGCTTTTAGCAAACTTTTTCTATTTTTGATGGTCTTGCTGGATTATTACTTAAGCTATTATTGGTTGAAAAACTACAAAGTAAAAAAAGCTCACTACCTTTATTTAGTCTTTGTCAATGTCTTCGAATGGCTGATTCACTTCTATCTTTATTCACGATTTGAAACGATCAATCTACTAGTCATTTTGTTGTTCCAGACCGTGCTACTATGTTGCATGATCTTTTTCCCTCTATCGGAGAAATTTCGCTCATTCCTTTTTACCTAAAAAAATCATCTCTGGTTTCCACATAAAAAAACCAGCTTCTCAATCGTTTCTTTCTAAGATGCGATTTACACGTTCGCTCTCCTTTGTTACGATTGTTAAAAAGGATGTGTTGTGATGTCATTGATCGTCTTGATTGGCGCGCAAGCAGTAGGGAAAATGACGGTGGGGAAAGAACTGGAAAAACGATTGGATGCAAAGCTTTTATTCAATCACCAAACCATTGATCTTTTTGCGAACTTTCTTGGCTATAGCCCTGCGGCATTCGCTTTGTCTAATCAAACGCGAATCGAACTTTTCAAAGCCTTTGTCCAAAATGAAGCCAACAATACGACAAAATCAATCATCTTTACGGTCTTGATTGATTTCGATCAAGCGGCAGAATTAGCTTTTTTACAAGAGATCGCCCAACTATTTACCAATGCCCAGCAAAAGGTCTATTTTATCGAATTAGTGGCTGATATTGAAGAACGCTTACAACGCAATTGCCATGAGGACCGTTTAGCCGCAAAGCCGTCAAAAAGAGCGCTGGCTTTTTCTAGAAACGAGCTTTTGTCTTCATTTGAAAACTATCGCTTAGAAAGCCTGCCCCAGGAACTAACTACCGTTTTTCCAACGATTACTTCGCTGAAAATCAACAATACCCACTTGTCACCTGTTGAAGTCAGTCAAACAATTATTGCCCATTTTTCCTTGACTTAAGTGCCAAAGAAACACCACTCTCAAGCTTTGCTGCAATACAAAATTGTCTATTGACTTTGACGCTGCGTCAAGCGGTATTCTCTAATCAAGAGGAGGTGTCAAAATGAAGGTTTATGTTATGCCAATGTTTTACCTATTGAAGACCAAAGATATTGCACAATCATCGAAATGGTTTGCAGAAATCTTGGGTTTCCAGTCATTGTATCAGTTTCGCAATCAAGAAAATCAAGTGACGATGGACCATCTGCGTCTTGCTGACTACCAGGATTTGATGCTGATTGCCGCAGACTCGTTCACTGTAGGCGATGGGACAATTTTGAATGTAGCGATGAATGATCTTCGGAATATCGCTCAGAAAATTCCCGAAAAGTGGATCGTGGAACCTTTGATGGAAAAGCCTTGGAATGCCCTTGAATTGACCATCAAAGACCCTAACGGTTATTTGTTTACCCTAACAGAGGCGATAAGAAAAAACGAATCAGACTTTCAAACCTTGATGGACCAAACCAAGGATTATTTTCAATAAAAGGAACCGAGTAAGAAGGATGGCTTTCTTACTCGGTTCTTTTTTTATAAAACTTGATTCTGGCAACAATGACAAAAACGAACCCTCCCTAGATTTACCTAGCGAAACTTTTTATCCCATCAGATATACCGTTTTAGTATATTTTTAAATATTAAAGATAATTATTAACACACTCAACTCAGAACATGCTACACTATTTAAAAAGGAGGATTTCCTATGGAAAAGAAATCGCAGCTTTCGTGGTACAAGCGTAAAAAATTCTACATTCCAGTTGCCGTCGTCCTCGGCGTGATTGGGTTTCTTCCCAGTCTCGTTTCTCTTTTCGGGGTATCGATCGATGATGAATTCAATCCTGATTACTATTCTGATCCGAATGAACCAATGTTTAAGAAAAAGCAAAACTGACTGTTGCGATGCCGTATGTAGGTTTTTTGACCAACAAAAAAAGAGCAATCACTCGCTGTTGTGTTTGCTCCTTTTTTAAAAGGGATTCGGCAGACCTACGCACCTTGACAGGTTAAGCTGTTTGGGGAGAGGGCGTTTGAATGCGCGAATGAACAGTAACTTATTACGTGAAACCACTTATACTTTTTTCCTATTAAAAAATCAATTGCTAACCAATCACAAAGGATCGATTATTTGAAGAAAGAAAAAACGTTAGCCATTAGTTCTACAACTTCCCAGGGAAAACTAAAAAAATCAAACATCCATTTCTCCTCCTTTAATTGACTTTCTTCAAGTTTACCCGCAAAATAAAGCTGTAACATATTTGGACTATTTTTCCGTCCACTTTTTTTAGGAGGGATTTTTTGAAGGCCAATGACTTGTTAAAAGAGTTACGAACGGAACGAAATATCTCACAGCGAAAATTGGTTGAGAATATTTCAGAACGCAGTACACTGGCAACCTTTGAACAAAAAGGGCACCGCATCGCCTTTGATATTTTGCACCAATATTTGGACCGCTTAAATGTCACCTTGGAGGAATTTGAGTATCGCTTGGATGACAATCAAGTCAGCGAGAAAAAGCAGCTATCCAAACAGTTGACCACCGCTTACTATGAAAGCAAGTATTCTGAAGTCCTCTCTTTGATCAACAAAGCCCAAGCGCTGTATAAAACCACGAAGGATTTTTTCTATTATGTATTGTATAGTCAATTCTTTTTGATTTTAGAGAAAAAAGGCGTAGTTACCGACGAGGAAGAACGGCGCATCATCGAAGCGACCATCAAGAAATACTTGGAACGCATCGACACGTGGGGAAAGTTTGAAATCTCCTTATTTACCAATCTGCTTTTCCTTTTTTCTGACGAGTACATCTTGTATCAAATGAAACACCTGAATAAAAAAATTTTTTACAGCAATACGCTAAGTATCAATTATCAAATCTACACAAAATTGCTGACGAATGCGGCTTTCTTGTTTATCGATCGCAAAAAACCTGCCGAGTTGGCGCATGTGCTGACGTATCTAGCCGATCACCTGCCGCCGGACAATGATCGTATCCGCTTGATGATTCGTTATTTCGAAGGCATTTACGCCTTGTTCCAAGGAGATCGTACGCTGGGAATGGCCACGATTGAAAAAGCATTGGACTATCTGCGATTTATTGGGCAAGAAGCCTTTGCCAAAGAATTAGAGGCACTGGCTCAGAGTATCTAAAAAAAACCTGCTGCTTCCTCTCAGTAAGAGAACGACTCTCTTACACGGAGGAAACAGCAGGTTTATTTTTTCTTAAAGTAAATGCAATGCTTCTTTCCAGAGCAAGACCCGTTTGACGGAAGCATTCAAATCAGCTTCCAAATAGCGGCCATCTTCAACCGCTTGTATGACAAAAGGAATCTGTTCTTGGTAGGTAGATGAGATCACTAGATCATTTCCCGCCTGCAACGCCTGTAATGCGGCTTCTTTTTGCGGAATGAACTCAGAAAGTCCTGCCATATCTAAGTCATCCGTCATGATGACCCCTCCAAAATGCAATTCATTTCGCAGCAGCTCATGCACGGGTTTTGAAATAGAGGCGGGTACGGTCTTATCGATACTATTGACGATCGTATGGGCGACCAAAATACTATCGGCACCAGCCTTGATCCCTGCGGCAAAAGGTAGAAAATCCGTTTCCCGCAGTGTAGATAGCGGACGGTCATCGGTGACGATTTCGACATGCGAGTCACGATTGTTGCCATAACCAGGAAAATGCTTCAAGGTTGACCCCACGTGGTGTTTCTGCAAAACATGAACCACACGTTCTACAAACGCACTCGTGCCCTGCGCATCCATACCAATGGTTCGGTCGTAGATAAAGGACTGCGGATCAGTGGAAACATCGGCAACGGGAAACAGCCCGGCATTGATGCCATACGCTTTTAAAATTTCCGCTTTCTTTGCTGTATCTTCTTCGATCGCCGACCATCCACCTTGGGCATATAGCTGTTGTGGCGAGAGAAATCGCTGGTCCGTTAGATTTTGATTGCGGCTGATGCGAGTCACCGTGCCCCCTTCTTCATCCATGCCGATCAACAGCGGAATAGCGCTGGCTGCTTGGTAATCTGAAATTTTCTGTTTCAAGCTCTCCGCCGTCTCATTTTCGGTATCACGGCCGAATAACAGATAGCCGCCAAAGTGATAGTTTTGAAGTTCTTCGATTTGATTGCTTTCTGGTACACGGACAAAAAACAATTGCCCCACCTTTTCCTCCAAACTCATCGTGGCGATTTTTTCTGCTATTGCCTCTTCTGACTGTTCTTGCGTGGAAGTTGACGTGGTTTTTTTGCCTTCACTGACTTCTTCCTTTGTTTCGTCTCTCGAGCTGCTTTGCTGGATCACGGCTGACTCCTCCGTTTGCTGTTTTTGCTGTTCTATCACCCACTTCATCCCTCCCATTGCTACTAAGACCAAGAAAAGAAACAGTCCCATAGCGAGTCCTTTTTTATTCATAGATTCACCTTCCCCTCTAAACAAGTTATCGAGAATGACTAAGCCATTCCTTAGAAAGAAAAAAGTGAACCACTGACGAAATATTCGCAGATGATTCACTTCAATGGATGTTATCGTTCTTTTTTACTCGTTAAACGAACCGTCGGATCAGCCGTTTGTATGGTACCGCACGCCCTACGATATAAATCAACGCAGTTTGTATCGGGAACATGATGACTGCTTTTAGCAAGCGAACCGACCAGATGGCCCAGCTTGTCAAAGGAATATTCAGCATCATAGCTAACCAGATCGGAGTTAAGATCAAGGTTATTAAAAGTGTATTTAACAAGACGACCATCGCCGCTCGTTTTAGTGTGACTTCTTTCCGATAAAAGAAGTAGCCATAAATCAGTCCACCAACGAAGGCATTGATGGTAAAGCCGAAAAAGTAGGCTGATTTTGGAAAAATCACCATTCCTGCGATATCAGCTAATGAGGAGCCAACTGCGGTCCAAAACGGACCAAACAGCATACCCATGATCAGCTGGGGTACAAAAGAAAATGTGATTTTGATATAGGAGGTTTCAAACCCCAAGATTTGCGACAAGACCACCATTAAGGCAATCAAAAGTCCCATGACCGCAATCATGTGTGCATCGACTTTTCTTTTCATAGCGAGCATCTCCTTTTAGAGTTGCTACAAATTCATGCAGCGAATGCGAAAATAAAACCGCGAACGAATGATCGTTCTTCGTCCGAAAGGCAACATCCCATCCTTTCAGCACTTAACGCTTTATTTCCTACTCTGATTTTTATTAGGTATTGCTACCCAGACACACTATAGCATACAAGCGGGGACTGCTACAATTTTTCTTGCTTATTTTTTTGTACAAACTCTGTCAATGTTCGCTTTTCGTTTTTTCATGTGAATCTTTCTGCCACTAGTAAGTGAGCAGCAAACATTCTCAAAAAAAGCGTTCATTCCTGTTTCTTGTTTCATTTCGTGCCTTACTACCCAATCAGATTGTCATTGATCAATACCGATTTGATGTCGCGTAATTGATGATCGATAGCAAGTTGTTCATGGGTCATCGTTGCGGTGACCTCTTTCATAGCGTGCATTTCTTCATTCAATTCGTTGAGGTTCGTCACTAATTTGTTTAATGCTTCAATAATCAATTGGTTGTTATCCATGGTGAAACACTCCTTTTTGTAATGTTGAGGTTAGTCTTCTTCGTTGATTGGCTGCTTCATCGTACCAACGGCGGCAACTGCGCGTTTCGTTTTATAAAACAATTTGTATAAAACAAGAACGACGACTGGGATCAGTCCGCATAAGATGTAGATCTGCGAATAATCAAACAGACCGTGCAAGCTTCCTAATGCATAGGGACCTACGCCTAAGCCGAGATCCAGCCCGATGAAATAGGTGGAGAGCGCTACGCCGACACGGTGAGGATCGACCTCTTTCAGACAGACAGCTTGGCCATTGGACATGAAGGTGCCATAGCCTAAGCCGACAAAGCAACCCGCAAGCAACAACATCCAGCTGTTGCCGGTAATACTTAATAAGAAAAGACCAAGGGTCAAGAAAAGAAAGCTAGGATACATGACTGCATCGGCGCCATGACGGTCAAATAGTTTGCCAGTCATTGGTCGAGTGAAGGTCACGGAAAGTGCATAGACGATGAAGAAAAAGGCACCGGCCGTTTCTAACCCAAGGTCACTGGCGTAGATCGACAAGAAGCCGAGAACACTGGAATAAGCCAATCCGATCAAAAAGGCAATCCCGGAAATGAAAAAGACTTTTGGTTCGACAAAACTTTTGATGGACCATTTTTTTAGTTGTGCTCTGTGTTCTTCTGTTAATGGGATGTTTTTGACTGGGAACCAGAAACAAGCGATAGCTGTTGCGATCGATAAGATGGTTGCTAACCAAATAATGAAATCAAAGCCGACGGTCGGTAGTAAAAGCATGCCAATAAAAGGTCCGACTGCCGCTGCTAAACTGGTACTTAATCCATAGTAATTGATCCCTTCCCCATGTTTGGAAGCTGGGATATATGCGGTGACGATCGCATTAGCCGCAGTTGAGACAGCACCATAAGCAAACCCATTGAAAAAGCGCACGGTATCTAAAATATAAATATTGACTGAGACTAAATAGGCAGCGGTAGTAATGACATAAAACAAAATCCCCCAGCGCAAAACGGCTTTGCGACCGACTAATTCTAAAATTTTTCCGACATACAAGCGAGCGATCAAGGTCCCTATGATGTAGATCCCCGCTGCCAAGCCAGCTTGTGCGGTGGATGCCCCTAACTCCTGCGTGGCAAATTTCGCGGTGATGACGACAAAACAATAATACACGAGAAAGACGATAAAATTGATCAAGGTAATCGTGATAAACCCTTTGTTCCATAGTTTTTCATTTTTGGTTGATGGCAACGAGCTGACGACTCCTTCTTGATTGGTTTCCCTATCTGACATGTTTCTTCCATTCCTCCTGTTTGTGCTGTGATGCGTTCTACTATACCGAAACTTCCTCTGCTTGAAATGCGCTTTTGCTGTTAAAAAAGAGCATTAACAAGAAACATTAACATTTGTTATTGCTTTTTCACCAGAAATGTCTTTTAATGAAGCATGAATAGAGGAAATTTCAGATTTTTTTCAGAAAATGTTGGGTTGGCATCAAGTGAAGGAGTAACGTGGGTGGAGAAACAGATATTACGTGATTATTTAGAAAAACAAGCAATACCGGTCGTTATCCGTAAGAAAAAGAGTTACTTGACGTATGAAGGGATCCCGGATCGGTACGTCTACATTTTAAAAAAAGGCATCATCAAAACTAGCGTAGTGACCCATGAAGGGCGCGAATTCAACTTGCGCTATTTGACGGATTTCGAAATCGTCTCTTTGTTTAAAGACGAATCCTCTCAAGAAGTCGAAGCCCCTTTTAATGTGCGGGTTGAATCAGAAGAAGCCGAATTATACAAAATCGTGCGGGATCAATTTTGGGCAGATGTCAATCGTGACCGTCTGCTGCAGGACTATGTCAAAGAGTATTATCGACGAAATTTGATGGATACGATGAAAAAGATGCAGCAAATGCTGATGAACGGCAAATTCGGTGCTGTCTGTACCCAAATCAATGAGTTGTATGAAACTTTTGGGGTTCAAACAACTGACGGTGTCTTGATCGATTTTGAAGTCACCAATGAAGAGATCGCTCGCTTTTGCGGCATTACCTCTGCCAGCAGTGTCAATCGAATGATGCAAAAATTACGAGAATCTGGCGCCCTAAAGAGTGTCGATCGCAAACTATTAGTGACAGATATCGACTTTATTCGGGAGAATATTATTTATTGATCAAAAAAAAAGACTTTGTATGCCTATTGGTTTTAGGCACACAAAGTCTTTTTTCGATTAAATAAACGTCACCGTTTCCGTCACTTCGATCGTTGGATCTAATGATTGGATCACGGGGCAATTTGGTGAAACGAGTTTTAGGCAACGGGTCGCTTTGTCATGATCAGCTTCGGCGATTTTCGCATAAAACTGAATGTGGATAGCACTGACTGGTTGGGCTTTTTTGTTGTCGTCTCGGTCATAGCTGACTTCGATCTTTTCGATTTCTGCTGCAACCTTTGAATTTTCTAAGACGGATGCGTATACATAGCCGCCGCAAGCAGCGACCGCACTCACCAGCATTTGGACTGGCGAATAGCCTTTTTCCCGTGCTAACACCCAATTGCCCGTTGGGGTCGTCATTTCAAATTTGTCGCTTCCTTGATGGATCGTTAATGTTTCTACTGTCATCGTTTTTCTCTCCTCACAAAATGATCTGGTTCAACTTCGACCCATTCATACAATGGTGTCAAAGTAATCGTGCTTTGAATTTCCGTTTGTTCCATCGCACCTCTTGCTAACACAGGATCAGCGATCGGCGCTGCTGCTAATAATTTCTTCGTGTAAGGATGCAGCGGATTTTCAAACAAACGGTCGGTAGGTGCCAATTCAACTAATTTCCCTTGATACATGACGGCTGTTCGATCACTGATATGACGAATCACGGACAAGTCATGGGAAATGAATAAATAAGACAATGAAAACTCTTTTTGTAGACGCAGCAGCAATTGGATGATCTGAGCCTGAATGGAGACATCTAATGCCGAAGTCGGTTCATCACACAAGACGAACGCCGGGCGATTGACCACCGCACGAGCGATGCCGATCCGTTGCCGTTGTCCGCCGCTGAAACTGCGCGGCAATTTATGGACATCATCACCGGTGATCCCGACGATCGCTAAGATTTCTTTGGCTTTCGCTCGAGCAGCATCTTTGGTTTCATGATACAACGGCTCCATCACCAGTTCAAGTGCCGTCATCCGGGGATTCAATGAGGAATACGGATCTTGGAAAATGATCTGCATTTGCTGATACGCTGCTTTGCGATCTTCTGCCGTCAATGCTGTTAGCTCTTTGCCTTCAAAGAAAATCTTCCCGCTTGTTAAGGTCTCTAAATTTAAAATACTGCGTCCTAAAGTGGTTTTCCCACTCCCGGATTCCCCCACTAGCCCCAATGTCTCGCCTCGATGGATCGTTAGGCTGACATCTTCGACCGCTCGCACTTCACTGACAGTGCCCCGCCAGTTTTTACTGCGAAAGGTTTTCGTCGCATGTTCTACGCGAATCAGTTCTTCCATTATTCTGTCACCTCCTGATTACGCCAGACGCGATGGGTCTTAGATAGCTGCGTTTCTTGCAACTCATCTGCTAGTGTCTCATGATAATCAAAGACTTTTAATTCAGCATGCTTGTCACCTAAATGGGCCGCTTGCAATAACTGTTTCGTATAAGGATGTGCCGGTTGATAAAAGATTTCTTCCGTGGTGCCTTCTTCCACGACTTGGCCTTGGTACATCACTTTAATAAAGTCGCACATTCCTGCAACGACCCCAAAGTCATGGGTCACAAGGACGACGGAAAGCTGGTTCTCTCTTTGCAGGTTTTTGATCAATGCCAAAATCTGTGCTTGGATCGTCACATCTAAAGCCGTCGTCGGTTCATCGGCGATCAGCAATTTCGGTTGCGCCAACAAAGCCATGGCGATCATCACCCGTTGACGCATCCCCCCAGATAGCTCATGAGGATATTGTTTCATGCGTTGTGCTGGAAAAGGTATGCCGACTTTTTCTAACTCTTTGACGGCGATTTCTTGTGCTGCTTTTTTCGATACTTTTTGTGAGCGGCGAATCACTTCGATCAAATGATAGCCGATCGTGCGCAAAGGATTTAACGAAGTCAGCGGGTCTTGAAAAATCATAGCAATTGGTAATGTTCGACGATCGCTAACTGCTGCTCCTTCAAATGTATAACTGGCATAGTGATCGGTCACTTTATCGGGCAAAAGATCCATGACACTTTTCATGGTCATACTTTTGCCGCTACCTGATTCGCCCACGATCCCAACCACTTTGCCCTTAGGAATCACCAGATCAAGATTTTTGACTAACGGTTTCGGCCCGGTTTTGCTTTGAAACGTCACATTCAACGCTTCGATCGCTAATAATTCTGTCTCCATCGGTCACACCTCTCTTTGCAAGACATGTTTGATCATGTCGCCGATATTGTTAAAGGAATAGATGGTGAAAATAACAAAAAGCCCGGGAAGGATCGCCATGTATGGTGCCCGCTGCAAGCTGTTTTGCGCGTTTTGCAACAGACTGCCCCACGATGCCATCGGTTGCTGAATGCCTAATCCAAGGAAGCTCAATGCTGATTCGGTCATGATCGCCCCAGAAATACTTGCGGATGCCGCAACGATCAAGGTTGGTAGTACTGCGGGGAAAACATGCTTCACGATAATACTGAATGAAGAACGGCCGATAAATTTCCCGTAAGCGACATATTCCCGTTCTTTCGCCGCTAACGTTTCACCACGAATCAAACGAGCGATGTTCATCCAGGAGAAGCCGCCGATCACAATAATAATCGTGGTTAGTCCGGGACGTAAAAAGACGCTCAAAACGATCACTAACACCAACCAAGGAATCGATGACAATACATCGACGAGCCGCATCAGCAAGTTGTCGATCCAACCACCAAAGTAGCCAGAAACAAGACCGACAAGAGTCCCAATAAACGTCGCAGTGATCATTGCCAACACACCTACAAACAAGGACACCCGACCGCCGTAGACGACCCGAATAAAGTAATCCCGCCCCACTTCATCGGTTCCAAATAAATGAGCCCAACTCGGCGGCTGTGACATGTTGCTGACATCCGTTGCATTGGGATCGATTGGGATCAAAGGTGCAACAAGCGACAAAATAATCAATAACGTCAGGAAAACGACAGAAAAGGTATAGATGGGCGAAGCAAGCATGACTTCACTGATTTTTTTGAAACGTTTCATTACTTACCCCCTCCTTTACGGATACGTGGATCAACCACGGAGTACAATACATCCGCTAACAAATTCCCTAAGATGACCAGTGTTGCTGACAACAGCATGATGGCCATGATCACAGGATAATCGAGGCTTTTCGTCGCACTCATCAAGTAAGGTCCGACGCCCGGCCAGCCGTAGATCGTTTCTGTAATGATCGCACCGGTAACTAACATCGGCAACGCCAAGCCGATTTGGGTGACAACGGGAATCAAAATATTGCGACTGATGTGCCGGCTGAAAATCTGCCATTTGCTGGCATGAAATGCCCGTTGCACCATCACGTAGTCTTCTGAAACTTGTTGTGTCGCTGATGCGCGGATATACCGCGTCAAATCTGGAAAGAAGGCGACTGTCAATGTGGTATAAGGCAAAATAAAATGCTGCAGAAAATCGCCAAAATCCCCTTCTTTACCGACCGTATACATGCCAATGATTGGAAACATATTTAATAAGTAACCAAACACATAAATCAAGATCATCGCAAACCAGAAGGTCGGCACAGCGATCCCTAGAGATGCCACAGCGTCAATGATCCGATCCCAAATCTTTCCTTTGTTGGCAGCAGCCAACAGGCCCAAAATGATCGCCAGCAATAAAGCGGTCAAATATGCAGGGATCACTAGGCGCATCGTATTCGGGATCCGAGTCGCAAGTTCTTGTGAAATGCTACTTTGAGAAACCAAAGAAAAGCCAAGATTACCGGTAAGAACATTTCTGATCCAAAGAAAATATTGAACCAAAAAGGGTTGATCCAAGCCATAGCGCTGCCGCAAAAGATCGATTTGCTCTTGCGACATATTGGGTGTCGTGATGGAGTCGATCACATCATACGGTGCGATATGTATAAGCGAAAAAACGATAAAAGAGATCACAAACAGCAAAGGGATTGCTTGCAATACTCGTTTTGCAATGTATCGAAACATAACTGACCTACTTTCTTTTTCATAGAAAAAAGCTGTGATAAAAAAGATTCCTCTTTATCACAGCCAATGGATTTACTTGATTGTCAATTTAGACATATCTTCGAATGTATAGATTGGGATCAAACCTGCATCTTCTACATTACCAATTCGGTTATTGACCGCTAGGATTTTCTTGTTGTCAACGATTGGGTAAATGATCGCTTCGTCAGCAATGGCTTTTTGCAAATCATCATACAATGCTTCACGTTTGTCCGTGTCTAATTCAACTGCTGCTTGGGCGAACAAATTGTCAATGGTTTCGCTATTGCTTTGGAAGTAGTTGGCACTACCGCCAGTTTCAAATAGACTGCCGTATAAGTCAGGGTCATTTCCCATGATATATCCGCCAAGGAATAAGTTGTACTTCGTTGAATCTGGTTTCTTCAACTCGGTAAAGATCGCTGTACCATCGCCACCTTCAAGGGTAACCGTTATGCCTGCTTGTTGCAATTGTTGTTGGATCAACGTAGCTTGGATCGTTTGGGCTGGATCGGTTGAGTTGAAAGCCAAATTCAATGACAAATCAGTCACACCAGCTTCTTGTAAAAGTTCTTGAGCCTTTTCGACATTTGTCTCGTATTTTTCAACATCATCAGTGACGTATGGGTTGTTCGGTGGCAAGAATGAATATGGTGTTGCATAATACTCTTCATCTAAATACGCCGCTTGATTTAATTCATCTTTGTTCAACGCATAAAGAACTGCTTGTCGAACTTTCACATCTTGCAAAGCATCTGAGTGAGTGTTCAAGCCTAGATAACCGACACGGTTTTCAGTATAAGGATAAACAGAGATCTGCTCATCATCTAAGTCTTCAATATCTGAAGGCAAGACAACGGCTGCATCCACTTCCCCTTTTTGCAAAGCGACTTTCGCCGTATCGGTACTTTCGATGATCCGCAACGTCACATTTTGAATCGAGGGCTTGCCGCCATAATAGTTTTCATTGGCTTCAAAAGTAAAGTACTCACCACGTTTGTATTCTTTCAGTTGATATGGACCAGTGCCGACTGGTTTTTCAGGCAGTTCACTGACAGAGAAGTCGGTAACATCTTTAAAGATATGCTCGGGAATGATGTATGTTTCGGTTGCAATATTGCTGATCGCTGCGGCACTTGGTGTCGGCAACACGAATTTGACGGTGTATTCATCCACTTTTTCGATCGCGATCGGTTGGTCGTCGACCCAAAGGGAATCGGCATTGCCATTTTCTTTTTTGACTTTTTGTTCATATGTGAAAACAACGTCATCGGCGGTAAAGTCTTCGCCATCTGACCATTTCACATCTTGTTTCAAATGTACTGTCAAGGAAAGGCCGTCTTCAGCTGGTTCCACTGATTCTGCCAACGCATTTTGTGTTGTTCCATCTGCTTCCACTGTAACTAGTGGAGAATAGATCATGTTTGTCACTGTCAATCCCCAACGATCACTGGTGTTGATTGGGTTAGTAGACGATGGGTCCCCGCTGATCGCATAAGTGAATGTTGAATCATCCCCAGCTCCAGCTGCACTACTGGTTGACGTTTCTTCTGTATTTGATCCACCGCAGGCTGCTAGAACAAATCCTAGTCCAACGACGGCAACACTTGCTAAACCTTTTTTCCAATTTATCATTTTTCCATCCTACTTCCTGTTCCTATATAGTAATAGTCGTTTTTACCTTTCTATTCCCATACAGGTATACTAGATTTCTTTGTTACTTCCTCGATAATTGCTTTTACTTCATCGGTCTGATAATATCGAACGACCGTTTGGTAAACGTCATTGTCTGCTTCGTCTGCTCGCGCAGCGATCACATTATAATAAGGCTTGGAGGAATCAGCCACGGGTTCTAAGAAAATCGCATCTTCTGTAGGTACCAAACCAGCATCGACGGCCATGCCATTATTGATCAAAGAAATGTCGACGTCAGTCATAGCTCGAGCAGTCTGATTGGAATCAAGCAGCTCAAATTTCAAAGCTTTGGGATTGTCAGTCACATCACTAGTTGTCGGCAGTAGACCCTTGGATTCATCCAAAGTGATCAAACCAGCCGTTTGTAAAAGCAGCAGTGCGCGACTCTCATTTGAGACATCATTCGGTAAAGCCACTGTAGCTCCATCAGCCAATTCACTGACATCTGTGATTTTATCGGAATAAATACCAAGTGGGTTTAATGTCGTATACGCAATCGTTGTGTTGGAATAGCCACTTTCTTCGTTGACATTGTCCATAAAAATCTCCGTCAATGCTGCGTGTAGATCGATCGACCCATCCTCTAGTGCGACGATTGGCTGACGATAATCGGTGAACTTCACCAATTGCAGGTCGATGTTTTCATTTTCCTTCAATTCTTCCTGCACATGTTCCCAGGCTTCGTTTTGTTCACCAACGACACCCAATTTGACAACGGTGGCTTCCTCATCTGCTTGACTGCTGCCGCAAGCGGCGAAGCTGAACAATGCCAGCAATCCAAGAGCCCCTGTTGCCAATCCCTTTACTACGTTTCTTTTCATCCCTTTTTCCCCTTTTGTTCCCTCCTCAGATCAATCGTCCCGTTTTCTTGTGGCGTTGCTCAACTAGACCAATTTCACCTTTTCTTTTAGAAAGAACTGCTTTCTCGTGAGAAAAAAGGGAGAATGCCTGTTGCCGTCAACCGAAAACATCGGACTCACTATTCATATGTAGTGTAACTTTATCCTATACAACTAAAACTGTCAATAAAATTACTCTACAAAAGTAAGTTTTTAACTAGCTGATCTGCGGTCGGGTTATTTGAATATCTTCAGTGCATTTTCTAAGTCATCGATCAAATCTTTACTACTTTCGATCCCAATGGAGATCCGTAAAAGATCCGGCGTCAATCCATAAGATTCTCGCACCTCTTGAGGAATATCCGCGTGGGTTTGTGTCGTTGGATACGTGATGAGACTTTCCACACCCCCTAGGCTTTCCGCAAAGGTAAAGACCTTTAATGCCGCTAAAAAGCCGCTGATTTTGGTTTCATCAAGCACCCGAATGCTGATCATCGCGCCGGCATTCGGATACAGCACCTCTTTGATCGCCGGATGGGCTCGTAAAAAGCGGCCGACTTCCTTGGCGTTGGCTTCTTGCCGTTCAAAGCGCAACGGCAGCGTCTTTAAACTTCGAATAAATAACCACGTATCAAAGCTGCTCAAGGTAGGGCCAGAAGTATTGGCTAAATAGTTCAAGCGCTCCCCCAGCGGCGCATCTTTGGCGATCACGACGCCTGCCAAAATATCATTGTGGCCAGATAAGAATTTGGTACCTGAGTGGATCACCAGATCGGCACCTTCCTCTAAGGGCAACTGTCGCAAGGGCGTCAAAAAGGTGTTATCTACAATCAATAGCGCCCCCTGTTCGTGAGCAAGCTTGGCGGTTTCAGCAATATCCGTCACGGTCATCAAAGGATTCGTTGGGGTCTCTAAAAAGACAGCCGTTACCTCGTCAGTTAATTTTTCACTTAATTCTGTTACAGTACTGAAGGTATCGAAAAGGGCCCGCTGGCTTTTTTCCAATTCCGCAAAATAGCGAAAGCTGCCGCCGTACAAGTCACGAGAAACCAAAAAGCGGCTGCCGCTGGCAAACAAATCAAAAATCAAAGCGATCGCACTCATGCCAGAGCTGGTCACTACTGCCCGAGCCCCTTTTTCTAATTCAGCAAGACCCGCTTCTAAAATATCACGGGTTGGGTTTTTGGTACGGGTATAGTCATAGCCGGTACTTTGCCCCAATTCAGGATGCGCAAAGGTCGTGGAAAGATAGATCGGTGGGCTGATCGCCCCAGTTTGCTGATCCGAATGATTGCCTAATTGTGCCAGAAAAGTTGCTGTATCAATCGTCATGTCGTTCCTCCTTTTTGATTGCCTCGATCATGCGATCAAGGGCTTGTTGAATAATAGTCGGTGTTGTCGCAAGATTCAGACGAATCAAGCCTTGACCGTCTTTGGCGAACCATTCCCCATAATCGACTGCCAAACCGGCAGTATCTTGGATCACGTGCTTGGTTCGTTCTTTGGCAATGACTTGCCGCAGATCCACCCAGAGAAGATAGGTTCCTTCTAAGGGCAGGAGCTCAATCTTGGGAAATGCTTCTTGCAGTTGCTGGCGGATCATTTGTTCATTGGTAGCAACCACTGAGAGCAGATCAGCTAGCCATTGATCTCCCGATTCATAAGCGGCTTTGGCAGCAGTTAGACCAAAACAATTAACTTCCGTCTGCTTGTATTGCCGACACCACGCGTGATAGGTTGTGCGCATCTCTAAATCTGGAATCCAAACGTGAGACAGCAATAACCCTGCTAAGTTAAAGGTTTTTGAGGGCGAATCCAGGACGATCAGTTTTTCAATGCCTAAACGCTGCGCCACTGTTATTGCCGAAACAAATTGCTGGTCACCGAGTATCAGCTCACGATGGATCTCATCGGCGATCACGACAACCTCATGTTTTTGGCAGATTGCCAATAACTGATGTAGCTCTTCCTCTTGCCAGACCCGCCCTACTGGATTGTGGGGGGAGCAGAGAATAAATAGTTTCACTTTTTCTTCAATGATTTGGGCTTCAAAAGCAGCAAAATCGATTCGATAGGAATTCCCCACTTTTTGTAAAGGTGTTTCTATCAAGCGTCTTTTCGTCTCTTTGATGCTGTCAAAAAAGGGATAGTAGACGGGCGGCTGGATCAAGATGCTATCGTCAGGTTCTGTGAAACAATGAAGCAAATCAACCAAAGATTGGACGACCCCTGTGGAAAACGAGAGCCATTTTTCTTCAAATTTCGTCCCCCAGTGGCGATCTTGCCAGCCCTGATAGGCTGAAAAATAGCCTGAGGGGGGAATGCCATAGCCGAAGGTTCCTTGAGCAACCAGTTGCTGCAAAGCTTTTTCTACTGCTTTTGGAGCCGCAAAATCCATATCGGCTACCCATAAAGGCAAAAGCTGTTCTCCTTGGAACCGTTGATCGACAAGATCCCATTTTAAAGAATCAGTGCCTTTTCGCTCTCTGGCATAATGGGAGAGAAAGGACTCAATCGTCATTGATACTCACCCGACCTTCTGGCTCGCTACCGATCCGATAACCTTCTTTCGTGGGCTTGACGGACAGGTCATACGGCGTTCGCAAGTAGGTTTCATTGATCCAATTGCTGAAAAACAAGGAAGCATGTCCCCGCCAACGGTTGGTGATTTTCCCACCTAAACGGTCATAGGCAAAATAGTTTTGCGGCAATGCGGTAGCTAAGCCCCGTTCCATGTCTCGCAGATACTCTTCATTCAAGGTCGTTGTATGGTATTCAAAGTGTCCTAGTAAAAAGACATTTTTATGATCCTCTGATACGAAGATGGAGGGTCCCGTTTCAACACCCGCTGCCAATATTTCTAAGGGGGCTTGGGCGAGCTGGACTTCATCGATGCCAGTATAGCGCGAATGGGGCGTATAAAAGACGTCGTCAAAGCCCCGAACGAGTGGATGGAAATGCGTGACTGTTTGTTCGAAGACACCGAACAATTTGCTTGGGTACAACACTTTGTCGATACCGTAATGGTAATAAAGACCTGCTTGCGCTCCCCAACAAATATGCAAGACTGAAGTACAATTCGTCTGGCTCCAATTCATGATCTCTTGCAGTTCTTGCCAATAATCAATGGCTTCAAAGGCCATTTTTTCAACTGGGGCACCAGTAATGATCAAGCCGTCGAAGCGTTGGGACTGGATCACTGAAAATTCTCGATAGAACTTTTCCATGTGATCGACAGACGTGTTTTTGCTTTCGTGGTACTTCATTTTCAGTAAAGTCACCTCAATTTGCAGAGGGCTTTGAGAAAGCAGACGCAACAACTGATTTTCTGTAGCGATCTTTTTCGGCATCAAATTGACGATGGCGATTTTCAAGGGACGGATCTCTTGCTTCGCCGCTTTATGCTGCAGTAAGGCAAAGACATTTTCTTTTTGCAGGACCGCTGCAGCGGGTAATTCTTTGGGAATAATGATTGGCATTGCTTCAACCCCTTACAGATAAATTTCTTGTTGAAGAGAAAGCGAACAGTTTCGGCTGTGAAAAACAAAAAAAGCCGCCCTTTTATCCTTGCGGATAAAAGGGACGACTTGATGCGCGTTACCACCCTAATTCGTGCTATTCTCACAAATAACACCTCAACAGTACACTATGATACTTGGCGCTGTAACGGGCGCATGCCGTTTTGCTGGCGTGAACCAACAAAAAAACTCAGAGCTCATCTTCACTGATCACCGCATGTCTCCTTTTTCACCAACCGGAGTCTCTGTACCTTTGTTGATCTGCTACTCTTCTCTTCAACGTTATCGAAATCTTTGTTTAATTTTAAAAAATTATAATTGTTTTTTCATTTACTGTCAACGTCAAGTTTATTTTTTTCTTATAGTTCTTCTAAATATAAATATTGTTGCCCCATTTTTTCATAAATCGTTGCTAAGTCTTCTTTGCTGACTTCGCGATCTTTATGCCCATAAGGGTCATTGACATACATCGTCTCTCCGTCGATTCCCGTGATCACTACCGAGTGGATCAATGCCGTCACAAGGATTTCACCATTTTTCGTATTCCATTGAAAGAAATCAGCATCAGTAGGTACTTGTAATTCTAAGGTCGCGATCATCCAAACTGGTTTTCCAGATTGCAGTACTTTGACGATCTCATCAAAGCTTTTGTCTCGTCCACTAACGACTTCATATTGCTCTTTCACAATCCTTTCGGCAACATCGGTGATCGGCTCAACGTCAACCCCCATTGCGCTGTCGCCGCCATAGATGTTTCCAACAAAGCCTTCTCGTGGGTCTCCATGGTGATCGTAATCCTCATAAAGCGGGACATAGGCTAATTCTTCTGCCAATTGATTTTTATTGGTATCAAATCCGTAAAAATTCAGGAGCATCGATAAAGCTGTTACTTCACAGCCGTTTCCTAAGGCAACTTCATCGAATTGATTTTCTAACGGAACATCTAATTGAATAACCTCACTGTATTCCGGCTCTGGTGTTTGTTCCTCATCCGAAAGTGCTAATGTCAATTCATCCTCTATCACTTCAAAGGGGGATTGCCCGTTCTTACTGTCATAAAAAATCAGCAGAAAGAAGAGCATCAAGACGAACATACTTAAAAGTAACCGTTTTAACTTTATCTTCTTCATCTACTTCCTCCTCTTGTATATTATAACTTATTTCTGTTTATTATTTCACTATAATAAACTTTTTAGGAAGGAGTATTTTCTTAATCTAAACACAAAAAAATAGACCCGTTTAGGCAGCGGGTCTATTCAAACTGGCGCTTATGCCGCTTTCTTTTGTTTCTGAATAAAGCGTCCTTTTGCTTTTGAAAACGAACGAATATCGAATTGTTTGCTTAAGGCACCTGCAACAAAATAAGCCAAATTGAAATCGATCAAGCTATGGATCAAGCCACCGATCCCCATCAAAACGAACAAGAAATAGTAGAAATTGCCATCGAATGCGGTTCCCGGGACATTTCCTGTGAAGTAAAAGGCGGCAACGACTGCCATTTCAACGGCAGAATGAATCAGTCCAATAATCAAGTTAAAGCTCTGAAATTTGATATTCAATAAAGAGGGTTTGCCATTTTTCAGTAAAATATCTGGGTGCTTCTGTAAATAAAAGGCTCCGATGACGGCAAAAACAACATGGGACAATGCCCGTAAAGCAATGATTGGTGGTAGTGTTAAGAAAAAGCCAAAGGTTGTTCCTAAAGCTACCGCGATCGCCATCGCTGGTGAAAAGAACATCGCCACAAATACGGGCACGTGGCTAGCTAAAGTAAAGGATGCTGGTCCAATGACGATTTTGGGCATTACCATGGGAATGACGATCCCCATGCCGATCAACAATGCAGCGATCGTTAAGTGGCGGATGGAATGATTTTTCATTTATACTCTCTCCTTCGATGTGTCATGACAGTTCTGTCTTGCTTATTCTACTGGTATTTCCACGAGGTGTCAAGACACAAAAAAAACGAATGTTTATTCAACATCCGTTTTTATTGAAGTTATCCTTTACGCGCTTGCATTTCATTGCTTAATTTGGCAAATTCCGCTAACGACAGCGTTTCTCCACGTCGTTTCGGATCGATCCCACTTGCTTCTAAGCTGTCTGCCAACCACTGTTTGGTTGTTTCATCTTTTCCATAGCTATTTTGCAAATTGTTCCAAAGGGTTTTACGACGCAGCTGAAAGGCTGCTTTCGTTAATTTGAAAAACTCTTTTTCATCGGTGACTGCGACTGCTGGTTGTGAACGACGCGTCAATTTCAAAATAGCCGAATCAACATTCGGTTGGGGCACAAAAACGGTTTTCGGGACGATGAATGCCAGTTTTGCTTCCATGTAGTATTGCACAGCGATCGACAACGAGCCATAGGCTTTAGTCCCAGGAACTGCTGAGATTCGATCTGCCACTTCTTTTTGCATCATCACCACCATTTCATCTACTGGTACCTGAGACTCTAAAAAGTGCATCATAATTGGCGTAGTGATGTAGTAGGGCAAGTTTGCGACAACTTTTAATGAAGCAGCCGTATCGCTGAATGCTGACTGAATGGTCGTTGCCAGATCTGCTTGCAAGACATCTTGATGAATGATTTGCACATTTTGATATGGCTGCATTGTGTCGGCTAACACTGGAATCAACCGATCATCGATTTCAAACGCCAACACTTGCTTGGCATGTTTTGCCAACTGTTCGGTCAACGCACCGATCCCGGGACCAACTTCGATGACGTTTGTCGTCTCGTCGATGCCTGCTGTTTCTACGATTTTCCGTAAAATATTCGGTTCTGTTAAGAAGTTTTGACCTAAACTTTTTTTAAAGGTAAAGCCATGTTTCGCTAAAATCTCTTTGGTTCTTGAGGGGGTTGCTATATCCCGTTCTTCTTTCACAATTCTTCCTCCACTGTTTTCATTGCTTCTGCCAGCTCTGCATCAGTGATACGAAACATTGCCAGCCGCTTCTCTAATTGTTTGCCGTTCGTATAGCCGATGCGTAAAAGATCCCCCAACCGCTCTCGTTTCTCTTTCGCTCCAGCCCCTGCGATCAAGCCATACGCTAACAACTGTTGCCGATCAATGGTCCCTTCGCTAGCTTCATTTGAAGCAATCGGAGTTACGACTTTCCGCAAGGCTTCTTTCAACGCTTCATGGCTGGCGTGTTCCACGCCTAAACTGCCTTTGTTTTTCGGTGCTGCCTGACTGCGTGGTAAAAAGGCATGCTTGGCATCCGGAACGACTTCCATAATGATCTTGCGGATCTTTTCTCCTGAAAAATCGGGATCGGTAAACACGATGACCCCTCGTGTCTCTTGGGCGTGCTCGATTTGATCAAGGATCGTATCATCGATTGCCGAACCGATCGTTTCGATGGTATCTACTTCGAACACTTCTTGCAATCGGCGGGTGTCGTCTTTGCCTTCGACGACAATGATTTCTTCGATTTTCGGTTTATCAGTCATTGATCCTAAACAAGCGGTGGGCATTTTTTGTCGTGTAGGCCGCAACGTCAGCGACCGCTTCTTGCCGCAGCTCCGCGATTTTATCCACTACATAATGGGTATAGCCGGGTTCATTGCGCTTGCCACGATAAGGAACAGGGGCTAAATACGGCGCATCAGTCTCAACGAGTAGCCGATCTTGTGGCACAACTTGCGCAGCTTCTTGTACCTCCGTAGCCTTTTTAAAGGTCACGACACCACTAAAGGAAATGTACATTCCTAGATCCAAGAACTTTTTCGCCCATTCGCCATCCCCGCTAAAGCTGTGCATGATGCCGCCGATTGTTTGGACTTTTTCATCCTTTAAGATCGCATAGGTATCTTCTAAGGCTTCACGGGTATGAATACTGATGGGCAGCTGATGTTCACGAGCGATCGCCATTTGCCGACGAAAGACCTTTTCTTGAACTTCTTTCGGATCTTCCATCCAGTGGTAGTCTAAACCGATTTCACCTAGGGCAACGACTTTTGGTCGTTCCAAGCGCTCTTGCAAATAGGTTTCTACATTTGGGGTATAAGAACCAGCTTCGGTGGGATGCCAACCGATAATGCTGTAAATGCCTGGATATTCTTTACTTAATGCTAACGATTTTTCAATCGTCGGCTGATCGAAACCGACGACCGCCATCTCCGTTACTCCTAGTTCTTGCGCACGGGCGACCGTTTCGGGAATGTCTTCGTTAAACTGTTCGGCATTCAAATGTGTATGAGAATCAAAAATCATGAAATCTCCTCCTTAGTCCTTCTATACTCTAGCATATTTTGACGGTTTAAGAAACGAATCCTCTCCGCTTTTTTCAGCAGTTTAAGAAAACTTTCAGCAAGCAAAAAAAATCCGCCCAAAGTTGGAGGACGCCGAAGCTGATTTTCTCTATACTGAGGGTAACGAAATCGTATGGAGGTGGAAATATGGAACGATCAAAAATTGATCCCGGCCGCTTTTTTTCTGGCCAAAAAGCAGCAGCTAAAGGCACGTTAAAACATCAATATCATTACTATCGGCAGCAAAATGCCCATCAAGCATTCAACAGCGACTTTCAGCGAAATTTCCAGCAAGATTTCCCGAATTTTGCTACATGGCTAAAATTGCAGCAGCAGACACCACAAAAGAATCAAACAGCGACTTTTTCTCACTGGTTATTGGTTGGTTTCTTCGGACTTTTGACAGCAGCAAGTTTTTCGCAACAGCTCTTATTCCTACTTTTTGTCTTTGTCTTAGCCGCTCTCGTCAAAGGACCTGGCATGATCATATGGGGCATCGTTTATTCCTTCTTAGTTAGTTTGTTCCCGCCATTGGGTATCGTTCTTTCTGGCTTATTTTTCTTACTGACCCTGCGTCAATTAACCAAAAACGTCACTTTCGTTTTGACTGCATTGTACTTTTACGGCTATCCCTTTGTGATCACAGCCCTCCAGCACTTTACGAATTGGGACCCGCAATGGCTGTGGGTCGGTAGTATCGGTTTTGCCTTGATCAGTGGCCATTTTGTCTTAAAGCAAAACTATCCCTTTGCTTCAAGTAAAAGTCTCGCATGGGCGATCATCTCCGTCCCTTATGATTGTGTCATGGCTTTGATCCCCGTCAAACACAAGGCACGCTTCAAACGATTGGTGAAAATCAAATAATTGCGATCTAGGATACAAAAGATAGGCTATTGTAGCTTCTTTTGTATCTTTTTTAATGGAAAAATCAAGCGAAATACGATGGATATTTTTTGTTATTTTTGCTTTCGTATGATTGCTTTTTTTGTAAGAATCTACTATGCTAGAAACTAGCAAATCAAAAAAGGAGCCACGCCATGTACACCCTCATTCTTATTGCATTCCTCCTTACGGGCTTGCTAGTTTACTCCTTTATTATTGAACCGCATCTTCTCAAACAACGGCATTATCTCATAAAAAAAGACAAGCGCACCGTCTTAGATATTTCAAAAGCTTATGACCTTTACCAAGCAGAGAGCAATATCGTGATCGCCCATATCAGCGACCTTCATTTTTCTCGTTGGTTTAAACCAAGACGAATGAATCGCATCATTCGATCAACGATCCAAAACAAACCGGATCTGATCATCATCACGGGGGATCTGATCGATAATTATAAAAAATGGCCGCATCGTTCAACCAAGCGACTGATCGAAAAGCTGAAAAAATTGCAAGCGCCTCTGGGTAAGATCGCAGTTATGGGGAACCATGACCATTTGAATGACGGACATTACTTTGTTAAGGAAATATACCAGCATGCAGGGTTTACTTTACTTGATAATGAGTCGGTTTTTGGTTCTGATGACAAGACGTCGATGAATATTGTCGGTATCGATATAGAAAGTCCGAAAGTCAGTTTTACCTATGAAGCAACATTAGCAGAATGGCAGCTGCTTTTGCTCCATGAACCCGATTATGTTTCTCGGATCACCAATCTGCCAAGCTACGACTTGATTCTGTCTGGCCATAGCCATGGCGGGCAGATTCGCTTGCCTTTTTATTATGCGAAAACGAAGGGTGCGTTGAAATATACCGATGGGCTCTACCTTTTAGGCAAGGAGACCTTATTGAGTGTTTCCAGTGGGGTCGGTATGACCAAGATTCCCGCCCGACTCGGCGTCCCGCCAGAGATCCTTTATTACCATCTAGAACCGCAACAGCAATCGAACGTTTCTTAACTGTTCAATGGTGTGATTGGGAAAAAATCAGCGAATCGTTTCCGCAAACGTTCGATTCACTGATTTTCTTTTTGTTTCCACCATGTTAAAATATACCAAATAAATACTTTTAAACAATTAGGAGGAACCAAAAAATGCTCATCTCAGGAACGCTCTGGTTTTTGATCGCCTTCTTCGCTTATACAGCCTATGTATACCTTCAGGGGTTGTACTTTCCTGACATCGCATTTCTTGCTGCCTTGATGGGCTGCGGATTTTATCTCTTTGCTTTTCTCCAGCACAAAAATACGACGAAAAAACATCCTTAGCCAGAACGAGCTAAGGATGTTTTTTGCATTATTGATTCAAGCCTTGATAAATCGTATCGAGATTCCACTTCATCATGTTATAGTAACTGTCGCCTTCTTCTCCCGGCTCTGCAATCGAATCGGTAAAGACGGTTCCGAAAATCGGGATGCCTGCATCACGAGAAACACTTTGCATTGGACGAGTATTGACGCTGCTTTCGACAAACAAGGAAGCGACGGCTGAGTTTTGCAGCTGGTCCACTAAGTTTTTGATTTGCGCAGGGGTACCTTCTTCTTCGGTATTGATTTCCCAAATATAGGCAGACGGTACACCGTAGGCTTTGGAGAAGTATTTGAAGGCTCCCTCACTGGTGACGATCAATTTCTTCTCTTCGGGAATCGATTGGAAGTTTTCCTTCGCTTGCTGATCCAGTTCTTCTAATGAAGCCAAGTAGCGTTCAAGGTTTTCTTCATAGAAAGAGCGATTGTCAGGGTCCTTTTCGCTCAGGCGTTGAGCGATGTTGCGGGCATAGATCATGCCGTTTTCTAGATTCAACCAGGCATGAGGATCGGCTTTGCTGTGGTCTTCATCATCAGAAAGATAAAGCACATCCACGCCATCACTGACGGCAAAGTAATCTTCATTTTCTACCTTATTGGCATTGTTCATCAATTTGGTAAACCAGCCATTGCCACCGGTTTCTAGATTCAAGCCGTTGTAAAGGATAAGATCAGCATCGGTCGCTTTTCGAACATCTTCCACTAAAGGTTCATACTCATGAGGATCACGCCCCACCGGTACGATACTGTGAAGATCGATTCGATCACCGGCAATGTTTTCCGTAATATCAGCAATGATCGAATTGGTCGCTACTACTGAAAGCTTCCCTTCTGTTTGGGCCATCTGTCCGTTTTGCTGTGCCAAAAAGAAGCCGCCGGCTACCGCTGCTGTTGCTAAAACCGCTGTCGCTGACCAGCGCTTGACTGGACTGGTCTTTTGTTTTGGTGAGAACAAGAAACCGATCACGAAAAAGGCTCCTGCGGTCAAAACGATACTTGACCCTGCGGCAATATTAAAACTGTACCCGATAAACAAGCCGATAAATGAGGCGAAACCACCTAAAATCCCTGCGATGACCATCATATGCTTCAATTGTTTTGTATATAAATAAGCCGTTGCTGCTGGAGTGACTAATAAAGCCACGATCAAGATCGTTCCGACGCTTTGCATCGCTGTCACTGAAACCAAAGTTAACAAGAACATCAATAAGTAGTGATAGGCTTGCACTTTCATCCCAAAAGCCTTAGCCATCATCGGATCAAAAGACGTGATCAACAGTGGACGGAAGAAAAGGATGATCACTGCCAGCACAAGGATAGCGATAGCGATCGTCAGCCATTTGTCGCTATCTTGTACCGCTAGCACATTCCCAAACAAAATGTGAAACAAATCAGTCGAACTGTTTGCTACCCCAATCAAGATAACCCCTAAAGCTAGAAACGAACTAAAGGTGATACCGATCGCCGTATCACTTTTGATCAGGCTGTTATTGGCGATATAGGTAATGATCATGGAAGCCAAGATCCCAAAGAAGATCGCCCCGACAAAAAAATGAACGCCGAAGATATAAGACAAGGCTACCCCTGGTAAGACCGCATGAGAGATTGCATCCCCCATCAAGGACATCCCTCGTAAGATAATAAAACAACCGATCACCCCTGCGACGATTCCGATCGCGACTGCCGTGATCAAGGCATTTTGCAAGAAATGATAGTTACTTAAACTGGTAAAAAAGCTTGTCAACATGTTAAACGCCTCCTTTCACGATGATCGCATCGCCAAATGTTTGCTTCAAATTGCTTTCGGTAAAGACTTCACTGACTGGGCCCGCAGCGATCAGGGTTTGATTGAGCAGAACCAAGTAATCAAAGTATTCGGTGATTTTCCCCAGATCATGGTGAACGATAAAAATCGTCTTGCCAGCATCTCGCAAGTTACGTAACAGCCCGACGATGATCGCTTCACTGGTGGCATCGATCCCTACAAAGGGCTCATCGAGGAAAATATAGTTGGCATCTTGCACCAACGTTCGAGCAATCAGGACCCGCTGAAACTGCCCACCGGACAATTCCCCAATCTGACGTTCCGCAAAGGATTCCATTTCTACCGCTGCCAGAGCGGCTGTCACTTTCTGCCAATCATCGGCCGACATCCTTTGGAACATGCGCATTTTAGGATACAAGCCTAAAGATACGACTTCTTTGACTGTGATCGGAAACGTGTAATCAACCGCGGTCTTTTGTTCGACATAGGCAATTTCCTTTTGGAAGTCTTTTAACGCTTTTTTGTCGACACTCATGTCCCCGCTGGAAGGGATCAACTTCAACGCCGCTTTGATCAGCGTCGACTTCCCTGCCCCATTTGGACCGATGATCCCTACGATCGCCGGTTTTTCTACTTGAAACGACAAATCCGAGATTACTTGATGATCGCCATCATAAGCTGCGGATATCTTTGAAAAAGTAATCATTATTTTCACTCCATTTCCATAGTTAAGGATAGTTTATTTATTTTTTAGGTAGACCTAACTTATTTTTATTATACAAGAAAGGATTGGTTTTGCAAGACAGTCCTCTTGATTTTTTTAAGAAACACCGCAATTTCTTGGCAATGGTTCTTGAAAACCAAGATTCTATCTCTATTTATTGAATAAAAATTGGTGCCCACAAATACTGATTCCACTAATTTTTTCTATCTTTTGATCGCAAAGCGTTTGATTTATTTTCAATAAAAGAGATCGTTCCTCGGCACCTCAGTGACGTACTTTTTTCAATAACAAAAGAGAGGCAAATCGAATCCTCTTCGTTTCCTCCCTTCATGATTAGAATCAAACAAATCAAAGGATCAATAATTGTTCTTTTTCTAGAAATTCACGAATTCACTCTTTTTTATGATGACCAAGAAACCCATTCATCACGACTAAAACGCTTTATAAATTAAACTTTTCTAATTATTATGTGATTTTTCGAACAAAACCTAAAAATAACATGACAACTATGTTAGTCTTTGATTTGGAAAAAGTTTTAGGAGGAATAAAAACAATGAAGAAAATTTTCCAAACACTATTAGTCCTAACCTCGTTAGCAACTTTGAGTGCTTGTGGCGCTGATTCACAAACAAGCATTAGCACAAGTACTGGTTCATCTGCTAATGAAGAAACAGATGCAACTTCCGCTGCATCTGGTCAAGAATACACAGACCCTAGCGAACTTGCAGACAGCTACGATGTCGTGATTGTCGGTGCGGGTGGCGCTGGAATGGCCGCTGCGATCCAAGCAAAGGAAGCTGGCGCAAACCCAGTTATTTTAGAAAAAATGCCAATTTCTGGTGGGAATACATTGAAATCTTCTGCAGGAATGAACGCTTCAGAAACCAAATTCCAAGAAGCAGAAGGCATCGAAGATTCAAACGATCTATTCTATGAAGAAACATTAGCTGGCGGTCACAACACCAATGATGAAGAATTGTTGCGTTACTTTGTGGATCATTCAGCAGAAGCGATCGATTGGTTAGATTCTATGGGTATCACTTTAGACAACTTAACTACGACTGGCGGGATGAGTGAAAAAAGAACGCACCGTCCATCGGATGGTTCCGCTGTTGGGGAATACTTAGTTGATGGCTTGATGCGCAACATCCATGAATTGGAAATCCCAATTTTTGTAAATGCCGATGTCAAAGAAATCAATGAAGAAGATGGTCAAGTCAACGGGGTGACCGTTGAAGTGGAAGGAACCGAACAAACCATTGATGCCAAAGCAGTTGTCGTTACAACAGGCGGTTTCGGTGCCAATTTCGACATGATCACCGAATACAAACCAGAATTGGCAGACTACGTGACAACGAACCAAGAGGGTTCAACTGGTGATGGAATCAAAATGATCGAAGCATTAGGCGGACAAACGGTTGATTTAGAACAAATTCAAATTCACCCAACAGTGGATCAGTCGAAATCACTGTTGATCACTGAAGCTGTCCGTGGAGAAGGCGCGATCTTGGTCAATCAAGAAGGCGAACGGTTCTTCAATGAAATGGAAACACGAGACAAAGTCTCTGAAGCGATCATTGCCCTGCCTGAAAAATCAGCAACGTTAGTTTTTGATGCAGGTGTCAAAGAACGCGTAACAGCCATTGATTTTTACGAGCAACAAGGATTAGTCAAATCCGCTGACACGATCGAGGAATTGGCAAAAGAATTGGACATGCCAGAAGCAGCGCTTGCTGAAACGATTGCTACCTGGAACAGCAGTGTGGCAGCTGGTGAAGACGAAGCCTTTGGACGCAGCACCGCAATGGACAACGATTTGTCAACAGGACCTTACTATGCCATCGCCATCGCTCCTGGTATCCACCACACGATGGGCGGCGTGAAGATCAACACGAACACAGAAGTGATCGCTACGGATAACGAGATCATTCCAGGTCTCTTTGCAGCCGGTGAAGTAACTGGTGGGTTGCATGGTGAAAACCGAATTGGCGGAAATGCAGTTGCCGATATCATCATCTTCGGACGCCAAGCAGGAACAAAAGCTGCCGAATTTGCGCAAGAAAATTAAAACACTCTCTATAAAAAAGAAGTACTTACGTTTTTCATCAACGTAAGTACTTCTTTTTTTATATAATTGACACAATAGTTTTTATTGAACTGGTGCTGTCACTTTGATGATCTGCACCTCATAAGGCGCCAACTGAAGCTTTTGGTTTGTCGTTTTTCCAGTAAGCAAATCGATTCCTGAAGTTGCTACCTCTACTTCTTGATTTTCTTCGGAAAAATTCATCACAAAATAATAGGTGGACGGAGCGAGCTGCTTTTGCTGACTTTCTCTACTTTGGATCGACACGTTCGTTGAACCTTGACGGACCCACTCATTTTGTAAGCGAAGCTGTTGTGTTACTTCTTGATAGAAGTCTTCCAAAAAGGCTTGATCCGTCCGTCCCCCAAGATAGTAGGCACTCCCTTCACCATAATCATTTACGGTCACTGCAGCTTGACCTTGATAAAAATCTGCACCGTAGACCGCTAACGTTTGGGCGGTGTTTGTTTGGACAACACTACAATAATCATGAATTTGGTACTGCTGTTCCTTCATTAAAAGCAGATTTTTTTGTTTCGGATATAACGTATCGATTTCTTTCACAGACACACCAAACAGTTCTTGTAACTCTTGGGGCCAGCCCCCTAAATAGGTCAAGTCCGTTTCATTCACGATCCCTGTCAAATAAGTGGAAACCAGTGTCCCGCCATTTTTCGTATACTGTTGAAATTTTTTCATAGTTTCTTTTGGTAAGAGGTAAAGCATCGGAGCGATGATCAATTGGTAAGCATCAAAGTCATGGTCTTTCGTGATGACATCAACCGCGATGTCATGATCCCAAAAATAGCGGTAATGTTCTTGCAACGTTTGTGGGTAGCGTTTGCTCTCTAAACCAAAACCTTGCGCATCATTGAGCGCCCAATTGTTATCCCAATCATAGATGATCGCCACTTTGGCTTTTTTGTGCAATCCCTTGATTTCTTTGATTTCTTCTAAGGCTTTCCCCACTTCTGCTACATCTTGAAAAACACGATTTTGTTCGTCGTTGTCATGTTCCACGACGGCCCCATGGAATTTTTCAGACGAGCCTCTTGATTTTCGCCATTGGAAATAAAGATTACTGTCTGAACCGTGAGCAATAAATTGCATAGAAGACAACAGATGCATCCCGGGACGTTTCGTGCGATTGACTGGATGCCAATTCACACCACTAGGGGTTGATTCCATGATCAAAAAGGGTTGCTTTTTCAAGCTACGGTACTGATCATTGATAAACCCAACCTTACTTGCCAAATCAGCGGTCGTTCCCCAATCATTGTGCCAAGCAGGATAACAGTCCCAACTAATGACATCCACATGTTGGGCAAATTTTCCATAGTCAAGGCTATAAAAGGGAATCAAATCACGGGTATCTGCCATGAAATTCGTTGTGATTGGCACATCTGGAGACAAACGGCGAATGTCTTTGATCTCATGTTCGTAGAAATCAATGGTCTGATCGGTGACAAAACGATGCCAGTCTAGATTTAGTCCATGAACTTGCATTTCGCCGATCGGTGAAGGAGATTCGATTTGCGACCAATCGGTAATCGTATGGCTCCAGAAAGGTCCCCACCAGGCCTCATTCAAGGCTGCTAATGTTTGGTACTTCTGCTTGACCCATTGACGAAAGTTTTCTTGGCAAATGGGACAATGACAATCTCCAGAATACTCATTGGATATATGCCACATCAATAGTGCTGGGTGGTCGTGGTAGCGTTCAGCTAATTTCCGATTGATGATCGCCACTTTCTCACGATAGATTGGCGAAGAAAAGCAGTGATTGTGTCGCCCGCCGTGTAACATTTTTTCCCGTTTTTCATTGGTCCGGAGAACTTCAGGGTATGCTTTAGACAACCAGGCAGGACGCGCGCCGCTTGGCGTCGCTAAAATGACGTTACTGTTTCGTTCGGCAAGTTCATCCATGATTTTGTCTAACCATTCAAATTGAAACTCCCCTTCTGCTGGCTCTAAGGCACTCCAAGCAAAAATACCAAGGGAAAATGTATTAGCATGAGCTTTTTCCATTAGTTCTAAATCTTTGGCTAAGATCTCGGGATAATTTAGCCACTGGTCAGGATTATAATCCCCACCATGTAAAAAGCGTTCTTCTAAGTTATATCTTGTCATCTTCTCTTCCTATCCTTTTGTGCCACCAGCGGTCAAACCGGAGACAAAATGTTTTTGTAATGCAATAAAGACGAGCGCGATCGGAATACTGATCAAAATAGCCCCTGCCGCAAAAGTCGTATAGCTGGCTCCCATTTTATCCGTGACTAATTTGTATAACCCGATGGGTAATGTATAGTACTCAGGATTACGTAAAATCACAGAAGACAGGGCAAAGTCCCCGAGTGGTCCAGTAAAGCCATTCATGGCAACGACTGCCAGCATTGGTCGTGATAAAGGAATCAAAATTTGCCAGAATATTCGCGTATTGCTTGCGCCATCTATCTTGGCACTCTCGTCTAAATCTAACGGGATCGAGTCAAAATACCCTTTCAATAAGTACGTGTTCATGGGAATCTGCCCCCCAACGTAAATCAAGATCAGCAACCAATGGCTATTGATCAAGCCGAGCATTTGCGCCAATACAAAAATTGCGATCAAGGCAGAGAACTGCGGGATCATTTGTAGGAGTAAGAACAGCATCAATCCATTTTTACGGCCTGTAAAACGAAACCGCGAAAAGGAATACGCCGTCATGGAGACAAAGATCAGTGACAGAAACATGGTGCATACACTGATTTTCAATGAATTCAGATACCATTGACTATAATAAAGCGAGTTGTCGCCAGCAAACAATTTCGTGTAGTGACTTAATGTCGGACTCGTCGGAATCAGACTCGTACTTACTAAACTGTTCCCAGGATTAAAACTAGCACCGATCGTCCATAGTAAAGGGTAGACGATCACCACTACCGTAAAAATCAGTACGAGATACGTCAAGGATAGGCGGAAAAATTTTTGTTTTTTCATACTTGCTGCCTTCATGTTATCCAACCTCCTTGAATGAATTTGTTCGGCGGAATTGCCATAAAGCAATCGCGATCACGACGATCGATAAGAGAATCGTCAATGCTGCTGCTAGTGCATATTGACTATTTTGCATCGTGAGCTTATAGATCCATGAAACCAAAATATCGGTACCACCAGCGGTCGAACCAGGAACTGCCGGTCCACCAGAATTAAACAGATAAATGATATTGAAATTGTTGAAGTTAAACGTATATTGCGTAATCAAAATCGGTGCCATCGCATAAAGCAGTAATGGCAATGTGATTCGTCGGAATTTTTGCATAGCTGAAGCACCATCGATGGTCGCCGCCTCATACAAATCATCCGGAATGGATTGCAGCGTCCCTGTAGTCACGATAAAAATATACGGAAAGCCTAGCCAGCCTTGAATCAGTAGCAAAGCTAAACGGGTCCAATTCGCACTCGTTAGCCAAGGAATCGGTGAAATCTGGAAGAAATTCAAAATCGTATTATTGATCGCACCAAAGGAATCATTGAACATTCCTGAAAATACCAAGATCGTAACAAATCCCGGAACTGCCCATGGGAGGATCAAAATCGTTCGAAAGAACTTTTTGAATCGTAGTTCTTTTTGATGCACCAGCACCGCTAAAAATATTCCGATAGAAACTTGTAACGTTGAGGCGATCAAGGTCCAGATAACTGTCCAGCCTAGAACATTGAAGAAGGTACTACGCCAAATATCGACAGTAAAAATCTTCTTAAAGGTCTCTAATCCCACCCAATCTGCTAAATTGGCAGGTGCAGAATGATACAGATCATAGTTCGTAAAAGCTAACGCGATACTAAAGAGAATCGGAAAAATAACAGAAAACACGAGTAAGAAAAATGCTGGGCTACTCATTAAATAAGGATAGCCTTCTCTTAATAGTGCCTGGTAGCTTTCACGGATAGAGTTGACTGGTAGCTCATTGTCTCTTAATTCGCCGTTTTTATAGGCATCACGGATGTTTAAATAATAGAACAACAGACCAAAACCAATGACGATCAAGGCAACTAATCCTTCTGCTAATAAAAAGATGGAATTGTCTCTCGGCACTTCCACGCCTAATGTCACGATGCCCCAAAGTCCCATATTAAATAAATCTTTAAAGACGACAAGATACATAGCAAAAAAGAAGAAAAATAAAGCGCCTTTGATTTTTTGCCGATTATAAAATTGACCGAATCCTGGTATTATCGAGAATAGCATTGCTCGTTTTGCATAAGACTGCGTGTTTTTCACATTTTCGCCCCCTGTAAGAAAAAGCCACTGACAAACGTTTCGTTCGGCATTACTTGATTCCTAGTGCTGAATCACCATCCGAAACGTTTGTCCTCGTAACGACTTTTTAGTTTTGAATTGCCGCAATGGCTGATTTGATCTGATCGACTGCTTGTGGTAGAGCTGTTTTCGGTTCAGCCTTTCCAGTAGCAATGGTTTGCAATGCGGCATCCATTGGTTCCCATACTGAATTCATTTCAGTGATCCCAGGCGTTAGTTCTGCGTGTTGGGACTGAGCGGCGATGGCTGCAGCACTTTCACTTTCTTGAACTGCTGGATCATCTGCCAAAGAAGCAACCGCTGGTACTTCCTGTGTTTTTTCATAACGAACTTTTGAGTTTTCTTCATTGCTGATAAATTTGACGAACGCTTCAGCTAATTCAGGGTTTTGGGAATAGCTACTTACGTTGTAGCTTTTGACACCGATAAAGGAGCCCATATGTTCACCATTGCCTAATAATGGCAATTCTTTCACACCATAGTCGATGCCAGCTTCTTTATAAGGAGACAAGTTCCATGGTCCCGAGATGACAGCTGCAGCTTTTCCTTCCGTAAATAAAGAGTCCAACACATTGATTCCTTGTTCACCGACCAATCCCGATGGAAAAACACCGGCATCATAAAATTGTTGGATATAGTCTGCTCCTTCGATCGCGCCTTCATTAGCTAATCCAATATCTTCAGGGTCATAGGATCCATCGGCATTCTCGCCAAAAACATACCCGCCATAACCGCTCAATACACCTTGTGCGTAATAAATTTGATCCCATAATGCCAGTAACCCATAACTGTCAGCACCTAAGACAGACTTGGAATACTCCAGCCACTCATCCGTTGTCTGTGGCAAGTCTTCTTCGGAAATTAGTTCTTTGTTATAATACAAAATTTGTGTTTCAACCGCTTTTGGTAAGCCGTAGACTTTGCCGTCAACGATTTGCGATTGCATTGCTGATTCTGTATACAGATCTTGTAGCGTTTGATCGACTGTTAATTCTTTCAACAAACCTTCGGTAACGGCTGTACCGATTTGATCGCCAGGAATCGTGATGACATCCGCACCTGTACCAGCGGGGCCATCCAATCGTAAATCTTCGATCTGTCCACCATAGGCTTTTTCGACCACTTTGATCGTCACATCGTGTTCTTCTTCAAATTGTTTGACTGCCTCTTCAATCCCAGCTGATTTTGCTTGGTCTTCCCAGACCAATAGATCATAGTCCTTACCGCTGCCACTATTTGCTGCAGTGCTATCTGTCCCTTCACTTTGTGGACCGCAAGCACCTAATCCTAAAGCTGCTACACTTAAAAAAAGAACTCGAGACATTTTTTTCATCATCATTTCTCCACCTTTTCATTATTTTGCAAACGCTATCTTCTCGTTTATAATAAATTATTTTACTTAATATGTAAATAGTTTTACTAAATTAATTTCTTCAATGGAGTAAATAAACGGATAAAATCAAGGTTTATCCCACGAATATTTTTTTGAAGTACCTCTATGTTATTAACTTTCACTATTCAGTAAATATATTTAGTAAATTCATTTACTTGGTAAAGTTGTTAGCGTATACTATAAGAAAGAGGTGAAGAAGATTGGTTACAATAAAAAAAATTGCCGAGCAATCAGGCTTTTCACAAGCGACTGTGTCCCGATTATTGAAAGGCGACGAATCGTTGTCGATCGCAGCCGATACGCGTCAAAAAATTATTCATACCGCTTTATCACTAGGTTATGATCGCTCAAAAATAAAAACAACACTAGAAAAAATCGCCGTCCTTTTCTGGCTGACAGAACAAGAAGAGCTGCAAGATGTCTATTTTCGACAATTGCGAATCTCTTTAGAAAAATATGCGAAAATCAACAATTTGGAAATTCAACTGATCACCCATGAAGATGATGTTTTAGAAACACTGCAAGAAGTCGCCGGGTTTATTGGGATTGGCTCTTTCACTGAGAAAGAAACGCAGCAGTTCAAATCCATTTGTCCCTATGGCGTCCTTTTGGAAATCAACCCCTGTCCAGAGCTGTTCGATACGGTCAAACCCGATACTGATCGAATGACGCAACTGGCGATCGAACTATTTTTAGCAAAAGGATACCGAAAAATCGGCTTTATTGGTGGTGCTTATCTAAATCCTCATACCCAACGTGCAGAAATGGATAGTCGCGAGGTCATCTTCCGTCAAACGCTGGCTCGTCAAGACGCCCTCGATGAGGCGTTCTTATTTAGTGGTGGCAATTTTTCTGTTGAAACCGGCTATCGTTTGGCGAAAAAAATGGTGGAATCCCTTGGTGACGATTTGCCAGAGGCGCTCTTTGTGGCTTCTGACACCATCGCAGTTGGTGTGCTCCAAGCGTTAAATGAACGATCCATCATCATTCCTGATCGTTTGGAACTAATCAGTATCAACGACAATGAGATCGCAAAATTTGTGGCTCCCCCACTAACAACGTTTAACATCGATGTGGAGGAAATCGCAAAAACCGCGATCGATTTATTGGTGGATCAGATCGTGCATCCTCGAGCGATCACCAAAACAGTCCTTTTAGGGGCTGAACTCATCGAGCGAAAAAGCTTTACGCAAGCATAAAAAACGCCCCTAGAAAGTTAGTAAAAGCTAACTTTCTAAGGGCGTTTCATTGTCTAAATCGAAAAAAGCATTCTTTCGTTTTTCACCTCTCTTTCGCCACAGCATACACAAGATGCGGCATGTCCACTTGCCGATAGTGTTTAACAAAGCGATCCACCAGCTTCATTCCATTGCGCACTGCCACATTTACGGAGGCTTGATTGGTCTCACGAATGATCGAATAAACAATGGAGGCATTTAGCGTTTCAAACGCATAGTCTTTACAAGCCTGGGCGGCTTCTGTGGCAAACCCATGATGCCAGAAGTTCTTTTGAAACAAGTACCCAATTTCTAAAACGGCTTCTCCCTTGACGTTTTGCCAAGTCAAACCGCATTGACCGATGGCTTGCCCAGATGCTTTCTCAATCACTAGCCACAAGCCAATGTGATTGTTTTGATAGCGTTGCAGCTGTTTGTCGATCCAACCAGTGACTTCCTGCTCACTGAACGGTCCTTCATAAGCAATCATGACTTCTGGATCTTGCAAAATCTTTTCAATCGCTGGACGATCGTCATGACTCATTTCTCGCAGCAATAATCGCTTGGTTTCAATTAGTGGTTCCATGGTGGTTTAGCTCCCTTCTACTCCATTCGGTTTCTTTTCAAAAAATACCAACTCGCTGCCCATGCGGTGATGGGTAAAATAATCACTGCTGCCAGACCCGTGATCAAACAAACGATCAATTCTGAGACGAACGCCTTCGAATTGATCATTTCACCCAAGGAGATCGATAAATCTTGAAACCACGCAATCAACGCCAGATTACTTCCCATAAAGGCAAACAATAAGGTATTGATCGTCGAAGACAATACGTCTGATACCACTGTCATACTACTTTTACTTAATGCCTTGATTGAGACTTGCGGGTTTGCTTGAAAAAGTTCAAAGGTCGCCGTGCTGATCGCCATACTCCCATCTGCCACCGCCCCCGAAAAACTCATCAAAATGATTGCGGTCATCAATGTCTTAAAATCGATGGCTACATCAAAGGAATACATCGCCAACTCATCCAGTTCCTCTGCCGAAAACCCATGAAGATTCATTGCAGAGAGCACAAGCGGAAATAGTAGTAGAAAAAGCCCTAGAAAGACCAACACACAGACAAAGGCAATTTTGGTTTTCTGATTGACGCCGTTCACGAAAAACAAGGTGATCGCCGCCACGGCTAAAAAGGCAACACAAGCCGCTGGTAAAATCGGTGCCCCTCGGTCAATCAGAACCAGTAGCGCTAGAAAGACGGCCACATTCATAAACAGACCTGTGACTTGAAACAGCCCTTCGATCCGAAAAACAGCGAAAGTTAGCAAGAGAAAAAGCAAGATCAACACAAACAAAACAGTCATTTTGCTTTCCTCCTATGCACTTCAAAACAAAGGAGCGTCAACGGTACCGATAAAACCAACGCAAAGCCGCCGCATACTGTACGCACTATTTCTAAAGAAAGATGCATCGGCAATGCTTGCGAAAGCAGCCAGCCATTGGCTAGGTAAAACAATAGCGCTGGCATACTCCCACTTAAATAGGCAAACAACAAGACATTGATCATCGAAGAAGTCGTATCTTGCGCGATGGACCGACCGATCGCTAATCGTTCCTTGCGGCTCGTCTGGGGATTGATGCGTTGGATCTCATCTAAACTGGCAATCAGCATGACGATATTGTCCATGCTGGCACCAATCGCGCCAATCAGCAGACTCCCTAGATAGACACTGCGATACGGACGGGTCAGAAACGACATTTCCTCATAGCGCAACCCATGATCTTGCAAAAGATCCATGGCGAATCGACAGAGAAAAAACGCCAAGAGAACGCTGGCTAAGGAGGCAATGATTTTGCGACTGTCGATCGTGCGAAAGCCATAGGAAATCCCCATCGTCAAAACCAACGAGACGATCGTAAAAACGATCATCAAAAAGACCAATGAAAAGGAGCTGTTGCCTTTGTGAAACCAAAGAAAAAGGAGCAGCAAGCCAGTATTCACAAAGATACTAAGCAAAGCCCGTAAGCCCTTTTTGCCACCAATTGCGACTACTACCATCAGGAATAAGCCAAGGAAGAAAAAGAGATACCCATCCCGTTTTTGTGTTTGTACCTGCCAGCCATCCCCTTCTTTTTGCAAAAGCAGCTGTTGTCCGATCTGATACAACGGATGAATCGCACCGTTGGGCGTGTATTCTGTAGTGACTGTCCGCAGTGCCCCAGCTTCTTCTCCGTTGCGAAGGATCCCTTGAATCTGCTGCTGGTCGGCGGTGACTTGAACCGTTTGTACTTCTATGATCGGCTGTGCATAAAAGCGACTGCTTTGGGTTTGGATCAGCCAGCTCAAGACCAGCAAGCTAACAAAGGCCGCTAGATAATAATACTTTTTCAAGACCGTCTCCTTTCTTTTTCAGCAAAAAAAGACTTAGACAAACCACCAGTCCTACGACCAATCACCTTGTGAGGCTGGCTGACTGGTCGAAATGGTTACTGTGTCGGCGAGACTAACTGCTTTGCTAGTCGCCTGCTTTGTCAAAGTCCTTTTGCTCGTTTTGCTTACACGACGTTTTGTGGCGTCCCTGCTTTAAAGCCGCTTAAGTTCGCCACAGCAATCCCCATCAAACGACGTCGGGTTTCGACGGGCGCCCAAGCGATATGCGGCGTCAAATAGCAATTTGGTGCGTGCAACAAGGGATTGTCCGCTGCAATCGGTTCTTTCGAGACGACATCTGCCGCCAAGGCTGCGATCTGCCCAGTTTGCAGCGCTTCAGCAACTGCTGCTTCATCAATCAAGCCGCCACGCGAGGTATTGATCAGGATCGCAGAAGATTTCATTTGTGCCAATGCTGTGCGATCGATCATTTTTTCTGTCTCAGGAAACTGTGGAACATGAAGGCTAATGATATCTGCTTCTTGATACAGTTCCACCAGCGAAACTTGTTTTGCCCAAGCAGCTTGTGCTGGTTTTGGTCGATGATTAAAGTAGATTACTTTCAATTGAAACGCATGTGCGATCGTGGCAACTGCTTGAGCGATCGCACCATATCCAATCAGCCCAATCGTTTTGCCTGCCAATTCCATCAATGGTGTCTGCCAATAAGAAAAATCTTTGCTGGTTTGCCAGTCGCCCTGATGCACGGAACGATTATGGTGTCCCACTTGATTCGTCACTTCCAGCAGCAAAGCAAAGGTCGCTTGTGCCACTGCATTGGTACTGTAGCTAGGAATATTGGTCACGGTGATTCCCTGTTCCTTCGTTGCTGCCAAATCAACGACATTGTATCCAGTTGCTAAGACCCCAATATAGGTCAATTGCGGACATGCTTTGAGCACATCTGCGGTGATCGGCGTTTTATTTGTCAAAATTGCTTCGGCATCGCCGATTCGCTCAATAATTTCTTGTTTATCTGTATACGAGGTACGATCATACACCGTCACCTCTCCTAATTCTTCAAACCCTTGCCAAGACAAATCTCCTGGATTCAACGCATAGCCATCAAGTACAACGATCTTCATTCTTTCGCTCCTCTCGCTTTTCCTTTTGCTTTTCCATAAAAAACGGGAATTCCTAGTAACGTCACGCCGATTCCCACGACTGCTAACCACGTGTCAGTGATCAAGGTCATGATCAAGATAAAACAGCCGCCTAAGATCGCAATCAAGGGAATGATTGGATAGCAGGGAACTTTATACGGACGCTTCATCTGCGGTTCTGTTTTTCGCAAACGAAAAACTCCTACAAACAATAATACACTAAAGAACCACATAACAAAAACCAGCATATCGGTCAAAAGATCAAAGGTGCCTAAAAGCATCATGATACACGCGATGCCTAATTGTAAAAAGGCCGCCGCATAAGGTGCATTGGTGGTTTTACTTAAGGTCGCAAAGGTCTTGCTGAAAGGAATCTCATCTTCTAACGCCATGGCATATGGGACCCGCAAGCCAGTCATTGTATAGCCGTTCAATGCGCCATAAACAGAGATCAAGATACCGATCGTGACCAGTTTTCCGCCAAAGCTGCCGAACAAGGCCATCGCAGTTTCTGAGGCACTGTTCAAATTACCAGCGATTTGATCGATCGGCAATGTTTTTAAAAAGGCAACATTGATCAACACGTACACCAAGGTGACAAAACTCAACCCAAAGATGATGGCTTTAGGTAGATCTTTTTCCGGTCGCTTCATTTCTCCAGCGACATTGCCGACGCCCATCCAACCATCATAAGCAAAAAGGGTTGCTAAGAGAGCACTACTGATACCAGCTGCAAGCGAACCTTGAGTATTGGAAGAAAAATCCACCAATGAGACCGAGACTTGCCCGGGTGTCAATAGGCCAGCCACGATGATCACCGCAATCGGGATCAGCTTGACTGCTAATGTGACCGACTGGACTTGAGCAGCGGCTTTTGTTCCCAAAAGATTGATCAAAGTCACACTCGTTCCGGTCAAAATCGACAGAGGAATCAAATAATTGCTAGGTAGATGAAATAAGTTCAAGCACTGGGTAGCAAAAATAATACTTAGAGCCGCAACATTCGCTGGAAAGTAAATGATACTTTGTGCCCAGCCTAATAAAAAGGAGGGTAATTTTCCATAAATTCTTTCAATATATCGAATGGGTCCGCCGGTTTCAGGAATCGCCGTCGCTAATTCTGCCACGGTCAAACCGCCGCAAATCGTTAGAAAGCCGGCAAGCAGCCAGACCAACAAGGTCAATCCAGTCGATTGCGTCTGCTGAACCACAGCCGCTGCTTTGAAAAACACGCCGGCGCCGATCACCGTTCCCATTACTGTCGATAATGCCCCAAAAAAACTGATTTCTTTTTTCAATTGACTTTTCACAACATCACTTCCTTTTAAATGAATAAGTCAAAGTATAGCGGATTGAAACTGTCTTGACTAGGGGAATTTCAGAAAACAAAAAGCAAATACCATGAAAAGACGGCATTTGCTCTAAAATTTTTTTATTCTTTTGTGGATTCCTGAAAAACGAACAACGGAAGCTGCCGCTTTTTGTGCATTTGTTGAACTAAATAAATTCCTGCCAGCAAGATGATTGGGAAAACGATCGCCCCTAGAATCCCAACCTGCAGCTGTTGTCCCGTCCATTCAACGATACTACCAACGACAGCAGGGCCGATTGAACACCCTAGATCTCCCGCTAATGCCAAATATGCAAATAGCGCCGTCCCGCCGTTGCGAATGTATTGCGCAGAAAGACTAAAGACCCCTGGCCACATGATCCCTACGGCAAAACCGCTTAAGCCGCAGCCGATGAACCCGATCAACGGCAATGAAGCAAAGCCGATCATCATATACGCCAGTAGACAAAGCAAAACACTCAAAAACATAAAGCGTTTCAAATCGATCCGTTCCCCGAACTTGCCGTAAAGCAAGCGCGAGATCCCCATCATCAAGGCAAAAACCATTGGCCCTGCCAAATCGCCTAGCGTTTTACTAACGCCTAAGCCCTGTTCAGCAAACGTCGATGCCCATTGACTGACCGCTTGTTCGCTGGCTCCGGCACAGACCATCATCACCAGAAACAGCCAAAAGCTTTTCAAAGAAAAGAGCTGTCGAGTGGTCAAGCCTCGTTCTCCTTCTGCAACGATTGGCGCCAACGGGACTTTGGTAAAGAAAAACAAATTGACCAACGGGATCAGCGCCCAGATGATCGCCAAAATCGGCCACTGTTGAATACCGAACACCAGGAAGAACGCCGTTGAGAACAAAACGACACCCACGTACCCCCAGCAATAAAACGAGTGCAGCATGCTCATGGTTTTTTCCTTATGTTCCAATGGACAGGCTTCAACGATGGGACTGACTAAGACTTCCAACAAGCCACCGCCAATGGCATACAACAAAACCGCTGCTAACAGCCCGCTAAACGGAGTCGGAAACCATAAGGGAAAAACAGCTAAACCAATCAAGCCGATCGCTGCAAAAAAATGCGCCGCTACGATCGAAATACGATAGCCGATGCGGTCTACAAAAAAGATCGCTGCAAAATCGACGGCTAACTGGGTCAAAAAGTTAAAACTGACCAACAAGGTGATCTGACTGATCGGCAGCTGGTATTGGCTTTGAAAGGTCAAAAATAATAAGGGGGCAAAATTATTGATCACGGCTTGAACGATGTACCCTACAAAGCAAGCTGCAATCGTCGAACGATAACTTTTCATTTTCATTTCTCCTTTACTCGTCTTATCAGTATACCAAGTCCACTAAGACAGTAACCATGGAGAAAACACTTTTTTTACCCAGAGAATCTTAAAGAAATCAGGATTCCTCTCCCTTCAGATAATTCCTTTAAATGGAAGCAGCAAAAAAGCTGCCCTCACAGACAGCTTTTTCCGACTTATTCTCAAGGCTAGGCGTTTTTCTTCCGAGCAGCGATGGTTTTCATGGTGGCTTCAAAGATTGGGCCAATAAAGACGATACACAAGAGAGTACCTAACCCCACACTGGCGCCTAACGCAAAACCAATCAAGACCATGGCTGCATCCAAGCCGATACGAATCGTTTTTTGCGTCAATTTGCTTCGTTTGTAGATCAAGGCCGTCAAGGCTTCAAGTGCGGCTGAACCTTTGTTGGAAGAAACGTAGATACCGGCGCCGATCCCGAATAAGATCGGTGCCGCGAAAATAGCGATCCACGGGTAGAAAGGCAAATGAATCGATACTTTGTCCATCACTGGTTCAAAGACCCCAATCAGCAGGCCTAAGCCGATCCCATTGATAAAACTGCCAATGCCTAATTCAGCACGATCAAAGACTGCAACGATCAACAAAACAACAATATTAAAACACAAACTGGCAATCCAAAAGGGGACATCGACAAAATTCAAAATTCCTAGTAAAAACGTACTGATCGTATCATATCCTTGATGGGCGGTGATCAATAAGGATATGGCTAACGCAATCAGCCCGGTACCTATCAAAACTTGTGCAAATTTTTTGGTTTCTTTCACAACATCACGCTCTCTTCTTTATTTTTCCTCTCTTAGTTTACCGTGAAAGCGTCACAATTACTATCATTTAATCACAAAAACCGGATTTTTTTTGAAGAAATCTAAATTCAATCAAGGGATTCATAATGCTGTTCATAGGTATCGCGAAACTCTTTGGGGGTCAGACCATTCAATTTCTTAAACATTTTGGAAAAATAGTTGGTATTGTTGTAACCGATGCGATCCCCGATCTCACTGATCGTGGCTTTCGAATGAAGCAGCAGCTGCTGGGCTTGCTTGATTCGCACCAGATTGACGTACTGATTAAAACTCATTTCCGTTTCTTTCTTGAAGAGCTGTCCCAAATAAACGACGCTGACGTGCAGTTCTTCTGCCGCTGATTTGACCGTCAAATCATGGGTATAACCTTCTTCGATCAGCTGGATCGTCTTTTGAACGATCTCTGAATAACGTTTTTGCGGCGGCTGTGATTTCGCCAATTCCAGCACATCATCAAAGAGTTGCCGCAAATCTGCCAATGTATTGGACTCGCGGATTCGTGCTAAAATCTGCTCATGGTTTTCTTGGGAAAGCACCGGCAGTTGCCGATAAATATCATTGAACAATAAAAAAGAAACATAACGAACATGCTCAGGGTCTGCTTGGGTTTGTTCCAAAATAGCGAACATTTTATCCAACTCATGTTGGATCGTTTTAACATCCCCGATGGTCAGTGCTTTGTTAAAAGATAGAAACGGGAGTTCTTCGTTTCGTTCTAATATATCCACGTGGATCGTCTGTTCTTGTAAGAACAGATCTGGGTAGAAGGTTTGCAGTGACTGAACCTGTTTGATTTTTTCATAGGCTTTATACAAATTCTCCCACTCGTTGATGGTTTCGCTCATGATCAACTGCCAGTCTTTACTATCAAGCTGCTGTGCCAGTGCTTTTAGGTCAGTGTTGATTTGCTGTCTTGGTCCGGCTGCGGTAATGATCACTTGGTTTTCATCTAATCGCCCTGGTAAGATCAATGGCTGATCGTGTTGCTGAAAAAACGTCGTGATTTTTTGTAAGATCTCGGCAGTCCCATTGAACTGCAAAACAGTAAAGGGAGCTGCTAGTGGTACCCGCTGTTGCGCCAGCAAATGGAGGTACTCGCTTTCGTTCAATTCATCATTCAACCAAAGTAGGAGGCTTGATTCTTGATACAGTTCTTTTTCTGCCAACAGTTTTTGCTGCTCCTCTAACTCAGCTGCAATCGCTTGAACACTGCTACGCAGTTCTTCTTTGTTAACAGGTTTGACCAGATAATTACGCACACCTAACGCCATGCCTTGTTTGACAAAGGCAAACTCTTGATACCCAGAGAGAATGATCGAGAAGAATCGATTCCCAAACGCTTGCGCTTGGCGGATCATATCGATGCCGTTCATTTCTGGCATCCGAATATCCGTGATCAGCAAATCAACGGAATGTTCTTGTAGATACTCGAGAGCCTCACTAGCACTTTTCGCTGTATGCACCACCTCAAAGCCCAGCTCTTGCCAAGGCAAGATCATCTGCAGCCCTTGCAAGATCATGTATTCATCGTCAACGAACATTGCTTTATACATCTGCCTCATGCCTCCTTTGCAAACTTTTCTCATCTAAGCGGATCTTGACCGTAAACCCAGCAGTTGCTTGAGACGTAACATCCATTTGGTAGGCGCCGTTGAACATCCCCCGCAACCGTTCGTGAACATTTTTGATCCCGATCGAGGTTTGTGCTCCGATCTCCTGATTTTGCAGTTCTTCATGAATCATCGCTAACTGCTGCGGATCTGCGCCTTTGCCATTGTCTTTGACTTCAATCACGATCTGATCGGCTTCTTTATAAGCTTTGATACTGATGGCGTTATCATTGCGCTGATAATCGATACCGTGAACAAAATAGTTTTCGACAAGCGGCTGCAGTGTGAACTTCGGCAATTCCAACTGTTCTAATGTCGGATCGATAGTTACATGATAGGCGATCTTATCTGGGTAGCGCATCTGAAACAAGTAGACATATTTTTCACAAAAATCGATTTCTTCTTTTAAGGTCTTCGTCTTTTCTTGCGTCGTATTGTTCCGTAGCAGTGCCGAAAAGGCATAGACGACATCTGCCAGCTCTTCTTGGTTGCGGCTCAAGGCATACATTCGAATGTATTCCAAGGTGTTATAGAGAAAATGCGGATTGATCTGGGCTTGCAATGCCCGCATGTCGGCATCCCGTTGTTTGATCTCCAGTGTGTAAATATCTTTGATGTACTCGTTGATACTGTAGGTCATTTGATTGATGGCTTCTGCGATTTCTTTCAGTTCTTGTTGGACGTTGGCGGTATCGATCCGTTTGTCAAAATTCCCTTGGCTGACTTCTTTCGTCGCATAGACGATCTGCTCTACTTGCGATGTATAGCGCTTAAAGGTGCGATGAAGCACCCATAGGACTAATAAGAGAATACCAATCCCAAAACTAAAGATCCAAATGGCGCTGGAAAAAATATCCCGCCAAATCACCCTTTTTGACAGCAAAACCAGGGACACTTCTCCGCTGACAGTGGTTTGTTTTTTGATATAAAAGTCTTTCGAAAGAGTGTCGTGAATGGTTCCGTGCGCAACCGCCTGGTCAATTTTGGCTAAAGTTTCCTTGCTGAGGTTCGTGGCATCCTTGTACAGCCGCTGACCATTTGAGGTGTACAAAAAGCTGTTGATTCCATGAACTTGGTTGTCTTCTTGTCGATTGGCTAAAACATCGTCTGAACGAAAGATCACGTAGACTTGGCCTAAGGGCTGGGCATAATTACTTGGTTGGGCGATCGAACGAACAAAAAACAGACGATTTTTTAAATCAATCTGTTTGCCGCTGTGTTTTTCTCCGTAAGGTGTATCCGGCGTTGCCACTAGTGTCTCATTGCTTTCATCCAATTGAATGATGATCTCTTCGATACTAGGATGATTACGAATCAAACGATAGAGAATATTGGGCAAGTAAACACTCTGTCCCGTCTGGCGAAAAATATCATTACTATAGGAAAAATAATCTGGCAATGAAAGCTGCAAATAGTTGCGTAATGATTCAAAGGCGGTATCTGAACTAGTAAATTCGCCAAGTACCGTTGAAACAACGGTATTTTGGTCTTGTACATAAGCATCCAGCTGCATGCTTGTGCTCTCCACTAAACGTTCACTCGTAGTAAAACGATCCGCTCCGGTATAAGCGGTCAGAACCAGCATGATAATAATCGAGATGATCACCAAGAGCACACTGTACAGCTGCATCAACTGATTGATCAAAAAATCATGTTTGAACAAACGAAAACGCCACTTAGTCATGTGCCAAATCCCGATCAATGACGTTTTTTTCCTGGCTGATCGCCACATGGCACCATAAAATCAGTAAGCTGAATGTTCCAAAGAGCAAGAGCCCTTTCATCATCCAAGTAAAAACTAGAATACTAGCGATCCCAACCAGCAATTTTAGAAAGGTTGCCATATGAAGAAACAGACACACAAAGGACAATTTCAGGTTATTCCACAAGGAAATCTCATAGGACGTGTCAAAAACCACACTTAACAGGTACAGTAAAACACTCAACCCACTTACAACAACTAAAACAAAAGAGATCATCAGCCAAATCAAGCCTTGGATCTGGGTAGCTAAATACAAGTTATACACTAAGAACCCTGTCAGTAGGAAAAACAGATAAAACTGCTTATTGGCTTTGACAAAGACGCTGCGCCAAATGCGCCATGCGCTGCGAAAGCTTTGATTCTCATAATTTAGGCCATCTTCGTGGATCAAAGCACTGATGGTATGAAACGCTGGACCGATCCCTAAGATTCCACCACCGGCAAGCGTCAATACGACAAAAAACAAATTCAACTTCACGATCGCCCAAATCAAGCGAAAGCCCTTGACCAACCCGCTATTTGCTGTTTCTTCCATTTAAATTTCCTCCCTTATTTGTTCCCTACCGAAAATGTAGCATGATTCCAGCTTCCTACTCAAGCTACCTGAGAATCTTTTAATGCTATGTACGTTTTAGATGCAACATGCTTGAGATTTAAAAGCGAAAAAATAAAAGTTGCGTTTTTTGAACAAAATCCCTCTATTCACTTAAAAGAAAAAGCAGCCAGAAGCTAGACGTGGGAACCATTGGTCCTGATGCGTTTAGCCTCCGGCTTGCTTGATCTATTGATTTATGAGAACCACCTGTTGCTTATTCTTGGCTTGCGCGGTACTCATCAAATTGTTTTTGCATTTCATCGCGGACCTTCTCCCAGCCAGCGGTTTTTAATTCTTCGTTTAGTTTCGGAACATTTTCTTCTGGATCGATCGTTCCGGTTGCTAAACTTGCTTTGTAACGGTTCATGACATTGGCGATATTCGTGATTTCTGTTTTCACATTATCAGTCTTGAAGTTGAAGCCTAAGATTGGTGATGCTTCCGCGTTAGCAATGTTTTCATCACGCTCTTTGATCATATCGTCTGTGATGGATTCTTGTGTGTAAAGGATCATGTTGTTCCCAGTGTTCCAAGCAGCCATGCGGGTATTTGGCAAGTAGCCATCAAGGAGACGGATTTTGTTGTCTTGTCCTTCGATTTTTTCCCATGCTTCGCCTTCAACACCCCAAACCAATCCATTCAACAATTCAGGATCGCTGTTCAACAAGCCCAACACTTCCACTGCTTTTTCTTTGTTTTTCGAAACATTCGCTACAACAAAGTTTGCCATTTGCGCTTGTCCGGTTGATTTTAATTGTTTCGTAATTGGACGTGAAACCAATTCATGACCTGCGGCATTGCTTAAGATCGTATCGCCGTAATCCATTGGTCCTTGGGTTTCTTCACGCATGAACCATGTGTTGCCTTCTAATGGGTAACCAGTCGTATTAGTGGCTGCATCAGTTGGGATCAAGCCTTCGTTGTACCATTTGTGCATCAATTTCAAGTTTTCCATTTGTTCATCATCTTCGTATTGATTGATGATCTTCGTTGTATCGCCATCCAATTTGACAGCAAATGGGTAATCTTTCCCAATCACATAATCATAGTTTCCAGAAACATTAAAGGTTTGTCCGATCGCAAACGGTGCGATGTTTGGTTCTTCTTCTTTAAACTTCTTCAACACGTCTTCGGCATCTGCATAAGATTCGATCCCGCTGATATCCAAATCATATTTGTCTAAATATTGTTTATTGAAGGTCAAGACTTGTTGGGCATAAATATTGCCATTGACCGGAAAGGCATATAATTTTCCGTCGATCGTATTGCCTTTGATATAAGATTCGTCTAATTGATCATACGCTTCTTTGGCATATTTTGGTGCTAACTCCGTCAAATCTGCATACGCGCCTTTTTGCGCATTCGCAACGTAATTTGAGGCAAAGGAAATATCGTAGTTTTCACCCGATGAAATGATGGTGCTCATTTTTTGATCCCAGTCTCCCCAGCCGATATACTGCAGATCGATGCGAGCGTTGGTTTTTTCTTCAATGCGTTTATTGGCGATCTCCATCAATTGATCAAAGTTTTCTGGCTTGTCCCCGACTTGATACATCAATAAAGTCGTTACGCCGTCTGCATTGTTTTCTGAATCGGATGTTGCGCCGTTCGACCCACAGGCAGCCATTCCCAAAGTTGCCGCTGCGGCCATCCCAGCAAAAGCTGTTTTTTTCCACAAATTCATTTTTGTTTCCTCCCTATACTTATTTGATTATTCTTTGACGCCACCAATTGTCAGACCACCGACAAAATACCGTTGGAAGAATGGATAGGTGATCGCAATCGGTAAAGTTGCAACAACAACGATTGCCATGCGAGCAGTTTCGCTTGGCAAAGCGGCCAAACCACCTTGGATCTGGGCAGCCATGCCGGAGCTTTTGGCTAGATAATCCAAGTTGCTTTGAATCCGCATCAAAAGTGCTTGTAACGGCACTAAAGAGTCTTTTTGAATATACAACAATGCATTGAACCAGTCGTTCCAATAGCCAAGAGCGGCAAATAGACTGATCGTCGCGATCCCTGGAACCGCTAACGGCAACACGATGGACAGAAAAATTTTCATTTCGCTGGCACCGTCGATGCGCGCAGATTCTATAATACTATCTGGTACCGTCTTTTTAAAGAAGGTCCGCATAACGAGGATATTAAAAGGCCCTAAGGCAAGGGGTAAAATCAATGCCCAAATCGTATCTTTCAATTGGATCAAGTTGACCATCACTAAGTAATTGGCAACCATCCCTGGCGCAAACAACATGGTGATCAAAGCGAAGATCGTAAAGAACCGACGGAATGGAAAATTTGAGCGAGAGATGACATAGGCATAGAGCGAAGTCATCGTTGCATTGACGAAGGTACCAAAAACAGTGATAAAAATAGATACGCCAAATGCTTGGAAAATTTTGCTGCTCATTTGTCCGCTAAACAGGTAGGTATACGCTGCGAAGGAAAATTCTTGTGGCCAAAAGCGATAGCCGTTTTCTGCCAAAGAGGTTTCACTGGTCAATGAGATCGCGATCACAAAGAGAAACGGCAAGACACAGGAAATCGCGAACAGACCGATCACGATATTAAAAATCAGGTTGACCGTTGGGTTAAAGGAGCGGATCTCGACTTTCGTTACTTTTTTCTTCATTTATCCATCCTCCTTAGAATAATGCTGAATCTGGTTCTAGTTTACGAACAACCAAATTCGCTGTTAGTAATAGTAATGCCCCAACCACTGATTGATAAAGGCCGGCAGCTGCGGTCATCCCGAAGTCGCCTGTGGCAGTCAGTCCATTATAAATGTACGTATCTAAAACGGAGGTGACTTGGTACAATGCCCCAGAGTTTCGTGGGACTTGATAGAAAAGTCCGAAGTCGGCACGGAAGATCCCACCGATGTTCAAAATCAACAAAACAGAAATCATTGGAATCAGCTGTGGCAACGTCACATTTTTGATCTGCTGCCATTTGCTGGCGCCATCGACCATCGCGGCTTCGTAATACGTCTGATCGATCCCGACCACTGACGCATAATAGATGATGCTGTTGTAGCCTAAGCTCTTCCAGACATTCATAAAGACGAAAATAAACGGCCACCATTTCGGATCAGCATACCAGTTGATTCCTTCACCGCCCATACCCGTGATCCATTGGTTGATGATCCCTTTGTCTGGACTCAAAAAGGCATAGACAAAGTACGAAATAACCACCCAAGAAAGGAAGTACGGCAACAGTGACATCGTGTGATACACTTTTACCAAACGCTTATTGCGTAGCTCACTCATTATAATGGCAAAGGCAATCGCAAAGAATAGGTTGAATGCTAAAAATACGATATTGTAGAGTAGCGTATTTCTAGTGATCAGCCAAGCATCATTGGATGCAAATAAAAATTTAAAGTTATCAAAGCCGACCCATGGGCTTTGTTTCAAACTGGCAAAAAAGCCGTCTGGTGAAATGTGGAAATCTTTGAACGCCACCACATTTGCGAATACAGGTATATAGAAAAAAAAGATAAACCAGACAACACCTGGCAAAGCCATCAATATTAACGCTTTGTATTGCCAGACATTCCTCCAAAACCCCTTTTTCTTCACATCTCATCATCTCCTTCATGCTACTAGAATAACGCTTTCATCCCTAAAAAATAAGGAACAAACTAAAGATAAAATGAAACAAATTAAAGGTCTTTGTTTATATTTTGTTTTTATTCTCTAAAAACCAGAAAAACGTCCTACCTTTTGCAAGATAGGACGCTTCATTGATTTGTTTTTTATGAATGATCAGTCGACAAAGCCGTTTTGTAGAATCACTTCGTGGAACCACTCACCAGACTTTTTGATGGTCCGTTTTTGGGTAGCCAAATCGACAGCAATAAACCCGTAACGATTTTTGAATTCATTCAGCCAAGACCAATTGTCCATGCAGGTCCACATGTGATACCCGCGGCACTGGCTGCCTTCTTGGATCGCTTGGTGAACATACCGCAAATGATCTTTGATAAAGGTGATGCGGTACTCATCTTGGATCTGACCGCTGGCATCGATAAAGCGTGTTTCATCTTCGACCCCCATGCCGTTTTCTGAAATATAACAAGGGATATTGCCATAGTTGTCTCGTAGGTTGATCAAGGTATCATAGATGCCTCGTTCATAGATCTCCCAGCCTCGATGGGGATTGATTTTCTTTTCTGGCCAATCATAAACATCGAAGTAATCTTCTGGCATTGGTGTGTCCGCTGTTTTGGCAGAACGCTTTTGCTGCACCCGCCGTGGCTGATAATAGTTGACCCCCAAGAGATCGACCGTGTTTTCTTTAATGATCTGCAAATCTTCGGCTCTGGTTTCTGGCATGATCGCCAACTCGTTTAAGACAGCGATCAATTCTACAGGAAAGGTGCCTTTGACCGCTGGATCTAAGAAGGATCGGTTAAAAAAGGCATCTGCCAGTTGCGCCGCTTGGCCATCTTTTTCATCGTTCGGATCTTTCGGATAAGTCGGTGTCAAATTCAAGATGATGCCGATTTCGCCTGGTTGCTGAGACTGACGGAAGCGTTGGATCGCTAAGGCGCTGGCGAGTGCTTCATGGTAGCCGACTTGCACCGCATGTGCCAAGTTGATTTCTGCTGGGTAATGCTGTTGATACAAATACCCCATCTCCACTGGCACGATCGGTTCATTTTGTGTGAACCAATGACGGACTTGATCACCGAACAACTCAAAACACAAAGCAGCATAATCTGCAAATGCTGTGACAGTCTCGCGATTGAGCCAGCCGCCTTCTTTTTGCAGTGCCATCGGCATATCAAAATGATACAAATTGATGAAGGGCTCGATGCCATTTTCGATCAAAGTGGCGAAGTACTCGCGATAAAACGCCACCGCTTGTTGATTGACCGCTCCTCTTCCTTCTGGCAGCAAGCGACTCCACTGGATCGAGGTTCGAAAAGAATTAAAGCCGATCTCTTTCATCAACGCCACATCTTCTGGATAACGCTGCAGCAGCTGGACGGTATCTTTTGGTCCCCGTTTTTGATAAAAACGTTCTGGCTCCGTTGCGTACCAATAGTCCCAAATCGAATCGCCTTTGCCATCATCGGCCATTCGTCCTTCAGTTTGTGGACCGCTGGCGGCGGCTCCCCACCAAAAATCTTTAGGAAAATGCAGGTTAGTCATGGGCAGTCACCTGCTCTTTGCCTAACAAGAGACAGCCGATAATCCCGCTTTTGTTCGGCAAGCCCCAAGTGACGATGTAGTCTTCCACTGGTGGTGTCTCCATATAGCCTGCCATTTGTTTTTGGAAGGATTGTTGGATTTGAGCGAGTAGATGCGGCTGATTCATGACCCCGCCGCCTAAAATGATTTTCTCAGGTGCTAAGGTCAACGTGATATTGACCAGCGCTTGCCCTAGATAAAAGGCTTGCAACCCCCAAATCTCGTGCGCTTGCGGCAAGTCTTGTCCTTTGATCCCCGTACGTCCTTCTAAAGAAGGCCCTGCGGCTAATCCTTCCAGACAGTCTCCGTGATAGGGGCAAGTACCCTCATACGTATCTTCACTGTGGCGTTTGACATAGGTATGACCGATTTCTGGATGACCGATCCCTTCGAAAATCTTTCCTTCACGAACGACCCCGGCGCCAATGCCGGTCCCTACCGTCAAATAGACACAGCTGTCTTTGCCTTGCGCCGCCCCTTGGCGTAATTCTCCATAAGCGGCAGCATTGACATCTGTTGTCCAAGCAAATGCTGTCTCTGGGTAGCGCTTTTTTAAAGCACCGAGAAAATCGAACTGCTGCCAGCCCTTTTTTGGCGTGGCTAGTATGTGGCCATAGGTCGCTTGGGTTGGATCGATCCCGATCGGACCAAAGGAACCGACCCCTAATGACACGAGATCGTAGGGATCGAAAAAGGCAAAGATCGCCGCTAACGTTTCCTCTGGTGTTGTCGTTGGGATCGACTCTTGGGCGATGATCGTCAGCTGGTCATCGGCAACGGCACAAATCATTTTTGTGCCGCCGGCTTCAATTCCTCCGTAAACCATCATTTCTCACTCCTTTACTCCAATGGTACGAATTTCATATGGGTGTAATTGCTCATTGACGCTCGATGCTTGTTCTTCCTCTAAAAGATTCAACAGACAAAGTGCCGCCTGCTCTTTTTGCACGTGAAAGGCAGTGGCTTGATCCGCCAAATTATAGCCCCGCAAAACGATCTGATGGTCTTGGCGATTGCGTTTTAAGGCGGTGATAGCTACCGTCGATCCATGAGCTTCCATGTATTGGTTGCTGCTGGCTAGCTTGCCTTGATGCTTGTCGGTCTGGCTTGCCGTCCAAGGAACTTGGGCAGCTTGTGCTTGGCGATACGTTTCATAACGTTCTTCAGGAGCCCCATGACAGGCTACGCCGTATTCAAAGGTGTGGCTGCCTAAGCATTGCGCTTCTGGTGTTGGGAAGTAGCCCCAATCGCCTAGTTCTCCCGTACAGCGCAACAAGGTCAAGCAGATCTGATCCTTCACGATTTCATATTCGTTCAAACCAAAATTAGAAACCGTCATGCCACTAGTTTCATCATGCAAGTTGACAAAGGCGTGCTGATGCTGCGGATTTGCTGGGTTTTCCCAATGACTGGAAACCTGATTCGGCCGTTTTACGACTTCATAAATGCTGTCAGCTTCATGGAAATCCGTGATGATCCCTGTTGGGAATAACACCCGCAGTCGGTGATCTTTGCTTTGGTTGTTGACGGTGGTTTTAAATGCCAGGCGGTTGCTGGTTCGTTCTAAGCGAATCTCCGTCTCGATCTTGAAAGCAACCAATTCTTGACTCCGCTGCGCCTTACGGAAACGGAAATCGACGACAGCTTTTTGTTCTTCTAACAAACGGTTATCTGCTGAAACGGGAATCTGCAATTCTTGCGTCAGTCGCACGATTCCCACCAATGGATCGTTTTGTTCGATCGTCACGTGATGCGGAAATTGCGTCGATAAGATTGCTTGATCCCCTTCTGGTTGTTTGAAGATGTACTCATTGGCGATATCCCCCACATCCTCAAAAACCAGTAAATTGCGATAGGTTTTTTGGGTTGCTTTGTCTGTAATCGTCAAGCTGCCGTTTTCAGTAATGACGGCTTCCAAATGTGCGTTGGCAAGTTTGCGCCCTCCTTCTGAAACGATCGGTGCGCTCTCTACTGGCGTAGCGGCTTTTTCCACTAGGGCAAAGGTCTGCCATGAAAATTCCGGCAACTGGTTTGCTTCTACTTGGACCGTGACAAAGCGTTTCATGAAAGGAATCCGAAAGGCATCTTTAGGCAATTCATAGTCAAAAAGGACCTCTTCTTCACTGATGATCGCAGCAACAGGGTTTCCCTGTTCATCGATCACCGAATAAGAACCTTTTGGCTTCGCCAACAATTCGTGGTAAAGCTTGCTTGGCAATCCTTCACGGAATGTTTTACGCTCAAGTTCGATCACCACTTCCACTAAACCAGAACGCGTGCTGCCAGTGGTGTTGAAGACCACGAAGGGGCGACTCTCCTCAGGAAACTGGCTCGTGTCGATGGCGGCTACTAAATTGCGTAACGCTTCATCTGCCACAAACTTGCCGATTTCATTGGCTTTTTCAAATCGCGGCATCATTTCTCGGTGTACCTCGTCCACTGAGCAGCCGCAGATGCTGTCGTGAGGATGATTTTGCATCAGAGTTTTCCACGCATGATCCAACATATCGTGAGGATAGCTGCCGCTTGCTTCATAAGCCATAGTTGCTAATGGCTCCGCAACATTTTCTAATTGGCGGGAAACCTTTGTATTCCATTGTTTTAGATAGACTCGGGAAGAGGCGGTATTGGCTAAAGTATACCAACCATCGGTTTCTTGACTGGTCAATTCACCTGTAACAGTTCCTAGGTCATCTGGCAGCTCTGCTTGCACTGCTTCAAGGTATTCGGTAAAGCTGGCGTGCTTGAATTCATACTCTGGGAAAAGCTCGTTGGCTGTACGAATCGCTGCCGAAATGTCTTTTTGGACGGGTTGATGATCGACCCCATTCATCATTAAATAATGATTGGTGGCACCAAATTTTTCTACATCTTGCAGTTTTTGCGTCCAAAAAGCTTTGGCTTCTGCTTTATCCACTGGAATCTCATTGCCATTGGAGTACCAGTTGGCAAAGAGTAGACCAAAGATTTGACTGCCATCTGGACCTTCCCAATGCATTTCAGAATATTGGGAAGTAAATTGATCATCGGGTAAAACTTCGTTGTCAAAGCCGATCGGTTTGACGCCACGACCAAATGCAGCACTTTCAAGATTGGCTTGCAGCATCATTTGCGGGGTTTGCCCCATATTGCCGAAGGTATCTGGGAAATACCCCAACATAACGGGGGTGCCCCACTTTTTGCTTTCTGCCATTCCAATCAGCATATTACGGGTGTTTGATTCAGCACTGATCAAAAAGTCATCTTGCAAAATATAAAACGGACCGATCTGTAATTTTCCTTGTTGGATGGCCGCTTTGACCGCTTCGCGTTTTTCAGGTCGCACTTCTAAATAGTCATCCAAGATGATCGTCTGTCCATCTAGATGGAAGCTGTGGAACTCAGGGTCATTTTCAATTAATTCTAAAAGATCATCCATCAATTCAACTAGCCGCATGTGATGCTGTTCGTAAGGCATGTACCACTCCCGATCCCAGTGGCTGTGTGAGATGATATAAACTTGTTTCTTCATTGATTTTTACTCCTCGCTGTTTGCGTCGTTGGACTGCTTTTGTGTCACTCGAATGGTGGTGAGTCGTGCTGCTTATTTTTCCACTCGGATATCGAAATAATCCATGACCAATTCACAAAACATCATGTTCGCCCACGAGAACCATTCTCTCGTGTATTGCGAAGGATCATCGACATCGAACCCTTCATGCATCAAATTGGTACCCGCATCTGTCGCCACTAACTGATCCAAAATTCGTTTCTTTTCTTCTTTGTCAGTGGTGGTCATCCCTTCCATTGCCATGGCGATCGGCCACACATAATTTTCTGGCGTATGAGAGCTGCCAATGCCTTTGGCGTATTTGCCTTCATAGAAATACGGATTTTCACTGCTCAACAACGTTTTACGGGTCTGAAGATAAAGAGGATCTTCCATGCTGCCATACCCCAAGTAAGGAGCGGCGATCAAATTCGGCACATTGCTGTCATCCATCAAGGTGCTATTACCGAATCCATCCACTTCATAGGCGTAAACTTCTTCGCCAGCTTGGTTCGTGGTCAACCCGTATGCTTTGATGCCCGCTTCGATCTCTGCTTGCAATTTTTTCGCTTGTGCCACGATCGCTACGTCTTCTAAAACCGTCGTAAAGATTTCTTGGATATAGCCTAAGACCACCACCGCAAACATATTGGAGGGAATCAAATAGCCGTATTTGCAGGCATCATCACTTGGTCGAAAGCCTGACCAAGTCAAGCCGACGGGTTTCACCGGCGCGCCTTTGCCGTCATGAGTCAAGGTATCTTCTTTTCGCCAGGTATCCCGTTCAAAGCGATACGGGGATTCCGCATGGTTTTGTTCTGTCACAAACACCTCCAAGGCTTTTTTGATGCCCGTTACAAAATCATCATTGAACTGATCGGTTCTGCCTGTATTTTTATATAGCAGATAGGCCAGTTGGATCGGATAACACAAAGAGTCGATCTCATATTTGCGTTCCCAGATCCAATCGTTCATTTTTGTATCGTCTGTTTGGTGGCCAGCACCATTGGCTGATTCGTTAAAGGCATTTGCATAAGGATCGATCGTAATATAGTAGAATTGCTTCTTGACTAACCCGCTGATCATGCTTGCTAAGTCTTTGTCTTCTTTGGCGATCACTAAATAGGGACGAACTTGCGCAGTGGAATCTCGCAGCCACATCGCTGGAATATCCCCCGTCAGTAAAAAGGTCGTGCCATCCTCATGACGCTTGACCGTCGTTAATAGTGTATTGGCAAAAGCTGCGTTAAAATTTTTCGCCCAATCGGCATGCGTTTCTCCGCATAGATCCGTAATCGTTTCCATAAATGTTGCTACTGAAGTTGGTATTTCTTTATAAACCATTCCATCACCTTCCCTGATTTGATATATCAATTTACGAACCTAGTATATCATGAATCATGTGAATGTCTAGCGCTTTTTCAAAATAATTAAAGGGTTTTCATTTTTGTTGGTTTATGGTATGCTAACAAATATGATATATCAAAAGGGGTTTTCTTATGAAACAACCATTATATAAAAAAATTTACGCGGAACTTCACGAAGCCATCATTGAAGGCCGTTTGGCTCCGGGCAGTCGTGTTCCTACTGAAAAAGAACTATCTGAACAATACCAAGTCAGTCGGATCACCTCTAAAAGAGCCTTGACGGAACTGGAACAAAATCAGCTGATCTATCGCGTGCAAGGCAGCGGCAGCTTTGTCCGGGAATTGAAGGAAAAAAAAGCGACTGGACGAATTTTGTTTGTCTTGCCCTTTGCCAATGATCTTTCTTTAGGAAACTTTACCGAAGGCATTTATCCAGTGATGCAAGAACACGGCTTTGAACTTTTGATGACACCAGTGGATTATTTGGAAAAAACGACGGCAGCTGAGCTGATGCAAGAATTCGACGGCCTGATCTATTACGCCAGCAATACGTTTTCTTACTATGACTTGCTGTTCGAATGTGCTGAAAAACACTTTCCTATCGTGACCTTAGATAAAAAGTTGCATGAGTTTGAATTTCCAGCGGTCATGCCAGATAACTTTCAAGGTGGACAGCTAGCTACGGAGCATTTACTTGCGTTGGGGCATCAACGGATCGCTTATATTTTTGGTGATACCCATCATCCACAATCCGTCCGTCAGCGTTATCTAGGCTACATCGATGCACTGAAAAAAGCCCAAAGAACCTTTCGCACCAAGTTAGACGACGCGACTGCCAGCATCGCAAATGCGCTTGACTACCTGGAAGAACATCAGGTCACGGCAGCCGTCTGTGAAAATGATTTGATCGCCATCGAATTGATGCGGGCATTGCGCCAAACAGATCTGCATGTCCCTACCAACATTTCCCTGGTTGGTTTCGATAATATCCAAGCCGCTGCCCTCGTTGATCCAGCCCTAACGACCATCGGGCAGAATTTTGCGGAGATGGGGCGCTTGGCAGGAAAGCAAGTGATTGAGAAAATCAACGCTGCGAAGACAGCAACCCCAGTACCAACGGAGACGACCACCCATTTAGTGGCGGTTTCTTTGATCAAAAGAGAATCAACCCAATTAAAGGAGTGAACCAAGTGAACGTATCAATGATCGACACACGACACGGAACAGACAACCAATATAGTTTTTCCCATGGCAACTGCCTGCCTTATACAGGGGTTCCTTTTGGCATGAACTACTTTGCCCCGCAAACCAGTGATCAACGCGGCAGTTGGTGGTTTCATCCAGAAGATCGAACCTTTCAGGGCTTTCGCATCACCCATCAGCCTAGCCCTTGGATGGGGGATTTCAGCCATCTGACGATGCTGCCGATAAACGGCACGCTTTCTGAAAATACCCTTTTCCATGCGCAAAGCTCGTATCGTCCCGAAGAAAGCACCTTTAATCCAGCCTTTCTTAAAATCAAGACACAGCGGTATTTAACAACAACGACTTTGATCCCCAGTATGTATGGCGGTGTGCTGACTATTGAAAACTGTGGGGATCAGCCGGGTCTTGGCTTGTCACTGCCGGGTGACTATGTCTTAGAACAGTTGGACGAACAGACCGTGGCTGGTCAACTGATCGTATTTTCCGGGTGCGAAGATGAACGCTTCAACTTCCATTTCGTCTACCGTTTTGAAACACCCATCACGGCGATCGAAGGTGCCTTGACAGGCAAAGAAGCCTTCGTTGTTCTCCGCTTTGATGATTGCCAAACACAGACGATCCGTTTTGCGACCTCGTTTCTCAGTCGCGAACAAGCTTGCTTGAACTTGCAGCGGGAACAGCAATGGGCTCCTGCCGATTATCTGGCTTCTGTCCAACAGCAATGGAATCATTTTTTGCAAAAAATCGAGATCGAGCATCACGATCAAACACAAGTTTCTACTTTTTATCATAATTTTTATCGCTTATTCTTGTTTCCTCAAACCTTCTTCGAAATCGATCAAGAGGGCCGCAAAATGCATTGGGATACCTTGGCAAAAGCGATCAAACCAGGACCACTGTATACAAACAACGGCTTTTGGGATACGTATAAAACTGTCTACCCGCTCTTTTCACTCTTGGCCGTCGAACAATTGGAAGACATGCTGGAAGGCTTTTTGAACAGTTATCGCGAAAGCGGCTTTTTACCGAAATGGCTATCACCCGATGAGCGTGGATTGATGCCAGGGACGCTGATCGATGCCGTGATCGCTGATGCCGCAGTAAAAGGCATTCGTCCCGATTTGATGCCCGAATTTTTAGCAGCGATGAAAAAAGGCGCCACCGTCCAAAGTGAAAATCCCAATTATGGTCGGCGTGGCACAACGGACTATTTGACTTACGGGTATGTGCCATTGACGCATCATGAATCGGTCAATCACACCCTTGATTATTGTTACAGTGATTTTTGTATTTCACAAGTCGCGCAACAGCTGGGTGACGAGCAAGCAGACTATTATCAGCAGCAATCGCAAAACTACCGCAACATTTTCGATCAGGAAACTGGCTTTATGCGGGCAAAAGATCCCGATGGTGCCTTTCGTCCAGAATTTAGTGACACACGCTGGGGCTTGGATTATGCAGAAGGCAGTGCGTGGCAAAGCAGTTTTGCTGTTTACCATGATTTCGCTGGTTTGATCGCCGAACATGGCGGCAAAGCGGCCTTTGAAGCAAAACTGATCGACTTGTGCAATCAAGAACCTCGCTATACGACAGAAGGCTACGGCTTTGAGATCCATGAAATGAGTGAGATGGCCGCACTCGATTTTGGTCAGCTGGCGATCTCCAATCAGCCAAGCTTCCACTATCCGTATCTATTCAGCTATTTGGGCAAACCAGAAATGGCACAGCCCTTGATCAAGCAGCTATTGACGCAATGCTTCAACGACTCACCAAAAGGCTTTCCTGGCGATGAAGACAACGGCAGCATGGCTGGTTGGTACATCTTCAACTCCTTGGGCTTTTATCCAGTCACACCAGGGACGGGGGAATATGTCATCGGCATGCCATTATTTGATCAAGCAACACTACATCTTGCTTCAGGCAAAGACTTAGTGATCAAGAGCACGCCCAATGCGCCGCAACAGCTCTTCGTGGATAAAATTAAATTGAACGAAGAACCCTTCGAGCGATTGTTTTTCACCCACCAAGAATTGACTGCCGGTGGTACATTGAACTTCCAGCTAGGTATCGTCCCTCGCAGCAAAGAGTGGTCAGCCGATGCTTATCCTTATAGCATCAGTCAACTACATGCATAACGAAAAAACCGCTCCTTAGCAACAGGCAGCAGTCTACTTTCAGTCAAATGAAAGTGCACGCTGTCCCTGCTAGGGAGCGGTTTTTTTTATTGGTTCATTTGTAGCGGTAACAGACGTTCGATAGTTTTCAGCACACCATTTTCATCGTTTGATTTGGTCACAAATGCTGCCGCTGCCTTGACTTCCTCAAAGGCATTGCTCATGGCGAAACTAAACGTGCCAGCTGCCATCAACTCCAAATCGTTCAAGCCATCACCGAAAACCATTGTCTCCTCTGGTGTGACGTGCAGCAATTCTTGCAAGTGTGCCACAGTCGTTCCTTTGTGGACGCCTTGATTGGTGATATCGATCCAAGCGGCTTCCGAAGCCACGATGTAGGCGTCGTTTGTAAACTCGCTTAACTGTTGAACATGCTCAAAGCAACGTAGTTTGGGATCAAAAATAGTGAGCTTCACAAAATCTTCGGTGATGGTTTGATAATCCGCCACCGTTTTGACCACCCGATAAGAGCCGCGAACTTTCTGGGCATCTGCTTCATTGGTCGTTTCCGCAATGTACGCCGCAGTCGGTGTACAGGCGATGATCACATGATCTTGCGCAATCGCAGCGAGCTTCGCAATGATCCGCCGCCCTAATTCGTTTGGCAGCAGTGATTCAAAGATGTACTCCCCTTGATGTTTGATGCGGGTCGCGCTATCCCCAAGAATCCAAACATCCGCTGCTGCTTCACCAAACAGTTCTTCCACTCGTTCACACTGTTTGCCGGTACACGCCGCAAAAGCAACTCCCGCTTCTTTCATTTGTTGGCTGACTTGTTGATAATAAGGCCGATCAAAACTGCCTTGGCTGTTCAAAAATGTGCCGTCTAAATCTGTGATGACTAATTTGATCATACGTTTCTCTTCCCCTCTACCTCGTGTCCTCTTTATGGCGAACCACTTAATTAATATTGTTAATTAAGTATACTTATTTTAAGATTTTCCGTCAAGTCAGTCTTTTAAAAACTTTACATCGTTTCATCCCGTCGGTATACTTAATTAAATCACTTCATTAAGGAGAACACCTATGGCTTCTACCACCCATTCCATTCGCCAGCAAAACAAACAGCTGGTTTTAAAAACCTTATTTCAAAACGGGGCATTATTCGCCTCCGATTTAGTGAAGAAAACCGGCATCAGCATGGTCACCACTAACTCATTATTAAAAGAATTGTTAACAGAGGGGGAAATCACGAAAGGTCCACTGGAGCAAAAAGAGCTAGGGCGGCCTGCTGTGACCTATCAGCTAAACCAAGACCGAGGCCATTCTCTTTTGCTTAGCTTTATCGATCACGATGGTTCCTTGGCTCTTTGGTCCATGCTGATCGACCGCAAGGGGAAGGTTTTGGCGAAACACGACCAGCCCTTTCCTGATGTTGCCCCTCACCGCTTTCAAGAATGTGTAACGAACGAGCTGGCATTATTTCCCTCTGTAGAACAGATCGCCCTCTTTTTACCAGGAAAAATCAGTGGAGGAACCGTGACTTCCAGCTGGTATGAAAAATTCAATAGCTGGCACCTGGCAGCCCTCGTGGCAGAGGTCACTGCACTGCCCTTCTACTGTCAAAACGATGCCCATATTTTAACGATCGGCTATTGCATCGCCCAACAGATCTCTTTGCAGCAAACCATCGTCGGCATGTACAATCCCGAAAAAAGCATGCCTGGTATCACGCTCCTGGTCAATGGTGCGCTTTTAGAAGGAAAAGATGCCCTAGCAGGAGAGGCAAAATTTTTGCCCGGCTACTTGGATCAAGGGGTACCGCAAGACCGCAGGGCTTTGGTTCAGCGCCTGACAAGCTTACTGCCATTTTACAATGCAGCTTTTGCCCCCCACTGTATCATTTTAGCCAGCAGTGATGCAGTAAAAACCGATCTCTTAGACGCGATCCAAAAAAATCCATTGCTGCAGCAACAACCCAATCAGCCTGCTTTCCATTATATCGATGCCATCGAGGAAGCCATGGTGCTAGGCATGCACTGGCTGATTTTCCGCAAGACACCTTTTGACTTAGCTCGTTGATGACACAAAGACCATAGAATAATTGAGGCGGTGTGATATGAAAATAGCAATCATTGGTGCTGGTCCTCGTGGACTTTCACTTTCAGAACGACTGATCGCTCATAGCAAACAAAACAAACAAGCCATCGACTTGCTGCTGTTTGATCCCTTTCTTCCTGGGGCAGTTTGGCGCACGGATCAATCGGCAGATCTGCTATTGAATTCTGTGACCAGTCAAGTCACCCTTTTCACGGATGACACATTAAGCACCGGCGGCCCCGTGGTCAAAGGACCTACCTTATACGAATGGGCAGTGACAGAAGGGAAACATTTCGCAGCCACGCATGCCCCTGAGCTCGTTGCGGAATGCACAGCACTTGATTCACTTGATCCGAACGGCCATTGCTCACGGGCGTTATATGGACTCTATCAGCAGTGGTTTTATCAGCAGCTGTTAAAAGAGCTGCCTGAATCCATTACCGTCAACCATCTGTCAGATAGGGTCAGCTCCTTGACCCCGCTTTCCAACAATCGTTACCAGTTGACGACGGCTCACCAAACATTCCTTGTTGATGCCGTCGTCTTAGCTACAGGACATTCACAGACCCAGCTGTCATCAGGGGAACAACAATTGGCGAATGCTGCCGAAAAAAATGGCTGGTTTTATGCACCGCCAGCCAATGCGGCAGATACGGATCTAACGGCTGTAAAAGCCGGAAAACCTGTGATTTTACGGGGCCTAGGACTTGCCTTTTACGATTACGTCACCCGCTTGACCAGCGGTCGGGGCGGCACCTTCGTCAAAGTCAATGAATCCCTCGTCTATCAACCTTCTGGTGAAGAACCGCAAATCATCGCCGGTTCTCGTCGGGGTATCCCGTATCATCCTCGTGGCCGCAACCAAAAAACACCAACGCAGCAGCGAAAGCCCGTTTTTTTGACCCCTGAACGCCTCGCTGCTTGGCAAGCAGCCAAAACGGTTGCTGGCAAGACCCTGCTCTTCTATTTAAAAAAAGAGGCAGAACTCGTCTATTATCAAACGCTGCTTATAGAAAAACAGCTGCTGGACAAAGATCAGCTTGCCGCTTTTACCGCCGCCTTTGTTGCCACGGAAGGATCTGAAGACTTGCTGAAAAAATGGCAGCTTCCTATGACGGAGTGGTGGTCATGGCAACAACTAGCCGATCCCTTTGCTCAGAAAAAGCAGCAGTCGTTGCAAGACTTTTTCATTGCACTATTACGTACCCAAATTCAAGATGCCGAAAAAGGCAATCTAACGGGACCTATCAGCAGTGCCTTGGAAGTCTTCAAAGATCTGCGGGACCCGATTCGGTTTGTTCTCGATCATCAGCTAATGCCAGCACAAGACCTGAAAACACTCTTTTGGCAGTCTTTCGTTCCCTTAAACAGCTTTTTATCGATCGGTCCGCCGGTTCAGCGCCTGCAAGAACTGGTGGCCTTGATGGAAGCCGGAGTGGTGACCTTACTAGGTCCTGACATGACTGTTGAGATCGAGGAGGCTTATTGTACGTATTCAAAGCGATTTCCCGACACACGCTATCACGCGACGCAACTAATTGAGGCCCGCATTCCATCGACAGCGATTCGTCGAACCAACAATTCCTTGTTGCGGCAACTGCTAAACGATCGGATCATTGACCCGCACCAGTTGCCGATCCCCAATGAGGAGCCTTTTGAGACGGGGGCTATCGCCATCGATCCAGAGACCAATCAGGTCCTTGGACCAGATGAACGCCCCTACACTACCCTCTATTGTTTTGGGATTCCCACAGAAGGCATCCACTGGCTGACGGCTGCCACTGCTCAGCCGGGAACTGATGCTTGGAATTTACGGCAGGCGGATCAGATCGCCGATGAGCTTTTGCGCGCATCCCTTTAACAAATGGGTCCATCATTTCCATGAAAAGCAGACACCTGATGAACCATTCGGGGGTCTGCTTTTGTTACGTCTTCCGTCACACTGATTTTTCTTCATTATTTAGAATATTCTTGAAATTTTCTTTAATTGTTACACGAAAATTGCGACAGTCCTAGAAAACCGTTACAATAGAAGAAAAGAACGCAAGGAGGTTGTTTCATGACCGCTGAATTACAAAAAATTGATGCCTTGATCGCAGAAGTGGAAAAAGTGATTTTAGGCAAACGAGATGTGATCCAATTTACCGTAGCTGCGCTGCTTGCTGGCGGGCACGTTTTATTCGAAGATATTCCCGGTGTCGGGAAAACAATGTTGGTCAAGTCGTTAGCAAAAGCCATTCAGAGTGACTACAAGCGAGTCCAGTTTACCCCTGACCTTTTGCCTAACGATATATTAGGTGTCTCGATTTTTAATTCCCAAAGTCACCAGTTCGAGTTTCGTCCTGGTCCGATCTTCACCTCCGTCCTCTTGGCAGATGAGATCAACCGCACCACACCAAGGACGCAAGCCTCGCTTTTAGAAGCCATGTCAGAAAATCATGTCACCATCGACAATCAAACGTACCCATTGAGCCCTCACTTTTTTGTGTTAGCTACCCAAAACCCAATCGAATATGAAGGAACGTATCCCTTGCCCGAAGCCCAATTGGATCGTTTTTTGTTCCGCCTGCATATCGGTTACCCAGATTTTCAAGATGAGCTCGCCCTTTTGACTGGAAAACGACAGCAAAGCTTGGATCAGATTCAAACCATTTTACATGCTGATGAAGTGACTGCTTTAAAAGCGATGGTCGATGACGTATATGTCGATGAGCAAGTCGCCCGTTATGCATTGCAGCTGGTGCAAGCAAGTCGACAGCACAATGCCATTGACCTTGGTATCAGTCCACGTGGTGGGATCGCCTTCTTAAAAGGCGCTAAAGCTCTAGCGTTGACGGAAGGCCGTACCTTTGTCACGCCGCAAGACTTGCAGCGAATTTTACCAGCAGTCTTCGGTCATCGTTTATTACTGAAAGGCGGCGTTCATGCTAGCGCGGAGACCCTTTCAGATTTGATGAAACAGATGATCCAACGGGTGCCTGTCCCTACGAGGAAATAGCGATGAAGAAAAAAAAGCTTGAACGCCTGCTGCGCCTCCTGTTGTTTAGCGCTGCCTATTTTTTGCTGCTGGCTTATTGTGTGATCTTTAATAATAATGCCGGTTGGAGCCTTTGGTTTTTACTGACTCTGTTATTGTTGCTTGACGCAGTATTCTTGCTCCCCTCCCTCAAGAAGGTCCAAATCATTTTAGAAGAATCGATCCAAGCTGAAACACACACAGCGATCATCTTACCGCTGCAAGTCTTCAAGTATCGCCCGACGCTGCTGCCGCTGGTCGATTTCACCTTGCAGTTTGACGATCGTTTCAAGGAAAGTCATCACAGCGCCTTTTATCGAGGCAATCTGATCCGGCTCCAGCTGCCTTGGACCCCAAAGGAGCGCGGCAGCTATGAAGAATTGTCCGTTCAACTGTCCAGCCATGATCTCTTTGGCTTTTTTGAAAAAAGCTACGCTGCAGTTGCGAACCAAACGATTTTGATCCTGCCTAAATTGACGCCAGAAGCCGTCACCCTACTGCCTTTTATTAAACAGCAAGTCCGCAGCCAAAGCCACGGGGAACCCAATTTTTCTATTCGACAGTTCCGTCAATACCAGTTAGGGGATTCATTAAAAAATATCGACTGGAAATTATCCAGCAAACAACAGGAATTGATCTATCGCGAACGAGAACACGAAGAAGAACAAGACATCTTTCTGCTCTTTTGGGGAGAAGATCAGCCTGCTTTTGAAGAGACTTTGACACTGTTTTATTCGCTCCACCATTTCTCGCAAAATCAACGACTTTTTCAGCCGCTCTTGATTGGTGACGGATTGACTTCTCCTTACCAAACGGATGCCGCTGCCTATGCCCAGATCCTTCCCTTCGAGAAAGTTCCTGAAGGGGTACCGCTCTTGACTGGCAGCCATCTTATCTTCATTACCCCGGTTTTCACCCCACAACTGGAAGACTACCTCAGTCAGTTGGAAGCAAAAAACAGCTGCCAAGTGTTTACCTACGCTGATTTAATGAGGCAGTTGAATGAACTTGAGGAGGCGATAGGATGAGATTTATTAAGAAAGCGCTGATTGGTCTTCTGACCTTTCTCAGTCTATCACTGGTGATCTTGCCGTTTATCGCAGTTTATGACCTTGGCAATCAGTTCACCCTTTTAACTTATGCCTTTAGTGTCTGTTTGATTTTGACTGTGGTGCCGAAAGTCCGTTACAGTTTGCCTTTGCTGGCAGCCGCTTGGCTGATCGTCTTGTATCGGATCTTTCCTTATGGGACTGCCTTTTCTTTTGATTGGCTGCTGCGTTTTTGGCTAGACCTGCACCGTGCCTTTCAAGAGATCCTCAGCGGTGAAGTCGGCTATATCACCGAACTGGCGGCGGTGACATTGATCGTTAGTTGGGTTTTGTTTTTAGCGATCTTACCGATCACTTATCAACGCTTTTTCTTGATTTACGCTACCATGATCGGCTACTTGCTAACAGTCGTGATTTTTAATCAATTTGATCTGACGTGGCATTTGATGGGTATTTTTCTTTGTGCCTTGGCTTCTTCACTGATCCAGCGCAGCGTCTTTCAATCCAGTCAAACGATCGCTCCCTGGTTCGCTGTGATGCTATTGATTGGTGGATTAGCCGTAACTGCTGTCTACTTGCCGCAAACGAGCCTGCGGGATCAGTTGGCAGCCCGTTCCACGCCTATACGGACAAATCTGAATCAGCTGGGTTTTTATCAATTTATTGAAGAACATGGCACCCCCACTGGTTCTCGCACGGGATTCAGTGAAAACGATCGTCAGTTAGGCGGACCACTACTGGATGATGCGACGATTTTATTTGAAGCGCAACAAGAAACCCCGCATTACTGGCGGGTGGAAAGCAAAGACTTTTATTCTGGTAAGGGCTGGATCAGTACGAGCCGCGAAGAGGCTCGCTTAGAAGCAGAGGCCGTCACGATCGCGGATCAAAGCTATCAGCAAGCCTATCTTGAGAACGAATCCGTTCGGGTCCAATTTCAAAACCATGGAGACTATGTCCCATTGCCCTATGGACGCAGCACGTTGTCCCTTGAAAACGGTGCTCGCGGTTTTCAAATCAGCGATGCCATCCAGCGGGTCGATCTCATTGATCCACTCCCAGACACCACCTTGACCCTCGATTGGGACCATCCAGATTTTGCCGCAGAAAATCTCCAAAATCTGCCTTTGATCTATCCAGATTCTCCGATCGATTATATCCAGTTACCCGATTCTTTGCCGCAACGGGTACGTGATCTCGCTGCTGAGATCACCACTGACAGCAACAGTCTGTTTGATCAAGTCACGGCGGTTGAAAGCTATTTGAAAGATCCACTCGTATTCCGCTATTCCAAGACCGATGCCGTCGTGCCTGCAGAAGAGCAAGATTACGTTGATCAATTTTTATTTGAATCACAAGTCGGCTACTGCGACAATTTTTCCACGGCAATGGTCGTGCTACTACGGAGTTTAGAGATCCCTGCTCGCTGGGCTAAAGGCTTTTCTCCTGGATCCCCCGTGACAGAAAACGGCATCACTACTTATACTGTCCGTAACTTGAATGCCCACTCATGGGTGGAAGTCTACTTTGACGGATACGGCTGGGTGCCTTTTGAACCGACACCTAGTTTCCAAAATCCAGATCGTCCCGTGTTGACGCAAGAATCTACTAGCTCCGAAGAAACACCGACCGCTAGCAGCGAGACAACACCAACGAGCAATACGGAAACAGAAAGTAGTGAAACCACGACCAGCAGTTCTGCAACAGCCGCGGTTACCGATGATGTTTGGTTGACTGAGGAGCTGAAACAAACGCTGCGCAATGGCTTCTTTGGAGGCTTAGCTATCTTAGGACTTGGCCTGCTTTTCTATTTCCGCCATTCGTTTTTCCGTATTCATTTATGGTTGATCTGCCGCTTTAACAAACAGCCGCTAGTTGCTGCCTATCCTTTGTTTTTACGACAAACGACGAAAGTTCTGTACCGTAACGAGGCGGAGCCGTTGATCGATTATGCCCAACGACTCGAAGCCTTCTATCCACTGTTCCATGGTGATTTTATCCGCTTGACGCAGCAATACGAAGCCTATCTTTACAGCCAAGAACAGCCGGCTGGTCAAGAAGCCTTCTTAAAGCAAGTCGCTGCCCAAATCAGTCAGCTGAAAAAACTCAACTAAGCAGTGAGGAGAAACGACAAAAAAACGTAACGATCAAAGGATCGATACGTTTTTTGCTTTAGGCGTTTCCTTGACGTTTTTGAACGGCAATAATAATCAGCTTTGTGATTTCCATCAAAACAACTGCCACAGCAGCCATTGCGATACAAAGACCGACATGGCCTAAAGTGAAAGTTGCTGGAATCGCAAAGACTTCACGGATGCCCGGAATCAAGGTAATGCTGTATAGTCCACCACAAACGACGATCGCCAACCATACCATTTTATTGGCAAAAAGGCCAGCTTGCCAAGCAGTCTCAGTGTTTGAGCGTGCTGGTAATGTTTGCAATGTTCGGCTCCAGATAAGTGTTGAGAAGGCCATCGCTACACCTAATTCAGGTGATTGGCTCATCCCTAACCATTGTGCCAAAATCACGACAGCGGCAATCAAAATACCGCGATACGTTACTGAGATCAATGTTTTTCCAGTGAAGATACCAGCGTTTGGATCTCTTGGCTGGCGCTGCATGATGGTTGGTTCGGCTTTTTCCATTCCAAGAGCAATCGCTGGTAATGAGTCATTGACTAAGTTGATAAAGAGCAGCTGCAAGGCAGTAAATGGATTGTCCCAACCCATCACTAAGGCAAAGACGATCGCAATGATCGCACCTAAGTTTCCAGCAAACAAATACGAAATGGCTTTTTTGATGTTGTCAAAGACGTTTCGGCCAACTTCTACGGCACGAATGATCGAGGCAAAGTTGTCATCCGTCAAGACCATCGCCGCTGCATCTTTGGCAACGTCCGTTCCGGTTCCCATTGCGATCCCGATATCCGCTTGTTTCAAGGCAGGTGCATCATTGACCCCATCTCCGGTCATGGCAGAGATCTTGCCTTTGTCTTGCCAAGCCCGCACGATACGGATTTTGTTTTCCGGCGAAACACGAGCATAGACTGTGATTTTGTCTAATTGATCCGCTAGTTCGGTTTCAGAAAGAGCATCCAATTCCGTACCAGTCAAGGCTAAATCGCCTTCGGCTGAAATACCGATCTCTTGTGCGATCGCCACGGCTGTCGTTTTGTGGTCCCCTGTGATCATCACTGTTTTGATACCAGCAGATTTAGCATCCGCTACGGCTTGTTTGACTTCTTTACGAGGAGGATCGATCATTGCCATCAAACCAACCAAAATCAGCTCGTTTTCATCCTCTAGTGTCAATTCTCGTGATTGGGCATCGGTCAATGGACGGTAAGCAAACGCCAAGACTCGTAATGCCCGTTTTGAGAATTCTTCGTTTTGATGCTGCAACTTATTTCTGATTTCATCTGTTAAAGGCACGACTTGATCATCGATCAAGACTTTAGTACTGCGGCCAAAGACGATGTCTGGACCACCTTTGGTCAACAATAAATGTTCGCCATCGATCTCATGTAAGGTGGACATCAATTTACGATCAGAATCGAAAGGCAATTCTTGCAAACGAGGAAACTGTTGACGAATCGCCCGATATGGCTGATTTAGTTTCTCACTGTAATCCAGAAACGCAATTTCAGTAGGGTCTCCTAGCTTCGCCCCATCTTCACTGATGGCAGCATCATTGGCCAAGACACTGATCTCTACTAAGCGTTTTTCAGGCAATGTCCAGGTAGTTGGCTCATCGGAGAACGTGCCCGTTTGCCCATTTGGTAAATAGTAGTCAACAACGGTCATTTTGTTTTGAGTCAAAGTCCCGGTCTTATCGGTACAAACGATACTCGTTGAACCCAATGTTTCAACCGCTGGTAGTTTTCGAATGATGGCATGACGCTTCGCCATTTGTTTTGTTCCGATCGAAAGAACGATCGTCACGATCGATTGCAAGGCTTCTGGAATCGCTGCAACGGCTACGGCTACCGCAAACATAAAGGCGTTGACTAAGTCTTGTGTCATATCACCTGTTCCGTCACCTAAGAACAACCGTGCGACTTGAACCCCTAAAATAATCAATGAAAGGACTAAGATCGCCAAGCTCAGTTTTTTACTGAAGCTGTCTAATCCTCTTTGCAATGGCGTTTTGTGTTCAACTGTACTTTCCAATAAGCCAGCCACTTGACCGATTTCCGTCACATTACCAGTCGCGGTTACAATAAACCGACCACGTCCATAAGTGACGATCGTTCCACTGAAGACCATGTTGTCACGGTCACCGATCGGTGCGGTACGATCGATCACACCTAATTCTTTTTCCGCTGGCGTTGATTCCCCAGTCAGCATTCCTTCATCGACCTTCAAAGAACCCTCTTCGATCAATCGACCATCTGCTGGTACATAGTCCCCAGCTTCTAAAATAACGATATCGCCGACAACCAATTCTTTCGCCAGCACACTTTGTTCTTTGCCATCCCGAATGACGTTAGCATCTGGTGCCGATAGGCTTTTCAAAGCGTCTAACGACCCTTCGGCTTTTTTCGTTTGAATCACACTGACGACGGAATTCAACAAGAGTACTGCGAAGATAACGATCGACTCAACGTGGGCACCCATAACCATTTGGATGATTGCCACGATCAGCAAGACGATCACCATCGCATCTTTGAAGGTATCTAAGAATAAGGCAAAGCTAGATTTCTTAGGTGCTTCCTTCAGCTGGTTCAGGCCATTTTCTAAGCGCTTGGCTGCCTCTTGCTGCGTCAACCCCTCTGGACTGCTCTGGACCTCTGCCATAATTTCCGAGATTTCTTTTTGATACATTTCTTTCGCCAATTTTTTTGCCCCTTTTAATTTTATTTTCCTTAGGCACTCTGCTAGAAAAAAAGAGACCTAAGACAAGTATACGCTTGTCTTAGGTCTCACCATTTCAAATAATACCAGAAAGCTGTCGCCAGCTTACTTACTGTTGATATTATCGCAGCTTGCGCCACCGGTTACTCCCCTAAGGAATAATAATAAGAATGTATCATTATCATAACGGAAACTGTTGTGCTTGGCAACTATAAAACATCAATTTGAAAATTTTTTGAAAACATTCTTTTTGTTCCCATTCCTTTTTTTCTGTTACACTAAGGAAGAAAGAAATTTGTACGTTACAGGAGGAAAAACGATGGATCTTTTTGATACTTTTACCCACCACAGCTCTGTCAGAGATTTTCAACCCCGGCCACTATCAAAGGAGCTCAAGCAAAAACTAGTAACGGTTGCCCAGAGCGGTTCCAGCTCGAATTTTGTTCAAGCCTATTCGATCATTGAGGTCAGTGATCCCCAAAAGCTGGCTGAGATTGAAAAGCTCGCGGGTGCCCCAAACTATATCACTCGAACGGGGGTCTTCTACCTTTTTGTCGCCGACTTACATAAGCATCAGCAGCTGCTGACCCAAGCAGGATTGCCGGATACCCACTTAACCACGATGGAACCATTTATTGTATCAGTCGTTGATACGACCATCGCTGCCCAAAATATGGTAGCTTACGCTGAAGCGCAAGACTTAGGAATTTGCTACATCGGCGGCATCCGCAATGATTTGCCTCGTATCGCAGAGCTCGTCGGCTTACCAAAATTGACGTTTCCGTTATTCGGCTTGACGATCGGTTATCCGCAACACAGAAATGAGCCGAAAGTCCGCTTGCCCCAAGAAGCGATCGTAAGTGTCGATCAGTATCAACCGCTGACGCAGGAGCAAACAGCCCAGTACAACCAAACGACAGAAGCCTATTATGCACAGCGCAGCCGCAATCAACAGCAAACCAACTGGCAAACGAAAATGACGGAATTTTTCCGTGAACCACGACGTCCAGATGTCGCTGCCTTTATGAAGCAACAAGGCTTCTCAGACTACTTCGGCGAATGAGGACACTAAACACCACGGGAAAATAAAAAGCGATCACTGGCAAGAAATCTTGTCAGGATCGTTTTTTTCTTAGTGTAAAAATCAGGTTCAGGCGGCTCTTGTATTTTTGTCATGAATTAACGTGCGGATTCGTTGACGGCAACTGCTTGCTCACATTTTTCCATTAATTCTACGAATACTTTATCTAACAATGCTGCATTTTCGGAGGTTCGCTGACTGATTTGCATCATAGGCTGAGCCGCAAGATCCAGCAAATAAGTGGGGATTGCTTCTTTTTCAGCAAAAGTGCCCTTGATCAGCGGCTGGTAGACAGACTCGCCACAAGGTCCGGTTTTGATAAAGGCTAGTTCGAACTGCGCCTTCCCTGACAAGCGCAACCGATAGTACCCTTCTTTGGTCAGCAATTTTTCATCGGTAAAGCGTGCCTGTAATCGTGCAAAGTGTTCGTAATCCATGGTATCTGCTCCTTTTTGATTCCTTCTTTTCTCTAGTGTAGCAAATTTCTTGTTAGCAAAATATCTTTTTCATAGAGAACGCCCCCTTTTTCCTCGTTTGGTGATTTTTCACTTTACAAACAGAACAAACGTTCGTATAATTCAAGTGAGGTGAATGCGTATGCCTGCTGCAAAAATCGCTTATGCAAAACAAGAAACCTATGCATTTGAAAAACACTATTATGAATTGGTAAACTTTCCCACACCAGTGGCGCTTTTGTTTGATGAATTCGCACTGACGATGGAGCGCAATCAAAAATCGTATATTGCGATCCCCGCGCGCTATTCCGTCTTAAAGGTTCCGCTCGTCTTTGTTTTTCGACTAGAGACTAAGGATGCGCCTGTTTATTATTATGAGCACGTACTTGCTGAAAATAAGATCATTCGCCGCTACAACCCCGAGCGTAATTATTTGCCCGGCGGAAGATAGACCAATGGTTCACCCCGTTTACTGTACTAAGCAACTGCACCCTCCTGTTAAATATCACTGATCAGCAGTTCGAATGTTTGTCAACAAAACAAAACCCTTCTATACTAAAAAGAAAGGGGTTTTTCACAATGACGAAAAAACCGCCGCAAACGTCTGAAGAAAAAGAAGCCGCTTCTAACAATATGGGACTGGGGATCGGTGTCGGAATGGCCTTAGGTGCTGCATTTGGGATGCTGTTTTTTGACAACCTGGCATTAGGCATGGGTTTAGGCATCGCACTAGGTGTAGCGATCGGTGCCGGTATGGATCAAAAAAGCAACAAAGACCAGAAATAGTCGTAGCAAAGAGCTGTGCTTATCTGTCACAGCTTGCTGCCAAGTAAATAACAAAAAAGCCTAGGTTCTGCACGTGTTGTACAGGACCTAGGCTTTTTGCTACTTCGAGCAATATTCTCGAAAGCAGTTGCTTCACAGTCGGTTACAGCAGATCTCTTTTCGCCATTTCTGCGCGATACAGTTCATAAACCGCATCACTTTGCTTTGCATGGCTGCGGTAAAAGAGCCCATAAGAGAAAATCGCTTGGAAATTGCTTCCTTGATTTGCTCGTGCTACAGCGTGGTACAAATTCGCCAACTGCTGATCAGACATCTTCCCGCTTTTGATTCGTTTGGCAACTGCTTTTTGGGAAAGGGTAAATAAAATTGTCGTAAATACTTGATAAACCACCCAAATCGCCAGAATAACCAAAATAAATTTCACCAAATCAGGCATCACTTTTCAACTCCTTACAAAAAGTAAATCATTCGGATGATTTGATGTCAATAATAAAATAGAACATTTTCATTAATAATAGACACAAAGATTTTTAAATTACCACAAAAGATGATGTTCTTTCAATCATCAGAATTTCTGAATTGATACTCTCCTCTTAAAAAAAATTGCCTATTGTTCAGTATTTATGACACTGGTACAATAAAAAAAGCAACAACTCTTGCTTAAGACTACTAGGTACTAGTGAAAAATAAGAGCGTTACCATTATAATCAGATCTGTAGAGAATCGCGAAAAAGGAGTTGTACACTATGTTAGCAAGTTACCCTGCATTGTTTTATTACACCGATACAGACGAAAGCGAAGTGAAGTATTTCCTTTCCTGATTTTCCTGAGCAAGTCGGCACTCAAGGCTTAGACATCGCCGATGCTTTATTCATGGCATCCGATTGGCTCGGAATCGTTTTGGCAGATTGTATTGAAAATAATCGGGAGATTCCGCTCTCTACACCCATTAATTGTTTATCACTGGAAGCGAACAATCCATTTATAGACGATTTAGATTTTGAATTCGATTACGATAAAGAAAAATCATTTCTATCGATGGTCCTTGTCGATGTTTCAGAATATTTAGAGAATCAAACCTTCGTCGAGAAAAAACTGGCGATTCCTCAATGGGCGGATAAACTAGGACAAACTATGCATTTAGATTTTTCAGAAATCCTCACTGACGCAATCCTAAAGAAAAAATATAAAGACTGATTGCTTCTACACCTCATCACTATGAGGTGTTTTTTACTACTCAGCCCACTGTTCCATACTAAAAAAGTGCGGCATTCTCTCACATGAAAAAGATACGAGAATGCCGCACGAAACGTTCAATTGTATTTATTTAGCGAGTGAAAAGACCCAATCAATGTCTCTTTATTTCGCCAAACGGTAGATAGCATCTGCATAGATCACCGCTGCGTTGAATAGGTCATCCAAGCTCATGAATTCATTGGCTTGGTGCATGGTGTCGACATAGCCAGGGAACATTGCGCCATAAGCCACGCCGCGTTTCAATAGACGGCCGTATGTGCCGCCGCCGATGATTTGTTCGAAGCCTTTTTCGCCAGTATGTTCTTCATAAACCGCCAATAAAGTTTCTACCAATGGATCATCTGCTGGCACGTAGTGAGGTTCCATGTTGCGGTCATTGCGGGTAACGGTTGCCCCTTCCATACCGACGGTGCGTTCCACACCGATTTCAAGTCCTTCCGCAGTTACGCCTTTAGGATAACGGAAGTTCAATGCGATAAAGTTGTCTGCTTGCGTTCCTGCTTGGTTCGCTTTGAAAGCAAACAAGCCAGCATTCATAGTCAATTTACCCATTTTTTCATCTTCGTACGCCACACCTAATTTTTCACCGTAGAAATCTTCATGGACATAGGCTGCTGCTGCATGGATGAATTGTTTTGCGCCGCCGCCAAAGGCATAGTTATCTAAGAAGACTGCTAGGAAAGTCCCCGCATTGATTCCTGATTGTGGGCTGGCACCATGAGCACCTTTACCGACTAATTCGATCGTCACTTGTTCATTTTCTGTTTCAATCGTCCCCGTCACTGGATTGGCTTCAACGTAATCGAAAAAGGCTTTTTCGATCGCTAGTGCTTCTTCTGTTGATGGAGCAATGAAGCTTGCTGTTGCCGTTCCTGGTACCATATTTTCTCGCAAGCCAGCAGTAAAGCTTTGCAGCGTGAAGTCTCCTTCATTGTTGCCTTGGAAATGAATCCCTAATGTCACATTTCCTTTTTCTCCATTGATGATTGGGAAATTGGCATCTGGTGAGAAGCCAAAATCAGGCTTTTCTTCATGCTCAAAGTAGTAATCCATATCTGCCCAGCCGCTTTCTTCATCAGAACCAACGACAAAACGGATTTTTTTCGATAATGGCAAGCCTAATTCTTTGATGATCTTCATCCCATAATAGGCAGCCATTGAAGGACCTTTATCATCAGAAGAACCACGAGCATAGATTTTGTTGTCATTGATGACTGGATCATAAGGATCGGTTGACCAGCCGTCACCTGCAGGAACAACATCCATGTGGCCGAAGATCCCTAATGTTTCGTCTCCTTCACCAAATTCGATGTGACCAGCGTAGTTATCGACGTTTTTGACTGTGAAGCCATCACGTTCGCCATAAGCTAGCATGTGTAGCAACGCATCACGAGGTCCAGGACCAAATGGTGCATCCGCAGTCGCTTTATCATCTTCTCTTTCACTTTTCACTTTCAATAGATCAATCAAGTCGTTCAGCAAATCGTCTTTGCGGGCTTCGACCTCTTTTTTCCAATCGATTGTCATAGTGTTCCCTCCATTTCTGTTCTCGCTATTTATGATAACACTCTTAAACCAAAAAAGGAAAAAAAATTGCGCCTTTTTCCATGGGTCTTTTCTATGAAATTTCTAGGAAACAGGTATAATAAATATAACTCGATTTTGATTAACGAAAGGAGTCATTGCATGGAGCAACTTGATTCTGCGATTTTATCCAAAGTGATCCAACAGCGCCCGACAAAAAGCCACAAAGGTACCTTTGGCCGAGCCGTTTTAGTAGGGGGCAACCGCCAATTCGGTGGGGCGATCTTAATGGCTGCGCAAGCCTGTGTGTATGGGGGAACTGGTTTGACCACCGTGATCTCCGATGGTGTCAACCGAACCGCCCTGCACGCTCGCTTGCCTGAAGCGATGTTTGTCGATTGGCAGCAAACAGAACTGATCGATACGGTCACCGAATCGGCGGACGTCCTACTGATTGGTCCTGGATTAGGCGAAGGAAAAAGCAATTTTGATCTGCTGCAGCGGATCGTTTCTGCCCAAAAAGAACACCAATGGTTGGTGATCGATGGTTCGGCGATCAATTTGGCTGCCAAATATCCGCTGATCATCCCCTTTCCTGAACAAGTCGTCTTCACGCCGCATCAAATGGAATGGCAACGGCTCAGCGGACTGGCAATTGCCGATCAGACCGAAGAAAACAACCAACAAGCCCAACAAAAACTCGGAAGTCTGGTGGTCTTAAAAAGCCATCGCACGCAAATTTACGGCAGCAGCATCGCCCAAAATCCCCTCGGAACACCCGCAATGGCGACTGGCGGCATGGGGGATACGCTGGCAGGCATGATCACCAGCTTTTTGGCACAGTTTGAAAAAACAGAGGAAACGATCCAAGCGGCTGTCTATCTCCATAGCCTGATTGGCGAAGTATTGGCAAAAGAGCACTATGTCGTGTTGCCGACACAAATCAGTGCCGCATTGCCTCAATGGATGAAAAAGCACCAAGCATCCGATCCAGAATGATTTCTGATAAACCATTCATCAAAAAACCGTCCCTTTCTGTGTTTGTCGAAAGGGACGGTTTTTCCAATGGTCAGCTAATTGTTAAAATAAACCACTCGCACTTCATACGGCGCCAAGGTTACTGTTGGCGGGACTGCTTGATTAGTCTCTAAATCAACGACTTCTTTGATCAAGTCCAATGTCTGCTCTTTCTCAGAAAAATTCATGATGAAAAAGTACGTTCGTTCTGGACTGATCCTGCCTTGGATCGAGACTTCAGGGTTGGCATGCGCGATCCTTTCCTCTGCCAAAGACAACTCACGGACCAAAGAGGCATAAAACTGTTCGAAAAAGTCATAGTTGGTGCGAGCCGCCAGATAATAAGCGGTGCCGGCACCAAAGGCATTTTTGGTAATCGCAGGGGTTCCTTGGTAAAAATCCGCTTGATATTCCCCTAGTACCTCCGCTGTTTCGGCTTCAATGATTGCAGAATAGTCCCGTGTTTCAAAGGGCTGCCCTTGAAAAACCACTTGGTTGTGTTCAGTGTCAAAAAGAGTTTCCAGCTCCAGCACGTTGATGCCTAATAACCCTCGCAACGGCTGTGGCAAGCCCCCCAGATACAACAGGTCGGTTTCATTGACCATGCCGCTAAAGTAACTGGAAATCAAGGTACCACCAGCTTCCGTGTACTGGCAAAGTTTTGCCATCGTCTCTGCTGTCATCAAGTAAAGCATCGGAGCGATCACCAACTGATAGTCAGAAAAATCTTGCTCTGGGGTCAAAATATCGACCGCGATGTCTTGTTCCCAGAAATAACGATAATGCTCCTGCAACGTTTGGGGATACCGTCGTGTTGGTCGCCCAAACCCGCCACCTCGCTTCAATGCCCAGTTGCTTTCCCAATCAAAAAGGATCGCCACTGCTTTTTTTCTGGTGGTTCCTTGAATCTCTTTGATTTTTTCCAAGCGCTTGCCGTAAGCCGCAACTTCTTTGAAGACCCGATTCTCCGTGGAATCATCATGTCCCACGACTGCCCCATGGAATTTTTCTGAATTGCCACGGGATTGGCGCCATTGAAAATACAAGGTACTATCTGAGCCATGGGCGATCTGCTGCATGGCACTCAACTGATGGACACCAGGCTTTTTCGCTTTATTGAAGGAATGCCAGTTAACAAAACTCGGCGTGCATTCCATCACTAAAAAGGGCTGTTTCTTCAATGACCAGTACTGGTCATGCACATAGGCGGATTTCATCGCTGTCGCTGCCAAGGATTCAAAGTTGTTGTTCCAATCAGGGTAACTATCCCAGCTAACGATGTCCACATGACGAGCAAACTTGCTGTAGTCAATGCCTTCTAAAGGAATAAAATCTTGGGTAGCATGTCCTTCCGCCATAAAATTCGTCGTCACAGGAATGTCCGGGGTCAGTTGACGGATCGGCGCACATTCATGCAAATAAAAATCGATCGTCCTATCTGTGACAAATCGTTTCCAATCAAGATCCATGCCATGCACTTTGTGTTCTCCTAAAGGCGAAGGCGGTAAAACCTGCGACCAATCAGAGTACGTACCGCCCCAAAAAGAAGTCCACCAGGCATGATTCAACGTGGCTAAATCACCATATTTTTTTTGCAGCCAGCGGCGCCAGTTTTCCTGACAATAGGAGCAAAAGCATTCGCCAGAGTACTCATTGGAGATATGCCACATGGCTAATGCTGGATGCTTGCCGTAACGTTTTGCCAACTGCTGATTGATTTGCGTTACCTTTTCCCGATAGATCGGTGAAGAGTAACAGTGATTGTGGCGAAACCCATGGGTATGTTTTTGCCCTTGGGCGTTGGTCCGATTGACTTCGGGATACTTTTGGCTCAACCATTGCGGACGTCCACCGCTAGGAGTGGCCAAAATGACTTTGCCGCCGATGCCATGGATCTGATCAAACACACGATCCAACCAGTCAAACTGATAAACGCCTTCTTGCGGCTCTAAGGCACTCCAAGCAAACACCCCTAATGTGACGGTGTTGACATGGGCTTGCTGCATATAGGCAAGATCCTTTTGCAAGATTTCTGGATAAGCCAGCCATTGATCGGGGTTGTAATCCCCGCCATGCATAAACTGCTGATCAAACAATTGATTGCTCATCATTCTACTCCTTTTTTGGCTTGTAACTGGTAGACAAATGATTGAAAATCGCCAGTGACTTGCGCCGTTCCATGGTTGACGGCATTAAACTGATAGGGTTTACGCAACCCTAATTGCCTTAACAACTGACCAGAGACGGGTTCGCCATTGACCTGATACACCTGTTGGCCATCGAGAAAGGCTACGGGCAAAAAGTCTTCCGCCGTCGGATTGGCTTGTGCCAACACGCGAAAGAAAGCAATCAATGCTTCTTCGTTTTGCGGATCATACACCGCCCAAGTTTTTTCATTGCCATGGTCCAACTGCTGCAGCTGGTAAAAAGTGCCAAAGGTCAGCAATTGCCGCTGTTTTTTATAAAAAACGATTTGGGATTTGATTGCCTGCTTTTCAGCTTCAGACAAATGAAAGAGATCGAGTTCATACCCCAAAGGCCCAAACATTGCGACGGTTTGCCGAAAGTCTAAAGACGTTGCCCGACCGACTTGGTGGTTTGGTGCCGCCGACACGTGATTGCTGAAGGAGGACAACGGATACCCTAGCAACGTTCCGCTTTGGATCGCTAAACGTTCCACTGCATCACTATCATCACTAGGCCAAATCTGCGGACTGTAAAACAAGATCCCCAAATCGTATCTCCCCCCGCCGCCAGCACAGCCTTCAATCAAAAGGGTCGGAAACGCCGCTAAGATTTTTTCATATAAGCGATAAAGACCTAAAATATAACGATGATAAAACTCCGTCTGAGAAATTCCCTGTTCCGCTAAGTAAGGAGAGTAAGCTTCCGTGATATTACGGTTCATATCCCATTTGATGTAATCCAGCTTGGTTTCAAGGATCACTTTTTGCATCGCTTCGAAAATCGCCTCAACCACTGCTGGATTGGCAAAATCCAACACGTATTGTCCGCGCCCCACAGAGATCCGCTCATAAGGATGCTTGACTACCCACTCAGGATGCTCTTGGTACAACTGACTATCTGGCGAAACCATTTCCGGTTCAAACCAAATCCCCAGTTGCAGCTGCATGGCATGAATTTTCTCAGCAAAAGAGCCGATTCCTTTTGGAAATTTGGCAGGGTCCGCCATCCAATCGCCTAATGAACTGCGGTCGTTATTGCGTTTTCCAAACCAACCATCATCCAGCACAAAGCACTCCATCCCTAACGCCTTGCTTTCTTGGGCCAAGGTCAACAGCTTTTCTTCATTAAAATCAAAATAAGTCGCTTCCCAATTATTAAAGACGATCGGCCGCTGCCGCTTTTGCCAATAAGGGGCAATCACATGCTTTTCGATAAATTGGGCGGATTCTTGACTCAAGCCATTCAGACCAGCAGCGGTGAAGGTGAAGAGACATTCTGGGGCTTCAAAAGTTTCTCCTTGTGAAAGCTGCCAGCTGAAATGCTCAGAATGTATCCCCAACATCAATCGAACGTTGTCCCACTCATCCATTTCCGCTTGCGCCAAAAAGTTGCCAGAATAAATCAGGTTGGCACCATAGACGTGACCAGTGTCATTGGTGGCTTGCTGTTCTTTTAAGGCGACAAAAGGATTGTGCTGATGACCAGACGCTCCTTTTAACGAGCCGACACTGATCGTCCCTTGGGTCAAAGGGACCGTCTTGATATGCCGTTCTTTCAGCCAGGCGCCTGAAAGGTGCAACAGTTCAAAATCGCGATTTTTCAGCTCCAAGACACCACTCAAAAAGCGCTGAATGGTTCTAGGCTTGCTCCCCGTATTGGTCAATGTTTGCTGCCGCGTGATGGTTCCTGATCCTTTGAAGATCGTATAGGTGATCGCCAGTTCCAGCTGCCGCTCTTGATCTACTAATTCAAAGACGATGCTCTGGCTTTCATCGGCAGCCGCGAAGCTGGCGGGTTGCGCCAGCTTTCGTTCTTTGCCCTCAAAACAGTGAAAAGCCACAAGTTTAAAATCCACATAAAGAGGGGTTTCTTCCTCAAAAACCGACACTGCCCCTTCTCGAAAATCAGAAGTCCCATACGTTGGCAATTCTTGAAAACGGTCCGCCAAGGTAAAAAGATTGTCTGCTTCAAAAAATTTGACAGTTCCTGCCGATTTATTCTCTTTTTTCTCAAGGTACGCTTGATCAAATGGCGCCAGTGTTCCTAGAGATGGCCCAAAATAGACATGACCCAGTTGCTGATTTGGTAACACATTGATGATATAACTGATTTTTTCATTGTATAAGTGAAAGAGTTGTTCGTTTCTAATTTCTATCATTGCTATCCTCAATTTTCCCCATTTTTTTCATTTGTCCCTGCTCGTTGACAAGCTGCTTCAAGATAACGCAAGCGTTTTTTGACGCCACGATTGAAAAAGAATTTGTAAAACAGTGCCGCCAACATAAAGCTGCAGGTTGTTTTCTGCTGCTCAAAACGGCTTTGTTCCGAATACGTGACTTGCAGCTTCCCTTTTCGTCCTGGAGCAAAACTGTACCGTTGATCGATCACTCCTTCTTCATGGGTCGTACGAAGCCACAGCTCATCCGCGGCAATTTTTTTGACCGTCATAACGGCAGGTACCAACCGCGGAGCGGTTTTGGTTTGGATCATCGTTTCAATACGGCAGCCTTCCCCGAACGGTTCTTGGGCTTGTTTGGCTCGAAAGAATTTCTCTTGTTCCGCCAATAACACACGGGAAAAGTCCGTAGGTGTGGTATTCATTTGATAACTGCAAGACAATGTATCGGTTCTCATCACAAATTCCTTCCTAAAGGGTGCGCGTATTGCATTCCTTTCCGTTTCTGGGCTTATCTTTCTTCTACCCTTTGATTGATCGTCTCAGATGTCGCTTGTTCATTTAATGACGCTTCCGCTTTTTCTTCTTTCAAGTACCCGCGATCCATTACGATCAAGAATGGCACCCAGATCAAGGTCATTACGGCAACCGTCACTAACTGTAAGATTGCACCGGCAACAGAACCCGTGCCTAACCAACCAGATAAGAAGACCGGGGTCGTCCAAACCACCGTTGCTCCAATTGGTCGTGGCACCAAGCCTGCGGCAATCGCAAAGTAAGAGATCGTCGTACTGGCTAATGGCGCTAAGATCCATGGGACAAAAGCGATCGGGTTCAAGACGATCGGCAAACCAAAGGTCATCGGTTCAGATACGTTGAAAACAGATGGCGCGATCACGGTCTTCATTAATTTTTTCATCCGAATCGAACGAGCGATAAAGAAGGCCATCGTAATCGAGATCCCCAGCTGCATTCCTTGATTGACGAACACGCCCATAAACGTAGTGTTAATGATATGGGGCAGTTGCTCCGCCCCTGCTTTGTAGGCTTCATAGTTTTCGATCGCTAACGCATTCATGATTGGATCGATCACCGCATTGACCACTAGTGTTCCGTGAATCCCAAACCACCAGAAGAATTGGGTAAACAAGACGGCGATCAGTACTGCTGGCAACGTACCGCCTAAGCCCATCAATGGTTTTTGCAAAATCTCATAAACGAAATCAACGGCATTGCCCCATGAAGTAAAGGTGAACAAGTAGCGGATCAAATTGAAAAGGAACAACGGTGCCGCCCCAGGAATGATGGCGACAAAGGATTCTGCGATCATTGGCGGAACCGAATCCGGCATTTTGATCGTCAGCCCAGCCGCACTGATTTTGCAATAGATCTGCGTAGCGATAATGGCCGTAATGATCCCGACAAACATTCCCTCAGCCCCTAATTTCGACAAGGGGATCACTGTACCTAACTCTTCGGATGAGCCAAAAGGCAGCAGCATCAAAAACGAAGACAGTGAGATGGCACCCGCAAATAATTTGGCTTGTCCATATTTGCCAGCCAACTGATAGCCGATCCCAAAAACAACGAAAATAGCGGTGATACTCATGGTCGCATTCCCGATAGGACCAAAAAAGTCATTTAGAAACGTGATGAATCCCTCTGGAAGTTTTTCCGAGAGTCCGAAAGTAGCAGGCAGATTTTGAATAATAATCATAATTGACGCAAACATTGTCGCAGGAAAAGCGACCATAAACCCATCACGCAGACTTAACAAGTATTTGTTGTTGGCAATGATCTGAGCAAAAGGCACCATCTTTTCGGCTAATTTATCAATAAACTTCATTTCGTTTTCTCCTTTATTTTTAACTGTAAACGTTTACTACAATCAGTATAGTTGTTTAGTTAATGTTTACACAACCCCTAAAATAAAAAAAGATCAGACGTCACTGATCTTTTTCGGCAATCGATTCTCTAATGATCAATTCACTGCCACAAACGACGCGAACCGGCATCGTCCGCACCCCAAGAATTTTATTTTTCGCTAATTCGACACTCATCTGCCCCATCTCTTCAGCTTTCATCTTGACGGAAGACAGTGCGGGCGTCATAAATTGCGCCATTTCGATATCATCAAAACTAACGACTGACACATCTTTAGGAATCGATAGCCCCGCTTCAGCGAGTGCCTTGTAAACCCCGACAGCCATAGGATCGCTGGCAACGACGATCGCTGTGGGGCGAGGACTCATTTGCGCGATCTGCTGACCAAAATGCAAACCAGTCTCTGGTGACCATTTCCCCTGCAGCACGGTTGTGAACTTTTCCAATTTATTGAGCAGCATCCATTGGCGATAATTTTCTGCTCGAATCTCTTGTTCATCGTAAACGACTTCGCCAGAAATCGTCACTCGGCTGGCAACACCGCCCACAAAGGCAATATTCTCATGGCCCTTCTCTTTTAACAACGTGAGGATCTGGTGGGTCTTTTGGGCAAAATCGGTTTGGATGCAATCGTAGCTGGGTGCTTCACTATAATTATCCACCAGGATAATATTGGCATTTTGCTGACTGATCTCTGCCAAAGCATCGCTGGTCATCTCTCCAATAATAATGACTGCGCCATACTTCGCCAATTGTGCCAAATCTTTTTGAGGCTCCCGCATGGAAAAGGCCCGAATCGTTTTTAAGCGCCACTTCGCCGCTTCTTTTTCGATCCCGTTGCGGATCATCATAAAATACGGATCGTTTCTTTCCGACTCTCGATCGTGGCGGGTAATGATGGCAATCGTGTTTTGGTCGCCGACTTCACGGGAATGGGGTTGATTTTTTTCTTTTGAATAATTCATTTGGTTGGCGATCTCAATGACTCGCTGACGCGTATGTTCATTGATACTGAAGGTTTCATCATTGTTAAGGATTCTAGAAACACTTGCTACCGACACCCCGGCTAATTTCGCGATATCTCTCATACTTGCCATAGCTGCACCTCATCTGTTTACTGTTTACTAAATTCACCTTCAGCATAGGCATAATTTTTGACCCTGTCAACCTTCTTTTCACAAAAAAACCGAAACTCCTTAGCTTTTCACTAAGGAAGTTTCGGGATACCCGTTTGTTTTCTATTTGAGCGCTTGGTCACAGAGCAAGACATTGACTAAATACAAGGTGCTGATCCCTAAGACCAATAAGTAGACTGGACCAAACAGCAAAAAGGTCAAGACAAGCGTCACTGTTGCTAAAAGATGCGCCAGTACTCGTTTGGGTGAACGAGCAAACTGGTAAAAACTATAAAACAATGAGCTGGGCTGCTGCGGATAGGTGTGAAGCAGCCTCGTTTGATAAAGTAAGACCAAGCAAAACAAGCCAAAGGTGAACGCTAACGCGTAACTAGCGATCTGAAACAGCGGGTGCTGCAAACGGCTAAAGATAAAGCTGTCCGCCAAAAGCAGCAGGAAGAATAGACTGAGCAAACGGTCTTGCCCTTTTCTTGTTGCCCACTGCTGATGAAATGCTTGCTGAAAATGAGCTTTGCTGCTTGCCACCAAGCCATCGTTACGCAGTTCCGTCAACGTCTCGATCAATGCTCGACTAGCGGTGGTACTGGTGATCAAAGGCAAGGAATACAACAGCCATATGCCTTGTAAAACCAGTAAATGCGGAAGCCAGTTGATGCCAGTCAACAGCGCTTGGTTTAAGCGTTGCGGGGTAACTTTTGTTCTCATCCTTTGGAACCTCCCGTCAGATCCATTCCCTCAATAAAGTAGCGTTGAGCGAGGAAGAACAGCAAGATTGTCGGCAATAGCACAAGCGTTGCTCCTGCCATCAAGTAGTTCCACTGGGTCGTTGATTGGTTTTGGAAGACTTGCAGGCCAATCTGCAGCGTGTACTTTTCTTGGTTTTGAATATACAGTAATGGTCCTAAGAAATCATTCCACGCCCCATTGAAGGAGTTGATGGCAATCGTGATCAGCGCGGGTTTCGTCAATGGGATCATTAGATGGCTCCAAATATAAAGATGATTGGCGCCATCGATCTTAGCGGCTTCGATCAATTCATTGTTAACGGACAAGTAAAACTGCCGCATCAAGAAAATGTTAAAGGCGTTCCCGAAGAACGCTGGAACGATCAGCGGCAGATAGGTGCCGACCCAGCCGATTTTGGAAAACAAGACATATTGCGGAATCATCGTCACAAAGCCAGGAATCATCATCGTAGATAAGACGAGGGCAAAGATCAGATTTTTTCCCGGAAAGGCCAATTTTGCAAACCCATAAGCAATGAAGGAATTTGATAAGACATTGCCGAAGACCACTAAGACGGTAATGAATAACGTATTTTTTGCATACTGCCAAAAAGGAAAGGCGTTGATGGTCTCCAAATAATTGCCAAGATTGATTTCTTCTGGGAAAAAGGTCGGCGGGTAACGCACGATCTCCTCCATCGGTTTCAATGACGTAAAGACCATCCAGAGCAACGGAATCAGTAGTACGATTCCGATGATCGACATCACCACATAGCTGATGATTTTTTTGACTCGCTGTTGGCTTGATTTGCTTCGTGTTTTTGTCGTCATTTCCATTAGCTGCCACCTCCGGTATAGTGAACCCAGCGCGGTGCCAGCTTGAGATTGATAAAGGTCAAGACTAAGACGATCAAGAACAAGATCATCGACATGGCCATTGCATAGCCCATATCAAAGGCGACGAAGGCTTTGTTCCACATGTGCAAGTTATAGAAGAGCAGCGAATTCGCCGGACCACCGGTACCATTTTTGGTCATCACGTATGCTTCTTGGAAAATTTGAAAAGAACCGATCGTTGAAGTAATCACATCATAGAAGATGATTGGCGTGATCAAAGGGATCGTAATATTTTTGAATTTCGCCCAGACTCCCGCCCCATCGATCTCAGCCGATTCGTACAGCGTCGGTGAAATATTTTGCAAGGTAGCTAGATACAAGAGCATCGCGCCCCCCGAACTCCAAATCTTCATCAAAATCAACGCTGGTTTCGTCCATTCGGGATCAAACAGCCATGCTGGACCTTTGATATTGAACCAGCTCAAGAAGGTATTGATCAATCCTGCGGAAGGAGATAATAATTGCATCCATAAGACGTAGACGGCAACCCCTGAAAGGATCGCTGGCAAGTAAAAGGTGGTTCGGAAAAAACTGATTCCGCGGATTTTTTGATTCAATAAAGTGGCTAGAAAGACACTGAACAACGTGGTTAAGGGAACATTGAAGAGTACAAAATACGCCGTGTTATAGAGAGATTTCCAAAACAGGGTATCTTGCGTAAACATGCGGGTAAAGTTCTTAAAGCCGATAAAATTCATTTTCGAAGTCAGATTGTAATCGGTAAAGCTTCCTACGAAGGAAAACAGCATGGGCCCTAACATAAACACCACGAACCCAAGCAAAAATGGTGCTACGAAGAAGTAGCCCCAAAGAGCTTCTTGCCGTTTACTTTTTGAACGCTTCTTTGGCATTCCTTCCACTCCATTCTATTTTTACTCATTGTTTGTTCAAGACACATGTCCGCTTCGCAAAGCAGAAAGCAAAGCCCAGTCCGCTAACCGACTGGACTTTCCTTCTTTTTTAAAAACGCTCGTTTTGAAGTTTATTTGTTTTGCTCAACAAGATCTTCCACCGCTTTTTGCGCATCTGCCAACCCTTCAGCCGGTGTTTTGCTACCTAGTATGATTTGGTCGATCTGTTCATTGACAAGACTGCTGAAATCAGGCGCTGTCAATGGCACAGGCGTGATCACCGTATTGGCAAAGTTTTCATCCGCCATTTGGTAGATCATTTGGCCGTTTTCATCTAGATTGTCGTTGTTGACCAAGTTTTCGTTGGCTGTCCGATTCGCCATGATATCAAAGCTCTTCTCACCAAATTTCTCTTGAACTTCTGGTGTCGACAAGTATTTGATAAACTCATAGGACGCTTCAGGATCTTTGGCACCGTATGGCACTTCTAGGACGAACCCGCCGCCCCATGACCAGTGACCAGAGCCGCTTTCTTTTTCAGGAATTTGAATGACCCCAAATTCAAAGTCATCTGGTGCATTTTCCGCCAAACTTGAGTAGTAGTTGATGTTTTGCGCACGCATCGCCACTAATCCAGAAATGAATGGATCAGCAACCCCTGAACCAAATTCAGCTTCTAAGCGATTGATGGTATCTTGACCATAATACTCTTGCCAGTCTAAGATCCATTCCAACGCTTCCACTTTGTTGTCTGTATCGATTTTGACGTTCTCGTCCTTGTCAAACCAGCTGACGCCATCGTCGGCATTCAACGCCCACACGTCAGCGCCTAAATTCCACAATGGGTAAAAGCCGATCCGCTCAAAGTCATCACCGTTTTTGACATCTAATTTACGAGCAACTGTTTCTAACTCCTCCCACGTTTGTGGCAGTTGCTCTTCACTGATACCAGCCTCTTTAAAGAGTGTCTTATTGTAGAAAATCACTTGCGTATCTGTATTGAAAGGAACGGCATAGGCATCCCCTTCATACTCCACTGTATCCCATAATTGCGGATAAAATTCATCAGAAAAGCCCTCTTCGATATACTCGCTTAAATTCGTTGCTTGCTGCGCTTCTGCCCGCTGAGCAACAGAATTGATATCTTGTACAATAACATCAGGCGGATTACCAGCAGTGATCGACGACAGTGATTTTGTCCAAATATCGCCCCAAGGCTGGTAGCTGTATTTGACCTCGATTTTATCTTGTGACGCATTAAAATCATCAATAATTTCTTCAATTACTTCTTGTCTTGCACCAGACCCCCAGAAGGACCAAAAATCCAACGTCGTTTTGCCATCTGCTGACTCATTCCCCGAGGAATCAGCGGTTTCACTATTGCCACATCCTGCCGCCAGTACACCAACTGAAAAAAGCAAAGTCCCCATATAAAATAACTTTCTCATTTAACCTAACCTACTTTCATTTATTTTTAATGTACTATTTAAAAGCTATCACTACTTCTTCTTTTCAGCAAATAAAAAGCATCGTTATTCGAATAAAAAAATAACATTTTTGCCGTTCCACGACAAGAAGAGCGTTTTCTTTGAAAATATAAAAAAAGTGGGGCATCATAGAAATAGCACCTATTTTTCAACCTCACGTCAGACCATTAAAAAACGATGTTTATAGAAAGGGAGTAACCACATGCTAGTCATTGTCGATATGCAAAACCAAATTCTCGATGAAGAGAACGAAGCGTATGTGCCAGATGGCGCTGCTCTCGTCAAACGAATCGCCAAGCGCCTAGAACAAGCGCGGGCGGATGGGGAGTACATCTTACACACCCGCGACATCCCAATCGAAGTCAAAGGAACGCCTGATGAAGAAGCCGCTGCCCTGCAGCTGATCCCAGAACTTAAGCCTCTCGAAAATGAAAAAGTCGTCAAGAAATACTATTACAGTATTCCACCTGAAGTCTTGATCGACATCAAGAAAAATCTATTTGAACCTGAAGAAGAAAAGAAAATCGAAATCACTGGTGTTGAAACCAACATCTGTGTCCTTTCCAATACGATCGAGATCCAAAGCGCCTTTCCTGACGCTGATTTCACCATCAATAAAACATTAGTTGCTGGTAAAAACCACGAGTCGCAAGGACTCGACATCTTACGAGATTTCAATGTCCAAATCATTGATGGCACAAAACAAACCAATGACCAATAGGTAACGAAAGCTCCCTGTTCAAGGAACAGAGAGCTTTTTCAATTTGATTATTGATTTAATTCATTGAGCCATCTAATAGCTCGGTCGGAATTTCAATCCGAACCTCATTTTCAGTCTGACAGTTTGGACATACGAAGGTTCCTTCGATGGCTTCCTTCACTTCCCCGTAAGCGTAATGAATAGCGATTTCATCTTCTGCCAATTCATTCGTTTCCAACGGTGGTACCATGGTTAATTGCCCCTCGCTGTCTTCTTGTAAATGAACGACCAGCTTCCCATCAAAGTTTTCATTGCAATTGGTGCAGGAAGCTTTTCCTCGAATCGTTAGATCCATGATCATCCCTCCTCATTTCTTGTCACTGGTTGATGCAGGTTCCGTTAGATACTCGTAACGCATGCATGCTTCACTTTAATAGTGTCACGCTTTCACTTTTTTAGCAAATCATCTGTTTTTCTTTTTTTAAACCATTGATGAAGAAAAAACAAATCAACCATTTTGAGCGTTTTCGTTGTCAAATCGTTAAAATCCTTGCAGAATTAAACTATCTGTTACTGAAAAGTAAAAACATGTTGTTGAAAAAATTAGGGATTGTCCGAACTTATCTGAACAAACAAGGAGGAAAAATGATGCAAGCAGTAACCTGGCAAGGAAATCAAAAAATGGACGTTCGCCGTGTAGAAGATCCAACGATTTTAGAACCGACGGATGCGATCATCCGAATCACCGCAACTGCAATCTGCGGCTCTGATCTCCACCTTTACCACCATGGCGGCTCTGTTTTGGAAGAAGGCTATGTTGTTGGTCACGAACCAATGGGTATCGTCGAAGAAGTCGGCAGTCAAGTACAGAAACTAAAAAAAGGCGATCGCGTCGTCATCCCTTTCAATATCGGTTGCGGCCATTGCCACTTTTGTCAAAATGAAATGGAAAGTCAATGCGACAATTCTTCAGGAGATACATTGTATGGCGGCTTATTCGGTTTTGGAAAAATGAACGGCAACCACTGGGGCGGTCAAGCCGAATTCTTGCGCGTCCCTTTCGCAGATTTCACCTCGTTTATCGTACCTGAATCAACGATCCCTGACGAAAAAGTATTGTTTTTATCTGACATCTTACCTACAGCGTATTGGAGTGTCCAAAATGCTGGCGTCAAAAAGGATGATACCGTGATCGTCTTAGGCTCAGGACCAGTTGGCTTGTTTGCCCAAAAATTTGCCGTGATGGCAGGCGCTAAGCGGGTGATTGCCGTGGACCCTGTTGCTCATCGCTTAGAAAAAGCCAGCAGCTACAATCAAGTCGAAACATTCCAATTGGATGATTTGGCTACTAGTGCCGATGAATTGTATGAGCTGACCAAAGGTGGCGCTGATGTGATCATCGACTGTGTTGGGATGGATGGTTTAGAACCCGTCAAAGAAAAAGCCAAAAACCTAGTCAGCTTGCAAAGCGGCACGATCTCACCGATCCAGATGGCCGCCAAGGCAGTCAAAAAATTTGGTACCGTCCAAATCACTGGCGTTTACATGACTCCAGCTTCTTCTTATCCATTGCAAGAATTCTTTATGCGCAACATTGATGTCAAACACGGGCAAGCACCTGTGATCCATTTAATGCCGAAAATTTATGACATGATTGCCGATGGTTTGTTTGACCCGTCACAGATCATCACCCACACGATGCCTTTAGCAGATGCTGCCAAAGCGTATGAGATTTTTGACAAAAAAGAAGACAAGAACATCAAAGTTGTCTTGAAACCTTAGCACAAATAAAGGAGCAGTGATAGCACCTATGCCAAAAATCAAACGGAGTGAACATCAATTCGATCCGGGAAAAGAAGAAGATGTGATCATCAAGGCAAGCCGCTTTCGCATCTACTTTCAAAATCGCTACATGTTGATCTCACTTACGAATGATATTTTGACGGGCTTGTTTTATATTTTCGGAAGTATCGTTTCATTAACTAGCTTGCCTGCGATTTACGGAACGATTGCTTATTTGATCGGCGGAGTCTTTTTGACCATTCGCCCGCTGATTAAAATCGTTCGCCATGTCTATATCTATAATGATCGCAATCAACAAGGGGAGAAAGAAAAAGATGTCACCATCACCGACGATGAAAGTTGATGGGACGACAACTAGAGAGGAGTTTCCTATGTTAAAAACATTTGATGGGATCGCACTGACCCTATTGATCATCGGTGGTATCAATTGGCTGCTGGTCGGCGCCTTCGAGTTTGACCTTGTCGCAGCGATCACCGGCGGCAGCACATCGATCATTGCCCGCGTCATTTATATTCTAGTTGGGATCAGCGCATTGTATAGCCTGAAATTTTTTCCAGCTATCGCCCGCCAACAAACACTCGACTAAATGAAAATAAAACCTGCATCTGCAGTGTGCTGACCCAAAAAAAGTTAGATTTTTGGTCTAACTTTTTGAGGTCGCATCTGCGGATGCAGTTTTTTTGTCTACAATCATTGAAAAAAAACATCAGTTGTACTACTCTTGTATTTAACCTACTATTTTCGAAAAAAATAAAAAGGACGTGACTCATGACCCCACCTACTAGACCCTCGCTGATACGTCGGATACTCTGTCGGATGCTTTTGCTATTGATTTTCTTATTTATTCTAAGTATTATTGGCGGAATTATTGTTTTAAATAACCTCACCATCGCAGAAAATTGGTTTGGTCTGAATGAATACCAAGTCGTTGAAACCAGGCATCAGATCATTCGTTTGTTCCCCTACTTTTGGGTAGCAGGGATCCTGCTGGTCTTTTTGATCGGTCTGATCATCGGCATCAAGAAACACAAAAAATCGCCATTCTATTGGTTATTCTCATTGCTCTTGCTGCCAGTGATTCTCTTTTGTATTGGCGTAGTTTCCACCTTTTTACCTGTAGACCGCCAACTCTTTCGAGAAGAAGCCAGTGCCAAAGAAATCATGGCTGCGCTGCCGAATCAATCCTCATTCAAAGACAAAGAGCTGCAACTGGTCAGCTATAGTTTTCACATCCGCAATGTCCCGCTGAAAAGCGGCATTTATGCAGTTGCGCGAGTGATCAATCCAAACACAGGCCTGCAAGACGAGTATTGGTATTACCCAGAAAACCTGTTAACCAAATGGAAAAAAGACGACGATACGATCGAGCTTTCGATGGAAGATACCATTGCCTTTGGTGCCATCGATTGGGGCGTCATCCCCAAGATCATCAAGGATTCTGAGGCGCGAGCAGCTCAGCTGGATCACTATGTCCCTGGCGTCAGCATCGTCATTTTAAACGGCTTCCAAGGCGAATGGACTTGGACCGTTGGGTTAAATGGGATTCGTAATCGCACCGAGATCAATTATGTCTATGATCTCAAAGGAAATTATCAATCCGAATGGCAATAAAATAAGCGGCACCTATCCACGTGAATAGGTGCCGCTTTTGCTTTTATCGGTTTACTGATCCAAGTCTTTGACACACCGAAACCCTAAATTATTGGCTGCCGACATCCCAGAATTACCATTTCTAGCGGCAATTCGGTATCGTTTGCAATAGGATTCGTGGCACAAAAACGAACCGCCGCGAGTCGCATACAGTTGATCATCTTGTGTTTGATTCCTTGCCCAAAAGGTTTGTCCCGTCTGTTGTTGAAACTGTGTCAGCGGGATGCGGGCAGGATTGACGCACCATTCCCAGACGTTGCCGATCACTTGATACAGACCAAAGCCGTTGGGCTCATACCATTTCGCTGGCGCTGTATTGGCAAAGCCATCTGCTTGCGTGTTGCTTTTTGGAAACTCTCCTTGCCAAATATTGCAATGATAGGTATTTTCTGCCAAAAATTCCCTTCCCCAAGGATATTTTTCAAAACTTGTCCCGCCTTTTGCAGCGATCTCCCACTCTGCTTCTGTCGGGAGGCGTTTTTTTGCCCATTGGCAATAGGCGATCGCATCGTTGCGAGACACCTGAACCACTGGGTGATCCATCCGCTGGGCAATCGTTGAATCAGGTCCTTCAGGATGACGCCAATCTGCGCCGCTAACCGCGTACCACCAAGCCATATTTGGTACCTTTTGACTGCGGTGTTTCGTTTGCTCACTTAAAAAATAGTGAAAAACGAACGACCAGCCAAAGCGCTCGGCTTCTGTGACATATCCTGTTGCTTCCACAAAAACTTGGAAAGCTTGGTTCGTCACCGTCGTGGCATCAATGGCAAACGCTGGGCTGTCGAGGCTGATTTGCGGTCCCTCAAGATCCTCGGCAAAGCCGTCCATCGTATTCGTGCCGATTCGATAAGTTCCTGCTGGAATCGTGGGCATCTGCTTGCCTCCTTTTTACAATAATTGATAGCCATTGTACAGATTGATCAGTAACACCAGCACGATCACAGTTTGAAATACCAGTGTCACTCGCTGCGGAGACAGGACGTTGCTGGCCTTGGCGCCTAATAGTCCTCCCACGATCGCGGCTGGAATAACAAACCACAAAATTTGCAGATCATACGCACCAAAACCTGTCGTAAAAGCGATCGTCAAAATTTTCGCCAGCTGTGAGAAAAAAATCGTACAAATTGAATAAATCGTCGCCTCTTTGATCGGCATGGCAAACAGCAGCATCAATAAAGAAACATTGATGGGTCCGCCGCCGATCCCCAGCAAACTGGCTAGAAAGCCGAGAATTAAGCCACAAGCTGCATACCAGCCGACTCTTTCCAACGCAAACCCGCGCCAGTTATATTTTGTATACAAAAAAGCAAACAATAGTGTCAGCACGGTCACAAGGATTTGGATCAGCTGAACCATCTTGTCGTCTCGAAAGACAAGCAATAGCTGTTCAAAGGCAACATTGCCTAAAACACCGCCTAACACAGCGCCGCCAGAAACCCACAAGGCAATCGACCACTTGATTTTCCGTCCACTGGCTAATTGTCTAGCTGTCGAAACGATGGACATTGTGAAGACCGCTGTCGCCGAGTAAAAAGAGATCGCAGCAACAGAATGGGCGCCGATAAAATCGAAAATCGGTTTGATCAGCACGCCGCCTCCCATGCCCGAAACTGCCCCTACGGCATTTGCTAAGACGATCACGAGAAAATAAATCAGTCCGATCATTGTTTCACCCCTTGCAAAAGCCCCAGTATCTCATTGATTCTAGGTGTAAAGTCTTTTAACAGCTCCTGATAGCCGCAAAAACCCTCACTATCCACGTACATTGCATCTTTCATTCGTTTACAGCCTCCTCGGCACATTTTTTGGAAAGGACATTGCGTACACTTCGAAGGCATGTCTTTTTTCTGGCACAAAAACTGCTGTGAACAGTCTTGAGAAAACAATTCCCGCAACGTTTGCTCTTGGATATAGCCCATGCGAAACTCATCTAATACATAAAAGTCACAAGGATAGACACTGCCGTCGGCTTCGATCACATACTGCACTTGGCAATTGCCTAGAATCCCGCAGGCAGTTACTTGCTGCCGCACCAATAGATTCAATAAATCATCGAACAGCTTGATACTTAGGTAGCGCCCTTGCTTCAATTCCTGCAGCCAAAACGCCAACAGCTGCTGATAAAAGCCAGCAAAGCTTCTTGGTGTCAAGGCATAGTCGTTGGTTGATGTGGCATCCAAATCAGCCAAACAAGGAATGAACTGCACAAAGGCAATCTGCTCTTCCTTGAGAAAATCAAACACACGCTGGGCTTCCTTTGCTAACGGATTTGTCAACACGCACAAGACATTGTACTCGATCTGATAGGCATCCAATAACCGCTTGGTCTGTAAAACCCGCGCAAAGGTTCCCCGCCCTTTGGCGTCTAATCGATGCCGATCGTGCGCAAGCGGATGCCCATCGATCGACAGCCCGACTAAAAAGCGATGCTCTTTCAAAAAACGACACCACTTGTCATTGATCACCATGCCGTTGGTCTGGATCGCATAGTGTACTGTCACTTGCTTTTTTTGCGCCGCAACATAAGCCGTTAGTTTTCTAAAATAACTCAGCCCCGCCATCGTCGGCTCTCCGCCTTGAAATGCCAACGTCAAATGATCGCCAGCTTCTAAGTCTGCATAAATGTTTGCAATCATCTTTTCCATTACATCCTCTTTCATTTTGCCAAAGGAACGCACTTCGCGCAAGGAACTGACGTTGGCATAAAAGCAATAGGTGCAGCGCAGATTGCAAAGAGAGGATGCTGGCTTGATCAATACGGAGATGTGTTTCATTTGTTGTTCCTCACTTCTTTATTTCTTTCGTTCGATTGTCTGCCTCTGTGTATTTCTTAAACCTAAACGCTGATACTCGCTTTCAGGGGCTTCAATCTGATCCATTACTTTAATCAATTTCTGAATCATTTCTTGTTCAATCAGTGGGTCATGAAGCGGTGTTAATTGCTTTGGATCATTTTTTAAATCAAACAGCAAGTGGCCCACTGAATAAGAATCGATATAGGTGGAAACTTCGACTTCTGTGTATGGAAAATGATTTGTAAATCGATTGCCCTCTTTCAAGACCATACTGTCTAAGACTTCTTTATTAAAAAAAACTCGCAATGAAGCATAACTAAGCGTCTGCATGGTGATTGGTCCATTCGAAGGGTGAACCGATGCACGCATATACACATAACGACCATCGTAGATATTGACATGACCGCCGTTTGTGCCAAAAATAATTTCTTGATGAAGTGGTTGCGAATGCTGTTTTTTCAACACAGGCAGCAAAGATTTGCCATCCATATCTAAGGTGTTCTCAATTTCAAAATAATCCAATAAAGTTGCTGGAATGTCGATGGTTTGACTCAATACTTGAGTATGGGTTCCCGATTCAGCTTCCGGGTAACTGATGAAAAAGGGCAGATGAATGATTTCTTCATACATCGGTGCTACGTTTTTTCCTAACCAGTCATGTTCCCCTAACAAAAAGCCATGGTCGGTATTCACAATGATCAAGGTATCCTCCCACATATTATTTTTTTCTATAAAGTCCAGCACTCGTCCTAAGTGATGGTCACACATACTGATCAACGCTGCGTATTCTTTTTGCAGCTCAATCAAATCCTGCTCGCCAACGTCTTCTGTTACACGACCATATTTTGGCCAAAAGTAAGGTGATTCATTTGGTGTCTCCTGGTACAATTTGCGATAGGTTTCTGGCACATAAAATGGTTCATGGGGGTCAAAACATTCGACTTGCAAAAACCATTGATCTTCATTTTTGTACTGTTCCAAAAAATCCAAGCCGGCTTGGATCGTTTGAACCGTGGATAGGTCTTCTTCTACTGCTTGCCGTGTTCGATTCGCAAAATGCTGTTCCACAGAAATACCACTCTTATTTAACGGATTCAGCGGTGGATGATTCTCTGTCTGTTTTCTTGGAACCCATCGGTCACCTTCTTGTCCTCTAAATCCTTCCCATGTGGAATAACGGTTATGATAAGTGGCACCGCCATCTTCAAAGTAATGGGAATGGTCGGTTACCAAATGACAATAGACCCCATTTTGCTGCAGCGTATCAAAAATTGACGAATCAAAGGGTTCTAATTGTCCCCACGAACGATGCATAAAATTGTAACGACCTGTATGAAGTTCTCTTCTCGCTGGCATACAAGGCATGCTGCCACCATAAAAGTTGTCAAACGTAATCGTTTTTTCTCTTAGCCGTTCAAAATTTGGCGTGTTGATCCAATCGTTTCCGTAGTTTGATAAAAAATCTCTAGCCAGAGTATCAAACATCAGCATAATTGCTCGCATAGCATTCTTTCCTTCTTTCTTTCCTTTTCTTGGTCATTGCGACTACTTGATGATCGTTATCGCCCCTCGATTATCATCAGCGATCACATCTAAGTATGCGGAAGTATTCGTAACGACGATCGGCGTCACTAACGAGTATCCTGCCTCTTCAATTTCTTCTTTATCAAATGTGAGCAGTACCTCTCCTTGCTTGACCTGATCCCCTTGCTTGACTTTTGTTTCGAAAAAACGACCATCTAAGTTCACTGTATCCATGCCGATGTGAATCAACACTTCCACGCCATCGTCCGACTTCAAGCCAATCGCATGCTTCGTTGGAAACAGTGTTTCAACAACTCCGTCAAAAGGTGCTCGAACCAGTCCTTCATCTGGTGAAACTGCTAAGCCTTTTCCTAATAATCCATTTGCAAATGCTTGATCTTCTACTGCCGACAAAGGCAAAACGATGCCTGTTAATGGTAACGAAAAAGTGATTTCTTTCGCTGCTCTTTCTGATGGAATCAAAGGTGAGGCTTCATTATCACTAGCTTTTGCTTCTTGTCGATCTTCTTGCGGATCATACAAGAAAGTAATCGTTAAAATAAATGATGAGACGAATGCTACAGTGATTGCTAATACATACCCATAAAAGCCGCTTCCGATGCCTTTTGCTGGATCAATGTAGTTGGGTAAACTGAAGATACCCATCCCACCTATAATAAAGGATTTTGTTCCCATTGCGCCCATGATTAACCCGCCGATCGATGCTGAAATCAAGGTTGCAATAAATGGTTTTTTTCTAGGCAACGTGATACCGTACAAGGATGGCTCCGATACCCCAAACAGACTGGAAATAAATGCGGGAATCCCGATTGCCCGAATAGAATTATTTCTAGACTTAATAATAACTGCCAGCACCGCTCCTGCGGTCGCAAAAGGAGTCGCTTGTCCTAAGACCATCACTGGGTCGTAACCAAGAACACCGATATTGTTGATTGCGATCGGAATGATTCCCCAGTGAAGACCAAACATGACCAACACTTGCCAAACAGCACCAACTGCAATCCCTGCAATAATTGGGCTGAAGTTATAGATCGCCAAAACAGCCGCACCCAACAAATTGCCGATCCACGTCGCGATCGGACCAATGACAATGAAAGTCAGGGGAACCATGATCAAGACAGTTAGAAACGGAACTAAGAAACTTCGCACAATACTAGGAATGATTTTTGTAATACCTTTTTCTAATTTGGCACCAAAATAGGTAGCAATGACGATAGGAATAACGCTGGAACTATAACTCATTAAAATGACTGGTATCCCTAAAAAAGTGACATAAACAGGCGATTCAAAAACGGTTCCTGCAAACAAGGTATACAACGGTTCGGCATTTGCCGTCAAGCCAGACAAAGCTGGATAAACAAGGGCAGCACCGATCGCCATACCGACAAATTGCTTTAAACCAAATTTTTTCGCTGCGGTATATCCTAAAAAGATTGGAAAGAAGTAGAAGAAACAATCACCTGCTGCTTGCAAAATCGCATAGGTTCCTGAAGTATTCTCAATCCATCCCAAAGAAACAAATAGCGCATTTAATCCTTTGATCATCCCTGTGGCAGCTAGAAGACCCAATACAGGTGTAAAGATACTGGAGATCACATCGATAAAAGCATCCAGCGGTCCTTTCTTTTCTCCCGAAGGTGCCGCGTCATTTCCTGCCAATCCTGCATGTTGAACAAATTCTTGGTACACCTCCGGCACATGATTGCCGATCACGACTTGGTATTGACCGCCGCTTTGAACAACTGTCACGATCCCTTTCGTCTTTTTCAGCGTTTCTGTGTCTGCTTGCTCCTCATGTTTCAAATCAAAACGCAGCCTTGTGATGCAGTGGGTCACCTCATTGATATTTTCTTTTCCGCCGACTCCTTTTAAAATTTCATCGACCAATTCTCGATATGTCATCGTCCTCATCCTTTCAATGTAAAAATAAAAAGCAAGACAAATAACTATTCCTTGATGGAATAATTATCAGTCTTGCCTGCATTATCAGTAACAACCTTTATTCGTTCTCTATTAACTTTTGAATGTGTAACGTTAAGTACAGCTTTTCATCATCGTTCAAGGGAACACCTAAATACTTTTCAATCAAAAGCATCGTCTTATAAGCGTCTGCATACTGTCCGCTTACGTGTCCCAATAGTGGATTTGCTTTTACCACATCTGGTCGAGCCTTCAATCGCTGGAAAAAAAAGCGCAAATGGGTGATAAATCGATCGAATGCCAAAGAGTTTTCATCAATTTGTATCTTGTTAGAAAATCGAATAAGTGAAATAATATCGCGAATCTTTTTTGCAATCGATTGGACATCTTTTGGCTGATCAACTTCATCTGTTACTTGTGCATTGATCAAATGCATTGCTATATTTCCTGCTTCTTCTTCCTCAAAGACAACCCCTGTTTCTTGTTCGATCCGTTCTAGTGCTTTTTTACCAACTTCAAATTCCTGCGGATAAAATTTTTTTATTTCCCATGATAATCGGTTCGTAACTGTGATTCCTTGTTCATGCAGTTTAAACAGGTTATACAAATGATCGGTAAGTGATACATAGAGCGTCTCGCTTAACTCCTGGTTAATTTCCGCTTTCGCAAGTGAGATAATATCATCCGCTAAAGACACATACTTTGTCGGAATGGATGACAATAAACTTAAAAACCGCTCGGAAACTTTGTTTTTATGAAGCACAAACACTTTTTCAATTTTTGATTCATCAGCAGTTTGCCCTGGTTTCATTTTGAAGCCAAGGCCGGTACCGATCCAGATAAAATCTTTGCCATCTTGTCCGACCAAAACTGCATTGTTGTTTAATATTTTTTTGATCTTCAAGACGCTTCTCACCTCCTTAAAATGAAAAAAGGCGATACCTTAATACATGTGTAGGATCCATACACACGTAAAAAGGTATAGCCTGCATTATCAGTAACTACCCATTTGATTGCCTTTACTATACTATTTTTCTAGAAACGTTGCAAGCGTTTTATTGATTTTTCTTTTTTTGCTTCGTTTCAAATAGACACGGATCAGCCTTTCTCCAAACTGCTCACTGATCCAGCAACCGGCTTTGCCCTTCGATTTTTTGGATCTCCGTAATGTCTTGCGTGACTTCTAGACAACCTAAATAGATGCCTGCTTCATTTTTTAATGCAAAGTAGCGAATATAGATTTTACGGCCCCGCATATCGATCCAAAATTCTGCTGTCTCCCTTGTACCCGCTCGAAAATCATCCAAAATCTGTTGCACGAGATGCATGCTTTTCGGTGGATGACAGTTGACGACTTCACGACCTAAAACCGAATTCGTTCGTGGAAAGACGCGCCTCTTGCCTTCTGAATAAAAGCGCACCCGCTCTTCACTATCTACAAAGGTCAAGTCCACTGGCAACGTTTGAAAAATGGCCACCAATTGCTCAAATTGCAGATTACCAGTAGGCAATGAAACGGTCGGCTGTTCAGCAATTTGCGGCGAATCTTCCGTTTCTGTGACTTGAAAGTCATTGAATCCTAAACCGGCTGCGATGCCAGCGGTTGTTTCTTGGGCTTGTTTGATCGCCGCTTGCCGTGCGGGTTCTGCCGCCAGTTCCTTTTCAAGGGCTTCTTGGCTCGGTTTCCAAGGAAGCGGTTCTGGGATAAAGGCAAAGCCGATGTCAAAACTGTCAGCCGCAATTTGTTCCCAATCTTTAAGACTGAAGACATCCAGCGTCATGGGCACCATGATTTCTTCTTCTTTGAAAATCATCTCTTCGATCTCGTTTTTGACTGCTTCCCATTGGACAGCGATTGGATTATAGGCAGCTTTTTCGGATGCCAAAAGCTCATTGAGCGCTTTGATCATAACCCGAATATCATCATCAACACCCCACATCACTTTTGGCGGCGCAGTGATGCCGTACTTCTCCATGTAAGAAAAAATCAACGTTTCTTTTCGCGCATAGTGTTTGTCGATCTGCATTAAATCATTGCAGGCAGCTTGTAGACGCTTTTTAGGCGTCCAATCACCGGTTTTGATTTTGGCTAAGAGGCTGTCGATCTCATCGGTCAACAGGGATTGCAGGACTTGGTTCTCCAATTTCAGGGTATGAACAGGATGGCCTGGTTGCCCATATTCTTCATTGGAGTGATGGATCTCATTGATCGATCCTTTAAAAACAGCAGCATGAATATTGCACAAACGCTGAATCTCAGAAGGGTCCAACCCCGTTTGGATCAAAGCTTTTTCAGCAGCAGTGATCTCCGTCACATCCACACCATCAAATTCTTCGTTAAACAAGCGTTTAGCTTCTTCAAAGGAACCGCCTTGGTGAAGCAAACTCAGTATTTCGACGATCCGTTCTTGTCTTTGACTGTTAGTTTTCATTTCGTCGCTCCTTTCACAAGAAACCCTTGTTTTTCGAAAGTGAGACAAACCGTTTCCAAAGGGATCTTCTTCATCTGAGCACCTTTGGGGATCGTCATATAACGTCCAGCAGTTTGCAGCATCCCTGGTTGATTGATCGCCGTAAACCCTAGTTGACTCATGATTTCTTGTATTTCAGGGTATTGTGCCACAAGTTCATAGAGCGTTTTTGACAGATCGATTTCTTTCATAGTAAGGTCTTCCTTTCAGTGAGAATGATTCTCAATAAGATATCCTTAGTATAAATCATTTTGTTCAAAAATACACGAACTGCCGCAAACATTTATCAATCGATCATTCTTTTCTAAGATTGTCGGTAACGGCACACCACTTTTTCCAACCAATCGATACTGGCAAAAAGCAGATAGCCCATCAAAGCAATCAGAAGGATCCCGGAAAGCATTTGCGGGTAGTCCATTTTTGACCACGCACTTAAGATCAGATAGCCGACACCATACGTCGTGTTATAATTTTCGGCAAAAAAGAGGGAAGCCAACGCGATCCCGATACTGACCCGTACACTGGCAAAAAGTGCGGGCATGAGCGCGGGCAAAATAACGAAGCGTAAGACATGGCGCCATTGGTTCGTATAATTTTTCATGACTTGAAAATACGCTGGCGGGATCTTTGCGACTGCATCACGAATCGAGACGATCACTTGAATGACGATCACCGCAAAAATCAAGAGAACTTTTGAGAGATTGCCTAAACCAAAGAAAATCATAAAGACGGGTAAAAACGCAACTTTAGGAATCGGATATAAAAAGTAAAGCAGTGGACCAAGCAGCCGATCGGCTCTTTGGGATCGCCCAATCAAGATCCCTAACGGCACACCAACCAATAACGCCCCACTCAACGCCGCAAACACCCGCAGCAAACTGGCACCTGCGTGGATCAGCAAGACTTCTCGCAGTGCCCAAAAACGTTCAGCTGTTTCTAAAGGATTAGGCAGTGAGCGATTGTTGGTCACCCAGCTTACGCCCCACCAAACCACGACAAACGAACAGAAGCCCCATACAAAAGACTTGATGGTTTTCATTGCCTTGCCTCCCTCATTTGTTCTTTCAACTGCAAGACGACTTCATAAAAAGCCAATGAGTCTCGTTCCTGATGGCTGCCGTAAAAAGGATTACTGATCGGCGTAACGCTTTGATCTTTTAGCAGCAAAATCGTCTGCCCCAAAAACACTGCCTCTTCTGGATCGTGGGTCACCACAATCAAGCTGTTTTGTCTGCGCTGCTGTTGGGCAGCGATCATGGCTTGGGCGTTTGCTCTGGTTTCTTGATCTAGCGAAGCGGTCGGCTCATCCAATAATAAAACATCGGGCTGTGTGATCAGTCCCCGCCCCATGGCGGTCCGTTGTTTTTGACCGCCACTAAGCTGATGCGGATAGCGGTCCTGCACCTGCGTCAATCCCAACTCAGCAATACAGCTGGTGACCCGTTTTTTACGGCGCTCACTAGGGATTTGGTTGATAAGCAGCGGCATTTCCAGGGCTTGGTAGACTGTTTGCCAAGGAAACAAATGCAGTTCTTGGAAAACGACCTCGATGTTGTCAGGGGAACAGCCTTGGTAAGTAATCGTGCCGGATTGCGGTCGCTGCAACCCTTTGATCAAGGATAAAAGCGTGCTTTTGCCAATCCCCGATTCTCCCAGCAGCACATAGGTCGCGCCTTGTTCAAAACAAAACGAAAGGTTTTTAAAAATGGCAGTATCTCCATAGGTAAAGGAAACGGAATCGAATAGAATACTCATAAGAGAATAAACTTCTTTCTTCAAATTATTTGTGTTGGTTTTCACATTTTATGCTATACTATTTTTTGCGTGATTGACAAGAAAGGATGGTTTATGATGTTTCAGACCCTCGTATTTCATGAAATACGTCCCGAAGCAGAACTTTATGATCAGGTTCGCCCGATCAAAGTCGCAGACGGTTATCAAGATGCCTTGCCTCTGCCCTTATTCAATAGCACTTCTCATTTTAAACAACAAATCGACTTTTTGAAAGCAGAAAATTACCATACGTTGACCCTTGCAGAAGTCAAAGATTTTTATTTCCGGCAGCAGCCGCTACCAGAAAAATCCGTGTTGCTGACCTTTGACGACTGCTATCAATCGATGAAAGAATATGCCTACCCACTGTTGAAAGAAGCTGGTTTCAAGGCAACTGCCTTTGTCGTGACCGGCTGGCTTTTTGATGCCCCTCAGCCTTACGAGCCAGAAGTTTCACGGACATTGAGCAGCGCCGAATTAGCCGAAATGAGCGATGTCTTCGAATATGCCAATCATACCGATCATTTTCACGAACGAAAGGACCAGCAAGGGCGTTCAATGTGGGAAACACCAGCCGCCTTTGCGCAAGACTTACGAAACTGCAATCAGCATGTGGCCATCAAGGATGTTTTTGCCTATCCCTTTGGCTTTTATGATCCGCAGACGATCGCTACTTTGGAAAAGGAAGGCTTTGTTCTAGCATTTACAACCAAACCAGGGATCAACACGGCACAAACCAAGCCAATGGAACTCCATCGGGCAGTCATCCCGTTCTCACTACCAATGGCTGCTTTTGAACAACGATTTAGAAACGAGGAAATGAACCAATGAAAAAAACGATTTTAGCAAGTATCCTAGCACTATTCGCTGTTGGCGCTGCCGCATGCGGTAACACTGGCGAAACAGCAAGTACCAGCAATTCCAGCACTAGCAGTACAGAAGCTGCGGTCACAGATCAACCATTGACGATCGGGGTGTTACCAGCAGAATCAGCGATTCCGATCATTCTAGCAAAAGAAGAAGGCTTTTTCGAAAAGCAAGGATTGACTGTGGAACTCAAATCCTTCACTTCCCCGAATGACCGCAATGTGGCGGTGCAGGCAGGCGAGCTGGATGGTACCATCAGCGATGTCATGACAGAAGCGACCTTTAAGCAAAACGGCATTGATATGACGATCACTTCTGATATTTTGGAAAACTTCAAGATTCTCGCTTCACCGAATTCAGGGATCACTGAGATGAAAGGGTTAGCGGATAAAAAAATCACCCTTGTACCGAATTTCATTTTAGAATACATCATGGACCAATTTGCACAGGAAAATGATTTTACCTATGACATCGTGGATATCGCTTCTTTTTCTGCCCGTTCCGAAGCATTGCTCAATGACCAAGTCGATGGCGCTGTTTATACGGAACCGCAAGCCAGCATGTTGGCTGCCCAAGGGGCGATTGTTTTAGGCAGCTCTAAAGATGCTGGCATCAAAGGCGGCACACTGCAATTTATGGACGAAGTTATCCAAAATCGCCCGCAAGACCTAAAAGCATTCTACACTGCTTACAACGAAGCCATCGATTACATGAATGCTCATTCAGCAAAAGACTATGCCGACATCTTGGCAGACTATCAATTTCCCGATGCTATGAGTACTTACTTAGACAGCCAGGAAGACTATCCGTATGCCCAGGCAGTGCCGCAAGAGCAATTCGACGCAATCATTGCTTGGACGAAAGACAAGGGTCAAATCGATCAAGCGTATTCTTACAACGAGTTGACCAATTTCGATTTTTTACCCGCTGACGAATAAGAAACAACAAAAAAGACGCATTTGCGTCTTTTTTTGTTGTTTCACTTCTTTTTGCCACTCTTTTTTTGCTCGTGGCAAGAAATTCAGGTATACTTTTGACAAATCAGCTGTCATGAAAGGATTTGATGCAATGCCAACGATCTCTGTTTATGCCGACCAGAAAGAAGATACTTGGGAAGCACACTTGACTCACCAGTTAAAAATAAATGAAGAAAGGACCCAGGCTCATCAAACATTTCATAACGAACCTTTAACGATCGACGAATATTTTTTTACAAAAGATCCTGCCCCTTTCTATACGAATCAAGACGTTAGCCAGCAATTAGCAAGCAATGGGCGCAGCTGTCTTCCGCTCGTTTATGTCGACGATCAGCTATTTTGTCAAGGTCGTTTGCCAACGATCCGTGAATGGGAACAATTGACGAAATCCGGGATCACTGTGCAATTTGATGCGTAAGATCAAAAGGCGTTGAAGGATTTACCCTTGACGCTTTTGCCGTGTCGGTATTCCCAAAGTCAAGTCACGTTCCTTCGACCAAGCGATGGCACCCGAAAGCAAAAAGAAACTAATGACCGTCCCTTCCCTCACCGCTAGCGGTAAGCCCAAACTGATCGCTAGCAAGAGCGCCCCCGAAATACAGACCGCATCAACGCCATAACGGTACTGCTTGAACGTCCAGCGACTGCGTTGCGCCAGCAAATGACACCAGTGCTCGATTGGAAATTTCAAGACCTGCAACCGTAAGACTTGCCCCGTCGCCGTTCCAGAAATCAAGATCCCACCGATCAAAGCAGCTAGTTGGCTCCAATAATTCGTCAAGTGCAGCGATGCCAAGAAATAGTAAACAAAGCCATTGATCAAATAGCCGAATGCCAGCAAAGCAAAAAACATAATCAAGTACTCACTGCCTTTTTGTTTGAGGGACGTCTGCCGCCGATCCAATAGCCAACAGGCAGCTAAAAAGCCCAAATTGATGGCTGTTGTGATGGTGCCGACTTTGATTCCTGACATCGTTGCCAGTGTGACATTTAAGGCATTAAAACTACTGACCCCGACGCTGGCTTTAATGGTCAAGCTGATCCCGAAAGCACTCAGCCCATAAAATATCCCAGATCCTATCCATTGCTTTTTATTCATTTTTTCTCCCACACTTTCATTTTTGCTTTTCTAAGTATGTGCTATACTGACTAAAAACAAATAGGAGATTTCTCCTAGTTTGGAGGAAAAAAGTGAAAAAAACCGCTTATGCCTTGGCAATAAAGCAGGTACCAATCAAAGAAAGCTGCCCCTTGCCGATTCCTGAGGAGATTTTACAACAAAGTGCCCTCTGGACCTTTGATCATCGAGAAGCGATCCAAAAAGAAACGGTGCCGATGTCGGTCTTTTTCGTCCTATTGACTGGCAAAGCCAAGATCATTCAAACGCAAGAAAACGGCAAACGTGCCTTGCTACAGTTTCTCCATCCTGGTGATTGCATTGGTGATCTCACGTTGATTGGCGCCGAAACAGTGCCGAAGACCGTGGTTGCGATCGGTGAAACAACTTGTCTGGGCATTCCTATGAAAGCAGCAGCTCACGGGCTCATGCAAGACCTGGCTTTCGTACAAACGCTAGGCAAAACTATCGGTGAAAAATTGCTGCTGCGTATGGATCATTTTTCCGTCAATCAAACCTATCCCTTGGCTTGGCGCCTTGCCCAGCTACTGTTGGAAGCTTCGATCGATGATCTTTTTCAAGAGAAATTGACGGAGACCGCAGAATACTTAGGCGTGAGCTATCGCCATTTGACGTATACCTTAAAAGATTTCAAAACGCAAAAATTGGTGGTAAAAACTGCAGACGGCTATCGGATCGATGCGCCTGCGCTGCAGACCTTTATCCAAAACCAACAAAAGTAGTAGTAAGCAAAAAACGACAGCGAAATAGTTGGTATGATGCTCCCCTAAAAGCCAGAGAAAAAGCTGACTTTTAGGAGGCGCAACAAGAAAAACCAACTGTTTGCTGTCGTTTTCGGGTCGTTGCTTTATTTTTTCGCCAATGCCCATGCATTGACAGTAACCGTGCCAGTTCCGCTGAGAGCGATCGCCTCGGTCCGTTTTGGATACACGCGAGAGGTCAAACAATATTGCCCGCCATTTAAGAAAATCTCAATCGACGACGTATCGACGAAAATCTGCAGCTGCGTCAGCTCATCGACCTTGACACTGCGCTGTTTACGACCGTAGCCAGAAACGCCATGATGGATAGTGAAGACACCAGCTTCATAAGCCAAAGTCGTATCTTGCAAAAGCCCAAGCTGGAACTGCTGCAATGGGGCTTCCGCCATAACTTGCAACTCATAAGCCAACTCGTCGAAAGACAAGTGCTGCGGTTTTTCTGATAGCACAATTTTTTGGCTGACTTGCTTGTCCCGCAAATTTTGGAATTCTGGCAAAGGTTCTTGATACAACTGGTCATTTTTGACCGAAAGCTGTCTTGGCAGCGTTGCGGCATGCTGCCAGCCGCGAGGGATCGTTGGATTGCTGTATTCAGGACTGGTATCCCCTAACCCCATCCAGCCCCACAAGATCCGCCGTTTCTGCTCATCTTCAAAGGTTTGCGGGGCATAGAAGTCAAAGCCATAATCAAGTTCGCGAAACGCAGAAGTTTCTTTGAACGTCAGGGTCTCCCAATCCACCTCTCCAATCAGATACCCTGATTGATGGATATTTTGGCAAGCATGTTCTTTGGCTGCCAAGCCTTGCGGTGAGAAGACCAACACATCTTTGCCATCTAAGTGGAAGTAGTCTGGGCATTCCCACATGTAGCCTAGCGCATAGTCCTCACCGAAAAAGATTCCTCGATAGTTCCATTCATTTAAATCCGTCGATTCATAAATCAAAATTTTGCCTTCGTTTTCCAACGTACGCGCGCCTAGCAGCATATAGTAGGTGTCTTCGTGGGCAAAAACCTTTGGGTCACGAATATGATCGGTAAATCCTTCAGGGTAGTGCTCATGAGGAATCACGACTTCTTGCTTTTCGACGGTATAGCCGTCTTTGCTGATTACATGGACCGTGTTTTGTTCTCGTCCACTAAAGGTATAGTCATGATCACCAGGATGTTTGACATTCCCAGTATAGAAAAAATGGATCGTGTCATTCTCGATAAAGGCAGAACCCGAGTAGACCCCGTCTTTGTCATAGTTGTGTTCGGGAGAAAGAAACAGCGCTTCTTCTTGAAACGTGACATAATCCGTCGACGTTTTGTGTCCCCAGTGGGGGGGTTCTCCGCCGTGGGGCGTTTGCGGTACATATTGATGGTAAAAATGAACGACACCTTTGAATTGGCAAAGACCGTTCGGGTCGTTCATCCATCCTGTTTCTGGCATCAAATGATAGTTCAAGCGCCACGCATCAGCACTGATTTTTTCCGCTAATTCGCTTTGAGTTTGGGCAAGCTGTGCCCAGTATTCTTTCGTTAACATTGTGGTACCTCTTTTCTCTTGCCGATGAACAGCAAGGGATTATTTATTGGTTCAACTCTTTGGCTAGCGGTTTGCGCTGCAATTGGACACCAGCAAAACCGACTGCAAAGGCAATCAAAATCACGACGACGTATTTCAGCATGGCACCGAAATCTCCAGTATACAACAATAGTCCTGGAATAAAAGTGATGCCCATCCCAGTGGCAGCTAATTGGAAGACATACGTCGCAAACCCGCCGACTGCGCCCCCCAGCATGCCTGCGCCAAAAATCCGCATCGAGCGTAAGTTGACCCCAAATAGTAAAGGTTCCGTGATCCCAAATAAGGTTGGAACCGCCGCACTGATGGCATTTGAGCGTTTGACTTTGTTTTTATAAATAAATGCCGCAGCGATCGCAGCCCCAAATTGTCCCGCCATACTTGCTGTACCTAAGACTTGTAGGACGTTTTCGCCTGTCGTATTCAATAACCCTAACTCAATAATACTTAACGAATGGTGCAATCCAGTGATCACGATCACTTGCTGAACCCCTCCGTAAATGATATAACCGATGCCCAATGGTGCTTGCACCAAGTAGACGATACTGTTGATGACTGCTCTTTCAGCTACTTGCAAGATTGGTCCTAACGCAAACAAAATCAAACCTAAAGTAATGACGATCGTTAAGAATGGTGTCACGATCAAATCCATCATTTGCGGAACAAATTTACGGAACCATTTTTCTAACTTAGAAACTAAGATCCCGACAATAATTGCTGGAAAAATCGACCCTTGATACCCAGAGATCGATAAACCGAATAAGTGCAGTGGCTCTGCATCCCCGCTGGCAACTGCCCAAGCGTTCGGCAATTGCGGAGCCACAATCATCAATCCTACCACGATCCCGATGATTGGATTACCGCCGAATTTTTTCGTCGCACTATAGGCGATCAAAACAGGTAAAAAGGCAAACGCTGTATCCGTTAACATTTCAAACATAGCTAACCAGTCAGCACTATAGGTGACCCCCAACTCGGTCAATAATCCCCGAATCCCCATCAAGAGCCCCGTCGTCACCAAAGCTGGAATCAGTGGCACCAAGACATCTGACAACGTGCGGACAACTTTTTGGACGGGTGACAGATTCGAATAAACATCATCTTTGAAGCCAGCTTTTTCAGCGGAGGCGTCATTGCCCATCTCTGTAGCGAAGGCTTGATACACTTCATTGACTTTTCCTGTTCCAAAAATGAACTGATGCTGTCCCGTGTTGAAAAAATAGCCCTTGCTGCCCTCAACTGCTTCCGCTTTGTCTTTATCTACTAACTGATCGTCTTTCAAAATCAAGCGCAAACGTGTGGCACAGTGTTCAAAGTTTTTGACATTTTCTTTGCCGCCAACAGCTTCTAACACTTGGTCGATCGTTTTTTGTTCCTTCATTTTTCCCACTCCTTTGATCGTCGGTCCATTTGTGGAACCGGTTCTACATTTGTAGATTAACAGAAACCGTTTGCAATTGCAAGCAAAGAAAATAAAAAAACAGAACGCCGCAACTGGACGTTCTGTTTTCTCGAAAAATATTTGCTTTATCGCTCCTGATTGTCACGCTTGGCAGTCGACTGTTTGACCACTAATCGATTCGGTAATTCGATCACTTCAGGAACCTCTTCCCCTTGTGTCAGTTTTTGGATCGTTAAGACGGCATCGATGCCTAATTGGACATAGGGATATTGGGTCGTTGTGATGGTCGGATAGACATAATCCGTCGAATCATAGCCGCCAAATCCGTTCAAGGAAAAGTCTTGCGGCACTTGGTACCCTAGTTCATGGGCGGCTTTCAATACAGCAACAGCGATATTGTCCGTAGCACAGGCGATGTACGTTGCCGGTTGATCTTTCAAGAACACAAGAGCTTTTTGGTACGTTTCTCTTCTAGAAAAAGACGTTTCGATAAAGTCCACCTTGACGTTGGGGGTTTGTGCCAAGACATCAAGAAATCCTTTTTTTCGCAAGACACCTACCGCATAATCATTCTCGCTGACCCCAACGAATAAATAACGTCGGTGGCCAGCGCTGACTGCATATTCTGCCATGGTTTTGCCCGCTTGATAATCTTCATGGACGATGGAATGAATGCCAGCTAACTGTTGGCCTAACAATAAAACCGGCATAGGAACCTCTGCCAGCACCGCTTGCAGCTGCGGCGTGATTTTACGCGCAAAAAGGATCATCCCTGCTACTTTTTGTTTGACCAGCATTTCGATATTTTCTAGTTCCCGTTCATCGCTTTGATCAGAGTTGGTGATCAGCATTTGATAGCCATTTTCCCGTGCTGTCGTATCGATCCCTTTCAACACATCATTTGTCGATGGTGAATTCAGCCGAGGAATGATCACGCCTAGCAATTTCGTGTCTTGGGCTTTCAGCGATCGAGCAAATGTATTAGGACGATAGCCAGTTTCAGCAATGATCTGATCAATTTTTTTGCGCTTTTCTTCACTGATATAGCCATTGTTCAGATAGCGGGAAACCGTACTTTTCGCTACTCCCGCCTTTTCAGCAATGTCCTTGATCGTTGTCATGATTTCCCACCTTTGCATTTTCTTTTATTATAACAATAACTGAAAGAAAAGCGCAGGTTTTGCGTGAAAATTGTTGGGATAGGAGAATTTGGAATGAAGCTTCACTTCAAAGTCATCTTACAATCAATGAATGGTAGAGAAACTAAAACCTCCCTTTACAAGCTATGGCGAAGATCGATCAGATCATTGAGTATATTTTTTAAGCAACACAACGCCCTGATTCGTCAGCAGATAAACCACGAATAGTAAACCCTTATTCGATTCTGAACATTTTTATAGCAAGCGACATATAATAAAAAAACCAGCTAAGCCACGCTTAACTGGTTTTTCATTAGTAGAAATCCTACTTTAACTTTACATTGAAACCCCTCTATCACACATTCAAAATCCACATAAACCCAAGAAAGACAAAGAACAAGCCGTACATGATCGGTGAGACTTCTTTGCCGCGTTTGGCTGCTAACATGGTGATTGGGTAAAAGATAAAGCCCAACGCGATCCCATCGGAGATGCTGTAGGTCAACGGCATGCCTAATAGAATCAAGAAGGCTGGGATTGCAATTTCCATTTCGTGCCATTTGATTTCTCGCAGCGATTGCGCCATCAATACACCTACGACGATCAGTGCTGGTGCGGTCACTTGAGAAGTGACAACGGATAGCAATGGTGAAAAGAACAAGCCGAACAAGAAGAAAATTCCCGTCGTCACGGCAGTCAAGCCAGAACGACCGCCCACGGCGATCCCAGCGGAAGATTCCACATACGCCCCTACTGGTGAGGTCCCTAATAAAGAACCGGCGAGCATGGCAGTGGAGTCAGAAGCAAGTGCTTTGCCGACTCGTGGCATTTTGTTGTCTTTCATGAAGCCCGCTTGGTTGGCAAGTCCCACCAAGGTGCCTGCGGTATCAAAGAAAGTAACGAGTAAGAAAGTCAGCACCACGACCCACATTTGCAGGGAGTTGATGTCTCCTACATGGTTGAGCGCCACTAAGAATGTGGAAGAAATACTTGGTGCAGCAGAAACGATACTGGATGGTGCTTGGATCAAGCCAGTCAAAAGACCTAAAACAGTTGTTGCGGTCATCCCGATAAAAATTCCGCCAGGAACTCGGCGAACCATCAAGACGGCAGTGATCACTAAACCAAAAATCGTCAGCCACGTTGTACCGACACTCAATGAACCTAATGCCACAAGGGTCGAATCGTCGGAAACGATGATCCCGCCTTCGCTCAATCCCAGAAAGGCGATGAACAGACCGATCCCCCCAGAGATGGCATATTTTAAATCAGCAGGGATCGCATCAATGATCAGCTCCCGTAATTTGAAGATCGTGATCACGATAAAAATCAGTGATGCCACAAACACACCGGCTAATGCTGTTTGCCATGGAACCCCCATTCCAATACAGACTGAATAAGAAAAGAAAGCGTTGATCCCTAATGCGGGTGCCGTAGCGATCGGGTATTTTGCTAGAACTCCCATCAAGATACAGCCCAATGCACTGGCTAACGCCGTTGCTGTAAAGACGGCACCTTCGTCCATCCCAGATGCCCCAAGGACCGTTGGATTGACGAATAAAATATAGGCCATTGAGATAAAGGTGGTAAATCCAGCTAAGATTTCTCGTTTGACCGTTGTTTGTAGGGCATCCAGCCCAAAAAAGGAATTGATTTGATTCTTCATTTTTACTCCTCCAGCAATCAAGCAAAGGTATCACGATTGCTTGATTTTTTATAATGAAAACGACGAAATCAATCATAAACCAACTTTATCTGCAAGTAAATATTATCCGGTTAAAAAAACCAATAAAACGCTTTTTCCAACATCTTACCCTTAGTTGTTTCTAATCCACGTGTAACGCCTTCTCATTCACCAATTGCTCCAGCTGTTCCTTGGTGGTGCGCTTGATGGAAAGCTTTGGCAACTCGTTCAACGCAAAGTAATCGCTGTTGGAGGTTTCACTGTTTTTGATGAAGTCCCCTGCCAGAACCTCACATTCAAAGACCAACTTATAGTATTGAAACACTTGCGGAATGTCTTGTCTTAGATTCGTATCAAAAATTGCACGTAGCTCTTTGACCTCTACTAGCAGGCCGGTTTCTTCCAGCACTTCTTTTTTGATGTTTTCCCGTGGTGTCAAACCAATTTCTGCATAGCCACCCGGCAGTGACCATTCTTTCGTCAGGCTGTCTTCCACTAGCAAAATTTTTTCATCTTTTTGGATCAATGCTCGTACATCGACTTTAGGCGTAGGATACCCCTCATTTTTTTCTGTTAAAAGGGTCAACGCAGCTGCGTCTTGATCCACGACGGTACTCATCAAATGCAATGCCAACTCTTTGATTTCTTGATAACGTTCCTTATCGTACACATCTTTGCCATAGTACAAACCTGCTTCAGCGATCGATAACAGGCGTTTGTATTGCGTAAAATAATCTTTCATCCATTCCCCGCCTTTTCCATTTCTCTGTTATGCTTCTTATTCTAGAGGAAATCGCCGGTTTTGCAAAAGAAAGTCTTCTGAGACATAAGCAACAATCCGTCTTGCTTTGACAGCTAAACTTCCCCAAAAGCTGAGTCATGAGAAATAGCTCATCAAAAAAAGCAGTTGGCATGTACCTAGACCAGGTATAACGCCCACTGCTTTGCTTATTTACTTAGCTCAATTGCGATTCTCTCGATCAATGGACGATAATCCACTTGCTCGTAATCTTCCACATTGACTTCGATAAGCTCCCCTAACTGAAAGTCATCGTAACGGCGATCGGTGATGATTTGCCGAAACGCTTCTTTGGTTATATGGTTGGTTGCAGCTTGTCTATCTTCCAGCACATCCCCGTAATGGTATCGTTCCATGATAAAACTCAAATGGCGGTCATCCGCACGATCACGTAAGAAGCGTCTTTCCCATAAGGTTTCAAAAGAGGCTGTCAAACGTATGGTCAAGCAGTCATAGCCATAGCTTTGGGCGAGAAAATTCAGCAAGGGCTTCTGCTTTTCACTAAAAGGGTATTCCGAGACCACCAAACGTTTTCCTAAAGACATGTACAAGCCTAATGCCTGATAGTAAAAAGGCCAAACATACTGTTTTTCGATCTGGGCTTTTTCTGCCAATGAATCAAAGCCAAGGGATTCGGCATAGCACTCTTTGATTTCATCCGGCGTAAGTGCGAAAAGATCAGGAAAACGTGTCTTCAACAGATTCAGTAAATAACTTTTTCCAGTTCCAGGGCTGCCTGCCAATAAAACAAGCATCTTTTTGCGTACCATCTATTTGCCGATCGCAGTCGGCGCTTTCGTATTCATGAAAAGGCCGATCTTGTGCTTGACGATTTCTTTGATGGCTTCATTGGATGGGATCACGTTGTGGCGCAATGATTTGTTGACTTCCGTTGCCCCAAAATTTTCTTTCGCAATCTTCGTCCAATTGACCAACAATTCAGTACCTACATTAAACTTGCGAATGCCGTTATTGATCAATTCAGGATAATCTTCTTCTTTGACGCCAGTTCCTCCATGAATGACTAGCGGCACGTCTACGACCGCATGGATTTCCTTCAATAACTCAACATTCACTTCGGTTTTTGAGCGGAATTGGCCGTGATTGGTTCCGATAGCGATGGCTAGCGCATCGACGCCAGTAGCAGCGACAAATTCTACCGCATCTTCTGGGCGGGTGAAGACTTTATCGTCTTCTTCCACATGAATGCCCTCTTCTGTGCCGCCGATCGTTCCTAGTTCTCCTTCGACGGACACCCCATGGGCATGGGCGTATTCGACGACTGCGCGCGTTTTCAAAATGTTTTCTTTGAAGGGCAAATGTGAGCCATCATACATCACCGAGCTATAGCCGCTATCAATCGCTGCTTTGATCTCATCGAAATCTCTGGCATGGTCCAAATGCAAGACAGCGTCCACCAGCTCGTGATCGGCAATCGTTTTGACGACATTGACCAAGACATCATAGCCGATGTATTTCGCCGTATCGATACTTGTTTGAATGATTATGGGTGCCCCCATCTCTTTGGCTGCCCGCAGCATACTTGGTAGCATTTCTAAATTATGGGTATTAAAAGCCCCCACTGTAAAATTCAATGCTTCTGCTGTTTTCGTTACTTCTTTTAATGTTGTATACATCCTTGATTCCACCTCGTCTAGTTTAATTGTCGCTGATCGTAAGTTGTTTGGCGATTTGCCGCATTTCTTCCATTTTGTCCATGTAATAGTCGATCTTTGCATCGTCGCCGTTTCGTGCGGCGGCGGCACGCTGAGCATTGTAAAGGGACATCAGTTTTTTGTAGCCGTCCCCGATCGATTTTTTCGCCTGCAAGCTTTTTTCCAATGCATCGATCGCTTCTTCTGGGTGGGAAAGTTTTGCCTGGGCTAAGCCTAACGCTTCATACAATTTTGCTTGTTCGTCGCTGTCAGTTTCTGCTTGCAGCTGACTTTCTAAGGTTGCAATAAGCGCTTCTGCCTCTTGGCTTTCTTCAGCGGTCAAAGGAACCGCTGGTGTTTCTGTGGGCTTTTTTTCTTTTTTGAAAAAAGAGAACATGCGTCTTCCTCCTAGCGATTAAAAGTTTTTCAATAAGGGACTGATGATCCATGCATATAGCAAGGCTGCCGTGACGGTATCCACATCGGTTGCCGTAGCGTTAACAAAGCCCATTTGATTGAAGATCGTCACAAGTAGGGCTGGCAGTAATGTAATGAAAAAGCCGTGGAAGATCCCTCCGATGATCGCCCCTCGACGTCCACCGACCGCATTGCCGAAGATTCCAGCGGTACCGCCGGCAAAGAAGTTCGTCAGCATCCCCGGCAAGATCATCGCCAAGCCAAAGACTGGTAAAACGAACATGGCAATGACTGTCCCAATCGTTGTAGTAATAAAGCCTAAAATAACTGCATTTGGGCTATATGGGAAGAACACTGGACAATCGAGTGCTGGTTTTGCATCAGGCACCAATTTCATGGCGATCCCACGAAACGCAGGAACGATCTCGCCTAAGAGCAACCGAACGCCGGCTAACAAAACATAGACCCCAACCACGAATTGGATGGCTTGCAAGAAGGCATACATGATATAGTTTTGATCACCAGAGAGCGTAGAAGCAAAGGTCTCTCCAGCAAACAAGACCGTCACGATATACAGTGGAACCATCACGACCATGACAGAAAGATAGGTGTCTTGTAAAAATTCAAAAGAACGTGGCAGTTTGATGTCTTCGATCGATTTTTTCTTCTCGCCTCTTTCTCCAAACAGATAGGCAACGCCTGCTTCAAAGAGGTAGCCGATCGTACAGAAATGTCCGAGAGCAATGTCATCTGACCCAGTGACTTTACGGATGATAGGCTGAGCCATCGCTGGCATCGCTACGGCAAAGATTGCCCCAATCAACCCACCAACGAGAATCAGGACAACGCCCCGTAAACCAGCGAAATAGCCAAAGACCGTCGTCATGGTCGCCATCCATAAAATGGCTTGACCCGTTAAGAAAATATATTTCCATTTCGTAAAGCGTGCCAATAAAATATTAAAAACAAAGATGGCTAAAAATGTCAGCGCTATGTCCCGCCCCAAGCCCAACTCATTCATCGCTTGCCCGTTGATGGCTTCGATGGAAGGGATTATGCCTTGCATGTCGAATCCTTCTGTGAAAATCTCGCCGAAATAGGTCAAACTACCGACGATGATGCTAGAACCAGCGCTTAAAACCTGAAAGCCCAATAGCGTCTTCAAACTTCCTGAAATGACTTGACCTGCTGACTTTTTCTGAAGCAGCAGTCCTAACATCGCGATCAAGGCGATCGTGATCGATGCCTGCGTTAAAATATTATCAATAATAAAATTGATGATGCCCATTTTTTCAAACTCCCTTCGTCATGACCCTTCCTTACAGTGCGCCTTTTTCCGTTAATACCGGGGTGATTTTTTCTTCGATTTCTGGTTTTGAAACAATGTTGCGTAAATAAATGATTGCGGTTGTCGGGTCCAAAGCAAACTTTTCAAATTGCGTCCGAAAATTCTCTGCTGTAATGATGATGTCTGGTTTCATTGATACCGCTGATGAGATATCGACATGATCCAATTTCGCCTCCACTCCTAATTTCGTTAAGACATCTTCTGTTGACATCTGAGCCGCAAAGCTACTGCCAAGACCTGCACCGCATACGAATAAGATCGATAATTTGTTCATGATTTTTTCCCCTTTTCTTTTTTTTATGAAAATAGCAATGATTGAAAAGCTTCAATCGTGGAACAAGCCAGCAACTGCGTGACTTTTTCTTCATCATTGATCAGTTCGATCAATTCCTTCATGATGGCAAGATGAGAGTAGGAGTCCATCGCAGCCAAGCAAAAAATGATTTTGACGGGGTCCATTTCTGGGTTCCCAAATGTGACTGGCGGCGCCAAGGTGAGGACACTCACACCCAACTGCTGGGCGCCATCTTCTGGTCGTGCATGCGCCAGCGCCAAATGTTTGCCAATGACGATATAAGGACCGTATTCCTCCACCGCCGCAACCATTGCCTCGATATAGCGTTGTTCGATGATCTGTTCTTTTACTAGCGGCTGCGCCGAGCGTTCAATGGCTTCTTCCCAATTTTGAACAGGAACGTTTAATTGAATATGACTAGCGGATAAAACATCTTTTAACATTGGCTGAATCTCCCTTGCATTAATGGCTAATTGATTTTGTTCAAACAAGTGTGTCAATTTGCGATAGGCGGCAGCATCGACCGTCCCGCCACTTTCTTCAATGACTGTAAGCAACTGATTGAAGAACAGCGTGGCATTTTTTTGGTCAAAGGCGATCCGCTTGAACTGTTCATTGTTTTTTAAGAAACGGCGGATCACTTGGTGATTTTCTTCATTGATGATCGGTGGGATCAGTAATACCGGCTTTTCTCGATAATCGATCTCATAGGTTGAAAAAACCAGATCCACATCGAATTTCGTAATCAAATTGACTTCTTGTGAATTCAAGACTGCCGCGACTTCTACTTCTGGAAATTTCTCCTTGAGGCTGGCTGCCAGCAGATTGCCGGTTGCCATTCCATGGTTACAGACAACGACCGCCTTATAGATCGTAATTATCTCGTGGTTCAATGAACTTAAGGCTGTAGAAAAATGGATCACGAGAAATGTCAGTTCATCTTCTGATAGTGGTTGTCCGACGATCTCTTCGATCGTGGGGGCGAAGCCCTTGACGGCTTGGTAGATTTGTCCATAATTTTTGCGAACAGTCTCTTTGATCGGATTGGGGACTTGAATGCCGCTTTTGGCTCGAACGATCAGCGCGGCCATATGTTTATACAATCCCTCTAACAACTCTTCTTCCTTTTTACTAAAAGGGATCTTGGTTTGGCATTCCACAAATTGGATCAGCTGCAGCGACAAGAGTTGCGCATGCGCCCATTCGATGGAATTGGACAAATCTTTAAAATTCAGTGATTCGATGATGAAAGAAAGATAGTTGACTTCGATTTCTGGTGGCTCGATCGAAAAGGTTTCAGCGATCGCCTGGATATAGGCTGACCCTTGGAGCGGATTGCTGGAAGTAGACCAATTCATGCGTGTGATAAATTCCTTCATTCTGATGCGCATCAGCCAAATGGCGGTAAACAATAAGATTTGGCTGCTATACAACTCATTTTGATTTGGCGGCAACACTGCTTGCATCACTTGTTGGATCTGTTTGATTGCTTTTTGCGGCAAATAGCGATAAAGCAATTTCGTAAAGACTAAATCTGGGGTCTGTTTATCAAGTGGCAGCCTACCGATCCGCTGATTGATGATGTCAAAAATCATCGTCCGAATCGCTCGTTCCGATCCATTCAACCGCAGTCCTTTTTTTCCTAGACTAATGATCTCAATGCCATATTTATTGATGTCCGCCCGCAAACGGCGCATGTCTTCATCCATGCTGCTTTTCGATATCTGGTACGCTTCTTCTTTTTTATTCAACACCAGGATCTCTTTTGAAAATGTCAGATGCAGTAGCAGATCAAAACTCCGCTCTTCACGGGTCATATATTCCGACTGTTGTGCCTGTAATGCCTGCCAAACAATGGCTTGCTGCTTCGAGGTCAGTTTCAAAAGGATGCCCTTTCCTCGAAGGGTTTGGATCGGTCCGATGTGTAAGTCAGCAAGAAACGTGTTGATCTCATTCAAATCATTGCGGATCGTCCGCCCACTGGCTGCGGTCTCTTCTGCCAGTTGCTCGATGGATAGTGGATAATCAGTCACCAACAGGCGATGCAAAACATCTACGATTCGTTTTTTCACAACTTTCTCTCCTTCTCTGATTTGAGTATATGATTTCGCTTACAACAAAAAAAGTAGATGTTTCTGCCACTTTAGTTTGCAAAAATGTAAACGCTTCTATTTCGAAATAGGAATCTTTGCTCGATTATTTCATATTTTCCTTATTTTTCCTATCCGATGGAGAAAACGTTTAGCTAGAGGATCAGATGCAAAAAAAGCAAGAGCAGCTGCTCTTGCTTATCGATGATGGTGCATGCTATTGTGTTTGATCCGTCGTGTCTTCTGGCTTATTTCCCAGCGCTTGCTCCATTTGCTTTACTGCCCAATCCATTAGAAAGATCAACAGCATTGCCAGCACGCTGCCAATCAATGCCCCTGAAAAACGCAATGGGATCAATTTCAGTGGCGTAAAACTAGTACCGATCGTCATTAACAGCAGGACTTGTGGGTTGGTAAAGAAATTAGCAACGGTATAATTGACTGGCATAAAAAACTCCGTCAATATGTTTAGAATGATCAAGACAACTGCGATCGCTTCAAGGGGCATATGCAAGGACATCAATAAGAAACCCAGCAGCAGCCCTACGATTCCTCCCAGTACCCTGCCGATCGTGCGATTTTTGATTTTTTCCATATGTTCCCCTGCCAAGACGGCAGCAGCGGAAATCAAGATCCAATAGCCGTTGCTGTCCCGCAACAGATAGGCAATGTAGGTGGCAATAAACAAGATCAAAGAAAAGTGCAACGCCTTGATGACCATTTCTGGTTGCTGAGATAATGCCAGCGAATATTTCTCGTGCAAGCTCAGTTGTTGAAAGGCCGCTTTTTCTTCTTTCAACGGCAGCTGTTCAGCTAACGAAATCACCAGTCCAGCAAGCAATGAGCCTGCGATGCCGTAAAGCAAATAGGAACTGTGGTGCAAGATTTCTCCAAGATGAGCGGCGTGAAAGTTAAAGCCGGTGGCATAAAGCATCAACACGAAGAAATAATCCGGCTTGGGGATCCGCATCACTTTTGACAACAAAAACGCGGAAAACGATAAAGCGCCGATAATAAAAGGCGCGCTCCAAGGAATCAGTGCTGTCCCAGCACCTAAAATAAAGGCCAGCAACAACGCCGCGCCGTGGGTCAAAATGGCGCGCAGATTATAAAAAAGGGACCGATGTTGAAAAGCCAAGTAGGAAAAAGCCCCCATCGCCCCCACAGAACTTATCAAAGGGTCCTGAACGAGGATCCCTATAAACAAAGGAACCGCCATCGCAAACCCTGATCCTAATGGACGCAAGACTTTTCGTTTGTCTTTCATGCAATTCCTCCTATCAAAAAAATATGTACGATAATACAGCCGTTTTATAAGTAACGTCCTAAACTAGTATACGGAGCAAAAGATGAATATGCAAATTTTTTTCAGAAACTTTTCGATATAATCGTAGCGATGTTTTCTTGATCAAATCATATGCTGGCACAAAACAGCCCTTAGCAATAAAAAAAGAGAAGCATTCGCTTGGCAATAGACTACAAGCGAATCTCTCTACTTTTCGGCAAAATATTCTTCAATGAAGTGCTGGTGATTGTATCTACTACTAGTATCGCGCAGCATTCACCCGTTTGAATAACACTTGATACACTCAATCAGCTAGTAACTCACCCTAGTGCCCACATGGACAGACTCTTGATACACCAACACGAGTCATTGCCTTTGCTGCTGGTGTCTGGTGCGAATATGTCTCTCAATAGATAATTGAAACACTAAAGCACCGAAAACAGCGTCTTCAGTGCTGACCAATTTCCTTTTGTTTACTGCAAACGCCATTGAATAATTGGTTTGACAACAAGGATTGCTCTTTAATCCTGTAAAATCGCCGTTTTCAAGCACTTCGATTAATCATAAAAAAGCTGACAGGGATGACTGCTTTTTCAACCAACTGGCAAGAATCATCGGTTGCTTCTCTGCTTTAATTTTTCTTGGAAAAATCACCTTTTGCGATGGCTTTGTCCGTACAGTAGTGGCCTTTGCCATGGGTCTGACGGACTTCTGCCAATTTTTCTTGGATCATCTCGAGGATCACCATGAGGTTGTCTTCATTGGCAACAAAGTCCAATTGATCCCCATCAATTTGCATTTTCGGACAAACGTCAAAGTTTTCATACCATTCATCGTATCGCTGATTCAATTCTTTGTAATAGTCGTACAATGTCGGATCATTGGCAATTTGTTCATAGGAACGACCACGTTTATTGATCCGTTCGATCATCGTATTCAAGGAAACCTTGATATGAACCATTAAATCTGGATGTTTCAACGGCGCCGATTCTTCCAATTCCCGCAGCATCGTGTTCAACAGGTTATCGTATTGTTCGACTTCCATCGGTGCGATGCGACCTAGATCGGCATTTAGATGAAACATCAAACTGTCCTCATAGATGGAGCGATCAATGACATTGTCATCATTCGACAACGCTTCCCGCATCCCTAAAAAACTTTTGTTTAAGAAAAAAATCTGCAATAAAAAGGCGTATCGTTCTGGATTGGAATAAAATAATGGCAGAACATCGTTGTCCTCCACGTTTTCATAAAAAGGCTTCGACGCCATTTCCTTCGATAAAAAATCAGTCAAACTGCTTTTTCCTGCCCCGATCGTACCTGCGATTAATAACACATTCATCCATCCTTTATTAAATATAGTCACCGACAAATGCTCGGTGCGCCATCGCTTCAAAATCATACGCTGTTCGTGCCGCCAAATCAGTCAAATACGCTTGTACCGACTCCGTCAACATCAGATTGACCGCCGCAGCTTTTTCATGAAAAGCGATCACTGGTTTATTTCGTACGTGTGCTGCGCCGATTTTAAAGGCTGTTCCCGGATCAGTGATTCCTCCATGGTCATCCAAAACGGCATCGACGACGTCGGCTCGTGTCAATTCCAGCATGTCTTTTTCAAAAATTTCTCTCGCCCATTCCGGTGTATTGGGTTCAGATGAACCTTCTTGATACAGGCGCGGCGAATAGATCGCCAAGGGTTGCGGGTTGTCAGCTAAACTGCGTTCTACCTGTTTGAGTCGTGCGACTTGTTCGTTTGAAAAAAACGGTTCAGCTAAATAGACCTGCTTCATCCTGCCAAGCACTCCTTTCCTGACCCCTTCGCCGCCAAACGTTGGATCAACGACTCAACGTCAGATAGGAAAAAGAGCGTTTCCGGCAGTTCAGCCCAAACTTCAAACATTGTTAGCAGCGGCTTCAGTCCATCCTTCAAGCCTTCGTTCATTAACACACCGATCGGCTTGACTGGCAATTTCCCAAGAGTCAAAAAAGTGCATACTGATGACAACTCCTCTAGTGTACCAAATCCACCAGGTAATACAAGGTAGGCATCGCTCATTTCCAACAATTGTTGCGTTTGTTCCTCCCTCGTATCCGTATAGAACTCGATGTATGTGCTTGATCCAGTGATGATTGGCGGCAAATCTTCTGCAAAGGAACCTGATGGATAGATCCCCGTCACTGCGCCTTCTTTTTCAAAGACCCCTTTCACGATCTCCCTCATCAAGCCAGCCAAAGGGCCGCAATAAACCAACTTGATGTGATTTTTTGCTAAGGCATTGCCGATGGCACGAGCGGTCTTTGCCAACTTTTCCTCATTTTCTAAACGGGTGCCGCAACATACAGTTACTCTCAAAAAGAACAGCTCCTTCTTCACTACACCTGCTATTTTACACAATCTATTAAAAAAGTAAATACTACATATTGTGCTTTATTTAGATAAAAATCGATCCATTCACTATATATTGTATATAGTCATTTTCATCTTTTCGCTTTTTCTTAAACGTTACAAACCTTGAAAATAGCAGCCAAGAAAAAACAGAACCAGCTTTCATCGATTGCCTCGGCCCTCTTTCATCCCACATAAAAAAACACGATGCAGCTAGGCTCGTGTTTTTTTATCCATCGCTTTTTTTCTCTTGTCCAAGCAAAATTCAGCAAAAATCTGTATAAAAAATTATTTTTTGTCGGTGGCTGCTTTCAGCTTTTGCAAATCCTCTTGCTCGACAAAAAAGGTCACTTCTCCTGTTTCTAAATCGACGGATGCTTTGACTTCAACCCCTCGTGGGAAAAACTTGCTGGCATCAGTCTCGATTTTCAAACGCATTGTTCCGTCTTTCAATCCAGCACCATAGGTCATCGTACGAAAGTTCTTTTTCATTCCTGCTCGCTCCTTTTTTAATAGCTCATCGACACTGCACCCATAAAGGGTACTCAGTTTCAATAAATTCAAACTGTCTGGTACCGTCTTGCCGGTTTCCCAATTTGAGATCGATGTGCGGGTCACTAAAATTTTTGTTGCTACTTCTTCTTGGCTCATTTGCTGTGTGACTCGATGGTTCTTTAGCGCTTCCCCAATCGTCATCTTGCCCTCCTTCTCCTACCTTAACGCAGACCTGCTGTGATTTCTGCTCAAATCCATTGATATCATGGCATTGTCAAACAGTTTTGACAGGATTTTCTTACACGAACTCTCCGTGATAGTGGTTTTCTTTCTATCATAGATGAAAAAAGAATAAATGACTAGAAAATGATTTTTTTATTTCGACTATACTACGACAAAAAAGTAGCACGAATAAATCGTACTACTTAAGAAAACATGACCTGTTGCTAACGGTGGATCGTCACTTCTTTTTTGACTTCTACGGTGATGCGGCCATTTTTGATGACCATCAAACGTTCAGGAATATCGATCAGCACATCGGCTTTTCTTTGGGTATCTAAAAGAATCAAGTCTGCGCGGTTGCCAACAGCGATTCCATAGTCTTTGATATTTAATGCTTTAGCGGTATTGGTCGTGATCATTGGCAAGACCGTCGGCAGGTCATCGGCGCCACCTAAATGCGCCACTGGCACAGCCAACATAGCAATTTGAATCAAATCCCCATTGCCATATGGCGTAAAGGCGTTACGGATATTGTTGCTGCCTAAACAGATATTCACACCAGCATCACGTAATTTGCGAATCGGCGTCACGGCACGGCGAACGTTGTAGGCATCGTTTCTGGCACCTAAGTGCAAGTCGGTCGCAGGCAACGGCATCACATTGATTTGGGCTTTGACCATCAAATCGATGACTTCTGCCAGCTGATCCGGTTCCATGGCGTGCAGCGCAGTCAAATGTCCTACTGATACCCGACCTTGATAGCCTTCTGCGATGGTTTTTTCACACAGGTAGACGATCGATGTATCGTCTGCTTCGTCGGCAAAATCTTGATGCAAGTCAATGTCTTTGTCAAATCGTTTGGCGATCTCAAAGATCAAGTCGATGTGTTCATTGGCTGGCGCATCATTGTAAGGAATGCCGCCAACGACATCGGCACCTTTCTCCATCGCTTCGATCATCATTTTATCCGTCCCTGGGGCTTTAAAAATCCCTTCTTGCGGAAAGGCAACGACCTGAATATCGATCAAGTCGCGGTATTCTTCTTTTAAGCGCATGATGGTGTCAAACCCTGTGAAGCCTTGTGCTGGATCAAATTCGGCATGGGTGCGCACAGCAGTCGTGCCATGTACGATCAGCATTTCTAATGCGCGTTTCGCCCGATCATAAATGTCTTCTTCGGTAAAGGTCGGTTTCAGCTTTGCCGTAACTTGGATCGCTTCTTGCAACGTACCTGAATTATTGGGCTCACGATCGGCGATCAAGGCTTTGTCTAAGTGGATATGGCTTTCGATCAATCCAGGGATCACCACTTTGCCTTTCGCCTCAATCGTTGTTGCTGCTGATTCTTCAATGTTGGGTGCAACTGCGGTGATTTTTCCTTCTGAAATTGCAATGTCTACTAATTCTGCATCGTCTTCAAGACGTGCTTGCTTGATCAATAAATCCATGTTTTCCTCCTATCCATCAGCCAAACACTAAGCCGATGACTAATAATAATACGGCTGCTAAACTCAACCACTTCACGTTTCCTTTGACTACATCCAGAATCGGAATTTGGAAACCAGAAGATAAAGCTTGCATCGTAATGTTGACAAAACTCATTTGACTGCCGAGGCCAACCCCCATCGTTACAAAGCCAAGAGCTAAGACTGGGAAGCCTAATGAAACGGCAACTGGTAGCACGAGTGTTAAAACGGAGCCGACATAGGCACCTGCGGGAATCCCAATCAAGACACCCGTCAAGATCGCCACGGGAACGACGATCGCTGCGGGGGCATTTTGTGCTGCACCGGCAATTACAGCAAACGTCCCGGTTTCAGCGATCACGTTGATGAAGGCTAAAAAGATCCCCACTTGGAACAAGCGGGTCAAAATATACGTGGATCCGTCCACCATCGCTTCCACCGATTGATTCATCGAAAAGTCGGTACAAACAAAAATCAACGCCAACGTGACCACCATATAAACTAGCGGCGTAAAGAGGACAAAGCCGATCAGGTCATTGATCAACGGACCAAAGATGACCGCAAAAAGCAAGAAGATCGCAGGCAGTGTCGTTTTGAACAATTCACCATTGCTTTTGTTTTCATACTCTTGATTGGCTGATTCTTTGAAGCCCAGATGACGACGCTTGGTCCCAAAGAATGCCAATAAAATCGCCAAACCAACGAATAACAACCAAAATGGGCGCATTTGATCGACGTAAGAAGCGACACTAAAGCCGCCTAGTTCAGACACGATACTAGATTCCAAAGAGGCAGGAGAAGTCGTAAAGGAGACAGCTGCCGCTAACGACATCGCTGCGATCAATTCGGGTACCACCCCAACTGCCGCAAATGCTAACGGTGCGATCACCATCGCACTCCCGCCGCCGATTCCGGACATATAAGTCGCTGCTGCCAATAAGATAACAATAAAACCAGCCACATATTCCACTTTTCCTTTGGTCCCTCTTTTGGCTAAGGTTAAGGCTGCCGTATAACTACCGGCTTTGAAGGCCGCCATCGCTACAGCGGAATTGATGATTGGCACCGTAATACTCAACATCGTCGGAATAGCTTCCAACAGTTGCGAATTGGCTTCAGCGAAACTGATCCCGCCAATAATCATCGCCAAGATCCCAGCAATCAAGCCAGCAATGATCATATCTACTTTTTTAAAGAGCAAAACCAGCACTAACACTAACGGAATCAGTACTAGAAATGCTTTGACTCCTGTTGGTGCGACGATCTCATTGATCGCTTCTGCCGCAAACACTGTTCTTTCTGAAAAGATAAAAAGAATGAGAGCCATAAACAGTGAGACGAACGTTCCCTTTTTTTTCATCACATTTCTCCTAACTTATATGAACCTTCATATAATAAATGTTGTGTTGCTATGGGGTGTTGCCGATTGATTTTTCCGCTGATTTTTCTCTGGTGTTTCCCACCTTCTTTCCTCGAAGAAAGGAATCAAGCAAAAGACACCTGCTTTTTCGACCTTTTTCGCCACTTTTTCTTTCTCTATTATAATTCTTGTTGTTAACGCTTTCTTTGGACATTATTCTAAAATAAATCTACGTTTTTTATCCAATTGGCTAAAAGCGCAGAAAAAAGCGCGGCCTGTGGAGAAAAGAGCCTTCATTTGATCCTCTGGCCTTTTCTCGGAGCCCCGCTTTTTTGATGTATCTTCTGCCTATGATCGTTTTTCACCTCGGTTTGTCCAGCGTTTCAGCCGATAAAAAAGCATCAGTTGTTTGCGCGCCCGCTTGATCCGCTGGTAGCGCTTTGGCTGCTTCTTGTAAAATGCTTGATGGTAGTTTTCCGCTGGCCAAAACTGCGTGGCCTTGCGGATTTCAGTCACGATGGGTTGCTGATAATAACCAGATTGTGCTAGTTCCTTTTTGGCTCGTTGCGCAAGCACTTCCTGCTCAGCAGTCGTATAGAAAATGATTGGGCGATAAAAATTGCCGCGATCTTGAAATTGTCCGAAAGCATCTGTCGGGTCTGTCACTTGCCAATATAACTGCAACAAGTCCTGATAGGTGATGATTTTGGGATCAAAAATGATCTCTACTGCTTCGACATGCCCTGTTGTTCCACTTAGTACTTGATCATACGTCGGATTCGGGACGGTTCCCCCGGTATACCCCGACAAGACGGAAAGAATGCCCGGCTGGTCTTCAAAAGGCTCGACCATACACCAAAAGCAGCCGCCAGCAAAAATAGCCACTTCTTGTGCTTTTCCACCTGTTTCGGTCGGCTCCACAGAAACTTCTGCTGGTTGGGCTTTGCTTGTTTCTTCATTCCTTGCCTTTTTCGGTGCTGACTGGCTGATTGTTTGATAAAACTCTGCGACATTCGGGGTCAGATTGTTTCTCAGTGCCAAAGGACGCAACGACGCTTCTAGTTTTTCCAAAACCCGTCTGGTCTGTTGGTCTTCAAGACTATTTGACGATTCCTTTTCGTGTTTGCCCGCTTTTTGTTTGGTCGCCAGCTGGGTTTCCAGTGTATTTTTTGCTTGCACCAGTTGTTCTCGTTCCCACTGTCTCGTGCCAGGATGCAAGATCAAATTATAGATTTCTGACAGCCACGCCATCGTTGTTTGCTTCATCACCATTGCCCCTTTGCCTCATGAAGGAGCGACTCTCGCTCCTTGTTTGGTTGCACTGTACCATAGTTTCGCCGATTCGCCCAATTTGATGCCCAGCAGCGTACCGACTTCAAACGTCGCCAAGCACAAAGTATTAAAATTGCTAATGCAGACACAAAAGCTCCCCCAGTTGCCTTGTTTATAAAAGTATCGTCCAGGCTCTTGAGAATGGAGCTGATGTCTTAAAGATTGCACGGGCGTATAATCTTACGGATATACTGTTTATAGAATAAAAGAAAACAGCATGGTCGACATCGATAAGATGATCATGCTGTTTTTATTTACTTACTTTTTGAAATACTGTTCTGACTTTCATCAATAACTCATCAACCAAGTGCTCATGCGCTTTTTCCAAAAAAACACATACTCTGGCTTCATAATCTATTGTCGTTAATTGATCTAACAATACTTTTCCTGTTGTCTTCATGCCATAATCTGGATTAATACTTACATATAACGGATAGTTTCTACTTGTACTGGAAATCGGAGCAACGGTGGCAACGTTACTATAATCTGCAATCATGTCATGACTTAAAACAATATAGGGTCTTTTTCCTGTTTGTTCATGTCCAGAACGAGGAGCTGTATCCAATAACAAAATATCACCTTGTCTAGGTTTTCTTACCATTTTTCATTCCCTACTGCTTCACCTAAATGTTGAATTTCCACGTGATTTCTCTCAGCAGTGTAATTTTCAAATAACTCTTCAATCGTTAACTCGTTTTCTACATTTGCCGCTTCGATGATTAGCCGTCTATGCCCGTTTACTTCTTCTTGTATTATCTTCACTTTGTCATCTGTATGAATGCCAAGATACTCCATAATGTGCTTGGGCAATCTAAGACCGTTACTATTGCCCCATTTTTTTATAGGTAACATTTCCATGCGCGACACCTCTTTCTGTATATACATAGTATAACATATATCACGACTAAGTATATACATAATTATCCTTTTGGTCGATTCACCTAAATTCCATTAAAAAGAATTGTTCTTACAAGTTTACACTGCTGTGCTAAGTTAGTATCTTTCTGACCTAACTAATGGAGCTACTAAAGGAATTGTGAAATGAAGAATTAAAAAATTTTATGTTTCTGACCCTATTTTAAGTTATCGCCCATTAATCTATGGATCCGGGCGTTCGTCCATATTTTTTCTTAAAACTTTGGATAAAATGACTCGTATCAGAAAATCCAATTTGTTGAGAAATTTCAGTAACTGTTAGATTCTTATTTTCCAATAAACTCTGACTTCGTTGTAATCGATAATCAATCAAGAATTTATAAGGGGTCATGGATGTGTACTTTTTAAACAATCTGTTCGCCTCTGAATTACTAATGTGACTACTTGAGGAAATATCAGCTAAAGCTATATTTTCGGCATAGTTTCCGTATATAAATTGGATCATTGTCATTATCTGATTTATTTTAGTATTTTTAATGGTAGTCGGTTGCTTTATCTGATCTAACTTCGAGTTGATTAGAATAAGCCAAGCTTTACAAAGATCTATCGATATCAAGTACTCTCGACCAAATCTTGGTTCCATGTAATACAAATCGATAATTTCTTTTAGGATAGATAAGATTTCTCTTGAAGAAATATCCAGGTTGTCCATCGCAATAGAAGGATATTTTATACTATTTACATAGGGCTCCACATAGCTAAGGTCCATTCGGCTTCCAGGGAAGAAAGTGAGATTCTCCTTGATAAAATTTATGCTTATATAAGAGCTATTGGGTGTTAGTTGAGTCATTTGATGTAGAACATTAGAGTTGATAAAGATAAAATCACCTTTATTTAATATATAGTCGACTCCATTAATTTTTGCATTAACTACTCCCTTCTCAACAATGGTAAATTGTAATTCATCATGCCAATGGGCATCATCGAATCCTCTACCTGAAGGATTCACTCCATTTTGATTTATATGATAAATTTCAAAAGGAAAACTAGTATCTTGATAGTGATTCTGTTCAAATAATTTTTTCATCAACTTGTCCTTTGGTTATATTTTCATATGTAAGAACCTTTTTTTCATATTATTATATATCATTTGATGATATTATCATATAAAAATATTGGAGTTGAATAATTATGACAATCGAATTTATCCCCTATAATAAGCGTTTTTTAAGCGAAATGACACAAACCTGGAATGATATTTTGATAGATGGCGAAGCATTTCCAGGAGAAGATTTATTTAATACAGAAGATTTTAAATTAATGTTATTAGAACAATCTGCTGCATCCTGTCTTCTTTATAATGGAGTCTATGCAGGATTCTTCATAATTCATCCTAATAATATCGGACGTTGTGCACATACTGCAAATGCGAGCTATTGTATCGATAAAAGGATGAGAGGAAAGGGCTTATTCAAACACGTAGTAAAAAGATCCTTATGGGAAGCAAAACAACTAGGTTTTCAAGGAATGCAATTTAACGCCGTCGTCTCTAATAACAAGGCAGCGATCCATACCTACGAGAAAAATGGGTTTTCCATCATCGGTTCTATCCCTAAAGGATTCCGACTGAAGAATGGAATTTTTACTGACATGTATATTATGCATCGATCGCTATGATAAAAAATACCAAGGCATTCTCTTCACTATCTTTACAATTCTAATAGTCAGTTCTACAGAGATTACACTAAAGTTACTAGGGGGAACGAGTAGCCACGGGGGCAATTAAATTTTTGGCGTTTTTTGATTGGCGGTATTTTTCTATTTATTTTAGCTAAGAAAAAAAGTATAAAGGTAGCTTCTTTGCCACTCCTTGTTTTAAATGCGATTTTATTTATCGTATTCAGCATGAATTTCTATCAAATGGCTATCTTTCAATCAAGCGCATTCTTTGTAGCAGTTGTTTTTAGCACAAATCCATTGTTTACACAATTGATAAATACGTTATTAACTCGTCAGTTAAAAGTACCTTCACTTTCGATCATACTTTCAGTACTAGGAATCATAATCATCATTGTTTCAAATTACACAAAAAATGATCTAGGGGTTCTATTTGCTTTGATCTCTTCTATTTTATTTGGATTATATAGTACACTAAACGAAAGAATTATCAAAAAATATACTTTAAGTACAGTGACTTCTACATCATATACCTTTATTTTTGGCGCATTGGAATTGGCGCTATTAAATTTGATTTTTTCGAAATTTAATGATGATTCTCCATTAAAATCGATTTTCACATTTCATTACTTTACCGATTTTAGCCTACAAACATTACCAGGTCTATTCTATTTGAGCATTGTGGTAACCGCCTGCGGCTTTCTGTTTTACCTTATCTGTCAAATAAAATTCAAAAAATTATCACACACTGTTTTTTTCTCTAAGCCTGCGGTTTCTGCAATATTTGGTTTGCTAATCTTAAATGATCCTATTCCTTTTTCTAGTATTGTAGGTATCTCGTTGATATTTTTAGGTAGCATATTAACTTTTCAATAATTTACTAATGTACAATACTCATGATATTATTTTTTTGTATTTTCGTTGGCCTAAATGTCACTCGATTCCCTCTTCTACTGATCGTTAAATGATTTATAAAGCAAAATAAATAATCGGAACCAAATAAGAAAAAGCCAAAAACGTTTTAAGTTTCTGAAACCTTAAAATAAAGTGACTCCATCAAATAATACCGATATGAATAGACAAGCACTTGTTGATTACTGAGTTCTTTTACGATCTTTTTGAAAAAAGCACAGATCGAAAGGGCGTACCATCAGTTAGGTACGCCCTTTTAAGAGATGTGGAAAATCTACATGATACAGAAGTTCCGCACAGTTATTTTTCAAAGACATTAAGTGATGATGACGTTTCTTCCTTTTGCAACGTCATGATGACTGGACCTTCTTTGGTGATGGCGATCGAGTGTTCATATTGGGCACAATAACTGCCGTCAATCGTGCGTGCTGTCCAGCCGTTCGGGTCCATCTTCATGCGCCAAGTGCCGGTCGTGATCATCGGTTCGATGGTGATCGTCATGCCCTCTTTCAAACGAATTCCTTTGCCAGGCAAGCCGAAGTGAGGAAAGAATGGTTCTTCATGAATGGTTGGGCCAATACCGTGAGCAATAAAGTCCCGCACGACACCATACCCTTTTTCTTCAGCGAAGCTTTGGATCGCATAACCAATATCTCCGACTCGGTTGCCGACTTGTGCTTGCTCGATGCCTTTCATTAAGGCTTCTTTCGTTACTTCCATCAGCGCTTGATGTTCTGGTGAAATCTCTCCTACAGCATATGTCCAACAGCTGTCAGAGATTGCTCCTTTGTAATCGACACAAAAATCGACTTTGACGACATCGCCTGATTTTAAAACATATTCTGAAGGGAAACCATGACAAATCTCTTCATTGACACTGATACACGTCGCAAATTCATACCCTTCAAACCCGATTTGCGCGGCTGTTGCCCCTGCAGCTTCTATCTGTTGATGGACAAAGGCGTTGATTTGGTTCGTGGTGATACCGGGAACGATTTTTTCCCGTAGCTGCTCGTGAATACTTGCCAAGATACGACCAGAAGTTTTCATTTGTTCGATCTCTCGCGGGGATTTTAATGTGATCAATAGATGATCTCCTTTCCTTAAATAGCCATTACCATGTTTCTTTTAATAATACACCTCATCTAGAAATAAGCCATGAGAAGGCACTGTTTCACCAGCTGCTTGTCGTACTTTATCGGCTAACACTTGATCGATCACTTCTGGCGGTAGCGTGCCATCGCCAATGGCAATCAGTGTGCCTGTCAAGATTCGGACCATTTTATGCAAAAAGCCGTTGCCTTTGAAGGTAAACCGCAATAGGTCGCCTTCTGGTGTGATGGTGATTTCATCGATCGTCCGCACCGTTGATTTTTTTGATTTTTTCAACGCAGAAAAGCCAATAAAATCATGGGTGCCGATCAACTTCTCAGCCGCTTGCTGCATTTTTTCCAAATCAAGGGGCTGCGGGCAATGAAAACTGGTATTGCGATCAAAGACTGATGGGATCGCGTTGTTCCAAACATAATAGCTGTATTGCTTGCCTTTGGCATGATAGCGTGCATGGAAGCGTTCAGGGACTTCTTCAATCTTGTTGACGACGATGTCTTGCGGCAAATAGCGGTTAAAGAACTGCTGCATCTCTGGCAAACTCATTTGATGGGCCGTTTTGAAATTCGCCACTTGTCCTCGAGCATGCGTGCCCGCATCGGTTCTGCCAGAACCGACGATCTCAATTTCTTCTCCCGTCAATAATTTGATGACCCCTTCAACTTTTTCTTGGATCGTTTTTTCTGAATCTCCTAGTCGTTGCCACCCTAAGTAGCGCTTGCCGTCATATTCAATCGTTAATTTGATATTTCGCATGGTTGTTGCTCCTTTTTACCGGTAGTACCGGTGGATAATTTTTTCTATTCTATTGCTTGAGATATTTACTTATGATAAGGTGCCCCCGTATTGATTCGATACGCGCGATAAATCTGCTCCAATAAGATCAGTTTCATGAGTTGGTGCGGGTAGGTCATTTTGCCAAAGGAGATTTTGGCATCACTGCGAGTCATGACTTCTTGGCTTAAGCCTAGGGAACCGCCGATGACGAAGGTCAGTTGGCTTTTTCCTTGGATGCCGAGTTGATCGATTTGTTTGGCGAAGGCTTCGCTGGTGGGATTGGTGCCTTCGATTGCTAAGGCAAAGACATATTCGGTGTCTTTGATTTTGGCTAAAATGCGCTGGCCTTCTTTTTCTTTGATTTGCAGCATTTGGGCTTCACTCAAGGTTTCTGGCGCTTTTTCATCTGGTACTTCGACAAACTCAAGCTTTGCGTATGCCCCCAATCGTTTGGCGTACTCGTTGATTCCTTGAACGAGGTACTTTTCTTTTAGTTTTCCTACTGTGACGATTTTGATTTTCATAGGTTCCTCCTCGTTATCCCCTTATTTTATGAAAATGTGGACAATGCTATCCACAACCTTTTACACACTTTGACTTTCTTTGAAATTCTTCTATCTTATCTATAAAACTGTGACACTTCAACGATTTCTTCATCCACCCAACCAACCCCATCAAGATTGTCCACACACTGTGGAAAAAAAAACCTTTGATTCTCCCCAGATTTCTCTGCTATTTTTATTCAAAAATGAACGGGTTTTGCGAAGAAAATTTCATCGTTTGAAACAGATTCTTACGCAACTTCTTCATATTTTTTTCAAAATCTCTTAGTAGACTAATCTCAGATAGAAGGAATATACTGATTATAACGAATTATTCATTAAGGGGGAAATAGTAATGGCAAGAAAATATGTCACACCAGGTAAGAAAACTTCTCCTGGTTTATTAAAACGTTTAGGTATTGGGATTTTAGGCGGTATGGTCGGCGGATTATTGACCTTCGGCGGTCTATATCTGGCAATGGGTTCATCCTTGAGTTCAACACCAGAAACCACGACCAACAGTGGGGTCCAAGATTCTAACGGGCAAACACAAGTATCTAATGTCAAACTTGATGTGACTAGCGATGTCACTGAAGCAGTTGAAAAAGTACAAGATTCCGTCGTTTCCATCATTAATTTACAACAAAGTCAAAGCAACGATTGGAACAGCCTCTTTGGTCAGCAAGGTGGACAAAGTGAAGGCGATAGCCAAAGCGAAGACGACAGCGCCTTAGAAGCTTCTTCTGAAGGTAGTGGGGTCATCTACAAAATCGATGGCGACGATGCCTATGTCGTAACCAACAACCACGTCGTTGAGGGTCAAGATGGTTTGGAAGTTGTCTTAGCAGATGGTACAAAAGTCAAAGCTGAATTGGTAGGTACCGATTCTTACACAGACTTAGCCGTCTTAAAAATCTCTTCTGAAAAAGTTACAACTGCCGCAACATTTGGCGATTCAAGTGCCTTGAAAGTCGGCGAACCAGCAATCGCGATCGGTTCTCCTCTAGGCTCTGACTATGCAAACTCTGTGACACAAGGGATCGTGTCTTCCTTGAATCGTCAAGTAACAAGCCAAAACGAGTCTGGTGGTACGATCAGTATCAATGCGATCCAAACGGATGCTGCGATCAACCCAGGGAACTCAGGTGGTCCACTGATCAACGTTGATGGTCAAGTGATTGGGATCAACTCAAGTAAAATCGCCAGCACCTCTGGTTCTGCTTCAGGCGTTAGTGTCGAAGGAATGGGCTTTGCGATCCCAAGTAACGATGTCGTTGAAATCATCAATCAACTAGAAGCAGACGGCAAAGTGGTCCGCCCTGCACTAGGGATCCAAACGATCGATTTAGGTTCCATCACATCACAACAACAAGAACAAATCTTGAAAGTTCCTTCATCCGTAACTTCAGGCGTTGTGATCTACTCAGTCAACAATGCAACTCCAGCAGAACAAGCAGGATTGCAACAATATGACGTTATCACGAAGATCGATGATACAGAAGTCAGCACCACAACTGATCTGCAATCTGCGTTGTACAAACACAAAGTCGGTGACACAATCACTGTAACCTTCTATCGTGGCGATGAAGAAAAAACAGCAGAAGTAAAACTTTCCGTTGATACATCGATCAACGAACAATCAACAGACAGCAGCAACTAATCACCAAAACCAATCAAAACAATCAAAAAATGAACTGCCGCAAAAACAGGAAGCGGCAGTTCATTTTTTTAGGCTTTACCGACCGGAAAAGCTTCACCTACAACGGCATCTTGAGGCAGCTCAAGGATGCCTTTTTTCATTGGTGCACCTTCTAAATGTAGTTCTTTAGCAGAGCAGATCATTCCGAAGCTTTCTACGCCACGAAGCGTCCCCGGCCAAATCATCAAGCCATCTGGCATCATTGCGCCAGGTTTTGCGACAACGACTTTCAAGCCTTTACGGATATTGGCAGCGCCACAGACGATTTGCAAGACTTCCCCATCTCCAACTTCTGTTTCCGTGATAGACAGATGGTCGCTGTCTGGATGTTCCACACAAGATTTCACATAGCCAACAACGATTTTTGGTTCCGTATCTGCTGGCAGTTCTTCGCTGAATCCTGCTTCTTTGATCATGGTGTTCAATTGTTGGATTTGTTCTTTCGTCAACGTTACTTGACCACGGCCTTCGATCGTCATTACTTCTGAGATCGCAAAAAAATTCCAGCCGACGATCGTGCCTTCTTCATTTTTGATTTGGGCAACATTGCCTTTGCGTTCGACGGTTTGTTCTAATCCTTTATCATCTGCTGTGATGGCAAGCAGTGTATCACTGACATATTCTTTGTTATAAGCAAAAATCACGTTTTTTCCTCCTTAGGTACTTACACATTCCGCCCATAATCTTAACAAATTTTTCGGCATCCGTCATGGAATTTCTTTGTTTTCCTTGAAATTCTAGTTATTTTCAAAGACAAAAAAGCCTGAAAACCAGCTACTGCTCATTTGCTAAAGACAATGCTTCACTAGCGAGCAAAACCGCTGATTCTCAGGAACTTCCTTTTGTCACTTGTTACTACCATGCGAACTAAGGAAAAGAACACGGCAACGACAAGCTTATTTTTTCAAAAAAATGACCTTACGCTTTGGTTTCTTCAGGGGATACGATCAGCACGTCGCACCGGGCTTCACGGATAACGAAGCTGGCGACACTCCCCATCATGAAGCGTTCCACGGCGTTTAGCCCGGATTGCCCCACCATGATCAAATCGATGTCGTATTGATCTGGTAATTGAGTGGCAAGAGCGTCTTTGATGGAGCCGTAAGCGACGATGCCTTCTACTAGATCAAAATCCACTGATTTTGCGTAGGCTTTACAGTCGTCGATCAGATTTTTCGCCGTATCTTTTTCTTGTTCCAAGATGGAACTATCCAAAGGTGCATAGCCCATCATGGTCGGCACTTGCTGATCGATGATCGTTGCGGCATAGACCTTCCCTTGATTTCGACGAGCGACTTCCACTGCTTTTTTGAAGGCAGACATCGCTTGATCTGACCCATCGATCCCCACTAAAATGTTTTGATATCTTTGTGCTTCCATCTTTTTCCCCTCCTATGCTGATTGTACGCTGGTTAAAAAGGCTTCGATCTCTTCTTTGGTTTTGCGATCCTTGTTGACTAACCGCCCCAGCTCCTTGCCGTCTTCGATGACGACGAGGCTAGGAATACCAAAAATGTTCCATTCAACCGCTACATCCATGTATTCATCACGGTCGACTTCGATAAATTGAAGATCTGGAAAGTCCGCTTCGATTTCAGGCAATTGCGGTTTGATGTAGCGGCAATCCCCACACCAATCGGCGGTGAAAAAGAAGACATTTTTGCCTTTCTCCACATATGATGCTAACTCTGCTAAATCTTTTGGAATAATCAAATTCTCACCACTTTCTTTTCTTTAAGTATACACCTTTCTTTCAGGGACTACCAACTGACATGCTGATCTTGCAAAGCTCTGCAGAAAAAAAAGAGACAACGGATGGCTGTCTCTTTGCTTTCGTTCTCGCTTATTGTCCTGCCAAGATCGTATCAACGGTTGATCGATCCAAACCTTTCAAGACTTGAATCACCATTTCCCGTGCCGCTTCATAATCAGCGATACTGAATAGGGTTTGGTGGGTATGGATGTACCGTCCAGGAACACCGATAACTGAACTTGGGATCCCTTCATTTGCCATGTGTGCCGCACCAGCGTCGGTACCACCTTTTGAAACAAAGTATTGGTACGGAATGTTGTTGGTTTCTGCTGTGTCCAACAAGAATTCTTTCATCCGCGGCAACATGATCATACCTGGATCATAGATTCGCATCAAAGTCCCGGCTCCTAGATGACCAAAGGTGCCATTTTTCGTGACTGTGTCATCTGCTGGCGAGCAATCGACCGCAAAGAACAAGTCTGGTTTGAATTTCGTCACAGACGGACGAGAACCCCGTAAGCCGACTTCTTCTTGAACGTTGGCACCAGCAATCAGCGTATGGCCTAACGTTTCCTCTTTCAAGGCTTCAAGTGCTTCTAATACGACCGCACAGCCGTAACGGTTGTCCCAAGCTTTCGAGATGATGTTTTTCCCATTGGCTGTTTTGATGGTTTCCACTTGTGGGACGATCGTATCGCCAGGACGTACACCAAAGCTTTCTGCTTCTTCTTTTGATTCAAACCCAGCATCAAACAAAATATCTGTCACTTCGACATTTTTTTGACCGCTGCTTCCTCGCAACAAATGTGGCGGTACTGAAGAAGAAACGCATGGGTAATCGCCCTTCGCTGTTTTCAATGTAAACCGTTGAGCAGAAACCACATAGGGGTTCCATCCGCCTAAAGGAGTGACTTTGAATAAGCCGCGATCGGTGATCGTCGTCAATAAGAAGCCAACTTCGTCCATGTGAGCAGCTACCATCACTCGTGGTGCATCTGCTTCTTGGTGGTGACGCAAACCGAAGATGCCGCCTAAGCCATCTTGTTGGATCTCGTCCACCAAGGGGGTCATCGCTTCACGCATATACGCCCGCACGTCGTGTTCAAACCCGCTGGTTCCTTGTAACTCCGTTAGTTCTTTGATACGTTGAAATGTTTTTTCTTCCATGATCATTCGAGAAACACGTATCGGTTATTTGCTGCCCTAAAGAAACAAAGCTGCTTTTTTTGAAAAAGCAACGCTTGCTGTTGCTGCGTTTTCCAGCAATTTTTGGGTGAAACAACGGATGTGCTCTCTTCCTCCTTATTCCTACTGATATTCTTTATTATAGCGCAAATTTCTATTGTTGGTTATTTTTCTTATAGAATATTTCTAAACTATGGTAAACTATTGTTAAGAGAACCTGTGCTTTCACCGAGATCAAAACATTCGGGAAAACTTACTTTAGGAGGGACATTAGATGGAGAATGAGCATCCATTGCATTATTTTAAAAATGGACTGACCATCGGTTTAGGTCTTGGCTTTGCAGGAGGAATTTTTTCAACGATCTGGTTGAAGAAAAGGCAAGCCATGAATGCCGATGATGTCTTAGACAATATAAAAGCGGCGTTTATCAAAGAAGGACCGATCGAAGGTTCTTGGATCAATTTCGAAAAACAACCTTTGCGCAAATTTGCGATCACTTCCCAAGGATATACTGGCGGCATCACCCGCACCGAAGACGGGCAACTTGTCACCTATGAATTTTTGGCAGATGCTCATACAGGTACCGTCTTAGATATCCAACGAGCAATCGTGGAATAATCACTGCACTTACGACCAGCTTCTTAAGAGGCTGGTCTTTTTTCTTTTAAGCAGTGCTTTTACTGGAGCAAGGTCGCAAGGTCCAATACCACGACTTCATCAATGCTGCCGCCTTTTTGCCGATACGCCCATGCCCCACTTTCAAACAAGCAGTACAGCTGCCCTTTTTCTACCACGATCTGTTCAAGGTAATGGGGAAACTTGATGCGCCGCAACGCATGTTTGCGGGTCAGCACCGTTGCATCCTTTGAAAAGACCCATAACTCCGCCGACCCTGGTCCAAAAGAACGTGCCAGCAACATGTATTCAGTGGTAAAGGCGATACTTTGGACTTTCGTGGTGGTGACCCTTCTCTTACGAGGCTTGATGCGAGGAGGCGCTTTGCGACCGCTGTCTGAAAGGACAGACAACGGATAATTCGCCACCACGCCTCCTTGTTTCAAGGCAAAGGTTCCTGAGACAAGTTCACCGCCATCGGCTGCCAAATAGGAGCTGTGAGTGATGCCTGCCAATTCGATGACTTGCTGATAAGCGATAGGCTGATTGGTTTCATCTTCCAGCAGTGCTTGCAAAGAAACACACGCCACGCGCCCCATTCCTTTCCCTGTAATGGTTAGCCACAGCATTTGCGTTGCTCGATCAAAGACTAGTCCACCGACATGGGGGCGTTTTGGCAGAACCACCGTTTTCAGATGCCGCCCGCTCGTTCTTTCTATTATATAAAGCTGTGAGTGATGTTCCTGCTGCGAACAATACGCTGAGATGAACAAATAGTCCTCTGAAACGGCCAACCCTTGTGGGGTCATTGCCTGACATTGATCTGCATGCTTGTGCAGCCTCGTTTCTGCTTTCGCCGTTGCCGTCGTTGCCACTGCGGCAGTGGCTTCTTTTAAACCGGGAACCAAAAGGACTGCTTCCCTTTTCGCCCCGGCTGCCAGCCACGCTTGCCGCACACTGGGATAACGCTTCAGCTGGGCTGCCAGTGCTTGGTTGTGGCGTGTATGTCGGTGCTTTTTTAGCCAGTACACCACAAAAAGGCCAACCGCAAACACGCCCAAAAGCAGCAAGCTCTCTGTTTGTCTCATTGATTGGCCTCCTTGATGAATTCCCTCTTGTCGGCTGATTTATCAGCCGCTTATTGTTTGTCTATTCGCAATAATGCTTAGACTACTTGAACTTCGACATCAATGTTGCCGCGAGTGGCCCGAGAATACGGACAAAAATCATGGGCTTCTTCTGCGATTTTCTCCGCTTCGGCCCTTTCAACGCCTGGTAAGGATACTTCTAAAATCACGCCGATTTGGTAACTGCCGTCCTCATGCTGATACAAAGACACTCTTGCTTTAACTTCGGATTCGGATTCGATGTTATGCTCTTTCAGCATATGCTGTACGGCACCGTTGAAGCATGAAGCATAGCCTGCGGCAAATAATTGTTCTGGGTTAGTCCCTTCACTATGAAGACCCGGTTTGTCAATTTTCAGGTGAAAACTGCCATTTGGTGCTTCGACCTCTCCGACACGACCGCCTCGATTGATCATCGCTGTTTCATATTGCTTTTTCATTGAACCTCTTCCTTTCTTTTTTGACCTACTTCAAGTGTAACGACAATTTCCCGATATGACAAAAGGATTGCTTGTACTTGTTTCTTGAAAACAAAAAAGGCAAACCCAGAAACTCTGGATTTGCCTGTCTATTCGAGGTAATTGCTACCCGAAATAAATAAATGGAAACAATTGCTGAATGGACTAGCCGTTTGAACGTCCTAAGAAGAATGAAACAACAGCAACGACAATAACCGCACCAATAATTGATGGGATGATTGCCATTCCAGCAAGTGATGGACCCCAAGAACCTAAGATCGCTTGTCCAATAGCTGAACCTACTAAACCTGCAACGATGTTGGCGATCCAACCCATTGATCCACCTTTATTTGTGATAGCTCCGGCGATCAAACCGATAATAGCTCCTACGATTAATACCCATAACCAATGCATATTTTTCTCCTTCTTTCTTTTAAGTAGTTATTACACATATTATGTTACGCTTAATCCCCGTTTTAGACAAAAGATTTGCACTCAATTTGCAAAAAAAATTTTCAAACCTTGTTATATTAACGTTTATCAGCACTTCTTAATTATCGTTGTAAGAGCTTTAATTCGTTTTTTTTAGTATTGGTGCATTGTTTGAAATCGTTTTATTTTGTATTTTGTATCTTATCCGCTAAACTGAGGGAGAACCACTCTTATTTTGTCAGATAATTGGCACTTTTCACTCCTCGATCAGTCCTAGGACTGCTATCTTTTCAGAACTTCAGCTATTTTTCATTGGGGGACGTTTCGATCGTTTTCGATTGGAAACGTTTTTTTGAACAAAAATCATTCAATAAAGGAGAGGAACAAAATGAACAAAAAAATAGGATATTCAATTTTGTCTTTGGCGGCAGTGATGTTGGGGGTCGCTGGATGCGGCAGTGGTGACAGTGCCAGCGACAGCAAACAGATCCGTATGTTCGTTTCTGGAGATACCAGTGAAGGCGGCGCTTATTCGAAAATGGCGGAAAAATACAAGGAAGAAACTGGTGTGACTGTCGAAGTCACCGATGTGCCTTATGCGGACTTGCTGACAAAGATCACCAAAGCTGTTCAAGCAGATGATGCGCCAGAGGTCGTGCGGGTTTCTACCGTTCAACCTGACTGGAATGACTATCTGATGGATCTATCAGACATCGCCAGTGAGGCAAAAACATTGGAATCGATGACGATCAAAGATGAAGCAGATGTCGTCAAAGCACTCCCTTCCGATGTCACTGCCACTGGGTTGTTTATCAATACGGATTTGTTTGACGAAGCTGGTGTGACCTACCCCACTTCGGAAGAAGACATTTGGACTTGGGATGAATTTTTAACTGCGATCAATGAAGTCGTTGAAAAAACCGATGTCAAATACGGCATGGTCATGGACGCGTCGGATCACCGTTTACGGGCTTTCACCTATCAATACGGGGGACAAGATTTCTTTTTAGATGACAGCGGTGATTCTTATACGACCGATGATGCTACGAAAGCGGCTTTGCAAAAATTTGTGGATTTGAACAATGACGAAGTGATGCCAAAATCGGTTTGGACCTCTGGAGAAGATGCTTCTGCTATGTTCAAGAGCGGCCGTGTTCCAGCTTACTTTTCTGGCAGCTGGCAGATCGTTGATTTTTCTACCAACATCAGCAACTTTAACTGGCAATCCACCTATTCTCCTTATGAAGAGACCCGCGCGGTAAATATGGGCGGCAACTTCATCACTGGCTTCAACAATAGTAAAAACAGTGAAGAAGGCGAAAAATTCATCAAATGGTTGTACGAAGAAGAAAATTACAAACAGCTTTGTACCTATGCTGGCTACTTACCTGCGGTGGAAGATTTGACGGTCGATTATGAACAAGGTCAGGATGCTTATGAAATCTACAACCAAGAGATCGCAGCCGCTGCTCAACCAATCAGCAGCAAGCAAACCACCGATCAAGTGACGATGAGTATGAAAGGCTACACTGGATTGACAGGGGCTTACCGTGATGCCATCGTGCAAGTATTAAATGATGAAATTACATTAGATGAGGCAATCGACAAGACGATCAAGGATTACAATGATGGGTTTTTGAAGAAATAAACAGACGTTCAACCACAAAGAACCCATCGTCTGGCTTTTTGCAGACTGCGGGTTCTTTGTTGCTGATACGATCGTCGGAGGAGGAATTTTCTATGAGCACTTTACAAAAAAACAAATGGCCGTTGTTTTTCACTGGCGCAAGCATCATTTTGTTCATTATCTTCTTTTTGATTCCAGCACTCTTAGGACTTTATTACTCGTTGACGGACTATAAAGGCTTTGCGACAGCCAATTTTATCGGCTTGGCAAACTACCAAGAATTGTTTCAAGACGCCAGCTTTTATAAAGCACTATTCCGCACATTTCGTTATGTGATCATTCTGGTCCCAAGTATCTATGTCGTTTCTCTCGTCGTCGCTTTGATGTTGAATAGTCAGTTGGCGAAAGGCAAATTTTTCGCAAAGATCATTTTTTTCTTACCATGGACCATCTCTGGGATCATCGCTGGGGTTATCTGGAAATGGCTGTTTGGTGAAAACTTTGGCTTTATCAACTTTATTCTAGAGCAAGCGGGACAACAAACTGTCCCGTGGTTTACCGACTCGAATGCTGCCTTTTCTGTCATTATTTTGGCTGCCATCTGGGGCGGCACTGCCTTTAACATGCTGCAATTTACTGCAGCTTTGAAAAATATCCCCCGCTCGTTGTATGAAGCTGCCGAGATCGACGGCGCTAGCTTTGGGCACAAATTGCGCTACATCACATTGCCTATGCTGCGGCCAACTTCCTTTATGGTCATCTTATTGGCTTCGATCGGCGCTATGAAAGAGTTCGCCCTCGTGCAATCGCTGACTAATGGTGGTCCAGGAACCGACAACATGTTGATCGTGCAATATATCTATACGACTGGGTTTGACAAAATGCGGGTCGGCTATGCCAGTGCTGCCTCCATGGTTCTTTTCGTGATTCTTTTACTGTTAGGCTTAGCACAAATGAAGATTGGAGGCGGCAAGAATGACATCTAAGACCATCAAAACCAAACGACCTGTCACAAGAAAGTCAGCGATGTTTTTTTTAACGCTGGCATTGATCATCACTTCCCTACTGTACCTTTTTCCACTGCTTTGGTTCTTATTGAGTGCCTTCAAACCAGGGACTGAACTATTTGCTTATCCCTTGAAAATCATTCCTGAAAATCCAACCATTCAAAACTTTATTGATGCTTGGACGACATTGGATTTCTTTCGTTACTTCAATAATACGTTGATTTCAGCGGTCGTCACCACTTTATTGACGATCCTAGTCAGCGCCGCCTGTGGTTATGCCTTTGCAAAATACGATGCCAAATGGCTGCGTTTTTTCTTCATCTGTATCATCGCCACCACCATGCTGCCGACGGAAGTTATCATGAATCCGACGTTTTCCGTCATTCGTTCGCTAGGCTTATATGATAACTTGCTGGGGATCATCATTCCTTCCATCAATACAGCAACCGGTATCTTTATGTTTCGGACCTTTTTCGTCTCCGTTCCTGACGATTTGATTGAATCAGCCCGCATCGATGGCGCCTCGGATGGGATGATCTTTTTGAAAATCATGCTGCCGATTGCCCGACCAATCATTATGACACTGGGGATCTTTTCGTTCCAGTGGCGGTGGAATGATTATATCTGGCCCTTGATCGTCTTGAATGATCCGAAAAAATATACCTTGCAAGTGGCGATCCGCAGCTTGGTGGGCGCGGAAAATATCAATTGGACGATTTTGATCGCTGCCTCAGTAATTTCCATTTTGCCTTTGCTGCTGGTCTTTCTCGCCTTTCAGCGCTGGATTCTCGACAGCAATTTAGACAGCGGGCTAAAATAAAAAAAGTGCCGACTGCTTCGTCGCACCTTTCTCCTTTTATGGACGAACGGTGCCACAGAGCAGCGGCGCTTTTTATTTTGAGAAGTCTTTTCGTGACAAGTAAACGGCGGTTAAGATGCCGACTAAAATAGCCAAGCCGAAGACGACGATCGTACCGATCGCATTGTCTTTTCCTGGCAGTCCTCCGGTGTTGATCCCCCATAGCCCCGCGATCAAGGATGGCACAGCCACCACTAATGCCGCAGAATCTAAGTATTTCATCAGATGGTTTAGATTGTTGTCCATCATATCGGAGAACAAGCCACCGATAGTTTCTAACAAGTCGCGATAGATGGTGACCATTTTCATGGCAAATTTCTGCCGTAGCTTGATGTCATAAACAAGTGCTTCATTATCCAAACGATCCAAAAATTCTTTGCGATCCATCAATCGATCGACAGTATGGTTTTGGTCCCGCAAGGTGTGATCAAGATAGACCATGTCTCGCTCGGTATCGGCTAAATTGAACAATTCCTTGTTTTCCGTCGTTTTACGGGCTGCTTGATCCAAATCATCGATTTGCTTCTTCATTCCCTGCAGACCTTTGATGTAATGGGTGTAGATCATCAACGTCGAGTAAGCAACAATATCTTCATACCGTTGAATATCTTGCTCATGCTTTTCAATCAGGCGTTTAATCAGTGTAGATTGATGAGAGACATAAGTGATTAAAAGATCTTTGGTATAAATAAAAGTCACCGGTTCTAAACGATCTTCGATGCGGTCTTGTGTCACTTCTGACAAATCGATCAAGGTATAAAGAATCGGATGATTTAACTTAGTATTACGTAAGTATTCCAAACGTGAGACTTCTTCTGGTTCATTGGCGCCAATAAAAATATCTTCGGGCAGTTGATACTTATCTAACAAGTGGCGTTGTTCCTCTGGATCTGTCCCAGAAACCACCAGCCAATTGTAATCTTCCTCCGAGGATTCCCTTATTTTTCGGTCTTCCATTTTGTAATACTGAAACATGGTGACTCGCTCCTTTTCTAATTCTCTCTTAATTTAACTATCTAACGCTTCACGCTTTTTGTCAAAGTAAATGGCTTTTCTTTTTGGAGCTTTTTTCATTTTGAACTAAGTGCATTTTATTAGACGAACCTTTCGATTCATGAGAAACTTTTTATGGGCCCAATAAAAAATTTTAGGAGGAATCGTATGTTTCGTCATCAAAAAGAACTACAGTTTGAAGCTAAACCAGAAAAACCAAATCCGTTAGTTGCGAAATACCTTCAAGAATTAATCGGTGGACAATATGGAGAGATGAGTGTTGCCATGCAATACTTATTCCAAGGATGGAGCTGCCGTGGGGAAGAAAAATACAAAGACATGTTGATGGATATCGCTACTGAAGAGCTTGGACACGTTGAAATGTTAGCAACGATGGTTGCACGTCTGCTGGAAGGTGCACCTGTGGAAGATCAGGAAGCTGCCATGAAAAAAGACCCAACGATCGGTGCGATCATTTCCGGAATGAATCCGCAACATGCCATCGTTGCCGGCTTAGGACCACGTCCTGCTGATAGCGTCGGCAATCCATGGTCAGGTGCGTATATCATTGCTAGTGGCAACCTGCTTGCTGATTTCCGTGCCAACTTAAATGCAGAATCACAAGGTCGTCTGCAAGTAGCACGCATCTATGAAATGATCGATGACCGTGGGGTCAAAGACTTACTTTCGGTCTTATTAGCGCGTGATAGCTACCACCAAAATCTTTGGGCAGCTGCCGTGAAAGAATTGGAAGAAAACGAAGGCTCAATTTTAGTGCCGACTACCTTTGACCGCAAAAACGAACGCTTAGATATCGCTTATGATTTCTATAACTTCTCAGAAGGCGACCAAAGCAAAGAAGGCTCTTGGGCGAAAGGCAAAGCTCTTGACGGTGAAGGCGAATACCAATGGCTAGACGAACCAAAAGTCGAAGGAAAAGCGCCAAAACTCGATCAAGTCACACCAAAAATGTATGGCACACCGCCTGAAAAATAATTTGATCAAAAAGAGCAATTGTTTCTGAAAAAGAAGCAGTTGCTCTTTTTTCTTTGTTTGTTTGAGCAAGTTGGTTACGTTCCTGTCAAAAAAGCGTTAGAGTAGAATGTAAAGAAAAGGAGGAATCATTTTATGAAAGCACCTTTACTGACATTAAACGACGGCAATTTACGCCCCGCCGTGGGCATCGGTACCTATCAGATCCGCGGTGGCGAAGGGTTGAGCCAGCTGCAAGCAGCGATCGCTGACGGGTATCGATTGATCGATTCTTCAACCAATTATGACAATGAAGGCATTGTCGGCAAAGCGATCCGTCGCTCTGGTATCCCACGTTCAGAATTTTATATCACCTCAAAATTACCGGGAAAATACCATGGCTACGATGATGCCCTAACCAGCATTCAAGAATCCCTTGCTCGCATGGGACTCGACTACTTCGATGCCTTTTTGATCCACTGGCCATTACCAAAACGCGGCAAATATGTCGAAGCTTGGCAAGCCTTAGTGACCGCCCAAAAATTAGGCTTGATCCGTTCCATCGGCGTTTCCAATTTTGAACCAGAACATTTGGATGCCATCATTGAAGCAACTGGTGTGACCCCTGCGCTAAATCAAATTGAGATCCATCCTTACTGGGTCCAAGAACGAATGGTTTCAGAGAACAAAAAACGCGGCATCGTAACAGAAGCTTGGAGCCCACTAGGTCGTGGCAGCGATGCCCTGAAAGAACCACTGATCACTGAATTAGCTGAGAAATACCAAAAATCAGCTGGTCAAATCATCTTGCGCTGGCATGTGGAACGTGGCATTTTGCCCCTTCCAAAATCAAGAAACCTCGCCCATCAACGAGAAAATCTTGCAATCTTCGACTTTGAACTTACTGAAGATGAAATCAATCAAATCAATCAGTTAAACAAGGAAGACGGCCGTATTGATGGTCAAGACCCAAATGAGTATGAAGAGTTTGAATAAACAATGATACCTAAAAAACATCATCTGCTGCTCCTTGATCAACGGAGTAACAGATGATGTTTTAATATCAATAATAAACGAATTTGCTTCCCTACTTACAGCTGATAATGGATCGCTTCTTGGTACTTTTCAAACAGGGACTGGTTCAATTCATCCCCGCCGTCTAGGTTCGCTGAGTAAAAAATCGGCGGATAGTCGACGCCAGCTTCTTTTAGTTTTTGGCAAACTTCAACGATGATTGCATTTAAAATCGTTGCGCCGACCACAGTCGATGTAGGCCCGACTTTTTGTTCCACGTCAGGAATCGTACACGCAGCATCGCCAATCTCCCCATGATTGTCGATGACGATATCCGCCGTTTCAAACAAACGCAAGCCTGATGTATGACGGCTGCTGACTGTTTTCGAATAGGTAAGGTTCGTTAATGCGAGGATCTTGACCCCTTTTTCTTTAGCATGAAGCGCCATATCGATGATAACTGGGTTTCGCCCAGACACCGAATGCAAGATCAGCACATCGCCTGCTGTAAAGGGCTGGGTCGCCGCCAAGGCCCTACCGTAGCCTTCTAAGCGCTCCATTTTACTAGTGAAGGTGATTGGGCTGCGATCAAGCATCAGTTCTCTTCCAAAGATCGCGTTGATGGTCATCATGCCACCTGCTCGATAATACATCTCTTCGGCTAAGATCCCAGCGTGACTTGCGCCAAAAATGTAGATGGCTTTTTTGGTCAAGTTGGCTTGCGTCAACAATTCAATGGCTTGCTCAATCGCTGGTGCTTCTTTTTCTTCTACAATAGACAATAGTTCTTTTGCTTTTTCAAAGTATTGAAACATTTAAAACCCTCCAAACAGCTTGCCGATCAATTCACCAAGGATGCCCCATAGAGATAAATCGTTCCCACCGAAAATCAAGATCCAGTTTTGAATCGTCGTTGAGAACAACGCTGCAGAGATCCCAACGAGTGCTACCATAACGACAGAAGCTGTGATCGTACCAATAATGGCCCCTCGCAAGCCCCCTTGTCCTTCGCCGATCACCGCAGCACCGCCACATTCAAAGAAGCTGGTGATGACTAAAGGAACGATCAAAATGCCAAAGACGTTGGTCGTATTGGCAATCACCACTAAAATCGTTGAGGTGATCATCGCCACGATAAAGCCGATGATTACAGCATTTGGACGATAGTTGAACAAGATTGGCACATCAAAAGCTGGTTTTGCTCCAGGAACGACTTTTTCTGCGATCCCTTGAAAGGCTGGAATGATTTGGTTGATCAATAGACGTACGCCATACAACATGATCAATAGTCCTGCACCGAAGTTCAAGCCAGCATCAACCGCAAACATCACCAAGTTGCCCCCTTCAGGAACTAATACGGGCGCAATCAAACCAATAACGATATTCATCAAAAACATCACTAATGCGCCAGTAATCGATATTTCACGGAAAAACGAGAGATTTTCTGGCACTTTCAAATCTTCCGTCGATTTTTCTTTGTTTCCGACCCGTTTTGCAACAAAGCCTGAAACCAATGACAAGATCCCCGTTGGATGACCGATCAAAAATGAATCATCGCCTGTGGCATCCCATACATATTTCCGCATGATCCATGGCATGAATGACCAGTAACAAGCCGATAGAACCGCCCCTAAGATCAACAGTGGGATTCCGGTAAGTCCGCCTTCAACGCCCCCAGCGACGATGACAAATGGGAACCACCACAACATGTGACCGGTGAGGAAAATCGTCTTCACAGGTGTAAAGCGAGCAATCAATAAATGAATGAAAAGTCCGAAAAACATCGCTAAACCTACTGTTCCGCCGTATTCTGCCGTAAAGGTGATGTCAGAGAGTCCATCTGACACAGCAACGCCTAATTGGGTTTGAACCGCAGCATTGATCGGTGCGATCGTTCCCACCAACATGTTTACCCCAGCCGTCAATGCCACCATCCCGAAAGAAGCTGTTAAGGTTCCTTTGACGACTTCTGCAAAAGGTTTTCTTTGTACCAATAACCCAATCATGGCAATGATCCCCAGTAGGACTGGCGGATTTTTTAAAATATAATCCGTAACAAAATTCATGCTTATCCCTCTCTTTCAGCTAAAAATTTTTCCATTTGCTGTTTGACTTCTTCTTTATCCATATACTTTTTGATTGGATAAACGGGTGCTTTAACGGATGCTTTTAACTCATTCAATAATTCATTACTCGTAAAATAAACATCTGCTGGTGTCGCTTTTGCTGTTGATAAATCAGTATTCTCGGCAGTTGCCGTCAACCCTAACTCTTTGATCACCTTATCGATCGTCATCTTCAATACCATTGAGCTTCCTACACCAAAACCACATACTGCTAAAATTTTCATATCCTTTTCCTCCTATTGGAATAATTGACAAATTTGTTCCCGATCGCCGTTTAATATCACGTTGTATTTTTCTTCATCCATAAAGATCGCCATGATCTCTTTCAAGCTTTCTAGATGGCTTTCACTATCTGCGGCGGCTAAGACAAGAAATATCCGCACCGGTTTCCCCTCAAGATCGATGGGCTGTTTTGTTACTAAAAGGCTCATACTTTGCTCCAAAACCCCTTCTCCAGGACGGGCATGCATCAGCGCAAAGTAATCCGCCAACACCATGTAAGGACCATTTTCTTCCACGCTTTGAATCATCGCTTCGATGTATTCTGACGTGATCAGCGCTTCATCCAGCAAGGGCTGGCTAGCTAATTTTACGGCTAAGCGCCAATCTGCCACTGTCTCATCCGTTTGTATATGCTTTTCAGGCAAATAATCCTTCACTTTCATTCTGATTTAACCTCCAACATTTTTGATAGGAACCATTCTTTGTTTTCGATTCCTTGCATGATCAATTTCATCATTGGTTCCACCTTTTGCGTCTCATCCTCTCGGATCATCAATAAAATAATGATGTCGGCTTTTTGGTTGCCCCATTCTACTGGCTGATCCAAAAGCAAAATCGAGATCGCTGTTTTTTCGACATAATTCGGATTGCCATGAGGGATGGCAAAGCCATTATCTAAATAGGTTGATTGTAGCTGCTCTCTTTCAATGACGGATTGCCGAAACTGCGCTTTTCGTTTTTCATCACTAAAAGGGATTTGTTCGATCAAAAAATTGATGGCTTCTGTTTTGCTGGCAAATCGCTCGAAAAAGACGGTTGGCTGGATCATCGATTGGGCTTGAAGAAGTAAACCATTTTGATCGACCACCGCCTCATTATCGATGACTAAATCGATGTAGTGATTCATGATCCGCTTCATGTCGCGATTGGTCACCATAGGCGAGATCCGTACCACAGGTTTTTGAATCCCTACGAGATCGATGGTTGAAATAATAAAATCGATTGCCGAAATGTCCATCTGCTTTAATTTTTCTACTGAAACGGTTTCGATACTGTCGATCTCAGGTAGAATGCGACGAATTTTCGCAGAGACAAATGAGCTAGTGCCGACGCCATTGGGACAGACAAAAATGATTTTGTTCATGCGGCGCATTCGCTCGATTGCTGCTTGAAAATGGATTGTGACAAATCCGATCTCATCATCAGAGATCCCCACTTGATACGCTTTCAAGAAATCATGAAGCGAGAACCAGACCACGCCATACAAGGCAGGATAGTTTTGTTTGATTTCTTCTAACAAAGGGTTGATGACTGTGGTTTGCGCTTCGATCCGCAGCAGTAGTTGATACAGATGGATCGTCACATCTTCTTCCAATCGATTGTCTTGGGTCAAGTCGGTGCCTAAGCCTTCGCTGATTTTTTGAATCAAGTTGCGCACTTTTCCCCGAAAGACGAAAGGAACTTTTTCACTTTTCATAAAAAATTTCAAGCCGCTACCGACGATCAGGTAGGTTAGATATTGCACTTCTTTTGGTGAAAATTGATAAATGTGCTGTTCTTCGATTTCTTTCAGTAGCTCATAGACTAACGGATATTTGTCGAACTCCAAAAACAGCTTCCCCACTTGGCGATTTTCTTCAATCACTAAGTTTTCCGCATGACTCGCCCGTTCGATCAGCAGCACGATGGAAAGGACAATACTTTGGATATAGCTGTCGGGCATTTCCACTTGTTTTTCCATTAACGCTCGACGAAAGGCCTGATTTACTTCCTGGTATTTCGCAGGTTCCACCAACAAGGAAAACGCCGCTGGTTGATCCAGCATCATTAAGCAAAAGCGTTTGAGCACCCGATGGATCTGGGATTCACTTGCTTCAAAAAATGTACCTGAATTATCAAATCTCAGACGTAAGCTTTCTTTTTGAAACAGCTCTTTTAAATAAGAAATATCTTTGGCAATACTGCTGCGGGAAACGAAATAATCCTCTGCTAACTGCTGATAGCTGAGATGCTCGCCAGCAATCAACCGCTTAAAAATCAAAATCCTTCGTTCCGATGTCCCCGAATAATTCATTTTCATACGCTCACCCTCTACATCTATTTTATTGCTACTGTACCAAATTAGAAGGCTAATTGTTAGATTAAAGAATGATTAAAAGGAGTGTACACTTTGATTTTCAAGCCTCCTGCAGGCATTTTATAACAATTTCAAGGCGCTTTTTTTCACAATCTGCCGCCTTTCTCTTATAATTAAGCTAGGATTTATATAGGAGGAGATAACATGAAATGGCGTGGGGGTAGACAAAGCAGAAATGTCGATGATCGAACGGGGCGATCATCTGGCTCAGGTGGGATGTTGGCTGCTGGTGGCGGGATCGGTACGGTGATCATCGCTGTTTTATTTTTCCTGTTTAGCGGTGGTGATTTAAGTTCGCTGCCGGATGTCTTGGGTGGCAGCGGTCAAGCAGCCAATTACCAGACAGAAAATGTGGGCACCAGTGAGTACACGGAGGAAAAAGAATTTTCCGCAGTCGTGTTCGGCTATTTAGAAGATTATTGGCAAGACGTTTTTCAAGAGCGGCAAGAAACCTATCAAGACCCAACACTCGTATTATTTACGGGAAGTGTCCAGTCGGCATGCGGCTATGCCACGTCACAGGTTGGTCCGTTTTATTGCCCAGCAGATGAGAATGTGTACCTTGATCTGAGTTTTGCCAATGAGCTTTCTGATAAATATGGCGCAAGCGGCGACTTTGCAATGGCCTATGTCATCGCCCATGAAGTCGGTCATCATGTGCAAAATGAGCTGGGGATCACCCAACAATTGGACAAAATCCGCCAGCAAGTTTCAGAAAAGGAATACAATCAGTACAGCGTTCGTTTGGAACTGCAAGCTGACTACTTAGCTGGTACTTTTGCAAAGTATCTACAAGGTGAAACCTATCAAGGACAGCCGATTTTAGAAGCTGGCGATATTCAAGAAGCGATCACGGCTGCCAATGCCATCGGGGATGATACACTGCAAAAAGAATACCAAGGCTATGTTGTTCCAGATAGTTTTACGCACGGCACATCGCAGCAGCGCGTGGACTGGTTTAACCGTGGCTATCGTTATGGTGACTTAGCACATGGCGACACCTTTAATGTCGATAGCCTTGATTTGAGCAAGTAGCTTCAACTAAAAAAACACTCCGTAACAGCATGAACCGCCTGCTGCTTCGGAGTGTTTTTAGGTTCTGGGTGTCCCTTCAAGCCTTTTGGTGAAGGGACGCTTTACGCTTTCTTAACTTTCGCAACGATTTTTTCGCAAAAACGTGCCTGCTTCGTCATACTTTTTTCACATTTCGAGACTATTATATAAGCATACCAACAAACAACCCTAACACTTTTTCATTTTTACTCCTTTGCCTGTCAGTCCCCGCTGACAGGCTCTTTTTTTGTCTTTTGATTGATATATTCAGACCTGCAAGTCTTTGCGCTCATAACGGGAAAAGGTGCCAAAGAAACAGATGATACCGATCAGCAGTACCCATAGGACTGATGTGGCGCCGTTATCCATGAGTTGGACGGGTAGTGCCATCCGCACAGGTGAAAGTCCTGCCAGCCATTCCAATTTATCGTAGAGTTCCCCCACGATGCCGAGCAAATACAGACCGAACACGCAGCCTAAGCCGACGCTGGCAGTTTGTTTGCTGGAACGCAAGATCGTGGATAAAAAGAAACCTAGACAGAGGAAAAAGACTAAGACACCATACTCGGCAACGAAGATTTTACTGATTTCTTCTATAAAAACGGACAGGTCATCTCCTGGTAGTTTGAATAGAGCAAAAGAGGCCAGACTACTGCCATAGGCAATGAGCCAAAAGCCAGTCAGCAACAACAATCGAGCGCGGAACTTCCACCCAACGATTTCTCTGCGGCTAATAGGCTGAGCATATAAATACTCAATCGTTCCTTCTGATTCTTCAGTGATCAGACTATTCAAGCCTAAAAGCATCCCATAAATACACGCGGCGATAAATAAGTATTGAAAGTAATACCCGAAAAAGCCTGTCGGTGAAACCAAGCTTGAAGGTCCTGTCAGTTGGATGTTAAAGATGCCTAGTAATTCTGGGCTGAAAGAGCCCAACATCTGGTCTAAGGACGTTTTCATTTCTGGCGTGATCATTTGAGGATAGATAGCCGTAAATCCAAAAATGATTGCTGCAAAAAGGATCGTCCAGACCAGCCAGCCTTTGAAGGTATTTTTAAGGTCGATTTTCATTAAAGTCATTTTTGAGAACCTCCTTCATAGAGCAGCATAAATTGCTGTTCAAGGGTTGGGTGTTCGATCGTGAACTCTTTAATGGCAGGATTGGTTAGAAAATGTGCCAGCTGATTCATGTCCCCTTGATAGAAAAAACGCAAGCTGTGTGATTCCTGAGCAAGAACTTGTACGTTTTCCAAGCCGACTAATGAGATACTGTCCTCATTCGTGAGCGTTACAACTTTGCCGAAATTTTCTTCCTCACTCAGTTCTTTCACGGTGATGATCTGTCCTTCACGAATAAAGGCGGTCCGGTGGGCATAGGTCTGAATTTCATGCAGATCATGACTGGATAGAAAAATCGTCATCCCCTGTTTGTTTCTTCTGAGAAGCTCTTCAAACAGCCGTTTTTGGATCAAGGGATCTAAGCCATTGGTCGGTTCATCTAAAATCAACATTCTCGGTTGTGCAATCAAGGCGCTCGCAAGCCCGACTTTTTTCTTGTTCCCTAAAGAAAGTTCTGCGATCGATTTGTTTGGATCAATTTGAAAAAGCTCCATCAACTCCTGAATCTCTTTTTTTGGCTGTTTGACTTGATGAAAATCCGCCGTAAATGCCAGTAATTCTGCTGTCGTCATTTTCGAATAAAACCGTACATCACTGGAAACATACCCAGTAAACGTTTTGATTTCTTTGGCTGCTTTTTGGCAATCTCGTCCAAAAATCGCTGCCTGCCCTGCATCTGGTTTGATAAAATTCAACAATACTTTGATGGTCGTTGATTTTCCCGCACCATTTGGTCCGATAAAGCCAAAAATCTCTCCTTCTGCCACTTGCAATGATACATTCTCGATGGCGTACTTCTTGTTGTATTGTTTGCTTAGTCCGTTGATCGTAATGGCATCCATCCTGTCCCCTCCTTGTACTGCTTTGATGCCATCAGTGTAGCCTTATTTCGTGTTTCCGTCAATCAAAGATCTAAAAGGATTCCGCTGGAATTTTTTACGAAAATCATCAACAGATTGACACACTTCTATTGCTTTCTCTTCCTATTTTTTTCACATTTTCCCGCTATTATTAATACATACCAACAAACAACCCTAACACTTTTTCATTTTTACTCCTATCCCGCCAGTCCCCGCTGGTGGGCTCCTTTTTTTATCGGCAAAAAAACGCAGACCTAGCAGCAACTGACTTTAGCAAATGTAGCACTCGCTAAAGTCAATTGACTGACTATCCTGCGTTTTTTGGCTCGATCATTTCTGGGACGGATGAATCAATTCTGAATCATCCGTCCCACTTTCATTATTGACAATGCGTCCGTTTTTTAAGTTTTCATGGGTTGATTTGTTAACGAAACGGATTGTAGAAACGTCCGCCATTAAGGACCATCAAGGACAATCCGAGCGCCACGATCAAGCAAACAACAGCAATCGCCAAGAGATCTTTGCCTTGGATCGGCTTAGCTTTCAGCCAGGTACGCTGCTTGTGCTTACCAAACCTTCTTAGCTCCATGGCAGCAGAAATATGGTCGATCCGTTCTAAGCTGGAAAAAATCAAGGGAATCGCGATCGCGACATTGCCTGCCACTCGTTTGCGCAAAGGTGCTTTTTTATAAAGCTCCACGCCCCGTGCTTGCTGGGCTTTGGCAATGGTCCGAAAATCCTCTTGAATATCAGGGATGTAACGCAAAGCCAGTGCTACTGCATAGGCGATTTTGTAGGAGATCCCGATGCGGTTGATACTGGACGCCAACTCGCTTGGATTGGTGGTAAACAGGAAAATCAACCCTGGCGGAATCGTGACAAAATATTTGATCAACAGATTCAACTCATAAAACACTTGCTCTTGGGTCAATGTATACCGACCGATCCCTTCAAAAATCACGTGGCGCGTACCGTAGATCTCCACCCCATATTCTGGTGCGAAAAGATAGACCGCCACCAAATTCAAAAGCGAAAAGAAGATGATAAATTTCAATACAAAAGCGATATCTCGGTAGCGAATTCCAGCACTGGCAAATAGAAAGACCGAAAACAATGCCAGTCCAATGAGAAAACGCGTATCATAAGAGATCATCCCGATGACGGATAGCAGCAAAAAACAAATCAGTTTTGCGGCACCGCTTAGTTGGTGGATCCACGTTTTGCGGTCAAGATAGCCGATTAGATTACTCTCCATCGTGTCCCTCCTTCTCGCTGGCAATAAAGGCGGCAGTAAAAGCGGCGGGATCTGTCAGCTGGTTAAGGGTCGCCAGTGTGTACAAGCTGGTTTCTTTGAGGTTCGCGGCACTCACCACTTGTTTGTCTGCTAAAACAGCTTCTGGCGGTGCGTCCAGCAAAATCGTTCCTTGCGTCAAAACGATCGTCCGCTGTGTATACTCCAACATCAGGTGCATATCGTGGGTGATCATAACGATCGTTAATCCCCGCTGGTTCAACTCCTGTAAGAATTGCATCATTTCGGTGTAATGGCGATAGTCTTGTCCTGCTGTTGGCTCATCCAATAAAATGAGTTCAGGATCTAAGACGAGGATCGCTGCAATGGCGGCTCGGCGTTTTTGCCCATGACTTAGTGCCGACAATGGCCATGAGCGAAACGGATAAAGACCACAAATTTTCAAGGTCTGATGAACTTTTTCTGTGATTTCAGCCTCTGGGACATTTCGGTTGCGCAAGCCTAAGGCAACTTCGTCAAACAGGAAGTTTTTTGACAGCATTTGATTGCTGTTTTGCAAAACATACCCGATTTTTTGCGCTCGTTCTTTGATGGAATCATTGCCCATGTCTGTTCCTTGCCAAAGCAACTTGCCAGAAGTCGGTGTCAAAAAGCCGGTAATCAAATGGGACAAGGTCGATTTTCCTGCGCCATTATGCCCGACCAAACTAATCATTTCTCCTTGATGGATGGTAAAATCCAGTGCCTGCAAAATGGGTTTACCGACTTGGTAAGAAAACGATAGATTCTTCGCTTCCAACAACGGCGGCTGGTGGCTAGGAAGTGCCGGTTTCGGAAATTTTTCTTGAAACTGAGTCAGTTTTTCGGCAATCTCAGATGATGCAAATGCTTCTACCGCGACCAAATCAGCAGCATCGGTCACGGGAACGCCCGCTTTTTTTAAGGCGGCTAAATACAGTGGTTCACGAATGCCGACTTGCTGCAGCATATCCGTTTTTAATAGTTCATTCGGTGTACTGTCGGCAAGGATGCGGCCTTCTTCCATCACGATGATGCGATCGACAGCTGCGGCTAACACTTCTTCTAAGCGGTGTTCGATGATGATGGTGGTAAAACGCTTCTCTTGATACAGCTGGTCGATCATTTTGATGGCTTCCACACCTGTTTGCGGATCCAAGTTGGCTAGCGGCTCATCAAACAGTAGAATCGGTGTTTCATCGATCAAAACACCTGCCATTGAAACACGCTGCTTTTGGCCACCCGATAATTCCTGCGGTTTTTTCGCCAAATGCTCCATTAAGTCGGTCTTTTCAGCCCAAAAACGCAGCGCCTCTTGCATCACTGCTTGACTACGCTGATCGTTTTCCAATGAAAACACGATATCTTCTGCTACGGTCAAACCTACAAATTGGCTATCGGTGTCTTGCAGCACCGTGCCGACGGTCAAAGACAGCTCATAGATAGAAGCTTGCCCAAAATCATTAGTACCGATCGTCAAAGCTCCGGTACTACTGCCTTTGTCATTTTGCGGAATCAAACCGTTCAAACATTTTCCTAATGTACTTTTGCCAGAACCGCTGGCACCGACGATCAGGACTTTTTCTCCTTCATAGATCGTTAGATCGATGTTTTTCAAGGTCGGTTCCGCTTGTGCATCATATTGGAAAGAAAAATTCGTAAATTGAATGATTTTTTGTTTCATTTTTTAGCCTTCACACATTTCTTTGGTTAGGATTCCTTGCTCAAGCTGCCTTTTTTGGTTTTGGTTTGGGCATAGGCTTTTAGCAGGATCACTCCGATTATCCCAGTTACGACTGCATTGGTCAATCCCGCAATGACTCCTTGTGTAAAGACTTTGTTCGCTGGTTCGCCATAGATCAAAATATCCCCGATCGGGGCAATGATCACCCAGACGACCAAATTTGCGATCGTTTCACCGATCAAGAAGGTCCGAATTTCTTTAGCGCCAAAGGTTCCTTGCTGGATTGGAATCCAACGCGTCAAAAGTCCAAAGAACACCCCTAAGATCCCAGAGGCGGCGATCCAAGACCACCATGGACCATAAGTCGTTAAATCTCCTAGAGCATGCCCGATAAAGCCTGCTAAACCAGCCACGATCGGACCGTAGACAACGCCTAATAGCGCCAAGAAAGGATAGGCTGTGGCGATATCCGTATTTGGAAAACCAGTCGGGATCGTGACGAAACGTTTTAAGACGAAAAAGACGGCAGCACCGATACCGATTGCAACAATGTGTTTTACTGTAAATTTTGATTGATTCATTTTTCATTTCTCCTTTTTTTGAGGGTAATTTTCCAATTCGTGCCAGTCCCGATTTTATAGGTTTCAGCAAATGAAGCCAAGTTGAGCCCTAAACCAATATTCAATAGGGAATTGACATATAAGACAGGTTCATTTTCCGACACTTGCGCAAAGGAGCGTCCGAAACGCACTTCTTCTTGATAACGCAGTGTATCTTGGTAGTAGATACTGACGAGCAGCGGCTCATTGTATTGGACCTGCCATTGCTTAAAGAACGTATGGGGAATATTCGTCCACAACGAACCAAAGCGGATATCGAGAATATCGATCGTACCAGTAATCGTTTCTGCTGTTTGGCTTGGCTTTTCAATGGCAAAGACTTGGATCGCTTCTTTAGGTTCGGGTGTTCCTAGCTCATCAAAGCTGATGGCGCCGCTGGCGAGCCGCGCGGCGTTATACATATAAACATCCCGACCATGAAACGTATGGCTTTCGGCTGATCCGGCCAACCGCTCAGTTGCCTCATTGATCACCCGTAGTTCAGCGATTCCGATATAAGTCGCTAAATAGGTTAGGGTGCCATTATCTGGCGTCAAAACCAACTGTCCGGTCGCCAACTTGGCAACCACGCTTCGTCGATCAGACCCTACGCCAGGATCGACCACTGAAACAAAGACCGTTCCCGCTGGCCAATAGGTGACGCTTTGCAGCAGACGATAGCTGGCATCATGAATGTTGTATGGCTCGATCTCATGAGTCAAATCAGCAATGACCAGCTCCGGTGCCACTTGATAAGCTACCCCGTACATCGCATTGACCGCTCCATCTTGCAAACCAAAATCGGTTTGAACCACTAATTTGTGCATTTTTCTCTCCTCCCAACAACCTTTCTCCTTTTCAACAAAACCTGCGCTTGAAACAGCTGACCGTGCAGACACAAAAAAAGCCCTTAGCCAAAGCTAAGGGCATCACCTGCGGTACCACCTTAATCTGCAAAACCTTCACAGGCTTCACCTCATTCAGTACCCGAAAACACTCGGAGACTGTCGCTTGTTAACGGGGCACCCGTATTTTCCTAATTAGTCAGAAAATCCGCTCCAAAGTCATTTTCAAATCATTCGTTGTCGTTCCTTCTCACCTACCGGAACTCTCTGCTAGACAATTTCCTTGATTCTACTTTCTTTTTCATCGCGTTTGCATTTTGTTTCATTTAAATTATCAAAGCTTGTGCCTTTTGTCAATTCTCTTTTAAGAAAAAATTCAAACAGAAGGCATAATTTGTCAAAAGATTCACGCAATTCCTGAATTTCGCTCGAAAATTCTTCATATTTTCTCGGTATGATACTTGTATACCAACAAACAACCCTAACACTTTTTCATTTTTACTCCTTCCCGCCAGTCCCCGCTGGCGGGCTCCTTTTTGTCTTCTGACTGTTTTAGATGGTTTCACTTTTTCTTGGCGATTTCTTCCC